>Ga0180221_1000015_pt1 | contig 517053 bp, 477 predicted proteins | sample eDN5th37CKraftMG_FD_151339 | JGI IMG/M metagenome (GOLD analysis project Ga0180221, IMG submission 151339) | Enriched Miracle-Growth compost microbial communities from Emeryville, California, USA - eDNA 5th pass 37_C Kraft MG (version 2) (version 2) ... | reverse complement strand
CGGCCTTGAGGCCCGTCTTGCGAAGCTCCTCACTGTGGCAACGGGGACATTCCAACGGGCTTCTCCTCGGCAAATCAAACAGACAGCCCAAGAAGAATCCAAACTCAGTCTAATGTAAACACTGCCCCCACAAGGGGGAGGGGTAAGGGGTGGGGGTCATTTCAAATGTGATTGCCCTGCCCTTGTGGGGAGGGTCGGCGGACAGTCTTACAGGGTCTTCGCCAGAAAAGTGCGCGTGCGTCCCCTCGGAAAATCCGGCAGGACGCCGAACGGCTTGTAGCCCTGGCGCTGATAGACCTTCAGCGCGACGGGATTGAACGTGTCGATATAGGCGCCATGGCAGCCGCGCGCGGTTGCCTCGTCCTCGGCCGCCTGCAGCATGCGCGCGGCCATGTTCTGGCCGCGCAGGCTCTCGTCCACCCACAGCCATTGCACATAGAGCCAGCCCCAGGCCGTGTAGCCCGATATGCCGGCCGCGACCGGGCCGCTGTCATCGCGAACCAGAACCGCGAGCGGCCGCCTGTCGGCCGGGCCGACGTCGCTCGCGTTGAAGGCGGTCAGGCTTTCCCCGATGATGCGCAGATCCTCGGCGGAGGGGCTTTCGGTAACGTCGATCTTCATGTGCTGCTCTCGCGGCGAATGCGTCCGGAGCGTCGGGCCGACAGTCCGGGCTTCGCTCATGCTCTTTCCGTGGACCATTCGTTGCCCGTCCGCAAGGGGCAAGACCGTCGCTCGAATGGGCCGGCCCGGGCCGCTTCGCACCCGTGTTTTTGCCGCTTCATTCCGCCGCGAATCCGATATGTATCTGCGTCGGGGTGCTTCCACGAAACGGAGAGGAAAATGTTGCGCAAAACCGTAGCTGCAATCGCAGTCGTCGCCGCCTTGAGCGGCTGCACCACCACCGAGCAGGACGTGTCGGTCGGCACGGCCGCCGGCGCCGTCATCGGCGGTATTGCCGGCGGTGGCAAGGGTGCCCTCATCGGCGCTGGCGCCGGTGCGCTCGGCGGCCTGCTGGTCCGCAATCTTCGCAATGGCTATTGCCAGTATCGCGACCGTCACGGACGCGTCTACACCGCGCGGTGCCGCTGAGGATGTGAACGGGCTGGCCGGCGCGGAGCTTGCTCCCGCGCCGGCCGGCGATCAGCGCCACTGGCGGTTGTCGGCGCCGGCCTGGCAGCCATAGGGCGGCAGCACGTTGCCGAACGTGGCGTGCAGCATGTCGCAACCCCATTTGTTGATCGGCCCCGGCATGCGGCTGTTCAGTTCGATGCCGATTTCATTGTACGGGCTGTCGGTATTGGTCACGTAGCGATACCAGCGGAAACCGACGACGATCGCCATCGCGACCACGACGATCAGTATGAACCGGACGATCTTCATTTATCCATTCCCTCGGCGGTAGTATTGAAAGTCGCTGAGCCGCCCGCACATTCACGGCCGGCGACTCAACCTTTACGTTGCGCTGGAAAAAGCCTCGCCCGGCCGCAAATGGCAAGCGTCTCCTTTTCCGGTTCATGCCGCATCGTCGCATTTGCCCTGGCTGGTGGTTCATGAGCCGGTGAACAGCACTTGCGCCAGCGGCAGCCGGGCTTCTCTATCGCGCCTTTGCCGTACCCTCATGTTCGGATGCTCTCGGGCCTGAAGCCCATGCCGATCAGCCTTCCTGTAAGATGCGGTAGCAGCCGCGAGCGGGCGATGGCACGCATGAAGGCGGGCGGCCCGGAGGTGGGCTTGCCGCCTTGCGGCTTGCGCTTGCGGCGCATCATGAGCTGGACCTTCTGCGTCGCCTTGGTCGGAAAGCTCCGGCGTTTCTGCACAGCCAGCAGATGCGCGCTCGTCAATGTTCCTTGCCGGAGAGGTCCGGCAAGGATGTTGGCGGTGGCGATCGCGTCCTGAATGGCGAGGTTCACGCCGACGCCGCCGATCGGCGACATGGCATGCGCGGCATCGCCGATGCACAGCAGGCCCGGTTTCCACCATTGCTTCAGGCGATCCATCCGCACCTTGAGGAGATGCACGTTCTCCCACCCCGCCAGTTCCTCGAACCGGTCGGCGGGAAGCGGCGCGACGGAAGCCAGCTTCGCGCGGAAGGCTTCGATGCCCTCCCGCTGCACCTGGCCGAAACCCTCCTTGGGGATGACATAGCCGAGCTGCCAGAAATCGCCCCGGTCGATCATGACGAGGCCCTGGGTTGGTCCGCCGTGGCTCATCGCCTGCGGTGGGTCCTCCTTGTGGCGCGACAGCTTCATCCACAGCACGTCGACCGATGAGCCGAGATCTTCCACCTGAAGGCCGGCCGCTTTCCGCACGATGGAATCGCGCCCGTCCGCGCCGATGACGAGAGTTGCCTCAAGATTGCGTTCGCTGCCATCGGCGGTGCGCACCGTGACGCCGGCAACGGTCCCGTTCCGCTCGATCAGGCCCGTCGTCTGGCAACCCATCTCAAGCCGGAAGCCGGGAAATGCCCGCGCCTTGGCGGCGAGGAAGTCGAGGAAATCCCATTGCGGCATGAAGGCTATGTATTTGCAGCGGGTCGGCAGGCGCGAGAAATCCGCAATCGTCATCGCCTTGCCGCGGATCTTCGCGTGAAGGGCGGGCGCCTTCTGGTGCGGCAGGGTCAGGAACTCGTCCAGAAAGCCGAGCTGGTCCATCGCCTCCAGCGTCGAGGGGTGGATGGTGTCACCACGAAAATCGCGCAGGAAGTCGTCGTGCTTCTCGATCACGGTAACCCTGAGGTCGGCGCGGGCCAGCAGCAGCCCCAGCATCAGACCGGCGGGTCCGGCCCCGACAATGCAGCAATCCTGTTTCGGCATGGCGTTCGCAGCTCCGGTTGTTGCGGTTGGAATTCCGCAATCGTCAGCCGGGTGGTCCGAACCTCGCCGGGACGTGCCTGGACGATTGGATTAATGACATAAGCTTGGACCCGAAAACGAGCGCGATCAATGGGACATTGTGGCCCGGCTTTTCAGGTAGCGGCTGAAGACGTCGGTTGCGCGGGCACCATTGCCGCCACGTCAAATGCTCGCGAAGCGCCTGTCCAGTACCTCGATCATCTTTCGCGAGAGGTCACGGATGATGCCGCCGCCCTCCCAGGAATAGAGCGAGACGACCATCGCGGGCTCTGCACCGAAGGCTGCGTATTGGCGCACGCGCCGCCCCCTGGTGGTTCCAACCGGCAGCAGGGAAAGGCCCAGTCCCGCTTCGACAGCCGAAAGCACGCTGCCGAGGCTGCTGCTGGCGAAGGCGACATACCAGCGCTTGCGCTCCCGTTCGATGCGCTCGAACATGGCATCGCGATAGAGCCCGCCAGGCGGAAAAGTCACCAGGGGCAGGGGCTCGGGCCATTCGATCCGGTGGTCAGCCGCTTCGAACCAGGCAATGGCTTCGGGGAAGCTCGCGCGGTGATCCGAGCTCGGCGTGGCCTCTTTGACCACCACGATGTCGAACTCGCCGCCACGATAGCGTTTCGCGAGGTCGATGCTGAGACCAGTGGTGACGTCGAGGCGCACCTCCTTGTGCTGCTTTGCGAAGCTGGCGAAAACGCGCGTCATCTCCGGTGTCGCGATGTCGTCCGGCATGCCGATGCGTATCGATGCCGTTCCCGCCGCCTCCGCCAGCAGCATCTCCGCCTCGCCCTGCAGGGCCAGTATGCGCCGCGCATAGCCCAGCAGCCGCTCGCCGGTGCCGGTGAGCCGCACGGGGCGGGCGGCGCGGTCGATCAGCTCGCGGCCGATGGCGTCTTCGAGACGCGCCACCTGCTGGCTGATCGTCGACTGGGTCATGTGCAGGCGGTCGGCCGCCAGGGTGAAGCTTCCCGTGTCCGCGATGGTCACGAAAGCGCGCAGCAGTCGCGGATCAAGCATGGGTTCCTTCGTGGATGGTCATCGGCGACATCATTCAAGATTTCACTGGATATCATGCAAACATTTAATTTCATAATGCAGGATACGAAATCTATATTCGCGATGAACCGCAACAGGAAGAGAAGCATGGAGGTCACATGATCGGGCGTGTTCACGTCTCCGCCCTGCTGGTCGATCGCGCCGGCCCCAAAACCGGATTGCGACGGGGGTGAAGGGTGATGAAGCCGTCGACCTTGCCCGCTTTTCTTCTCCTTCTTGTTTCAATGGCCTTGCCGACATTTGCCACAGGACACGACATGCAAACCGAACTGCACATGGCAGCCGCCAGTGATGACGCCGCCCGGATCGGAGAGCTGCTGTCGAGGGGCGTTCCCATCGACGCGCGGGACGACACCGGCGCGACGGCGCTGCTGGTCGCCGCGCATGGGAACAGGGTGAATGCGGCCCGCGCGCTGATCGAGGCCGGCGCCGACGTCAATGCCAGGGACAACATCAAGGACAGTCCCTATCTCTATGCCGGCGCGCGCGGGCATCTGGAGATACTCAAGCTGACGCTGGCGCATGGCGCCGACCTCAAGAGCACGAACCGCTACGGCGGCACCGCGCTCATCCCGGCCTCGGAGCGCGGCCATGTCGAGACCGTCGACACGCTGATCAAGGCGGGCGTGGATGTCGACCACGTCAACAATCTCGGCTGGACCGCACTGCTGGAGGCCATCATTCTCGGCGATGGAGGCCAACGACATATCGACATCGTGCGGTTGCTGATCGATGCCGGCGCGGACGTGAACCTTGCCGACAAGGATGGCGTCACGCCGCTTCGGCATGCGCGCGGCAGCGGCTACAGGGAGATTGCGGCCATGCTGGAAAAGGCAGGTGCAAGATGACGGCCGTCAACGACTTCATGAATGAAGCCGTCGCGCTTGCATATGACAATGTCGAACAGGGCGGCCGCCCGTTCGGCGCGGTCGTGGTGAAGGATGGCGAGGTCATCGCGCGCGGCGTCAACCGCATTCAGGCGGACAACGATCCGACGGCGCATGCAGAGCTCCTGGCGCTGAGGGCGGCGGGCAAGGCGCTCAATTCCCCGCGCCTCGACGGATGCAGCGTCTATGCCAGCGGGCAGCCTTGCCCGATGTGCCTCGCGGCCATGCGCATGGCGGGGATCAAGGAGATCGTGTTCGCCTGTTCGAACGCGCAGGCCGAACCTTTCGGCCTGTCCACCGCGGGGATAGCCGCCGAGCTTTCGCAGCCGCTCGAAAAACAGCATTGGGCTTCGATCCGGCATGCGCCCCAGGCGGCCAAGGATGCCGACCATCTCTACAGGACGTGGCAGGCGCACTCGGCGGCAGACAGGTAGAAACAAAGACCATGCCCCGAAACACGCGGCCCGGAGCCGGCGGGCACCTCGCGCTGCTCGCCCTCGTCGTCCTCATCGGCATCAACCTGCGACCGTTCCTGGCCGCACCGGGGCCGTTGCTGTCGGACATCGTTGCCGACACGGGCATGAGCTATGGCAGCTTGGCGATGCTCACGCTGCTGCCCATGTTCCTGATGGGCGTTGGCGCATTCATCTCGCCGCGCATCCAGGCTGTCGTGGGAACGCGGCGCGGCCTGCTTGCCGCGCTGGGGCTGCTCCTGCTGGGCTCGCTGCTCAGGCTGGTCGTTGCCGACGGCATGTCGCTCATCCTTACGGCCGCGCTGTGCGGCGCGGGTGCCGCCTTCATCCAGGCCGCCTTTCCGGGCATCATCAAGGAGAAGTTCCCGGGCAACATAGCCGCCGTCACGGGACTCTATTCGGGCATGATCATGGGCGGCGGCGCGCTCGGCGCGCGCCTGATGCCGGTGCTCGTCGGCATCGGCTGCAACTGGCGGCAGGCGCTGGCCTGGCTGGCGCTGCCCGTGGTCGTCGCGCTCGTTGCAGCGTTCCGGGTGCTCTCCGATACCAGGGTATCGCGCCCAGACAAGGCCCTGGTGGGGCAGCTTCTTCGCCGCCCGCGAAGCTGGACGCTGATGGCCGCGTTCGGGCTCGTCAATGGCGGCTATTCCTCCATGATCGCGTGGCTGGCGCCCTATTACCAGTCGCTTGGTTGGAGCAGCGCAGACAGCGCAGGTCTGGTGGCCGTCATGGCGATCTGCCAGGCGGTGTCCGCGCTCGTCCTTCCGCTGCTTGCACGCGGTCGCGCCGATCGCCGCCCCTGGCTTTGGCTGGCGGTCGGCATGCAGGCGGTCGGCTTCGCCGGACTGGCATTCCTGCCGATGGCCGCGCCGATGTTCTGGGCTGGTATCTGCGGCGCCGGTCTGGGCGGCAGCTTCGCGCTGGCGATCGTGACGGCACTAGATCATCTGCCCCGCCCCGAGCAGGCGGGCGCGCTTGCTGCGCTCATGCAGGGCGGCGGCTTCCTGCTTGCGGCTGTGCCGCCATTCGTCATGGCGATGCTGCATGACGGGATGGGAAGCTTTGCCGGCGGCTGGATCATGCATCTCGCCTGCGTTGCGGTCACGGCGGTGCTCTATATGAGTTTCGATCCGAAGCGCTATGCAACGGCAATGAGGCTGCCGGGGTTTCCGGCAGCCTCGCCATCGGTGCAATTCGAGTAGTGCGCGGGAACAACGGCTTCCCGGCGTGGCGGACGGCGTGAAAGCCGTCCTGCAATCGCCGGTGCCGTCGCCCCGTCAGAGCCCGAGCTTGCGGCGCAGCTCGGCGTTTTCCTTGCGCAGGCGCTCCGCGAGGAGTTTCTTCAGGCGCGCATTCTCTTCCTCGAGCTTGACCAGATCCTTGAGGCCGTCGCCCTGCGGAGTATGCGCACCCGCCTTCTTCCAGCTGTAGTAGGTCTGCTCGCTGATGCCGACCTTGCGGACCGCATCCTTCAGGCTGGACTTCGCGGAAGCCACCAGCTTCTCGATCTCGCCAAGGGCCTTGCTGCGCTCGTCCTGGGAGTAGACCTTGCGCGACCTCTTGGCGGGAGAAGACACCGCCTCCGGCATGGCGGGCTTCTCCGCCTTGGCGGCCTTTTTGGCGCGAGGCGCGGCCTTGCGCTGCACGCCGGCCTTTTTCGACCGCGCGGGTTTCTTGGCGTCGGTCGCGGCGACCTTCGTTGCTTCCGGCTGCACCGGGTTGGATTCGTTTTCGTTGATGTCGGGCATGAGAATTACTCCCTAGCAAGCCGCTTGAAAATTGTTGGACTGTTTCTGCATTTCGTGAATGCGCCGTTCAATATGTAGGGTTCTACATGAAAAATGATAACCAGAACCTTACACTTGCATGCTGTTGCCGGGGCAAGAGCCCCGCGTCTGCGACCGGAGTTTATTTGTTCCTGCGGAACATTCCCTTGAATAGCACGGAGTGCGTGGAAGTTCCTCATCATGATTGTCTTGAGGAACAGGTGCGATCAAGGTTCACGCAAGAAGAAGCGGGTTGCCTGACATGAAGTCCGCGTCTGCGGGAATGGAGGCTGCTTCATTGCCTCTATGATCGAGCTCCATTCCCGGCTTGATCCGCGCCCCTCGATCGGACCCGTCAGCCGCGCGGGGTGAATATCACGGCTGGATTTCGTCCGCGCGGGCAAGCCGTCTCCTGCCGGCCCGCCGCTCCAGCAGCGCCGTGGTCTGGAGCGCCGCCAGCACGATCGCCGCGCCAAAGATGACGCGGCTGCCCGGCACCTCGCCGAAGAAGATATAGCCGGCCAGCGCCGTCACCATGATCGACAGATAGCCGATGGGCGCCAGCACACTGGCATCGGCCAGCCGGTAGGCGCGCAGGAAGCAATATTGTCCGGCCTGCGCCAGAAGCCCGATGCCGAGCAGCGGAACCCAGTCGGCCGTCTTCACCGGGTGCCATGTATAGATCGCCGGAACCGCGGTGATGACCACGAGACCGACCGTATAGAACACCATCATCACGGTGGTGTTTTCCTCGCGCAGCATGCGCGTCTGGATGATCGCCAGTGAGCCGAATACGATGGTGCCGGCAACCGCAAGCAAGCCGACATTCCACTCCACGCCGCCGGGCGCCAGCATGACGAGCACGCCGCAGAAGGCGACGCCTGCGCCCGCCCAGCGCAGTCGACTTATTCTCTCGCCGAGGAAGGCGGCGGCCATGGCCATCGTCACCAGTGGCCGCGAGAAGCTCAGTGCATTCACGGTCGCCAGCGGCAGCAGCGTATAGGCCAGGAACTGGCTGGTCAGCGCGATCGCATTGCAGCTTATGCGCGATATGTTGCGCCAGGGATGGCGCGTGTTGCGGATGTGATGGCGGTGCCGCCAGATCAGCGGCAGGATGAACAGGAGGCCGATCAGCGCGCGGATGAAGACGAGCTGGAACGCCGGATAGACCACGCCCTGCGCCTTGACGAGCGACGTCATGCCGCCCGACACGAGCACCATGTCGGCCAGCACCCAGGCGACCCCTTCGCGGTTCGCCTTGTGCGTTGCCTGCTCCGTCTGCCCGGTCATTTCCCGTTCACGCAGGCTGGACGAGATTGGCCATCAGCCGGAACGCACCCGGCACCAGCCGGTCCATCTGGTGGTGCAGCACCAGGCTGGTGTGCGTGTGCCGGCCGGCGCCGATCGCCGCCGAAACCAGCGCGCCGGTGAGCGGCTGTTCGCTGGCGTCGTGCATGGACAAAAGCGGCGTGTAGGCTTCGTCCCAGCGCGATACGAAATAGAGGCCGCGCTCCTTGTCCCAGCCGGTCCAGTCCTCGGCGGTGATCCTGTTGGGGCCGTTCAGCAGCATGTGGTCCGGCGCCAGCACGGTGACCTCCGCGTTCCGGTCGGTCACGCGCCAGCGCAGCGAGGGCGAGCCGATTTCGAGACGCTTCGGCGGCGTCGCGAGCGGGTTCCAGCCATCGCTCGGGCGGTGGTAGAGCGTTACCAGATGGCCGCCGTCCTCGACGAAACGGTGCAGTTTCTGTGTCGCTGCGGCAAGATCCTTGCGCAGGCCGAAGGCGAAGATGCCGACCACGATCGTGGTGTATTGCGACAGGTCGCCCGCAAGCGCCTGCGCGTCGAGCTCGGCGACATCGAGCCCCATTCTGGCAAGCCACAGGCCCACCCGGTCGGCCCCGCCGCCGACATAGCCGATGCGCGCGCCCTGCGGCAGCTTGAGGTCGAGCGTCAGCACGCGCAGCGCCTCCGGCTGGCGATGGGTGACGCGGCCGATGTGCGGATAGGCGATGGGCGTGAGCCGGAAGGCCTCCCTGCCGTCCACATGCGGCGTAACGTTCACCAGCCCGGCTTTAGGGGTTTCAGGTGCGCGCAGCAGCGGGCTTTCGGCAGTGCCGGCCAGCGTCCAGCCGCCGTCGGAGACGAGGGAAACGGTTGCGTCGGAGCCGTTGACGCGCGGGCTGATGGGCCAGACGCGGCGCGCGCCGTCGATCGGCACGATGAGCGCCTCGGGCTCCATGGTCACCGAATTCGCGGGCTGCACGGCGAAGGGTTCTTCAAGGTCGAAAACCGCATACGCGGTGTGGTTTCCGAAATCCGCTTCCAATGCGACATGCGCTTCGCCATTGCCGCCGAGCGCCGACCATGTGGCGGGATAGAGCGGCGAATAGGAAGCGTCGGCGGAAGCGGTAATCGCGAAGCCGCGCTTGCCGCCCGTGCTCGTGTCGGCCTCGGCCGCGACCCCCTGCGGCAGGACAGGCTTGATGCGCACGGCAGGATGCGCGCCGTTCTGCGCGAGATCGACGGCTAGCGTCGCGGACGCGCCGGGGGCCAACGTAGCCGGCGACAGCGCCGCGCGCTCGAATATGCCGGCGGCCTCCACGAGTGCTGCGTCGACCTCTCTCGCTTTGCGATCCAGCCTGTGGCCATGAAGCGTGGTGAAGGATGCCGGTGCCCGGTCGCGCGCCTCGCCGAGAGAGCGGGCCGCCTCGAGAAGATGGCCGATGATCGCATCCCGCGTCGGGAAGGCGGCGATGGCCTTGCCGACGGCTTCGTCGGCGGTGGTAAGCGCCTGTGCCACCGAGGCGGGAAGCTCGGGAGATGCCGCCAGCATGCCCAGCGTCGCGGGGAGATTGTCGAGAACGGAACCTTCCGGCCCTGCTTTTCCGTCCGCCATCAGAAGGTGCAGCGGCCAGCGCGACTTGGCGGTCTCGCGCCAGTGCCCCATGCCCTGCGAGGCGTGGTAATAGCGCGACCATTCGCCGATACGGTCATATTCCGCGCCGGTTGCCGGTTCACGCTCCAGCGCCTCCACCACCACGGTCGCATCCGGCGGCGGAACCTCATCGTCATAGGTATCGCCGCCGCCCGACCATGCCGGCAGATAATATTTGGCGACCTGCCAGGGCGTCAGCCCTTCGGCGAAATGCTCGGGGAAGGCGTCGGGATCGGCGGCCAGCCGGATCGCGCTTTCCGCCGCGCGCGTCATCGCGCGATGGTGGCCGTGCTGGCCGGGCACGTCGAGGAAGGTCGGCACCACGATGTCCGGCCTCTCGCCGCGATAGGCGCGCACCAGCCGTTCCACGATGCGCTTTTCGCCCCAGCGGTCGAAGGTGCCGTCGCCGTCCTTGGAGAAACCGAAATCGTGCACCGGGTCGTCCGGGCCGTGGCCCAGCCAGACCACGTCGGCGTCCAGCGCGCGGGCCGCTTCCTCCATCTCGCGCGTGCGCAGCATGCCGAGCGCGCCGAGGCGCTCGGGACCCAACGAGTTCTGCCCGCCTTCGCCGCGCGTCGAGCAGGCGACGATGACGCGCATGCCGAGCCCCAGCCGCAGATAGGCCAGCAGTCCGCTCTGCTCGTCGTCGGGATGCGCGCCGGTGTTCATCATGGTGACGGTGGATTTCAGCCGGCTCAGCGCACGGTGAAGCCGCAGCAGCGCCGGGTTCGCCTTCTGCCGTTCGATGCGTTCGCGTGCGGTAAGCATGGTCTGTCCTTCCTCAACCTTCGAGCTCTGAAAGCGCGGCGGCCGATGTCTCCAGTTTCGGTGTGGTGATTTCGAAAAGCGGCAAGGCGGCGGCGCCGAGGGCCGCGGTATATTGCCCGGTCTGGCCGCGCAGCACGCGCGGCATCGAGCGCGCGCGGCGGCTGGCGACCGAGATGGGCAACTGGCCCATGCGCGCGATGATCTCATCGATGACGGCGTCCGGCAGCGTGCCGCCAAGCACGATGGTCTCCGGGTCGATGATGTTCTCGACCATGCCGATCATGGGGGCGAGCCGGGTCGCTGTCTCGTCCATCCACTCCAGCAGTATGGGCTGGCGCTCGGCATGCAATCGCGCCAGGCCGGCGAAGTCGCAGCGCTCCATGCCCGCTTCCGCCAGCCGTTCCTGCAGCGCATGCAGCGAGGCATAGCGCTCCAGGCAGCCGTGTTGCCCGCACGGGCAGGCCTTGCCGCGCGGCACGACCACGACATGGCCGATCTCGCCGGCATTGCCGAAGGCGCCGCGAAAGGGCGCGCCGTCCTGGATCATGCCCATGCCCACGCCGGCGCCGAAATAGATCATGGCGAAGCTGGAGATGGAGCGTCCCGCGCCGAACAGCCGCTCGCCGACAGCGGCGGCGGTCGCGTCGTTCTCCACGATCACCGGCTCGCCGCAGGCCTCGCCGATGAAGGCGGCCACGTCGATGCCGGCCCAGCCAGGCAGGGTGGTGGGGCCGACCGAGGTCATGCCCTCGATCTCGAAGGGGCCCGGCATGACGGCGCCGATGCCCAGCAGCCGCGCGCGGAAGGCGGATTTCACCGTCTCCAGTTCCGAGCGCAGATGCGCGATGACCTGGCCGGGGCTGGCATCGCGCACGGCGGTGATTCGCCGCGAGCGCGGATGGCCGGTGAGGTCGAGCACCGTCGTGACCATGTGGTCGGCAGCGATCTCGATGCCCATGGTGATGGCGCCGTCGGGATTGACCGCGAACTGGATCGGCGGCTGGCCGCGACCGGAGCGCAGGCGTCCCGTCTCCATCAGCAGGTTCTCGCCGACGAGTTCGTCCACGATGTTGGCGATGGCCTGCGCGGTGAGCTGCGTCAGCCGGGCGATCTGCATGCGGCCCAGCGAGCCGTGCTGGCGCACGGCGTCCAGAACGACCCGGCGATTGTGATCGCGGGTGCGCTCCGGGTTTTTGCCCAGAGTGACCTGATGCGTGCCGCCGGATTGAAACATTGTTCCGGTCATCCTGCCCTGCTCCGCAAGATTGATAACGCGGAAACATCGCCATCCACAACAGATTAATTCAAGTAAATTATCTTATTGACAAAAGGCGTGCGGCAGGGAACCGTAAGGGGAATGCGAACTGGCGCTTGCCGCCGGCAGCAAGGCATGGTCCGCCATGCGGACCGTTCGAGGATGTGATGGTCGGGCTTGCATCGGGCAAGGCTGATCGAGGGGATGGATATGCCGGCACGCGGGGGACCCCGGTGAGGCGAGCTGGAGGTTGATATGCGCAAGATTTTGTTTGCCGGTCTGCTGGCGGGTTTCAGCGCCCTGGCGCTCAACGCGGCGCAGGCCGTCGAGATCGAATACTGGCAGTATGTGTTCGACACTCGCGTCAAGGCGATGGACAAGCTGATCGAGAATTTCGAGAAGGCAAATCCCGACATCACGGTCAAGCAGACGACCTTCCCCTATGCCGACTACCAGACCCGCGTGATCGCGGCGAAGATGGGCGGTCAGGGGCCGGACGTCATGCAGCTCTTCTACGGCTGGCTCGACAAGTTCGTGGCCGGCGGCATCCTGCAGCCGCTGCCGACCGACGCCTTCCCGCACGACAAGATCGAAAGCGAGTTCTTCCCGATCGTCAGCGCCATGAAGCGCGGCGACGACTATTACGGCCTGCCGACCGCCGTGCGCTCGCTCGCCCTGTTCTACAACAAGAAGCTGTTCACCGAGGCCGGCCTCGACCCGAACAACCCGCCCAAGACGCTGGACGAATTCGTCGCGGCGGCCGAGAAGATCGCCAAGCATGATGCCAGCGGCAATCTCGTCGTCGCCGGCTCCACGCTCGATATGGGCGGCCAGGACCACCAGTGGTGGCGCGAGGTGCTGATCCGCCAGTTCGGCGGCGAGCCCTACACCGACGGCGACCGCAAGGTGACCTACAACAACGAGGCCGGCGAAAAGGCGCTCAAGTTCTACACCGACCTGCAGATGGAAAAGAAGATCGGCCAGGCCGGCTTCATGGATGAGGGCCAGGCCGCGTTCCGCGCCGGCATGGCGGGCATGACCATCGACGGCACCTTCCGCCTCGGCGCCTTCAAGTCCATCGAGGGCTTCGAGTGGGGCGTGACCGAGCTGCCGGCCAATGACGCGGGCGTGCGCTCCAACTATGCCAGCTATTTCGCCAACGGCATCAGCGCCAAGACCGAAGGCGAGAAGCTGGAAGCCGCCAAGAAGTTCCTGGCCTACATCTCCTCGCCCGAGGCGATGGACATCTGGCTGAAGGAAGTCGGCGAGCTGCCGGCGCGCCGTTCGGCGGCCATGACCGACACCAATCTGGCCGACCCGATCTACGGGCCGTTCCTCAAGGGGCTGGAATACGCCCACACCACCATGTTCGTGGATGAGCAGGGCCAGCGCCAGAACACCATCGACATGACCAATCGCATCCTGCTGGAAGGCCAGTCGGTGAAGGACTCGCTGGCGCAGGCCGCCGAGGCCGAGCAGGCCATCATCGACGCCGCGAAGCCGTAAGGCAGAGCGCCGATGTCGGTGACGACGGCTGAAGGGCAGGCGGCGGCAAGCCGCACCGGCGGTTCCTTCTGGGACCGCCGCTCCATGCGGACGAAGCGGCTGGTGTGGGTGTGGAGCTTCCTCGCCCTGCCGATCCTGTTCTATTCGGTGATCCGCTTCTATCCGACGATCGAGGCCTTCTGGCTGTCGCTCACCAACTGGGACCTTCTCAAGCCGCCGCAGTTCATCGGCTTTGCGAACTACAAGAAGCTGTTCGCCGATCCGCAATTCTGGAAGGTGTTCAAGAACACCTTCGCCTATCTCGTCATCGGCACGCCGATCAGCCTGCTTTTGTCCTTCGTCATCGCGTATCATCTCGATCGCGTGCGGTTCCTGCACGGGCTGATCCGCGGGCTCTATTTCCTGCCCTATCTCACCACGGCCGCCGCCATGGCCTGGGTGTGGCGCTGGTTCTACCAGCCCGCGCCGATCGGCGTGATCAACAATGTGCTGGGCACCTTGGGCATTCCGCAGCAGCCCTTCATCCGCTCGGTTGACCAGGCGCTGCCGTCCATCATGGTCACGGCGATCTGGGCCGGACTCGGCTTCCAGATCATCATCTTCATGGCGGGCCTGAGGGCGATCCCCAACACTTTCTACGAAGCCGCGCGCATCGATGGCCTCGGCGAATGGGCGATCCTGCGCAAGATCACGCTGCCGTTGTTGAAGCCCACCACGGTGTTTCTCGTGGTGTTCTCCTCCATCGGCTTCCTGCGCATCTTCGACCAGGTCTACAACATGACCACCAACGATCCCGGCGGACCGCTGGGCTCGACCAAGCCGCTGGTGCTGATGATCTACCAGACCGCCTTCTCCTCCTACGCGATGGGCTATGCGGCGGCGCAGACGGTGGTGCTGTTCACCATCCTGCTCGTGGTGTCGCTCTTGCAGCTCTGGATATTGAGGGAAAAGAAATGAGCGCCGTGGCGCAGACATCCGGCGGGCCGGCGCTCTCGCACGCCAATATCCGCCCCGGCCGCATCCTGGCCTGGACGCTGCTGTTCATCGGCGGCATCGTCATGGTCACGCCGCTGGCCTTCATGTTCTCCACGTCGCTGAAGACGGCCGGGCAGGTCTACGATCTGCGCCTCATCCCGGCCGCCCCGACGCTCAACAACTACATCGCCATCCTTGCGGACGGGCGCTTCGTGCGCTGGTTCATGAATTCCATGATCGTGGCGGTCGCCGTCACGGCGTCCAACGTGTTCTTCGACAGCCTCGTCGGCTACACGCTGGCCAAGTTCGAGTTCCGTGGCCGCTACTTCATCTTCCTCGCCATTCTTTCGACGCTGATGATCCCCACCGAGATGCTGGTCATCCCGTGGTATCTCATGTCGAGCAAGCTCGGCTGGCTGGACAGCTACTGGGGCATCATGTTCCCCGGCATGATGACGGCCTTCGGCACCTTCCTGATGAAGCAGTTCTTCGAGGGCGTGCCCAACGACTTCCTCGAAGCCGCGCGCGTCGACGGCCTCAACGAATTCCAGATCTGGTGGAAGGTGGCTCTGCCGCTGGTCACGCCGGCGCTTTCGGCGCTCGCCATCTTCACCTTCCTCGGCAACTGGACCGCCTTCTTCTGGCCGCTCATCGTCACCACCAGCCGCGAGCTCTACACGCTGCCGGTCGGTCTCTCGAGCTTCGCCGTGGAGCAGTCCATCCAGTGGGAGATGATCATGACGGGCGCGGCCATCGCCACCCTGCCGACGCTCATCGTCTTCATCGTCCTCCAGCGCTACATCGTCCGCGGCGTCATGCTGGCGGGCCTCAAAGGCTAACCGGAAATGTCAGAACCAAACCCAAGGCTCGCCGACCGCAGCGTCTTTCCCGATCCCGTCTACAAGGAAACCGTGCTCAGGCCGCTGTTCGACGGCGCGAAAAGCCATCATGTCGAGGGCTTCCGCAGCATTGACCGCGCGCATCTGGTAATGCTGGTCGAAACCGGCATTCTTGATCCTAAGCAGGCCGCCTCGATCGCCTCCGCGCTCGAAGCCATCGATCGCGAGGTCGATCCCTCCACGCTGGTCTACACCGGTGAGGTCGAGGATTATTTCTTCCTCATCGAGAAGGAGTTGAAGGCGCGTCTCGGGCCGGATGTCGCCGGCCGCCTGCACACGGCGCGCTCGCGCAACGACATCGACCACACGCTGTTCAAGCTGGGCCTCAAGCACCGCATCGACGCGCTGATGGTCAAGGCGCGGCACCTGCTGGCCGCACTGATCGACGCCGCCGAGCGCGAGAAGGACACGCTGGTGGTTGCCTATACGCACGGCCAGCCGGCGCAGCCCACCACCTTCGGCCACTATCTTTCCGCTGCCATCGAAGTGCTGATCCGCGACATCGAGCGCTTCGCCGAGGCGCGTGAGATCGTGAACCTGTCGCCCATGGGGGCGGCCGCCATCACCACGTCGGGCTTCCCCATCGACCGCCGGCGCGTGGCGCATCTGCTCGGCTTCGCCGCGCCACTGCGCAATTCCTACAGCTGCATCGCAGCGGTCGATTACGTCACCTCGACCTATTCGGCCATCGAGCTGATGTTCGTGCATCTCGGCCGTCTCATCCAGGACTTCCAGTTCTGGACTGCCTTCGAGGTCGGTCAGATCTATGTGCCGAACGCCTTCGTGCAGATCTCCTCGATCATGCCGCAGAAGCGCAACCCGGTGCCGATCGAGCATATGCGCCTGCTGGCCAGCCAGACGATGGGCCGCGCCCGCACCGTGCTCGGCGTCATGCACAACACGCCCTTCACCGACATGAACGACAGCGAGGGCGAGACGCAGGCGATGGGCTACGAGGCCTTCGTCGCTGCCGGCCGCGTGCTCGACCTGCTGGCCGCCTTCGTCGCCGCGATCCGCATCGATCCGGCGCGCGTGGCCGAGAACATCCGCCGTTCCTGCATCACCATCACCGAGCTTGCGGATTCGCTGGTGCGGCGCGAGGGGCTTTCCTTCCGCGAGGCGCACGAGATTGCCGCGACCGTCGCCAAGGCTGTTGTCGCCGCGGGCGGCGGGCTGGAAAAGGACGGCTACGAGCCATTCCTCGCCGCCTTCCGGCAGTCGACCGGTCGCGAGCCTTCCTTCGGCCGCGATACCTTCGAGGAGATCGTTTCGCCGGCGCATTTCGTCGCCGTGCGCGACCGCTTCGGCGGCCCGGCGCCCGCGCCGATGGCCGAGGCGCTTGCCGCCTATCGCGACAAGGCGGCTGCCTTCGACAAGGCGGCGGAAGACAACGCCGCGCGCGAGGCGTCGGCGGCGCGCGAACTCAACGAGAAATTCAAGGCCCTGGCAGAGGCGTCCTGATGGCAACCATCGAACTTGAAAAGCTGGTCAAGCGCTACGGTAAGGTCGAGGCGGTGCGCGGCATCGACCTCTCTATCGCCGATGGCGAATTCGTCGTCTTCGTCGGACCTTCCGGCTGCGGAAAGTCCACCACGCTGCGCATGATCGCGGGTCTGGAGGACATTTCCGGCGGCGCGCTGAAGATCGGCGGCGACGTGGTGAACGAGCGCGAGCCGAAGCAGCGCAACATCGCCATGGTGTTCCAGAACTATGCGATCTACCCGCATATGACCGTGCGCCAGAACATCGGCTTCGGCCTCTACACCTCGAAGCTCGCCAAGGCGGAGAAGAATGCGCGCATCGACGAGGTGGCCCGCATCCTCGGCCTGGAAGCTTATCTGGAGCGCCGCCCGGCGGCCCTTTCCGGCGGCCAGCGCCAGCGCGTCGCCATCGGCCGCGCCATGGTGCGCAACCCCTCCGCCTTCCTGTTCGACGAGCCTCTGTCCAACCTTGACGCGCAGTTGCGCGCGCAGATGCGCATCGAGATCAAGCGCCTGCACCAGCGGCTGAAGACCACCACCGTCTACGTCACCCACGATCAGGTCGAGGCCATGACCATGGCGGACCGCATCGTGGTGATGCGCGACGGCAATATTTTGCAGGTCGGCACGCCAACCGAGCTTTACGAGAGCCCGGTGGATGTTTTCACCGCGCGCTTCATAGGCAGCCCGTCGATGAACCTGCTCAAGGGCCGCAGGAACGGCGAGAGCATCGCGCCCGCCGCCGATGGCGACATCCTCATCGGCATCCGCCCGCACGATCTGGTCGCGCAGACCGGCCCCGACAAGGCGGATGGGGGCCTGCATCTCGAAGGCACGGTCACGGCCGTCGAGCCGCTGGGACCGGAGACGCTTGTGCATCTCGACATCGCCGGCGCGCAGGTCATCGCGACCGCGCCGGCCAAGGTGATCCCGGCCACCGGCTCCAGCCTTGCCTGCCGCGCCGCCCCCGGCAGCCTCTATCTCTTCGACGCGAAGACCGAGAAGGCGCTCGGCCGGCAGTGATTGTGAGCGTCGGCGCGACCGGGCCGGTCGCGCCATCCTTGCTCAATCCTTCGCCAGCACCGCAGCGAACGTATCGTCCAGCACGCTGACCAGATGGTCGGCATTGGCGCGGCTGAAGATCATCGGCGGGCGCATCTTCAGCACATTGTCGTGCGGGCCTTCGGTGCCGATCAGCACGCCGCGCTTGCGCGCGCCGTCATTGATGCGGCGGGCGAGCGCGGTCGCCGGCTCCCTGGTCCTGCGGTCCGTCACCAGTTCGATGCCGAGGAACAGACCCGCGCCGCGCACATCGCCGATGACGGCGTAGCGTGTCTGCAGCTCGCGGAAACGGTTGACGAGATAAGCGCCGATCTCGGCCGCGTTCTGCCTGAGCCCGTCGCGCTCGATCACGTCGAGCACCGCCAGCCCCGCCGCGCAGGACACCGGGTTGCCCCCGAACGTGTTGAAATATTCCATGCCGTTGTCAAAGGACGCCGCGACCTCGCGCGTCGTCACCACGGCCGACATCGGGTGCCCGTTGCCGATCGGCTTGCCCATGGTGACGATGTCGGGCACCACGCCCTGCATCTCGAAGGCCCACCAGTGGCTGCCGACGCGGCCGAAACCCACTTGCACCTCGTCGGCGATGCACACGCCGCCGGCGGCGCGCACCATGGCGTAGACTTCTTTCAGATAGCCTTCCGGCAGGAACACCTGACCGGCAACGCTCGGGATGGATTCGGCAATGAAGAAGGCCGGCGCACGGCCCTGGGCGCGCATCGCCTCGATCTGCTCGGCAACGCTCTGCGCAAAACGCTTCGCATGTTCCTCCACCGGCCAGTCGGCCGGGGCGCGGTAGCTGTCGGGAATGACGGCCTCGAACACATGCGCGGGCCGGCCCTTGCCGCCCTTGCGCTTGTATTTGTAGGGGCTGAGATCGATCAGCTCCTGCGTCGTGCCATGATAGGCCCAATCGAGCACGATAGCGTCGCTTTGCCCGGTATGCGCGCGCGCCATGCGCAGCGCGAGGCTGTTGGCCTCGCTGCCCGAGCAGGCGAAAGACGCCACCGCCAGCCCGTCCGGCAGTGTCGCCGTCAGTCGTTCCGCGTAGGTGACGATTGCGTCGTGCAGGTAGCGCGTGTTGGTGTTCAGCTTGGCGGCCTGCTTCGAAATCGCCTCCACCACATCGGGGTGGGCGTGGCCGAGATGGCAGACATTGTTGAAGCAGTCGAGATAGGCGCGGCCGCGATTGTCGATCAGCCACACGCCGTCGCCACGCACGAATTTGATCGGCTCGGAATAGGAGATCGAGAGATTGGGCAGCAGCGTTTGCTTGCGCGCTGCAACGATCTCGGGCCGCGTGCGGCCGCTCTGATGGAACGTCTCGGACGGAATGCCGGCGAGTACCGAAGCGTCCGGAAACAGCTCGGCCCAGACATCGAGATAGCGCGCCTCGCCGACGCCGAGAATGTCGCGCGCGGCAAGGCTCGGATCGGTCGAAATCTGGAAATGCAGATGCGGCGCCCAGCCGCCGTTCTGCTCCGGCGCGCCCATCATGGCGACGAGATCGCCGGCCTCCAGCCGGTCGCCGGGCTTCAGCCGGCTCGTCACCTCATGCGCCAGGTGGCCCCACAGCGTGACGAAGGGCGGGCAGTCCTCGGGCCGGTGCTCCAGCGCCACCAGCCCGCCATAGCCGAGCGGGTCTTCCTCGATCTCGACGCTCACCACCGTCGCCGCAAGCGGCGTGTAGAGCTTTGTGCCGGCCGCCATGAACAGGTCGAGGCCGAGATGATGGATGCGCCGCTCGCCCTCCACGAAGCGCGACTTGAACATGTCGCCGGCATAGACAGTGCGCGCCTCGCCCCACGGCCCCATGCCGAGCTCGATGCCGTGTTTTGCGCAATAGTCGTCCCACCAGGCGGTGGCCTCGTGCGGCCGCTGGCCGGCGGAATCGACCGTCATCGGATGGTGCGGGTCGCCATAAGGCACCAGCGCCTTGGTCAGCGTCGCGGGGTGGCGGTCGAGGATCGGGGCAAGCTCCTTGCGATGCGCCGCGATCCAGTTCGTCACGGCGCGCGCGCCGGGCGTGGCGACGAAGCCGCAGCCATGGCGCAGGATCGCGGTGGCGAAGCGCGGCTTCATCGCGCCCAGCCTGTGCAGCAGTCGCCAGGCGGGCGCCTCGCTGATGGCGAGATAGGGGTTGTCCTCGGCCTGCCTGCGCCGCGCCGCCGACAGCGTGACGCTGATGACAAGCCGCATGGCGATCAGATCGAAGAGGACGTCAAGCTCTTCGTCGCGCAACGGATATTCGCGGTGGAAGCCGGCCGCCAGCCTTGCCGCCGCCCCGATCGGGTCTTCCATGTCGAGGATCGAATAGGCGCAGGCCACCGCCACCTCGGCGATCAGCACGGAATGCAGCGCGTCGCCGAAATCGATCAGCCCGGTCACGCGCGGCGCGCCGGCCTCGTCGACCAGCACGTTCCAGTCATTGGCGTCGTTGTGGATCACCTGCGCGCGCAGCGAAGGCAGGCGCGGCGCGACCTCCGCGTCGAAGCGGTCGAGAAGGCGCTCCAGAAGCGCCCGGTCTTCGGCATCCGCAATGTGATGCAGGCGCTGGCGCGCGTCGCCCGCGCGGCGGATATCCCAGTCGAAGCTGCGCAGCGCGCCGGGGTGGATGAAACCCTGCAACGCGCGATCCAGCCGGCCAAGTGTGCCCCCGAGGCTTTCCAGCAGTTCCGGCGTTCGCTCGGCTTCAGCAAACGGCTTGCCCGGCAGCCACGAAACCATGCGCAGCGCGTGTTTCTCGGCATCGTCCACATAGGCCAGCGCCTCGCCATTGCCGGTCATCTTCAGGCGCGGCATCGCGAGATCGGGCGCCGTGCGCGCCAGATGCTCCAGCAGCGCGGTCTGGAATTCGCTTTCGGCGCGCGGTTCGCTGGCATTGACGATCTTGAGGATCCAGCCGCCCTCGGGCGTGGCCAGCCGCACATTCTGGTCGCGCTCGCTGTCGAGCGGGCTTGCCTCGCCGCTCACGCCGAAATGGCTTTGCGCCAGTTCCTTCGCCGCATCGAGGGAGAAATCGGGGGCGGGGTGGGTCACGTCGGTCATGGTGGGTCCGGATTTTCGTTTGCACGGACCTTGGCACGCGCCGAAAAATCAGGCATCCGGCAAAGCGCCGGTTGCACCGGCAGTTTGCCTGCTGTTGCCGACACTATGACGGAGCCGCCCATGAAGGAACTCGACGCCAGGGACAGGGAAATTCTCGGCATCCTGTCGAAGGAGGCGCGCATCCCGCTGAAGACGCTCGCGGGCCGCATCGGCCTGTCGCGCAGCGCCACCAGCGAGCGCGTCGCGCAACTCGAAAAGGCGGGCGTGATCCGTGGCTATCGCGCGGATATCGGCCAGATGGGCGAGGGATTGGTCTGCGCCTTCCTGCTCGTCACGCTGGTGCGCACGCCCTCGCTGGGCATTCTCGACGAGCTTGCCCGCTACCCGGAAGTGCGACGTGTGTCGTCGGTCAGCGGCCAGCTCGATCTGGTGGTGGAGGTGGAAGTGCCCTCGATCGACCGTCTCAACACGCTGCGCGATCTGGTCGCCAGCCACCAGGGGGTGGACGATCTCACCACGGCAATCGTGCTGCGCCGGGATATCGAGAGAATAGGGGGGTAGGGAGGCTTACCCCCACCCCTAACCCCTCCCCACAAGGGGGAGGGGACGACTTCATCACCGTAGCCGCCAGAACAGTGAAGGTTGGCGGCGGACGGTCCCGCAACAAAATTCCCCTCCCCCTTGTGGGGAGGGGTCAGGGGTGGGGGTATTTTCGTACCCGGGAGAGGTCGAAAATCACCGGCGCGAGCGGCAAATGCCACCCGCGCCGCATGAAGAAGATCAGTCCTTCAGGCCCTGCGCGACATAGGCCGCGATATCCGCGTGGCTGGCGAACCACACGTCGTCGTGGCCGCGAATGTGGCGGATCAGTTCTTCCAGAACCGAGATGCGCGAGCGGTAGCCGATGACATGCGGGTGCATGGTGAGCAGGAACAGGCCGCCTTCTTGATAGGCGCGGTCGAACTCGCGGCGGAACACCTCTAGCACGCCGGACGGCGGCATGTAGGGGCGCAGCGCGGTGAAACGGTTCATGTTGAAATAGACCGCGTCGTCGCGAATCCATTCTACCGGAAGCTCCACGATGCCGGTCGGCTCGCCGTCTTCCACGATCTCGTAGGGATCGTCGTCGGCCATCAGGGAGGAATCGTAGAGCAGGCCGAGTTCGCGTTGGATCTTCAGCGTGACCTGCGAGAAGTCCCAGGAGGGCGTGCGCATGCCCACCGGCCGCACGCCGGTGATTTTTTCCAGCGTGTCGGCCGCGCGGAAATGCAGGTCGCGCTCATCCTGCGGCGGCACCTTGGTGTTCAGCTCGTGGATCCAGCCATGCAGGCCGATCTCGTGGCCTTCCGCGACCACGCGGCGCTGCTCGTCGGGATAGAGCAGGCCCACGACCGCCGGCACGAAGAAGGTCGCCTTGATGTCGTTGTCGGCGAGCGTCTTCAGGATGCGCGGAATGCCCATGCGGTTGCCATACTGGCCCTGCGACATGCGGCCGATGGATTCACCGCCATCGCGCAGTTCATTGGTCTCGTGGTCGCTGTCGAAGGAGAGCGCCACCGCGCAGCGCGCGCCGTTCTTCCAGCCCTTCGGCTTCAGCGAGCGGCCGGCGCGCACCTTGCCCACCTTGCCGCGCCAGACCTGCTCATCCCACTGCCAGGGTTCCATCATTCACCTCGTATTTGGAGCATGGAGAAAAACTCGGAGTGAGATGGCTTTTGAAGGAAGAGCCATCTCGCTCAAGGGGTCAGAGAACGGCTTCTTCCGCCGCCTGCGGCAGAACCGGAACGGCCGCGAGCAGCCGGCGGGTGTAGTCGTCCTTGGGGTTGTTATAGATGTCGGCCGTTTCGCCGGCCTCCACGATGCGGCCGCGATACATGATCGCGACGCGGTCGCACAGATGCCGCACGACGGAGAGGTCATGCGAGATGAAGATCAGCGTCAGGTTCAGCTCCTGCCGCAGGCGGATCAGCAGATTGATGATCTGCGCCTGGATCGACACGTCGAGCGAGGCCACCGGCTCGTCGCACACCACGATGTCGGGCTGCATGGCGAGCGCGCGGGCAATCGCCACGCGCTGGCGCTGGCCGCCGGAGAACTGGTGCGGGTAGCGTCCGGCGAATGCCGGGTCGAGGCCCACCGCCGCCAGCCACTGGCGCACATATTCGCCGGCCTGCGCGCGCGTGACCAGGCCATGCGCCAGCGGCCCTTCCGAAATGGCGTCGCCGATATGCATGCGCGGATCGAGCGAGGCGAACGGGTCCTGAAAAATGGTCTGGATGCGCGTGGTGATCTTCCTGGCCGAGCGGCCGGAAGACATCACCGGCTCGCCCTGCAGGCGCACCGTGCCGGCGGTCGGCACATAGATGCCCGCCGCCATGCGTCCCAATGTGGACTTGCCGCTGCCGGATTCTCCGACGAGGCCGAGCGCATCGCCGCGCGACAGCATGAGGCTGACCTTGTCCACGGCGTTGACGAACGGCACGGGCCTGGCCAGCCCGATCTTCTCGCCGATGGCGTGCATCAGCCCGGTGTTGCGCCGGAACTGCTTGCTGACGCCATCGATCACGAAATAGGGCGCGTCGGCCCGCGCGGGGGCCTTGGCGGCGGCTTCGCGGCGGGGCGGCGGCGCCGGGTCCGGCTCGCTGTCGCCGCTGTTGCGGGCAAGCATCGCGCCGGGCTCGGCGCGCGAGGGCAGGGCGTCCAGAAGCCCGCGCGTGTAGGGATGCCGAGGCTTCAGCAGCACGTCCAGGGTGGGGCCTGCCTCGACGATGCGGCCGCTCTTCATCACCGCCACATGGTCGGCGATGGAAGCGACGGTCGCCAGGTCGTGGCTGACCCAGATCAGCGCCGTGCCGATCTTCTTCACCAGTTCCTTCATTTCGGCCAGGATTTCGGCCTGCACCGAAACGTCGAGCGCGGTGGTCGGCTCGTCGGCGATGACGAGCTTAGGCTTGTGCAGCAGCGCGATGGCGATCGCCACGCGCTGGCGCATGCCGCCGGAAAACTGGTGCGGATAGAAATCCACCTTCTGTTCCGGATCGGGAATGCGCACCTGCGCGAGGGCGGCTATGGCGCGCTTGCGCGCCTCGGCGGCGGAGACTTTTTCATGCGCTTCCAGCGCGAGCCGGATTTGCGTCTCGATGCTGAGCACGGGATTCAGCGTCATCATCGGATCCTGGAAGACCATGGAGATGGTCTTGCCGCGGATGGCGCGAAGCTGGTCGGCCGGCAGGCCGACGATCTCGCGGCCCTCCAGCTTGATGGACGAGCCGCTTTCGATGCGGCCGGGCTGGTCGATCAGGCCGATGATGGAAAAGCCGGTGATGCTCTTGCCCGAGCCGGATTCGCCCACCAGCCCCATCACCTCGCCGGGGGCGAGGTTGAAGGACACGCCGTCCACGGCTTTCATCACGCCCCGGGCGGTGTGGAAATAGGTCTTGAGGTCGCTGACCTGGAGAAGCGGCGTCGTCATTTCTGCAGCCTTGGCCATCATTTTTGCAGCCTTGGATTGAGCTGGTCGCGGATCTGGTCGCCGACCAGATTGAGCGAGACGATGAAGATGATCAGCGCGATGCCGGGGTAGATGGAGATCCAGTAACGGCCCGAGAGCAGATACTGGAAGCCGTTGGCGATCAGCATGCCGAGCGACGGTTCCGTGGGCGGCAGGCCGACGCCCAGGAAGGACAGCGTCGCTTCCAGTGAGATGGCGCTGGCGACCTGCACCGTGGCCACCACGATCAGCGGCGGCAGCGAGTTCGGCAGAATGTGACGCAGCACCACGCGCCGCGCCTTGAGCGGCACCGAAAGCGCCGCCTCCACATAGTCCTTCTGCCGTTCGGCCGAGGCCGCGCCATGCGCGGTGCGGGCGAAATAGGCATATTGCGCGAAGATCAGGGCGAGGATGAGCTGGTAGCGGCCCTGGCCGAGGATCGCGGCGATCACGAAGGCCAGCAGGATCGCCGGGAAGGAGAGCTGCAGGTCGACGATGCGCATCAGGAGGCTTTCCACGCGCCCGCCTATATAGGCGGCGCTGGTGCCCACCAGCGCGCCGAGGGTGAAGGCGACGGCGCCGGAGATGACGCCCACCTGCAGCGAGATGCGCAGGCCGTAGAGAATGGCCGAGAGCAGGTCGCGCCCCTGCGAGTCGGTGCCGAGCAGGTGGACATAGCCGCCGCTGCCGACGAAGCCCGGCGCGCGGCGCGCATCGCGCAGCACCAGATGGGCGAGATCATAGGGGTTCTGCGGCGCGAACAGCGGGGCGGCCAGCGCCACCACCACGATCAACAGGGTGACGATGCCCGCGACGAGCGCCACGCGGTTGCGCGAGAATTCGGCGAAGAATTCGCGCCAGGGTGAGGAAGCGTTGGTCATGCCCGTCCCTTTCTCAGACGCGGATCAAGCAGCGCGTAGACGAGGTCCACCGACAGGTTGATGATGATGAAGAGCAGGGCGACGAGCATCAGATAGGCCACCATCACCGGGCGATCGAGCGAGGTGATGCTGTCGATGATGAGCTTGCCCAAGCCGGGCCAGGAGAAGATCGTTTCCGTCACCACCGCGAAGGCCAGCGTCGAGCCGAATTCGAGGCCGAAGACGGTGACGAGCGGGATTGAGATCAGCTTCATCACATGGCGCGTCAGGATGGTGCGCTCGCTGAGGCCGGCTGCGCGGGCGAATTTCACCGTGTCGCTCAGCATGATCTCACGCGTGCCGGCGCGCGCCAGGCGGATCATCATGGAGAGCTTGAACAGCGCCAGGTTGATTGCCGGCAGGAGCAGATGCTTGAGGCCGTCGCCGGTGAGGAAGCTCCATTCGACGCCGAACAGCGAGACCGTGGCGCCCCGCCCGCCGGCCGGCATGCAGCCGCACTGCACGGCAAAGACCATGATCAGCATCAGGCCGAACCAGAAGGTCGGCACCGAAAAGCCGAGGATCGACGCGCCCATGATGATGCGCGCGGCCGGGCTCTGCGGCTTGTAGCCGGCATAGACGCCCAGCGGAATGCCGATGCAGGAGGCCAGCAGCACCGCGAAGATGGTCAGCTCCAGCGTGGCCGGCAGGCGCGACAGGATCAGCGATCCCACCGGCATGCCGTAGACGAAGGAGGAGCCGAAATCGCCGTGGATCAGCCTGTCCGCGAATTGCAGATATTGCTGCCACAGCGGCAGGTCGAGCCCGTAGCGGGCAATCACCTGCGCGCGGATTTCTTGCGTCGCATCGGGCGAGATCAGCACGTCGATCGGATTACCGACGGCGAATACCCCGCAGAAGACCAGCATGGACATCGCGATGACCACGAGCCCCGCCTGGAACAAGCGTTGGAAGATGAATGAGAACATCGCTCCCCTGCCGCGCCCTTCACGGGCGTCGTCTTGCCGTTGTTGCTATAAGTCGAACCTCACGCGGTTTCAGTCCCAGTCGGTGTCCAGCAGCGCGCGCGTCTCGGCCACCGCCACCTCCCAGATCGCCAGCATATCCGCGTCGGGGCGCTGGAACAGGCCGTGGTAGTTGCCCTCCTTCAACATTTCGCGCTTGGCCCCCGTGCCGACGCGCGCCAGCCGTGCGAAGTCGATGCGCGGCTTGGAGTCCGCCGGCTGCTCGACCCCGGCAAGCCGCGTCCACGGAAAATTCTCCATCCACGAGGCATGCGAGGCGGCGGGGTCGATCTCCATCACCTTGGCCCAGGTCTTCGGCGCGCGCCACCAGTCATGCATCTTGATGCTGGCGTCGGGATGCGCGTTCAGCCATTCGGAGATCAGAGCGGTGATCGGCGTGTTGCCGCCATGGCCGTTGACGATGAGGATGCGGCGGAAACCAGAACGGTACATGCTGTCCAGCAGGTCGCCGATCAGGCCGATATAGGTCGACAGCTTCAGCGTTATCGTTCCCGGAAAGCTGGCGAAGGACGAGGCCAGCCCATAGGGCACGACCGGGAACACCGGCACGCCGGATGGCACGGCCGCATCGGTCGAAACCTTCTCGGCCAGAATCATGTCCGTGCACAGGCTCAGATAGGCGTGCTGCTCGACACTGCCGATGGGAAGGATGCAGCGATCGTCCTTCGCGGCGCGCTCTTCCACCTGCATCCAGTTCATGTCGGCAATGTTCATGATGTCTCTTCCCGAATTCCAGAAACCACGTTCCGCACGGGCGCCAGCTTGCGCAAAAAGCCCGTCCAGCATTCCGCTGCAATAGTTCAGTATTGTTCTATTAGGAACTAAAAAAAGAAATTGACAGCGGTTTTTCGCTAAGTCAAGTTCCATACGGAACAAACAACGGGCAAAGGAGGGTAGCTCGTGGCGGTGCTTGAAAGCGAGTCGATGACTCTTGATGCGCTGCTCATGGAGGCAGGGCGGCAGGACGTGCCGGACGGCGCGGTCGATGAGCTCGTGACCGTGAAGCTGTGGCAGAATCCCTGCTGGTTCTCCTTCCGGATCAACTTCCTCGCGCTGCAGTTCAATGTGCCCGTCTATCGCTGGATCGAGACGGAATTCGGTCTTCAGCGGGTCGAATTCGTGGTGCTTTATTCGCTCGCGCTGAAGAACGGCGTCACCGCCAGCGCGATCTGCAATTCGTCCGGGTTCCCGCGCAACACGATCAGCCGCTCGATCCAGAAGCTGATCGACAAGAACATCATTCGGCGCGAAGTCGACCCGAACGATCTCAGGAGCTTCGTCCTTTATCTCACAGACGAAGGAAGGCGCATCGTCGACGAGGCCATGCAGCCCATGCTGGAACGGGAGCAGGTCATGCTGTCCGCGCTCAGCGCGGCGGAAAAGCTGATGCTTTCCGAGTTGCTGGCGAAGGTCGTCGGCGATTCGAGGAAGTGGCCGGAAACCTGGCCGTCAAACAACAAGTCCAATCAAGAAACCGACACTCCAGAGGAGATGGAAGAGGTATGAATCTGTTGCGCGCAACCACCGGGGTCGCACTCGCCCTTGGCCTTTATGCCGGCGTTTCCGGCATGGCGATGGCCGCCGACCTGACGATCGCCGTCCGCTCGGGCCCGGCATCGATCGATCCCGACTTCACCGCCACCGGCACGCAGGCCGAGGCGATGAAGCACATCTATGACACGCTCATCAAATCCGGCGACAACCTGCAGCTCGAGCCCGGCCTTGCCGAAAGCTGGCAGGCGCTGGACGACACCACCTGGGAATTCAAGCTGCGCAAGGGCGTGAAGTTCCACGACGGGTCCGACTTCACCGCCGAGGACGTCAAGTTCTCCATCGAGCGCATCCCGCATGTCACCGGCGCGAACCCGACGACGGTCTATGTGCGCCGCGTGCAGGGCATCGAGATCGTCGATCCCTACACCATCCGCATCAAGACCGACGGCCCGGCGCCGACGCTGCCGAACGACTTCATCCGCCTGTTCGTCGTCTCGCATGTCGCGGCGAAGGATTTTTCCGACACGCCCGAGCACGCCACCGAGGGCTTCAACTCCGGCAAGGCTGCCATCGGCACGGGCCCTTACAAGTTCGTCTCCTGGACGCCGAAGGAAGAGCTGGTGCTCGAGCGCTTCGACGACTACTGGGGCGGCAAGGAGCCGTGGGACAAGGTGATCCGCAAGGAGATCCCGAACGACGCCGCGCGCGTCGCCCAGCTCAAGGCCGGCCAGGTGGACGTCGCCGCCCGCATTCCTGCGTCCGACATCCCGACGCTGGAGCAGGATTCCTCGATCGGCATCACCAGGATCGACAGCGTCTATTCCTTCCTGGTCTATTTCGACTTCCGCGAGCAGACGCCGCAGGTGAAGGCCAATGACGGCTCGGCCCTGCCGAAGAACCCGTTCCTCGACCCGCGCGTGCGTGAAGCCTTCGATCTGGCCATCGACCGCGACGCCATCACCGAGGTGGCGATGGAAGGCATGGGCAAGGCCCAGTCGCAGATCGTGACGCCGAACATCTTCGGGTATGATCCGGCCATCCAGGTCACCCAGCCGGATGTCGAGAAGGCCAAGCAGCTCATGGCCGATGCCGGCTATCCGGACGGCTTCAAGGTGGTGTTCAACTTCACCAACGACCGCCTGCCGAGCGACAAGGAGGTGGGCACCACCATCGCCCAGATGCTGGCTTCCATCGGCGTGACGGTCGAGGCCAATGCGCAGCCGGGCGCGGTCTATTTCCCGGCCAATACCCGCGGCGACTACAGCTTCGGCATGTCGGGCTGGGGCACGCTGACGGGCGAAGCCAACTACACGCTGGGCGCGCTGCTGCACACCAACGATCCGGCCACCAAGCTCGGCGCCTTCAACGTCCACCACTACTCCAACCCGGAGATGGACAAGCTGATCGACGCCGCTTCGGTGGAGATGGACACGCCCAAGCGCGAGAAGCTGCTTCAGGAAGCCAACCAGCTCGCCGCGAAGGAGCGTCCGATCCTGCCGATCGCCTCGACGGTTTCGGCCTGGGGCCTGAAGAAGGGCCTGACGATCACGCCGCGTTCCGACGAGGACACGCTGGCGATGAACATTCGCCCGGCCGAGTGATCTGAAACAATCGCAAATGTGCGGCCGCCTCCGGGGCGGCCGCACTCTTTCAAGGAAGAATATGGAATGGGACCTGTTGCACTAGCGATCCATGGCGGCTGCGGCGTCATGGCCAAGCTCGACCTGAGCGAAGAGGAATGGGCGGCCGCGCGCGTCGATCTGCGCCGCTCGCTCGAGGCTGGCTGGGCCGTCCTGTCGGCCGGCGGGCGCGCGCTCGACGCGGTCGAGGCGGCGGTGGTCGTCATGGAGAATTCGCCGCATTTCAACGCCGGCCATGGCGCGGCGCTCAACGCAGCCGGCTATCATGAGCTCGACGCCTCCATCATGGACGGCGAGATGCAGATCGGCGGCGCGGTGGCCGGCAGCCGGCACATCCGCAACCCGGTAAAGGCGGCGCGCATGGTCATGGAGCGCGGCGAGATGGTGCTGGTCGCGGGCAAGGCGGCCGACGAATATGCCAGGGCCGGCGGGCTCGAAATCGTGCCCAACGACTACTTCACCACCGAACGGCGCGTGAAGGCGCTGGCCGCCATGAAGGAGCACGAAAGGCAGGGCACCGCCGCCAAGGCTTCCGAGTCGGAGAAGCACGGCACGGTGGGTGCGGTGGCGCTCGACGCCAAGGGCCATCTCGCCGCCGCCACCTCGACCGGTGGCTACAACAACAAGCCCGAGGGCCGTGTCGGCGATTCACCGATCATCGGCGCCGGCACCTATGCGCGTGACGGTGTCTGTGCCGTCTCCGGCACCGGCAAGGGCGAGTTCTTCATCCTGCATGCGGTGGGGCACGAGGTCGCCTCGCGCGTCGCCTATCTCGGCGAGAGCCTTGAACAGGCTTCCTCGAAGGTCATCATCGATGACTTCAAGCCCTACGGCATCGGCGCCGGTCTCGTGGCCGTCGACGCCAAGGGCAACATCGCTGCGCCCTACAATACCGACGGCATGTTCCGCGGCTGGGTGACGCCCGAGGGCAAATTCTTCGTAGCCACCCACGACCAGGTGTTTGCGCTTTAAATCATGATCCCGGCAAGCGGACCCGGTTTTGGGAGAAATACTCTCATCCCTGACCTCTTGTAACTTGTCGCATGCCGCTTGTGCCCTTGATGTGGATGCGGTGGCGGACGAAAGACTGAAAGCCCGTTGGGGAAACTTGTGTCTTCGTCCGCCGTTCCAGCGAACCCGAACAGTTGGCTGGGCTGCAAGCGCGGCCCGAATAGGCCGTCGCCCGCCCGCAGGTCGGAGCGAGAACCTGCTCGATATTGGAATTGCAGATGTGAGCCTGTGCGACGCTCAGCATGCCGGCCAGTATCTGGCGAGCGTCGCGGGCGTGTGCATGTAGCCGTAAAGGAACGCCCAGAAATCCCGGCGACGTTCCGGCTCGACGTTGCTCCAGATAGCGTTCACGCTGATGTAGCCACACCAGTAGGCGTGCACGAAGGGAGCGCGCAGGTCATGCCCGAGGAAAGCGAGGCGCGAGCGCGTCGTGGTGAGATCCTGTAAGGACGCCGCGGCGATCTCGGGCACGATCTCGTCAAGCGGGCGACCTTCGCCATGATGCATCCACGCAGCCGTGCAGCGCAGCGCGCTGCGCAGCTTCTGCAATGCCAATCCCAGCCGGTCCTCCGGCCCCTCGATCCAGTCGAGGAAGTGCAGGCCGTTGTCGGCAATGCCTTCGAACAGGGCGGAGCTGGCCGAACTGGTAACAACCTGTGCACCTTCGAGCGGCATGCGCCCTTCGGCAACCGCGATCTCGCGCAGCTTCATGTGCACCAGATGACCGGGGAAGGCTTCGTGCGTCGCCAGATGCTTCAGGCTGAAGGCCGTGTAGGGGAAATCGAGATTCAGCAGCATCTGCCGTGTGGGATAGTCGCAATAGGCGGAGAAGGGGGCTGCGTTGCAACCCACTGGCGTCATCCATTCGTCGTCGAAAGCGAACATGCGTGCTGCGCAGCGCTTACGGGCCTCGATCTGATAATCGGCGATGACCGTCAGCACCTTGTCGGTGGGAATGACGGCGCCTGCAGCCCAGCGTTCATGATCCTCGGCCAGGGACCCGCCCCGGAAGCCGAGTTCGTCCAGCGCCGAACGGATTTCCGAATGCAGGCCGTCGATGACCGGCTGTGGCACGGCCTTGAGCGGAACCCGGATCTGGCGCTCCAGACGCTCGCCGAAGCTGATCGGGTCGCCGCGAAAGGTTGCGACCAGTGCCAGAAGAGAATCCGACATCTCGTCGAGCCAGTCACGGCGCAACGCCGTCTCGGCACCGCCAAGCCGTGAGCGGAAATCGGTCAGAACCTCTTCCGCTTCGTCATAGTCGCGAAGCGGCAGCGGTGCGATTCCGGCGGCCATGGCCACCGGGATCAATCCTTCCGCATTGAGGAACCCCGCGCCACGGTTCGCGGCGCGATAGAGACCGTCGATACCCGCCGTCAATCGGGCAAGCTCGCGTCCCAGCTCCATCACACATGCCCCGCGACAGGTTTCGGCTGGTAAGGAGCTTCCATGAGAGCGACGTCCTCATCGGAGAGCTTCACTTCGAGTGCGGCAATGGCATCGTCGAATTGGTGCAGCTTGGAGATGCCGACGATGGGCGCGGTGATGCCGGGGCGGCTTGCCACCCAGGCATAGGCGATCTGGGCCATAGGCCGGCCATGTCGTTCTGCTACCTGGCGCACCGCCGCGGCCACGGCATCGTCCTGCGTCTGGCTGCGGTCGTAGAGGGCGTTGGCGGTACGGTCCGTATCGGCCCGCGTCGTGCCGCTGCGCCCGGCCAGCCGGCCACGCGCCAGCGGGCTCCACGGGATGACGCCGATGCCCTCGCTGCGGCACATGGGCAGCATCTCGCGCTCTTCTTCACGGTAGATCAGGTTGTAGTGGGGTTGCATGGAGACGAACGGCGCCCAGCCGTTGGCGCGTTGCAGACCGAGCGCCTTCATGAACTGCCAGGCAAACATGGATGAGGCGCCGAGATAGCGCACCTTGCCGGCGCGCACCACGTCGTTGAGCGCGTCCAGCGTTTCCTCCAGCGGCGTCCCGTAGTCGAAGCGATGCAACTGGTAGAGGTCGATATAGTCGGTGCCGAGCCGTCTGAGGCTGGCATCGACCGCTTCGAACACATGCTTGCGCGACAGGCCGCGGTCGTTGGGGTCATCGCTCATGGCATTGTAAAGCTTGGAGGCGATCACAAGCCGATGGCGCGGCACGTCGGCCAGCGTCTCGCGCAGCACTTCCTCGCTGGCACCCAGCGAGTACATGTCGGCCGTGTCGAAGAAATTGATGCCGAGCTCCAGCGCCTTGAGGATGATCGGCCGGGCGTCGTCTGCGCCCAGAACCCAGGGAGCCCAGGAAGGGGAGCCGAATGTCATACAGCCCAATGCCAAGCGTGACACCTTCAGGCCAGTTCGACCAAGATTGATATATTCCATCAGTACACACCTCCTCCTGAGGATTGGGTCTCTGCCCGAGATTCGGGCCGATTTTATGTCTATGTCATAAGGAACTATGACAAGTTTTGCGAAAAATCCCCAATTTTGGATCGGTTTTCGCTGTTTTGGTCCGGTTTTCCGGCTGTTCGCAGGCATTGAAGAAAATCGCTTGCCAAAGGTCAACTGTTCTATTTAATTATCACACATGTTCACCCTCGACGCCAACTGCATCGACAAGAGCCTGCCGGTTCCCGTAGGCACCCAACTCCACGGGCTGCTCAGCTACATGCTGGCGTTCGGCGGCTACAGCTATGGCGACCGGCTGCCGTCCATCCGACAGCTCGCGGCCGATATCGGCGTCGCGCCGATGACGGTAGCGCAGGTCTACAGGCAGTTGCGCGATGACGGGCTGATCGAGACGCATCAAGGGCAGGGCGCGTTCGTGATCGTACCGGCCGCGTCCGCCAATGTGGCGCCCTCCAATGTCTCTCTGTTGCGGGACGATATCGACAGGCTGCTGGGGCGGGCCTCGGAGCTCGGCGTCTCGACCATGTCGCTGATATCGATGCTGAACGCGCAAGCCATGATGCGTGATGTGAGGCGGCGGCTGAGCGTGGTGTTCGTGTGCATCTTCGAGGAGGCCGGACGCGACTATGTGCGCCAGATCCAACCCTGCATGGAGGCAGGCGAGGAGATCACGCTGGTTACCTTCGACCAGATATCTCAGCCGGGGCCAGAGCTGGATGCTTGCCGCGCGGCCGATCTGGTGCTGACCTTCGTCCATCGCGAGGCGGATGCCCGCCGCCTCATCGGCTCCGACAAGGTGCTGGGGCTGCGCTTCATTCCCTCCCAGCAGACCCGGCAGAATCTGGCTTCGCTGGAGCCGCAGACGCCGGTTCTGGGGGTCACCCATCTCAAGGACTACATCGCCATCATGCGGCCGACCATCCGGGAGTTCGCGCCGCATCTGGCGGAGATCAACGTCACCTGGTCCTCGGCCGAAAACCTGGCCGAGGAAATCGACCGCTCCGGCGCGGTGATCTTCGCCACCGGCGCGGATCGCATCGCCGCTCTGGTGGCGCCGGGCGTGACCTGTTTCGAGTTTCGTCACGCGCCGGACCCGGGCTTTCTGCGCTCGGTGCTGGTCCCCCGCCTCGCGCAATTGCGGCAGGAGGACATTCGCGCCGCATAGGTTTTGCGTTCGTGCCGGGAGGTTCGCGCACGAGCAGAAGACAAAAAGGGAAGAGAATGAAAAAGCTGCTTCTTTCGGCCGGCTTGGCCGTGTTCCTGGCCATGTCGCACAATTCGGCCGCCATGGCCGACACGAAGATCACCATCGGCGTCGATGTCGATGCCGGTACGCTCGATCCGCGGCTGGCGCGTGACTCGACCGCAATGCGCATCGGCGATCTGCTGTTTTCCGGTCTTGTTCATCTCACTCCCTCCCTGGAGGCAGTGCCGGACCTGGCCGAAAGCTGGGAAACGCCCGATCCCACTACCTTCATCTTTCATCTGCGCGAGGGACTGACCTTCTCGGACGGCTCGCCGCTCACGGCTGACGATGTGGTCTACACCTACCAGGCGTTGACCGATCCACAATTCGGTGCGCCACAGCAGGCGCTCTATACGCCGATCAAGTCGGTTGAGGCGGTCGATCCGCGCACGGTCAAGTTCACCCTGAGCGCGCCCTATGCGCCGCTGCTGAGCTATCTCGACATGGGTATTGTGCCGAAAGCGCTGGCCGGGAATGGGGCGGACTTCGCGCTGAAGCCGGTCGGAGCAGGGCCGATGAAACTGGTGCGCTGGACCCGCGGCAGCGAAATGGTGTTGGCCGCCAACGAACACTACTGGGGCAAGGCGCCGACCGTCACCGAGGTGACGGTCAAGATCATCGGTGACAATTCGGCCCGCGCGCAGGCCTTCGAGGCCGGCAATCTGGACGTCATCCAGTCGCCGCTTTCTCCGCAGGACGTCAAGCGCCTGAGCGCCGACGACCGCTTCGGGCATGCAATCATGGCAGGCCTCGGCGTCACCTACCTGAATTTCGGTGTCAAGGATCCACTGCTCTCCGACCCGGCCATGCGGCGCGCCTTCGCCATGCTGGTCGATCAGGAAACGCTGGTGCGCGATATCTATCAGGGCGTCGACGAGGTGACGCATTCCGTGCTCCTGCCCTCGTCCTGGGCCTATGATGCGTCGATCTCGCAGCCGAAGTTCGATCCGGCAGCCGCAGTCGCCGCCTTCAACCAACTCGGCTGGACCGATACCAATGGTGACGGCATCCTCGACAAGGACGGCAAGCCGCTGACTGTCACCATCGCCACCCATACCGAGGATCCGAACCGCGTCCAGGCGGTGGAATATCTGCAGGCCATCTTCGAGATGGCGGGGGTCAAAGCCGAGACGCGCATCAGTGACTGGGCGTCCTTCTCGACCAACTATGTCCAGAAAGGCGAGTACCAGATCGCGCTGCTCGGCTGGCTGGGGCTCGTCGATCCCGACCGTCTGCTCTACTCGCAGCTCACCACCGGCGGCGGCAACAACTGGGCTGGCTACTCGAACCCCAAGGTTGATGAGCAGTTGAACCGCGGCCGCACCGAGATGGACCGTGGCGAACGCGCCAAGGCCTATCAGGAAGCCGCCCGCATCATCGCCGAGGACGTGCCGTACTACATCATCTCGGCACAGGGTTATCAGATGTTCTATGCCAAGGACCTGCCGGTGGAGAAGGTGCAGGCGAACCCGCGCGGCAACCTGCGCGGCGTCATTGGCTTGAACGACTAGGGGCCTGAACGACCAGGAGCGTGAAGGGCTGAAGCCCGAAAGTCGTCCGTCGCGGTGCGGCATCCTGCTCCATTCAGGGGCCGCATGGACCGGAGCCGGCTGCCGCAACAGTCCATCTTGCCCTGCTGTCCCATCGAACATCGGAACGAAATCCCATGTTGAGTTATATCCTGCGGCGACTGCTGCTGCTGATACCGATGGCGCTCGGTATGGTGGTGGTGACGTTTTGCCTGCTGCTGATCATTCCGGGAGACCCGGCGGCCATCCTGCTCGGCCAGGATGCCACCCCGGCGGCCATCGCCACCATGCGCCAGCAGCTTGGGCTGGAAAACCCGTGGTATCTGCGGCTGTGGGATTATTCCATCGCCCTCCTGCAGGGCGACATGGGCCGCTCCTGGTTCCAGAACCAGTCGGTCGCGTCGATCATCTACGAGCGGCTCGGCGCCACGATCGAGCTGGCCGTTGTGGCCCTGATCATCGCCACCGTGGTCGGCATGTTCCTGGGCGTCGTCGCCGCCGTGCGGCAGGGCGGGCTTGTCGATACGCTGGCCATGCTGGTGGCGCAGCTCGGCGTGTCGATGCCGGTGTATTGGCTCGGCCTGCTGCTCATGCTGGCCTTTGCCGTCAATCTCGGCTGGCTGCCGGCCATAGGCCGCGGGGCGCCGCTCAGTCAGGGCCTGATAGATCTCATCTCGGGGCGACCGCAGACCTTGTGGGATTCCTTGTCCCACATGGCGCTGCCGGCGCTGGCGCTGGCCGCCAATTCGGCGGCGATCATATCGCGCCTGGTGCGCAGCTCGATGCTGGAAGTGCTGCGCGAGGACTTCATCCGCACTGCCCTGGCCAAGGGCGTCGCGCCGCGGCGGGTGGTCTATCGTCATGCCTTGCGCAACGCGCTGCTGCCGGTCCTGTCGGTGATCGGCCTGCGTTTCGGCGCGCTGCTCGGCGGCGCGGTGCTGACCGAAAGCATCTTCGCCTGGCCTGGTCTTGGCCAATTGACCGTCGCCGCCATCTCGCAGCGCGACTTCCCGCTGATACAGGGTATCGTGCTGACCTTCGCGATCATCTTCGCGCTGGTGAACCTCGTCGTCGACTTGCTCTACGCCGTTGTCGATCCGCGCGTGAGGCTGAGCTGAACCATGGCGATTTCCCTGCGTGTTCCCAAGAAACTGCGTAACGTCTCGCTGATCCTCGGTGCCGTGGTCACACTGACGATTTTCCTTCTGGCCGTCTTCGCGCCGCAGGTGGCGACCCATGCGGTCGAGCAGATCGATATGGCCAACCGCTTCTCCGGTCCCACCTGGGAGCATTGGCTGGGCACCGACAATTTCGGACGGGATCTGTGGTCGCGCATGGTCTACGGCGCCCGCATCTCGCTGAGCATCGCGCTGACCGCAGTCGCCGTCTCTGCGCTCGTCGGCACTGTGGTCGGGCTGGTCTCCGGCTATTTCGGCGGCTGGGTCGACATGCTGCTGATGCGCATCGCCGACATATTCCTCGGCTTCCCGGCTATCGTTCTGGCACTGGCCATCGTGGCGGCGCTGGGGCCGGGCGTGGTTAACGTCGCCGTCGCCATTGCCGTGGTCGCATGGGCCGAATATGCGCGCGTGGTGCGCGCCGCGACGCTGGTGCTGCGCGAGCAGGTCTATGTGCAGGCGGCACGGTCGCTCGGCGCCAGCCACACGCGAGTCATCTTCCGCGAAATCCTCCCCAATGCGCTCGGTCCTATCATTGTCCTGTCTTCGCTGGGCCTGGGCACCGCCATCCTCTCGGAATCCGCACTCAGCTTCCTCGGATTCGGACTGCCCCCGCCGCAGCCGACCTGGGGCTGGACACTCTCCTACGGCACCCGCTTCCTGCGGGATGAACCGTGGCTTTCCATCGTCTCTGGCGCCGCGATCATGATCACGGTGTTGGGTTTCAACCTGCTTGGCGATGGTTTGCGCGACGTGCTCGATCCGCGCCAGCTTTCGCGCGGCGGCGCTAAATCAAAGTAAGGAACTGGTAAATGGTAAAATCGATCAACGTGCTGCGGCCGAAATTCACCACCATGGCCGATGGCAACGACGCCGTGCTGGTAATGCATGAGCTGGTGGGCGAGCAGGATGGCCCGACCATCGGCATCTCCGCCTCCATTCACGGCAACGAGAACACTGGCAGCCAGGTAATCCTCGACCTTTACCGCGTGCTCAAGGACATGCCGCTCAAGGGCCGTGTCCTGCTCCTGCCGGTGGTCAACCCCTATGCGTTCGCGGTCAACCATCGCTTCTCGACGATTGACGAACTCGATCTCAATCGCCAGTTCCCCGGCAGCCCCAACGGCACCTACAGCCAGCAGCTCGCCCATGCGCTGGTGCGCGAGTTCTTCGAGAAGATCGACGTACATATCGACCTGCATTCGGGCACCGATCGGCCGACCGTCGATTATGTCTATATCGAGAACGACGAAGAACTGTCGCGTGCCTTCGGCTCCAAGGTTCTGTACCGCCCGGTGCAGGGCAAACAGGGCACGACCTTTGCCGGCACCACCAAGGCCGTCACCATCGAGACGCTCGGCATCTCCTCGGTGGTGATCGAGCTGGGCGGCGGCATTGTCGATCAGGGTCCTTATTGCAAGCGGACGCTGGACGGCATTCTCAACATGCTGCGCGTGCGCGGCGTCATCTCCGGTGAGGTAGCTCCCAATCCGAAGCAGATCGTGGTCACCGAACTGGCCGGCATTCGACCCGTCCATGGCGGCTGGCTGGAGCCGCTGTGCCCGGCGAATGGCGAGTTCATCTCCGGCGATCAGCTTCTGGGCCGGGTTGTCTCACCCTACACCTTCGAGACGCTGGAGGAGATCCGGACGCCTTTCAAGAACGGCGTGATGATCATGCAGCACCTGACCCGCAATCTGGTCAATGCCGGCGACTACGGCTTCATGGTGGGCAACATGGAAGGCGCGAGCGACTGATGTCGGACACACTCTTCATCAACGGCCGCGTGCTGGACGCGGAAGCGGGAAGGTTGATAGAGGCCGAAGTCCTGGTCAGCGGCGACCGCATCGTCGCTGTGGGCACCGGCCTCGAGCGTCCACAGGATGTAGTGGAGCTGGACCTTCAGGGCCAAACGCTGATGCCGGGACTGATAGACTGCCACGTCCATGTCACGGCCGAAAGTCTCGACCTGTGGAGCAATGTCACGGCGCCATCCTCACTTGCCGCGCTGCGCTCGGCAAGGGTGATGGAAGAGGCGCTGTCGCGCGGCTTCACCACGCTGCGCGATCTCGGCGGGGCCGATCTCGGCCTCGTGCTGGCACTGGAGGAGGGGCTGATCAAGGGCCCCCGCCTCATCATCTGCGGCAAGGCGCTGACCACCACCGGCGGCCATTCCGACCTGCGCGGGCGTACCGACGGTCGCCCCGATATGATGTCGGACCGGCTGGGTTCGATGGGGGTCGTCACCGACGGCGTTGACAATGTGCGCGCCGAATGCCGCAAGCAGATCAAGGAAGGCGCCAAGTTCATCAAGGTCATGGCCAATGGCGGCGTCTCCTCGCCCAACGACCCGATCCACTCGATCCAGTATTCGCGCGACGAGATCGCGGCCATGGTGGAGGAAGCGGAGAACGCCGGCCTCTATGTCTCGGCCCATGTCTATACGGACCGGGCGATCCGGCGTTGCGTCGAGCTCGGCGTGCACTCGCTCGAACATTGCAACCTGATCGAGCCCGAGACGGCGGCGCTTGCCGCAGAGCGCGGCTGCATCGCCGTGCCAACGCTCGTCGCCTATGACGCGCTTGCCATCGAGGGCAAGGCGCTGGGGCTGGGCTCGGCCGAATTCGCCAAGATCGAGGTGGTGCAGAAAGGAGGCCTGCGCTCGCTCGAGATCATGCGCGAGGCCGGCCTGCCGATGGCTTTCGGCTCCGACCTTCTCGGCGCTCTGCGCCGCTATCACTGCATGGAGTTCGAGATATTGGCGCGCGTGCTGACGCCGGTCGAGATCGTCCGTTCCGCCACGGTCATCGGCGCGAAGCTGTGCCGGCTCGAAGGTGAGATTGGCGTGATAGCGCCGGGTGCTTGCGCCGACCTTCTGGTCGTCGCCGGCAATCCGCTGGAGGATATCTCACTGCTTGCGGGAGATGGCGCCCACATGCCCGGGATCATGGCGCGCGGGCAGTTCGTCAAGTCCGAGTTGCATCAGGCGTAAAACGCCTAGCCCGTGCCGGAGATCACGATGCCGATACTCAGCGTGGAGAACCTGACCACCTCCTTCCGCACCGAAGACGGATGGAAGACCGTCGTGCGCGACGTGAGCTTCGCCATCGATTCCGGGCAAACCCTTGCCGTGGTGGGGGAATCCGGCTCGGGCAAGAGCGTGACCGCGCTGTCGATCATGCGCCTTCTCCAGCCGGGGCTCGCCCGGCACGAGGGCCGCATCCTGTTCGAGGGGCAGGATCTCCTGTCCCTGCCGGCCGCCCGGATGCAGGCGATACGCGGCAACCGCATTGCCATGATCTTCCAGGAGCCGATGACCTCGCTCAATCCCGTAATGACGGTGGGCGATCAGATCGCCGAGGCGCTGTCCATCCATCGCGGCCTCAAGGGGCGCGAGGCGCTGAGGGAGGCGGTGCGTCTGCTGGAGCGGGTGCGCATTCCCGCCGCCGCGCAGCGCGCTTCGGAATATCCGCATCTCCTGTCCGGCGGCATGCGCCAGCGGGTTATGATCGCCATGGCGCTGGCCTGCCGGCCGCACCTGCTGATCGCCGACGAGCCGACCACGGCGCTCGACGTGACTATCCAGGCCCAGATCCTCGAGTTGATCCGCGAGTTGCAGCGCGAGGAAGAGATGGGCGTTCTGTTCATCACCCACGACATGGGCGTGGTCGCGGAGATCGCCAACCGGGTCACGGTCATGTATCGCGGCGACGTGGTGGAGACGGAAGAGACAGCCTCCCTGTTTGCCGCGCCCCGCCACCCTTATACGCGGGCTCTGCTGTCGGCCGTGCCGGCGCTGGGGCAGATGCAGGCAAGCACCCGCCCGCAGCGCTTTAATCTGGTCGATCCGGTGAGCGGCATCGCCAAGCCGGCGCCGGAGACCCGCGATACGGTTCGCGATGAGCCACTTCTGGAGGTGAAGAACCTCGTTGTGCGCTATCCGCTGCATTCTGGCGTGTTCCGCCGCCTCTCGGCACGGGTCCACGCCATCGAGAATGTCAGCTTCGACCTGAAGCAGGGCGAGACGCTGGCGCTGGTCGGGGAGTCGGGTTGCGGCAAGTCCACCATGGGACGCGCGCTGATGCGCATGACGCATGCCGAATCCGGCTCGGTAAAGCTGCTCGGCAAGGATATATTGGGCGGTGATGCCGATATCGACGAGTTGCGACGCTCGGTCCAGATGGTGTTCCAGGACCCCTTCGCAAGCCTCAATCCGCGCCGTCGGATCGGCCGGGCGATCGCCGAGCCGCTGTTCATCCACAAGGTTTGCGGTGAGGCCGAGGCGAAGGAGAGGGTCGGTCGCCTGCTGGAGCAGGTCGGCCTTTCCCGCGACATGGCCGGCCGCTATCCGCACGAATTCTCAGGCGGCCAGCGTCAGCGCATCTGCATCGCGCGGGCTCTGGCGCTGGAGCCGAAGCTGATCATCGCCGACGAATCCGTCTCGGCGCTGGATGTGTCGATCAAGGCGCAGACCATCAACCTGATGCTCGACCTACAGGAGCGGCTGGGCCTTTCCTATCTGTTCATCAGCCATGACATGGCGGTGGTGGAACGTGTGAGTCATCGCATCGCGGTGATGTATCTGGGCGAGATTGTCGAGATCGGACCCCGCGCCGAGGTGCTGGGCAATCCCCGCCATCCCTATACCAGGCGCCTGATCGAGGCGGTACCGGTGCCCGATCCCACCCGCGGCCATGGCGAACGCAAGCTCGACGTCACCGAAATTGCCAGCCCCGTACGCGGCCTCGATTATCACCCGACCGCCCGTCTCTATGACCAGGTTTCGCCCGGCCATCTGGTCATGCAGGAGGCGAGCGCGTGAGCCTGCCCTACGATCCGCAGGAAATTTCACGTCTCATTGCCGGGCCGAAGCCGGCCGTCATGGTGTTCGACTATCTGCGCGTTGGGCTGAAACGGGACGCGGCTTGCGGCCTGCTGACGGCGCTGGTCTACGATATGCAGTCGATGCGCTCCTGCCGGGTGTTTTCCGACGATCTCGAGGCCTATCCGGTGGGCAATTACAAGCGGCTGGTGGCAGGCCCTTATTTCGAGAAGGTGGTGATGGGCAAGGCGCCTTTTGCCACGACCGACATCGAGGGCGTGGCGGAGTTATTCTTCGACTGGCGCAAGATTCAGGAACTCGGCTTCGAATCGAGCCTGAACATTCCCGCTGTGATCGGTGGGGAACTGATCGGCACCGCCAATCTCCTGGCGCCCAAGGGCACCTACACGTCGCTGACGGTGGCTCGGGCTCTGCTCTGGCAACCGGTGATCACGCTGGCCTTCCTGCTTCTCACCCGCGCCGGTTCCCCGGAAGAGACATTCCACGACGGGTTGTCGATTGCGGTGGAGGGCGAAGTGGAAGGCTGACAGCCAGCCTTGTCTTCGGACCTTTCTTCTTGCCGCCAAGGTCCGTTCCGCGGTTGAGCGCCGTCGTCCTTGTGCCGAAAACCTTGTAAAGCCGCAGGACGACGGAGCTCGTCACGCGCTTGACGCCGGGCAGCTTGCCCAGTTCCTGATCGATGAATTCCAGAAGCGCCGCGTGGTCGGCGACGAAAAGCGAGGCGCTAAGGTTCGACGTGCCGCTGGTCGCGGCGAGGTAGCCGATCTCGTCATATTCGGCGAGCAGGATGGCAACTTCGTCCAGTCGCCCGGGCTCGACCTCGATGATGAGTTCGACCTGAACGTCGCGTCCCAGCGCCACGGGGTCGGGGATCGCACCGATCACGATCATCTTGGCCTGCAAGAGCGCAGCGATGCGATTGCGGACCGTGCGCTCGGACACGGTTCCGATCCGGCCGGCAATCTCTGCTGCCGAAAGGCGTCCGTCTTCAGAAAGATAGCGGATGATCTCGCGATCCAGATCATCGATTAGATAGCGCTGCGACATGCGGGAATTCCGTACCGGCTTAATGTCAGAACTTTCATTGCCGAAACGGAAGCATGTCAAGATTTTCCTGCCAAATCGGGTCGTCTTCGCGTAAGATTCTGAAGATACGGCCGGACACTGGTTCGGCTGGAAACGGTATCGGTGATGGCGGATCAAATCACCGGCCTGTCGGAGGAGGGCCGCCAACCATTTGGATCAGGATGACGCCGGGGAAGAACCCGCGCGTTTTTGCTCCTTCGCCCTGCAGAAAGAGCAGTGGGAACGCCGGTTCACGCTTCGATCTGGAGGTATGTCTTCGAAGGCTCCTGTTCCGGCCCTGTCACGCGGCACAACCCGCCAGGCGGCCTCCTCCTTATAGTCATTGTCTATGTTTCGCGTAAATTTTAGCTGTTTTAGACAACAGCCCGCAGACCTCTAATCCTCCGTCTGAGGTGGATCTCAAGTCAGCTTCAAAGACGCGGAAATCCAATAGAAGGGACGGAGATGGATGCAATGGACCGAGCTGGTGACGCCATGGCTGGCGGCGCTTCCGAGGGCTGGGACGTTTCCCAGGCCATCACTGCAGTCAACTATCCGCGTTGGGCATTGACGGGCGTCGCCATCCTTTTCGCGCTCTACATGGCGTGGCTGATCATCTCCAATGAGGCGTTCCAGTGGCACGTGGTCTTTCGCTGGCTGTTCGACCCGTCAGTGATGCAGGGCCTTGCGGTAACGTTGGGCCTGACCGTCGTGGCGATGGCGCTGGGCACGATCATCGGGCTCGTGCTGGCAATCTGCCGCCTGTCGGGCAATCGCGTCGTCACCCGTTTTGCAGGCATCTACATCTGGTTCTTCCGCGGCACCCCGATGCTGGTTCAGCTCATCTTCTGGTATAATCTCGCGACCTTGTTTCCGCAGATATCGATCGCGGTCCCATTCGGCCCGACGCTTGTGAGCTGGGACACCAACGCTCTCATCACGCCCTTGACGGCGGCCATCGTGGGGTTGGCGCTCAATGAAGCAGCCTATATGGCCGAGGTGATCCGCGCGGGCCTGATCTCCGTCGATCCGGGCCAGGGCGAGGCGGCGCAAGCCTTCGGCATGACCCGCCAGCGGGCGCTGCGGCGCATCATCATTCCGCAGGCGATGCGCTCGATCATCCCGCCCACCGGAAACCAGCTCATCAGCATGATCAAGGGCACGTCGCTGGTGAGTGTCATCGCCATGAACGATCTGCTCTATTCGGTTCAGGCGATATACAACCGCACCTTCGAAATCATCCCCCTGCTTATGGTCGCGGTCATCTGGTACCTCTTCATCACGTCGATCCTCAATCTGGGGCAGTCCTATATCGAGCGCTACTATGCGCGCGGCGAAAGACACAGCGTTGCCGGACAAGCCACCGAGGCGGAGGCAGCCAAATGAACATCGACGTAACCTCCTCCGTGCCGGCTCTGGTCAAGGTCCGCGATGTGCATAAGTCCTACGGTCTCCACGCGGTTCTTAAAGGAATAGACCTTGACGTGCGCGTCGGCGAGACCGTGGTCATCCTCGGCCCGTCGGGTTCGGGTAAGTCGACCTTCCTGCGCTGCATCAATCATCTTGAGACGATGCAGAAGGGATCGATCCTCGTGGGCGACGAGCAGGTCGGCTATATCAAGCGCAACGGAAAGCTCTACCACGCCAGCGCCGCGCAGCTTGCGCGCCAGCGCCATGGCATCGGGATGGTGTTTCAGCAATTCAACCTCTATCCACACATGACGGTGATGCAGAACATCATCGAGGCTCCGGTGGGCGTCTACCGCGAGAAGCGGAGCCAGGCCGAAGATTACGCACGCATGCTTCTGAAGAGAGTAGGGCTGTCGGAAAAGGCGAATGCCTATCCGCGTCAGCTTTCCGGCGGTCAGCAGCAGCGTGTCGCCATCGCGAGGGCGCTGGCGATCAAGCCGAAGCTGATGCTGTTTGACGAGCCGACCTCGGCGCTTGATCCGGAACTCGTCGGGGAGGTGCTGGCGACGATGCGCGACCTCGCCTCGTCCGGACTGACGATGATCGTTGTTACCCATGAGATCAGTTTTGCCCGCGAGGCCGCCGACCGGGTCGTTTTCATGGATGGTGGCCGGATCATCGAACAAGGTCCGCCCGACAAGGTTCTGGTCGACCCCGCGCATCCGCGCACGCGCGCGTTCCTGAACCGCGTTATCTGACATCGGCGCTGGCGCGCGCGCATATATCTGAGTGGAGGATTGAACTGATGTTTGCGAAACTTATCGGGTTGTCGGCACTGCTGGCCGCATCGTTGATGACGGCGCCCAGCCGGGCCGAGGACATTCCGGCCCAGAAGGTCAATGAGGAGGTGCGCGCACTCGTGCCGGCTGCGATCCGCGACCGTGGCTACATGGTTGCCGTCAACAGTGGCTCCTATCCGCCTTATGACATCGTCATCGGGCCGAACGAGGTCGAGGGCTCGTCAGCCGATCTTGCCGTAGCCATCGGCCAGATCATGGGCGTGGAGATCCGGCATCAGACGGTTAGCGGCCTGGCTGCGATGCTGGCGGGTTTCGACGCCGGGCGCTACGACATGTCGGTCGGTCCGATCGGCGACTTTCCCGATCGCCGCACCAAGATCGATTTCATCGACTGGGTGCAGGAATATGTGGCTTTCGCCGTGCAGAAAGGTAACCCGCGCAATATCCAGAAGCTGGACGACGTCTGCGGCCTCAACATCGCGGTCATGGCCGCGGGCTCTGCCGAGCGCGTGCTGAAAAAGAAGGCGGAGGAATGCGAGGCCGCCGGCAAGCCGACGGTCGTGCAGTCATTCCAGGATCAGAACGGAGCCATCCTCGCCGTGCGATCGAAGCGTGCCGACGGGTTCTTTTCCGGCCAGGCGCCGTTGACCTATTTCGTGTCGCAGGCGCCCGATCTCCTCGACCTCGCCGCTGCCAACCTGCCCAATGGTTTCGGCGATATCTATCAGGGCGCCATCGCACCCAACAATACGGATCTGCGTAAGGCGATCCTGGCCAGCCTGGAAATCCTGGTCGAAAACGGCACTTATGCCCAGATCATGAAAAAGTGGGGCCTGGAAAGGAACATGCTCGAAAAGCCGGGCATCAACCTGGCGAAGTAGCCACAAGGCCAAGTGGATCACAAAAGCTGTCCTGGCTCGATGCGAGCATATAACCCGGTGGCGCCGCCACCGGGTTATATGCTAACCATCGCGCCATCCAGCGGCGCCGGCTTGCGTCGCCACCGTTTTCCACGAAGACCACGGCTCACATGAGCATAATTGCACCGTTACGCTCCATCAGCCTGCGACAACTCGAAGTTTTCTACGCGGTGGTTTCCGCCGGCAGCATCACTGCGGCGGCAGAGAGCCTGCAGATATCGCAGCCGACCGTCAGCACCATGATACGCCGCATAGAGGATCAACTTGGCCTTGCCCTGTTTCTGAAGGAGCGTGGCCGCTTGATCCCCAGCAATGAAGGGCGCGTTCTTTACGAAGCCCTGCAGCGGAATTTCCGGCACTTTCAGGCCATTGCCGACACCATCGCCTATATCCAGCGAGATGTCTCGCAGCGGATGAGCATCGCCACGATCCAGCCACTCAGCAGCGGATTGATCGCGCATGGGTTGAAAGGCTTCATGGCCGAACACGCCGATGCCCGCGTGCACCTTCTGATAAGGCCCCGCAAGGCGGTTTACCATGCCGTTTCGGCTGACGGCGTAGACCTCGGCATCTCGTTTGGAACCGGCGAGGCGCAAGCCGAAGGTTTTGACGTCGAGCAAGTCTGCGTCGGGCGCATCTATTGCATCATGCCCAAGGGCCATCCGCTTGAAGCGCGCGAGGTGGTCACCCATTCGGAGCTGAACGAATGGCCGCAGGTCAGCTATCCCCCGGGCCATCAATGGCTGTACATGATTTATGAAAAGGTCATGGGCAAGGAGCGGCCGGAGCCTGTGTTGACCGTAGAGAATGTGAACTCGGTCTATCCCAATGTGGAGAATGGCATTGGCGTAGGCCTGGTTGACGAATTCTCGCTCAGATTTCATCCGAAGGAACGGCTATCCTTCCGTCCCTTCGAACCGCGCATCGACGTGCCCGTCGAGCTGATCTATCCACATCGCAAGAGTTCGGATCTGACCAGAACCTTCGTCAGGCATTTCAAGAAGGTCTGTGAAGAGCTGGCCGCGACTCCGTTTTAGAGCGGTCTCGGGGTTTTACGGGATCGCGGAACCGCTCTATCTATTTGTTTTTACGCATTTCCAGACGCAAAACCGCTTCGCACTTTTGCTGGAAATGCCCTAGGTCACCATCGGCATCACGGTTTCGATGAGGCGCCCGAGGTAAAATGTCCCAGGGGCGTCTGGTCGTTACAATCAAGGGCCGGTCGTGCGCGGCGCGCCGGCGCCCGTCTCTGCCATCTCCGGAGTGAATTCGCGAACGTGATCGACCACGGGCATCAACATGTTTCTTTATGGAAAGGGCCGATCAGGTCTTGACTGCGTCGCTCATCGCTTCGAAGTCAGAGAAGAGTGCATCGGGGTCAGCGGGCGATCTAACCAACCCTTGGACGAATTGCTCGTGGCACATAGTGGCCAGCATCTGCCGGGTCGCGGTCTGATGACAGCCGAAGGGCGGGGTGTCCTCCGCAAAGTCGGCGAGCATTGTTTCGATCTCGGCGGTGGCCCAAGGCGAAGTTTCGCCGAATTTCTTTGCCTTGACCCACCACTGTCGCCAGGATTCCTGTAGCGCTTCATATACGGCAAGAACGGCGGCCGGGTACTTCTCGGCGAATGGACGCCGGAAAGCCATTATGTGGAAGGCCGGGTAGATGCCGGTGCGGTTGTGAAACTCGGCTTCAACCGTCCTGAAATCCGTTACCAGCCTCCGTGCCGCGCCATCCGGCCTGAACACCATGTCCGGCATGAAAGCGGTTGTGATGGCGTCGATCCTGCCGGCCATCATCTCCGACATCAGGTTCTGGCTGTCGGAAAGGAACACGGTTCCCGGAGGCGGTATCACGTCTTGCGGGGTTCGCGGCTTGAGCTTGGTCGTTTCGTCCAGATGGCCGATTACCCACTGCACGTCGTCGATCTCGACGCCTGCGTCGCGCAGAGCCTGACGTGCCCAGAGCGTGCCGCTGTCGCTCCACGAATTGCAGCCGATGCGCTTGCCGCGCAGGTCCGACAGGCAGGTCAGCTTCGAGGCACGCGGGACGATGTAGTTGCGGTGCCGAAAACCGCGCAGCACGAAGGCCGGAATACCAACCAGGCGACGGTCGCCATTGGCGCAGGCCATCACATAGCGGTTGAAGGACACCTCGCCGACATCGAGCGTGTCTGGAAATTCATTGCCGATGTCAGCACGAAAATCGACCCGCAGGTCGATTCCCGGCGTTTCGACATTGCCGAGGATAAGCGGGCAGAACTGGTCATAGGCCCGCAGGACCATGTTGACGGGGATATTGGACATGGCTCGCTCTCACCCGGCGTTGTTCGCTTCGGCGGAAGTGCCGATCGCTTCCCGGAAGCGTCGGATGTCGGCGACACAGGCGTCGTGCAGACGGCTGGCATCGGAGCCGCTGGAAATCAGCGAATAGCCACGATCGTACATGTCCTTCAGGGACATGCCTGGCCAGAGAACCGAGCCCAAGGGCTTGCCTGCGGCCTTGGCTGCCTGCTCGACGGTCTCGATCATCTCCACAACCTTTGGATGGGTCATCTGCCCCATCAACCCCGCCGAGGCCGAGAGATCGTAGGGGCCGATGAAAATCATGTCGATGCCCGGGACGGCTGCGATCTCGGCAGCATTGCGTACTCCCTCGACCGTCTCGATCTGCACGACCAGCATGACATTGTCATTGGCGGTGGCGGCATATTCCTTCGCCTTGAGGCCGAAGCCGGAGGCGCGGATGGTGCCGGGCGCCGCGCCCCGATTGCCTTTCGGAGGGTAGCGGCACCAATCCACGATTCGGCGGGCCTCGTCGCCATTCTCAACCGAAGGAGCAACGAGACCTGCCGCACCAAGGTCCAACACCCTGCGCATATAGTTGCCGTCCATCCGCGGCACGCGGACAAGCGAAACGGCTGGAGATGCCTCCAGCGCCAGAAGTTGCAGCCCCAACGACATATGGTCGCCGACACCGTGTTCATGGTCGATGATGATGAAGTCAAATCCTGCCTCGCAGATCACCTGCGTTGCAAAGGGACTGCCCAATACGCTCCAGCTTCCATAGACGCATTCGCGCCGCGCAATGCGTTGTTTCAAGGTGTTTGGTCGATACATTTCTCGTCTTTCGCTTGGCTCGCAGCCCAGGCCTTCCGTTTCGGTCAGGTCCAGCGAAGGATAAGTGGCAAGGCATCAAAGGAAATCGAAATAATCTTGGAGCGGCATAAGGACTGGCTATGTCATAGAGCGTAGTCTGACCGTTTGATCCGGGGCCTGACGGAGAATTCTGTATTCCGAATCAATCGCATAACGGAAGCAGAGGCAGCGAAGAAGGCGCCGGTCGAGAACCGGTTCGAGACGCCGGATGTCCGCGCTGATCGCAAGCGTCTTTCGACTTCAACCCGAACCGTACAAACAGAACGGTAACTGTTCAAACGAACTGAGCCACCTCTGTGCCCGGCAAGGCCTGTTTCGACGAGCGCGTTGACGTTGAACGCGGTTGTTTTTCACGAGTCTCGTACATGCAGCGAGATGGGCGTGCATGATCGTTTCCGGAAACGGATCGCCATGGCGCTGTCTGCGGGACGGCCCGGGTTCATTGAGCCGTCTGATAGAGTTCCGTGGCTGCCTTTTTCAGCGCGCTCCGGCTGTCGGGCCGGAGGTACATCATATGCCCGCCTTCCAGCATCTCGGTGCGAATGGGCTTCGCGCCGGGCAAGGTCGCGAGTTGACTGACGAGGTAGGCCGAAGTCATGTAGGGTGTCACCAGGTCGGTGGCGCCATTGACGATCAGCACGCCCATGCTCGGGTTCAGTCCCCGTGCCTGCTGAAGGTCGTCCATAACGCCGGCATAGCCCTGGCGCGTTGGGCTGGTTCCGAAATCCCATTTGCCGCTGATCTCCCGGTTCAGCAGCCGGTAGCTCAGATCGGTGCGAAAGTTCAGTTCTTCGCGCACATAGTGGACAAAGGCCGGGGTGAGCACCGGTACGCTTCTGTCCAGAACGGGATCGGGGCCGTCCAGCCCCAGGCTCTCGGGCGCGACATCCGCCGTTTCGATCGTGCCGTCATAGGGGCTGAGGACGGTGTGCCTGGCCCGCGCAAACTCCTTGGCGAAAAGCATGGTGGGAATGCGCGCAAAATTGCGCTGGACAAGATCGAGCGGCAGACCGGTGATCTCGGCCACGCGCTTGCTTGCCAGCTGCCCGCCATTCTCCAGCCCGCTGGTGAGTGCCGCGAGATAGTCGCCCAGCGCATAGTGTTCGATCCCGGACAGGCGCTCGCGCAGTGCGGGGCCGGTGATGCCGTCGCTGCTCAGGCGCACGGCCGCCAGCGACGGCAGCTCAAGCGCCCAATGCAGCGGCTGGAATTCGTCGGGACGAACGAGGGCAAATTCGAGCGCCGGCGAGATGAGCACGATGCCGCTCGGGCTGATGCCGATATCTTCCTGAAGGGTCCGGGCAAGCAGCGCTGCTCGAAATCCGCCATAGCTTTCTCCAACCAGGTAGACGGGCGAGGCGGTGCGCCCCTCCTGCAAGAGAAAGAGCCGGATGAAGGCGCCCATCGACGCGGCGTCCTGCTTGACGCCCCAGAAGTTCCTTGCCTCCTGCCCGGGCGCTTCGCGGCTGTAGCCCGTGCCGACCGGGTCCACGAAGACGAGATCTGTCATGTCGAGCCAGGTGCTGGGATTGTCCAACAGCCTTTGCGGCGAAGGCAGGAAACCGCCATCGTCCGCTGTTGCGACGACGCGCGGGCCGAGCGCGCCGAGATGGAGATAGGCGGAAGCCGCCCCTGGGCCCCCGTTGAACACGAAGGTTATCGGGCGGCGATGGTCCGGTTCGTGGCCTGCCCCGGGGCGCAGCGCGTAGGCGACATAGAAGATCTCGGCGGTGACCTTGCCGTCCGCGGAGAGCAGCGACACGGTGCCGGCTTTCGCCTGATATTCGAGCGTATGCCCGGCAAGCTCGATGGAGTGATCGGAGGTCCGCGCCTTCGGCAGTAACGACAGTATTCCGTCCGAAGGCGCCGGAGGTTCCGCGACTTCGGCATGCCCGGCCCCGATGCCGCAGATCAGCAGCAACACGACCAGGGCGATTTCGCGCAGCTCGACACGCATGGCCCCTCCGGTTCGAAATGTCTGCGTCCACCCGACCGCCGGGGGACAACAAATGGACTACCGGTATTTAGGCATATTCCGCCCGGAAGGGATACATATGGTCGCCCGCCACTCTTTGCAGCGCGACCGGCAAGCGGCTGGCGCAAGGGACAGGTGGGCAAGGACGGGTTTGCCCTGGATTGCAAGCACCGAACCCGTCGGCCTCGGTCCTGCCGCCAGTCGGAGGCGATACTGGAAAAACCAGCCGGAAGAAATCACCGGCATGAAATAGCGCGCCCGACTTCTCGGGCGCGCCATCGGACGCGCGGGCGATGACCGGTCCATCCGGCCTTCCGGCGCGAGGCTCACGCTTTCGAGCCATTCTCCGGTAAGGCGCCCGCTGCGTTCGGATTGCGTCTATGTTCATCCCGCGCGGCAGGCCTCCGCGCGGCAGGCGATGTCATCACGGGGTCAGGAGTGCTTGCCCCAGTGTTGACGCTGCCACGTGCCGGCATCGTGGACGATCCTGCCGATCACCAGCAGCACGATTGCGCCGATGATTGCATTGATCGCGACGGTCGTGAGACCCACGCCGATGTGGACGCCGATCATCGGGAGCAGCCAGAAGCCGAGGAAGGCGCCGACGATTCCTATGATCAGGTCACCGACCAATCCGAACCTCGCGCCCTGCACGATCTGATCTGCCAGCCATCCGAGGACAAGGCCAAGTACCACTATGGTTACGAGACTTTCCGCAGTCATTGTCGTCATTGTCATGTTCATGCCTCCGAACTGGTGGGGAAGCGCGTCTCGTGATCCGCGCCCTCGTCCGGTGATGGGACGCTTCTCGAGGCGGCGCATTCCCACGACGTGATGCTACAACCGAGCCAGATTGTGGACTGTGCAAAATTGAACAGCAGCGGAAAATTTGCCTGTCCGGCTCATGTTATCCTGCGACTCTTGTCGCCGTCCTGAAGGACGACGTTGAGCAATGAGCTGTGCACCCTGATGCTGCCATTGTATTCGATGAAGCCGAGGCGGCGGAACTTGTTCATGAAGAAGGAGACGCGCGAGCGCGTGGTGCCCACCATCTCGGCCAACGTCTCCTGGCTGATCCTGGCGATGATAGGTTCGGCGCTGTCGTCCTTGCCGAAATGGGCCAGCAGCAGGAGCAGCCGCGCAAGCCGCTTTTCGCTGGAGTTGAAGATGTGGTCGATCAGGTCGGCTTCCACGCGAATGGTCCGCTCCACCAGATGGGCGATGAACATTTCGGAGAAGGCCGGGTCGTTGTGGATCAGCCGGATGATTGCCGCCCGCTCCAGCCGCAGCACGGTTGTGTCCTGCAGGGCGGTCACCGTCTCCATGCGCTGCTGTTGTCCGGCCAGGCATGCCTCGCCGAAGAACTCGCCCGCGCCGAGGATGGCGACCACCGCCTCCTTGCCCTGCTCGGAGACGACCGCGACCTTAACCTGTCCGTCCTCGACGTAGAAAATGGAGTCGGCGGGATCGCCTTGAGAAAAGACCGCCTGTCCCTTGTGGAAGCGCATCGCGACACGGCCTTCGGCAACCCGTGCCAGGAAGGATCGGGAATCGAACATTATCCTGCGCCTGCTCGCCATGATGCGGTGTCCTGATCGAACGGTCTTAGCGAAGCACTGATTATCTTAGTATTTTTTTGCGTTCCGGGAGTGCGCGATATTGCCGCCATGCCTGCCTGGCCAACACAATCGCGTGCGGCGGCGCGTGATCGGCGCGTCATAAAAGCGGTTGAGGCACTGGGCGAAACGTGCTGACGCGGCGGAAAAGTGAGCAATTTTGCTCAGTCAGCCTGCCTTCCCGAGCACAGAATCCACCTGTTCGAAATACTTCCGGGACGGGAGCAGGTATCATGAATCCGATCACACTGTTTCTGGCGATCGTGTGCATTGCCATCGGTGTCGCGCTCGGCACGGCAAATCATGTCTACTGGGGCGTTTTTTTCGTCGTGGTGGCCGCCCTCATCGCGAGCTCACTGAAGATGGCCAATGTCTGGCAGCGTTTCGTCGTGTTGCGCGCGGGCAAATTGTGGGCTGTGAAGGGGCCGGGGCTGTTTCTCATCATTCCGGTCGTCGACAATGTCGCGGCGGTCATCGACCAGCGCATTCAGACCACGGCCTTCAGCGCCGAGCAGGCGCTGACGAGGGACACGGTGCCCGTCAATGTGGACGCCATCATCTTCTGGTTCGTGCATGATGCGCAGAAGGCGGCGCTCAACATCACCAATTTCCGCGAGGCCATCGACCGGGTGGCCCAGACCTCGCTGCGGGAAATGATCGGCTCGTCCATGCTGTCGGCGCTTCTGTCGGAGCGCAAGGTGGCCGACGAGACGTTGCGCAGCGAGATCAGCCGCAAGATCATGGATTGGGGAATATCGGTGAAGGCGGTGGAAATCAGGGATGTCGCGATTCCCGTCGCGTTGCAGGATGCCATGTCGCGGCAGGCTCAGGCGGAGCGCGAAAAGCAGGCGCGCGTGATCCTCGGTTCGGCCGAGGCGGCGGTTGCCGGCAAGTTCGTCGCGGCGGCCCAGACTTATGCCGACCATCCGGCAGCCCTGCAGTTGCGCGCCATGAACATCATCTACGAGACGACCAAGGAGCGCGGCGTCACCATCCTCATGCCGTCGACCATGGTCGACAGCATGAATCCGGCCGTCGCCCTGGCACTTGCCAGCCAGGGCGCGGCACAGAAGAAGGTGAACGGCGTGCCGGCGGCGACCGGCCGTCGCCGGCGTGCCCATCCGGCAGCCCCGTGAGGATGGCGCTTGCAATCACAAGTTAGTGCTCCCGGCGAAGGGCGGGAACCGGGGCGAGCCGATATCGTTTCGCGGCAAGGCGGGCATGATGGGCAGGCATTGGTTCAAACTGGAGCCGTGAGGAAAATGTCCATCAATTTTGCAGCCGGCAAGATGCCGGCCCGTTCGCCTGACACGCGCCGCGACTTTCTCTACATTGCAACCGGTTGCTTCGCCGTGGTCGGAGCAGGCGCCACGCTCTGGCCGATGATCGACCAGATGCGGCCGGACCAGAGCGTGCTTGCCAGCGGCGGGCCCGTCGATGTCGATGTGTCGAAGATCGCGCCCGGCGAGCAGATCACGATTCGCTGGCGCGGCAGGCCGGTGTTCATCGTCAACAGGGCCGCCGCGGCGTTGCAGGAACTGAAAAATCCGAGCCTGATCGATGTGCTCAGGGACCCGGATTCGGAAGTCTTGCAGCAGCCGCCCTATGCAAAGAACTGGTCGCGGTCGAGCAATCCGCAATATGCCGTGCTGGTCGGCGTGTGCACGCATCTGGGCTGCATTCCGGACTTCCAGCCCAATGCGGATCCGCAACGGGCATGGCCCGGCGGCTATTTCTGCCCCTGCCATGGCTCGAAATACGATCTGGCGGGTCGCGTCTTCAAGAACGTGCCGGCGCCGTACAACCTGCCGGTGCCGCCCTACCACTTCACCAGCGCAACCATGCTGCGGGTGGGCGAGAACCCGCCCGGCGAGTCCTTCGATTTCAGCTCGATCGAGCAGATTTGAGATTATGTCTTCGGCGGTGGCGGGAGTTCGCCTATCGGCCACAGCCAGCCGCCGCCGAGCGCCTGGAACAGGCTGGTCGCCGCGAGCATGCGGCTGAGCCGCACCTGCACCAGAGTGGTCTCGGCGGTGAACAGCGTCTGTTCGGTTTGCAGCACGGTGATCAGGTTGACCGTGCCGCCGTTCAACTGCGCCTCGGCCACCTCGAAGGCCTTGCGGGAATTGGTCACCACGTCGTTCTGCAGACGCGTCTGGATCGTCGTCTGCTCCAGCGCCACCAGCGCCATTTCCACGTCGGCGAAAGCGGAAAGAACCGCCTTGCGATAGGACTGCAGATATTGAAGCTGCACGCCCCGCGCCTGCAGCAACTGGTTCTTCAGCAGATAGCCGTCGAAGATCGGCTGGGTCAGGCTGGCGGCAAGCGTGTAATACCAGGCGCCCGGCGCGAACAGCGTCGACAGCGCCGTGCTCTGGAAGCCGGTCGTGCCGGTAAGCTCGATCTGCGGCAGGAAGGCTGCGCGCGCAGCCTCTACGCTGAAATTGGAGGCGGCAAGCTGGGCTTCCGCCTGCCGGATGTCCGGGCGCTGGGTCACGAGGTCGGAGGGCAGGCCAGGCGTGATCCTGGGAACGGAAACCTGGCTGAGGCTCTTGCCCTTCACGTCGAAGGTGGCGGCAGGCCGCGCCAGCAGCACTGCGAGCGCGGCGATGTTCTGTTTCAGCGTGATTTCCAGCGGCGGGATGGAAGCCTTCACCGTGGCGACCAGCGCCGCCTGCTGTGACACGTCGAGCTGAGAGGCGGTGCCGCCGGCGAATTGCTTCTCGATGAGGTTGAGAATGCGCGTTGCCGCGGCGAGATTGTTGCGCGCGACCTTCAACTGGTCCTGCGCGGCGAGAATCTGGAAATAGGTGTTGGCCACCGAAACGATGGTGGAAAGCGTGACCACCTCGCGGTTGAAGCGGCTGGCCAGCGCGTTCCTCTCGGCCGCATAGAGCGTTGCGCGGTTCTTGCCCCAGAAGTCGAGCATATAGCTGGCTGAAAGCCCGAGATTGTAAAGCGAATAGGTCGAAGCCGGTGTCGAACCCATCGCTGCCTGGCGGATGCGTTCGGCGCTTGCGGAGCCGGTGAGGCTTGGCAAGAGCGGCGCTCCCGCGATGCCCACCTGCGCGTCGGCCTGAACCATCTGCGCGACCGCGACCGCCACATCCAGGTTGGAAAACTGCGCGTCCTGAATGAGCTGCGTCAGTTCCTTCGAGCGGAAGCCGCGCCACCAGTCCAGCGCGGGCAGGGCCGCATCCGGCTTGTGTGGGGCGGCCTTGTAGGCGGCCGGCGTGTCGATTGCCGGATCGGGATGCTCGGTCCCAAGGATGCAACCGGAGAGGGAGCCAGCCAGCAGGCCCACGGCCGCCGTCCGACACAACCTTCGGCTGTGTTCCGCGAGGTGCGGGAGAACTGACTTGAAAGCAACGCCACGCATCCAGCGCCCAACCAGGGTTAGACAAAAATTCAACCCCAGCGTGCCGCCAAATCGGCGGCCGTCCGTGGAGTTTCGGCTTCAGACTCGGGACGCTTCAACGCAAACAGATTGAATACATAACGTGCGAAAATCGCCCCTGCCAACGGCGGGCAAGGGACATGAGAAAGTTATCCTCGGGTATTTGCCCGGACGGCCAGCGGTTGGCCGTCATTCCCCCGGCTGGGGACTTGGTGCGCCCGGACGGGCTTCCTGCGAGCGCATGCGCTGGACCCACAGGCGGAACCGGTCGATATAGATATAGATGACCGGCGTGGTGTAGAGGGTGAGCATCTGGCTGAGGATCAGCCCGCCCACGATCGCGATGCCGAGCGGGCGGCGCAGTTCCGAGCCCTCGCCAAGCCCGATCGCCAGCGGCACGGCGCCGAACAGGGCCGCCATGGTCGTCATCATGATGGGGCGGAAACGCAGCAGGCAGGCCTGATAGATGGCGTCGCGCGAGGACTTGTTCTCGTTGCGCTCGGCGGCAAGCGCGAAGTCGATCATCATGATGGCGTTCTTCTTCACGATGCCGATCAGCAATATGACGCCGATCAGCGCCATGATGTCGAACTCCATGCCGAAGGCCGACAGCGCCAGCAGCGCCCCGACGCCGGCGGACGGCAGGGTGGACAGAATGGTCAGCGGGTGCGCGTAGCTCTCGTAGAGGATGCCCAGCACCACATAGACCGCGATCAGCGCCGCGAGGATGAGCAGGGGCTGGTTGGCGAGTGATTCCTCGAACACGCGCGCCGTGCCCTGGAAACTGCCATGGATCGAGGCGGGCATGCCGATCCGGTCCTTTGCCCGGTTGATGATGGTGACGGCGTCGCTCAGCGACACGCCGGGGGCGAGGTTGAAGGAAATGGTGGTGGCGGCGAAGAGGCCCTGATGGTTGACCGCCAGCGGCGTGCTGCCGGGGCCGAACTGCGCAACGGAGGACAATGGCACCATCGTCTCGGCGCTGGTGCTCACCGCCGATCCGGTCGAGGCGGTACCCTTGCCGGTGTTGCCGATGGAGTTGGTCGCCTGGTTGCGTGCGGTATCGGCGGCGATGGCCGCGGCGGTTTCGGACTGGCCGGGCGATACGAAAGTGCCCGCCACCGCGTTGGTGGCCTGCGAGCCGCTGACCGAGCCGCCCGCCGTGCTCACATAGACCTGCCTGAGCGTCTCGGGGTTCTGCCAGTATTCGGGCGCCACCTCCATGACCACGTGATACTGGTTGCGCGCCACATAGATGGTGGAAACCTGCCGCTGTCCGAAGGCGTCGTAGAGCGTGTTGTCGATTTGGCTGACGGTGATGCCGAGACGGGATGCGGTGTCGCGGTCGATGACGACTTCGGTTTCGAGCCCCTTGTTCTGCTGGTCGCTGTTGACGTCGGTGAGCTTGCGTTCCTTCTGCAACTCGGCGAGCAGCTTCGGGCCCCATTCGTTGAGCTGCTGGAAGCTGTCGCCCTGAAGCGTGTACTGATATTGCGCGTTGCTTTGCCGGCCGCCGACGCGGATGTCCTGCACGGCCTGCAAAAAGAGCGTGGCGCCGGGCACTTCGGCGAGCTTGCGGCGCAGCCTGCCGATCACCTGATCGGCGGAAACCTTGCGCTTGGCCAGCGGTTTCAGGGACACGAACATGAAGCCCGAGTTCGTCTGCCCGCCACCGGTGAAGCCGACCGCCGTTTCCACGGCCGGGTCGCTTTTCACGATGTCGATGAACTGGCCGAGCTTCTGCGACATGAGCTGGAAGGATATCGCCTGATCGGCCTGGATCGAGCCTACCAGACGCCCCGTGTCCTGCTGCGGGAAGAAGCCCTTGGGGATGACGACATAGAGATAGCCGTTGAGGCACAGCGTGGCGAACAGCACGGCCATGATGAAGCGCGAATGATCGAGCGCCCAGGCCAGCGACCTGCGATAGCCCGCAAGCATGGTCTCGAAGACCCGCTCGCTGAAACGATAGATGCGGCCATGCCTGCGCTCGTGCTCGCTGCGCAGCAGGATCGAGCACATCATCGGCGTGGTGGTGAGCGAGATGACGAGGGAAACCAGGATCGCGGCCGAAAGCGTGATGGCGAACTCGCGGAACAGCCGGCCGATGATGCCGCCCATGAGCAGGATGGGGATGAACACGGCAATGAGCGAGGTGCTCATCGACAGCACCGTGAAACCCACCTCCTGCGCGCCCTTGATGGCCGCGTCCATGCGCGACATGCCCGCGGAGATGTGCCGCGAGATGTTCTCCAGCACGACGATGGCGTCGTCGACCACGAAGCCGGTGGCGACGGTGAGCGCCATCAGCGACAGGTTGTCGAGGCTGAAGCCGCACAGATACATCACCCCCAGCGTGCCGACCAGCGACACGGGAACCGCCACGATGGGAACGACGGTGGCGCGCACGTCCCGCAGGAAGGCGAAGACGACGAGGATGACAAGGCCGATGGCGATCATCAGCGTCTGCTCGACCTCCTTCAGCGAAGCGCGGATGGTCGAGGAGCGATCGACGGCGAGCGAGAGATCGATGGCCGGCGAGATCGATGCCCGCAATGTCGGCAGCAGCGCCTTCACGCGGTCGACGGTCGCGATGATGTTGGCGTTGGGCGAGCGGTAGAGGATGATCAGCACCGCCGGCTTGCCGTTGGCGAGGCCGGCATTGCGGATGTTCTCGACCGAGTCCGTCACCTCGCCGACATCGGTGAGCCGCACCGGCGCGCCGTTGCGATAGGCGATGATCAGTGAGCGGTAGTCGTCGGCGCGCACGCCCTGGTCGTTGGCGTAGAGCTGGTAGCGCTGGTCGCCGACGTCGATGGCGCCCTTGGGGCTGTGGGCATTGGCCGAGGCCAGCGCGGCGCGCACGTCCTCCAGCCCGATGCCGTATTTGTAGAGCGCCTGCGGATTGAGCTCGACGCGCACGGCGGGCAGGGACGAGCCGCCGACCACCACCTCGCCGATGCCGTCGACCTGCGACAGCTTCTGCGCTAGCACGGTGCTGGCGGCATCGTAGATCTGGCCCTTGTTGAGCGTGTCGGAGGTGAGCGAAAGCACGAGGATGGGCGCGTCGGCCGGGTTGACCTTCCGGTAGGTCGGGTTCGAGCGCAGGCTGGTGGGCAGGTCGGCGCGCGCGGCGTTTATGGCCGCCTGCACGTCGCGGGCCGCTCCGTCGATGTCGCGGCCGAGGCCGAACTGGAGCGTAATGCGCGTGCTGCCCACCGTGCTGGATGACGTCATCTCGTTGACGTCGGCGATCTGCCCGAGGTGCTTTTCCAGCGGGCTCGCCACCGTGTTGGCCACGACCTCGGGGCTCGCGCCGGGCAGCATCGCCTGCACCGAGATGACCGGATAGTCCACTTCCGGCAGCGGCGCCACGGGCAGCAGCGGAAACGACACTAGCCCCGCCATGAACAGGCCGAACGTCAGCAGCGTGGTCGCGACAGGCCGGCGGATGAACGGAGCCGAGAGGTTCATGGCGTGGCGCCCGCCTCGCGCCCTTCCGGAAGCTCCGGCTCGCCCCGCAGCCGTGTCGCGAGGCGGTCGAACCACAGATAGATGACAGGCGTGGTGAACAGCGTCAGCAACTGGCTGAGCAGCAGGCCGCCGACGATGGTGATGCCCAGCGGATGGCGCAGTTCCGACCCGACGCCGGTGCCCAGCATCAGCGGCAGCGCGCCGAGGATGGCGGCCAGCGTCGTCATCAGGATCGGCCGGAAGCGCAGCAGACAGGCCTGGTAGATCGCCTCGCGCGGCGGCTTGCCCTCGTTGCGCTGCGCGTCGAGCGCGAAGTCGATCATCATGATGGCGTTCTTCTTGACGATGCCGATCAAGAGGATGATGCCGATGATGGAGATGATGGTGAGGTCCTGCCCGGCGATCATTGTAGCGTGCCGCGCGAAGTTGGACAGTTTGACGCCGCAATTTAGACCACTCCGCTTGTAGCACGCCCGACCTTTGAGGGGCCTTCGAGACCCCTTCAAGGCCCCTTTATGATCAGCTCGCGCGCTGGTCGACCGGCGCCACCGCCGACCGTATAGGTCAGCTCTGCATCGTCCTTCTCGAACCGGCCGAACAATTCACGGATCTCCGCGACATCGTTGATCGACAGGATGAACCGGCCCGTCAGCCTGCCGAGGCGCTCGGCCATAACAGCGAACTGGTCACGGCCGAACAGCTCCTTGCCGTAGTCCCCCTCCGAGCCATGGTAGGGCGGGTCGAGATAGAACAGCGTGCCGGGACGATCGTAGCGATCGATGAACTCCAGCCAGTCCAGGCTCTCGATGACGACGCCAGCCAGCCGCTCGTGCACGTCTTCCAGCAGCGGCGCGAGCTTGGTCAGGTTGAACCGACCGGCCATGCCGACTGAAACGCCGAAGGTTCTGCCGGCGACCTTGCCGCCGAACGCCAGCCGCTGGAGGTAGAGGAAGCGCGCCGCGCGCTCCAGGTCCGTTAGCGTTGAGGGCCTGCACTCCTGCAACCGCTCGAACTCCTTGCGGGAACTGATCTGAAAGCGCAGCGTGTCCATGAACTGCGGGTAGTGGCGCTGCAGGATGCGGAAGAAGTTGGCGACGTCGCCGCTGCGGTCGTTGATCACTTCAGCGCGCGGCATCGCCGTCCGCCTGAAGAACACGCCTCCCATGCCGACAAAAGGTTCGGCGTAGGTGTCGTGAGGGGTTTTCGAGATGGCTTCGACCAGGCGCCTTGCGAGCTGACGCTTGCCGCCGATGTAGCCGGCCACGGGGCGAACCGGGGCAACCGGCATGAATTCCAAAGTGTGCATTTCTATCCAGTGCAGAATCAGTCACACACGCGGTGCCGCTTTGCGGCAGGTGCGACGGTTATCGCTTTGGTACTGTCGGGCGGGTTCATGTTTGGCGACTGCACCCGCCGCCGGGAATTGACCCGGCCGCCTCTACCTCTTGCCTTTCTCGGGTGCCTCCAGCTCAATTGTTGTCATGTACGTGTCCTGAAAGGCATGGACGACGCTCGATGCGCGCCATTCGCCATTTATCTCCGAGCGAAAGCCAGTCGTGATGATCGGAGCATCGGCCATCACCTCGGGCATTCCAGCCAACGTAAGAGACCCTGAGCCCGTCGCGCGCCCGAGCCTATCGCCTTCGGATCGTGCGGCGGCCACCGCCTCCTGCTGACTGGCGAAAATCGTTCGCAGACGCCGCGCTGGACCATCGAGCCCGGTAGAATGCCGTTCGAAGCGCACGGTGTTGCTCGGACGCTCATACCAGCCGGCTACGGCCGCCCCGAACTTTGGCCTTGGCTCGATCTCGAAATCCCACGACTGGCATTCGCTCTTGTTGATCGTGACCGGTGGCAAACCGCCCCGAGATAGGAAAAGGAAAGCGTTGTCCTTCACGGAAAAAAGGGCCGCGTGCTTGTCCGCAAGTCGTGTCAGGAAATCCAGCGAGGACTGCTCGGTTCGCGCGACATATTCCAGCTTTACGGATGACAGCTCCGGGCTGACTTTTGAGCGGTGACCATGTCGCCTCGCGAGCTGCTCAACGATTTGCCCGATGGTGGCGTTGTCGAAATGCTCGGACAAGGGTTCCTTGACATCCGAGCGCATGTCGGCAGAGCGGCCGGACAAGGTGACCAGCTCACCGTCCGGCCCTCCGCTGATCGCGGACTTCTCAATGACAAAGGTGCCCATCTTCCACGTGCCGGCGTCACGAAAGCCGAACCGCACGGCCAGCTTTGCGCCGGCCTGTGGTATCTGGATGTCGTTACCGGCATCATCGAACACCAGTTCGCACGTGTCGGCGTTCTGGCCGGGAGCGTCAGTAATCGACGCCGACTTCAAGCGCGAATAGAAAGCATCGCTGACCGGCCTGCCGTTCACCGACACGTCGATGAAAGGGCGGCTGCGGTCAATCATCCCACAACCTCACGGTGCCCCTTACCTCGCTCTCGATGATGAACTCAGGGAGTGCCACTTTGAGACCTCTGGGCAGCACCACCGCGCGATCGGCGAGCGACGGATTGGCCGCCAGCGTCGCTTCAACGTAACCACGTATGCGGCCCGCGAGCGATCGATCACGCAACACCGAGAAGAGATATTGGAAACAAAGCTGGTCGATCATCACATCGTCCAGCTCCACCACGACGCTCGCGGCCGGGATAATGCGCGCGGTCATCCGAACAGCCCCACCGGTTTGCCGCCCGTGAACGGCGCCACCTCAATATCAAAGTCGAGACGCCGGCCGAAGCCTGAGCGATTGATGCTCGTTTGGCGATCCGAGACGGTGAGGATGACGACGCGACCGAACACTGCGGCTGCGGACGAGGAGACCGACCATCCGACCATGAGAACGGGCTGTGCTGCCCGCTGTGTCTCGCGGATAGCGTCGAACTCAGCGCGGCCGCCGAGCTCCTCGGGGTAAAGGCGGCCGGAAATTCGAATACTGTCTTCGCCATAGCCGGTGAATTGCCGGCCGGGTGCGGAGCCAAAGCGGGCTATTGCCGGCCACTTTGCCTCTGTGAAGCGCTCGATCTCGCGGAAGTTGAGCGGTGCGACCTGGAAGACATGCCGACCGAGCGCCAACAACGGCGTCATTCCGTACCTCCGTGAAGAGCGCCGGCTTTCGCGTTGCCAATGGCGGTTGCGATCGGCGAAGCGCCGGTGAGAACCTGGGCGCCGATCTTGATCACGCTGAGTTTGGAGGCGACGCTCGCCAGGGCGTTTGTTGCGGAACGGATGGCCGAGGCACCTTCCTGAAGGGCTGCTCCGGCATCCTGGCCGCCGTCCGCCATCGTCTTGCCGGCGCTTTGCAGTTGCTCCGATGTGTTTGCCAACCTGTCCATGCCGGCGAGCATGGTGCCCACCACCGGGCTTTGCTGGTCGTTGGTGAGCACAGGACTAGGCTGCGCCTTTGGAACGGGCGGGCCGTCGAGGAAAGCATCGAGCGAGGTGTGGCGTTCGGCCTCGGCCTTTTGGTTGGCTCGATTTTCCGCAGCGACGGTTGTCCCAGCTTGGGGTTTGTCCAGGCCAAACCAGTTACGGGGTGAGCCGACCTTTTCTTCAAACCACTTTTCAAATGCCGCGGAGCTTGTCGATTGCTCCTGCGAGATCGTGGCGACAGCTTCCTCACGGCTCTTGCCCTTGGCCATCTCCTCCTCAATCCTGGCCTTGCTGCCCGCGATTTCTTCACCCAGGCCGGCAAATCGCTCAATGACATTGTACGCGTTCAGAGCCAGGCCCAGCGTGCGTGCCAGGGTGAAGCCGCCACCGGCCGGCTTCGTGGGGCCGCTCGCCGGCTTGGTGCCGGGGGCTGGCGAACCAGCGGGAGCTGACGCCTCGCGGGGCGTGCGGATGCCATTGAGAGCCCGCTTGACCGCCGCGAGACCGCCGGCAAGGCCGGCCAGCTTGGTCAGCCAACCGAGCAGCCCCGGAGCGGACTTGATGGCCACAAGCCGCGACAGGATCGTCACCAGCCCCCCAGCCGTGATGCGCAACAGCCGCAGCGGTGACATCAGTGTCCGCACCGCTCCGGAGAGCAACCGCCAGCCGATGGCTATGTTGCGCCCTTCTTTGTTGAAGCGGAGGAACATGCTGAAAAGCCGGATCAGCGACAGCCTGGCACCGGCGAACAGGAACGAAAGGACGCGCAGTCCGATAGAGAACGCCATCAACGCGGCGGCGGCCATGACGATATATTGCGTTAGTTCCGGGTGCGCCTGCGCGAAGGCGGCAACCTTGTCGGCAACAGCGCCCAGCATGTCGCCGATCTGAATGAGCGTTGGCAGGAGCATATCGCCGAGCACGATGGAAACGCGCGCGATCTTGTTCCAGAAGAGATCCCACTTCTTTTCCGCGCCCTGCGCCTGCTTGGCTGCTTCCTCGGTCGCCGATCCGGCATATTTCGCCTTGTCGGCGATGTACTCGAACGCCTGGGCAAGCAGTTCGGGATTGCCCAGCAGCTTGGCGAAATCATCTGCGAAATCGCGCCCGGCCAATTCGACAAGAGCTTCCATGCCCTCTCGCGACGTGGCGAGAGTCTTGAAAAGACGCTCCATCGCGGCCGGAGCGTCCTTCTCCAGGTCTTGAAGGAACTGCTTGCGGCTCATGCCGACTTGTTCGAAGGCCGCGTCGATCTTCTTGCCGCCGGTCAGGACGCGCGTCGCCAGCGCGGTGAGGCCGCGCGCCGCCGTCTCCGGTACGATGCCGGCAGCGATCATGGCGGTGCCTGCCGCAGCGGTCTGCGTTGCCGTCAGATGCAGTATCTGCGCCGCACCGGCCGCTCGGTTGGTGAACTCGGTGATCTGGCTGGCCTTCGCAGCCATGTGGTTGGACAGATGATTGGTGGCATCGCCCAGGTCCTCGATACCTTCCTGGTTGAGCTTGTAGACGTTGCGCAGCTTTGCGAAACGCTCGCCGATCTCACCGCCTGCCATATCGAAGGCGACCGCCGCTTTCGACACATAGAGCGTGAACGCCTCAAGTTCGGCTTCAGGGATGCCGCCCTGCGCCGCCTCTGACATGAGCTCCACCAGCTCACGCGCGGCGACCGGCACCATGGCGCTGGTCGATAGGGCAAAGTCGCGGAGCTGCTTCAGCCGCTGTTCGGAAACGTCCAGAACCTTGTCCAGGCCACGCATGGCCTGGTCGAAGCGGCCGGCCTGGACGATGGGCGCAGCCAGCGACATGGCCATTCCGAAGGCCCCGAGAAGCCGGCCGCGCGCTTTCTGCAGGGCGCTTTCTGCATTCTTGGTGGCCTGCTCGATGTTCTCAACCGAGAAGCCCTTGCGGATTTCGTCGCCGAACGCGCGCCCGAACTCACCGGCGGTCTCTCGAATGCCGCGCAAGGCCCCGCGCACCTTCTGCGCGGGGCCTGTGACCTGATCGATCAGGCGAATGAGGAGGGAGGCTTCCATGTCAGCTTTCGGTGTCGCTCATGGTGCCGGCGCGCCGCGCGAGCTGGCCGCAGTAGGCGACCAGATCGAGCCAGTCCATTTCGTCTAGTTCGGAGGGTTGCCAGCTCCAGGCTGTGGCAAGAGCTGCGCAGCACTCGTAAGCACGGCCGACTGGAGTGCCGGAAAAAAACCGAGAAATGCCTTTCCAACCGCAAAGAGGTCGATCGTGTCGATCTCTTCGACAACAGCCACGTCCTCACCCGCAAGATCCGCGATGAGCTCAAACATGGCGTCGAGTTTTTCCTGCCCCATCAGCGCTTCGACCACGCGACTGGCAAGCGCCTCGGCCTGGACATCCTCGCGTTCGAGGAAACCGGTCACCAATTCAGGGCCGATAATGATCGCGAGGCGCTTGATGTGACGCGCCTTCGGACGCCGGAATGTGAGCGTGGCGATCTGCCGCTCCGAACCGCCTTCACCGGATACCGGGATCGGCACCTGCAGCGGGACATCAATTTTCGTCAGCAACAAGGGGGACGCGGTTTTCATTCTTGCCTCGCCTTACCCGAACAGCACGCGGCGGCGGCTTTCGTTCACCGGCTCGAAATTGCGGACATCCCAGCCGCCTTTGGCGAAGTTGAAGCGGTGCATCACGCGACCATCCCAGTACTCGGTATAGGTCCAAATGGACTTGATCTCGTGGTCATAGCCGGTGGCCTTGCCGGCGCTCATCTCCTCGCCGTCGATCTTGCTCAGACGGCCGACGACATCGATTGCGTGCTCGTGCTCGCTGCCGTCCTCCTCGGAAATCACCAGCTTCTTGCCGGTGAAGTTGTTGCGGGCGCCCGGCGCACCGCCAAACAGCCCGATTGTCTCTGGCGTGTGGCTCTTGAGCTTGAACTGCATCGTCAGCGCCTTGACGCCGAGCCCGCCAATCTCGATCTCCATGTCGGCACCGCCGGGCTGGAACGTCTCCGTGATTTCCTCCAGCGGCGGCAGCTTGAGCGTCTCGATGTCGAGCGCCAGATTGGTGTTGTCGTTCACATAGAGCGTGAAGCCACGCACGATACGAAGGGTCATAGCGGGCTCCTTAGCCGAGGTAATCGGAGATGGCGCCGCCGAACTCGACCGAGATGCGGCGCTGGATGTCGGCGGCCAGGTTGTCGAAATACTGCTCGTTGCGGCGCGAACCGAAGATCAGGTCTTCGAGCGGCGGCGTCTCCTCCGCATCGAATTCGACGCGAAGCTTGCCGAGGCGGAGATCGGCGTTGGAATTCATGCCGCGATCCCAGAAGGCGCGCCCCCCGAGGATCGCCCCGGCCGTGGTCAGTTCATCCAGGAACGTCTGCAGCGAACGCATCACGGCCAGCACATGCTGAGACGACAGGTTCTCGTCATTCGCCCAGGGCCGGAACGCCGCGACGATGGATTTTTCGATCGTGGCACGTGTACGAACCACATTGACGAATTTCCACAGCGGGTCCTCCGACGCGGTACGGTTTCCCCACATGATGCGACCATTCGGTGAGAACTGGCCGCCCGCGCCCTGGACGATGCGCGAGGGAATGAAGGTGGCGATGCCGGCTTCGTTCAGCTTGTTGGCTTCATGTTCGATTTCGCCGTCAAAAAAGGTGATCGGCCGGGCCGTGCCAAGGACACCCTTGGTTTCCTGGTTGGAAGGCGACCAGTAAGGCCCTCCTTTCGCCTTGTCCTTCTTGACGAACAGTGCTGCCGCAAACGGCGCCGCCGGCTTGACGACGATGTCGGCACCAGCGGCAACGCGGACGAACGGATCAACCAGGTAGGTGTAGCGGGAAGAGAAGTCGGCACGATATTGGAGGCTCGTGGCCGCGTTTGGCCCACCAGTGTCGAAGATGGCGATTGCCTTGAGCTTCTCGGAAACCTGCTCCAGGGCGTCAGCCACGGGGTTCTTTGCATTGTCGACCCGGCCCGCCGAGTGTGCGCTACCGATCAGGATGTCGGGTTCCACGCCGACATGCCCGCGCGCATAGGACAAAGCGTGCACACCCGTCATCGAGGCGGCCGAGCCGATGAGGTTCGACATCTCCTCCTCGCGCTTTTCGGCCGGGTCGGTCTTGTCGGAATGTGCAACGCGCACCGCCACGATCTGCGCCTCGATGCCCTGCGCGCGGATCGCATTGATCGTGTCGACCATCTCATTGGCCACGCCAAGCTTGGCGATCTTGTCGGCCTCATGTGTATAGAAGGCGACGGGCTCATCGAGGGGAAAGGTGGCAGCGTCAGCATCTTCCGCGATGAAGGCGCGGCCGATCGTGGAAATGTCGGCGATCTCCACCGGGCGCGGTTCACTGCCGGCCTGGACGACGCGGGTGCCGTGATTGAACTGAACTGTCGTCATCGAATGGGTCTCCAAGCCACTTTGAATGCGGCTCGAAGCACCATATCGATGCGTCCGAAATGAAACGACGCTGACAGTGTCAGTGTCGTTCCCAGGCAGGATGAGAACGCCTGAACTGTAGCTGGAAAAGGCGGCTATTCAAAGCGGGTGATGCGCCGTCGCGCGCGTCCTAACTCAATGCGAGCCCGTCGGCCCACATCGCATCGATGTCCTCGGGGGACAGGTCGATGCCGGGATGCCCGCCCAACAGATCGAAAAGCGGGTCAGTCCGATAATATTGCTGCACATCGGCCAGCTTGTTTCTGGCGATGGTGCGACCCGGCTCCGGCATATCCTCGATCGCGGCGTTGATCCGGTCGCGCAAGCCCGCCTGAAGGTCGATGATCGTGTTGAGGCGCCAGCGTTCCAGCGGCAACATGGCCGCGCGCAATTGCTCGGGGGTGGGCGGAACATAGTCGGCGATGGGGCCATATTCTCCGGCGATTGCCTTTTGCCAAACCACGACGCCGTGGGCCGTATCTGCGTTGTCAGTGGACGTGAAGGGGATAGGACCGAGCGCTTCGAGTTCTTGAAAGAGCACGTCTGCTGTCAACATCGTATGCTCGGCATTGTCCCATTTCGGGTTCGAAACGCTGACAACGGTGCGGTTCTGGAAATCAGGGTCTTTCGACATCGTCAGCTAATCCTCTTGAAAACCGATGTTCTGTCGGCCGTTCCTGAACCGATGCTTCGGCCATGATTTCGCCAGGTCCCGGTAGGGGCAGCCCCGGTCGAACTGCCGCTGGCATTGCTGAAGACAAGGTCCGATCCCGCTGCCGTCTGGTTTTGAAGCACTTCCCCGGTTCCGACAAATCGCAACAGCGCATAAGAGCCGATCGACACGGCGTCCATTGAAGCGAGAACACTGCCGATCATGGCCCCGGTCGGCTTATTGCCATCGCGCCAAACGGTGCCATCCACGGAAACCGCAGTTGCCGCCACCGTTATGCCTGTACCGGCTCCCACGGCTAAGGATCGATCGGCCGCCAGCGTGCCCCCACCGGTGAGGCCGTTGCCGGCCGTAATCTGGCGCGAAGTCTGGACGGCATTCACAATGCGGCTGTCGTTGCCCTGCGCTGCCGTCCCAGCCGCCGTGCCGTATAAGACGTTCAGCGTGACATCACTGGAAAGCGCACCACCGTTCGACAGGCCCGTGCCGCCGATGACCTTTCGCGTGTTGGGCACGGCGTTGACGATACGGCTGTCATTGCCTTGGGCAGCCGTGCCGGCCGCCGTTCCGAACGAGACGGCAAGCGTTACGTCCGCCGAAAGCGCCCCGCCGCCAGTCAGGCCGCTGCCGGCCTTGACCGATCGCGACGTGACGACATAGCTGGCGGCGGCGACGCCTCCGAGCTTCGCGCTGTCGGCTGCCTGGGCCGTTTTCCCGAGATACGCGGCATCCGCGCCGAGGTTGGCGCGCGCGGTTGCCTTGTTCGGAAGATCGTTGAGGTTCTGGTCCTTGGCGAGCTTCTGACCGATGAGCGTGGTCAGCGTGGTTGCCAGGTTCGGATCATTGCCGAGGGCGGTGGCAATTTCGGCGAAGGTATCCAGCGTTGCCGGCGCGGAATTGATCAGCGCCGCAACTGCATTGGCGATCGCCGTGTCGGCGGCCGTCTTCGTATAGGCGTCGGTGATGCCATAGCCGGCAAGCGTCGTCGGCCTGCCGGTCAGCGAGGCGAAGCTGTGGGTATGCGCGTTGAATGCCGCGATCTGCGCGGCCAGCGCATCGTCCACCGCCTTGACCTTCTGGTCGGCGCTGACCAGCGCCTGCTTGACCTTGTCGATTTCGGTTCGCTGGATGCCCTCCCTGTCGGGAACCGGCCAGCCATAGTTCGGTGTGGTCGCCATGTCAGATTTCCGTGGTTACCATGCGCAATTTCGAGATCTGCGGCCGCGATGCGGGCGTGCCGGTCAGGGTGATGCGGGTACGGGCATCGAGCGGCGTATAGGGCTTGCGCTGATAGGTCTGCTCGACAACGCCGTCACCGAGCGGCGTCGCGCTGCTGACCGACGCGACAACCCAATCGCCCGGCATACCCAGCTCGACCTTCAGCGTCGAGCCGGCCGGCAGGAAGGCGTCCAGCGTCGTGCTGACCCGCGTGGCGCCGTCCGCCGGCACCGCGCGCGACACGTAGTCGGCGGTCAGCGCAAGCTCGCCCTCGACCACCTGCACGCCGGGAAACAGGAAAGGCGTGATGCGCGACGTTCCCTTCAGCTTCGCCGCCACCTGGATGGTTTCGTTCTGGATGAACTGGTCGAGGCGAATGCGCTGGTCCGGCGAGGCCGTGATCACCTCGCCGTTGGGACGGGTCAGGGTCAGCTCGACGCTGGCCTGGCTTTCGGGCGACTGGACGCCGGCGAAGACGATGATGTCGCTCATCTTGGTGGCGGTGAAGGCGCCGATCGGCACGGTTCGCTCCGCCGGCTCAAACCGGCAGGCGATCAACTGGAACACGAGGTCGATATCGTTGTGCACCGTCCAGGTCATCGCGTTGGAGGATGACAACAGGACGCCGACAACGAACGGCTGCTCGGACACGATGCTGTTGTTCTGGTCGATCTTGCCGATCTGCGCGACAGCCATGGCATGGTCGGGATCGTCGGTCAGCACCACGAACGCATATTGACGCCCCGGCTCCAGATAGACGGGCACGCCGAACCGGGCCATGAAGAATTCGCCGGCCTTGAAGGCGGTGCCGGGCACGAAAGCTTCGGCGAGGACCTGCGATGTCGGCAGCCCCACCTCTACCGTCCTGATCTGCACAAAGATCGCATTCGAGGCGGCGCCCTTCGTCTTGCACTTCAGGCGCACGCCGGTGATGCAGCGGCCCTCGGCCAGCATGAAGGTCTGGGCGAGTGGGTCAGAGGCGTTGTCGCTCGCACCGCCTCGCCCGCCATCGCGGCCGGGCGACATGCTCGATACGTTGGTGATCTGGTTGATGTTGGTGACGTTCTGCACCACGGTCGTCTGGTTGACGACGCGGATGTTCGTGTTGTTGGTGATGTTGGTGATTTCCGTCACCGGCTGCGGCAGCTCCTCGACCGTGCCGTTGAGGGCCGTGGCCAGCCGGTATTCCTCCACGGTGATGGTGCCGCGCGCGGTATAGGTCGAGGACGCCTTCGTTCCCACGCTCCCTTCGAACGCCACGACCTTCGAGCCCTGCGGGATGCCTGCCGGGATCGTGAGCTTTCCGGTGAGCACGCCATCGCTGTTGGCCGGGCCATCGGCGGCGAAGGTGGCGGCGACGCCGTCGAACCTGACGGCCGACAGGATTTCGGCCTCGATGAAGCCCTCCAGCCGGAAATTGATGTCGCGGACACGGACGAACTCGGCGGCGACATCGGTGGAGCGGATCAGCTCCATGGTCGCGTCGAGCGAAACCGACGTGATCGTGGTGTTGTTGCCGTTGTCGCCCCGGTCCGGCGGGTCGAACACCGCCGTATCGGGCGAGGACCAGATCGTTTCCTTGTCGGTCCAGATGTCCACGGACGGCTCCAGGCTCGCCCGGCCCGGCATGGGCGTGAAGGTCTGGTAGGGATTGATCTTCATTTCCCCGGTTTCGCGAAGCTGCGAGATCACGACCTCGTCGGTGAAGGCGAGATGCTGGACCGCGAGCAGCGCCGGGAATTCATGTATCCGCGCCGCCACGGGCAACCGCAGGGCGCCGCCGAAGGAGGCCGCCGTCTGCGCAATGCCCTGGTCGCGGAGATCGTCATCGAGGAAGGGATCGACAAACAGCCCGCGCTTGGAGGCGACTTCCCGGCTGGTAATGTCGGTCTTGAGGCGTTCCTGGGCGACCAGGTCGTAGAGATCGAGGATGGCGCTGCGCATCGACGTGATCTCGCTGTAGGGCACGTTGCGCACGGCCGTCTGGATTACCTCGGGCGCGACGCCCCATTTGTTCACGACGCGCGCCAGCTCGAGCTGGTTGCTCGGCACCGCCGGCGGCTGCGGGCGCGAGATCGCGGCGACGCCCTTGAGGTAGATCACCGCGCCGCTCATATCCATCGCGATCACGTCGGTGCGCGGCAGCTTGTAGGTATAATCGACCAGGATGTTCGACGGATTGACCGCGCCGGACACCGTGATGGTGTCGCGTGTCACAAGGCTGGGCGCCACGTTCTCGTAGTAGCGGTAGTCGACCTGATAGGTGGAGCCCGGCGCCGGCTCGGCGCCGCTGGGCGACCAGTCGATTTGCCCCTGCGACAGCAGGTAGTCGGCCGGCGTGGTGTAGGTCTTTCCGTCCTGCTTTATCGACACGATCGACTCGACCGACGAATGAACCAGCGCGTCGGTGGCGCCCGAGAAGGCGCCATGGGTGACGGTCTCGGTGACGCGCTTGATGATCGTCACCTTCTGCACGCTTTCGATCGGCGACTTCGACAGCGTGAAGGTCTGGTTCCCGCCGCTTGCCGCCGTCCAGGCGTGCGGCTCGGCCGCCACTGACCGCAGGTCCGGTTCTTCCGGCACTAGAAAGCGCATGTTCTGCGCGCGCGGAATGCGGCGGCCATTCACATAGGCGGTGCCTTCCGAGATGGTGAACTGCTGCTCACCGTTGCCGTTGAGGCCGAGGCCGGAGACGATGCAGCCGGCGTTGACGAAAGACCCATTGCTCTCGCGGCTGTAGCTGGCGATGGCGTTGTAGATCTCGGAGAGGTCGATGTTGGTCTCGTTGGTGAGGATCGTGCCGTCCCGCATCGTGTAGACGGGGATCAGGGGCTCGCTTTCGCCATCCGCCGAATGCCCCCACACGACATCGTAGCGGACCCGGGCCGCGCCCGGCTCCATGTAGCTCTCGGTGCCGGCAAGATTGCCGCGCAGCCCAGGGTCGGAAACATGGTCTTCGAGCGTTTCGGCAACGCGCACGCCGATCGAGACCTCGCCGACGATCGGCAGTTCGAATGTCACCTCCGGAACATCGTGCACCAGCGCGGCGATATAGATGGCCGATGCCGGCAGCCGGATGGAAATATGATCTTCATCGTCCTCGATCGCCGACACCACGGGGTCGCCGCCCGCGACCTTGCGCCCGTCCTGCAGGATATAGCTGGCGACGCGCTGCAGCTTGTCGTCGGCAAGCGACTGCATCTCGTTCAGCTCTGCCGATTGCAGGAAATGTTGCTGGTCCGGGAAGGCGAGCGCAAAGCGCTTCTTGCCGCGCTCGAAACGGTCGCTGTAGCCGGGGCGTTTGATGATGCTGTTCACGGCCAACCTCAGAGCGTGATGATCATGGAAAAGGCCTGCTCGATCGTGCCGTCGCGCACGATCGAGTTGAACCGGTCAGCCCGGATGAGCGTGCCCCACGTCTCGACATCGGCGGCGTCGATGTAGAACTGGCCTGCCGGGATGCCCGCGGCCAATGCGGTGCCGAAATAAACGCCGTTCTCGCGCAGCGTGTTCGGCGAGGCGTCGGGCAGGTCCAGTTTGAAATAGAGGTACAGATAGCGCGTCGGATCATCGCTGCGCGAGAACTTTGCGCCGTCGGACATCGATATGTCACCGGCCTCGTCCGGCTTCACATAGGCGACCTCGCGGCAGCGGGTGACGCCGACCTTATCGACAAGGTCGGCCAGCGTGGGCGACGGCTGCACGAGCGTGCTGTCCCACTGCGGATCGCCACGGCCGAGACCAAGGAACCACGTCTGCGCATGAAAGAGCTGAGCAGCGACAATGCGTCCGCCGATTGTGAAGACTGCCATCGATCAATATCCCGACTGGACGGTTGGTGAAGGGGCACCGAAAGGCTCGGTGGCCGCGAAGGGCGCGTTGCTGAAGGGCACGACATCCGGGTCCGACGCGTCGGCCATGTTGGTCGCGAGGCCTGCCGGCATGCTCGACCGCTGCTCGGTGGCCGCGCCGCCATCGACGATCGTCGCATGCCGGATGAACTTCCGTTCCCCGCCTATGCCCAGTTCCGGCCCATAGTCGACACCATCGGCGTGGTGCACGCGCAGCGACAGGACCGACTCGCCGGGCGCGCGCCGCGCGCCCGACCAGGAGTTGAGCAGCGCGGCATTGAGCCTGCTCCCATTGAGCTGGAAGGCCCGGACATCATAACCGGCGGTGACACGGGCAAACTCCGAGCGCAAAGGCTTCGAAGCTCTTGCCACGGCGATCATCGGCGACACAAAAGCCGAGGAACGGCGTTCTTCGGGCAGATGGACCTGGAACCACCACCATTTGAAGCGCGTTGGCGGGTTCTCCTCCAGGACCCCATCAGAGCCCACCCAGGCCAGGGCGCGATGCATGGATGCAGGCGTCCCGCGAAGGCGCTGCCATAGGATGCCTTCGAACAGGGCCTGACGCGGGTCCATGAGGAAGTCGGAAATCTCGGCGAGGCCATATTCCGCGATCAGATGAGGAATGACGGCGTTAACCGGATCGAATTTGAAGCCGCGCAAACTCACAATGCCCGGGCCAAGTTCGGGCATGCGGTCCAAGCTCTCCGAGGTGGCGCGCTCGAACCTGGTGGTATTGAGCGGCAGAAGGTGAACACGCGAAACGGTCAATAGTCTCGCCCCCGGTCATTGATCGTCACCGAGCCGAGCGCAATGGCGGTCCCGGGCTGGGCAATAACGGTGAGGTCTGGACTCGTCACGTCGACACGCTTCACGCCGCCCACATGGAGGCGGCTTTCAATCCAGCTTCTTTCGAGGTCGAAGCCGATCCCCGTTCCCACGTTCCATGCAGCGCGCAGCTTTGCGGCCAAGTCCGCAACCAATTCCTGCGACGCGTCGGGCAGGAGCCAGATATCGGCCTCGATGTCGACGGTTCGCGTGACGGCCGGCTCCACGATCAGCGTATCGTTCAGCAACCTCACAGTGTCGCTGGTCACCTCGGCCCTCACGGCGTCCAGCATCGCATCGTCAGGAATGCCATCGTTCTCGGAAGACAGGATGGCAATGTGAATGATCGGCATGAACTCTTCGCGATAGACCGCAACGTCACGAATGCGGACATCGGCGCGACGGGCCGCAGCCGCGTACCAATAGCTGGACCCTCCCGGGGAGCGAGCCTTGATGGCTAGCACTGTACGACTGCGCAGCGCCGCGTCCGTTTCCCCATCCAGGCGGACCACGTCATAGAAGCCCGCCAAGTGATCAAGGTCGGCCTTTTCAGCGAAAGATAGAAGATTGGCCCGCGCCGCGTCGTTCACGCGAGCTCTCAACAGCAGTTCCCGATAGGAAGCCGCCTCGAACATGACCTTTACGGTGTCGGTTTCCAGCCCGCCGACATCATAATTGACGCCGTCCCTGGCGAACCGCTCCACCACATCAGCCATCATCTCGGCGATGATCCGCTCCGCATCGAGCGGCTCGATGATGTCGGGCGGCGGTAGCGCGGCCAGTTCGGGAGGCAGGGTGCTCATGTGGGCATAACTCCTGCAAATGAAGTCGAGCGATTTTCACGGATCGAGAAGTCGCCAAGGTGCCCGCGCGGGTAGAACTCGCCGTCCAGCAGGAACATGAAGCGGCCATCCCGGCCACTTTCGACCATCTCGATCGTGCGCAGATTGAAGCCGGGCTCGCCACCTTCGGGATCGTTCAGGGCTTCGGCGATCGACACATAGGCTTCGAAGATCGTCACGGCGTCAGCGTTCTGGTCCTGAAGCTCCGAGACGCGTGAGCCTATATGGCGACGCAACACGCGACTGTTGAAGCGTGTCGTGATGACGCGACCGATGGACTGGGCACAGTGATCCCAGCCAGTCAGAACCCTTCCAGTGTTTGCATCCAGCCCGGTGCGCACGCCTATTCCTCGGAGATCGGGGTGTTTTCGCGCTTCGCACCTTTCGGGCGCGCAGCTTGCGGGCGTCGCAGCTCACCGGCGATCAGCGCATAGAACGCCTGCTCCTCGGTGAGCGGGATCGACTTGCCGGCTCCCGGGTTGCGCTGACCGGCGACAAACGTGCCGGCCTTCTCGGTCACTTCGAAAGGGATTTTTGAGCTCATCGAAAGGTCCTTCAGACTGGAATGCTGGAGATGTCGCCGCCCGAGCGAACGCCGGTGTGCTTGTGATCCTCGCCAACGTTCTTTGCGTTGTGGAACAGACCGCTGCTCTTGGCGCGCACGGCGTTGTCTGCTTCGAGCACGAGCTCACCACCCTTCATGCGGATCGCGCAGTTGCCGTGAGCGATCACCAGCTCGTCGTCCGCCGCAGGGTTCGGCGCTTCAGTGGTATAGCTGTCGCGGATCGCCAGAGACTGTGGGCCAAGCTCACCCTGCGGCGAAAACAGCCGCATCGGATCGCCGATCCTGACCGGGAAGTGCGAACCGGTCGCGCCGGCGGCCTCCTGCACCTGTACCCAGGGCGAGAGGAACGGCTTTCCGGTACGATCATCGGCCGGCAGCAGCTCCAGGCGCACCCGATCGCCCTTGATCGCGACCACCTTGCCGGTCAGGTGCGCCGACGCCTGCCGGCGTTGGAGATCGTCCAGGGCCTTGTAGATGCCGCGCAGCTCACGGGTCATTATGAAGACATCACGCATCGCCGGCACCGAGATCAACGGGCATGTCGTTCACATACAGCTCCCTCAGCAGATGCTGCTCGTCATCCCAGATCGCGGCGCCCAGCTCGCGCAGCGACTGCCGCCATTCAACGGCGATGATCGAGACCGCCTTCGACTTCAGCTTTCCGGTGATGACGGGCACGATTGAAATGTTGGATGGCGTTCCGAGCCGCGTCAGTCCAAACATCTGTCCCGTATCGAGCAGCACGAAGATGGCCTCGGCGATCGTCCACGCCGATGCGTCGCGCTGTGGCCCTTCCGTGATGATGAACGCGGCGCAGGCGAGATCCGCTTCGGCCTGACCGTTTGGCTGCGGCTTGCCCTTGACCGAAAGCGTGGCCACACGCACGGCCGGCGCCCTGACGATCGTGGTTTCCAGATCATCCAGCGCGAAACGGCCGAACTGCTCCGAACATTCGCGCAGCTCCGGCATTGCCTCACGGAAGCAGGCGACGACAGCCTGCCGATATTGATTGATGCGGGCCATGGCGACGGTCACTGCAGCAACCTCCCAAGCCAGTCCTCGGCCGCTTCAACCACATCATCCTGGTTTTCCGCAGACAGGCCGAGATACTGCCTTCGCGGCATGGTGACCTGCTTGACGACTGCGAACTGAACGAAGCCGGCGCTTTCCCACCAGAATTTCAGCGCATTGCCATAGCGTGGTTTGATGACCCCGCCCTCCTGGTGAATGCGGGCATATATCAGGCCGGAGCCGATGGTGATGCTGTCGGCGTCCGAGATGTAGTCGATCGACCTGTACAGGGCGCCGCTGTCATAGAGGATGCTTGTCCCCGCCCTGTTCGCCTTCCAGGGTTGGCCGGCCGGGGAGGTCTTCTCCTCCTCGATACGGCGGCGGGTTTGCTCCTGGACGAGGCGGCCGATGCCATCGGTCAGCTCGTGGCGCGGCGCCTCAGCCAACCCCTCTATCTTCAGAAGGGCTTCGGTCAGACCCTCATCCGTTATTTCGAGAACGGCAGCGCTCATGGCAGCGTCCTGCGCGAAAAGACGCGAGTGTTGGCCGAAAACGCAGCGCCGCCAGCCGAGGTGCCCGGATCGCTCGATACGCTCGGCTCGTCCGCGCCAAGGCCGGCCTTGCCCTCGGCAATGCGTTGTAGCAGGGCGACCGCCTGCTTGTAGCGCTCCTCGATCGTGTCGGTCAGCGTCGTGTGGCGGATGGCGATGCCGTAGACCGCGATGTTGACGGCCGGCGTCACCAGTGCGGCCGGCTTGCCCTCGATCGGGGTGCGATATCGGGCCGACAGATGTGTGTCTATCTCGCCGCTGGCGCGCTCCAGGGCACGGGCGATCGCCATGTCGCCGTCGACATCGTCGGGAAGCAGATCGGCAACGAACTGCTCCCCCCAAATCTCCTCGATGTCTGTGCGCGACGCATAGGCCAAGACGTAAACTCCAGAAATTCTAATGCCGCTGTTTTCCGCCGGTGCGTTCCCGCCTTCAGGTCCGGTCGAGGGGCTTCGGGCTTGCTGGCCGGTTGGTTCGCCGGTCGTCTGCCGCTCGCGGCGCTCCCCGCGCTAATTGGTCAGATCGCGCCGAGACGGCTCAGTTCAGCGAGATCGCCTTCAGGGACACCGCCCGGCAATGGTTCGCCGGCTGCCACCAATTTCCTGCCGAGCCAGATTGCCTGCTTGGCTCTGGGCGCGGCTGCACGTCGCGCAGCCTCGACCTGTGCTTCCGCGTCGGCCCTGGCCTTGGCTTCTGCCTCGGCCTTCGCCTGTTCTTCCGCCTCGCGCTTCGCCTTGGCCTCCGCGTCGGCCTTGGCCTTGGCTTCTGCCTCGGCCTTGGCCCGCGCTTCCGCATCAGCCTTGGCCTTGGCTTCTGCTTCGGCCTTCGCCTGTTCTTCCGCCGCGCGCTTCGCCTTGGCCTCCGCGTCGGCCTTGGCTTTCGCCGTTTCAGCAGCCTTGTTTGTGGTATCCATAGTTGCCTCCGAGTTTCACGGAAGCGGCCGAGGGGCCGCTTGCGAGAAACCCGCCCGCCTGAACGGGAGGGTTCGATCCCAGGGAGCGCCTAGGCGGCATTCTGGATCTGGTAGCCAACGTCTTTCGCGCAGACGATCTCGCGGACCCGCTCACCGACGCGAACAACCTCACCGCCTTCCAGGCCGATATAGGGATCAGGGATCGAGCCGGAGATTTTGCCGCCATATTCTGCAGTGAAGCCCCAGGTGATCGTGGCGTCGTCGGACTTCTGCTTCGCCTTATCGAGATAGAGCAACTGGATCGAATTGCCCCATACACGGGAGAGCTGCGGGTTCTGACCTTTCCGTGCCGTATTCAGCATCGCCTCGCCGATCAGCAGATTTTCAAGCTTGATCTCGAACAGATCGGCGAATTGCTGGCGCGTTATGGCACCGTCTTCGGCCAGGCCGCCCTTGACGGCTTTGATCAGACGCGGGTGCTTCTTCAGAACGTTCCAGACGCTGAAGCCCATGTTGATGGTGTTCGGGCGATAGACGAGTGTCTTGCTGAAGCCTTCATCGATCACGCCATAGGGGTCCGAATTCGCGTAGTCCGAGAACTTCGCGGTGCCCGCGAGCGCGATCTTCTTGTCGCCGGCATAGTTGTTGGGGTCCTGCACGACGCGTGCCACGCGCACCTCGCGATCGAGCGTGATAAGGTTGGTCAGGCCCTCGGTGGCCGATGCCTTGGGATCGAACAGAGAGCGCTTTTCGGCGCGCGCGCGGGCGGCCGCCCGAATGTCCGAGTTTGGGACCGCATCCTCCAGGCCGTAGTCCTTCACCGAGCTGTCGCGCTCTTCCATGGTGAACTCGACGCGGTTTACACGCCCGGTGCGGCCGACCTCCGTTTCGGGAACGGTGAAGCCCTCGGCGAGCGGGTATTCCGACCACTTGAACTGTTCCGACAGCACCTGAAGTGGCGGCAGGACGCGATCGGCAATGAGAGTATGGGCGGGGTTGCGGTACCCGATCGCGATCGCCGTCAGCGTCGGATCGATGGGAAAGGGGCGGTTCATGTTTCAGCTCCAAAGCCGTTGAGGCGAAAGGTTCGGTGCCGAGCGGCCGGAGCCGCATCGGCAAGGATCGGTCAGATTGCCGGGATGATGCCGGGAACCACATTCAAAGGGATGATGTCGTCGGGGCCACCATCGGCCATTGCGTAGCCGACGATCCGGACATCCGTGCCGGCCGTGGGCACGGCGGGAACAGCATGGCCGTTGGCATCGGCCGTCAGAGGATCGCCGAAGGCCACATTCGCGCCGACACGGACTTCGCCCCAGCCCAACTGGACAACGTCGCACATGCCCCCAGCCGGCGCGCCCATGCTGTCGGACACGCCCAGCGACTTGGCACCGGCGCCATTGGCGGTGGTGCTTTCGCGAACGGATTGCGCCGCCACGATGACATGGCCAGCAATAGCGGCGGCCGCGCGAAAGCTCTTGATCAGGATTGGCGTCATTTCTGGTCCTTTACTGTCAAGACGGCTTCGGCCATCGAAACCGTCCGGCCGAGCGCGGCCTGTTCGTCCTGGTACTTGCGAGCCTTTGCGGCGAGCGCGTTGGCGTCCTGGCTGTCGGTCACCGTGGTGACCTCGCGGCCGTCCAGATCGGACGGCGCGGCGATCACCGGCAGTGTCCTGACCAGATTGTTGAAGCGTTCCAGGCCACCTTCGGCCGCGCACATGGCCCGGTATTCCTCGCGCGAGGCCGGCGTGATCTTGCCCAGGCGCGTTGCGTCATCGAGCGCATCATCGATCGCCTTGTCATTGGACGCGATCTGGATGGCGGCGAGCGCAGTCTTGGTGTCTGCCAGCTCCTTGCGGACAGCGGCGAGCTCGGACGCGGCAGGCCCATTCTGGACGGCGGCGAGTGCCGTCGCCGTATCCTCGGTCAATTTTGCGATGGCGGCGGTGATGGCGGTGGTATCGGAATTGCCGACATCGAGCTTCAGCGCCTGGCACACAGCGGTGCGCTCATTCGCACGTGCCGTGATCGCATCGAGAATCGCTTTTTCGTCGGCGGTTTCGGCAAGGCCGAGGGCCCTGGCAATGGCCTTCATGTCAGTTTTCTCCGTTGAGTGTTGTTCTCGGCTGAGAGCGGTCAGCTCCAGCGCCGGACGATTGACGAGGCCGGCACCGTTGAGGCGCGTGATCCGGCCGTCCGGCCGATACTGGAAGTCGGGCGACAGGAAGCGATATTCGCGTTCGGCGATCATCTTGGCCGCTCTGGCGGTCCATTCGACCCGGCCCCACACCGCTCCATCACGTTCCTGCAGCTCGACGATCCAGCCTGCGGCAGGCGCTTCTTGTCCATTCGGCGCCAGATGCGCCTGGGCATGCTCATAGTCGATCGCAAGCGGACCATGGTTGGCAGCGAATGCCGCCAGGACGCCAGCCGGGTTCGCCGTCCAGGTGCGGCCGTCGCGCGCATCGATACGAGGGCCGGCCGGGAACAGCTCCACCCATTCGGGCGCATCCTTCTCGGAAGCAAGGTCGGTGTGGAAAGTGGCTCTTGCGGTCGCGTTCGTCATGGGCGACAAACTTGCGTATTCGCCCTATGCCCGCGACACTGACACTGTCAGTGCCAAAAAAGTGGCCCCGCGACATGATCACGGGGCCGGCAACTCAACTTTCCACCAAAATTGAGGGCCTTTGGAGGGCCGCCTGCGCGCGCCAGGGGTCAAACGGGCAGGTCGGGACCCTCCAGGTGTAAATGGCGCTCCACGGGCTTGCTATTCATCGTCCTCGCCCGTGAGTTGCTCCGCCACCTCGGGAAAGGTTGGCGCCAGACCAAGTGCCTGCTCGCATCGGGTGAAATCCTTGCGGAAATAATCCGCATCGTCATCGAGCGTTGCATCTCCGTTGCCCTTCAGGAACCGTTGAAGCTTCTCCGTCATCCCTTCGAGATCGGCGGCCGCCTCGTGGCATGGCATGAAGACCGCATATTCGGCTGCGCTCTTACCGAGCAACTCCAGCCAGTCGGATTTTGCTTTCGTGACGGGTGCCGTGACTTCCCGCGACAGTTTCGCATGGACAACTGTCGGGTCCTTGCCGGCTTCCTGGAGGAGCTGAAGAAACGCGGCCGAGCTGCGGGCAACGACATCATAGAGATTCCTGCTGTCCTCCGTGGCGTCCGCGTGGGCCACGGAACAGGACAGTGAAACGGCCGCAATGGCCAGTGCGGTTTTATGCATGAAAGCCCCCCGAGCTTGAAACGAAGCGAGTATAGGCGCATATTGATGGTGGGCGCGAGCCATTCGCGTTTAACCAGGACGGTGCTCAGCCGGCTCTGTGAGGAAGTGACGACCCTCCGCGCCCTTTTTCATTTCAGCCTGCTGCCGTCGCGTTCGCCCTTGGCAATCTGGCGCATCACGTCCTTCTCACTCTTGCGGTGCATGCTGACGAGCCACCACTCCAAGCCATCCTGCGCCGACTTCACCACCGTCCGCCACCACTTGCCTTTGACCAGGCCATAGAGTGCCACGGCCCTGCCGCGCGCAATCGCGGCTTCGGGGTCCAGCATCACTGCGATGGCGTCCCGATAGTCCTCGGTTGTCAAAGCCCGGTCGGAATGGTCATGCAGCATGTGCTCGACACCAGCGGCGGACAGCCGAACCGTGCGGGTTCTTGCGCCCATGGCCTGGACAACCGCAACCGGCAATTGGGCTACTGGCATGAAGCTATCGGTCGGCATGCGCCTTTCAGCCAGGGCCTTGAGGATCGGTGAGCCCACTATATCCTCGATAGCAACTGCCCGGCGATAGTCGGGCATCTCCTCGACCTTGCCGTGAAGCAGTTCGGAGAGGTTTCTACCGCGACTGACGCCGGGATTTGTCTGCCAGCCCGGATCGATACCCTCCGGCACCCAAACAACCTCGCCGGTGCGCTTGTTTGTCCATTTGCGCATGACAATCTCGGGCGCTGGCATTCCGTCGGTGTAACCCAGCCGGCGAGCCTCGCCAGCCGATATCTGCCGCACCCCGCATTGGCAGCCCCAGCCATTAGGCGGATAGTGTGTGTGCCACCATTCGTGATCCACCGGCAAAACCGTGCCGACCCAGCTTTCATGCTCCTCTCTGCGATGAACCGCCACCGACAAGGTGTAGACGAGGAAGGGCAGGAACCGCTTGTTGCGCTGGGTACGTTCCCATTCGCCGGCGGCGTAAGCTGAGCGCACATTCGCCCAATAGATTGTGCGCAGCCGGCGCGGGCTGCCGAGCTGGACCAGCTTCTCGACACCGTCTTGCGGATCGAACGCCCTTTGCTTTCCCCACCATCCCTTCTGTTGCAGGATCGGCGTCAGCTTTCGCGCAAATTCATCATAAGGCACGCGGGTGACAATCGCGTCATCCGTAGCGGCCCGGATGTCATCGAGGATGTCGTAGCCGGCGGACTTCGCAACGGTCCACGAGAATGCGTGCTCCTGCGGAGCCACGTCACGCCAGTCGAATGTCGGGATCGAGCGCTTGGCACGAAAATAGCGAACGACCTCGGCCGGGGCGGTCTTGAACAGATCGGCGTCATCGGCCACGTTCAGGCATCCTCGCCTATGTCGCCCAGCCCGCGCGCCTTCATCATCAGTTTTGCCAGCCGATCGGCCAGCGGCCCCGCATCCAGCTTCGCCTCCAGGTCTTCCAGGCCGGTCAGCAACTGCTCGTAGCTGGTGGAGCGCGCGAAGAGGTCTCGAAGGGGCTTAAGCAGCGGCTCAAGGTCGCTTTCCCAATCTGCGAGTGCGTCATCGACCAGCTCGTCCAGCGCATCACGCTGATCGGCCGCGACAGCATGGAAGCCGCCGCAATGCGGGCACGCCGACTGCAGGCGTGCCTGGGCATCGCCGGCCGACTTCTCCGGCTCGCTTGGCGCGGTGTCGACCTTCAGCGCCGCGCTCGGGCGCATCAGCTTGGCGCCCTCCTCGGGCTTGTCGAAACCGAGGCGTCCTCGGACATCCTCCATGGCGATCTCAAGGCCACGGTCGACCAGGCGTTCCACGGACTCGGCCATGGTCTTGATATCTTCGTTCTCGGTGATCGGGATGACGACGGTCGGATATCGGCGCTGCGGGCCGTAGTTCAGGTCCACGAAGGGGCGGATCAGATCGCGGTTCATGGTGACTGCGACCTGACGGGCATCGGCGCGCGCGATGTCGTGGCGGACATTCTCGTGGATTTGTGCCTGCGACAACGACGAGCCGTCGTCGGTGGACATGGTCTGTCCAAGCACACCCTTGGACACCTGCTTGTCGAGATACTCGGCCTTTGAGCCAAAGAGCCCATTGCCGGAACCGCCCTGGACCTCGATGAACTCGATTTCCATCTCTTTCGGGATGATCGCCGCCGCATCGGTGGAGATGTCCCGCACCGCCTGGAGCAGGATGCGGCGGTCCTCGTGGCTGGCGCCACGGCCGAACTTGCCGACGCGCAGCGGCATGCCGTAGACCTCAAGGAACGCCATCCAGTCCTTCAGCGTATAGCTCTTGAACAGGAAGGCCCATGCTGCCAGCCGCGCGAGCCCGTTTCGGATCGGCAGGCCGGATTTGAGCTTCGGGCGATGGATGGAAAATTTGAACGGCGGAAGGTCTATGCCGGTGGTGGGCGCGTCCGGGTCTTTCAGGCGCAATGTGGTTCCGTCGACCTGGTCAATGAGGAAATGGCGTTGGTCGCGGCGCTTGTATGCCTTGGGCCACCATTCGCGCGCGGTGCGATCCCATATGGTTTCAACCGCAGAAAAGCCCTTGCCGAGACCATCCAGGAGGTCGGCCGTGTAGTCATCTGGAAATTGCGGCTCCTCGATCACGTCGCGCACCGCGTCCGCTATCCTCTGATCGATTTTGCTCTTCGAAGCGGCAACGACGATCGGCGCCACACCGGTAATGGCGAGCTTGCGTGTGCCAAGCACAGAGCGGTAGTGCAGGTCCCGCTCCTCCATTTCCTCAGCCAGCGCAAAGAAGCGGTCAGGGAAGCCACGTGCGGCCTGGACCAGTATTTCCGACATCGCCACAGGATCGAGACCGGCAACAACCGTTTCGGTCCAGACGCTGCGCACGCTGCCCAGCGTGGGGGCTGCGATCTCTTCCTGCAACAGCGCGGTGCTGATGGGGTTGCCCCACTGATCGATGATTTTCGGTGTTTGGGCCATCAGTGAAGCCCCCCTCTCAGGCTTGGCAGGATCGTGTCGACAACGCGGGCAAACATGGATGGCCGTTCGAGGTCTTGTGCCTCGCTGACCTTGGTGTAACCGAACTCTTCCAGCTCGGCCCGGCTTGCAAAAAAGGCCAGCGGACCAGCAATCGCCGTGTCGCCGTGGCGCTTGAAGCCGTCCGACCCGTCGAAGCGGTGATCGTCGGGCACCTTGATGATGCCGTTGACATAGGCGAGCGACTGATGGTCCTTCAGGACATCATCGTCCTTTGGCAGCACGATCGAGCCGTCGCCGAATGCCTCGATGTAAGGCACCATTTCGGCGCGATACCACTTTTCGGAAAGCATGACCTCGACAACGGTGGAGCCGTAGCGCTGCGCGGCCTTCTCGGCGAGGTAGGCGCCGTTGCCGGTCGCATCGAGCGCGCCGCCGGAAAGGCGCGGCAACCGGTCAGCGACATAGAAAAGGATCTCGCGTTGCTGGTCGAAAGGAATGTTGCGCAGCTCCAGCACAAAGCAGGTGCGCCGCACCAGGTCGCGGCCGATCTCCATGGGCAGGATCACGCTGGCGTCGCCCTTGCGGGCAAAGTCCACCCCGAATACGTGCTGGCGCTGCGGATCGAGCTTTTCCAGGAGTGGCTTCAGCTCGCGTTCGCAGAACTCCAGGGCATCGGCAGTGCGAACATGCGCCGGCGCATTCTTGAATTCGTCGGGCCGGTGCCAGCGAACGACAGGGATGCCTGCCTGCATGCACGCTTCGATCTGGACGCGGGTAAGAGCCGCACCCTCGGCCTCCATGGGGATCGCGTCCAGCTCCTGGCGCATCTGCGCGGTGCGCGAGCCATAGGAGTTGCGGATCTTCGCCGCCCAGGCGGCCTCGGCTTCCTCGGAATATTCCCACTCGCGCATGAGACACACGCGACGATAGAGGCCGTTGTCAACGGCGTCCTGGAACGGGATGTGATGAACCCGAAACCCGTTCTTGCCGGCATTGGCCTCGCGGATCAGCTCGTTGAACGGATTGAGGATGCCGCCATGGGTGGAGATCACGCGGATCTTGCCGCCCCAGATCAGCAGCGCGTTGACCGCGTCGATGACCGCGCGCACGTCGCGGTGATAGGCAGCCTCGTCAATGACCACGATGCCCTGAAGGCCGCGGATGTTGGCCGGATTGGAAGACAATGCTTCGACCCGAAAACCGGAGGCGAAGCGGACACGATAGGCCGATATGAACTTGGTCGAACCATCCTCGAGGCGGTCCTCGAACATGAACTCCTCGACCTCTACCAGTTCCTTCGCGACGATTTTGGCGAAGTGGGCAACGTAGCCGATGAACTCCCGGCCCTTGTCTTTCGTGTCGCCGATATAGAAGACGTTGTCGCCGCCCTGGCCACGCGCCGAAGCCGCGATAAGGGTATCGTCCAGGGCCTCCGCGTAAGTGATGCCGGTGCGCCGACCCTTTTCCGCGATCTTCAGATCGGAGCGATCTTCAAGCCACTCCTTCTGGTGCAGCATAAGGATGCCATCGGCCAGAGGATCATGATCCTCCGGCAGCTCGGAGCCGCGCGGCAGCTCGGGCGGAAGCCCCCCCGGATCGCGGGACAAAACAGGAAGCGCCGCCTTGAGGGCGGCGACGGAGACGGAGCTGTTGCCTTCTGCCGCCGTCATGAGCGCAGCCCCAACACCTGCTTGCGGATCTCGGCAGCACGTTCGCTGGAAAGGCCGGCGACTTTCGCCACGGTGTCGACCGTTTCCCCGACCTTGTCGGCAAATTCCTTCTCGACCTTCTGGCGACGGGCGGTCGAAACATTCTGAGCCTGCATTGCCCTGAAGAGGGCGCTGGCGAGCTGCTGTGCTTCCTTCGGCTCGACGCCGCTGCGGCCGCGATCCATGAGCACCTCGTAGACCAGCGACTTGATTGCTTCGGAGGCGATCAGCGTTAGTTCGTCCGACGCCTGTGCGTTGAACCGGCCGGCGATCGCGCTGGCGATCTCGCGCGTCTCTTCCAGGCGGCGCGTCATCGCCGAAAGCCGCAGCGAGTAGCGGTTGAAGGCCGAGAAGGACGGGATGACGAATTCCAGCTCGCCTCGATGCTCGCGCTTCAGCGTGTTCAGCGCGTTGAAGAACTCTTCGTATATGTCGAGCTGCGTCCGTTCGCGATCCTGAAGCGCCTGGGCGGCGGCGGCAACAATATGGTCCGCTTCCGATGGCAGCCGCTCGATCGCCGAAAGCTGGCCTCGGCCCTTGCGTCCCATGGCGGTCAATCCACGTCGCTCGGGCGCTTCACGTCAGGCAGGAACCGGGCGCGATCGACATGCGCGCGGCCGGCCTTGCGGATCGTCGCGATCATGACGGTGCCCGCGATCGACGTGCGGACAGCGGCCACCTCGCTCTCCAGCCACGTTAGCTGGTTGCGGATGAACTCGCGTGTCTTGTTGTAGCCGAAGCGTTCCAGCTCATACTGCAGCCGCCCCTCATGCATCGTGCCATTGTCTTCGGCAGCCAAGGCACGGAGGATGATCAGTCGAATGTCTTCGATGATGAACTGCTGATAGTCGTTGTTCATGACACCTTGTTTGCCCTGTCGATAAGGAACTGCTCTACGCGCCTTGCGGTGCGTTCCGTTGCCTCGGCCGACGCCGCCATGGCGGCGATCTGCGCCTGCATGTCCTTCATGGTCAGCTCCAGGCGGTGGACGGTCTCGCGGTCGGGCATATGACGGATTTCCTGCTCCACGCCCTGGATGCGCCTGTCGTGATCATCCAGAGTTTCGCCAACCTTCCGCAGCTCCTCGGTGTTCGAGCGCGAGCCGGCTGTGAGCCACATCCAGAAGGTCGAGCCGATCGAGATGCAGACCGCGATAAACCCGGCATAGTCCTTGAGGTCATCCATCAGGAGCGCCTCCGGCGCGGTTGTTCTCGGCGCAGTTGCTCTCTGCGCTGGGCGCAGCCAATGCAGGTGTCGGCACTGGGCAGCGCAGCCTTACGGGCCGGTTCGATCTCCAGTTCACATTCTTTGCAGAAATCCATCCCGGCACCGCCGAGCGCCCCCCGTGCCCGACGAATACCGGCTTCGCGCTCTTGTTCGGCGCGAAGGTCGGCCATCTCGAAATCGAAATTCCCCATCACGATGCGGGTCTCCGCGCCGCGTAGGCGTCGATGGCCTTGCTGCCGAGGTCCTTGAGCGTGTGGCCGCCCATGTAGAGCGCGATGAACCAACTGGTCAGCGTCATCAGGACGGTGAGGTCGATCGCCGAGCAGATGTCGGTGCGGGCAATGGCATCGACGATCGGCAGCACCATAAGGCGCATCGCCCACATGAAGCCGAGCAGATACATCCAGCCGGGACGCCAGCGCCGTTCGAACGCGCCTTCCTTGTTCTCGGCGAGTTGCAGCCCGAACTGGCCTTCCAGGCCCTTTGCCCAAAGCGCGATCTTCTCCGGCATGTCGGCCTCGACCGACAGCACCGCTTCGCCGAGCTCGCCAGCCGGCACCGAAGGAAGCGCCTCCGGCTCGACACCAAGCTTTTCGGCCACGGATGTCACGACAGATTCGGCAAGCTGCCCGCCGGCCGGGCCGAAGATGCCACCGACCGCCTTGCCGACCAGCTCCGCGCCGACCTTGGCGGCAGCGCCCGCGATGATGGCTACCAGGGCGCTCATGTCAGAAGCTCCTCAGCCAGCCGGCCAAACGCGGCGAGACGCCCTGCACACGCGCCGCGATCATATCGCGGTAGTGCCACGCCTGATAGCCGAGCCAGATCACACCGACGACCCCGACGCCTATTCCGAACCATGTGACCAGTTGATCGCCTATCAGCTCCGAGCCAGGCAAGTGCCCCTGGGGTGGTGCAACGATCTCGTTGCCGGTCGCAACCGCGCCGCCGCCGGCCGCAACAGTACCGCTGACCTTGGTGGCGCCGCGCGCGTTCACTTCGCGCTGGAGCGTCGCCAGCGTGGCGCGACCGATCTTGCCGTCCACCGTCAAGGCATATTTCCGCTGGAAATCCTCGACGGCGATACGCAGGACCTTTCCCGCCATCTGGCCCGGATCAAAGCCCACGACCCGGAACTGCTCGCGGATATCCGCGATTTCCTGGGCAGTCACGTCAACGACCCAAAGCGCATAGGTTTCGTTCGGCTGCAGCGGGCGATCCAGGGGCGTGACCTTGAGCACAGCTGGCCACTTGTCGAGCAGGATAATGTCGGCTTCTTCGGCGCGGCGTATCTGGAGCCCACGCACCACCTTACCGCCACTCTTTATCCAAGCCATCAGGCCGGTGCGCGTCTTTTCGGCATCCCCGGCTTTGAGGGCTTTGACCCAGGACGCACGATCAATGGCACCGGTGTTCCAGTCGAAGGAAACGGCGCCGTCGAATACATTCTGTTTCAGCTTCTGGCCGAGCGCTTTTATGACACGAGGTTCGTAATTGTGCCGCAGCGCGGCCTGCATCAGGTTGCGCGCTTCGCTGAGCGTGATCGTCATGCCGGCCTTTGGAACGACAACTCCGCTCGCCGCCGTCAGACCGGGACCGATGGTCCAGGTACCGGCAATGTCGCGGTAGGCCTTGAGAACGACGTTCTCTTTCAGTTCGAGATAGGCGAGGCCCTTCGGGCTGGCTTGCTGCGCCATGCGTGTGCTCCGGCAAATCCGATCGGACAAATGAAGTCCGGCCAGATGTGCCGCTTGGCACTGTGGCGCGCGACACTGACAGTGTCAGCGGCAGGCTATCTTTTCAGGCTGACGCACCAGGGCTCGCGTCGTCCGTGCCATTTGCGGGCGAGCCCTTCGTTAACGAGTAGCACGCCAACGTCCTGGCCGTCGACAAGCACGATGGCGAGGGTGCGGCCGTAGCGATCGATCTTTCTGCCCGACGCTGGATCGCCCCTGGCGATCTCGATCCGGCCGCCGCCGAGCAGCGCCTGGAGTCGGCGCTTTGCCACCTTTCCAAGTCGAAGTTCGGCATCGCATTTTGGGTGACCGATTTCGGGTGCATCGATATTCGCAATGCGGATGCGCTCGCCCGCAAGGTCCAGCGTGTCGCCGTCGATCACGACGGGCGCGGGCGTGGCGATGAGACTGCTTGCGAGCAGCGATGCGACGAGGTTCATGATGCGCCTTTAGAACAGTTTGAACTGCTTGTCTTCTGGTTGCTCGTCTTCGTCGCCCGGAGCTATGGTGCCGTCCAGCAACCTTTTGCGTGTCCTGTAGGCGGTGCGTTGGTGCATGCCGGCTACACGGGCGGCAGTGGAAGTGGACATGCCGGCTTCCAGCGCCTTGACGAGACGGCGCTGCTGGTGGGACAGCTTGGCAAGCGGGATTTCGATGGTGCCTCCACCGCTACCGCCTCGAAACTCCTCGCAGATCTTCTCGGCTGCCTCCATTCCGACCAGGGCTGTCAGCCAATGGTCCTTCTTGGCCTTGGCTGGAATGTAGACACGGACGCCACCGCAGGCATTCGCAATCTCCCAGGCAGCCTCCGTGCCGGCAGCCCGTGCGATACGGCGCAGTACCTCTGGAAGCGCAAAGTTGCTCATCTGTCCTGATCCCTTACGGGCCAGCCCGGCTGCAGCACCGTCACCACAGTGGCTTCGCGGACCACGAGCTTCACATTTTCCACGGTGACCGCGATGGCCCCAAGCCGAACCGCATTGACGGCCTTTCCGGCCAGATGCCGGCGCACCAGCTCTACGTCGAGGCCGTGGGCGCGCTCAAGGAAACGGAGGATGGCATGGTCGGTGACGTGGATGATGGTGCTCATCGCGCGCTGGATGCTCCGCTCGTGGAGGAAATCATGGTCGCGGTGTAGCGGTCGCGCAGGCTGTTCAGGGCCAAGCAGCCTTCGCGGCCGAGATCGGGCCACCAGTCATCGCGGCCGAGAAGCCACAGGTGGCGCATGGCGATGTTGTTCACGACGCGACCGGCGGGCGGATAGACCTCGATCGCCACCGCCCAGGTTCCGGCGACGCGATCCTTGATGGATTGCAGCTCGTCCCATCTGATCGAGCCGTCATGCTCGACAGACAAGAGGCCGAGATCCCGATCGAGATAGATGCGCGTGGCAGCGGTCCAGTCGGCCGGCCAGTCGCTGGTTGCACGGGTGAAGAGCAGCGAGCCCGTCATTTGCGCACCTGCCTGACGCGTTCGCCGAGCGCGTTCATGACGATCGGCCAGTCCCGATCGGTCATCTGGTCGACCGGCTTGGCGAGATCCCGGACGAATGTTCGGAAGGTGTCCCAGCTGCCGGATACCGCCTCGGCCCGATACAGGATTTGCCATTGCGCCACCGCGATCTGCGCGCCTGGGCAGCGCAGCCAGGACGGCAGGTGAAGCCCGTCCGACCAGTCCACCTTCGCCTCACGCGTCAGCCACGCCTTCATCGCTTCGATGGCCTTGGCGGCGTCTTCCGGGTGGCGCAGGAAGCGGACATGGTCGAGGCCGGTCTGCCGCTTCACGAAGGCGAGCAACGCGGCGTCGTCGCGATTGCTGACGACACCGAGGTTCCAGCCTGCGATCCACAGGGCCTGCAGCTTCTTGGCGAAACGGCCCTCAAGCTGCTTTCGAGAGCCGCTCGAAGCCTTTGTGAAACCGCGTCGGCGCATCTCCTCGACAACGCGCTCCTGCTCGGCCGGGGTCATTTCTCGCAAGGAACGCTTGCCGGTGACACGGGCATAGAGATCGCGGGCCGTGTCATCGTCCAGGCCGAGATGCTTGCGGGCGACGTGGATTGCTGCAACGGCACTCATGAGCTTTCCCCATCGAGATAACGAAGTTCCCAAGTCGGGTGAAACGGGCGAGAGTGATCGCGGCCGTCGAGGCGGATGTTGAGGTATTGGCCAGACGCGCCTGTAATGGTGCCGAGCACGGCCTTGCCGCTGCCGGTGTATTCCACCCGTCCGCCTCGCTGCGCTGGGACACGATAGTAGGTGCGTATCCAGTCCATGCTCATGACAGTTCGCGCTCCAGATCGCGGGCAACGGCGGAAAGGTTGAGAGTAACGCTCACCACGCCGCCGTGCGGGCTGGGCGTGTCGTAGTCATAGATGTGCAGCACCCGGTTGCCCTGCTCGTCGGTACGCAGCTCGTTCGCGCCGCGCTGGCCCATGGCGCGGGCAAGCGCCTCCTCGAGGAAAGCAACGCGCAGGTGAACTGGCATGGTCGGGGACAGCATGCTCATTCCGCACCCCCGATCTGCGGCACGTCTATCTGTCCAGAGGCGACACCGTGCGACAGATGGATTTTGTCGGCCGCGCTACGGCCGGCAAAACCAGCACGGAAATACCGTTCCCTGTGACGGCGGAATTTGTGTGACGATGCATCGGGGTATCGCTCGTCACGGGCGCCTTGGGCCTCCTTGATCGCTACCGGATCAATCGTCTTCTCGAACAGGACGAGCAAGCGGATCGAGAGACGATGCACCAGCGCCGCAGTAAAGTCGGCGATGGCTTGCTTCTTGGTCGCGACCTTGCGGCGCTGACGATAGAAGGTGCTCCGCTTGAACTGAGCGTTTTCTTTGTCGACCGCTCGCTCACAAACGGTGCGGAGATAAACGGCTACTTGCGGCCCCGGCTCACGACCTACAAACCGCACTTCATGGCGTCCCCTAGAGGAGATCGTGGTGCAGGCCGTATTGGTGCACCGCGCTATGACGGCCCACAGTTTTACCTTGAGACCATACCTGGCGGTACGCGATCGCGACCCGGCGTCCTCCATCTCGATATCGCCCACTGACAGCCCATGCTCGCGCATGAGCTTTGCTGCCTTCTCGGCTGCCGCGAGCGCCTCGGCCTCTGTGCAGCCTCGCTCGAATGTCATAGCCAGCAGGCGGCGGATACGCTCACGCGCTTTGTGCTTATCGTCGCTCATGCCGTCGCCTTTTCGATTTTCTTAAGCGCGGCGGTGCGCCAGTTCTGGAGCGCGCCGAAAAGGCCACCGGTCGAAGTGGATTTGATGCCGCACATGCGGACCCAATGGTCATGTGCGCCGGTCAAGCCAAAGCGCGCATCCTCGTGATGCTGGAAGAACTCCACCAGCTTTGCCGTAGCGGCATCGCTGCGAGCACGCCAAGCGCTATAGTCGCGGATGTCGTAGGGGCCTTCTTCGGCCCTGGCCTCGGCAAGCTTGGCCTCGACCAGCTCGACCAGGCGCTGCAGGTTTTCAATCCACTGCGGCATGGTCAGTCCTCCCGTGCTTCGATCGGCACAGGGCCGGAGCCATATTGGTTGAAGGGGTCGTATTCGTCGTCGGCACCGATCCCTTCGCCACCGCACGCGTCGCAGACCTCGAAATCGATCTCCTCGCAAGAGAGGATCGATTGGCACACGGTGCAGTAAGAGCCTTCAGAAGTGTGGACGATATAGCTCATCGGCTTCTCTCCTTACGCTTTGGCCAGGTCGATGGTGATGGAGGTCCATTCGGCATCGTGATGCTCGCGGATGCCGAAGCGCACATATTCCTTTGAACTACGGGGCCGCTGGGCAGCGCGGATGGCGTTCATCGCCTCGACCCAACGCGGATCGGTGATGTTGAGGCGCAGCAGCATCAACACCTCCGAGCGGTTCACCTTGCCCTCCTGGTCCGTATTGAAGGCGCGCGTGACGATGGTCTGGATCTCCGGCCGGCTGTCGGCCGACCACTCATTCAGGCACTGGTCTATGAGGTTCTTGGCTATCTGCAGCTCGGAGCCGAAGTCCATGAACTCCGCGACCTGCACCTGGACGCGCAACAGGCCGTCGAACGTCATGTACGTGCGGTTTCCCTTGCCCGCGTGGCCACGCTTCACAAAGCCGTACTGTTCGGCGAGGAGCTGATCGAGCGCGGCCAGATCGGCCATGGTGTGAAGCTTGAAGCGAGAGATTTGCGCACTCAGATCGCGGGCGTAGCCGATGATCTTGCGCACCGTCTGATCTTCCAGCTTGTGTTGCGGCTTGACCAGTTCGTCGCGGACATAGCCGCCGCGATGGTCAACCCACATGGTTTTCCCGTTGACGATTTCCGTGCCGGGCTGCTGCCCATCTGCGAGGATCACAGCTTCCATGGTCTACTCCTGGGTGTTGGGTTCGCCGAGCAATGCGGCCAATTCGGTTGTGAGCACCTGAAACACTTCAGCCGCGCCGACTTCGCGCCGACACCGGGCTGCCTCGGCATTCTCTCCTGGGACTTCGCGGTTCGCGGATTGCACTGTCGCTTCGGCGAACACGCAGATATTCCAGAGACGTTCGGCCGCGTATGCCAGCGCCACCACTTCGGCGGTGCTGGCAGCAGGAGCATTTCTCTCGGGTCTGGCGATGATGGCGTTGGCGGTGTCCATCACGTCAACCTGAGCTGCCAGTTCGAGGAGCTTGCTCATGCGGTCCCCCACGGCCAAGGTTCGGTAAGGGGGAGCGTGCTATGCGCGAGCAGCCGCAGGTTCGTGTCGGGCTTGTTCAGCTCGGCTTGCAGTGCTTCAAGGTCTTGCCGATCCTCCGGCCCGGTCAGCCGGCTGCGGTGCCGGCTGATTTCGTGGGACATAAGGCGGCTTCGGTTTTCCAGGGCCAGCAGCAATTCGGTCAGGGTCGCTATCTGTTCGACCTTGAGCGTGAGGCCGTCGCGCCCCTCCCGTGCCAGCACTTCGCGAAGCCCTTTCAGGCTGTCGCTGACGATGTAGAGACTTTCCGTCATCGTCAGTCCTCCACGCTCCGGTTGCGCCAAGCATCCTCGATGTGCTTCAGGGTGATGCCCACGCCGTCGCCATAAGCGGCCAAGCCCGCGAGCCGGAGGGTCTTGTCGATCTGGCCGAGTGCGCCCGGCTTGTGGCCTATACCGATGAGCAGCCGTCGCGCGGCAGCATCTTCGATGCCCCATGCGTCTATGAGCGCGGTGATGTCCTCGGCATATGGCTGCAGGCGCATGAGCCGCTTGCCGATGCGGCGCTTGATCTGCGCATAGGAAGGCCCATCGGTACGAGACGCAAAGCGGCCGTATAACTCGTCGTTCCCCACCAGCGCTATGCCGCACTCGTTGATGTCGAGCAGCCGCCGCAACTGGTCGATCGCCTCGTCTTTGAGGTTCTGTGCCTCATCGATGATCAGCAGCGTCTTGCGGCCGTTTCGCTGCAGCCGGTCGCCGATCGCGCGCGGCAGGCGGGCCGGATTGGCCTGGGTGATGCCAAGGGAACTTGCGACCTCCAGCAGCATGCCCTGGACCGTCTTGGTGTGGGGCGACATGGTACAGAGATACGCGTGAGGCCGAGAATTGGCGTAGTGCCTGCAGGTGACGGTCTTGCCCTGGCCGGCCCCGAAGGTGATCACCACCAATTCGGGCATCATCTGCGCATAGGCCAGCGCCTGGGTGATCTCGCGCGCGGTGCGGGTTTCGACATAGTCGGGCGAAGTGGGGATGCCGCGCTGCATGGCATCCATTTCCTCGACGCTGGCAAGCCATTGCTCGACCTTGGTGTTGGTGGTGTCGAGACGGCCGTTGTATTTGCCGCTGAACCATCCGCTGAAGGTGCCTTCGGCCATGCCGGCACGGCGGGCAACCTCTGCCTTGGCGATGCCGCTTGCGGTCGCGATCCCGGCGACCTTGCGCACCAGATCGCGCCATTTCGCTATGTCCTCGGGACTGCGGCCCTCTCCCTGGGCAGGCTCAACCGTGGGAAGTGACCAGATGTTGTTTACCTGTTGGTTCATGGTGTCCTCGTCAAAAAGCCCGGACGGGCAGTGAAGGCGGGCGAGCCGCCAGGATCAGCCGTGATCGGTACTTTTCGGCATGAAAGGGATGATGTCGGCGCCCTCCAGCAGGGCGACGCCGCGTGCAAAACGCTTCTCGAAATCGTCTTCCGGTGTGTCCGTGATCGCCGGCAGTGGCCGAGCTGCAGCACCACCGGTGGCGATGCGCTTGACCTTCGGCGGCATGGGCGCTGACGCGGCAGGTGCCTTGTCGGCGCCGTACAGCCTCGCTAACTGGTCGGCGGACATTTTGCGCGTGAGGCGCAGTTGCTCCTGGACAGCCTTCTGGTGGGCTTTCCGGTCGCGCTGATGGCTCCGCGCCGCCTCGGCATCGTCAAAGCCGGTCGCCTGGATGCAAGCGGCATCGCAGATGAAACGATCATCCAGCGTGTAGACCTTGATGCTGCCATGCAGACGATCGGGATCGAAACGCACGACGACCTTGTGGCCCGCATGCTCGTTCAGCTCGCGCGACCAGTAGCGATTGTCGTGGAAGCGGATTTCGCCGGAGCCCTTCTCGGCGCGGAGCACATCTGCAGCGAGCAGCCAAAGGGCACGCTGCGAAGGCGTCGGCCAGCGGACTATTGTCGCCGGATCGGCAAGGCTGGCCTCGAAGGTTTCCCGGAAGGAACGGCCGGCGCAGGATTTGGCGCGTCGCCCCGTCCGCTCGTTGTGATCTGCGATTTCGCTGGCGACATGCTCCCGGAACTCAGCGATCGGGATGGCGCGATTGCCGTAGTTCTCGGGTTTCGCATCCGGTCGATTGCCCGTATAGGCCCCGGCGCAGAATGGGTGCTTGGCGATGTTATCGGCAAGGTCACGGAACGCGCGCTCAATAGGCTTGGCCTGACCGTGGTAGGGCGTGGTCCAGTGGACCGTGACGCCGAGCGTCGTGAGAATGCCGGCCGGGTCCTCGTCACGGATTTTGAACCGATAGCGGGTCTGCATCCGCCCGGTAATCCACTTCGAGGCGAAGGCACGGCCGTTGTCGAGCCAGCAGGCATCCGGAATGCCGTAGCGTTCGATCATGTCGCCTATGACGAGACGAACAGTTTCCTTGTTCTCGCTGTCGGCCAGCCTCCAGGCGACGATCATGCCGGAGTACAGATCCTGCATCGCCACGAGTTGGACACGCGTGACACGGTCGTCATCGAGGCGCACGAACACGTCAAGTTTGTGCGCGTCCGCGTTGACGGCCTGCATGGCGCGGAAATGCGACCGGGTACGTGTCTGCGCCGGAAAGAGCCGTTTGGCCTTCTCCCGCCCCTCACGCGCCAGGGTGATGACACCGCGCGGCACCTCGAACTCGACGCGGCGGCGCAGTGCCCGCTCCGATGGAACCGGCAGCCAGCCGTTTTTCGATGCGATCTTGCGCATGCGGCGGTAGCAGCTCGAAAAGCTCGGGCGCTCCGGACGCAACCAATCCGAGGTCAGCGCCTCCCAGGCAAGGCGGTGGCAGTCGGCATGGGATGCAGTCGCCTTGCTCGCGGGCGCCAGCGCAGGAAGCCAGTCCGCGCGATCGACACCTGCGACCAGCTTGCGCCAATTGTAGAGCGTAGCCCGTGAGATAGTCAGCCGATCGGCCGCGAGCTGGACCGCAACACGGGCAGCGCGGCCGGCCGCAAGGTATCGCTCGACCGTTTCCAGGGCGTCCAGGCGGCGGCGGCTCTCGGCCTTTTGCGAAGCCGAGAGAAGCTCAAAGCGCGCCCAGGCGTCCTTTGAGGCGGGCGATTGCACCGGCGCGCTGGTCGTTTCCATGGACGCCGGATAAAGCAATGCAAGACGCGCCTGCGCACCGCCCGGAAGCGCATTTAGGTGGTACTCCCACCCGCGCTCGCCACGGCGCGCCAGCGTCCCGTTTGAACGCACGCTTCTGAAACGTTCATTGAAGCCTTGGACCGATCCGGGCAGCTCCGGCGACTTTGCCGCAACGATCTCGGCGGGGGTGAACCATTCGCGGGCGATCATCAGATCGACCTCCGAATGTGCACAGGGTGCGCCTCAAGCTTCTTGAGCTGTTCGTCCAGCTCTTTCTTCTTCTGGCGCAGCAGGGCCATTTCGGCCAACCGCGCCTCGTCGCCGATCAGCACGGTCAGGCCGTCGTCTTCAAAGGCGTGGTCGACAAGCCATAGCTGGCCGGTAGCCCTCACGAAAGCCTTGAAGGCAATCAGGCTGATGTCGTGTGTTTCATTGCTTTCGGCTGTGTAGTTGTTGAGCAGCGCCAGCGAGAACGTTGGTCGGTCGAGCGCGGTCGCCATGCGCTTGGCAACTTCGGCACGGTCGTGCGGACACTCCTTCAGCGCCTGGCTCATCGCCTTCTTGATCTTCGGGCGAAAGCCGGTCAGTTCCACGCGCTCGGGGCGCGGGCGGCTCGGGTAGACGGGCTGGTAGAACAGGTCGCCCTGCTCCTGATTATGGAAACGCCTCTTAGCCATTCACGGCCTCAATCGCTTCGAAAATGGTGATCTGGTTGGGGTCGGGTTGTGCCTCCGCCTCGGCCATCAGCTCGGATGGCGTCGGCAGCTTGGTGCGCGGCGTCTTGACCGAAGCACCGATCTTTTCCAGGAACTTCGCCTTAGTCCTGTCGTCGGCGCGGCCCCAGGTTGCGACAAGGCGGTCTAGAATGATGTCCTGCGCGGACAGGCGCTGCTTCGCCTTGGCCGTGTCATCAGTGAGCTGCAACGCTTCCTTCAGGTCGTGCCCCTTGGAAACAGCGACAGCGACCTGCTGCTGCTTTCGTGCTTCAAGGCGCGCGAGTTGAATGAGGCGACTTTGATTGTCCGCATCCGGTGTACCGCGTAGCTTGGAGCGGAGCTCTGGCGACAGGGACCTGCCGATGAACTGCGCTTTCTCGATCGCGCTGCGCGACAACCCCATGCGTTCTGAAACGTGTTGGAAGAAGTGAGACCGGGCGCTATCGCCGTCCAATTCCGTAAAGTTTACGGAATTGGCGAGCTCCGGGTTCCCCCGCGAGATTTCACCATGCTTTTCTTCGAACAGCTCGCGATACCGCGCCACGAATATGGCGCGGTCGAGGGCTGAAAGCTCGTTGCGGAACACGTTTTCCTCGATCTCGACCATTTGGCTGTCGAGCTTGTCGGCCTTTACAACGATGACCTCGATTTCGCGCCGACCAGCCAATTCACAGGCTCGGAAACGGTGAGCACCAGCAACCAAGGTGTAGGGGCGCGCGGCACGGGGAGTGGCTCGCACGGTAATCGGGTTGATCAGCCCGTTGCGAGCGATCGAATGGGAGATCATGAAAGCGTGGTCTTCCTCGACTTCGCGAAGGCGCTCCGGCACCAAAATCTTGTCGAGCGGAAGGGTTTTGAACTCAGCCATGGGCCAGCTCCTTCCAGGAAAGCGGCGGCTCGCCCGTTTCGCCTTCAGCGGCGGCGTAACGATGCAAGGTCTCGATCACCTGCGCTTCCAGGAAGTCGAAGAACGCGGCGGTCTGTGGCCGTTCGGAGATTTCTTCCTCGGCGAGCTGCACTGCGTACATGACGGTCGTGCGATCGCGACCGAACAACTCGCCCGTCGAACGTTGCGCGACGCCGAGCCGAAACGTCATGTACATGCCGGCCTGACGAAACCAGGAGATGGTGAGATTGACGCGATCGCCGGCCAGCAATGCATGCGGCCGAATAGTCGGGAAGACCGCGCAGAGCACCTCGCAGACGGCGCGGTGGACGATTTCGGGCCGGTCGCAAACATATGGCACGGTCATCGTAGCGCCCCCAGGGATACGAGCCCGCAGACGACTATGGCCGCGAGCACCAGGCCGACGATGAGGGCCGAAGCCATGGCTGCGCAGGCATCCGAGGCACTGGGCGGCGAAAAGGGGTTGATGTCGCGCCGTTGATCAGGACGTTGGATTTCACCAGGAACGCTGGTGAAATCAGCCTGACGTTTCAACGTTGCATGCCGCAGTGGAGGCTGCAAATCTCTCTTTGCGATGGTCGCTGACCGCTGGCGAAACGACGCTTCTACTTGTCGCCGTGGGGCAGCAGCGGCGAGAGCAGCGATCATCGCACCACGGAGGGGGAAAAACATGGAACGCATCACGCCGCGCTCCGCAGAGGGGCTTTGGATTTCGGACTCGCGCCCGCACCGGCGTATTTGCTAGAAAGAATCGTGGTCGACCGGATTGGATAGCGGTCAGGGAAGAGTTCCTCGACAGGGATGTTGAGAAACTTCGAAATGGCGGCTTCCGCCTTCCTTATTGGACGCTTCCAGACCTGTCGCCAGTAGCCGGAGCTATGACCGTTGATTTCGGCCAGCTTCGTCAGCGTCATTTCACGCTGGTGGAGTGCGGCCAGGATCAGGTGCTGATCCCATTTCTGCGGTTTAGGCATCGGTTTTTCCCGACTGAGAGAGGGGTGTTGGCGCATCCCCCTCGGTTGGTGTCGTAAGGTGCATTCGCTCCCCGCGATTGCGGGGTGCAAACGTAGATATGAACGAAATTTCGCTCACTTCAAGCGAAATTTCGTTCAAGAGGTGATTTGTGTCTGAAAACAGCGAGCTAGCTGATCGTTTGCGGGAGCTGATCGGGGATCAGAGTGAGCGAAATTTCGCGCGAATCATCAACACCAGTCAGTCGACGCTGCGAAGCGTTCTCGGAGGGACACGGCCGTCCGTGGACTTCCTTGTAGCCGTCGCGAAGGGGACCAATGTCTCGGTCGATTGGCTGGTCGGGTTAGAAGGCGCTCAACGCCAGACTGGCGGCCAAGTGAATGCGCGGTATTTGGAAGTTGCTCTAGAGATCGTCGAAGAGTGGTTGGACCAAGAAAACCGCACCATGGACGCTAAAAAGAAAGCGAACGTGGTAACGCAGATTTACCAATTCATAATTGACGATGCGGTTGAGGGGCATGAGCCGCTCGATCGGACCAGGATGCATCGCATCCTGCGCCTCGTAGCATGATGTGAATTGGAGACGACATGGACTGGGGAGAAGGGCGGGCGGAGGAGCGTATAGCGTCGATCCGTAGGGCGATTCACGAAGACAGCAAGCCTCGCGGGAACCGACCGGCTTGGGATGGAGGAATAGCCAACAGTGTGTTCGTGCAAGGCGATCGGAACGTGCTGGCGCTGCTTTTCCCGAAGGATGGAGACCCGTCGATGACGTTAGGCAGCAAAGGCCGAGGCAACACCTTCAAAGGAGTGGATTGGAGCAAGGCGCCGCGCAATGCTCATTGGTGGGCTGTTGATCGGGATGGCAACGCACACTGGTTCTGTGCACCCAATGTCGCAGCCTTCACGGACTTCTGGTACTCGGAACCGCTTCTGGCGCCGGATTTCGGCTACCAGGGTGACTATCGTGACAGCCTGGTACAGCGTCCAGATCAAGAGGGAGGAAAGCCATGAGCAAAGCATCCTACTACGCTTTGGGCATGTTAGCCTTCACCACGATCGCATTGCTGATCCTCTTAGGACATGAAGGCGGTGGGGATTGGGCTGGCATTCATGAGGGAAATGAACGCAGTCGATGTAGCGGCTATGTGCACCAAACCTTAGGAACTCCTGCCGGCCAAACCCATGAACTGTACCAGAATATCCACGAATGCGTGGACAAGGGACTTTTGCCTGAGGATTACAAACGGCGCTACCAACTATAGGAGCGTATTCCTAGCTTCTTGACATTTTCGCTACCCTGAACAGAATGAGAACATTCTAACTAAGGGTGGTGACTGTGCCTCCGCCGCGTCCAAAGGCAGACCTGTTTCCTGGCAACTATTGCGTCGAGCGATGGTCGGATGACAGCGTATATCTGGAACAGACCGTCTGCGCGGCCGACAATCTTTATCTGGCTCGCGCCGCATATGCCGAGGTGATCAAACGATACCCCGCGACACGATGGTTGCTGCGCCAGAGAACATTCGTTCTTGAGGAACACGAGCCCCAGGGGCGCTCGGAAGCGACTGAAATCAAAGATCCAGGTGAAGGGCAGTTCGTCGACTACCCGGAAAGGTTCCGGCCGAGCGCGCCCCAAGCTCGGCCGGTCCCTTGGGGCGCATCTTCTCCATACGCTTCACCGATCTTCCCGAGTGGTACCGCATGTGGGGCCAGTGCCCGCGTTGCGGCCATCGCGGCGCGCTCGATCGTTGGTTTCTGGCCCGACGTTTCGGCGCGCAAACGTTCCTGCTTCCGCTAGAGCGCAATCTGCGCTGCACGCGCTGCAACAATCGCCACGCCAACGAGTTCCGTATAACCAAATTGCCACGATAGGGGCCGTAAGCCCACTTTCAACAGCCGTTTCAACGCTGGAAAGTGCTAACCTACGGAATTAATTTGCCTTTCCCCCTATTTCATAGGCCATGAAATGGTCTTTCATCTCAGTTTTGGATTTCCAGCCATTTTCAATCCCCCTGTCGATCCGTGCCGGAGCGGCTTGCCTCCCTTTTGAGGCCCGTTTTCCGGGCTTTTGAGCAGCCTCGAAGACGCCTTGAGACACGTTCGAGCGATTGTCACCGCTCACGGCTGCCCTGTCGTCTTTTGAACGAAACGCCTCCGGCCGTCTAAAATGCGCCGTCAATGCGCTTTCGCTGTCTCTCCTTGCGATCCCGTTGATTTCACCGCGCTTTTCACCACTTCCCCGCGTTTCCCACCGATTCCCGGTATTCCAGCCTGCGGTGTCAAACAACAATCATCAGCGCCAGCAGCGCGCCGATGCCGGCCGAGGGCAGGGTGGACAGGATCGTGATGGGGTGGATGAAGCTCTCATAAAGCACGCCCAGCACGATATAGACCGTGACCACCGCAGCCAGCACCAGGAAGAGCTGGTTGCTGAGCGAGGCCTGGAAGGCGCGCGCCGCGCCCTGGAAGGTGGTGATGACGCTGGCCGGCATGTTGAGGTCCACCTGCGCCTGCTGGATCGCGGCGACCGCCTCGCCCAGCGATGCGCCCGGCGCAAGGTTGAACGAAATGGTCGTGGCCGGGAACTGGCCCATATGGGTGATCTGCAGGGGCGCGGTGTCGACGCGGGATTTGGCGACCACCGAAAGCGGGATCGGCGCGCCGCCCGTGGAGGTCGGCAGGTAGATCGACGACAGCGAGCTGATCGATTGCTGCAGCGAGGGATCGGCCTCGAGGATGACGCGATACTGGTTCGACGTGGTGAAGATGGTCGAGACGATGCGCTGGCCGAACGCGTCGTAGAGCGCGTTGTCGATGGTTGCCGGGGTGACGCCGAAGCGCGCGGCCTGATCGCGGTCTATGTCGAGGAAAAGGGCAAGCCCGTTCTGCGACAGGTCGCTGGCGACATCCGAGGGCTGGGGCAGGGTGTTGAGCTTGTCGACCAGCCTGGGCGCCCATTCGGCGAGGTCGGCGGCGCTGGCGTCCTGCAGCACGAACTGATACTGCGTGCGGCTGACGGTGCCGTCTATGGTAAGGTCCTGCACCGGCTGCATGTAGAGCGTGGTGCCGGTGATCGATGCCGTTTCCTTCTTCAGCCGGTCGATCACCTCGGTGATGCTGGTGGTGCGCTCGTCATGCGGCTTCAGGTTGATGAGGATGCGGCCGACATTGAGTGTGGTGTTGGTGCCGTCGACGCCGATGAAGGAAGACAGGCTGTCAACGTCAGGGTCTTTCAGGATTGCGGCGGCCAGTTCCTGCTGGCGCTCGGCCATGGAGGCATAGGAAACCGACTGCGGCGCCTCGGTGATGGCCTGGATGACGCCCGTGTCCTGCACCGGGAAGAAGCCCTTGGGAATGACGACATAGAGCACGCCCGTCAGGATCAGCGTGGCGACCGCGACCATCAGCATGAAGGTCTGGCGGTCGAGCACCCAGGTGAGCGCGCGGCCGTAACCGCGGATCACCCATTCGAAGAAATCGTGGCTGGCGCGCTGGAAGATGTTCTCGTGGACCTCGGAGACCGGCTTCAGCAGCTTGGCGCAGGCCATCGGCACGAGGGTCAAGGACACCACGGCCGAGATCAGGATGGTGGTGGAGAGCGTAATGGCGAATTCGCGGAACAGCCGCCCCACCACATCGCCCATGAACAGGAGCGGGATCAGCACCGCGATCAGCGAGACCGTCAGCGATATGATGGTGAAGCCGATCTGCTCGGAGCCGATCAGCGCCGCGTCCTGCGGCGAGTGGCCTTCCTCGATGTAGCGGGCGATGTTCTCGATCACCACGATGGCGTCATCCACCACGAAGCCGGTGGCGATGGTCAGCGCCATCAGGGACAGGTTGTCGAGGCTGAAACCGAACAGATACATGACGCCGAGCGTGCCGACCAGCGACAGCGGCACCGAAAGGCTGGGGATCAGCGTGGCGCGCGCGCTGCGCAGGAAGACGAAGATGACCAGCACCACGAGGATGACGGCCAGCGTCAATTCGTATTCCACATCGCGCACCGAGGCGCGGATGGTGGTGGTGCGGTCGGTCAGCACATGCACCTCGATGGCGCTGGGCAACGAGGCTTGCAATTGCGGCAGCAGCGCCTTGATGCGGTCCACCACCTCGATGACATTCGCGCCGGGCTGGCGCTGGATGTTCATGATGATGGCGGGAGTGTTGTTCATCCAGGCGCCGAGCTTGTCGTTCTCGGTGCCGTCGATCACCGTCGCCACGTCGGAGAGCCGCACCGGCGCGCCGTTCTTGTAGGCGGCGATCAGCGGACCGTATTCGTCGGCGCTCTGCAACTGGTCATTGGCGTTGACGGTGTAGGCGCGCGAGGGGCCGTCGAAATTGCCTTTCGGCGAGTTGACATTGGCGTTGCCGAGCGTGGTGCGCAGGTCGTCCATGTTGAGGCCGTAGGCGGCGAGCTTGCGCGGATCGGCCTGGATGCGCACCGCTGGCCGCTGGCCGCCCGCAAGGCTGACCAGGCCGACGCCGGGAAGCTGCGATATCTTCTGCGCCAGTCGTGTATCTGCCAGTTCCTGCACGTCGCGCAGCGGCATCGTCTCCGAAGTCAGGCCGAGCGTCAGCACCGGCGCGTCGGCTGGGTTGACCTTGGCATAGATCGGCGGCGCGGGAAGATCCGAGGGCAGGAGGTTGCCGGCGGCGTTGATGGCGGCCTGCACCTCCTGCTCGGCCACGTCCAGCGAGATGTCGAGGTTGAACTGCAGCGTGATGACCGACGAACCGGCCGAGCTCACCGAGTTCATCTGATTGAGGTTGGGGATCTGCCCGAGCTGGACTTCCAGCGGAGCGGTAACAGAGGAGGTCATCACATCCGGGCTCGCGCCCGGATAGAAGGTCTGCACCTGGATGGTGGGATAGTCGACCTCGGGCAGCGCCGAAACCGGCAGGAAGCGGAAGGCCAATATGCCCGACAGCATGATCGCGACCATCAGCAGCGTTGTCGCGACCGGCCGGAGGATGAACGGGCGGGAGGGGCTCATTGCGCTTGCCCGGCTCCGGCGGGCTTGTGGTTGCCGCCCTTGGCCTCGTTCTTCTGGGGCGGCTGCGCTGAGGGCTCAGCCGGCTTTGCCGGGTCGGCGGCCTGTTCCGGATCCTGTGCCGCGGGTGTCTGCGTTTCCTGTCGGACGACAACCTTGGCGCCCTCGCGCAGCTTGTCGGCGCCGTCGACGACCACCCGGTCGCCGGGATTGAGCCCGGACAGGACCTGCACCCGCTCGCCGTCGAAGACGCCGAGGGTCACCTTGCGCACCGAGACGGTGTTGTCCGCGCCGATGACATAGACGAAGGTGCCCGGCACGCCCCGCTGGATGGAGGCGGTGGGCGCGATCGTCACGCCGTCATGCTCGTTCACGATCAGAACGATGTTGACGAACTGGTTGGGATAGAGCGCCCTGTCCTTGTTGGCGAAGGATGCCCTGAGCTTGATCGTGCCGGTCGTCGGGTCGATCTGGCTGTCGAAGGTCTCGAGCAGACCTTCGGCAAGCTTGTTGTTGCCGGTGCGGTCAAATGCCGTCACCGGCAGCTTGGCGCCCTGATGCAGGCGCTGGGCGATCGCCTGAAGCTGGTCTTCCGGCACGGTGAACAGCACGCTGATGGGCTGGATCTGCGTGATGACGACGATACCGTTGGCATCGGTGGGGGTCACGTAGTTGCCTTCATCGACCTGCCGCAGGCCGGCCCGGCCGTCCACCGGCGCGAGAATGCTGGTGTAGTCGAGATTGACGGTGGCGGCCTGTACAGCGGCCTTGTCGGCCTCGATCGTGCCTTCGTACTGGGCGACCAGCGCGACCTGCGTGTCGAGGGTCTGGTGGGGAACCGCGTTCTGGGCGGCGAGCTTCTGGTAGCGTGCGAGATCGACCTGCGCGCCCTTCAGCAACGCCTGGTCGCGGGCAAGCTGGCCCTGCGCCTGCGCTAGTGCGGCCTGGTAGGGGCGGGGATCGATCTGGGCGAGCAGATCGCCCTTCTTGACGTCCTGCCCTTCCTGGAAGTTCACCTTGATGAGTTGGCCGCTGATCTGCGTCTTGACCGTGACGGTCGCAAGCGACGTCACCGTGCCCAGGGCGTTGAGCGTGACGTTTATGTTGCCGGACTCGATCGTGGCGGCGCCGACCGACACGGGCGGGGTCGCGTGCTGCGCAGGGGCTTGCTCGAACTTCGCGCGCTGCCACCACAGCGTCGCCGCCACGGCCACGAACGCCAGGAATATGAACCATGGAATCCAGCTTCGCGAGCGACGCCGGACGACCGGCGCCCGCTCCGTGGTCTTTTCCTGCGGCGCTTCCCTAAGCTGATCCATGGCAGCCCATCACCTCGAACGGTCGACCTGACCACATTCGAGCAAGACGTTCATTGACATTTATATGGCGGTTTTCGAGGCCGCCAATATCGTCACTTCTTCTTGATCCCCCTTCATTTTTCGGTTCGGCGCAGTGGAAGCCGCTTCGGTCCGGCGCATCTGGGAAGGAAGTTGGGAAGCGAATTGTGATTGGTCGCATGTTGACATAAAGATATCTTTATGTGACTTGGAGGGTGACGTCGTTCGAAGGACTGGAATTGTCGCAAATGGATTCTGCGTTGGAGGGCCTGTTCGGGCCGGTTGCCAAGATATCCCGCGGGGAGGAGGTACGCGCCGCGCTGACCAGGGCCGCGCGCGAGCGCATCCTCGTCCTCGACGGGGCGATGGGCACGCAGATCCAGGGGCTTGGCTTTAACGAGCAGCATTTTCGCGGCGACCGTTTCGGCGGCTGCGCCTGCCACCAGCAGGGCAACAACGACCTGCTGATCCTCACCCAGCCCAGGGCGATCGAGGAAATCCACTACCGCTACGCCATCGCGGGCGCCGACATCGTCGAGACCAACACATTCTCCTCCACGCGCATCGCCCAGACCGACTACGGCATGGAGGACATGGTCTACGAATTGAACCGCAACGGCGCCCGGCTGGCGCGGCGCGCCGTCATCCGGGCAGAGCAGGAGGACGGCAAGCGCCGCTTCGTGGCCGGTGCGCTGGGCCCCACAAACCGCACCGCGTCGATCTCGCCGGACGTGAACAATCCCGGCTATCGCGCTGTGACCTTTGATGATCTGCGCATCGCCTATGCCGAACAGCTTCGCGGCCTGATCGACGGCGGCGCCGACCTCATCCTGATCGAGACCATCTTCGACACGCTGAACGCCAAGGCCGCGATCTTCGCCTGCGAGGAGATATTCGGGGAGACGGGCGAGCGCCTGCCGATCATGATCTCCGGCACGATCACAGATCTTTCCGGCCGCACGCTTTCCGGCCAGACGCCGACCGCCTTCTGGCACTCGCTGCGCCATGCCGATCCCTTCACCTTCGGGCTGAACTGCGCGCTCGGCGCCAATGCCATGCGTGAGCATCTGGCCGAAATCTCGGACGTGGCAGACACGCTCGTCTGCGCCTATCCGAATGCCGGCCTGCCCAACGAGTTCGGCCTCTATGACGAGAGCCCGGAATTCATGGCCGGGCAGATCGAGGAGTTCGCGCGCGAGGGGCTGGTGAACATCGTCGGCGGCTGCTGCGGCTCGACGCCGGAGCATATTCGCGCCATTGCGGAGGCGGTAAGCAGACATCCCCCGCGCCAGGTGCCGAAGCACAGGCCGCTGATGAAGCTCTCCGGGCTGGAGCCTTTCACGCTCACGCCCGAAATCCCCTTCGTCAATGTCGGCGAGCGCACCAACGTCACCGGCTCGGCGAAGTTCAGGAAGCTCATCACCGCCGGCGATTTCGCCGCCGCGCTCGATGTCGCGCGCGACCAGGTGGCCAACGGCGCGCAGGTCATCGACGTCAACATGGACGAGGGCCTGATCGATTCGAAGAAGGCGATGGTGGAATATCTCAACCTGATCGCCTCGGAGCCGGATATCGCCCGCGTGCCGGTCATGATCGACAGTTCCAAATGGGAGGTGATCGAGGCCGGCCTGAAATGCGTCCAGGGCAAGCCGATCGTCAATTCCATTTCCATGAAGGAGGGCGAGGAAGCCTTTCTGCATCACGCGAGGCTCTGCCGCATGTATGGCGCGGCTGTCGTCGTGATGGCCTTCGACGAGGTCGGGCAGGCCGACACGCAGGCGCGCAAGGTGGAAATCTGCACCCGCGCCTACAAGTTGCTGACCGGACAGGCCGGATTCGCGCCCGAGGACATCATCTTCGACCCGAACATCTTCGCCGTGGCGACGGGCATCGAGGAACATAACAACTACGGCGTCGACTTTATCGAGGCGACGCGCGAGATCACAGCCACGCTGCCGCATGTCCATATTTCGGGCGGCGTATCGAACCTCTCTTTCTCCTTCCGCGGCAACGAGCCGGTGCGCGAGGCGATGCACGCCGTGTTCCTCTATCACGCCATTCAGGCGGGCATGGACATGGGCATCGTCAATGCCGGTCAGCTCGCGGTCTACGAGACCATCGACCCCGAACTGCGCGAGGCCTGCGAGGACGTGGTGCTGAACCGTGTGCCGAAGGCGGGCGGCAACGCGACCGAGCGGCTGCTGGAACTGGCCGAGCGCTTCAAGGGCGTTGCCGGCAAGGAGGCCAGGGAAAAGGACCTTGCCTGGCGTGAATGGCCGGTGGAGAAGCGGCTGGAGCACGCGCTGGTCAACGGCATCACCGAATTTATCGAGGCGGATACCGAGGAGGCGCGCCAGAGGGCGGAGCGACCGCTGCATGTCATCGAGGGGCCGTTGATGGCCGGCATGAACGTAGTGGGCGACCTGTTCGGCTCGGGCAAGATGTTCCTGCCGCAGGTGGTCAAGTCGGCCCGCGTCATGAAGCAGGCGGTGGCCGTGCTGCTGCCCTACATGGAGGCCGAGAAGGCGGCGAATGCCGGAAATGGAGCGAGCGGCGGGCGCGAGAGCGCCGGCAAGATCCTGATGGCCACCGTGAAGGGCGACGTCCACGACATCGGCAAGAATATCGTCGGCGTCGTGCTGGCCTGCAACAATTACGAGATCATCGACCTCGGCGTCATGGTGCCGGCCACGAAAATCCTCGAAACGGCGCGCGCCGAGAACGTCGACATCATCGGCCTGTCGGGCCTCATCACCCCCTCGCTGGACGAGATGGTGCATGTCGCCTCCGAGATGGAGCGCGAGGGCTTCGACATCCCGCTGCTGATCGGCGGAGCGACCACCAGCCGCGTGCATACGGCGGTGAAGATCCATCCGCGCTACGAACGCGGCCAGGCGGTCTATGTGACTGACGCCAGCCGCGCCGTCGGCGTGGTGGGAAGCCTGCTGTCGGCGGAGATGAAGCCGGGCTATGTCGAGACCCTGCGCGGCGAATACCGCAAGGTGGCGGATGCGCATGAGCGCTCTGAGCGGGAAAAGCAGCGCCTGCCGCTGGCGAAAGCACGCGAGAACGCGCATCGCATCGACTGGTCCGCCTATCAGCCGCCGAAGCCGTCCTTCCTCGGCACGCGCGTCTTCGAGACTTGGGATCTCGGGGAACTGTCGCGCTATATCGACTGGACGCCCTTCTTCCAGACCTGGGAGCTGAAGGGCCGCTATCCCAAGATACTGGAGGACGAGAAGCAGGGAGCCGCCGCGCGCCAGCTCTTCGACGACGCGCAGGCGATGCTGAAGAAGATCGTCGAGGAGAAATGGTTCGCGCCGAGGGCGGTGATCGGATTCTGGCCCGCCAATGCGGTGGGCGACGATATCAGGCTCTTCACCGATGACAGCAGGTCGAAGGAGCTTGCGACCTTCTTCACCCTGCGCCAGCAGCTTGCCAAGCGCGACGGCAAGGCCAATCTGGCACTGTCCGATTTCGTGGCGCCGCTGGAAAGCGGCAAGCCGGATTATGTCGGCGGCTTCGTGGTGACGGCCGGCATCGAGGAAGTGGCGATCGCCGAGCGCTTCGAGCGCGCCAATGACGATTATTCCTCCATCCTCGTCAAGGCGCTGGCCGATCGCTTCGCCGAAGCCTTCGCGGAACACCTGCACGAGCGCGTGCGCAGGGAATTCTGGGGCTATGCGCCGGACGAGGCTTTCACGGGCGACGAGCTGATTGCCGAAGCCTATCACGGCATCCGCCCGGCTCCCGGCTACCCGGCCCAGCCCGACCATACCGAGAAGGTGACGCTGTTCGACCTGCTCGATGCGGAGAAAAACGCCGGCGTCACGCTCACCGAGAGCTATGCCATGTGGCCGGGCTCGTCCGTGTCCGGCCTCTATCTGGCGCATCCCGAAAGCTATTATTTCGGCGTCGCCAAGGTCGAGCGCGACCAGGTCGAAGACTATGCCCGGCGCAAGGGCATGGCGGTCGCCGAGGTGGAGCGCTGGCTGGGGCCGATCCTCAACTATGTGCCCACCCGCCGCGTGGTGGAGGAGGCCGCGGCCTGAGCGGCCTCAACGGACGGTCTTCCGTAAAACTCTGATGAAAGCGCCTCCCGTCCCAGGGGCCGCAGCCGCACTATGGCGATGCCACGGGGGAGAAGGCCGTTGGTCCTGCGTGGCCCGCATCTTGCCATGTGCCGGGTTGCCGTCCTAAGCGACGGTTGCGACAGAGGATTGAGCGACCATTGTCAGTGCCCGCTACTCCCGACGATCCTTTGGAATGGATCATTGCCTGGCTCGGTGATCCGTCCTGCCTGTGGAGCATGGGCGGCTTCGGCGTTTCCGGCATCTTTCCGCCGGGGGATCATAGCGTGGATATAACGAGTGATGCCCGGGCAATCGTGGCACGGTCGCGGAATGCGTCCTTGCGGATCGACCGCGCGGTACGGCTGCGGCTGGTTGCCTTCGAGACGATCAGTTCGGACCCGTTCCTCTGGAACCACGGCGTCGCACTCTGCTTCGCCAAGGGCGCGGGCATGCCGGACGGACAGGCAGGCACCATCCGTGAGATCGGTCCGGATCACTCAGCGATCGACCCGGCGAACGGTGCCGATGGCTGTTTCGATATGGGCGTCGGCTCTCGTCAGGCGCGCCTGCTGATAAGGTGTGGGAAGGTGCGCATCCCGTCGCTTCTGGAACGTCTGGCAGGCCGGTCATTCCTGGATTTGCATGCCGGTGCGGCCGATTTCCTTGCCGCCGGACAGCTCGAATGGATCGTGGAGACGCCAATCGGCAGGGTCGAGATGCGTCAGGGCGAAGGGATGCCCTGTCCCGTCTTCATCGACCGGCGGCTGCTGGACAGCGGGCTCACGCACACGCGCGGTATCGTCGTTCCACACGGCTGGCTACCTTGCGGCTATGTCTTCCCGCCGCATCCCGCGCGGGCCGCGCCGGGTGTCCACAAGTCGTTCGACAAGGAGGAGCATATGCGCTTCCAGACCGTTCTCGGACGCTTCGGCGATCCGGGGTTGATGCGGCTGAAGCGGCAGGTGGTCGCCGCGCTGGAGGCCGGCTCGACAGAGCTGCCGAAGCTCTCGTCCCGACACGAGATCGATGTGGCCCGCGTTGCTCTGCGCCAGCGATTGATGACCCATCCGGGGAGTGACCTGACGCCGTGGCTGCAAGCCTTCGACCGACCGCTCATGGAAGCGGTCGCGGCGCGGACGCCATGAGGTGAAGAACAACCTGCCATCCGGGAGGACGGCCTTTTATCAAGGGAGAGAAGATGACCAGGCTTACCGTTCCGCCGCGCGATATCGCCCGCACCTTCATGAACTTTCCGTTCGTGGAAGACCTCGCCACGCTGAAGGCCGATGTCGTCATCATCGGCATGCCTTATGGCAGCCCCTATTCGATAGACGAGATGACCAACGACCAGACGAATGGCCCCACCGCGATACGCCGCGCGTCGGAGAACATCAGCCTCGGTCTCGACCGCTACGATTTCGACATAGGCGGCACGCTGTTCGACGGTCAGGACATCAGGGTCGTGGATGTCGGCGACGTGCCGGGGGATGCGGCGGATATAGGCGGCCACTACAGGCGCGCGGAAGCCGCGATTCGCAAGATACTTGCCGCCGGTGCAATGCCGATCGTCCTTGGCGGTGATCATGGCATCCCGATCCCGGTCTTTCGCGCGCTGGACGGCGAGGGGCCGGTCACGGTGATCCAGATCGATGCGCATCTCGACTGGCTGGACGAAAGGAACGGCGTGAAGGACGGCTATTCGAGCAACATGCGCCGTGCCTCGGAGATGGCGCATGTCGATCGCATCTTCCAGCTCGGCATACGCGGGCAGGGCAGCGCTCGGCTCGAGGAGGTGGAGGCGGCGCGCGCCTATGGCGTCGACATCATCACGGCGGCGCAGTGGGAAGAGGAGGGCACGGCAGCGATCCTGAAGCGCATTCCCGACGGCGGTCGCTACTATCTCACGCTCGATGCCGACGGTCTCGACCCGGCAGTGATGCCGGCTGTCGCCGCACCGTCACCGGGGGGTGTCAGCTATCGCCAGACCATCGATCTCATCAAGGGGCTGGTGCGCAAGGGGCGGCTGATCGGCATGGACATTGTCGAGATCACGCCCTCGCGCGATATCAACGAGGTCAGCGCGATCACGGCAGGAAACATCGTCATGAACACGATCGGCGCCGCGGTGCGCGCGGGTTATTTCAGGCGCTGAGCCGCTCACGGGCCACCCGGTTGGCTTGTCCTGGAAGCAGGGCGGCGGTCGATGGTCAGGCCGCCTTCCTGTCTTGTCCGAAGACGCTGCTTTCCATGTCGAGAGACGCGAGCAGCCGTTTGAGTCCCTCGTCCGCGACGGCCTCGGCGGCTGCGCTCAGATAATGCCAGCGCCGCCGGAAGCGTCCATGTCCGGGCCAGTGGGTGAGCGTTCCACGCACCCTCAGCGCGTAGACCAGGACGGTGCAGGGCTTTGCCGATCCATCAGCCTGCGATGCCGTACCGGTGCAGGAGCCGACAGGATTGGGGTCGAGGAGGCCGATAACGCCGGCCTTCTCGAAAGCCTCGCTCATCGCGATCTTGCGCGCGGTCCCGGCATCGCCGGGCAGGGCGCAGGGGAGGCCCCAGCGCTCGTCGTCGCGGGGCGTGACGAGCAGCACCTTGATCTCGCCGCGCCGGGTGCGCCGCCAGGGAAGCACGGCATACAGCGTGCGCCCCGGCTGAATGGCGTCCGCGGATGAGGCGGTTCGCATCGAGCCTGTATTCATGCGCGCCCCTCGAGCCGGTCGGCGGCCAGCCCCGGCCGGGTCGGTTGGCGCTGGCCGGCAGCGCACCATGGACACCGGATGGCGGCGCGCGGCAGGCGGCGGTGGCAGGATTTACAGCTTGGAAGAGGCAGTCGGTAAATCAATTCGTCAGCTCCGAAAAAACAGGCGCGTCATGCGCAGGCAGTTGCACCGCAATTCGACTTTGAAATGCGGTCCCGGAGCGGAAAGTCCTGTGCGGCGTTTCAGTTCGTCATCAAGCCGCTCCGGGAGAAACCACGCGCTTCCCCGGCAAGCCTCGAAATCCTGATGAAGGTTTCCATGCACATACCTCCAATCTAGTCGGAGGAATTCACAATACAAGGGTGCGGCCCGCAAAGCCACGGGTGATCGCAAAATGGCTCAAGGCCGGGGATATCCCGGCCTTGAGTTCACGCTTGTTCGACGGCGCAGGGCGGGCTCAGCCCACGCTGCGAACCTATTCGGCGATGTCGACGTTTTCGAAGCGGTGCGAGCCGAGCGGGTCCATCACATAGCCGGTCACGTTCTTCGACATGGGCAGAACCACCGTCGAATGGTCGAGCGTGGCCCACGGCGCCTGTTCCTTGATCAGGACCTGCATCTGCTCATAGATCTTGGCGCGATCGGCCTGATCCGGGGTGATGCGGGCCTTCTGGATCAGGTCTTCCACCGGCTTGTAGCACCAGTTGGCGAAGTTGGCGCCGCCCACGCCCGCGCAGCTGAAGAAGTAGCTGATCAGGTTGTCCGGGTCGCCATTGTCGCTGGTGCCGCCGAGGATGATGGCGCCGTCGCGATCCTTGTCGCGGGCACGCTTCACGTATTCGCCCCACTCGTAGGAGACGATCTCGACATCGACGCCGACCTTGGCGAAGTCGGCCTGGATCAGCTCGGCCGTGCGGTGGGCGTTGGGCATGTAGGGGCGGCTCACCGGCATCGCCCAGATCTTCATCTTGAGATCCTTCACGCCGGCTTCGTCCAGCATCTTCCTGGCCGCTTCCGGATCGTATTTGTCGTCCTCGACCGCGTCGTTGTAGCCCCACATTGCCGGCGGCAGCGGGTTCTTGGCGACCTGGCCGGTGCCCTGGAAGATGGCGTCGATGATCGCCTTCTTGTTCATGGCCATGTTCAGCGCCTTGCGCACCTCGGGCTTGTCGAAGGGCGGCATCAGCGTGTTGTAGGCGAGATAGGCGACGTTGAGGCCCGGCTGCTCCATGACGGTGAGGTTGGGGTCTGCCTTCAGGCCCTCGATGTCGGCCGGTGCCGGATAGGCGGCAATCTGGCACTCGCCCGCCTGCAGGCGCTGGATGCGCGCGGTGGCGTCGACGGTGATGGCGAAGATCAGGTCGTCGATCTTCGGCTTGCCGGCCCAGTAGTCGGGATTGGCCTGATAGCGGATGACGGCGTCGGGCTGGTAGTCCACGAAGCGGAACGGGCCGGTGCCCAGCGGCTGCTGGTTCAGCTTTTCCTTGGTGCCTTCGGCGGCGAGCGTGTCGGCATATTCCTTGGACATGATGGAGCCGAAATCCATGGCGAGCGTCGCCAGGATCGAGGCGGACGGCTGGGTGAGCACCAGCTTCACCGTATGGTCGTCAACCTTCACGATGTCCTTGATCAGCGACGGCATCTCCATGCCGTCGAACATCTCCCAGCTCGTGCCGGCGCTGTATTCGTACCAGGGGCTGTCCTTCTTCCACTGGCGCTCGAAGGAGAAGATGACGTCGTCGGCGTTCATCTCGCGGGTCGGCGTGAAGAAATCCGTGGTCTGGAATTTTACGCCCTGACGCAGCTTGAAGGTGTATTCGAGACCGTCGCCCGAGACCGTCCAGCTCTCGGCGAGCCCCGGCACGACATTGGTGGTGCCGTTCTCGAACTCGACCAGGCGGTTGTAGACCGTTCTGGAGGAAGCGTCCCAGGTGCTGTTGGCCGAATAGAGCGCAGGATCGAAACCTTCCGGCGAGCTCTCCGAGCAATAGACGAGGGTCTTGGCAAACGCCTGGCTGCCGAGCAGGCCCGACAGCAGGGCAATCGCAACGCCCGACGCCAGCTTCGCGGCAAGCCTGCCGCGGACGAAATTCTTCATCTCTTCTCCCTTTCGTTTATGGGTAGTTCGGGCGGCCGCTGCGGGCGGCCGCCCTACCTCGTCGATTGCCGTCAGTCCGCCCGGCCCGCCGTGGTTTCCAGGCCGCGCCCGGCGCGCCAGACCGGGTCGGGACGCGTCCAGAGGATGTCGGAGGTGATGAACTTGGCCACCTCGCGCGCATGCAGCGCCAGGAACTTTTCACCCTTTTCGGCCGTGCCCTTGCTGGGGAAGCCCCAGGTGCCAGTGGTCGGCGCGCGCTCGGAGAAGGAGTAGAAGCGCGAGGCGCCGTAAGGGGCCTCGTTCTGGCCGGCGGGCACGGCTTCGGCGTCCTTGAACTTGTCGGTCTTCACGCAGTCGCCGGCGATCGCCAGCATCACCGAGGCTTCGCCCTCGCAGGCATGCTTGGGGCCGTCGTCGGCTTCGAACAGCGCGGCGGTCTCTTCCGCCGCCAGGAACCACGGCGTGGTTGCCACGATCGGCATGTCGAACTCCACGGCCAGCTCGCGCGTCGCCACCGCCAGCGGATCGACATTGCCGCCATGGCCGTTGACGATCAGCAGGCGCTTGAAGCCGATGGCCTTGAGCGAGCGGGCGACGGAGCGCAGCATGGCGTGATAGGTCGCATAGTCTGCGGTGATGGTGCCGCCGAAGGGCAGGTGATGCTCGCTCATGCCGAGCCAGAGGCCCGGCAGCACCGCCAGCGGCACGTTTTCGTCCACCAGCCGCGCGGCGCGCACGGCAACGGCGGCGGCGCTGGCCGTGTCGGTGATGACCGGCAGATGCGGGCCGTGCTGCTCCAGCGAGCCGACCGGCAGGATGGCCAGCGCGTTGCCGCGCGCGGCGATCTCACGCAGTTCCGGCGCCGTCATGCGCGCCCATTCCACTTCGCGAGCCATGAAACTTCCTTTCCTCGACAGAGACTGACCGAAAAGCAGGCCCTTTCGGGGCGCATATCCTCCGGTCTTCGGCAAGGTGATGCGCCTTGCCGATTTTGTTATTCACTTTCCAATCCGCTAATTGATTTTCCTTGTTGGCAGCAAAGTCAATGGCTATCGTGAAGCTTAGAAATTGGACCAATGATTGGAGATAGATGGCCAAGCATCCGAAACTGGGCCCGAGCCTGAAGGCGCTGCGCCTGAAATACGGCTGGAAGCTGAGCGACGTCAGCCACAAGACCGGCGTTGCCGTGTCGACGCTTTCCAAGGTCGAGAACGACCAGATGTCGCTGTCCTATGACAAGCTCCTGCAGATCAGCGAGGGGCTGGGGCTGAACATGACCGAGTTGTTCGCGCAGCCGGAGGCCGAGGACGACCGGCTGGCGCGCCGCTCGGTGAACCTCCAGGGCGACGGCCTGCGGCAGAAAACCCAGAACTACGACTATCTCTACCTCAGCACGGATATTACCAAGAAGCGTATGGTTCCGGTGTTGACGCGCGCCACCGCGCGCACGCTGGAGGAATTCGGGCCGTTGATAAGGCACTCCGGTGAGGAGTTCATCTTCGTGCTGGAAGGGACGATCGAGGTGCACACCGAGCATTATGCGCCGGTTCGGCTGGAAAAGGGTGAAAGCATCTATATCGACAGCACTATGGGCCACGCCTATCTGGCTGTCGGCGAAGGCGATGCGCTCGTGCTCGGCGTCTGTTCCAGTGCGCAGCCGAATTTCCAGTCGGCGCTGATCGAGATGTTCGACCAGGAAAAGTGACGGACCCGGCGCTTGACGTAATTTTCAAATTTTGAAAGTGTTTTCCTATAGGAAAATTGCATGCTGCGGGCTCCGGCCCGGCATGCGCGAGCCGAAGGATCCTTCATGACATCGGAACATGCCAGCCAGCGCGAGGGACGGGAGCCTGTGAAGGCAGATGTGGTGATCGTCGGCGGCGGCATTGCCGGCGCGTCGATCGGCTACTGGCTGGCGCCGCATCTGAAGGTCGTGCTGCTGGAGCGCGAGAGCCAGCCCGGCTACCACTCCACCGGCCGCTCGGCCGCGCTTTTCAGCGAAAGCTACGGCACCGCGCAGGTGCGCGCGCTGACCATGGCGAGCCGCGCCTTCCTGCAATCGCCGCCGGCGGGTTTCACCGACCATCCTATCCTGTCGCCGCGTGGCACACTCGTGGTTGCCTCGGCCGAGCAGGCGCATCTGCTGGAGGAACATCAGGAAGCGGTCCGCGCCATGGGTCTGCCCGGCGAGCGGCTGGATTATGCAGCCGCCAGGGCATGGGTGCCCGTGCTGAAGCCGGAGGCCGCTATCGGCGCGGTCTATAATCCCGACTCCGAGGATATGGATGTTCATGCCCTGCACCAGGGCTATCTGCGCGGCCTGCGGCAGGCCGGCGGCGCTGTGGTGAGCAATGCCGAAGTGACCGCCGCCGAGCGGGCCGGTGGCGACTGGCGCCTCACCGCGTCAGGGCAGGATTACATCGCGCCCATCGTGGTCAACGCCGCCGGCGCCTGGGGCGACGCGGTCGGCCAGTTGTTCGGCGCGCGTCCGCTGGGCCTTGAGCCGCGCCGGCGCACGGCCTTCGTCTTTGCGCCGCCGGCCGGCATGGATGTCGCCCGCTGGCCAATGTTCATAAGCGCCGACGAAAGCTGCTATGTGAAGCCCGACGCCGGTGTGCTGCTCGGCTCGCCCGCCAATGCCGACCCGACCGCGCCGCAGGACGTGCAGCCGGAGGAGTTTGACATCGCGCTCGGCATCCACCGCATCGAGGAAATGACGACGCTTTCCGTCGGCCGCCCGATCCGCGTCTGGGCAGGCCTGCGCTCCTTCGTCGGCGATGGCGATCTGGTGGGCGGCTTCGACCCGCGCGTGCCCGGCCTGTTCTGGGTCGTGGCGCAGGGCGGTTACGGTATCCAGACTTCTGCGGCGATGGGCGAGGCCTGCGCGGCGTTGGTGCGTGGGCAACCGCTGCCGCAGCGCATAGCGGATTTCGGCCTCAGCGATGCGCAGCTCAGTCCCAAGCGGCTGAACGGCATTGCCGGCTGATCCGCTTTCATAAGCGGCTGGCCGACAACTGAGGGATTGACTGGCGCTCCGCTTTGGTGCGACCCGAGGAGCGGAAGTGATTTCGCCGCCTCCGCCCGGCTTTTCTCCTGGGCGGCAAGGCGGCCGTTGCGGAGTCGAAGCATGGCCAATCCGATCTACGACGCGCTTGTCGGCATTCACCGCGGCAACGCGAAACCGTTTCTGCATCTGCCGGGCGGTCAGGTGCTAAGCCATGACAGCTTCGTGGAGCTTATCGGGCGCATCGCCACGGTGCTGCGCGACAAAGGCGTCGAAGCGGGCGATCGCGTGGCCGTCCATGCTCCCAAGACGCCGGAAACGCTGGCGCTGTTCTTCGGCTGCGTGCAGGTCGGCGCGGTGTTCCTGCCGCTCAACACCGCTTACACGCTGGAGGAGCTGCGCTTTTTCCTCGGCGATGCGCAGCCAAAGCTTTGCGTCTGCGCGCCGGAGGAGGAAGCCGACATCGCAGCCTTGCTGGAGGGCAGCGGCCGCACGCTCTCCATTTCCGCCGCCAGCACCGGCGGCTTCCCCGATGCGATCGCCAGGGCCGAGCCGCTGAAGGACGTAACGGACAGGGGCGACGACGATCTCGCCGCGCTGCTTTACACCTCGGGCACCACCGGGCGCTCCAAGGGCGCGATGCTGACCCAGAACAACCTTCTGTCCAACACGCGGGCGCTGGTGGCCGAATGGCGCTTCACCTCCGACGACGTGCTGATCCACGCGCTGCCGATCTTCCACACGCACGGCCTGTTCGTCGCCACCAATGTGATGCTGGCCGCAGGCGGCAGCATGATCTTCCATCAGGCGTTCAACGCCAACGCCATTCTCGACGACCTGCCGCGCGCCACCGCGCTGATGGGCGTGCCCACCTTCTATACCCGGCTCCTGGCCAGCGACCGCCTGAACCGAGAGCTGGTCGACCATATGCGGCTGTTCGTTTCCGGCAGCGCGCCGCTTCTGGCCGAAACCCATGTCGAATTCGAGGCGCGCACCGGCCATCGCATCCTCGAGCGCTACGGCATGACCGAAACGAACATGAACACGTCGAACCCCTATGAGGGCGAGCGGCGCGCCGGCACGGTCGGTTTCCCGCTGGCGGGAACCGAAATCCGCATCGCCGACGCCGACGGAAAGCCGCTGGCGCAAGGCGAGATCGGCGGCATCGAGGTGCGCGGTCCGAATGTCTTCGTCGGCTATTGGGGCCTGCCCGAAAAGACCAGGACAGAGTTCCGGCCGGACGGCTTCTTCATCACCGGCGATGTCGGCATGATCGACAAGGACGGCTATCTGCACATCGTCGGCCGCACCAAGGATCTCATCATCTCCGGCGGCTTCAACATTTATCCCAAGGAGATCGAACTGGTGATCGACCAGGTCGGAGGCGTGGTGGAAAGCGCGGTCATCGGCGTTCCGCATCCCGATTTCGGGGAGTCGCCGGTGGCGGTGATCGTGGGCGACGAGGCCGCCCGGCCGGCGGTGGAGGCGGCACTTGCCACCTCGCTCGCGCGTTTCAAGCAGCCCCGGCAGCTCGTCTTCGTTGCGGAACTGCCGCGCAACACGATGGGCAAGGTCCAGAAGGCCGAACTGCGAAAGCAGTATGGCGATCTGCTGTCGAATGGATAAGCCGTCCGCTCGCGACGGGGCTTGCACCTGATGGTTTTGAAGCCGTGACGGTCGTGCCTGCACAGCCGTGCGGACGCTTTCCTGCTCTCCGTCATATGCCTGCAACAAAACGAACGTAGGTCACTCCCACGAAAGGCCGGTCGGCGGCTGTGCTGCTGAAGAGCGCTGCCGCCGGAAAAGCCTGAGGCCATGCGGATGCGCCGATTCTCGACGCCGCCGGGCAGGGGAAGCCAATGGAACTGGTTGAGACAGCGACCGGGGAGCGGTGTGATTTTGCGCCTTGTCTCCCCTCGGCAAAGATGCTTCACTCCGGGTTGCACGGCTGTGCATCACAAAGCGTCGTGCATCCTGGGGAGGATCAGGAAGTGACTGCTTTTCTGGAGGTGGCGAACGCCCGCGTTCGCTATGGCAGCACGGAAATTCTGAAGGGTATCGACCTGTCGGTCAAGAAGGGCGAGTTCGTCGCGCTGCTGGGGTCGTCCGGCTGCGGCAAGACGACATTGCTGCGCGCCATCGCCGGCTTCAACACCCCGGCGCAGGGCGCGATCCGGGTGGACGGGCGCGACGTGACGCGCATGCCGCCCGACAAGCGCGGCATGGCGCTGGTGTTCCAGTCCTATGCGCTGTGGCCGCATATGACGGTGGCGCAGAACATCGGCTACGGACTGAAGATCAGGGGCATCAATCGCAAGGAAGTCCGCCGCAAGGTGGACGAGATCGCGTCGCTTCTCGGCCTTGATGGTTTGGGCGAGCGCAAGCCGGCGCAGCTTTCAGGTGGCCAGCGGCAGCGCGTGGCGCTGGCGCGCGCCCTGGCGATCCAGCCGGATATCCTGCTTCTCGACGAGCCGCTGTCAAATCTCGATGCACGCATCCGCCTCAGCGTGCGCCATGAGATCAGCGCGCTGCAGCGGCGTCTGGGCATCACCGCCATCCATGTCACGCATGATCGCGAGGAGGCCATGGTGATGGCCGACCGCATCGTCATTCTCAATGGCGGCGAGATCGCCCAGCAGGGCACGCCGGAAGAGGTCTACAACCGGCCTGCTTCCGAGTTCGTCGCCGCCTTCATGGGCGCCGAGAACGAACTGGAACTGCCGGTCCGGGTCTTGGGCGATCGCATCGAGATCGCGGGAGGCGAATTCAATGACGCGGCCGTTCTTCCCGCGCGGGACCGCGACGTGGCGGACGGCATGGTCCGGGCGCGGTTTCGCAGCGAAGCCGCCGAGATCCTTGAAACGAACGGCCGAGGCGCAGGCGATACGGGCTTGATCCTCAACGGGCAGATCGAGCAGACGAGCTATCCCGGCGGCGTGTGGCGTCACGTCGTGGCGGTCGGCGGCCATAAGCTCATGGTGGACGCGGCGCGCAGCCACGCTGTGGGGGCTCGCGTGCGCGTGCGGGTGCCCGACGAGGCCCTGTTCCTTTTCTCGCGAAGGGGGTAGGCGGCGCGGCGCGCAGACGGGCAGGGCGCCGCTTGCACAGCCGTGCATGACTTTCCTTCGCCAAGCATTTCCCGGTGGGTTTTGTGTCCGGGACATACCTGAAAAACCGGTCTGAACATCAAACGGAGACCTTCCAATGAAGACCATAATGAAAGCGGTAGTGGCGCTGGGCCTGAGCATATCGCCCGCCGCCGCTGCCGAACTGACCGTGGTGACCGCCGGCGACCAGAACATGGTCGATTACATCAACCAGTATCTCGGGCCGCTCTTCGAGCAGGAAAACCCCGGCAACACGGTGCGCGCCGTTGGCACGGGGCCGGGCGATGCCGGCTCGCAGAAGATCGTCGAGCGCTTCGAGGCGCAGGCCAATGCCGGCGTCGAGAAATGGGATACCGACGTTGCCGTCGTGCATGAAAAATTCGTCGGGCCGATGGTCGAGAAGAAGTTCCTCGAAGCCTACCGCAGCAAGATCCCGACCGGCTCGCTGGTCACGCGCGATAACGCCAAGATGGCGCTCGGCGCCAATGTCGACGGCTATGTCATGCCGATGTTCAACAGCCAGACGGCGCTCGCCTACAATCCGGCTCTGGTGGCCAACCCGCCCAAGAGCTACGACGAGCTGGTCGCGTGGGCCAAGGAGAACCCCAAGCAGTTCGGCTATAACGGCATCAAGGGCGGCGCCTCGGGCGTCAGCTTCGTCATGGGCTGGATCTATGCCTATGGCGGCGACGCCGAGAAGCTGATGAACGGCCCCTTCAACGAGGGCGAGGAAAAGAACTGGGAGAAGGCCTTCGCCTCCCTGAAGGAGTTCACCCAGAACGCCACGCTCACCCCCGGCAATGCCGGCACGCTCGACATGCTGAGCCGCGGCGAGATCGCGATGGGGCCGGTCTGGGTCGACATGTTCTATACGTGGAAGGCCAATGGCCAGCTCCCGCCGGATATGAAGCTGGTGCTGCCCGCGCCCGGCATGCCCGGCCAGCCGATGCACTATGTGATCCCCGAGAAGGCTGCCAACAAGGAACTGGCCGAGAAGTTCGTGGCGCTGGCCACCAGCCCGAAGGTGCAGGCCGAGGGCATCGTCAAGCGCTTCAACTGGTATCCGGGCATAGACGCCGAGCATGTGAAGTCCGAGCTCGACGCCGACACCTGGAACAAGCTGTTCACCGACATTTCGCCGGAAGACCTCGCGCGATATGGCAAGCCCTTCCCGATCGCGCCGTTCAACACGGCGATCCTGGAAGCCTATGAGCGCCAGGTCGGCAACTGACCGGCCGGAACGAAACGGGGGCCGGGCGCTTGAGGCGTCCGGCTCTTTCCTCGCATCGGGAAGACACATGCCGCAACGACTGACCGGATTTCTGCTCGTCGCACCAGCGCTGGCGATCGTGCTGGTGCTGTTCATCATGCCGCTTGCCGGCTCCGTCACCGGCGCGTTCAACGTTTCCGGCACGCCGGGGCTCGGCAATTTCGCCAAGGCGTTCGAGCTCTACAGCAGCGACGTGCTTTTCACGATCGTCATCGTCATCCTGTCGTCATTGCTGATCGGGCTTTTCGCCATCGCCATCGGCGGCTATCTGACGCTCGGCGCAAATCCGGCCGCCGTCAGCATCCTGCGCTGGCTCTATCGCTGGCCGCTGTTCATTCCCTTCGTCGTCGTCGGGCAGATCCTGCGCACCTTCCTTGCCAAGAACGGGCTGATGAACAGCCTGCTCATCCAGGGCGGCGTGCTTTCGCCGATCCATGCCGTGAGCTTCCTCGACTGGCGCGGCATCGTCATCGCCTTCGTCTGGAAGCAGGTGCCTTTCGTCACGCTGCTCCTGGCCGGCGCGATGGCGTCCATCGACCGCAGCACGATCGAGTCGGCGCAGAACCTCGGCGCGAGCCGCCTGCGCATCCTCGTCGAGATCATCCTGCCGCAGGTGCGCCAGACGCTGCTGGTGGGGCTGATCCTCAGCTTCGTCACCATGATGTCGGTGCTGTCGGTGCCGCTGATGATCAATGCGCAGTCGCCGACGATGATTACCGCCAACATGGCCTTCCGCATCAATTCCTACGGCGACTATGGCGTGGCCAATGCGCTGGGCACGATCTCGCTGCTGATGACGAGCCTTGTGGCGTGGATCTATCTGCGCCAGACCATGCGGGAGCATGCGCGATGACCCGGCATTTCGACTGGCACTGGATTCCGCGCGGCATCATTTTCGGCCTGCTGGCCTTCGCCATATTCGGGCCGATCGCCAACCTCATCCTGTGGGCGGTGGCCGAGCGGTGGTATTTCCCGCACACGCTGCCGCTGCAATATGGCTTCTCCTTCTGGGCGAATGTGTTTTCGCCGCGCGGCAATGCGCTGTCGTCGCTCGCCACCAGCGCCTGGATCGCGATGCTCACTGTCGTTGTGTCGCTCGCGCTCGCCATTCCCGCCGGCTATGCGCTGGCGCGGCTGAAGCTGCCCTTCCGGGGCTTCATCCTGCTGGTGCTGCTTATCCCGCAGGCGTTTCCGAACCTGCCGGTCTATGTGAACATCGCGCAGATGTTCTACCAGTTAGGGCTGAACGGCACGGTGCTCGGCGTGGTGCTGGTGCATGTCACGCACGGGCTGGTCTATGCGGTGTGGATCGCCACCGCCGCTTTCGCGGCGATCGACCCGGAACTGGAAGAGGCGGCGCGCTCCATCGGCGCGCCGGCATTGCGCACTTTTGCCGATGTGACCTTGCCGCTGGCAGCACCCGGCCTGCTGGCCAGCGCCATTTTCGTCTTCCTGGAATCGCTCGACGAATTCACAGGGACATATTTCGTCGGTGCGCCGGATATTTCGACGCTGCCGCTTATGCTTTATACGGCAAGCGCAGGCGGCAACTACCAGATTGCTTCCATCAGCGCGCTCATCCTGCTGGTTCCCTCCATCGCGTTCATGTTCGTGGTGGAGAGGTTCCTGCGGGCGGATGTGCTTTCGAAAGTCGGGAAATAGCGCGGATCATGGCAGACGAGCCGGAAGGCGGGGACAACCCACCACGTTTCATAAGCGCGCATGAGGTGGCGCAGGCGGCGGGCGTTTCCCGTTCCGCCGTGTCGCGCACCTTCACGCCCGGCGCCAGCGTGTCGCCGGCGACCCGCGAGAAGGTGCTGCGCGCGGCCGAAAAGCTCGGCTATCAGGTCAACGACCTGGCGCGCGGCCTGCTTGCCAACCGCAGCCGCATCGTCGGCATGGTGGCGTCCGATCCCGAAAGTCCGTTCCGGACCCAGCAGATCGCGGCCCTGTCGCGCCGGCTCGTGGCGCGCGGCAGCGTGCCGGTGCTGATCCCGACCGGGACGGGCGGCGAAAACCTTGCCGCCGCGCAGGCGACCCTGCTACGCTATCGTGCGGAGGCGACGGTGGTGCTGTCGGGCATGCCGTCCTCGTCCTTCGTGGAGTTGGCGCAGCGAAACGGCCAGACGCTGATCGTCGTCGGCCGGACGGAGAGCGGGCCGGACCATATCCGCATCAACAATGCGCTGGCCGCGCAGATGGCCGTGGAAGTCTTCGCTGCGCGCGGCATGAAGCGTCTCGGCCTGATCACCTCGGCCGTGGGCAGCCTCAACCTGGTTGAGCGTGAGGACGCGTTCGTCGCCAAGGCGCATGAGCTGGGCATGACTGTGAGTGTGCAGCGCGCGGCGCTGACCGATTATGACGGCGGCTATGCGGCGGCTTCGCTGTTGCTGGGCGAGCGGCCGGCGGTGGAAGGCGTGTTCTGCATCAACGACCTGATGGCGTTCGGCCTGATGGACTGCGCCCGCAATGTCTTCAACCTGTCTATCCCGGAGGACCTTTCGGTGATCGGCTTCGACAATGTGCCGCAAGCCAGATGGGGCGGCTATCGCCTGACGACCTTCGATCAGGATGGGGACAGGATGGCGGCCGAGATCGTGCGCGTGCTCGACCAGCGCGAGGCGACGCCCTCCGCGCCGCCGATCATTTCCGTGCTCGACGTGCCGTTGGTCTATCGAAACAGCGTCCGGCCGCTGAAAAGTGGCGACAAGGCACCCCGATGAGCGATTATCATTCGATCTGGCTGATGCCGGCCTCCGCCGATGCCGTTCTGTTCGACGGCATCGTGCGAAATCTGGCGGGGGAATTCTCGACGCCGGTTTTCCAGCCGCATCTCACGCTTGTTGAGGACATGCCGCGTTCGCCGGCGGAGTTGCAGCCGCTGCTCGAGGTGGCAGCGCGGGGGCAGCGCGAACTTGCCGTGCGCATCGAGGCCGTCACCGGCAGCGACCTCTATTTCCGCTCCCTCTATGCGGCTTTCGACAAGCTGTCAGCGCTGATGGAATTGAAGCGCAGGGCCATTGCCTCATTCGGCGTCGGCGATATTGCGAATTTCCTGCCGCATGTCTCGCTCGCCTACGGCGTGGCGGATGGAGCGGACAAGCAGGCGGCGATCGCCCGGCTGCACATGGAATGCGCAGGCCGAACGGTGCTGTTCGATCGCCTCGCGATCGTCAGTTCGTCCCAGCATACGCCGATCGAGGATTGGAAGATCGTGGCTGAAATCGCCCTCGCGGTGGGTTGACCTGCCACACATCCGAGACGAATGCCGAATTGTTCAGGGAGCGCCGAAGCGCTTCCCGTTTTTGTCCGGAGGCTACAGCCCGGCAATCTTCTTCAGGTCGTCCACCGCGCCGGGGCCGGCCGCGAAGACGACGCCGCCCTTGGTGAGCTTGTCGCCATCGACCGGGAAGGGATGGCACCAGCCGCCGGCTTCCTTGACGAGGCAGAAGCCGGCCATGCAGTCCCAGGCATGCATATAGGGCTCGTAATAGCCCACCAGCCGGCCGGCCGCGACATAGGCCAGCATCAGCGCGCCGGAGCCGTTGCGCAGGAAGGTGCCGCCCGCTTCCAGCAGCCGCTCCACGGTTCCCGCGACGAAGGCGGGCGTCACATAGTTGTTCGCACCGAGCCCGGTGACGGCATTGCGGACGGTGCGCGAAGGGTCCATGCGGATCGGCGCGCCGTTGAGCGTCGCGCCGCGCCCGGCAGCCGCGACATAGGTTTCGCCGTGGCAGGGGGCCACGATGACGCCGATGACCGGCTCGCCGCCATGCAGCACGGCGATGGAAACGCACCAGTTGGGCATGCCGTTGACGAACGGGCTGGTGCCGTCGATGGGGTCGACCACCCAGGTGTAGCCGGAAGTGCCTTCCTGCAGCCCGTATTCCTCGCCGAGAAAACCGTCATTCGGGTGCAGTTCGTCGACCCTTGCACGAATGAACTGCTCCACGTCGCGATCCGCGATGGAAACCACGTCCTGCGGATCGCGCTTGGTTTCGATCACCAGCGTGTCGCGCCGCTTGAAATAGTCGAGCGCCTTGTCGCCCGCCTCGCGCGCGATAGCTTCGGCGAGGGCCAGGCGGGCCTCCAGGCCCGGTAGGGAATGCGATGTCATTTATGTTTCCTTGCTGGAAGAATAGCCGTGGGAGCGGCTGTTAACCTCGGATGATTGCAATGCCGTGACTCTTGAAGCCGATGCCCACATCGGTCGAAGGCGGAAGGGTGCGGTCCACCGTCGGGTCGACGATGAAGAGCCGGCCATGGTCGGTCTCCACCTCATATTCGACGTGGTCGCCCAGATAGGCGGCGTGGGTGATCCTGCCGGGCAGTGCCGCACCCGTGGCGGGCTCCAGCGTGATCGAATTGGGGCGGACGGCGAGCTGCGCGCTGCCCAGTGCCGCATTGCGGCTCGGTACCCGGTGCTCCAGCGCGCCGACACGGATCAGGGCGTTCGCGCCGTCGATGCCGACGACCTCGCAGGGCATGACGTTGGCCTCGCCCATGAAGTCGGCGATGAAGGCCGAGGCCGGCGCCTCGTAGAGCTCGCGCGGCGCGCCCTCCTGCGCGATGTTGCCGTCCTTCATGACGACGATGCGGTCGGACACGGCCAGCGCCTCGTCCTGGTCGTGGGTGACGTAGACTGCGGTGAAGCCGAGCCGCTGCTGAAGCTCGCGGATTTCGGTGCGCACGCGGCGGCGCAGCCGCGCGTCGAGATTGGAAAGCGGCTCGTCGAGCAGCAGCACCTGCGGTTCCAGCACGAGCGCGCGGGCCACCGCCACGCGCTGCTGCTGGCCGCCGGAAAGCTCCGCCGGCAGGCGATGCCCCATGCCACCGAGGCCGACCAGGTTCAGCCCTTCCTCGGCGCGCTCGCGCGCCTCGTTGCGGCGCAGGCCGGAGGACTCCAGCCCATAGGCGACATTGTCGAGCGAGGTCATGTGCGGGAACAGGGCGTAAGACTGGAACACCATCGAGACGTCGCGCTCATTGGCGGGCAGCATGGTGACGTCCTTGCCGCCGATCAGGATGCGGCCCGAGGTCGGGTGCTCCAGCCCCGCCAGCAGGCGCAGCGTGGTCGTCTTGCCGCAGCCGGAGGGGCCGAGCAGCGTGACCAGCGTGCCTGGCTCGACCGTCAGCGACAGGTCGGGCAGGGCGGTGAAGGTGCCGAACTGTTTGCACACATTCTCGAAGACGACGGAGCCGGGGCGGATGGCGGTCATGCGGGATTCTCCTGACTGCGGGAGGCAACGGCGACAGGGGCGGCCACGCGGTTCTCGCGGCGCAGGCGGCGCTCGCCCACCAGAAGCTGGAAGCCGAGGATGACCGCCAGCATCACCACGATGAGCGCCGAGGAATAGGCGATCGCGACGCCGTATTCGCCGTTCTCGACAAGGCCGACGATATAGGACGTGGCCATGTTGTGCTGCGCGCTGACGAGGAAGATGACGGCGCTGATGGAGGTGATGGCGCGCACGAAGGAATAGACGAGGGCTGCCGTGATGGCCGGCCGCAGCAGCGGCAGGATCACCTTGCGGATGGTGCGGAAGCTGTTGGCGCGCAGCGTCAGCGAGGCTTCGTCCAGGCTCTTGTCGAGCTGGCTCATGGCGGCGATGCCGCCGCGTACGCCCACCGGCATGTTGCGGAAGACGAAGCAGGCGACGAGGATCAGCGCCGTGCCGGTCATTTCCAGAGGCGGCAGGTTGAAGGCCATGATGTAGCTGACGCCGATGACCGTGCCGGGAATGGCGAAGCTCATCATCAGCGCGAATTCGAACAGGTTGCGGCCGACGAATTTCTGCCGGACGATGATATAGGCGGTGAGCAGGCCCACCGCCGCCGTCAGCGGCGCGGAGATGAGCGAGATTTCCATCGTCGTCCAGAACGAGTTCCATGCCACACCGGTCCAGGCGATGCCGCCGTCGCGGAAGGCGATGGAGAAGGTGCGGATGTAATGCTCGAAGGTCAGCGTGTTGTCGAGGCCCCAGGTGCGCACGAAACCGCCGAACAGGATCATCACATAAACGACTATGGTGAAGACCGCCCACGGGATGACCAGTGCATGGACCGCGATGGACAGGCCGCGGGGCAGGGCGATGTGCACCCCGGAATCGCCCTTGCCGGTGACGGTGGCGAAATTCTTGCCCGACAGCCACAGCCGCTGGATGAGGAAGGCCGACAGCGTGAAGAACAGCAGGATGACTGCCAGCACGGCCGCCCGCGAGGGATCGTTCTGCGCGCCCACCACGGCAAAGAAGATTTCCGTCGACAGCACGCCGTGACTGCCGCCCAGCACCATCGGGTTGCCGAAATCGGCCATGCTTTCGATGAAGCTGATGAGAAAGGCGTTCGCCAGGCCCGGCGCCATCAGCGGCAGCGAGACGCGTCGGAACGTGCGCCAGCGGCCGGCGCGCAGGGTCTGCGAGGCTTCCTCCATGGACGGGCTGACGCCTTCCACCACGCCGATCAGCACCAGGAAGGAGATGGGCGTGAAGGAAAGCACCTGCGCGATCCAGATGCCGGTTAAGCCGTAGAGCCAGCGGCCGGGCTCCACGCCGAACAGCGCCGAGATGAGCTGGGTCGCCACGCCGGCGCGGCCGAACAGCAGCGTCAGCGCAAGGCCGACCACGAAGGGCGGGGTGATGATGGGCAGCACCGTCAGAAGCCGCAGCCCCTTCTTGAAGGGGAAGCGCGTGCGCGTCGCCACCAATGCGAAGGCGAGCCCGAGAGTGGTCGAGCCGGTGGCGGTCATGCTGGCAAGCCACAGCGTGCGCCAGGCGACGCCGCAGCGCGCGCCGCCCACCACGCAGTCAAGGCTCCAGATCGACGGGTCCTGGATATTGGCGATGAAGCCATCAGGTTTGAAGGAACCGTCGAAGTCCTGCACCGAGCCGACGAACAGGCTGATGACCGGATAGAAGACGAAGACCGCGACGAGGAACACGAGCATGGAAATGGAGGCGACGATGAAGGCGTCGCCCTTCATCACGCCGCGTTCGGCAAGGCCGAAGGAAAACAGAAGCACGAAGACGATCGCGGCGAGCGAGGCGCCGGCCCCGAATGAGGGCTGGCCGTCCGCCAGCGGCCCGAACAGCGTTTCACTGATCGCCCAGGTCCAGCCGGTGAAGCCGATCGCCAGCCCTTGCAGCGCAAGGAAGACGACGCCCAGCGCGCCCGCCCAGACAAGCAGGCGGCCACGCGCGGGGCCAACCGGAAGCAGCCGGGCGCAGCCGCACAGGATCATCGGTAGCGCCGCGATCGCCAGCCACCAGCGTCCGTGGAGCGACAGTTGCAGGACGGCCGGGCCGTTTGCGGGATCATCCAGGAAGCCGGGCAGCCAGTCGAAGCCGAAGAAGCCGTCTTCGATCCTGTACCAGGGCAGCAGCACGAAGGCGGCCAGCCCGAGCACCAGAACGATGTCCAGCCTGCGATTGCTATGTTCCACGAGGTCTGTCCGCTTCCGTTATGCAACCGGGGAATGCGCCGCCACCGCCGGAGAGCCGGCGGTGGCGCTATGAACAGATTCAGTTGGCGTTGGCGCCGATCTCCTTGTCCCAGCGCTCCAGAAGCTCCTTGCGCTTGGCCGGATCGCCATAGGTCTTGAAGTCGTAGTCGATGAGCTTGATGTCCTCGAACTTCGGCGATTCCTTCGGAACTTCCGCCGACTTGTTGGAGGGAAGCTGGAAGGACTTGGCGTCCTTCATGTGTGACTGCACCTCGGCGGTCAGCGCCCAGTCGTACCACTTCTTGGCGTTCTCGAGGTTCTTTGCGCCCTTGATGATCGACATGGAGCCGATCTCGTAGCCCGTGCCCTCGCAGGGCGCGACCGACTTGATCGGGAAGCCGTCTACCGTCATGGCCACGGCGTCATGCATGAAGACGATGCCGATGCCGGTCTCGCCGCGCGCGGCCGCCTTCACCGGCGCCGAGCCCGACTTGGTGTATTGCGAGACATTGGCGTTGAGCTGCTTGAGATAGTCGAACGCCTTTTCCTCGCCCATGATCTGCACCAGCGTGGCGAGCGCGGTATAGGCCGTGCCTGACGAGTTGGGGTTGGCCATCTGTATCTCGCCCTTGAAGGCGGGGTTCAGCAGGTCGGCCCAGCATTTGGGTTCATCGAAGCCCTTCTGCTTGAAGATGTCGGTGTTGTAGCCCCAGCCCAGCGCGCCGGCATAGACGCCGACCGTGCGGTAGCCCGAGCTTTCGGCCTGTTTCACCGCCCACTCGTTGAGCTGGTCGAGCATGGGCGACTTGTATTCCAGCGTCAGGCCCTCGGCGGCGGCCTGCAGGTGCGGGTCGCCGGTGCCCGCCCACCAGATATCGGTCTTCGGGTTGCGGGATTCGGCGCGCACCTTGGCGTAGGTCTCGCCCGAGGACAGGCGCACCATGTTGACCTGGATGCCCGTGTCCTTCTCGAACATGTTCTTCATCTGCTCGCAGACGACGACGTCGGCGGAGCATATGAGGTTGAGGTTCTCCGCCGCATGCGCGGAGAGCGCAAGAAACGATGAGCCCGCGGCAAGTGCCGCAGCCAGCAAGACTGAACGCATATTTCCCTCCCTGTTCAGCGGCGCCTCCACGCCGCTCCGCTGTTTGCAAGCGTGTGCAAAATGTTGGCTGCAATGAAACGCGCTGTCAACGCACAAATTCTGAAAGCGGTGGATAGTGCGCCTTGGCTGTCGGGCTATGGCGGGATCGGATCTTCCGAGAATATTGCAAAGCCGTGCAATGCCGGGCCGTGTTGAAACCCGGCGGCCGCCGTCGAGCAGCGCCATGCCACCTGACGGGCGAGGATAATACAGCAGGAAGAGCGAAAGGCGATTCAGAAGTAGTAGATGCCGATTCGCCGGCCGCCGACCTCTTCCACCGCGATGTCGAGATCGTAGATGTCGCGCAGGGTGTCCGGCCGCACCAGCGCCTCGGGGGCGCCCTGATGTGCGACCTTGCCGCCTTTCATCGCCACGATGTGGTCGGAGTAGCAGGAGGCGAAGTTGATGTCGTGCAGCACCAGCACGACGGTCTTGCCCAGTTCGTCCACCGCGCGCCGCAGCAGCTTCATCATGGTGACGGCGTGCTTCATGTCGAGATTGTTGAGCGGTTCGTCCAGCAGCACGTAGTCGGTATCCTGGCACAGCACCATGGCCACGAAGGCGCGCTGGCGCTGGCCGCCCGACAGTTCGTCGAGGAAGCGGTCGGCGAGCGCCTCGAGCCCGAGATAGGCAATTGCTCGCTCGACATGGCCGCGATCCTCCGCCGTGGGCCGCCCCTTGGAATAGGGATAGCGGCCGAAGGCCACGAGGTCGCGCACGGTCAGGCGCGAGGAAATCGAATTGTCCTGTCGCAGGATGGAAAGCCGCCGGGCCAGCACGTCGCCCGGCGTGGTCGTCACGTCGAGCCCGTCGACCGTCACGCGGCCGCTGTCCATCGGCATCAGCCGGCTGACCATGGACAGCAGCGTGGACTTGCCAGCGCCGTTGGGGCCGATGATGGAGGTAATGCCGCAGGCTGGCAGGCTCAACGACACATCGTCCACCACGACCGTGTCGCCATAGGCTTTCGTGACATTGCTGATCTCGATCAACGCACGGATCTCCGCAGAAGCAGGACGATGAAGGTGATGCCGCCCAGGAATTCGATGATGACGCTGAGCGCCGTGTTGAAGGCGAACACGCGCTCCAGCACCATCTGGCCCGCGACAAGGCAGATAATGGCCAGCAGGATCGCCGTGGGGAGCACGACCGAGTGCCTGGAAGTTCCGGCGATCTGGTAGGCGAGGTTTGCCACCAGCAGGCCGAAGAAGGTGACGGGACCGACCAGCGCGGTCGAGACCGAAACGAGTATCGTGACGAGAACGAGGATGACCGTCACCGCGCGCTTGTGCGCCACGCCGAGATTGATGGCGTTCTCCCGCCCCAACGCGATGACGTCGAAGCTGTGCAGCCGCCGCCAGCCGACGATCGTGACGGCAAGCACGGCGGCGGTTGCCAGCAGCAGCAATTCGGTGTGGATGGTGTTGAAGCTTGCGAAGAAGCGGTCCTGCAGGGTGGTGAACTCGTTGGGATCGATCATGCGCTGCATGAGGTTCGACAGGCTGCGGAAGAGCACGCCGAAGACGATGCCCACCAGCATGAGCAGGTGCAGGCTGCGGACCTCGCCCGACAGCAGCCAGCGATAGAGCAGGCCGCTGAAGGTCACCATCACGGCGACCTCCATCAGGAACATCACGTTCGGCCCGACGGCTGCGAATTGCGCCGCGCCGAAGAAGAACACCACGACCGTCTGGATGAGCATGTAGAGCGCGTCGAAGCCCATGATCGACGGGGTCAGGATGCGGTTGTTGGTGATGGTCTGGAACAGCACCGTCGACACCGCGATCGAATAGGCGACCAGAAGCATGGCGGCGAGCTTGGCGCCCCGGAAGGGCAGGATGAAGTCCCAGCGCCCCTTGGCGCCCACGGTCATGAAGGCGACCATCGAGGCAATGGCCAGCAGGCCGAGCAGGACAAGAACCGGAATTGCGCGCGACCTAGCCAAGCTGCCTCCGCTTGCGCAGCAGCAGGTAGAGGAACAGCGCGCTGCCCACCACGCCCATGGTGGTGCCGATGGGGATTTCATACGGATAGCGGATCAGCCGTCCGGTGATGTCGCAGGCCAGCACCAGCCCCGCGCCCAGAAGCGCTACCCAAGGCAGCGAGCGGCGCATGTTGTCGCCCATCGCCACGCTGACGATGTTGGGCACGATCAGGCCGAGGAAGGGGATCATGCCGACGGTGACCACAACGGCGGCGGTGACCATCGAGACGATCACCAGCCCAAGGCGCATCACCGCCTTGTAGTTGAGGCCGAGATTGGTGGTGAAATCCTCGCCCAAGCCCGCCACCGTGAAGCGGTGCGCGGCCATGTAGGCGATGGCCGTGAGCGCGAAGGACAGCCACAGCAATTCGTAGCGGCCGCGCAGCACGCCGGAGAAATCTCCGGTCATCCATGCATTGAGCGATTGCAGCAGGTCGAAGCGATAGGCGATGAAGGTCGTGATCGCGCTGATGACGCCGCCCAGCATGATGCCGATCAGCGGCACGATCAGCACGGAACGCAGCGGCACCGCGCGCAGGATGCGCAGGAACAGGGCCGTGCCCGCGAGAGCAAAGCCGGAGGCGACGAGCATCTTGGCGAAAACCGGGATGTCGGGAGCCAGCAGCGTGACGGTGAGAATTCCGAGGCTTGCCGACTCGGCCGTTCCGGCGGTGGATGGCTCCACGAACCGGTTGCGGGTCAGCATCTGCATGATCATGCCGGCAACCGACATGGACATGCCGGCCAGGACGATCGCCAGCGTTCGCGGAATACGGCTCACCAGCAGGAGCTGCAACGCCCTGTCGTCGGGATTCCGGCCGAGGAGCGCGCCCGGCGAAACGTCGCCCACGCCGACAAAGACGCTGACGACCGCCAGAACGGCGACCAGGATGGCGGCGGCTGCGAAACCTCTCAACGGAACGACCTGTCTTGGCGCGATGACGGCCGCCCTGACGATCTCAGGGCGGCCGCCGAGTTTTCAGGCAATGGCGGCGGTTCGGATCGACCCCCGGTCTATTCGGCCTTGTCGAAGGCCTGCGAGATCTGTTCGACCGTCTGATGCAGGGACGTCAGGCCCCCACCCACCAGATACCAGCTGGCGGCGTCGAGATAAACCACATGGTCGTTCTTCCAGGCATTGGTCTGGCGCACGAGGTCGTTGTCCAGAAGCTGCTTGGCGGAGGCGCCTTCGCGGCCGATGGCGGCGTCACGGTCGATCACGAACAGCCAATCCGGGTTGGTCTGCAGGATGAATTCGTAGGAGATCGGCTGGCCGTGGTTGCCCACGCTGAGATCGGGCGCCGCCGGCTCGACACCGAACGCGTCATGCAGGATGCCGAAGCGGGAGCCGGGACCGTAGGCGCTGACCTTGCCGCCGGTGGTGAGGATGAGCAGGCCCTTGCCCTTGCCGGCTGCCTTTTCCTTCAGCGCGGCGATGTCGGCGTCGAGCTTCTCATCCTCGGCCTTGGCTTCGGCCTCTTTGCCGAAGATCGTGCCGATGGTCTGCACGTTCTTCTCCACCGAGCCCAGGATATCCTTCGAATTGGTCGTCAGATCGATGGTCGGCGCGATCTTGGAAAGCTCCGGATACTTCGCCGCCGAGCGTCCGCCGATGATGATCAGATCCGGCTCGGCCGCATTGACCGCCTCATAGTCGGGTTCGAAGAGCGTGCCGACCTTGGCGACATCGTCCGCCGCGTATTTCGACAGATATGACGGCTTCGGACCATCGGGAACGCCGACGGCTGCGATGCCGAGCCGGTCGAGTATGTCGAGCGCGGCGAGATCGAAGACGATCACCTTTCCGGGTTTGGCGGGGAGGGTCGTTTCGCCTTGCGCATGCTTGACCGTGATGTCTTCCGCTTGCGCGGGGACGGCGGCAAATCCGGCCAGCGCGACAAGCGCTGCCCCGAAAGACCTGGCTATGACGTTCATGATCGCCTACTCCTCTGCATCATTCCGGACTCTGCCGGTCATGTTTATCGTGGTTTTACGGATTTCGGGCCCCGTTTGGCTGCGACCGAACGTCGTCATCGGCAGGGTTTTCCCCAACCAGGGAAAAGCGCAGCGCATCCAATACCGTCAGCGGCACCATGCTGCCATGGCTTTCTTCGGGAAAATTGCGGAATGCGGTCGCCAGACCGGGAATTGCCCGCAGCGCGGCGTGGACGTCCCGTCCGTTCGGGCCGGAACGCAGCTTTTTCAGGTGTTCGGCGCCGGCGGCGTCGGAGCCGGGGCGCGAGGCACGCTTGCCCGAGGTCTCTATCAGCAGGCGTTTGCCGGTGATCGAACCTGCGTGCTGCCTCAGGAAGGCGTCCTGTTCCTCCAATATGGAACGCCCGTTCCACCAGATCGACGGATCGGCGGCAACGTAAGTCTGGTAGGCCTCCGGCCTGGTATAGAGCACATGCAAGGCGAAGAGCCCGCCCAGCGAATGGCCGTAGAGCGTTTGCCGCGAGCGATCGACGGGAAAGCGGCGCTCGATCTGCGGTTTCAGCTCATCCTCGATGAAGGTGAGAAAGGCGTCGCGACCGCCCGTCCGCGGCGGGGCTGCGCCCTTGGCGACCGGAACGAGTTCGGCCGGCGTCGGCGGCGTCAGGTCGAAATAGCGCAGGCCGACGATCTGCTGGCGTTCCTCGATGGGATAGCCGATGCCGACCAGCACGGCGCGCATTCCGCCATTCGCGGACATCGCCTTCGCGGCCATGGGAAACACCATGTTGCCGTCGATCAGGTAGACGACCGCAAACCCTCCCTCCGGGGCCTCGCCTTCCGGCACGGTCGTGAAGATGCGGTAGGAAATGCCGTTGCGCCCTTCGATGTCAAAGGAAGACACGGTCGATGCTCCTTCCCGCTGCGCCATGGCGCCGGCCGGCGCGGCAAATGCCACGCCGACCAGGACCAGCAGCCTGCACAGGGCCTTCAGCGCGCTCATGAAACCGCGTTCCCGCTTCAGAACCTGGACGTCAGGCTGACCCAGAGACGACGCCCTTCCACGACGGCATTGAGTTCATCGACTTCCGCGCGCTTGTCGAACAGGTTGTAGACTGCCGCGTTCAGCGTGACGTTGTCGTTGAAGTCGTAAGATGCGCCGAGGTCGATGGTGGCGTAGGCGTCGTATTTGCGTGCCAGCACCGTGCCGTCCGGAGCATAGGCGGCAGGCTTGCCTGCCGTTCCGAGGCGCTGTCCGGCATTGATCTCCGAGCCGTGGTAGTTGGCGGCAACCCACGCGGTGAGCCCGTCATAAGGCGTCATCCAGTCGGCGCGGATATTGGCCATGTGCTCGGGCGTGCGGGCCAGCGGCAGTCCGGCGAAGTCACCCGTCTTCTGGCGGGAGTGCGTGTAGGTGTAGTTGGCGCGCAGCGTGATGGCGTCGGTCGCCTGCCAGTCGGCGGTCAGCTCGACGCCCTGCATCACCGCATTGTCGATATTGTAGCTGTACCAGAGCTGGTAGTTGGGATCCTCGCTCCAGCGCGCGATCGTGCCGTCGTCATTGTAGACGCGCGCATTGGTGATCTTGTCCTTGAAGTCGGTGTAGAAATAGGTCGCGCCGGCGCGGAAGCCCGAGAGGCTGTCCCAAAGCACGCTTGCCTCGTAGCTCGTGCTCCTTTCGGGCCGCAGGTCCGGATCGCCGATGATGACGCCGCAGGTGCCGTTCGGCCCATAGGTGCACCGCGCGCCGCCGGTGGTGTAGGCATAGCCCGGCGCGATGGTGCGGATTTCCGGAGCACGGAAGCCGGTCGAGACGCCGCCCTTCAGCGTGATCTGGTTGGTCGCGTGCCAGACGGCATAGCCGCGCGGGCTGTAGTGCGAGCCGTAGATTTCGTGGTCGTCCATGCGCAGGCCGCCGGTCAGCGCGAAGTCCGGGGTGATCCACCATTCGTCCTCGGCGAACAGCGCCCACTGCTTGATGTTGAACTCCTCGTCGAGGCCGGTGCGACGGCCGGGGTTCTGGTCGGTCAGGTTGGCGTCGATGAACTGGCCGCCCGTCACCAGCGTGTGCTTGCCGTAGAAATCGAAGGGCGTCGTGAACTTGCCGTCGATGACGGTGTTGCGGATTTCAGGCGAGCGCAGGTTTTCCACGAAGCGGGACTCGTTGTCGCTCCAGTTGAAATTGGTCCGCTCGGCCCATTCCTGCGAGATCGAGAAGTCCGATGTCGTCCAGCCCCAGCGTCCGGTGTGGCTGAGCATCCAGTGATCGCGGTCATTGTAGTTGTAGGTATCGACCGGCGTGCCCTGCGCCGGCTTGGGGTCGATCGTGTTGCCCACGGTGGCGTCGCGGCGCAGGCGTGTCCTGCCTGCTTCCAGCATGATGTCGTGGTCTTCGTTCGGCGTGAGCGTCAGCCGGGCGGTGATGTCGGTGTCCTTCCATTCGGGCGTGCCGGCGATGAAGGAATCCTCCTGGCGCTTCAGGCCGCGTCCCCACACCTGCACCCCCAGAAGTTCCGGAATGAACGGGCCGCTGGCGTAGAATGCCGCCTGTCCCGAATTGCCGAATCCCGAATGCTGCTGGAGTGTGCCGTCGAGCGTGACGGAGCCGGTCCAGCGATCGGCCACCTTGCGGGTGATGATGTTGATGACGCCGCCCATCGCGTCCGAACCGTAGAGCGAGGACATCGGCCCGCGCACCACCTCGATGCGATCGATGGCCGAAAGCGGCGGCAGGAAGCTCTGCTCGAAGCCGGCATTGCCGTTGGTGCGCGCATCGCGCGTGCTCTGCCGCTTTCCGTCCACCAGGAGCAGGGTGTAGGAGCCGGGCAGGCCGCGGATGAAGATGTCCTGCTCGCCCGCCGGACCGGTCACCGTGACGCCCTGAATGTCGCGCAGAGCGTCGGTCAGGTCGCGATAGGAACCTTTTTCCAACTGCTCGCGCGGCACCACGGTGATGCTGGCCGGCGCGTCCGTCACGTTCTGCTCGAAGCCCGTCGCGGTGACGACGATGGTGCCGAGCGTCAGGGTGCCGTTTGCCTCGGCGGCGGTTTCCCCGGCGGCCACTTCGGCGGTCTGCTTCTTCTTCCTGGCCTGCTCCGCAGTCTCCTCTTCCGCCGCCTGGGCGAAGGCGGCGGAAGGCATGGCAGCGATGGCCGAAACCAGCGCCGTGCCGAGCAGGCTCGCGGAAAGCAGCCGCTTCAGCCCCGGTTCACAGCCACATGCACGGTCAAATCCGACAACCCGCGAACCAGAGGTCATTTCCATTTCGATGATCCCGCCTTAAAACTTGAGTATCTAACTCCTCTTATTTATGACGACATTTAGAGGTCAACTTTGATGTTTCAGAGCGTTTCCAAATTCAGGAAAACGCAATCTGGAATCGTTCTAGAGAGGTGGGGCCGGTTCGATGAATGCGCGGTTTGGCGGCGGAACACCCGCAGGACGTGGGGCGGTGCGGGAGCAGGGGCAACGCGGCGAGGCTGTGGACAGGGAAGCATCGTCCCGCCTCGGGCGTCTGCGCCTGCTGGTCGCGCTCGATTGCCTGCTGGTGGAAGGCAGTGTCGGAAGTGCGGCGACGCGCATGGGATTGAGCGCCGCGGCGATGAGCAGGCTGCTGACGCAGGCGAGGGCGCTTTATTCCGATGCGCTCTTCGTCCGCTCCGGCCGCAGGCTGGTGCCGACGCCGCGCGCGGAAGCTCTGCGCGAACGCCTGCGCGCGCTGGCTGCGGAAGCGGACGCGCTTCTTGACGACGAGCCAACGGCCGCCGCCGTCACCGATATGGCGGCGCTGGAGAGCTGGCGGCGTGCGCCCATCATAGAGGCCGCGCCGCTCGCCATGCGGCCGACGGTCCTGCTCGACGACCAGCCGTCGCCGGAGATGCTGGCGGCGCAGCTGGCGCGGGTGCATGAGGAGAATGATCCACTCCGGCGGCTTGCCAAATATATCGCGATCATCGGCCGCAAGGCCGGCAATTCGCGCCCCTTGACCGTCGCGGAGGCAGAAGACGCCTTTTCGACCATTCTCGCCGGCGAGGCGGACCCGGCGCAGGTCGGTGCGTTCCTGAGGCTGATGAGCTATCGCGGCGAAACAGCCGCCGAGGTTGCTGGGCTGGTCCTGGCCGCGCGCGGCCACCGGCTCGCGCCGTTCCATTCCGGCCTGGCCGATCTCGATTGGCCCGCCTATCTGTCGCCCCGCTCGCTGCGCACGCCGTGGTTCCTGCAGGCGGCATGCCTCGTCGCGCAGGCCGGCCACCGCGTGGTCCTGCACGGCAGCTATGCCAGCGGCGCCAGCGGCAAGCTGGAGCTCGCCACGGAGGCGCTGGGAATCCCCCTCTGCCTGTCCCTGTCCGAGGCTCTGGCCGCGTTGAAGAACGGCAACCTTGCCTATCTGCCGCTCGCTGCCTTCTCGCGGAGCATGCAGGGGCTGCTCGCCCTCTATCCGCTGTTCGAGGCGCGCTCGCCGGCCAACAGCGCGGTTCACCTGCTCAATCCCGTCGGTGCCGACGCCTCTTTCGTCGGCGTCACCCAGCCGGCCTATCGCGAACTGCATCGCGACGCCGCCGCATTGCTGGGATGGCGGAACCTGACCGTGATCGGCAGCAGCCGGGATGTCGCGGAGTGGATTCCCTATCGGTCCGCCACCCTGCATCGCCTTGTGGATGGCGAGCCTCTCGACCAGCGCGTCCCGTCTCTGGAAGAGCCACGCTCACAGCAGCGCATCGGGCTGAGCTCGCTCGAATACTGGCAGGCGGTGTGGCGTGGAGCAGCGCATGACGAGCGTGCTCAAAGGATCGTCGTGGCAACCGCCGCGCTTGCGCTGATGACAGTCGAGCGCGCGGGCGAGGGCGAATTTGCAGCCTATCTGCAAAGGGCCGAGGGACTTTGGAAAAAGCGCCTGGCATAGTCCGCCATGCGGCGGCCTCGCGCCTTCTTCTTTTCAACAGGTTCGTGCGGCCACGTGAAAAGTGTCACAAGCCGGTTGCGCAATGCCGGCTTGCCATGGCAAGATAATATGACTATTTCGCTCCAGAAATTTTGATCGTGCGTAGCGAAGGACGGATCATGCTGAAGAATCGGATTGCGGCCATATTGCTGGCAGCGGCTGCGTCGTTGCCCGCATCGGGCGCCAGCCTCGCACAGGAACCGGTCGCCACTCCGCCTCCGGCGGTCGAAGCCCCTGCCACGCCCGATCCGGCAAGCCCGCCCGCGGGTGGCGAGGCGCAGCAGACGCCACCTTCCGCTATGTCCCCTGCAACTCCGGCCTCGACAGAGACCGCGCCGGCCCCGGCAATCACCGCCCCGGCAGTGCCTCTCGAGAGCGGCGAGGCTCCCGCGCCGGCCGCACTCAACCTGCCGCACAATCTCTCCCCGTGGGGCATGTTCATGAGCGCCGACATCGTGGTGAAAGCCGTGATGATCGGTCTGGCCTTCGCCTCGCTCATCACCTGGACGGTGTGGCTCGCCAAATCCCTGGAACTGGCTGCCGCGCGCCACAAGGCGCGGCGCGCGCTTCAGGTCATCACCAGGTCGCGTACGCTCGCCGATGCGGGGCGGGCGCTGGAGGGCAAGCGCGACACCGGTGCGCTGCTGGTCCATGCGGCGCAGCAGGAAGTCGACCTCTCGCACGCTGCGCTCGACCACGCGGGCGGCGACGGTCTGAAGGAGCGTGTCGGCTCGCGCCTGTCGCGCATCGAGGCGATGGCCGGCCGGCGCATGTCGCGCGGCACAGGCGTGCTCGCCACCATCGGTTCCACCGCGCCCTTCGTCGGCCTGTTCGGCACGGTGTGGGGCATCATGAATTCCTTCATCGGCATCTCCGAGGCGCAGACCACCAATCTCGCGGTCGTGGCGCCGGGCATCGCCGAGGCCTTGCTGGCCACCGCCATCGGTCTTGTCGCGGCCATTCCCGCCGTCGTCATCTATAACGTCTTCGCCCGCGCGATCACCGGCTATCGCCAGCTCCTCGCCGACGCCTCGGCAGGGGTCGAGCGTCTGGTCAGCCGCGATCTCGACTTCCGCTCCGTGCGGCCCAGGGCCGTTGCCGCCGAATAGGGAACAGGATCATGGCCGCCCGAATCCGCGAGACTGCCGGCGACGAGCTGGAGGAAAGCCACGAGATCAACGTGACGCCGTTCATCGACGTCATGCTGGTCCTGCTCATCATCTTCATGGTGGCCGCGCCGCTGGCGACTGTCGATGTCAATGTCGATCTGCCGGCCTCGACGGCCGCCGCCGCCCCGCGCCCCGACAAGCCGGTCTATCTCACGCTCAAGGATGACCTGTCGCTGGCGCTGGGCAACGATACCGTGCCGCGCCAGACCTTTGCCGCGACGCTGGACCGGCAGACGGGCGGCGACAAGGAAACGCGCATCTTCCTGCGTGCCGACAAGATGGTCGGCTATGGCGATCTGATGGAGGTGATGAACCTGCTGCGGGCCGCCGGCTATCTCAAGATCGCACTGGTCGGGCTTGAGGCCGTGCCCTCGGAGGAGGCACCGCAAGCCCAATGAGCATGACCGCCGAGCATTTTGGCTTCGATGTCCACAGCGCCCTGCCTTCCAGGCGCGAAGTGGCGGGATGGGCGACGGCCGCCCTGGTGGTGCTGTCGCTCCATGCCGTGATCGCCGCAGCCTTCCAGTATATGCAGCCGGACGACCAGACAGGCCCGCAGGAAGCGGCGATGGTGGTGGAGCTCGCGCCGGTGCCGTTCGTCGCGCCGAGCGAGGTGGAAAGCGATGTGCTGCCCGAGGAGGTCGCGCCGGATGTTTCGGACGCGCTGGATGGCGTCGAGACCATCAGCGAGGAAACCGAAAGCACCACCACCGAGCACGATGTTGCCGAATCGGCCGAGGAGACGCCGGCGGAGCAGGCGGAACAGCCCGTTGCCGAGGAGGTCAGCGAGGCCGAGCCGGAAGCGGTCGAGTCCGAGATAACCGCACCGGAGGTGATGGAAGCCGTCACGCCGGAAGTGGCCGTGCCCCTGCCCACGCCGCGTCCGGTGGAAGAGGCGAAGCCCGAGCCCAGGAAGGTGGTGGAGAAGCCGAAATCGGAGAAGGTGAAAAAGGCCGAAAAACCCAAGCCCGCCCAGAAGATCGCTGAAAGGCAGGTCGAGCGCCAGGCGAAGGCGGCCACCGCGCCTGTGCCGTCCGGCTCGGCGGCGCCCTCCGTCAGCCCGGCAAAGTGGCAGGCAAAGGTGATGGCCTGGATCAACCGCCACAAGCCGAGGTCCACGCGCGGCCGCGGACTGGTGCAGGTCAATTTCTCGATCGATTCGTCCGGCGGCGTTCTCAGCGCGAAGGTGCAGCGGTCCTCCGGCGATTCCGAGCTGGATCAGGCGGCGATCGACATGGTGATGCGCTCCTCGCCGGTCCCGGCGCCGCCGCCGGAAATCGCCCGGCCGCGCATGAGCCTGTCGCTGCCGGTGCAGTTCAGCATCCGCTGACGGGGGATCGTGCCGGGCGTCTTATGCACCCGGCCGCGCAATCTGTGGCCTGTCGCCTTTGCGCTTTGGCGATGTCGCTTTCGTGTGGCCCGACCCGGGCATTCAGTGATTAGATCGGGATACTTCAGGTGCCGGTGCCGCGAAAGCGGCCCGGAGAATTGGGAAGCCGGTGAGAATCCGGCGCTGCCCCCGCAACGGTGGTGGAGTATGTCACGGCGGGAGACCACTGGGCGCTAATGCCCGGGAAGGTGTCCGTGGCGGTTCTGCAGAACCAGCTCCTTAGCCCGGAAACCAGCCTGATTGTGTATCAACCCGACTGATCGCGGTGGGCGGTCAAGTGGCGGATTCTTGCGCGGAAGCGGACCCGAAAGCCCGGCTGCGCAAACATCCCCCTCGAAATCACCACCAGTTCAGTCCTTGTGCGATGCGAGGACAGGACATGGACATGCGTGCCGACATGCTGAGGCGGATCAGAAGCCGCCGTGCAGGCTTCAGCCTCGAGCAACCCTTCTATATCGACCCCGACTACTACAAGCTCGACCTCGAGCTGATCTGGTATCGCGACTGGCTCTTCATCGGCCACGATTGCGAACTGCCCAAGGCCGGCAGCTACATGACCGTCCAGATCGGCGATTTCCCGGTGGTCATCGTGCGCGACCGGAAGGGCGACATCCGCGCCTTCCACAATTCCTGCCGCCATCGCGGCAGCCGCGTCTGCACGGCCCACAAGGGCACGGCCGCCAAGCTCGTCTGTCCCTATCACCAGTGGACTTATGAGCTCGACGGCCGTCTGCTGTTCGCGCGCCAGATGAGCGACGATTTCGATGCCAGCCAGTTCGGTCTCAAGCCCGTGGCCTGCGAGCGCGCGGGCGGCTACATCTTCATCTGCCTGGCCGACGAGCCGGCCGATTTCGCGCCCTTCCGCGCGATGATGGAGCCCTATTTCCTGCCCCACCGGCTGGCCGAGGCCAAGGTCGCCTTCGAGAGCACCATCATCGAAAAGGGCAACTGGAAGCTGGTGTGGGAAAATAACCGCGAGTGCTATCACTGCGCCGGCAACCACCCCGAGCTGTGCAAGACCTTCCCCGAAGCTCCCAATGTCACCGGCGTCAACGGCGCCGACAGCGACCCGGAAATGCTGGCGCATTGGGCGAAGTGCGAGGCGGCCGGCCTGCCGAGCAAGTTCCGCATCGATGCCGCCGGCCAGTACCGTGCCACGCGCGCGCCGCTTCTGCGCGACGCCGTCAGCTACACCATGACCGGCAGGCGGGCGGTGAAGCGCGCCCTCTCCGACAGCGTTTCCACCGACCGCATCGGCTCGCTGCTGCTTTATCACTACCCGACGACGTGGAACCATATTCTGGGCGACCACGCCGTCACCTTCCGCGTGCTGCCGATCAGCGCCACCGAGACGGCCGTCACCACCAAATGGCTGGTGCACAAGGATGCGGTCGAGGGAGTGGACTACGATCTGGCGGAACTGACGCATGTCTGGACCGAGACCAACGATCAGGATCGCCGGATCGTCGAGGAGAACGCCTTCGGCATCAAGTCGCCGGCCTACGAGCCCGGCCCCTATTCGGAAGTCCACGAAGGCGGCGTGATCCAGTTCATCGACTGGTATTGCGGCTTCATGGAGCCGCGTCTGGTCGAGGGTGAAAAGCCCGCGCTGCGCAGCGTCGCCTGAGGCGGGAGAAGGCGATGAACGCCATGACTTCGATTGGACTCTACAGGCATCTCGACGAGATGGTGCCGTGGAACGACAAGCTGCAGGTGCTGGAATGCATCGGCGTGACGGACGAGGCGCCGCAGGTGAAGACCTTCACCTTCCGCTCCGACAACCAGACCTGGTTCCGCTACCAGCCCGGCCAGTTCGTCACGCTGGAGCTGCCGGCGGGAGCCGAGCCTGTGCTGCGCACCTACACGCTGTCGTCCAGCCCGTCGCGGCCGTTCTCCATTTCGGTCACGGTCAAGGCGCAGGCGGATAGTATCGGCACGCGCTGGATGTTCGACAATCTGCGGCCGGGCATGCACATCAAGGCCTATGGCCCGGCCGGCGATTTCTCGCTGCACAACCACCCGGCGGCGAAATATCTGTTCGTGTCGGCGGGGTCGGGCATAACGCCGATGATGTCGATGACCCGCTGGCTGAACGATTTCGCGCCGCAGACCGACGTTGCCTTCGTCAACTGCGCGCGGCGGCCGGAAGAGATCATCTTCCGCAAGGAACTGGAACTGCTCGGCAACCAGATGCCGGGCCTGTCGCTCGGGTTTCTGGTCGAGGAGCGGTCGAGCCGCGAAAGCTGGTTCGGCCATATGGGCCGCATCGACGCTGTGCGCCTGCCGCTCCTGTCGCCCGATTTCCGCGAGCGCGAGATATTCTGCTGCGGACCGGATCCGTTCATGCGCGCGGTGCGCGAGATGCTGGAAGCCGCCGGTTTCGACATGGCGAGCTACCATCAGGAGAGCTTCGGCGCCCCGCCTGCCGAGACCGTGTCGTTTGCCGGCGACGCGGCGAGCGAGGCGGGAGCGGATGCCGTTGCCGAGGTCACTCCGATCCGTTTTTCGCTGTCGGAAGTCGATGCCGAATGCGTGGCGGGCCAGACCGTGCTGCAGACCGCGCGCGCGGCCGGCGTGCGCATTCCGGCCGCCTGCGAGTTCGGCCTGTGCGGCACCTGCAAGGTCAGGAAGGTCTCCGGCGAGGTTGAGATGAACCACAATGGCGGCATTCTCGATCACGAGATCGCCGACGGCTTTGTCCTTGCCTGCTGCTCGCGCCCGCTCTCTGCCCTCGAAATCGAGGCCTGACGCATGGGGTCGCAGAGATTGCCCGGCACCTTGCCGCGCCGGAACACGAGGTGGCGTCCTCACGCGCCGCACCAGTACCCGGAACCCGAAGACGTCCTGATCGCCTGGCTGCTCTGGCTGCCGCGCGACGCCGATGTCGCGAAAGCGGCGGCGGCTGAGGTTGCAAGGATGGACGAACGGCCGTCACTGTCCGGCGGGGCCGTCCGCCTGCGCGAGCTGCTGCAACAGCTCGCGGATGCCAAGGTGCCCGCGCGTTATGGCCGGGCTTGAGCTTTTGCAGCCAGACGGAATCGGCTGGCGTCGCACAAATGCGGCCAAGGAATCAGGCGGGCGCAGCGGAGACCACGTTCGTCAGAACGCCCGTTGCTGTGCCGCGGATATTTCCACGGGGCAATCGCATAACCGTGCAGGCCAGATCGTTCTTGTCCGTGTCGAGGCCGTCATACCCGGAATAGTCCGGGTCCGGGTTCACCACATCCTGGCCGCCGAGACTGGGTGACGCGGGTCACGCCCTGCCCACGGACGAGAGGGACCGACGCTTACGCGTCGGCCTTGACGTTCTGGCGCTGGTTGCCGAGGCCTTCGATGCCGAGCTCGACGACATCGCCGGCCTTCAGGTAGCGCGGCGGCTTCATGCCCATGCCGACGCCGGGAGGCGTGCCGGTGGAGATGATGTCGCCTGGATGCAGGCTCATGAACTGGCTGAGATAGGACACCAGATATCTGACGCCGTAGACCATGGTCCTGGTCGAGCCGTCCTGCACCTTCTCGCCGTTCACGGTCAGCCACATGGGAAGGTTCTGCGGGTCCGCGATCTCGTCCTTGGTCACCAGCCAGGGGCCGATGGGGCCGAAGGTGTCGCAGCTCTTGCCCTTGGTCCATTGGCCCGAACGCTCGCTCTGGAAGGCGCGCTCGGAGACATCGTTGACGACGCAGTAGCCGGCGACATAGTCCAGCGCCTCGTCTTCCGAGACGTACTTCGCGTGGCGGCCGATGACGATGCCGAGCTCGACCTCCCAGTCGGTCTTTTCCGATCCGCGCGGGATCAGCAGGTCGTCGTCCGGGCCGACGATGGCCGAGGTCGCCTTCATGAAGATGATCGGCTCGGGCGGCACCGTGGCGCCGGTCTCGGCGGCGTGGTCGGAATAGTTGAGGCCGATGCAGATGAATTTGCCGACGCCGGCCACGCAGGGGCCGAGGCGCTGCTTGCCATGCACCAGCGGCAGGGTGGACGGATTGGTATGGGACAGCCGTTCAAGGGCGGCTGGGTCGAGCGTATCGCCCGACAGGTCGGCGATGTTCTGCGACAGGTCGCGGATGTGTCCATCCGCATCGATCAGCCCCGGCCGTTCGCGGCCGACTTCGCCGTAGCGCAACAGTTTCACGTCGAATCTCCTTCAGAAAAATGCCTCGCGAGTATAGCTTCTGCCGCGTGTCTCACATCGCCCAGCCGCCATCGATCGCATAAGCCTGCCCGGTGGTGTAGGTGGCGCCGGCGAGATGGACCGCGAGGTCGGCGATTTCCTCCGGCGTGCCGAGCCGCCCCATGGGCTGGCGGGCGATGAAGGCGGCGCGCGCGGCCTCATAGTCGCCGCCGGCGCGCATGCGGCCTTCCAGCGATGGGCTCTCGACTGTGCCGGGGCAGATGGCGTTGCAGCGAATGCCCTGGCCGATATAGTCGGCGGCGACCGACTTGGTCAGACCGATCACGGCAGCCTTGGTCGTGGAATAGGCGAAGCGGTTCGGTACGCCCTTCACGCTCGACGCCACCGACGACATGTTGATGATGGCGCCGCCGCCGCGTGCGATCATGCCCGGCAACACGGCGCGGATCGTGCGCACCATGGAGCGCACGTTGAGATCGAAGGCGAAGTCGAGTTCCTCGTCCTTCATTTCCAGGATCGTGCCGGAATGAACGAAGCCGGCGCAGTTGAACAGCACATCGACCTTGTCGATGTCGGCGACGAGCTGCTCGACCTCGTCATCGTTCAGCACGTCGAGCCTGCGGGCGGTGATGCGCGGCTCGCTGGTGAGCTGTTCCAGAAGGCTCTCATTGATGTCGGTGGCGACCACCTCGGCGCCGGCCCGCGCGAAGGCAAGCGCGGTCGCCCGCCCGATTCCCTGCGCCGCGGCCGTTACCAGCACCGTCTTCCCCTCGAGATGCGTCATTGCGTTCATTCCCCGATCGGTTGTTCATTCCCGCCGCCTTGTGGCGCTCGACATGTAGATGCTCCCCGATAGTCGCCCGCAAGGTGATTTGTATCCAAATGAGTGATTTAAGCTATAGAGTTCAGACGAAAGAGGAGCACTTGGCAGCCTTCCGTTGTCTTTTCTGATGAATACGGCTTTTCCATCCGGAAACCTGCGAAGCCGAAACTCCGATCCGGCAGTGCGACCGAGAGAGAACCAAAGACGCGCCCACAGGGCCGGAAGGGGATGATTTTTCGTGGCGAGTGCCCAAATTTGCAAAAGGTGGGCGTTATAAAGCCTTCGGCGCCGTCGCCGATTGCGGTATGATCGGCGCCTGTTTTCGATGACCAACACGGGAGCGATGCCATGGGCCTTCGTATCAACGATATTGCGCCGGATTTCACCGCCGAGACCACCAAGGGTACGATCCATTTCCATGACTGGATCGGCGATGGCTATGCGGTGCTGTTCTCGCACCCGAAGAATTTCACGCCGGTCTGCACCACCGAGCTTGGCGCGATGGCCGGACTTGCGGATGAATTCGCCAAGCGCAACGCCAAGATCATCGGCATCTCCGTCGATCCGGTCGAGAGCCATGCCAAGTGGAAAGACGATATCCGCACCGCCACGGGCTATGTGGTCGATTATCCGCTGATCGGCGACAAGGAGCTGAAGGTCGCCAAGCTCTACGACATGCTGCCGGCGGAGGCCGGCGACAGTTCCGAAGGCCGCACGCCGGCGGACAACGCCACGGTTCGCTCGGTCTTCATCATCGGGCCGGACAAGAAGATAAAACTGATCCTGACCTATCCGATGACCACCGGGCGCAATTTCAACGAGATCCTGCGCGCGCTCGACTCCATCCAGCTCACCGCCAAGCATCAGGTGGCGACGCCGGCCGACTGGAAGCAGGGCGAGGATGTCATCATCACCGCTGCCGTATCGGACGAGGACGCCGTCAAGCGCTTCGGTGCGTTCGACCGCATCCTGCCCTACCTGCGCAAGACCAGGCAGCCGCACGCCTGAGCGGCGCGTGGCCGATCCGGGGCTCCGCCGGATGCGGAGCCCTTCATCAGTGCGGCTATTGCGGAAACGCTCGCTCGGCTTTGGCCGTGGCAAGCACCTTGCCCTTCGCGTCCACGGCCTTCACCGTGAACACATAGGTGTGCATGCCATAAGGTGGGCAGGGGCCTTTGTAGCGGAAGGCGCCATAGGGCAGGGACTGCTGCCCTTCAAAGGCTACGTCGCCGCCGCCATGGTTGAACTTCGGCGCATCATTGTCGCGCATGCGGAATTCCAGATGCTTCGTGCCTTCGGGGACGCCGGATATCTGGAATGGCGGCGAATTGCTGTCGAAGCATTTCCGGGTCGGCCCCCACTCGAAGCTGACGCGCATATCGGCCTGGGCGACCCCGGTGAGGCCGGCGACGATCGGGAATGCCAACAGCAGCAGCAAGCGCATGGTTCAGCCCTTTCCTCTGCCGCGTGCGGTGCGGCAACAGGTAATATGAGAAGGGCAGGCGCGCCGGCAACGGCGACGGGGTCTTTCACCGGCATGAATTGAGCATGCCTGACGGCGCGGGAGCAGCGGGCGTTCTGACGAACGCGGTCCCCGCTGCTCCCGCCTGATCTTCCTAGCCGCATTTGTGCGCCGCCAGCCGGTTCCGTCTGGCTGCAAAATGCTTTAGAGCGGCTCCGAGGAACTGCTCTATCTATTTGTTTTTACGCATTTTCCGGACGCAAAACCGCTTCGCACTTTTGCTGGAAATGCTCTAGCCGCCCGACATGGTGTCATTCGCTGGTCGCCGGCGTCACCATGGCCGAGATGATGCGCTGCAGATCCAGCCGGCCAATGGCCCGGCCGTCGCCATTGACCACCGAAAGCTCGTTCCGGCCGGCCTTGGTCAGCATGGTCGCCGCCTCGTCGAGCGTGGTGTCGGCGTGCGCGCGGATTTCGATCGGTTGTGCGTCGGGATCGACCGGTTCCATGATCGCATCGAGCCGGATCACGCGGCCGCGGTTCACCTCCTTGACGAAGTTGGCGATGTAGCCGTCGGCCGGGTTCAGCACGATGTCCTGCGCGGTGCCCTGCTGGATCACCTCGCCGTCGCGCAGGATCGCCACGCGGTCGCCCAGCCGCAGCGCCTCGTCGAGGTCGTGGGTGATGAAGACGATGGTCTTCTTGATCTCCTTCTGCAGGTCGAGCAGAACCGTCTGCATGTCCATGCGGATCAGCGGATCGAGCGCGGAGAACGCCTCGTCCATCAGCAGGATCGGCGCGTCGTTGGTCAGCGCGCGGGCCAGGCCGACGCGCTGTTGCATGCCGCCCGAAAGCTGGTTCGGATAGCTCTTCTCGAAGCCGCGCAGGCCCACGCGCTCGATCCAGCGCATCGCCGATTCCACCTGCCGCGCGCGAGGCAGGCCCTGCACTTCCAGCCCGTAGACGGTGTTTTCCAGCACGTTGCGGTGCGGCAGCAGGGCGAATTTCTGGAACACCATCGCCGTCTTGTGGCGGCGGAACTCGCGCAGTTCACGCGGGTTCATCTTCACCACGTCGACGCCGTCGACGATCACCTCGCCGGCTGTCGGATCGATCAGGCGATTGATGTGACGGATAAGGGTCGACTTGCCCGAGCCCGACAGGCCCATGATGACGAAGATGTCGCCGCCGGGCATGTCGATGTTGATGTCCTTCAGGCCCAGCACATGGCCGTGCCTCTCGTTCAGCTCGGCCTTGGACATGCCCTGCCTGACCATGTCGACATAGCCGGCGGCGCCATGGCCGAAAATCTTGTAGAGGTTCCTGATGTGGATGCCGTTGTCGGTGTTCGCCTGCGCCTCAGCCATGGATGACCTCCAGATGCCTTTGCAGCCGCTTGCCATAGGCCTGGCTGACGCGGTCGAAAATGATGGCGATGCCGACGATGGCGAGGCCGTTGAACACGCCCAGCGTGAAATACTGGTTGGCGATGGCTTTCAGCACCGGCTGGCCGAGGCCCTGCACGCCGATCATGGAGGCGATCACGACCATGGCCAGCGCCATCATGATGGTCTGGTTGATGCCGGCCATGATGGTGGGGAGGGCGAGCGGCATCTGCACGTTCTTGAGCTTCTGCCAGCTCGACGAGCCGAAGGCGTCGGCCGCTTCCAGCACGTCGCGGTCCACCTGCCGGATGCCGAGATTGGTGAGCCGGATCATCGGCGGGATGGCGTAGATGACCACGGCGATCAGGCCCGGCACCTTGCCGATGCCGAGCAGCATGACCACCGGGATGAGATAGACGAAGCTCGGCATGGTCTGCATCACGTCGAGGATCGGGTTGATCCAGCTTTGCAGCCTGTTGGAGCGCGACATGGCGATGCCGATGGGAATGCCGAGCACGATCGACAGCACGGTGCAGACCAGGATCATGGAGATCGTCTTCATCGTGTCGTCCCACATGTCGAAGAAGCCGATCACCAGCAGCGTGACGATGGAACCGGCGACGATCTTCCAGTCGCGGCTGGCGATCCAGGCGATCGCCGCGATCAGCATGATGATGATCGGCCATGGCGTGCCGGTCATGAAGCGCTCGGATTGGATGAGGAAATACTGCAGCGGCTGGAAGAAAGCCTCGATGCTGTCGCCATAGGCGCGCGTGAAGGTGCGGAATCCTTCATCGATGCTCTTCTTCAGCACGCGCAGCGTGTCGTCGTTCATATGCGGAAATCTGGTCAGCCAATCCATCGATTCCCCTTTCCCACCAGGCGGATCGTGCGTTTTCGTTGTTGGGCGCTTGCGAAGCGTATCGGCGGCGCACCGAAGCGGCACGCCGCCGATGGTTCACATGGCCTGATTACTGGATCGAAGCCTTCACCTTCTCGGCGACCTCGGGCGAAACCCACTTCGTCCAGATATCCTCGCTGTTCTTGATGAAGTACTTCGCGCCTTCCTCGCCTGTCGCCTGGTTGTCGGTCATCCAGGCCAGCAGCTTGTTGACGGTGGCGTTCGACCAGCTGCGCGCCTTGAGGTAGTCCATGGCAGGGCCGGCGCGCTCGGCGAAGCCTGTCGTCACCAGCGTCTGGACGCTGTCCTTGGGCCATTCGTTGCGCTTGGGGTCGGGGCAGTCGGCAACCGTGTTGCAGCGCTTCCACTCGGCTGCATCATAGGGCACGCCGTATTCCAGCTTGACCATCTCGTATTTGCCAAGCAGCGCGGTTGGCGCCCAATAGTAGCCCATCCAGCCTTCCTTGCGCTCGTAGGCCTTGGCGATCGACCCGTCGAGGCCGGCGGCCGAGCCGGTGTCGACCAGCACGAAGCCCGCCTTCTCGCCTTCATAGGCCTTGAAGAGCTGGGTGGTGACCAGCGTGCCGCCCCAGCCCTGCGGTCCGTTGAAGACGGCGCCCTTCGACGAGTCCTCCGGCGCCGGGAACAGCTCGGGGTGCTTGAGGGCATCGTCGATGGTCTTGATGTCGGGGTGTGCGTCGGCGACGTATTTCGGAATCCACCAGCCCTGCACGGCGCCGTCCGAAAGCGCTTCGACGGTGGATACCAGCTTCTTGTCGGCAATGCCGCGCTGCACGACATCGGGCAACAGGTCTACCCAGCCTTCCGGCGCGATGTCCGGCTGGCCCTTTTCGGTCATCGAGGTCAGCGTCGGAACCGTGTCGCCAACGACCAGCTCTGCATCGCAGCCATAGCCGGCATTGAGGATGAGCTTGTCGATATTGGCGAGCACTTCGGCCGACTGCCAGTTCATGTTGGCGATGGTGACGCTGCCGCAATCGGCGGCGTTCGCGGTGCCGCCAAGGGCCATCAGGCCGAGGCCAAGGGCGGTGGATGCAAGCAGTTTCTTCATGTTCTCTCCCATTTGTGCGGTGTCAGACGAACGATCGTGGCAATCGACACCGCGTCAACCGCCACCCGTTCGAGGGCCGGGCGCATTGAGCGTCCGGCTCTCGGAAAGTCATTTCGCGCAGGTCCGAATTATTTCCTCCCGGACGTGCGCCGTCTTCCTCTCAGCGTGGCCGTGCCATGGCCAGCGCGGCGGCTGCGGCCGCGTCCAGCCCGGCTCCGACCGTGTGGATGAAGCCGCCATCGATCATGGCCTGAAGCCCCGCTGCCGTGGTGCCACGATACTCCAGGAATGTCCGGACAGTCTCCCCCATGGAGACATTTTCCGCCGCCAGAAGCTCGGCTGATCCCGTGATGACGGCTTTCACCGCCCTCTTTGCGACGTCTTCGGGCAAACCGCGCTTCAGCGCATGCTCAATCATCGCCGTTGCAAGCAGCGCGGGGAAGGCGGGGCCGGAGCCGCTAAGCCCGGTCAGATAGTCGATGTCCGCCTCGCGAAACACTTCATCCGTGGTGCCGCATGTCGCCAGGAGCTGCCGCACCAGGGCCTTGTCCGCCGCGCTTGCGCCCTCGCTCGCGAACCATGGCGTATAGGATTTGCGGATCGCGGCTGCCGCATTGGGCATGGCGCGCACGATGCGGCCGGCGCCGGTCCGCCCGGCAAGGGCCGCGACCGGCACCCCGGCCATCACCGAGACCAGCAGCTTGCCGGAGGCATCCATCTTCATTTCGGCGAACTGCGTGGGGCGCACCGACAGGACGATGACGTCCGCACGCGCGGTAAGCTCCTCATTGTCGGTGACGCAGGCGATATCCGGCCGGCCGGGAAGGCCGGCGCCGGATCTGCTCGACACAATAAGGTGGGATGCGTCGGCAAATCCGGCTTCCAGCATAGAACGGGCGATGGCGCCTCCCAGCCAGCCCGTGCCGCCGACTATGCCGAAGGTCAGCCTTGCCATCCGGCCGCCTCGCCTGCTTCGGGAGAATAGCCGTGACGCGCGCTGAAGCGCTCCATCTCGCTCTGCGTCGGCCGCGTGCCGGTGAATATCTCGACATATTTCGGGATGCGCGCCATGCGGATGCCAAGCGTTTCCTCGGTTTTCATCGAGATGTAGCCGATCTGCGTCAGATAGATCGTGCGGGCTCGGACATCGGCGGCGAAAGGCTCGAAGCCGAAGCGCGTGAACATCGCCTGCAGCGCTTCCAGCCGCGCCGCGTCGGCCACCTCGATTTCCTTCGCGACTTCGGCGGATTGCTGCGCCCAGCTACGAATGGCGAACTCGAAGCGGGCATCGAACAGCCGCTGGTCGAGCCAGCAATCGAACACGTTCAGCGTCGCCTCGGCGATGCTCTCGGCATAGCCTTCCGCCTGCCTGACGAGGTTGCCGGTGTTCCGCGAGCGCCAGAGGTCGACCAGCGCCGCAAGCAGCGCCTCGCGATCGGCGAAAAACCAGTAGAAGCTGGTGCGCGAGAGCTTCAGCCGCTTCGACAGGGGCAACACGCGAACGGCGTCCACGCCGCCTTCCACAAGGCTTTCATAGGCCGCTTCCAGCCATCCTTCGCGTGAGCCGCGCCATCCCGTTTCGGCGAGTTTCTCCTGCTCCATGGGCGGAGCTAAGCACGGGCGCGGGAGCCGCGCAACACAAAATGTACGATGCTGTCGATAGAATTGACAGTGATGTACATTTCAACTTACGATCCGGATGACGCCTTGTCTGGGAGCATCAATCGATGTCGAACGACCCGCTTCTCCAACCCTACAAGCTGAAACACCTCACGCTCAGGAACCGGATCATGACGACCTCGCATGAACCGGCCTATCCCGAGGACGGCATGCCCAAGGCGCGCTACCGCGCCTACCATGCCGAGCGCGCCAAGGCCGGCATCGCGCTGACCATGACCGCGGGGTCTGCCTCGGTGGCGCGCGACAGCCCGCCGGCGTTCAACAATGTGCTGGCCTACAAGGACGAGGTGGTGCCCTGGATGAAGGATCTCGCCGACGCCTGCCACGAGCACGGCGCGGCGGTGATGATCCAGCTCACGCATCTCGGCCGTCGCACGCGCTGGGACAAGGGCGACTGGCTGCCGGTGGTTTCGCCCTCGCACAATCGCGAGCCCGCCCATCGCGCTTTCCCCAAGAAGCTCGAGGACTGGGACATCGAGCGCATCGTCAAGGACTATGCGGATGCGGCCGAGCGCATGAAGGCGGCGGGGCTCGACGGCATCGAGCTCGAAGCCTACGGCCATCTCATGGACCAGTTCTGGTCGCCGCTCACCAACGATCTCGAAGGCCCTTATGGCGGCTCGCTCGACAACCGGCTGCGCTTCACCTTCGACGTGCTGTCCGCGATGCGCGAGCGCGTCGGGCCGGAGTTCATCGTCGGCATCCGCTACACCGCCGACGAGGCGGTGGCCGGCGGCCTCACGCGCGAGGACGGGCTGGAGATTTCCCGGCGCCTGAAGGCATCGGGCCTGGTGGATTTCTTCAACATCATCCGCGGTCATATCGAGACCGACGCCGGCCTGACCGACGTGATCCCGATCCAGGGCATGCCGAGCGCGCCGCACCTCGACTTTGCCGGCGAAGTGCGCGCCGAGGTCGGCATGCCGACCTTCCACGCCGCGCGCATCCCCGATGTCGCAACCGCGCGCCATGCCATCGCATCGGGCAAGCTCGACATGGTCGGCATGACGCGGGCGCACATGACCGACCCGCATATCGTGCGCAAGATCATGGAAGGCCGCGAGGACGACATCCGCCCCTGCGTCGGCGCGAACTATTGCCTCGACCGCATCTATCAGGGCGGCGCGGCCTATTGCATCCACAACCCGGCCACGGGACGCGAGCTGACCATGCCGCACGACATTCCGCCTGCGGGCAGGAAACGCAAGGTGGTGATCGTCGGCGCAGGGCCGGCAGGGCTGGAGGCCGCGCGCGTCTCTGCCGAGCGCGGACATGAGGTCGTGGTGTTCGAAGCCTCCGCCCATCATGGCGGGCAGGTGCGCCTCACCGCCCGCAGCCAGCGCAGGCAGGAGATGATCGGCATCGTCGACTGGCGCATGGCGCAGTGCACGGCCAAGGGCGTCGCCTTCCGTTTCAACACCTGGGCGGAGGAAAGCGACGTGCTGGCGGAGAAGCCGGATGTGGTGATTGTCGCCACCGGCGGCTACCCGCACACGGAAGTGCTGACCGAGGGAAACGACCTCGTCGTTTCCGCATGGGATATCCTGTCCGGTGATGTGAAGCCGGGTTCCAACGTGCTGCTGTTCGACGATGCGGGCGACAATCCGGCGCTGCAGGCGGCCGAGGTGATCGCGAAATCCGGGGCCCGGCTGGAGGTGATGACGCCGGATCGCACCTTCGCGCCCGAAGTGATGGGCATGAACCTCGTGCCCTATATGCGCAGCCTGCAGAAGCTGGACGTGACCTTCACCGTCACCTTCCGGCTCGAAAGGGTGACACGCGACGGCAACGAGCTGATCGCCCATATCGGCAGCGATTATGGCGGCGTGGACAAGGTGCGGCGTGTCGACCAGGTGGTGGTCAACCATGGCACCATCCCGCTGGACGATCTCTATTTCGCGCTGAAACCCAAATCGGGCAACCGCGGCGCGGTCGACTACATGCGTCTCATCGAGGGCAGGCCGCAGGAAATGGCGGAGACTGCCGGGGGCGCGTTCCAGCTTTTCCGCATCGGCGACGCGGTTTCGGCGCGCAATACCCATGCGGCGATCTACGACGCGCTGAGGCTCGCCAAGGATCTATAGCCCGGACGGCCTGTGCCCAGCTGCCGGTCAGCGAATGACCGGCAGCGTGTCGAACTGGTGGAACGGCGGCGGCGAGGGCAGCGTCCATTCCAGCGTGATCGCGCCCGATCCCCACGGATTGGCGCCTGCCACCCGCTTCCTGTTGAACGCCTCGGCGACGAGCACGAGAAACACCAGCAACCCGACGGCCGAGATGTAGGCGCCGATCGAGGAGACGAAGTTCCAGCCTGCGAATGCGTCCGGATAATCGGCGTCGCGGCGCGGCATGCCGGCCAGGCCCAGGAAATGCTGCGGGAAGAAGACCAGGTTCACGCCGATGAAGGTGAGCCAGAAATGAACCTGGCCCAGGCGCTCATTGTACATGTAGCCGGTCATCTTCGGGAACCAGAAATAGAAGCCGGCAAAGATGCCGAAGGCCGCGCCCAGCGAAAGCACATAGTGGAAATGCGCGACCACATAATAGGTGTCGTGCAGCATCCGGTCGAGACCCGGATTGGCAAGCACCACGCCGGTGACGCCGCCGATGGTGAACAAGAGCACGAAGCCCATTGCCCACAGCATCGGCACCCTGAACTCCAGCGAGCCGCCCCACATCGTCGCGAGCCACGAGAACACCTTGATGCCGGTAGGCACGGCGATGACCATGGAGGCGAAGGCGAAGTAGCGCTGTGTCTCTTCCGAGATGCCGGTGATGAACATGTGATGCGCCCACACGACGAAGCCGACGACGCCTATGGCCACCATCGCATAGGCCATGCCGAGATAGCCGAAGATCGGCTTCTTGGCGAAAGTCGAGATGACGTGGCTGACGATGCCGAAGGCCGGCAGGATCATGATGTAGACTTCGGGGTGGCCGAAGAACCAGAACAGATGCTGGAAAAGCAGCGGGTCGCCGCCGCCTGAAGGGTCGAAGAAGGTGGTGCCGAAATTGCGGTCGGTCAGCAGCATGGTGATGGCGCCTGCCAGAACCGGCAGCGCCAGCAGCAGCAGGAAGGCCGTGACGAGCATCGACCAGGCAAAGAGCGGCATCTTGTGCATGGTCATGCCCGGTGCGCGCATGTTGAGGATGGTGGTGATGAAATTGATCGCGCCGAGGATGGATGAAGCACCGGCAAGATGCAGGGAGAGGATCAGCAGGTCGACCGCCGGCCCGGGCTGGCCGAGTGACGAGGAATAGGGCGGATAGAGCGTCCAGCCGCCGCCATGGCCATATGCGCCGGGCGGGCCGGGCAGGAAAAGCGTCATGCTGAACAGGCAGAACGACGTAGCGAGCAGCCAGAAGGACAGGTTGTTCATGCGCGGAAAGGCCATGTCGGGCGCGCCGATCATCAGGGGCAGCAGCCAGTTGCCGAAACCGCCGATCAGCGCGGGCATGATGACGAAGAAGATCATGACGAGCCCATGCGCGCTGACCACGACGTTGTAGGCGGTGGGATCGGAAAATATCTGCAACCCGGGCTCCTGCAACTCCATCCGGATGAGCAGGGACAGGAGGGTTCCGAAAATGCCGGTGATGACGGCAAAGATCAGGTAGAGCGTCCCGATATCCTTGTGGTTGGTGGAAAACAGCCACCGGATTATCGGGCGCGGCTTGTGATCGCCGGAGGCCTCCGGCGGTTGGGGGACGTCGGCTGCAATGCTGGGCATTTCTGAACCCTCCCGTGGATGCGGGCGGGCATAGCCGGCCGGCAGGCCGCCGTTTTAGCGGGCCGTCGTCATGCGGGAGGCCATGTCTCGCTCGCTTCGCTCATGCTTCATGCTGCCTTTCGGTCCGAAAGCGCCGCCCTGGGCAGGGCGCCGGGCCAGTCGGCCAAATAGAGCCCTGCGCGCCGAAGTGAAGGCAGGCACCGGGAAAATTGCATTGGTGCAGAAAAGCCGTGACGGCGCTGCGTTTGCATCGCGCGGCGATTGCAATTCAGTCCTTCGACGCACCATAGTGCAGCACCTGCACCTTCTCCAGTGTGACCAGACCATTGCTCATGATCGACTGGAGAACCGGCAGGAAGGTGTTGATCCGTGCTTCGCTGTCGACGATCTCGACCACCAGCGGCAGGTCCTCGGACAAGCGCAATATCTTGGCGGTGTGCAGCCGGCTCGACTGTCCGTAGCCGAGGCCGCCGCGCAGGACGGTCGCGCCGGCGAGATGCATCTCGCGCGCCTTCAGCACGATCGACTCGTAAAGCGGCCGCCCGTCATCGCGGTCGTCTTCGCCGATGAAGATGCGCAGCAGCACCGATTGTTCGGGGATCTGCATGTCAGGTTCCTCCCAGACGGTTGAGACGCGTCGCGAACTCGTGGCCCAGCCATACCGCCGTCAGCCAGGCCGCCACGGAAACAATGACATTCGTTGCGGCCATCAGCCAATTGCCACTTTGTGCAAGACGAAGCGTTTCCAGGCTGAAGGCGGAAAAGGTTGTGAAGCCGCCGCAAATGCCGGTCATCACGAACTGGCGCTTGTGGCTGCCGGCAAACAGGCGTCCGTCCGGGCCTGTCAGCGTCGCATAGAAGCCGATGACGAACGAGCCGACGATGTTCACGAACAACGTACCCCAGGGGAAGCCAGGTCCGAACAGGGCCAGCGACCCGAGCGACGCCAGCGCGCGCAACAGGCTGCCGATCACCGCGCCGAGCGACACCGCGACGTAGAGGGAAGCGCTGTCACGCAAGCCCCGGTCGCGCGCCCTCATGCGCGGCTGCACGGCCACCTCGGCTCGTTTCCGGGTCATGAGACGGCCCCGAACAGGGCTGCGCCGGTGGCAAAGCCTGCGGCCGCGCCGCACAGGCAGAGCGTGAGCGACAGGAGCACATTGCCGCCGGCGCCGAGGATCTGGCCGTCGCGTGCAAGTGCAAGCGTCTGCAGGCTGAACGACGAAACGGTCGTATAGGCGCCAAGGAACCCGGTGACCGCGAACTGCCAGGCTTCGGGAACGGCGAGGGCGCCGCCGGCGGCGTATATGGCGGCGACCAGGCCGATCACGAAGGCGCCGCTGGCATTCACCACCATCGTGCCCCAGGGAAAGGTCTCGCCGATGCGCCGGCCGACGAAGCCGGAAACGAAGAAGCGCGCCGGACCGCCGAGCGCGCTGCCCAGAGCCACCCAGAGCAATCCTTCGAAAAGCTGCTCCATCCTGGCTGGTCTCCCGAATTCGTCGTTGTTGCGGCGATTGCGTGCCGATGGCCGCGAAAGATCGAGTCGACCGCCCCACGCAACCGCATTCCGAGTGGTCGGGGATGACCGGAACGCTGTCAACCCCGCGTAATCACGAGTTCGTCAACTTTGCCGCAGCGCCGCCTCGCGAATGGTCTTGAGCAGTATGGAGAAGGCCGGCGAAGTTGCGGTGTCCGTGCGCATGGTCAATCCGACGGGGCCGCGCGTCTCGGCGGTATCGACCGGCAGCGTGGCGAGCGTGCCGCCCTTCAAGTCGTCCGCGACGACGCCGGCGGAGATGATCCATATGGCGTCGCTCTGGCGCAGGAAGGCGCGGCCGAAGGAATCCGACACGGTCTCGATCTCGGTCGGAATGGCGGCCACGCCATTGGTGATGAAGAAGCGCTCGACGAAAGGCCGGATGATGGAGCCGCGCGTCGGCATCAGCACAGGGTAGTCGCTCAGTCTCTCGAACACGTCCTGGCCGCCTTTGAGCAATGGATGTCCGGCCCGCACCACGAACACGACCTGCTCGGAATAGAGATGCTCGAAGAAGAAGCCGGTCATCTTCTCCGGCGCAGCCAATCGTCCGACGACGAGATCGAGTTCGCCCAGCCGCAACTGTTCGAGCAGCACCGCATTTTCGCCCGTCACGATCTTGATCGTCGCGCCGGTGTTCTCGGCCAGAAACAGGCCCATCGCGCGCGGCATGATGTGGGCCGAAACGGTGGGCAGCGTGCCGATGCGGATCGGCGGGCCGGATTCCGCGCCGGCGTTGGCGACCGAGTCGATGCCCTGCCGCAGCGCCGTGATGGCCATGCCGGCATGCTGCATGAAGACCTCGCCCGAGCGCGTGATGCGGATGCCGCGCCCATCGCGCTCCAGCACCGCGACGCCGAGCGCTTCCTCCAGTTCGCGGATGGTCTTGGTGACCGCCGGCTGGCTGACATTGAGGATGCTCGCCGCCTTGACCACGCTCTTCTGGCGCGCGACTTCAAGGAAGGTCTGGAGATGGCGGAACCGGACGCGGCTTTCGATCATGGGCAACACATAACCCCTGAGTTAAGAGAATGCCACAAAATATCATTTTACCAAACCAAACAACTAATCCACTGTCGCCATGAGGAGAAACGCAGTGCAATTCATCGATATTGGTGGCGTCACGCTGCATTTTGCGCACAAGCCGTCGGCCGGCGGTCGCCACATCGTTTTCATCAATTCGCTGGGCACCGATTTCCGCATCTGGAACGATGTTGCGGGGGCCTTCCACGGCAGCATTTCAACGTTGCTCTACGACAAGCGAGGCCACGGGCTTTCCGATGTCGGCAAGGCGCCTTATTCGATCGAGGATCATGTCGGCGACCTGATCGGGCTGGTCGACCGGCTCGGCATCGAGGAGGTCGTGCTGTGCGGCCTCTCGGTCGGCGGGTTGGTCGCGCAGGGCTTTTATGCGCGCCGCCCGGAAATGGTGAGGGGCATCATCCTGTGCGACACCGCGCACAGGATCGGCACGGCCGACGGCTGGAACGCGCGCATCGCCACCGTTGAGAAGGACGGTATCGCGGCGATCGCCGACGGGGTGATGAAGCTCTGGTTCACGCCGGCGTTCCATGCCGGGCGCAAGGCAGAGCTCGACGGCTGCCGCAATATGCTGGCGCGCCAGCCAGTCGCCGGCTATGCGGGCACCTGCGCCGCGCTGCGCGATGCCGACTATACCGAGGTTGCCGCGAACATCGCCGTGCCGACGCTTTGCGTCGTCGGCGACCAGGACGGCTCGACGCCGCCCGAGCTGGTGCGCACCACCGCCGAACTCATTCCCGGCTCGCGTTTCGAGATCATCGAAAATGCCGGGCATATTCCTTGCGTCGAACAGCCGGCTGCGCTGATCGAGCTCATCCGCAATTTCCTTGCCGAATTGCCTTCCGGAGAAAGACATCATGGGTGAACTGCCTCAGCCCTCGAGCAGATATCGAGTGGGGCTCGCCGTAAGGCGTTCGGTTCTGGGCGACGCTCATGTCGACCGCGCCGAGAAGGCCTCGACCGACTTCGACCGCCCCTTCCAGGAGTTGATCACCGAGACCGCCTGGGGCAACGTCTGGGCACGTCCGGGCTGGACCAAGCGCGAGCGGTCGATGGTGACGCTGGCCTTGCTGGCGGCGCTCGGTCATGACGAGGAGGTTGCCATGCATGTGCGCGCCACCGTCAACACCGGTGCGACGCGCGAGGATATCTGCGAAGCCTTCCTGCATGTGGCTGTCTATGCCGGTGTGCCGGCCGCCAACCAGGCGATCAAGATCGCCAAGCAGGTCTTTGCTGAAATGGATGCGGAAAGTGGAGGGGACAAATGAGCGCTGATCCGTTCTCGAACCGGAAGCCCGAGACGGGCGCCTTCTTCCAGCGGGATCGCCTGTGGCATCCGCCGGCATTCACGCCGGCCTACAAGACCTCCGTGCTGCGTTCGCCGCAGAAGGCGCTGCTGTCGCTCGACAACACGCTGTCTGAGATCACCGGTCCGGTGTTCGGCCACAACATGCTGGGCGAGCTCGACAACGACCTGATCCACAACTTCGCCAGGCCGGGCGAGAGCGCCATCGGCCCGCGCATCGTCGTCTACGGCCGTGTGCTCGACGAGCGCGGCAAAGGTGTGTCCGGCGCGCTGCTGGAATTCTGGCAGGCCAATGCCGGCGGCCGCTATCGCCACAAGAAGGAAGGCTATCTCGCCGCCCTCGATCCGAATTTCGGCGGCTGCGGCCGCACCATCACCGACGAGGAGGGCAACTACGCCTTCCGCACCATCCAGCCTGGACCCTATCCCTGGCCGAACGGCGTCAACGACTGGCGCCCCGCCCATATTCACTTCTCGATCTTCGGTCACGGCTTTGCACAGCGTCTGATCACCCAGATGTATTTCGAGGGCGACCCGATGATCTGGCAGTGCCCGATCGTGAAGACGATTCCAGACAAGGCGGCGGTCGAAACGCTGATCGCCGCGCTCGACCGCGAGGCGACGATCCCGATGGACGCGCGCGCTTACAAGTTCGACATCGTGCTGCGCGGGCGGCGCTCGTCGATGTTCGAGAACAGGCTGGAGGGCAACTGATATGGCGCAGTCACTCAACCGTCTGAAGGAAACCCCGTCGCAGACCGCGGGGCCTTACGTCCATATCGGCATGACGCCGAATTTCTGCGACATCGCCGGCGTCTATCCGGAAGACCTGGGCACCACCATGGTCAACGACAAGACCAAGGGCGAGCGCATCACGGTTCGCGCCCGCGTGCTCGACGGCGCCGGCGCGCCGCTCAAGGACGCGCTGATCGAGATCTGGCAGGCGGATGCCGACGGGCTCTACAATTCACCGTCCGAGATGCGCGGTACGGCCGACCCGAATTTTGCCGGCTGGGGCCGCAAGGCCACCGACATGGATACCGGCGAATGCGTGTTCGAGACGATCAAGCCGGGCCGCGTGCCGTTCAAGGACGGCCGCAAGATGGCGCCGCACATCTCCTTCTGGATCGTCGCGCGCGGCATCAATATCGGCCTGCAGACGCGCATGTACTTCCCCGAGGAAGAGAAGGCGAATGCCGAGGACCCGGTGCTGGCCCGCATCGAGCACAGGCTGCGCGTGCCCACGCTGATCGCCCAGCGTGCCGCCGATGGCGCCTATGTGTTCGACATTCATCTGCAGGGCGAGAAAGAAACGGTCTTCTTCGACATCTGAGCCACGACATGTCCTTCTCGCCCTTCGATCATCCCGTGCTTTCCGGCCTCCTCGGCGACGACGAGACGGCGCGGCATTTTTCGGCGGAAGCCGAGATCGCGGCCATGCTCGCCTTCGAGCGGGCATTGGCCGAGGCGGAAGCGGGCGAGGGGGTCATCGAAGCGGAGGCGGCGGTGGCGATCGTCGCCGCGCTTGAAAAGTTCAAGCCGGATATGGCCGGACTGAAGGCGGGGGTCGGGCAGGATGGCGTCGTGGTGCCGGAGCTGGTCAAGCAGCTTCGCGCGGCCATCGGCAAGCCGCATGACAAGGCGCTGCATTTCGGCGCCACGAGCCAGGATGTCGTCGACACGGGCCTGATCCTCAGGCTGAAGCATGTGGTCGCCCATCTCGATGCCGTTCTGGCGGACGTCGTCGAGCTTCTTGCCGGTTGTGAGGCCCAGTTCGGTGACCGGGCCCTGATGGGCAGGACGCGCATGCAGGCTGCGATCCCGATCACGGTGTCGGATCGGGTTCGCGCCTGGCGCGAGCCTCTGCTGCGTCATCGCAGCCGGCTGGAGACGCAAGGCCGCGATCTTCTGGTCGTGCAGTTCGGCGGGGCCGCGGGAACGCTTGAAAAGCTGGGCGACAGGGCGACCGCCGTGCGCGCCGGGCTGGCCGAAAGGCTGGGGCTCGGCGATGCGCCGCAATGGCACAGCCAGCGCGACAGGCTGGCGGAGTTCGCGAGCGTGCTTTCGCTGATCTCCGGCAGCCTCGGCAAGTTCGGGCAGGACGTGGCGCTGATGGCGCAGGCCGGCGGCGAGATCGCGCTCAAGGGCGGCGGCGGCTCCTCCGCCATGCCGCACAAGCAGAACCCGGTTGCCGCCGAAGTGCTGGTGACGCTGGCGCGGTTCAACGCCACGCAGCTTTCCGGCATGCACCAGGCACTGGTGCATGAGCAGGAGCGCTCGGGCGCTGCCTGGACGCTGGAATGGCTGATCCTGCCGCAGATGGTGGCGGCCACCGCGGCCTCGCTGAGGCAGGCGAAGGCGCTGGCCGGGCAGATTGAGGCCATAGGGTCGTAGGGCGGAATGGGGGATGGCCCGCTGTCACCGGACGCAGGCCGAGTACCCCCACCCCTAACCCCTCCCCACAAGGGGGAGGGGAACGATTTCGACACCGTAGCCATCGCACGGGTGAAGGTTGGTATCTGGCTCGTGCAGCAAAGTTCCCCTCCCCCTTGTGGGGAGGGGTTAGGGGTGGGGGTATTCAAACGCAATGCCCTCGACTGGCTGGACGCAGTGAATAAAAAAGGAAAACAATGCGCACGCAGGTTGTGATCATCGGTTCGGGTCCCTCGGGTCTTCTGCTGGGGCAGCTTCTGGCCAACAGCGGCATCGACAACATCATTCTGGAGCGCGTGGACCGGGATTATGTTCTGGGCCGTGTGCGCGCCGGGGTGCTGGAGCAGGGCATGGTCGACCTGCTCGACGAGGCCGGCGTGGGCGCGCGCATGCATGCCGAAGGCCTGCCGCATGAGGGCATCTCGCTTGCCTTCGACAACCGCCTGCACCGCATCGACCTTCACGGGCTCACCGGCAAGCGCGTCATGGTCTATGGCCAGACGGAGGTGACGCACGATCTGATGGACAAGCGCGTCGCGAGCGGCCTGACCACGGTCTACGAGGCAAAGAACGTCCAGCCGCATGATTTCGATACCTCGTCGCCCTATGTCACCTATGAAAAGGACGGCGTCACCCATCGCATCGACTGCGACTTCATCGCCGGCTGCGACGGTTTTCACGGCGTCAGCCGCAAGTCGGTGCCGCAGGATGCCGTCAGGACCTATGAGCGCGCCTATCCGTTCGGCTGGCTGGGTATTCTTGCCGAAGTGCCGCCGGCGGATCACGAATTGATATACGCCAACCATCCGCGCGGCTTTGCGCTGTGCTCGATGCGTTCGGAACACCGCAGCCGCTACTATGTGCAGTGCCCGCTCGACGACAGGATCGAGGACTGGAGCGACGATCGCTTCTGGGACGAACTGCGCCGCCGCCTGCCGAAGGAAGCGGCCGACAAGGTCGTCACCGGGCCGTCCTTCGAGAAGTCGATCGCGCCGCTGCGTTCCTTCGTGGCCGAGCCGATGCAGTTCGGCCGCCTGTCGCTGGTGGGCGATGCCGCCCATATCGTGCCGCCCACGGGCGCCAAGGGCCTCAACCTTGCCGCCAGCGACGTGCGCTACCTCTATTCGGGTCTGCGCGAATATTATCTCGACAAGTCGTCGGCCGGCATCGATGCCTATTCGGGCAAGGCGCTGGCGCGCGTGTGGAAGGCGGTGCGCTTCTCCTGGTGGATGACCACCATGCTGCATCGCTTCCCCGATACGGACGCCTTTGGCCAGCGCATCCAGGAGGCCGAGCTGGACTATCTCGTCCATTCCCGGGTGGCCTCTGCGTCACTTGCTGAAAATTACGTCGGTTTGCCCTATTAAGGGCAAGCTGGTTGCTGTGAATATAACCTGTTGCTCATGCATCGCTCGTTTCTTTTCATTTTACATTACCGTTTTGAGCATGACACTTGCAGCAGGATGGATGGGTAGCCTGGCTGGAATGATCGGGCCGGGACGTTATCGTGGAGGAAATATGAAAAAGATTCTCTTGGGCGCGGTTGCGGCGATTGCTCTGTGCGGTTCTGCCTATGCCGACACCATCAAGGTCGGCGTCATCGGTCCGTTCTCGGGTCCGTTCGCCATCCAGGGCAAGAACTTCAAGGCCGGCATCGATGCCTATATGGCGCTGAACGGCAACAAGGTCGGCGACGACGATATCCAGATCGTCTACCGCGACGTGCCGCAGGCCGACCCGGCACAGTCCAAGGCGCTGGCGCAGGAGCTGGTGGTCAAGGAAGGCGTGCAGTACCTGGCCGGCTTCTACTTCACGCCGGATGCCATGGCCGTGACCCCGCTGCTTCAGCAGGGCAACGTGCCGATGGTGGTGATGAATGCCGCGACCTCGGCCATCGTCACCAAGAGCCCGCTCGTGGTGCGTACCTCCTTCACCACCTGGCAGACCTCCGCGCCTATGGCCAAGGTCGCCAAGGAGCGCGGCGTCAAGAAGGTCATCACCGTGGTCAGCGACTACGGTCCGGGCGTCGATGCCGAGAACGCATTCAAGACCACCTTCACCGCCGAGGGCGGCGAGGTTGTGGATACGATCCGCATGCCGCTGTCGACCAACGACTTCAGCCCGATCATGCAGCGCGTGAAGGATTCCGGCGCGGACGCCGTCTTCGCCTTCCTGCCCTCGGGCCCGACCACGCTCGGTTTCGTGAAGGCCTATAACGACAACGGCTTGAAGAAGGCAGGCGTCCAGCTGCTGGCGCCCGGCGATCTGACGCAGGAGTCGGACCTGCCCGCGCTCGGCCAGGCCGCCGAAGGCATGCTGACCACGTTCCACTACGCCGTGTCGCACGACTCGGCCGAGAACAAGAAGTTCGTCGAGGCCGCGCGCAAGGCGATCGGCAATCCGGCCGAACTGTCCTTCCCCTCGGTCGGCGCCTATGACGGCATGCATGTCATCTACAAGATGATCGAAGCGACCGGCGGCAAGCAGGACGCCCAGAAGGCCGTGGATGCGGTGAAGGGCATGGCCTGGGAAAGCCCGCGCGGCCCGGTGTCGATCGACCCCGAAACCCGCCACATGACACAGAACATCTACCTGCGCGAAGTGGCCAAGGCCGACGACGGCACCTATTACAACAAGGAAATCGCGACCTTCGAGAAGCAGGGCGACCCCGGCCTGGCGGCCGCGAAGTAAGCGAACCTTTGAAGAACCGACGCCCGGCGGCCGCGAATGGCCTCCGGGCGCCTTGCCGGATAGAGCGATGCAAACCGTTTTCAGCGTTGGGACCGATGCCCTTGCCTATGGCATGGTGCTGTTCGTCATCTCGATCGGACTGTCGGTGACCATGGGCCTGATGCGCGTGGTCAATCTTGCCCACGGCGCCTTTGCGATGATCGGCGGCTATATCGCCTCCTATGCGGCGCAGACCCTTGGCTTCGGCTATGCCGCCGCGATCCTTATCGCGGTCGTGGGCACGATCCTCATCGCCATTCCCGTCGAACGCTTGCTCTATCGCCGCATCTATGGCGCGCCGGAGCTGACGCAGGTGCTGATGACCATCGGCATCACCTTCTGCGTCATCGGCATCGCCAACTACGTGTTCGGCCCGACGCTGAAGACGATCCCGTTGCCCGAGACGCTGCGCGGGCCGGTCGATCTCGGCTTCCGCTCCATCGCCGCGCACAAGCTGTTCGCCATCGCCTGCGGCGTGGTCGTGGCCGGCGCGCTCTGGTTCCTGATCGAAAAGACGGCCTTCGGCGTGAAGCTGCGCGCCTCGGTGGACAACGCGGCGATGGCCGCCTCGCTCGGCGTGCGCACCAAGATCGTCTATGCGGTCAGCTTCGCCGTCGCGGTCGGACTTGCAGCCTTTGGCGGCATCGTCGGTGCCGAGCTCTTGCCGATCGAGCCCTATTACGCGCTGCGCTACATGGTGACGTTCCTCGTCGTCGTCTCGGTCGGCGGCGCGGGCTCGATTCCCGGCGCGCTGCTCGCCTGTCTGGTGCTTGGCGGCATCGACACGACCGGCCGCTATCTCTTGCCGGAATATGGCGAGTTCTTCTTCTACCTCGCGGTGATCGCAATCGTCTGCATTTTCCCGCGCGGACTTCTGGGCAGGAAGAAATAATGGCCGCGATTGAAACCACGACGCCCACGGGCAAGGGGGCGACCGCCCCCAACTGGCTGCTGCGCGATCTCGCCGGCCTTGCCGTCATCCTGATTGTTGCGGGCATCGGCTATTTTCTGTTCCCCAACAACCTCGCGCTGCTGACGCGCATAACCGCCATCGCGCTGCTGGTGCTGTCGCTCGATCTCGTCACCGGCTATTGCGGCATCGCCACGCTGGGCCATGCCGCGCTGTTCGGGGCAGGGGCCTATGCGGCCGGCATCGCCGCCGCGCATTACGGCATCACGGATCCCATCGCCATGGTCGGCATTGGCACCCTTGGCGGCGCTGTCGCGGGGCTGGTGTCGGGCGCGGTGATCCTGCGCGGTCATGGCCTGGCGCAACTCGTGCTGTCCATCTCCGTCGTCTACCTGTTCCATGAGACTGCCAACAAGGCGTCGAGCTGGACGGGCGGCAGCGACGGTCTTGCCGGCATCTCGCCCGATCCCGTGTTCGGCATATTCGGTTTCGACCTCTGGGGCCGCACGGCCTACGGCTTCGGCATCGCGCTTCTGGTCATCGTCTTCATGCTGTTGCGCCTGCTGGTGCGCTCGCCCTTCGGCATGCTGTGCCGCGGCATCAAGGAAGACCCGATCCGGGTTTCCGCCATGGGCGCTTCCGTTCACGGCACGCTGCTCAAGATGTATGTGATTTCCGGCGCCGTGGCCGGCGTCGGCGGCGCGCTCAACGCCATCTCCACGCAGGTCGTCGGCCTGGACAGCCTGAGCTTCACCACCTCGGCGGAGTCGCTCGTCATGCTGGTGCTTGGCGGTACGGGCTCGCTCTACGGCGCGCTGATCGGCACCGTCAGCTTCATGTGGTTCGAGGACACCGTCTCGGCGGCCAATCCGTTCCACTGGCTCACCATCGTCGGCGCGCTGCTGATCGCCGTGGTGCTTTTCGCGCCGAAGGGCCTCTACGGCACGGCTGCGCAACTTCTGAACCGTTTCCGGAGGCAGTGATGAGCGCGGTCTTCCAGGTCCAGAACCTGAAAAAATCCTTCGGTGGCCTTGCCGTCACGCAGGACGTCTCGATCTCCATGGCGCCGGGCGACCGGGTGGCGCTGATCGGTCCCAACGGTGCCGGCAAGACCACCTTCGTCAATCTGGTGACCGGGCATCTGCAGCCCGATTCCGGCAAGGTGACGCTCGCCGGCGCGGACGTCACCGCGCTGGGACCCACCAGGCGCGTGCAGCAGGGGCTGGTGCGCTCCTTCCAGGTCACGCGCCTGTTTTCCGACATGACGCCGGAGGAGCATGTGGCGCTGGCGGTGCTGCAGCGCACGGGCCGCTCGGGCAGGCTGCTCGGCAACTTCCACGCCATGCCGGATGTGACGGCCGAGGTGGGCGAGCTTTTGCGCACGCTCGGCATCGACCATATCGCGACGCGCAAGGTGAGCGAGATCGCGTATGGCCAGCAGCGGCTTCTGGAGATCGCGCTGGCGCTGGCGCTGAAGCCCAAGGTGCTGCTGCTCGACGAGCCCGCCGCCGGCGTGCCGCAGAGCGACACCCCGCGCATCGAGGCGGCCCTTGCCGGCCTGCCTTCCGACCTTGCCGTGCTGATGATCGAGCACGACATGGACCTCGTTTTCCGCTTCGCCAGGCGCGTCGTCGTGCTTGCCGCCGGCGCCATCATCTTCGACGGTTCGCCCGAGGATGTGACCAGGGACGCCCGCGTGCGCGAAGCCTATCTCGGAAACTACGCCAATGACCGCAGCGCCGCTTGAAGTCACCGATCTCAGCGCCGGCTACGGCCCGACGCGCGTTCTGGAGGGCGTCAGCTTCTCCGTACCCGCCGGCTCGCGCCTGGCCGTGCTCGGCCGCAACGGCATGGGCAAGACCACGCTGTTCGCCACCATCGCCGGGCAGACCAGGCGCTATGGCGGCACGATCCGCATGGGCGGCATCGAACTCGGTGGCCTCGAAAGCGCCTCGCGCGCCCGCTCCGGCCTCGGCTATGTGCCGCAGGCGCGCTGCATCTTTCCCTCGCTGACGGTCGAGGAAAACCTGTTCGTCGGCCTGAAGGACCGTGATCGCTCGGCGATCGAGGAAGCCTACGACATGTTCCCGCGCCTGAAAGAGCGCCGCAGGAATCTCGGCTCGCAGCTTTCCGGCGGCGAGCAGCAGATGCTTTCGACCGCGCGCACCATTCTGGGCAAGCCGACCGTCCTGCTTCTTGACGAGCCGCTGGAAGGTCTGGCGCCGGTCATCTGCGAAGAGCTGATGGCCGCATTCTCCAAGCTGGCTTCCTCCGGCGACATGACGATCCTGCTGGTCGAGCAGCGCATCCAGAGCGCGCTCGACTTCGCCGACCACGCCATCATCCTCGAGCGCGGCCGCGTCGCCTGGTCGGGCACGCCGGGAGAACTTTCCGGGCAGCCGGAAGTGGTGGAAAGGCTTTTGGGCGTGGGCGGGCTGCACTGACAGTTACGAGCGCCCTTGAGGTGGGTGTGGGCACGGTTATTCATCGCCACGCCCGGGTTTTCACTGTCTGGCCATTGTCAAAGAACTGGGAAGACTGGCGGTCGTCGGCACACTTATTCTGCGCCGCTGCGGCCGCTTCCGCGGAGAGGCATGGGTCCTCGGAACTTCCGCATTTCTCTTCGCTCATGCTCCGGCCCGAGGACGACGGGAGTGGCGCGTGCTGGTCTCGTTTCTGCCCCCTGCTTGCCAGTCATCCTACCGGTCGCCCGCGTCTCCATTTATGCCGTCGTCCTCGGGCCCCGAAGCCCGCAGGGCGAGGGATTCCGGGGACCCATGCCTCAACAGTGCGGCGGAGCCCGGCGGTAGCGGCTGCCGGCACGATATTGGCAAGGCGGGTTGAACTCCGCCGGACTGCCGGTGGAGGTTTCGGGGCATGGGTCCCCTGGAACCTCCGCATTTCGCTTGGCTGGTGCTCCGGCCGAGGAGGACGGAGTGCGAATTCCGTAAGCGATCGTCCTGCCTCAAGGTGGTCTGGCGCTCACTGCACGAAAAAGTCCTCGATCCGGGCTGCTGTCTCTTTCAGCAGCGGCAGGAAATCGCGCTCCATTTCGGCAACGGAATGACGCGCGGATTGGGTCGAGACGTTGATGGCCGCGACGATTGTCCCCGAGCGGTCGCGCAGCGGCACGGCGATGGAGCGCAGGCCGATTTCCAGTTCCTCGTCGACGATCGCATAGCCGTCCCGGCGTGTCGCGGTGACGGCCTGGGCAACACGCGTCGGGTCCGTAAGGGTCTTTCCGGTCATGGGCGTAAGCGAAGCTCGGGCGAGGAAAGCGTCCAGGTCCACAGGGTTCAGGCCCGACAGCAGCACGCGCCCCATGGCGGTGCAATAGGCCGGCAGATGCGAGCCGACATGCAGCTCCAGGCTGACGATGCGCGGACCCGCGACGCGGGCGACATAGACGACATCGTCGCCCGACAGGATGGTGGCCGAGCAGGATTCCTGCAACGCCGCGGCGGTCTGCCGCATGAAGGGTTCGGCGAAGGCCCAGAGCGAGGTGCCCTGCAGCCAGGTGCGCGCCACCGAGAGCAGGCGCGGCGACAGCGAAAATTGCCGGCCGGTCTGCGTGGCATAGCCGGTCGCGACCAGCGTGAGCAGGAAGCGCCGCGCGCCGGCGCGGGTGAGGCCAGCCTTTTCGGCGGTCTCGGTCAGCGTCAGCCCGCCCGGATGCGCGGCAAGGATTTCCATGACGCCGAGCCCGCGCTCCAGCGAGTTTACGTGGTCTCGCGAGGTGGCTTCATCGGACATGGGCAGCGCCTCCACAGACGCGACCACAGGCCGCGTCGAAGGTTGACTCTTCAGGAATAGTCATGGCAAAGTATCACATAGAAAACAAATGTTCGCAATACGAACATCTGTGGAAGGCATCAGCCGCATTATGAGCTGATCGTCCAAGGTTTCTCGCTGCGGTCATCAGGACCGCCGGTCAGGATGGGTGAGATCAACGATGAACAAAATCAGTCCGAGCTTGGAGGATGCGGTCGCCGACATCCAGGACGGCATGGTGGTGATGATTGGCGGTTTCGGCGGGGCCGGCGCACCGATCGAGCTCATCCATGCGCTGGTCGAGCGCTACAAGACGACCGGATCGCCGGGCCGGCTGACCGTGGTGAACAACAATGCCGGCAACGGCGCGGTGGGCATCGCGGCGATGATCTATGCGGGCATGGTGGCCAAGATGGTCTGCTCGTTCCCGCGCTCGTCCGACCCCAAGGCATTCACCGAGAAATATCTGGCCGGTGAAATCGAGCTCGAACTGGTGCCGCAGGGCACGCTGGCCGAGCGTATCCGCGCCGGCGGCGCGGGCATTCCCGCCTTCTACACGCCGACGAGCTTTGGCACGCTGGTTGCCGAAGGCAAGCCGGTGGCCGAATTCGAGGGCCGCAAATATGTGCAGGAGCGCTGGCTGAAAGCCGATGTCGCCCTCATCAAGGCCGAGCTGGCCGATACCAAGGGCAACCTGACCTATCACATGGCGGCGCGGAATTTTTCGCCGCTGATGGCGACCGCGGCCGCGACCACGATCGTGCAGGCAAGGCGCATCCTGGAGCCGGGCGGGATCGACCCCGAACATGTCGTGACGCCGGGGATTTTCGTGAAGCGGATCGTGGAAGTCCCCAACCCGAAGCAGGAAGAAGCTCTGTTGCGCGAGGTGACCAAGTAATGACTGCCAAGCTGACGAACTCGCAGATCGCATGGCGTGCGGCGCAGGACATTCCCGACGGCGCCTATGTAAACCTCGGCATCGGCTTTCCCGAGATGGTCGCCAAGTTCAAGCCCGACGGGCGCGAGGTGATCTATCACACCGAGAACGGCATTCTCGATTTCGGCGAGGCTCCGCCTGCCGGGGAAGAGGACTGGGACCTGATCAACGCCGGCAAGAAGGCGGTGACGCTCAATCCGGGCGCTTCCTTCTTCCACCACGCCGACAGCTTCGCCATGGTGCGCGGCGGCCATCTGGATGTCGCCATCCTGGGCGCCTACGAGGTTGCCGAAAACGGCGACCTGGCGAACTGGAGCACGGGGCCGGGCTCGGTGCCGGCCGTGGGCGGCGCGATGGATCTCGTCCACGGCGCCAAGCGGGTCTGCGTCATCACCGACCACGTCACCAAGAAGGGCGAGCCCAAGCTCGTCAAGAAGTGCAGCCTGCCGCTGACGGGCGTGGGCTGCGTGACCACCGTCTATACCAGCCTTGCCGTCATCGACATCGTGAACGCCCGTTTCGTGCTGCGCGAGAAGCTGCCCGGCATGAGCCTTGAGGAACTGCAGGCGGTGACGGGGGCTGAGCTTGTGGTAGAAGGCACCGTCAAAGATCTCGTCGTTCCGGAGGTATGAAATTGGCCGACGCCTATATTTGTGACTATATCCGCACGCCCATCGGCCGTTTCGGCGGCTCGCTTTCGTCGGTGCGCGCCGACGACCTCGGCGCGATCCCCCTGAAGGCGCTGGTCGAGCGCAACGCCTCCGTCGACTGGGCTGCCGTCGACGACGTGATCTATGGCTGCGCCAACCAGGCGGGCGAGGACAACCGCAACGTGGCGCGCATGGCGCTGCTGCTGGCCGGCCTGCCGCTCGAAGTGCCGGGCACGACGATGAACCGCCTGTGCGGTTCGGGCATGGATGCCGTCATCACCGCCGCGCGCGCCATCAAGGCCGGCGAGGCCGAGCTGATGATCGCCGGCGGCGTGGAATCGATGAGCCGCGCGCCCTTCGTCATGCCAAAGGCCGACACCGCGTTTTCGCGCAACGCCGAGATCTACGACACCACCATTGGCTGGCGTTTCATCAACCCGCTGATGAAGAAGCAGTATGGCGTCGATTCCATGCCGGAGACCGGCGAGAACGTGGCCGAGGACTTTTCCGTCAGCCGCGCCGACCAGGACGCCTTTGCCGCGCGCAGCCAGGCCAAGGCCGTGGCCGCGCAGGAAAACGGCCGCCTCGGCAAGGAAATCACGCCGGTGACGATCCCGCAGCGCAAGGGCGACCCGGTCGTGGTGGCCAAGGACGAGCATCCGCGCGCCGGCACGACCGTCGAGACGCTGGCCAAGCTGCCGACGCCTTTCAGGAAGGAAGGCGGCACGGTGACGGCGGGCAACGCCTCGGGCGTCAATGATGGCGCGGCGGCGCTCATCGTCGCTTCGGAAGCGGCGATCAGGAAGTATGGCCTGACGCCGATCGCGCGCATCCTCGGCGGCGCGACCGCCGGTGTGGCCCCGCGCATCATGGGCATGGGGCCGGCGCCGGCGACCAGGAAGCTGTGCGCGCGCCTCGGCATCAAGCCGTCGGACTTCGACGTCATCGAGCTCAATGAAGCATTCGCCTCCCAGGGCATCGCCGTGCTTCGCGATCTCGGCATCCCCGAGGATGCCGGCCATGTGAACCCGAATGGCGGGGCGATCGCGCTGGGCCACCCGCTCGGCATGTCGGGCGCGCGCATTTCGGGCACGGCCGCGCTGGAGCTGAAGGAACGCGGCGGCAAGCTGGCGCTCGCCACCATGTGCATCGGCGTCGGCCAGGGCATCGCGATCGCGCTGGAGCGCGTCTGATCCACGGAGGCGCAACGCAGGACTTCCGCTGCGCAAGACCCCGCCCATCTTCGGCGGGGTTTTTGTTTTTTGAGGCATTCCGGCTGCCTGCGCGATGGAGGCCCGGAGGCTACGCTTCATGCCCACCGCATGCGACTGCTCAACTGCTCGGTTGCCCGGCGTCGGTCTGCGGCTCCGGCTGGACGACGACCGTCGCGGTCAGTCCCGCGACGAGGCGGATGCCGGGCGGGACCGTGTCGAGCGCGATGCGAACCGGCACGCGCTGGGCGAGCCGCACCCAGGCGAAGGACGGGTTGACGTTGGCGAGCGACCCCGACGTGTCCGAACGCTCGCGGTCCTCGATGCCGGCGGCGATGCTCTCGACATGGCCGCGTATCGTGCCGGTCTGGCCCAGCAGCGTTATGGAAACAGGCGCGCCGATCTTGATGCGCGGCAGCTTGGTTTCCTCGAAATAGCCTTCCACGCGGAACGTGTCGGTGTCCACCAGCGCCATCACCGCCTTGCCCGCCGACACATAGTCGCCGGGACGCAGCGAGAGGTTCGTGATGATCCCGTTTACCGGCGCGCGCACTTCCGAGCGCTCCAGGTCGAGCGCGGCGGCGTCGTGCTGGGCGACGGCGGCGTGGTAGTCGGCCTCGGCCTTGGCTTCGGTGGTGCGGGCCTCCTCGCGCTGCTGCTCGGATACGACGACGCCGGAGAGCCGCTGATAGCGCTCCAGGTTGCGCTGGGCCTGGTCGAGCGCGGCCTTGCTCGATGCGACGGCGGCGTTGGCCCTGTCGAGCGCGATGGCGAAGCGGTCGCGATCGATGCGGAAAAGCAGGTCGCCTTTCTTCACCGTGGCATTGTCGGCGACCGCCACGTCGCTGACGAGGCCGGACACGTCGGGCGTCACCGAGACCACATCCACGCGCACATGCGCGTCGCGTGTCCATGGTTCGCGCATGTAGATGTCCCACAGGTGCCACCCGCCATAGACCGCCGCCGCGACGACGATGAGCGTGATGACCACGCGGCCCAGAGCCTTGAGCGCATTCTTCATGATGACATCCAATGCGAAAACCCGGCGATGGCCCAGAGCAGCAGCACATAGACCGCAATGTCGAACAGCGCCGGGTGCCAGACCAGCCTGTGCAGCCCGGTCCGCGCGAAGATGTTGCGCAGCACCAGGCTGGCGGCGAAGGCAAGCAGCATGGCCACGAGCAAGCCCGGCACAAGCACGCCGCCGATCGCGAATTCCCGCATGATCATCGCGGCCCCTCCAGGAAATCGGCGTGGTCCAGTGCGCTGTGGGCAATTTCCTCCAGCAGGGCCGCGCCGTGCAGCAGCTTCCTGTCGCCATGCGGCGAGGCATATGCGATCCGCTTCAGCCGGCCCGCGGCCAGATGGCAGAGGCGCGCAAGGCGCCGTGGGTGGCCGTCGCCGAGCCGCCGCAGCACCGCCTCTATCGCGCGGGCGACGAGCCTCTGCTCCGACCGCAGGCTGTGGAGGGCGATGGCCGCGTGGCCGATGGTCAGCGAGGCCAGCATGCCGCGCTGTTCGCGCTCGCTCTCCTCGGGGGAAACCGCCGGGTTGGTAACGAGCTGCCTGCTGAAGCGGTCGGCGGTGCGGCTCAGCCACGCATGCTGCGACCAGCGCTCCGGATTGCGGCCGATGGACGCCAGGTCGTGCCGGACGGCTGTATGCAGCCGACGCCGGATGCGCAGCGGGTTCACCGGTAGCAGCAGCGCAAAGACCAGCGTGCCGCAGGCAATGCCGATGAGCAGCGCAAGCGAGCTGTTGAGAAAGCCGATGAAATCGGCTCGCGCGCCGTTTTCGGGGCCGATCAGGTCCCAGATGAACAGGGTGAAGCTGGTCGCGGGCGCGGCGATGCGCGGATGGCGCATGGCGATGCCGCCGGCAATGAGGAAGGGGCTCGTCACGGCCGCCAGCATGACGAAGCCGGAGACGGCCGGCAGCAGCACGAAATTGCACACCGTCGCCGCGACGATCGCCGCCGCCGCGCCCTTGAGGAAGCCCAGACCGGCGGCGATCGCGTTCGGGCGGGTGGCGAACAGTGAGCAGATGACCGCAACGATCACCACCACGCCCGACCCGGAGGGCCAGGCGGTGGCGATCCAGAAGGCGGCGGCCACAAGCACGGCGACGAAGGAACGCAGGGCGTTCTCGAATGCCGCGACGCGGTCGAAATGGAAATGGAAGGAGAGGCGCGATGCCGGTGCATTGGCGTCCACCAGCAGCCCCTGGCGCATCAGCGCTTCATGCGTATTGGTGAGCAGCAGTTCCAGCCGGTCGACGAGCTGGAACCGGGAGGGGACGCTATCCCGGCCGGTTTCGCCCGCCTGCCGGTCGGCGGGCTCGCCGATCTTCCGGATGAATGCGGGGATAGCGGAGCGGCCCGTTGCCGGGTTTTGCGCCACCCGGTCCAGCAGGTCCGCGGTTTCGGCGACCAGCGGGTCTTGCGGCTCCGGATTGCGGGCGAGATATTCGCGCAGCGTCTGGGCGGCGGCCAGCTGCGCCAGGCTCGCGGCAACCGCGCCGCGCAGATGGCCGAAGCGCCGGCGCACGTCGATCGAGCTGGCGGCGGCATATTCGCCCGTCGCGTCGAGATCTACCGCGCCGGCGAAAAGCCGTTGCAGGGCGACGCTGTTGTCCTCGCCGCGCAAGGCGCGCGCGCATATGGCGGCGGCCTGCCGCACGAAGCCGTCCAGGCGCTGGCGAAGGCCGGTCAGCGGCGTGCCGGGGGCGAACACGGCCGTGAACACGGCCTCGGTGATGATGCCGAGGCTGATATAGGCTACGCGGGCGATGGCGATGTCGAAGACCGCATTCGGCTGGCTCGATGCGCTGATGCCGATGATGGCTGCCGTATAGCCGGCCAGCACCGCGCCATAGGAGCGGAAATTGCGCAGCGCCGTCGACGCCGCGGTGCAAAGCGCCAGCCAGATCGCCAGCGCCAGGAAGAACAGTTCCGGTGCCTGCGCGAAGGCGGCGATGAGGATGATCGCGACCGTCGCGCCGATCACCGTGCCCATGAGGCGGTACTGGCTCTTGGAGAGGCTCATGCCGCGGCTGCCCTGCGCCACGATCCAGACCGTCATCGCTGCCCATTTCGGCTCGTCGAAGTCGAGAAGGAAGGCGATGTAGAGGGCGGTCAGCGACGCCGCCGTGGTGCGCAGGGCAAAGCTCACGGCGGGCCATGTGATGCCCGCCGGCAGGGCCGGTAGCGCTTCCCGCAGCGGGGAGAGCCTGGAAAGATATGTTGCCGTCGACATGTGCTGCCACATAACGACCGGGAGACGTTGAAATAATACACCTTGAGTGGCAATAATTCTTGCCAATTGTGGCATAATCTCTTGAATTCAAGTGGACGCGCTGGATTTCAACGGTATCCGGGTTTTCCTGCGGGTGGTGGAGCGGGGCAGCTTCACGGCGGCTGCGGCGCAGCTTGGCCTGCCGCTGACCACGGCGAGCCGCCGCGTGCGGGCGCTGGAGGCGCGACTCGGCGTCCAGCTCCTATACCGCACGACGCGACGCATCCGCGTCACCGAGGCGGGCCGCGATTATTATGAGCGCTGCGTGCGCGCCGAGACGCTGCTGGAAGAGGCCGTCGAGGCCGCGCGGGCGCGGCATGCCGAGCCGCAGGGGACGCTCAGGGTATTGACGCCTTATGCGCCGGGGCTGATTGCGCTGGAGCCGACGCTGGCCGAGTTCCGCAAACGTTTCCCCAAGGTGCAGCTCGTGCTCACTTATGACAACCATCCGCTGGACCTCATCGAGGGCGGGTTCGACGTCGCCCTGCGCACCGGGCCGCTGCCCGATTCCGCCGGCTATGCGGCGCGCTCGCTGGGCTGGTCGCGCGCGAGGCTGGTGGCAAGCCGGGCCTATCTCGACCGGCATGGCCGGCCGGCCGCGCCGCAGGACCTCGCGGGCCATGCCATCCTTGCCGTCAGCGACAGCGCGCCGCTGGTCACCTGGCAATTGAAGAACGACGCCGGCACCGTCATCGAAGTGGTGCTGCGGCCGGCGCTGGTCTCCAACGAATCCGCGACGGTCATCCGCCAGGTCGCCAACGGTGCCGGCATCGCGCTCGTCTCGGTCCAGCTCATGGTCCACCGGCTCGCCGCCGGCGAGCTGGAAGTCGTCCTGCCCGGCTGGCGCCGCGCGCAGGATTCCGAACTCAGCGTGCTCTTTCCGAAACGCGCGACACAGGACCCCAAGGTGCGCGCCTTCGTCGATTTCCTGAGGGAAGTCTTCAGTTCCTGGGCCATGCCGGACGGGAAGCGTGAATGACGGGAGGTTTGCCAGGCGGAAACCCGCATTCGCATCTCGCGGTGCTGGGTGGCCACCGAGGAGGCGGATCGGTTGGCAGACACATCCGTCACAAGATTATCAACAACCAATAACCACATTATGTTGACATGTGTTCCGGCGTTAATGCCTATATATAGATGTCACGGTTCTTCCCTTTCGATTCGACCGGGAAGCTAAGAGGGAAGCCGGTGCCCCGCAACGGGAAAGCCGGCGCTGCCCCCGCAACTGTAAGCAGTGAGCTTGCGTCGAGTTACGCCACTGGCGCTTCAGCGCCGGGAAGGCCGACGAAAGCGGCGACCTGCGAGCCAGGAGACCTGCCGCGACAGCATGAACGTCCACGGGCGGGGTGTCCCGGTGGTGCGCTTGCGGCGGCCGGGAATATCCTTGCCGCCCGGCATGCGTCCCGCGATTTCCCCGCCGACAACGCCACGGGGAAACAGATGCCGGCGACCGCGCTTCAGACAGACGGAACGATCACCGTTCCAGCCACCTTCCATGACACTGCCACCACGCCGACGGAGCCTGGCTACCGGCTCGTGCGCCGCAACGGCGCGGTGACGCCTTTCGATGCGACGAAGATCACGGTCGCTCTCACCAAGGCGTTCCTCGCGGTCGAGGGATCGGTGGCCGCGGGCTCGCGGCGCGTGCACGACGTCGTGGAGGAACTCACCGCGCAGGTGGTCTCGGCGCTGACGCGGCGTGTCGGGGAGGGGCGCACCTTCCACATCGAGGAAGTCCAGGACCAGGTGGAGCTGGCCCTGATGCGCGGCGGGCACCACCGGGTCGCGCGGGCCTATGTGCTCTACCGCGAGGAGCGGGCGCGCGAGCGCGCGGCGGCGAAGGCGGTCACGGCCGAAGCCGGTGTCCCCGCATTGCAGGTGAAGGCGGAGGACGGCAGCCTTGTGCCGCTGGATGAGGCGCGGCTGGCGCGCATCGTCGAGGAAGCCTGCGAGGGGCTGGAAGCCGTTTCGGCAGAGCCGATCCTGACCGAGACGCGGCGCAATCTCTATGACGGAATTTCGCTGGACGAGCTGGCGCTCGCGCCGATCCTGGCCGCGCGCACGCTGGTCGAGCGCGAGCCGAACTACGCCTTCGTCTCGGCGCGCCTGCTGCTCGACAAGCTGCGGCGCGAGGCGCTTTCCTTCGTTTCCGGCCATCCGGAGCAGGCCACGCAGGGCGAGATGGCGGAGCGCTACGCTTCCTATTTCCCCGGTTTCATCCGCGCCGGCATCGAGGCGGAACTGATCGACCCCGAGCTTGCCCGTTTCGACCTCGCCAGGCTGGGTGCGGCGCTGAAGCCCGAGCGCGACCTGAACTTCCAGTATCTCGGCCTGCAAACGCTCTACGACCGCTATTTCCTGCACACGAAGGGCAAGCGCTTCGAGCTGCCGCAAGCCTTCTTCATGCGGGTGGCGATGGGGCTTGCCGTGCGCGAGATCGATCGCGAGGCCCGCGCCATCGAGTTCTATGGCCTCCTGTCTTCCTTCGACTTCATGGCCTCGACGCCGACCCTGTTCAATTCGGGCACGCTTCGCCCGCAACTGTCGTCCTGCTTCCTCACGACGGTCTCCGACGATCTCGACGGTATCTTCAAGGCGGTGAAGGACAACGCGCTGCTGGCCAAATATTCGGGCGGCCTCGGCAACGACTGGACGCCGGTGCGGGGGCTGGGCGCGCATATCAAGGGCACCAATGGCGAGAGCCAGGGCGTCGTGCCGTTCCTGAAGGTGGCCAACGACACGGCGATCGCCGTCAACCAGGGCGGCAAGCGCAAGGGCGCGGTCTGCGCCTATCTGGAAACCTGGCATGTCGACATCGAGGAATTCCTCGACCTCAGGAAGAACACCGGCGACGACCGCCGCCGCACGCACGACATGAACACGGCCAACTGGGTGCCGGACCTGTTCATGGAACGGGTCGAGGCGGATCGCGAGTGGACGCTGTTCTCGCCCGACGAGGTGACGGACCTGCACGACCTCTCCGGCACGGCTTTCAGGAAGGCCTATGAAGCCCATGAGGAGAAGGCGGCTGCCGGCGGAATAAAGGTGTTCCGCAAGGTCCGCGCGCTCGACCTGTGGCGCAAGATGCTGACCATGCTGTTCGAGACCGGGCATCCGTGGGTCACCTTCAAGGATCCCTGCAACATCCGCTCGCCGCAGGGCCATGTCGGCGTGGTGCATTCGTCCAACCTGTGCACCGAGATCACGCTGAACACCTCGAAGGACGAGGTGGCGGTGTGCAATCTCGGCTCCATCAACCTGGTCAATCACCTGACCGGAAAGGGGCTCGACCTCGATCGGTTGGCCGCGACCGTGAAGACGGCGATGCGCATGCTGGACAACGTCATCGACATCAACTTCTACACCATCCCCGAGGCGCGGCGCTCCAACCTCCGGCATCGCCCGGTCGGCCTCGGCCTGATGGGCTTCCAGGACGCGCTGCAGGCGCTCCGCATTCCCTATGCCTCGCCGGAGGCCGTGAAGTTCGCCGACCGCAGCATGGAGGCGATCAGCTACCATGCCATTTCCGCTTCGGTGGACCTCGCCGCCGAGCGCGGCCGTTATGCCAGCTTCGAAGGCTCCCTGTGGTCGAAGGGCATTCTGCCCATCGATTCGATCAGGCTGCTGGAGGAGGCGCGTCCCGGCGTGGAAATGGATTCCGCCTCGACCCTCGACTGGGAGGCGCTGCGCAAGCGGGTGGGGAAGACCGGCATGCGCAACTCCAACTGCATGGCGATCGCGCCGACGGCGACCATCTCCAACATCTGCGGCGTGTCGCAGTCGATCGAGCCCGCCTACCAGAACCTGTTCGTCAAATCGAACATGTCGGGCGACTTCACGGTCGTCAACGCGCAGCTCGTCCACGACCTCAAGGCGCGTGGCCTGTGGGACGAGGTCATGGTTTCCGACCTCAAATATTTCGACGGCTCGGTCGGCCAGATCGACCGCATTCCCGATGATCTCAAGGCGCTCTATGCCACCGCCTTCGAGATCGACGCGAGCTGGCTGGTCGAGGCTGCCTCGCGCCGGCAGAAATGGATCGATCAGGCGCAGTCGCTCAACCTCTATATCGCAAATCCGAGCGGCAGGAAGCTGGACGAGCTTTATCGGCTTGCATGGCGCAAGGGGCTGAAGACCACCTACTACCTGCGCTCGCGGTCGGCCACGCACGTCGAGAAATCGACGCTGAAGGGCACGGACGGCAAGCTCAATGCGGTTTCTCCGGCGGTCGTCGCGGCGGCGCCTATCGTGGTCGATCCGGGGCAGGCTTGGGGCAAGGCCTGCGCCATCGACGATCCCGAATGCGAGGCCTGCCAGTAGGACAACGCATCCCGCGTCATCCCGGCCAAGGGAGCGGAGCGACCGCGAGCCGGGATCCATTCCGCTTCGACCGTTCCGGCATGGATCCTTGGCAGCTCCCGCTTCGCCAGGGCCTCCGGGATGACGCTCACTTTCTTTCTCTATTCATAAGGACATTACCGATGCTCGACTGGTCCGAACCCAAAACCAACCCCGCGATCCCGCTGCCCGGCCAGGATGCGCCGGCTGCCGACGCCACCGGCCTCGGCGCGATCGAGCGCGGCGCTGCCCGCGTGACGGTCGACGAAAAGCGCATGATCAACGCGCGCGCCGACGTGAACCAGCTGCTGCCGCTGAAATACCGCTGGGCCTGGGAAAAATACCTTTCCGGCTGCAACAACCACTGGATGCCGACCGAGGTTTCCATGCAGGCCGACATCGCGCTGTGGAAGTCGAAGGACGGGCTGACCGACGACGAGCGGCGCATGCTCAAGCGCAACCTCGGCTTCTTCGCGGCGTCCGAATCGCTGGTGGCCAACAACATCGTGCTCGCCATCTACCGGCACCTGACCAATCCCGAATGCCGCCAATACCTGCTGCGCCAGGCCTTCGAGGAGGCGATCCACACCCATACCTTCCAGTACATCGTGGAAAGCCTGTCTCTGGACGAGGGCGAGCTGTTCAACATGTATCGCGAGGTGCCGTCGATCACCGACAAGGCGGCCTGGGCGCTGAAGCACACGCAGAACCTCGACAATCCCGACTTCAGGACCGGCACGCCGGAAGCCGACCAGTCGTTCCTGCGCGATCTCGTCGCCTTCTACGTCATCTTCGAGGGCATGTGGTTCTACACCGGCTTCGCGCAGATCCTGTCGCTCGGCCGCCGCAACAAGATGGTCGGCATCGCCGAGCAGTACCAGTACATATTGCGCGACGAGTCGATCCATCTGAATTTCGGCATCGACGTCATCAACCAGATCAAGCTGGAGAACCCGCATCTGTGGACCAGGGCGTTCCAGGACGAGGTGCGCGGCATGATCTCGGATGCGGCCGCACTGGAAGCCGCCTATGGCCGCGATACCATGCCGCGCGGCTTCCTCGGTCTCAATGCGGCGCTGTGCGAGCAGTACATGCACTTTATCGCCAACCGGCGCTGCGCCCAGCTTGGCCTGGCTCCGGTCTTCGCCGAGACGGAGAATCCCTTCCCATGGATGAGCGAGGCGATGGACCTGAAGAAGGAGAAGAACTTCTTCGAGACACGCGTCATCGAATATCAGAACGGCGGCGCGCTGAGCTGGGATTGACGAGGCAGGGATTTACGCGTCGCATCGCTTCGACGTTCCAGGCCGGATTGAATCCGGTCTGGAACGGCGTGGCCATGAGCGAACCGCCGGCAAAACGGAAAAAGCTCCCGCAAACTGGCGATTGCAGCGCCCCAAGTCGATCGTCTAACATATGGGTGTCGCTGCGGGTACCCATTGAACCAGTCTGCCAGGTGACCATGGTTGGTACAGGCAATATAGCCGTCATTGCAAATCGCGACGGCGTGGATTGCCAAAGCCTCCTTGCGGAGGCCGCAGCCGAATGGCGCAGCAGGGGTGTCCGGGTTGTTGGCGTGATCGCTCGGGATCATGACGCCGGCGACGGATCCTGCAGCGCGGGTTTCCTGCAGGACATCGTTTCCGGCAACCGGTTTTCGATCCATCTGGACGCTGCACCCGCCGGCACCGCGTGCCATCTGGATGCCGGGGGCGTGGACTGCGCCTGCGCCGGCCTGCTCCCGCAGATTCCCTCCGGCGACATCGTCGTCCTCAGCAAGTTCGGCAAGCTGGAGGCTGCCCGGCAGGGCCTTCGGGCGGCATTCGAAGCCGCCATCGCCACCGGAAAGCCGGTGCTGACGACGGTTTCGCCGAGGCATGCCGATACCTGGAAAGTTTTTGTTCCCACCGCGCTCCGGCTGACCCCGGATATGGCGTCGCTCGATCGATGGTGGCGGGCCATGAGAATACAGGCCTGGCCCGCCGAATGACGATGTGGTGGTCCGCCGGTTGCCGCAGACGTTTCAGCCTGCCGCTTCCGCGAGGCTCGGCGCGGTTTCGGAGTCGATCCGGTTGCCGACCGTCAGTCCGTGCGATTTCGCGAACGCGGCAGCCGACAGCTTCTGGCCGGCTTCGGTGCGGACCTTGGATATCTCGATCGTCCCGCCCTGAACGACGATGCTGATGCTCTGTTCGCCGATCGCCGCGATTTCACCCGGCTTGCCGCGAACCTCGCCGAAGCGTCGCACGGGATGTTTGACCGCCTCGAACAGCCTCACCTTCTTGCCGTGCACCTTGGTCCATGCGCCGGGCGCCGGGTCGCAGCCGCGGATCAGGTTGTGGATGATGTCGATGTGGTTGTGCCAGTCGATCCGGGCTTCCGCATCCCTGCACCAGCCCTCATAGGAGGCCTGGCTTTCATCCTGCTCCGTCTCGGAGTGCTTGCCGGCCACCACGAGATCCGCCGCTTCCAGCATTGCCTTGACCCCGAGCGGAAACAGCCAGTCGAAATAGACGCTGCCCAGCGTGTCCTCCGGCCCGATGTCGACGGTCTTTTGAAGGATGACGGGGCCTTCGTCGAGACCATCGGTCGGCCGGAAGATGGTCAGGCCGGTCTGCGTATCGCCCTTGATGACGGGCCAGTTGATCGAGCTTGGCCCGCGATATTTCGGCAGCAGCGACGGGTGATACTGGATCGTGCCATGCCTGGGGATGTTGACGAAGGACTGCGGCGCGAACTGCAGCACATAGGCCATGACGGCGATGTCGACATCGAGCGCCCGCAGCGCGTTCTCGGCCGCCTCGCCTTTGAGGCTCGGCAACTGGAAAACCCTGAGTCCCGCCTTTTCCGCCGCGACCCGCAGGGGATCCGGTCTGGACCCCGGCTTTTCCGGCGCGCAGAACACGCCCGCCACATCGTCGCCGCGCTCCAGGAATGCCTCCAGCACGCTTTGTCCGAATGCCTGTTGTCCAATGATGGCAATGCGCATGATATTCCTCTCCTTCAGAGTCCGGGCAAGGTTCCACCGTTCCCTCCGTGGCCGTGTCACGGAGGGCTGCGGTATTCTGCCGGGTGAAAAGCGCCGAACCGGGTGCTGCTCAGCGGCCGGTGTTGATCCAGACGGCCTTGGGTTCGGTGAAGTTCTCGATCGCGGCGTCGCCGTGCTCGCGGCCGAAGCCGGAATCGCGCGCGCCGCCCCAGGGCAGGCGGATGTCGGTCGGACCGTAGGTGTTGATCCAGACCGTGCCCGCCTTCAGCCGCCGGGTGAAGCGGTGCGCCCGGCCGATGTCGCCGGTCCATACGCCGGCGGCCAGGCTGTAGACGGTGCCGTTGGCGATGCGCACGGCATCTTCCTCGTCCTTGAACGGGATGACGGCGGCCACGGGGCCAAAAATCTCTTCCTGCGAAATGCGCATCTCGTGTTCGACATTGGCGAAGACGGTGGGCTCGACATAGAACCCGCGCTCGCCGTGGCGATTGCCGCCGGTGACCAGTTGCGCCCCTTCCTTCCTGCCGATCTCGATATAGTCGAGCACGCGCTTCATCTGCGCCTCCGAAACCAGCGGTCCCATTGCCGTGGAGGTTTCCAGCGGATCGCCGATGCGGGTGGACTGTGCGCGCGCGGCCAGCCGCGCCACAACCTCGTCGTGGATGCTCTCATGCACGAGGATGCGTGACCCGGCCGAGCAGACCTGGCCGGTGTTGAAGAAGATGCCGGAACCCGCCGCCTTGACCGCGGCGTCGATGTCGGCGTCGGGGAAGATGATGTTGGCCGACTTGCCGCCCAGCTCCAGCGTCACGCGCTTGAGGTTGCCGGCCGCGCCCTGCAATATCTGGCGTCCCACCACCGGCGAGCCGGTGAAGGTGATCTTGTCAACATCGGGATGGTCGACCAGCGCCTGTCCGGCGACCCTGCCGAAGCCCGGAACGACGTTGAGCACGCCCGCCGGGAAGCCCGCCTCGAGCGCCAGCTCGCCGATCTTCAGCGCGGTCAGCGGCGTGATTTCGGCGGGCTTCAGCACTACGGTGCAGCCGCAGGCGAGAGCGGGCGCGATCTTCCACATGCCGATCATCAGAGGGAAATTCCACGGGATGATCGCGCCGACGACGCCGAGCGGCTCGCGCACCGTATAGGTGAGCGCGTCCGGGCGGGCGGGGATCACCTGTCCGTTGATCTTGTCGGCCATGCCGGCATAGTAGGTCAGCGTGTCGAGCACCGCGGGCAGGTCCTGGCGGCGGATGGCCGACACCGGCTTGCCGGAATCGAGGCTTTCCAACCGCACCAGCTCGTCCTCGTCGCGGCGGATCAGATCGGCAAGCCTGAGCAGCAGCGCGCCGCGCTCGCTTGCCTTCATGTGGCCCCAGGCGCCCTCGAAGGCGGCACGGGCTGAGCGCACGGCGGCATCCACATCGGCGGCGTCCGCCTCCGCCACCCGGGCAATGACCTCGCCGGTGGCGGGGTTCACGGTCTCGAAGCTGCGGCCGGAAAGCGCGGAGACGCGGCCTCCGTCGATCAGCAGCCTATGTGTGTCGTCGGTGATCCGGTTGAGCATTCTGGCCTCCACTCATATGAACTGGAATTCATATTCCATTCCAGCAACGGCGACCGCTACCGGCGCCGACGGAACGGAAATCATGCTAGTGACCTTATAAAGTCTTTGGAATATGAAATCTTATGCCTATGGTGGGAGGCGGATATATGAAAACGGGAACCTATCTGGTTGCAGGCAATATATGAAATAAAGTGCATATCTTGCCGTAGCTTGCTTAGCCAACCCTTCAGCCTCGGGAGGAGGACATGATCCAGATCGAGATCGAGCCGGTGTGGCGCTTCAGGCGCGGCGAGGACGCGCAGTCGCTTCAGATCATGCTGGATTTCCTGGCCGAGATCCGGGCGACGGGAAAGATCACCGCCGCCGCCGACCGGGCCCACATATCCTACCGGCACGCCTGGAACCTGATCGAGAAATGGTCGGAGTTCTTCAACACGCCGCTGGTGGTGCGCCAGCAGGGCAGCGGCACCAGCCTCACACCGTTCGGCGACAAGCTGGTCTGGGCGGGGCAGCGGCTGGAAGCGCGGCTGCGTCCGCTGCTGCAGAACCTGTCGCAGGAACTGGAGACGGAAATCAACCAGATGCTGCCGAACGGGCCGCTGGTGCTGCGGGTGCATGCCAGCCACGGCTTCGCGGTGCCGAAGCTGCGCGAGCTGCTCAGCCGGGAGCCGGACATCGGCGTCGATTTCCGCTATGTCAGCAACCAGAGCTCGCTAGTGTCGCTGGCGCATGATGGCTGCGACCTGGCGGGCATGCATCTGCCGCGCGGCGAATTGCGCAAGCGGGCGATCGCGGCCAGCAAGGGCTGGCTCAGCCCCGGCATCCACCGCGTCATCGGCTTCGTGACGCGCGAGGTGGGCTTGATCGTGGCGCCCGGCAATCCGCTCGGCATCACAACGGTGGAGCATCTGCTGAACCCGCAGGTGCGCTTCGTCAATCGCGATCCGGATTCGGGCACGCGGCAACTGTTCGAGCATTTGCTGGCCCAGCAGCGCATCGATCCCTCACGCATCAATGGCTACGAACATGCCGAGTTCACCCATGCGGCTGTCGCGGCCTATGTGGCCTCGGGCATGGCGGATGCCGCGTTCGGCGTGGAGGCGGCGGCGCGCCAGTTCGGCCTCGATTTCGTCCGCCTGCTGACGGAGGAGTATTTCTTCGTCTGCCGCAAGGAAATCCTGGAGGTCGATGCGGTGCGGCGGGTGCTCTCCATCATGCGCAGCCAGGAGTTCCATGGGCACATCTCGCGCCTTCCCGGCTACACGGTGAACGACGCAGGCTCGGTCAAGACCATCCGCGAGGTGTTCAGGAATTGAGCCTCAAAGATCGTTGCTCTGCGGCAGGATGACGAGGTCGCGGATGGTGACGTTGCGCGGCCGCGTCAGCATGAACAGCACCGCCTCGGCAACCTCGGCCGGCTCGATCAGCCCGCCCGCGGCGAGCTCGGCTTCCAGCTTGTCCTTCGGCCAATCGCTGATCAAGGCCGTCACGACCGGCCCGGGCAGCACCGCGCCGACGCGGATGGAGTGCCTGGCGACCTGCCGGCGCACCGTGTGCACGAAAGCCTGCACGGCATGTTTGGAGGCGGTGTAGATCGGTTCCCACACCACCGGAACCACGCCGGCGATCGAGCTGGTCACGATGATGTCGCCCGTCTTGCGTTCCACCATGTGCGGCAGCACCGCATGGACGCTGCGGAACACGGCATTGATGTTGAGGCTCAGCATGCGGTCCCATGCATCGGGATCGCCATCGAGGATTTCGCCACCGACATAGGAGCCGGCATTGGCATGGAAGATGTCCAGTTGCCCCGCCGCCTCAAGGATTGCGGGCATCATGGTCGCAACGCTTTGCGGAACGGTAAGGTCGACCGCCAGCGGGATGGCGTTCGGGCCGAGATCGGCGCAGGCAGCCCGCAGTGCTTCCTCGGCACGGTCGATGAGAACGACGCGCGCGCCCGCATTCAGCAGGGATTTCGCGCATTCGAGTCCGATGCCCGATGCCGCGCCGGTGATTGCCGCGACTTTGCCGGCGAGATCCTGAGCCATTAAACTACCTCTTCGAATGCTGATGCTTGGAAAGCGTCATGCGCCGGATGCAGGAAAGCCGTCGGTTCAGCCTTCGGGAAAGAAACCGACCGTCGCATCCGAAGCTCGTGCGGCATTTCAGGCCGCGAACAGATGGGACAATTGCGGATCGAACGCGAACTCGACCGCGCTGCCGGCCTCAAACACCTCGTCCTGCGGGATGGCAGCCAAAGCGCGCTCGCTTGACATGGTTTCGAAGCTGACGATGGTTTCCGTGCCCAGGCGCTCGACCAGCGAGACATTTCCTTTCACCCGGCCGCTCCCGGTCGCATCGGTATCGCGCTTCAGATATTGCGGTCGCACACCGAGCACTGCCCGATCTCCGCTGGAAAAGCCTTTCGCCTCGATCGTTACCGGCGAGACGGTGGGCGATTCCACCGTGACCGAGGAGCCCGAGACCGCCGTTACCTTCACATCGAGGAAATTCATCTTCGGCGAACCGATGAAGCCAGCCACGAATTTGTTTGCCGGCTTCTTGTAGATGTCGATCGGCGCGCCGATCTGCTGCACCACGCCGCCTTCGAGCACCACGATCTTGTCGGCCAGCGTCATCGCCTCGACCTGGTCATGCGTGACATAGATCATCGTCGCGCCGAGTTCCTTGTGCAGCTTGGCGATCTCCATGCGCATGTCCATGCGCAGCGCGGCATCGAGGTTCGAAAGCGGCTCGTCGAACAGGAACACGGTTGGCTTGCGGATGATCGCGCGGCCGATGGCGACGCGCTGCCGCTGCCCGCCGGAAAGCTGGCTCGGCTTGCGGTCGAGCAGGTGCTCCAGCTTGAGAATGCGCGCAGCCTCGCGCACGCGGGTGTCGATCTCGGCCCTGGGCGTCCTGTTGAGCGTCAGCCCGAAGCTCATGTTCTCATAGACAGTCAGGTGCGGATAGAGCGCATAGGACTGGAACACCATGGCGATGCCGCGCTCGCGCGGCTCCATTTCATTGCAGCGCTTGCCGTCGATGATCAGATCGCCGCCGGTGATGTCTTCAAGGCCGGCGATCATGCGCAGCAGGGTCGACTTGCCGCAGCCGGACGGGCCGACGAAGACGACGAACTCGCCATCCGCGATATCGAGATCGACGTTCCTGATGACGTCGGTGGCGCCGAATTTCTTCCGCACCTTTGCGAGGCGCAAGCCTGCCATGTCATTTCTCCCCGTTCATGATGCGACGAGCCGAAGTTGCCGATTTCTGCAGGGCTTCGAACGCTGCGAAGCGTCGCTCGTGCAGGGCAGCCGCCTCGCCGCCCGTCGGATGGAAGATCTCGCCGACCGACGACATGGTCTCCATCGCGCTTTCGAGATTGTCGAAGGCATCGGCGGCGGTCGCGCCGAGCATCGCGGCTCCGAGCAGGACCGGATCGGGCTGGCGCGAGACCAGAACCGATATGCCGGTGCAATCCGCCAGAAGCTGGCGGATCAGCGGATGGCGCCCCGCCCCGCCGCTCAACGCAATCGTGTCGATGGTCGCCCCCCGGGCGCGGCTGGCGCCGATGATCTGGCGCAGCCCGTAACCCAATCCGAGAATCCCGGCGACATAGAGCGAGACGAGACTGTCCAGATCGCGTTCCATGCCAAGACCGGAAACCAACGCCCGCGACCCGGGGTCGGCATTGGGCGACCGATTGCCGAGAAACTCGGGCACGACCGTCAACTCGCCTGCAAGACAGGCGGCATCCGATGCGGTGGCTGCGCGTGAGGCTGCGATGTCGGCCAGCCATGACGGCAGTGAAAGGCCCAGCTCGTCAGCCTTCGAGCGCGCTTCGACCGCCGCCGGATGGAAGGCGACGAGCTGGTCTATCGCCGCACCAGCCGCCGACTGCCCGCCTTCGCTCAACCACAGGCCGGGTATCATCGCGGAATAGTAAGGACCCCAGACACCGGGAATGAAAACCGGTTCGGCGCTGCTGGCCATCGTGCAGGCCGACGTGCCGAACACATAAGCCATGCGCGTGGTTGCCGAACCGGTGCCGCCACGCGCGCCGACCGATCCGACGCCGCCGGCATGCGCGTCGATCAGCCCGGCCCCGACAGGCGTGCCGGGGCTCAGGCCGAGTTCGCTTGCTGCCTGAGGCGTCAGGCCATGCCCGAGTGCTTGCCCGGCCGGCACGATCTCCGTCCCGATCCGCGCAAAACCGGTCTCGGCGAGATCGCCCAGGCCGACCTGCCGGAAATAGCTCTCGTCCCAACGCCGTTCGTGGGCGAGGTAAGTCCATTTGCAGGTGACTGTGCACACCGACCGCGCGAGGCTTCCCGTGGCGCGCCAGGTGAGGAAATCGGTGAGGTCGAAGAACTGCCAGGCGGCCTCGTAGGTGGCCGGCAGGTTTTCCTTTAACCACAGCAGCTTCGGCGTCTCCATCTCCGGCGATATGACGCCGCCGACATAGTCGAGCACGCGGTGCCTCGTCTCATTGATCCTGCGCGCCTGATCGGTCGCGCGGTGATCCATCCAGACGATGATGTTGCGGGTGCCGTCGCCGTGGCCACCAACCGCAAGCGGCGTCCCGCCCGGCCCGAGCACGACGAGCGAACAGGTGGCGTCGAAGCCCAGCCCGTCAATGTCGCCGGCACCCAACCCGGCGATAGCGAGCGCCTCGCGCACGCTCGCACATACCGCCCGCCAGATGTCATTGCTGGACTGCTCTGCGAAATCAGCTCCGTCCTGATAGAGAGCGATGTCGCGCCTGGCGGTCGACACCATGTTCCCATGCCGATCGAATATGCCGGCGCGGGCGCTGCCGGTGCCGACATCGATCCCCACGAAATAGCGAGACGTCATATCCATCTTTCCTGTTCCAGCTCGCGATGGTCCTCGTTGGATGGCGTGCGACCCGGTTTGAACAACCGGATCGCATGCCCCGTCAGGCTACGGCCTCGCGGCCTGGGGCTGATGCCCGCGTTCCATCCGGATTACGCAGATAGACACCGTGTTCGAGCTGCTGGCGACGCAGTTCCTGCACATCGATGTCCGCTGGCGCCCTGTTCCCGCGAATGGAGATCCTGGCCGCACGCCCGGCTGCCTCGCCCATCGCCATGCAGGTCGCCATGACGCGGATCGCGCCCATGGCTTCATGCGTGGCCGAAATGCTCCTGCCGGCAACCAGAAGATTGCCGATCTTGTTGGGCACCAGCGAACGGTAGGGAATGTCGTAGCAGTCGCCGCACCAGATCAGCGTGCAGCCGTCGTCGCCGGGACGATGAATGTCGATCGGATAGCTTGCCACCGCGATCGCATCGTCGAAATGCCGGCAGCTCAGCACGTCTTCCTGCGTGAGTACGTAGTGGCCCACGATGCGGCGCGTCTCGCGGATGCCGAGGAAAGGTGCGGTCTTGGTGAAGTAGGCCGCTTCGAAGCCGGGAACGTAGTTGATCAGATAGGTGACGATGTCATCGATCTGGCGCCGTCCCTCGATCTCGCCATTGGTGAGGCTGCGCGCGTCGGTGCCGTCCGTGCCCTTCACGCGCGTCATGTTGATCCACACCTCGCCTTTCTTCAGGCCGGTGATGATGATGGTGCGCTCATTGGGAATGTCGAGCCCGCGTTCCTGCTTGGCCCTGGCCATCAATTCGCGCAGGCCCACCACGATGAACTGGTGGTTCTGGCCGAAATATTCGGCCGGGATGAAATCGGTCAGGTAGGTGCGGGCCTCGCGCGGCGCGTTGGCGATGCTCATGCGCAGCTTGTCGGTGTCGACGCCGCCCAGGCAGAACATCAGGGTAGGGGGCTGCATGCCGCCATTGCCATCGCCCTTCTCGGTCGGGACACCTGCATGATAGGCGACATCGGCGTCGCCGGTGCAGTCGATCACCACCTTGGCGAGGATTGCGCTGCGGCCGCTCTTGCTCTCGGTGATGATGCCGCGGATCGTGTCATTCTCCACGATGGCGCCCGCGAAAAACGTGTAGAACAGCACATCGACGCCGGCCTCGGTCAGCATTTCCAGCGCGACCGTTTTCACCGCCTCGGGCTCCACCAGCGTGATGCCCATGTGCAGCGGGCACGGCCGATGCTCGCTGGCGCCGTCGCGCTCGTTGCGCAGGCGCTCGATGAATTTCTGCGGCAGGCCGTCGATGATCTGGTTGCCCTTCTGGCCAAGGAAGCCGAGCACCGGCAGACCGATCGTCATGTTGCCGCCGACGAAGCTGCGGCTTTCGATCAGGCCGACGCGCAGCCCGTCCTCCGCCGCCGCGAGTGCCGCCGTCAGGCCGGAGGGACCGCCGCCGACGACGAGAACATCGTACTCTGCCGAGACTGGGATTTTGCGAGCAGGCTCTTCGATGGAGCGGACCGCGGATGTGGACATGATCTGTTTTCCTGGTGACGTGTTGGCTTCGGGACCGCCGGGCAAGGAGCCCGGCGGTCAGACCTTTCTCAGGCCGGCATCATCGGCTTGACGCGCTCGATGATCGAGGCGACGGCTTCCTTGACCGGCTTGCGGCCGAGAACGGCCAGTTGCACTTCCTCGAGCAGCGTCGACTGGGCGCGTGCGGCCTCCGGGAAGGGCGGGAACGCGCCGCGCGCATGCGCCAGCACGCCGGCTTCGACCCCGGCGACCGGGTTCCTGGCGACAAAATCCTTTTCGGCGTAGGTGGAAACGCGCACAGGCCCATTGCCGTTGATCGCCATGCCGAGGGTGGTGCGCTTGCTCGAAACCTCCTTGATGAACTTCCAGGCCAGTTCCTTGTCCCTGGCGTTCCTGGGGATAACCATGCCCCAGGCTTCAACCACCGATGCCATCGGCATCTTGCCCTTGAGGGCGGCGGAAATGGGGAACTCGACCGCCTTGATCTTGCCTGGGAACTTGCTCTGCTCCGGGTTGTTGAGCTGGCCGTTGCGGGCAAAGGGCAGGACGGTGAAGGCCGCGCGGCCCTGCTGCATCCAGGTCACCTGATCGTCGTTCTTGGTGGTGGCATAGCTGCGCGGCAGCGCACCCGCCTCGAACATTCCCCTCAGCGCGTTCAGCCCTTCTTCCATGGCCGCCGGATCGGGAACCAGCTCGAAGTTCTGCGTGATGAAATCGCCGCCGAAGGCGCGCGCGAACATGACCGGGAAGACGGCCAGGTCGCTGGCCAGCACCATGCCGACCACCGGCGTGCCGGCCTTGGACTTGAACGTCGCCTTCTTCGCCTGTTCCATCAGTTCTTCGAGCGTCGTGGGCGGCGCGCTGATGCCCGCTTCCTCCAGAAGCTCCTCATTGTAGAACAGCCCCTGCGTGGCGTGGCGCACCGGAATGCCGATCAGCCTGCCGTCGACCGTCATGCCCTGCACCAGGCCGGGGGCGATGTCGCCGAAATCCTCGATCCCGTCCTTCTTCAGATAGTCGTCCAGCGGCTCGAAAAGCGCGGCGATATCCGAGGTCGGGCGGTTGTCGATGAGGTAGCCCACGCCATAGTCGGTTTCGCTCAGGCTCGCCTCGCGGAACAGACGATCCTGCAGCGGGTTGGAATCGAAGGTCGTCCAGGAAATCTCGGCATCGTTGGCCGCCTTCCAGTCCTTCATCAGGTCGCCGTCATCCGCGCCGAGCACGGTCTGGTGAACCTTGTGGCTCAGCACGTTGAGCGTCTTTCCCGCGGCCCATGAGGGACGCGTGGCAAGCAGCGCCGCCGCGCCTGCGGCAGAACCCAGGAATGCGCGTCGGCTGATCGTCGCATATGGCTTGTTGGACATGTTTTCCTCCCTGACAGACATTGGCTTATCCCTTGGTTGCCCCGGCGGTGAGACCGGCGACGAGGTAACGGTTCATGAAGATGACGAAGAGCAGGACCGGCGCGAGCTGCACGGTCGATGCGGCGAACAGGATCCCCCAGTCGACCCCGTCGATCGAGCCGAGCATTTCGGAGATCACCAGCGGCGCCGTCTTGGCCCGCGTGGCCGTGAAGATGAAGGCGAACAGGAATTCGTTCCAGGCGAAGACGACCACGAACACCGCCACTGCCAGGATTCCGGGCGATGCGAGCGGCACGATCACGCGCCGCAGGATGGTCAGCCGCCCCGCCCCGTCGATCTCGGCCGCCTCGTCGAGTTCACGCGGAATCTGGTCGATGAAGGTGCGCATCAGCACCGTGCCGAGCGACACGAAGAAGGTTGCATAGAGCACCATCAGCACGATGTGCGTGTCGTTGAGCTTCAGCGCGTTGACGATCGGGAACAGCGGCAGCGTGACGACGATCGGCGGGATCAGCCGTACGATGATGAGGGACAGCACGCTTGCATTGAGGAAACGACTGCTGTTGCGCGAATAGACATAGCCGGCGCAGGTGCTGGCCACCACTGCAAGCGCGGTGGCCCCGGCCGTTATGACGGTGCTGTTCAGCAGGCCCTGGAAGAAGACGCCCCACCGGCTCCACAGCTCGGCATAGTGCTGCAAGGTCGGCTGGAAGACATATTTGGGTGGCACGGCGAAGATGTCGGCGCCCGGCTTCAGCGAAGACATGACGATGAAGGCAATCGGCACGAGCGACCACAAGAGGATCACACAGACGGCAACGGCCTTGCCAACGCCAATGAGAAGGGGCTTAGCGCGCATTGGCGGTTACCTGTCGGCGAAGAATGAACACATAGCCGGAGGCCAGCAGCAGCGATGCCAGCACCATGATCCAGGCGGTGGCGGCGGCCGAGCCGAAGGCGTTGTAGCTGAAGGCTTCCTGATAGAGATAAACCGCGACGACCTCGGTCGAGCGTGCCGGTCCGCCCTGGGTCAGCAGCCACACCTCGGAGAAGATGCGGAATGCGAAGATATAGCGGAACAGAAGCGCGACGATCACCGCCGGTCCGAGGAGCGGCAGCGTCACCCGCCTGAACGCCTGCCACGGCGTGGCGCCATCGATGCGCGCCGCCTCATAGAGGTCGGCGGGGATCGCCAGCCGCGCGGCATAGAGGATGATGAAGGTGAAAGGCAGGTGCAGCCAGATGGTGAGCAAGGCGATCAGGATCATCGCGTGTGACGGCTCGAACGACCAATCCAGCGTCGGCAACCCAAACGACAGCAGCGCCTGCGTCACCGGACCGACATCCGGATCGAACAGAAAGCGCCACATCACCACGGCAATGACCTCGCTGACCGCATAGGGTGCCAGCACCGCCACCAGCAGAACGCGCCGGAATGGCAGGCCGCTGGCAAAAAGCAGCGCCATTCCAAGCCCGATCAGCAGCTCGACATGGACGGCCACCACCACCAGCACCACGGTGTTCCAGAGGGCGCTTCGGAAAGCCGGGTCCGAGATCGTGTCGATATAGTTGCGCAGGCCGACAAAGGTCGGCTCCTGCCCGAAGCTGGACGCATTGAGGCTCAGCCAGATCACATAGATCGACGGCAGCACGATCACGCTCAGGATCAATATATGAACCGGCGCGAGCAGGGGCACGAGGCTGGCAATGCTTCTGGAACGCAAATTGGTCCTCCCGACCGTGGTCTTTTCCTCGACCTTTACGGCCGTCTCGTTTCCTACTGTGTCGCCTTGAGTATCCCGGCCACGGCATTGGCCGACGGTGCGCGCTGCCCTCCGATGACGGCGCGGACGGAATCGCGCACCTGCAGGCTGGTCTTGAGCACTGTCGGGCAAGGCGGCGACCTGTCGCCCGACATGCGCCTGCTCAATCGCTCCCAGATGATGCCGGCCATCTCCTCGATCGGCTGGCGAATGGCGGTAAGCGCCGTCTTGCGCGCGCTCATCCACGGATAATCGTCGAAACCGATGACGGATACGGGATCGGGAATGTCGATCCGATGCCTGGCTAGTGCCGAAAGCGCGCTCAAGGTCGTGACGTTGGTGAGCCCTATGACGGCGCAGGGACGCGCATTGCGTTCGAGCCAGTTGGAGAATATCTCGGCCCCGCGCTCGCCGTTGGACGTCAACTCCAGAACGACGGGAGCGACGCCGATCGCCCTGCGCATCATTTCGCTGGCACCGCGAACGCGTTCGCGGATCGGGGAAATCTCCAGGCTCGAAGCGGCCAGGACGATTTCGCGATGGCCGAGTTCGATGAGGTGTCGTGCGGCGATCTCGCCGGCTTCGCGGTTGTCGATGGCCACCGTGTCGACGAAGGACCCTTCGGGCGCGACACGGTCGGCGAACACCATCGGCAGGTGGTCGGCTTCGTTGCGCAGCAGGGCCGGAGCGACATCGGAGCATGGCACCGCGATCAGGCCGGACGGACGCCAGCCCAGCAATGCCCGCAGGCGCGACTGCTCGAGTTCCACGTCGTCGCGGGAGCTGGCGACGATGACATCATAGCCGTCCTTCATCGCCATGACCTCGATGCGCGAGACCAGCGAGGTGAAGAACACGTCGTCCAGATCGGGAACGAGCACGCCGACGACGCGCGCCTGCCCGGACCGCAGCTGCGAGGCTGCGCGGTCGAGCTGGTAGGAAAGCTCGCGCGCCGCCTTCTCGACGCGTTCGCGCAAGTCCTGATTCACCGGCTTGGTGCCGCTGAAGACGTTCGAGACCGTGGCAATGGAAACACCCGCCCTGGCCGCGACGTCCCTGATTGTCACTCGCTTGCGATCCACGGGCATGCCATCTGTTAAACGTTTTACTGTAAAACGTTTAACACCGGTCTCGCGATTAGGTCAAGCGCTGGGGAGAGACTTTCAGGGAGAATCAAATGGCCTTTTTGGCCATCCGGTCGGGGGATTTTACGAGGATGGAAAAACGGCTCGCACTGATTGGATATTTGCGCGAAGTATCTCCACTGTCGTGCTCGGCGCCAACGGCGCCGGCAAGTCCATGATGCTCAAGGTGATTTCGGGGCTTCTCCGTTTCGAGAATGGGCGCACCAGAAGCGGCAGGATCGAATATGATGGTGAGGACATTTCCGCCATCGCTTCCCACCAGTTGGCGCGTCGCAGCATTTGCATGTCCGCAAGGGGCGTCTTCGGTGTGGCGGAAGGCCTGCAGATACGCACCGCTTCCCCCGTTGCGGGGCAGAAAAGGGCGTAACAGCGAGCTATTCGGCCGCGATGGGGCCGGGCATGGCGGCCAGCCTGCTCAGCATCGCCTCGGCTTCCGCGCCGCGTTCGGAGCGCTCGATGAAACCGCCGCCGAAGACGCGCGCGTCGTTGCCGTCATCGCTGTAGAGGACGCAGGCCTGGCCCGGAGCGATGCCGGATTCTCCATTGCCGAGCTCGACCCAGGTGGCTCCGTCGCGATTGTGCAGCATGGCCGGGCGCGGCGGACGCGTCGAGCGGACCTTTGCGAAAAGCTCGATGCCGTCGGCTCCGATTTCGTGCAGCGGCGTATCGCCCAGCCAGTTGATGTTGCGCAGGTAGATCTTGTGGGTTTCCAGCGCCTCGCGCGGGCCGACGACGACGCGCGCGTGCTCGGCGTCGAGATGCACGACATAGAGCGGTTCGCCGGAGGCGACGCCGATGCCGCGGCGCTGGCCGATCGTGTAACGCAGAATGCCCTCATGCTTGCCCAGCACCCGGCCATCGATATGGACGATGTCGCCGGGGGTGGCCGCCGTGGGCTTCAGCTTGGCGATGATGTCGGAATACTTGCCCTGCGGCACGAAGCAGATGTCCTGGCTGTCCTGCTTGTTGGCGACCGACAGGCCAAGCTCCTCGGCGATTGCGCGCACTTCGGGCTTCGACATGCCGCCCAGCGGAAAGCGCAGATAGTCGATCTGCTCCTGTGTCGTGGCGAACAGGAAATAGCTCTGGTCGCGATCGGAATCGACCGGGCGGTAAAGCGCGCGGTGCGCGCCATTGGCGCGGCTGCGGATATAGTGGCCGGTTGCCAGCGCATCGGCGCCCAGCTCGCGCGCGGTCTCCAGAAGATCGGCGAACTTGACGGTCTGGTTGCATGAAACACAGGGAATCGGCGTTTCACCCGACATGTAGCTTTCGGCGAAGGGGTCGATCACCGCCTTGCGGAAACGCTCCTCGTAGTTCAGCACATAGTGCGGAATGCCGAGGGTCTCGGAAACACGCCGGGCGTCGTCGATGTCCTGGCCCGCGCAGCAGGAGCCGGCGCGATGCGTGGCCGCGCCGTGATCGTAGAGCTGCAGGGTGACGCCGACGACATCGTAGCCCTCGCGCTTCAGAATGCCGGCGACGACGGAGGAATCGACGCCGCCCGACATCGCCACCACGACGCGGGTGTCTTCAGGCCGTCCGGGCAGGTCCAGGCTGTTCATCGAGAGTGGTCCGTTTCAGCTATTGCGGGCGTTTCATGCCAATGCGCCGAATATAGGTCAAGCGTGTCCAAAGCGCCACCGCCGGCAATGAGGCCAGGAAACCGGGAGGCCGGCCGCGCCGCCGGATTTCGGCTAAGGCTCTGATTTTCCGAACTCCCTATGGTGAATGGGAAGTTTACGATCATTACTCAAGGCTTACCATGCGTTTAGGCAATTTTTAAAGCTGCGGCAGTAATGTGGTGGCCGATTGGGTCTTTGAGTTGTGTAGAGAGTACTATGACCGATCTGGTTAGACCGCGTGTCAAATATGTTATTGGGCCTGACGGCAGCCCGCTTACGATTGCCGACCTTCCACCTTCCAACACCAGGCGGTGGGTCATCCGCCGCAAGGCAGAGGTCGTCGCCGCCGTGCGCGGCGGGTTGCTCAGCCTCGACGAAGCCTGTCAGCGCTACAAGCTGACCACCGAGGAGTTTCTTTCCTGGCAGGCATCCATTGACGAATACGGTCTGGCCGGCCTGCGCACCACGCGCATCCAGCAATACCGCCACTAGGAAATTTTTCAGTCAACAGAACGGCCGGGCTCCCAGAGTTCGGCCGTTTTGCCGTGCGTCGTCGCGGCTACGCCTGTGTCGTCGCAACGACCCTGCCTTCGGGTTTCGTGGTCGCCAGAGCTTTTCGGCCCTGTTCGAGCGGTACGGTCTTTTCAAGGTAGCCGGCAGGCTTGCCGGCCTCCATGGGGCACGCCGGCTCCTCATCCCTTGCGCCCCGGAAACACGGAGACATGCTTGCCGCGCTGGCCCGGACAGGCGCTTGCATGTGCGCTTGGTCTATTATGGGATCGAGCAACGGGAGGAGAATGCCGCCCTTGTGAAGTGCCTTCAGTGATCGAAGGTTCTGGCCGGAGCGGGCATGGTCCCGGGATCGTCGAGCCCGCAGGCGGGCATCTTCGAGGGGCGTGACGCCGGCGGGTAGATTGCAGGTCTTCTCGATCGAAGGCGCTGTGGCGATCGGCCGGGGCTTTCAGCCGATCATGGCGCTGCGGCCGTCATTCGAATCGCGGCTTTTGGCATCCCGCGATTCCAGAAGCTCCGCCTTGGCCAGCTCCGCTTCAGCTTCGGCGAGTAATGATTCGGCCATGGCCTTCTGCTGCATCAGGTCGGCCTGCGAGTTCCTGAGATTGTCGCGGCGAAGGCGTGCAGCCTTGGCAAAGGTCGGATAGGCGAAATGGTTGATATCGGTAATGCCGGCTTTCTTTTCCTCGGCATTGATCTGCGCGTCGAGCTCTTCGGCCATGCGCTCGAATTCGGCGATCATCATGTCGAGCTGCAGCAGTTGGCGTCGCTTCTCGTTCACCTGAAACTGCTTGAGCCTGACGAGGTTCTCACGTGACTTCATGCTTCGATACTCCCGCGCACGCACTCATTATCAATCAAACCGCTTTTCCCAGCCCCAGCAGGTTCGACCTCCCGCGAAACCGCGCCGGATCTGCGGCGCCATCAAAGGAAACAAATTCCTAAAGATTTTTCGCGGCGGTAACCATTCGTTTACGGGCATTGTTAATCATATGGGGCAGGGCTTAAGGGCCGGTAAAAATTCAGCTTCGAAAGCTAACGATTGCGAGCGGAATCAAAAGAATCGCTTACGGTCGCTTGTTAAAGTGACTCATTAGAAATTGGGTGTCAGATTCATTATTAGATTCAAGAGGGTGTATCCAACGGTTAAAAAATCTGATATGGCTGACGAAGCGAAATTAGGTTTTATTAACCATTCGATGGCAGCCTGTTGGCCAGGCAATCACTGCTCCAGTTCCAGATGGTTGGCGAAACGGTCTGGCGGCAGAAAAGGGGATTGAAATGCGCGTTCTGCTGATTGAAGACGATAGTGCGACCGCACAGAGCATCGAGCTGATGCTGAAGTCCGAGAGTTTCAACGTCTATACGACGGATCTCGGCGAGGAGGGCGTCGATCTCGGCAAGCTCTATGACTACGATATCATTCTTCTTGACCTGAACCTGCCCGACATGTCGGGCTACGAAGTGCTGCGGACGCTTCGTCTGTCCAAGGTCAAGACGCCCATCCTCATCCTGTCCGGCATGGCCGGCATCGAGGACAAGGTGCGCGGTCTCGGCTTCGGCGCCGACGACTACATGACCAAGCCCTTCCACAAGGACGAGCTGGTCGCCCGCATCCACGCCATCGTGCGCCGTTCGAAGGGCCATGCCCAGTCGGTCATCGCGACGGGCGATCTCATCGTCAACCTCGACGCCAAGACCGTCGAGGTCGGTGGCCAGCGCGTGCACCTGACCGGCAAGGAATACCAGATGCTGGAGCTGCTCTCGCTGCGCAAGGGCACCACGCTGACGAAGGAAATGTTCCTCAACCACCTCTATGGCGGCATGGACGAGCCGGAGCTGAAGATCATCGACGTCTTCATCTGCAAGCTGCGCAAGAAGCTCGACACCGCCTCCGGCGGCCAGAACTACATCGAAACCGTCTGGGGCCGTGGCTATGTGCTGCGCGAGCCCGAGGAAATCCGCGAAAGCGCCTGACCGGCACCGCGCATTTTCGACAGTTTCCCCTGCTGGGCCCGGCTTCTGCCGGGCTTTTGCTTTTGGCGCGCAGCGCCGTCGCGTCAGGCGGCGGCTTCGAGGTTGCGGAAGCAGTTGAGCAATTGCGACCGGTCGAACGGCTTCAGCAGATAGTCCTGCGCGCCGGCGCGCCTGGCCCGCATGATGGCGCCGATGTCCATCTCCACGAGGCAGATGGCGATGCGGGGCTTGATCGGGCTCGGAATGGCGCGGATGCGACGGATCACGTCGACGCTTTCCATATCGGGCAGCGCGCCGTCGACCACGATGATGTCCGGCATCTCGGTCCCGCAGAGGTCCAGCGCCTCGGTGCCGTTCGCGGCCTCGATCACCAGCATATCCGGCCCGCCAAGAATGCGCTTGGCGACCTTTCGAACGACGCTTGAATCATCGATGAACATGCAGCGTTTCATGTCCCGTTGCTCCTTGCTTTCCCCGCCTTAGCCGGGAGTGTCGGGTGTATGTGGCAGCAACCTAGCCGCGGGCGCGTAAAGAAGCGGGAAACCCGTTGGGTAAAGTTTCGGTAAAATCGCGATCGAAGGCGGAGTGCCGGCCTTGGCGCAAACAAAAACGCCCGCACTTTTGCGTGCGGGCGTCTGCTCGAGGGACGGAAGCGTGGAGGGATCAGCTTGCGCTGAAGGTGATCTCCTCGGGCGTGGCGTGGATGGAGATCTTCATGCCGGCCTCCTCGGCCAGAAGCAGCGTGTAATAGGGTTGCACGGCGTGGGCGTCGATCGCCTCTTCCGGCTTCTGGCCGGAATGGAGCTCCAGGAATTTCGGCGGCACGCGCAGCATCGGGCCGCTGGCCCGGATCGTGAACTTCGGCTCGGTCTCGACGTCATCCAGCGTCACGTCGATCTTGCCGCCGCGCGGGATGGCGGCGTTGGCGACGAGGATCATGTTGAGCAGCAGCTTCACCTTGTTCTTGGGCAGCAGGGCGCGCCGGCCCGTCCAGGTCAGTTCCGGCTTCTCGTTCTTGAGGAAGGAGGTGGCGACGGCCTCCGCATCGCCCGTGTCGATCATCATGCCGGCGGACCCTGCGGCGCCGAAGGCGATGCGGGCGAATTGCAGCCGCGCCGAGGCGTTGCGGGCGCTGGCGCGGATGAGGTTCATGGCATCCTCGTCCGCCCCGCCTTCGTCGAGCAGTTCCAGCCCGTTGTTGATCGCGCCGACGGGAGAGATGATGTCATGGCAGACGCGGCTGCACAGAAGCGCCGCAAGGTCGGGCGCGGACAAGGCGAAGAGTTCGGCCATGGAATAAATTCCTCAATCTGCAGGATGCATCGTCCGGCTTGCTTCCGGACCAAAGCGAATCATTTCTTGCCGCCATGATACAGCCTGCGGAAAGGCCCCGGAATCCTTCGGGGCCGGTTCGCGTGAGCGCCGCATGCGGGACGGCAGTTGCGTGTGAGCCACGGGCTCGGCAGCCTTCGAACGGCCATCTTCATGTGAGAGCTTAATGGTTGAAAAAGAATTACGACATAATTTGCAGGAATCGTTCGAAAGCGGCCGCCAAAGAGTCGCGACGGGCAGAGGCGTCGGCGAGTGCGCTCGCGGACGGAGAATTGGAAATATGCTTTTGCGCAATTGCAACCGGACCCTGTTCCGGCTGATCGCAGTGATGTTCGTCGTTTCGGGCATGCTCGCATTCACATCGTCGACGCTCAGGGCGCAGGAATACAACGCGCAGGAGATCATCGATTCCGGCCATCGCTTCTTCGGCTCCACCTCCGGGGGGCTGGCTTCGGCGATCGAGAAGATCTTCTCGTCCTATGGCCTGCCGAACGGCTACATCCTTGGCGAGGAAGGCTCCGGCGCCCTCATCGGCGGGCTGACCTATGGCGAAGGCACGCTCTACACCAAGAATGCCGGCGACCATAAGGTGTTCTGGCAGGGGCCTTCGCTCGGCTGGGATTTCGGTGGCCAGGGCTCGCGGGTGATGATGCTCGTCTACAATCTGGACGACATCTACAATCTCTATACCCGTTTCGGCGGCGTTTCCGGTTCGGCCTATCTCGTGGCCGGCGTCGGCTTCAATGTGATGAGAGCCGGCAATATGCTGCTCGTGCCGGTACGCACCGGCGTCGGGGCGCGTCTGGGTGTCAATCTCGGCTACCTGAAGCTCACGCAGCAGCCCACCTGGAACCCCTTCTAGGTGGGTCGACGCGCGGATGTGCGTGCGGGCCTGATGAATTCGGCCGCCATGCGGAACGCGGCCGGGTTCCCTTCGTTATCCATGCCGAATGCTGCGCATTGCCCTGCGGGAATGCGTGTGGCAGACATGGCCGGAAGCTCGATCGCCCGCAGCGGATAGTGTGACGTGATACAGTCCATCCTGTTCTTCGTTCTCGGCTTTCTCGTTGCCGGTTTCATCGCCCTGCTGGTCGCACCCGCCATGTTGCGGCGGGCGGCCAAGCTGACGCGGCGCCGTTTCGAGGCGTCGCTGCCGCAGACGCCGGCCGAGATACAGGCCGACAAGGACCGCATTCGCGCGGAAGCGGCCATAACGATCCGCCGGCTGGAAATTGAGGCCGCGCAGGCACGCGAGAAGGCGACCACCCAGGTCATCGACATCAGCCGCGGCCTGGAGCAGATCAAGGCGCTCGCCAATGAGGGCGACGAGAAGGCCAAGACCATCGCCGCGCTCGAGGCCAGGGTCGAGACACAGCAGGCCGATCTCGCCAGGCAGCAGGAGCACATCCAGCAGCTTTCCGAGAAGCTCGCCGAGGTCGAGCACGCGACGGCGTCCAGCAGCGAGGAAATGCAAAAGCTGGGCGTCATGTATGACGAGGCCAGCCTGACGGCGAGCAGCCGGCAGATCGCGCTGGTGGCCCGCGAAGGCGATCTCGAACGGCTCAACAACGAGTTGCGCCAGGCCCGGCTGAAGCGCAAGGAAGCGGAAGCACGGGCACAGGCGCTGTCGCTGGAGGCGCGGGTGGCGCGCGAAGAGGCAAAGACCGAACGGAAGAAGGCCGGCGAGTTGGACAGAAGAGTAAACCAGCTGACATCGAAGCTCGCGGACAGCGAAGACAAGCTCCTGCGGCGGGAGGCGGAACTGGCGCGCGTGCGCGACGGCGCGACCGCCTCTTCGCACGGTGCCGCGAAGCCGTCCAGGCAGGCCGTCGCGTCATCGCACCGGGTGGACACCGCCCAGGCCGATATCGATCAGGCGCTGGCGAAACTGTCCGCCGACCGCGAACGCCTGGAAGAGCGTCTTGCGGTGCTGGCCCGCGAGAACAAGCGGCTGAAGCACGCGGGCGCCGCCAATCGGGGCGACGCGGCTGCCGGGGACGCGGCCCTGCGTGAACAGATGAACGACCTGGCCGCGGAGGTGGTGAGCCTTGCAGCCCGCCTTGAAGGGCCGGACTCGCCGATCAACAGGACACTTGCCGATGATGCGGATGCAGCGGAAGCGAGGGAGGGCAAGAGCCCGATCAGCCTCGCGGACCGCATTCGCGCCCTGCAAGGCGCCGGTCAGCCGGCGGCGGGGCGGAGCCTGCCGGAGAAGTGATGCAGGGTAATGGCCGAGGCGGCGGCGACATTGAGGCTGTCGAAGCCCTCCGCCATCGCGATGCGCACCGTTTTCAGCCGCGCCAGCAGCGCTTCGGGCAAGCCTTCGCCTTCCGTGCCGAAATAGAGCGCCAGCCTTTCCGGCCGCGCCATGTCGCGGCAGTCGAGCGCGCCGGCAGGCGACAGCGCGATCTGCTCGAAGCCGTGTGCCGCAAGCGTCGCAATGAGGGTGTCGGCATCCGGGATGGTCGCGAAAGGCACCTTCAGGGCCGCGCCCACGGAGACGCGGATGGCCTTGCGGTAGAGCGGGTCGCAGCAGGTTTCGTCCAGCAGCACGGCGTCGGCGCCGAAGGCGGCGGCATTGCGGAAGATCGCGCCCATATTGTCGTGGTTCGAGATGCCGACCAGAACCACGAGCAGCGCGCGCGATGGCAGGGCATCCAGCACCGTCTCGATCGTGTCCGCCGGCCGCTTGCGGCCGATCGCCAGCACGCCGCGATGCATGTGGAAGCCGGCGATGCGGTCGAGCACATCGCCCGGGGCGACATAGACGGGAAGGTCCGGGGGCGCGAGGCGCAGCGTGTCGGCCATGCCCGCCAGCCGGTTTTCGAGCAGCAGAACGGATTCGGCTTCGAAGCGCCGCGCCGAGAACAGGACGTTGAGCACGACCTTGCCTTCGGCAATGAAGCGGCCCTGCCGTCCCGCAAGGTCGCGCTCGCGAATATCCAGATATCCGGCGATGCGGGGATCGGCCGGGTCGTCTATGCGTATCGGCTGCACTATCGTTGGCTCCTGGTCGATCGCTGATCGCCGGCCGCGTTAAATGCGGTCCCGGGCAGGCGGTCAAGCCCGCCCGGAGCTTGCCGGCCTGTGCGCGACGCTACGAGGATGCGGCGACGGCTTCCTGCGCGGGCTTGGCATGCGGCTGCTCGGAAAAGATGTCGCTCAACGTGGCCATCAACTGCCGCACGGCATCGGAATTGCAGGAATAATAGATCGTCTGGCGATCGCGGCGCGTCTCGACGAGGTCGATGCTGCGCAGCTTGGCAAGGTGCTGCGACAGGGCAGACTGGCTGAGAGCGACCTTTTCGGCGATGGCGCCGACGGACATTTCGCCCTCCAGAAGATGGCTGATGATGACCAGACGCTTCTCGTTGCCCAACAGCGCCAGAAGCGTCGCGGCATCGCTGGCATTCTCAATGACGGATCTGGAAAACATCTGTCCCCTGCAAAATCATTTCTCGCGGACGCCATGGGGGCAATAACGTCACACAATCAGCCTGACAAAGTGCGGAGTCTCCACACCATGTCCATCAATAGAAAGCGTCCCGCCAGCGCCAAGACGTTAGTCGATCCGGGAGCAGGTTGAACTCACCCCTGTTCCGCTTCCCTCCCGACCTTGGCCATCTCTACCAGCATTTTTCTCAATTCCGCGGCATCCGTCAACTTGCGCGGGAAAAATATACGCTTGATTGCGTCGCCGGATACAATATCCATGCCTTCTGGATCAAGACCGGTGAGCATCCATTTGTCGTCGCCCCTGGCCTTGACGAAGTGGCGGGCATAGATCGCGATCGCTTCACGGTGATCGGCGTTCATGTGGTCGAGGGCGGATTGCTCGGCGTCGGCGATCGCGTCGAGCGCCGGGCTTTCCACCAGCAGATCGGCGCGGGTGAGATTGTAGGCCCGCCCGAAGCCGCCATTCAGGCTGGCGCCCTCGATCTCAAGGCGGAAGAAGGAGAAATCACCCAGGCCGACGTAAAGCTCGGCCTTGGGGTTGCGGTTCAGGTAGCGGCGCTGCGCGCGGACCTGCTCGGCGCTGCCACGCTCCAGCTTCCGGGCGCGGCAGGCGAGCGAGATGCGGGGGTGCGCCAGCGGATCGCCCTTGCCGGCCTCGCCAAGCAGCAGCGAGCATCGCGGGTCGGCGAGCAGGGCGGGCGTGTGGGAGGCCAGCATCGACACAAGAATCAGAGGCGTGCCGTCGACATCGTTGGCGACGCCGACACGGCTTGCCAGCGGCGCGCCGGTGTTGGGGTCGATGACCGCGATCGCGCCGTAGCGGGCTGTGTGCAGAAGCGTCTTGCCGAGGGTGGTCGCCTCCGGCGTTGTCTCCTGAATCACGTCCTTTTTCTTTTCTTGCGTCGTCACGGCAGGTCTCGCTAAATCATGAGTTGATTTGTCGACTTATCGCCCGACAGTTCCGGTCTTGGCAAGAGGCAACCGTGACGGCTTGCGCCGGATTCCGGTGGGAAGGCGCCGGCTGTTACCTGGGGGCCATGCGGATCGCGCCGTCGAGGCGGATCGTCTCGCCGTTCAGCATCTGGTTTTCGATGATATGGAGCGCGAGCGCGGCATATTCGGAAGGCTCGCCCAGGCGGGGCGGGAAGGGCACCGCGGCGCCGAGCGAATCCTGCACCTCCTGCGGCATGGCCGCCATCATCGGGGTCTTGAAGATGCCGGGGGCAATGGTCATGACACGGATGCCGGAGCGGGCGAGGTCGCGCGCGATGGGAAGCGTCATGCCGACAACGCCGCCCTTGGAGGCCGAATAGGCGGCCTGGCCGATCTGGCCGTCAAATGCGGCAACCGACGCGGTGTTGACGATTACGCCGCGCTCGCCGCCCTGAAGCGGCTCCAGCTTTGCCATGCGGTCCGCGACCAGCCGGATCATGTTGAAGGTGCCGATGAGGTTGACCTCGATCACCGTGCGATAGACGTCCAGCGGATGGGGACCGTCCTTGCCGATGGTCTTCATGCCGACCGCGATGCCGGCGCAGTTGACGAGGATGCGCGGCGTGCCGAGCCTTTCGGTCACTTCCGCGATGGCGTTCTGCGCGCTTTCGGCGCTGGCCACGTCGCATTTGACCGCGACGCCGCCTATGTCCGCGGCAACCGTCTGGGCGCGGTCGATGCCGATGTCGAGAACCCCGACCCTCACGCCATGTCCGGCGAGGGCGCGCGCCGTCGCCTCGCCCAGGCCCGAACCGCCGCCGGTAACGATTGCGATCTGGTCCTTGAGGTTCATGGCGTGTCCTTTCGCGTTGTCTACGTCATGCTACGGAGGCTTGCGCGGGCGCGCAACCGGCCTCGGCCGGCATGCCGTCCACCAGCCATGCATGCTGCACGTCGCCGACCAGGGAGGCAACGGCTCCGGCCCTGAGTTCGACCGCCAGCAGCCGGTTGGGGTCGACGGGGCGCGGCATGGTCATCTGCCCGTTGGGGATTTTCCTGAAGCCGAGCGGGCCGTAATAGGGCTCGTCGCCCACCAGAACGACGGAGGGTGCGCCGGCCTTGCGCGCGGCATCTATCGCCATGGCCACCAGCTTGCGCCCGATGCCGATGTTCTTGAAGGCGGGGCGCACAGCCAGAGGTCCCAGAAGCAGTGCACGGCCGTTGCCGGCGGCGATCCACGTCATCCGCACCGAAGCGATGACGATGCCGTCATGCAGCGCCACGAAGGACAGGGCGCGGTCATGCGGCCCGCCCTCGCGGATCTTGTAGGCAGCGCGCGTGAAGCGGCCCGGCCCGAAGGCTTCCTCGTTGATGGCGTCGATTTCGGGATCATGCGCCGGGGCTTCCGGCTGATAGGTCACGGCAAGTGTCATCGTCTTTGCATTCCGGTCGAGGAGGACTATCCGCTGCGCGAAATGGGCAGGCAGCGGTCGCTGTCCGCGCGGCTCAGGCGCGGTCGCTGATTCGTCGTCGGTCGAACCGGATATGTGCGAAGACATTTTGCATCGAATGTCCCGCTAGCATCATTTTCGCGCGGCGGCAACGCCCATTTCATCGGCGCGGGCACATTGACGAACTGTTCAGCCCTGCGGTGTTTCCGATCAAGCGGCGATGGCCCTAGATAGGAGGACAGGAGAAAGGAGCCTGACATGGGACTGCTGGTCGACGGCAAATGGGTGGATCGCTGGTACGATACCGACAAGACGGGCGGCCGTTTCGTGCGCTCGCAATCGCAGTGGCGCGACTGGGTGAGCCCCGACGGGCAGCCGGCACCGGGCAAGACGCGCGGTTTCAAGGCCGAGCCCGGCCGCTATCATCTCTATGTCTCGTGGGCCTGTCCGTGGGCGCATCGCACCTTGATCTTCCGTGCGCTGAAGCGGCTCGAGGGCATCATTTCCGTTTCGGTGGTCCACTATTTCATGGGCGATCACGGCTGGACCTTCCGTGCCGAGGACGATGCGACCGGCGATACGCTCTATGGCTTGCAATATCTCTACCAGATCTACACAAAGGCCGATCCGCACTATTCCGGACGGGTGACGGTGCCGGTTCTGTGGGACAAGAAGGAACAGACCATCGTTTCCAACGAATCCTCCGAGATCATCCGCATGCTCAATTCGGCCTTCGACGAATGGGGCGACGCGCAGCTCGATTTCTATCCCGAAGCGCTGCGCGAGGAGATCGATGCGGTCAACGAGATGGTCTATCCGGCCATCAACAACGGCGTCTATCGCGCCGGCTTCGCCACCACGCAGTCGGCCTATGAGGAGGCGTTCAAGGAGCTTTTCGGCGCGCTCGACACGCTGGAGGACCGTCTCTCACGCCAGCGCTATCTGGTCGGCGACCGGCTGACCGAGGCCGACTGGCGGCTGTTCACCACGCTGGTGCGCTTCGATCCGGTCTATGTGGGGCATTTCAAGTGCAACCTGCGCCGCATCGCCGACTATCCGAACCTGTCGAACTATCTGCGGGAGCTTTACCAAATGCCCGGCATCGCCGGCACGGTGAACATGGCCAACATCAAGGGGCACTACTACCGCAGCCACGTCACCATCAATCCGACAGGCATCGTGCCGCTCGGGCCGCGGCTCGACTACGACGCCCCGCATGATCGCGACAGGCTTCCGAAGGCGCCGCCTCACCAATAGGGCGAGGGCGGCACGCCCTCGAAGACCTCGGCGATGCGCCTGCGCGTCGCCGGCGTGGTTTCTCGCGGCAGCGCGTCGAGCGGGAAGAAGCCGGATTCGGCGATTTCGCGATCCGGGAGCTTCGGGCCGAGACGGCGGAAAGACTCGATCAGGTAGAAGGCGACGTGGTCGCGCCGGCTCGCCTGGCGGTTGAGGTGGATGGATCGCAACTGCGGCGCGTCAAGCTCGATGTTGCCTTCCTCGCGCACCTCGCGTTCCAGCGCCTCCTGCATGGTTTCGCCCGTTTCGACACCGCCGCCGGGCAACTGCCAGCCCGGAACATAGGTATGGCGGATCAGAAAGACCGACCTGGTTTCCCTGTCGTGAACCAGCCCGCGCACGCCGAGCGTCATCGGCCGGCTGAGCAGGAAATAGCCATGGAACAGCTTCGCCCGCAGCCATGCCGCACGACGGGACGGAGCGTCCGCGCTCATATGACCGCTCCGGACCAGTGGAAAGAAGCGTGCTCCTGCCCTACAAGAGAGCCATGTTCAGGCTTGCGCATATCTCGGACGTCCATCTCGGGCCTCTCCCGGCTGTAACCTATCGCGAACTCGCCTCCAAGCGGGTGGTGGGCTACGTCAACTGGCAGCGCAACCGCCGGCATTTCCTGCATGACGGAGTGATCGATACCATCGTCAACGATATCAGGAATGCCGGTTCCGACCATCTGGCTGTGACGGGCGATCTGGTGAATCTGGCGCTGGACGGCGAGATCGAGCTGGCGCGCCAGTGGCTCGAAACCCTCGGTGATCCGCACGACGTCTCGGTGGTGCCCGGAAATCACGATGCCTATGTGCCCGGCGCGTTCGACAAGATATGCCGCGCCTGGGCGCCCTGGATGACGGGCGACGGGCAGGCCGAGCCGGTCGGCCGCCATACGTTCCCCTATATGCGGGTGCGCGGCCCGGTGGCGCTGATCGGCATTTCCACCGCGCGCGCGACCGCGCCTTTCATGGCGAACGGATTTTTCCGCGAGGGGCAGGCGCGCAGGCTTGCGGCCCTCCTCGACGATGCGGCGGGACGCGGCCTCTGTCGCGTCGTGATGATCCACCATCCGCCCGTGAAGGGCGCGGTGGGGCAGCACAAGCGTCTCTTCGGCATCGGCCGCTTCCAGCAGGTCATCGCCAGGCATGGCGCGGAACTCGTGCTGCATGGCCATTCGCATCTTCCCTCGCTCTACTGGATCGGGACGGCCCGCAAGCCCGTGCCCGTCGTCGGCGTGGCGGCCGCCGGACAGGGAACTGGAGGGCACAATCCTCCCGCGCAGTACAATCTCATCGAGATTTCCGCACAAGACGCGGACTGGCGGATTCACCTTGAGCGCCACGGACTCACGGGAACGGCAATTCAGCCCGCATGCCTGGCCGAGCAGGAACTCACCCCGCATCCGGCCCCGGCCGCGCTCTCCGCGCGCTGATCAGAAGAAGGCCGACAGCGTACCCCGCAGCCAGGCGAGCGTAACCGCAAACCCCACCACCGCGCCGGCGGCGAACAGGCCGAGCCCGGCAAAGAAGCTCTGCCAGCCATTGGCATGCGGAGCCTGCATCGCGGCCAGCGCCTCGGGCACTTCACCCGCATTCGCATAGGAATGGTCGATACCGCCGTCCATCATGCGCTGGCGTTCTATGATGCGTTCGGCGATGTAGCGGGTGACCTGATCCGCCACCCGCCTGATGTCGCTCGATTCGGCGAGCACGACGCGGCCGATGCGCGTATCCTTCAGGAAGCGATAGGTGCGGCGGTCGCGCCCCAGCGAGACGTGGCTGACGGCGTCGATCCACAGGCGCGGCTGAAGGCCCGAGGACACGGCGAAATCGAAAATATCGATGTCGGCCGGAACCTCGGCAAAGACCGGCGCCAGTTCCTGCGCCAGCAGGTCGAGCCGCATGCGGCTGGCCTCGCGCAGCTCCACCACGACGTCGTCGCGATCCGCCACTGCGTTCTTCACGTCGCGCAGCGCATCCGCGAGACGGCGCGACGGCTCGGTCGGCGGTGCTTTCTCTCCCGCGTCAGTCATGGCAGCCACTCCACCCGATACTGCTGGAGCAGCGGGCGTTCCGACGAACGCGGTCCCCGCTGCTCCCGCCTGATTTCCTTGGCCGCATTCATGCGACGCCAGCCGATTCCGTCTGGCTGCAAAATGCTCCAGGTCGATAGACTTTTACCATAGCGGCGGTGCCAATGCATCAGCGGCGGCAGGCCCTGAAAGGGCGGTGATCGCAAGGGAAATGTCGGCCGGTCAGCGGCTCGCATCGAGGATGATCTGTTCCACCAGGCCCGGCCGCTCTTCCACCAGCATATGGCCTGCCTCCGCGACGGCATGAAGCGTCATGTTGGCGGGCAGGTCCCGTGTCTGCCCGAACGGCAGGACCGGATCGGCCATCCCCCAGACGACGGAAACCGGCATGGCGAGCGCCGCCAACTGCTCGCGCGGAATAGCGCCCTGCCTCCCGCCACGGGTGATCAGCGCGGCGATCTCGATCAGCTTCTCCCGCTGGCCCGTCGCCTTGCGCATGACGGCGAGCTTTTCGATGCTTGCCGTGGGCGGCATGAAACCCGGTGCCGACATGGCCGCCAGGCATTGGCAAAGCTCGTCCTTCCCGATCGCCGCGGCATAGCGCTGGAGCAGGGGCGCGTTGATCTCTTCCCCGAAGCCGCCCGGAGCCAGCAGGGTCAGCGATCCGATCAGGCCCGGTGCGGCAAGTGCGATCAGCGCCGCGATCGCTCCCCCCATGGAATGGCCGACGAGATGCACGCGCTCGAGGCCGCGCGCCTTGAGGTCGGCGAGCACCGCCCGCGCCGCCTTCGTGGGCGGACCGGCTTCCGGCCAATCGAGCGAGCGGCCATGGCCGGGCAGGTCGTAGGCGATGATCGCCCTCGCCGTCGCCAATCGTGTCGCGACGGAGAGCCAGACGCCATGGAACCCGCCGAACCCGTGAAGCAGCACGACCGGCGCGGCGCCGCTGCCCTGCTCATATGCGAAAAGCGGTCTGGTCATGCCTGTCCCGTCGGATGGCTGGCGGCCTTGCATCGGCGGGCTCAGCTCGGACTCATCAGCCCGGCGGCACGCAGGGCCGTCTCGAGCCTTGAGACCATGTCGGCCGGATAGTTTGCGTTTTCATAGGCCTCGCGGGGGTTGGCGGCGAAGGCCGGATATTCCCGCATGATCTCGTCTATGAGCGCGCGCGCCTGCACGGTGTTGCCCGAATTGTTGGCGGCAATCAGCCGGGCGGCATAGTAATGCGCCTTCTTCGTCGAGGTCAGCGCCTCTGTGGCGCGCGCCGCGCGGGCATCGTCGCCGATCATGAATGCGGCGAGGAACAGGGCATAGTCCCACCAGTTCGGGTGCGCGCTGGAAGCCTCCACCGCCCGTTCCATGATCGGCTCGCCGGTCTTGTAGTCGCCGGCAAAGATCAGTGAATAGCCATAGGCGGCGGCCATGCTGAGATCATAGGTGTTGAGCTCATAGGCCTTGCGCATGAAACGGATCGACTCGGTCATGTCGCCGACGCGCGAGTTCAGGAAGCCGTAGGCGCGATGCGCATAGGGGCTGGTCGGCCCCATGAGCACGGCCCGATGCGCCAGCGCGAGCGCCTGTTCGGCGCTCGGTTGCGGCGGATAGGGGAGGCGGTCGGTGATCGCCTTCAGATGCAGGGAAGCCAGTTCGCCGTAGATCAGGGGCGATTTCCCGCCGCGCTCGGCCAGATCCGCGAAACAGCGATACGCCATCTCCTGCTTGCTTGCGGCGGGGTCGAGATAGTAGCGATCGTTGAGGATGAGGCATTTTACCAGCCCCGTCCCCAATCCGTTGCGCTCGATGAAGCCATAGATCGTGCCGGAGACGGGGATGGTGGCACTGAGCAGGTCGGCGATGCGGTCGTCCAGCGCCTCGGCGTCGAGGTCGGCGGGGTTCAGCACGCGCGACACCAGCACCTTGCCCGTGGCGCTGTTCGTGAGGTTGATCACCACCGAACCGCCGGTCGGGCCGGGTGCAACGTCGAAGACGAATTGCAGCGGATCGACCGGCGCATTGGCGTCGATGCCGCCTGCAGGTTCGCGCGCGATGAGGTCGACCGTGTCGAACCCGGTCAGCCCGGTGCGCAGCACCGCGGCGATGCGGGCTACGTCGGGGGAGGTGGAGCGTGTCTTGATGTAGACCGGTGGCAGGGCTTCCATCGCCGCCGGCAGCGTGATGCTTGACGTCGAGGAAGAGGATATTTCCGAGGGCTGAACCACCGGATCGTTGACGGGCACCGGGGTCAGAATGCGGAAGATGACGAAGCCCAGCATGGCGATGACCAGGACCATGGCCGCCCAGAAAAAGCGCAGATGCTGCATCACGCGGGCTTCGGTGGCGAGCGGCATGGCCGTGGCGGAAACGTCCGCGACCTCCGGGGCGGGCGGATGCTCCTCCGGTTCCTGCGGCTGCGATGCCGCTTCCTGCTCCGGCTGCGATTGCGGTGCCGGTGCGGCCACAAGGTCGCCGACGATCTCATAGGCCGGCACATAGCTGCCGCGCGGAACCGTTATGCGAATCGGTTCGGCAACCCCTTCCGTGGCGAAATACTGCGCCAGAAGCTCGCGCAGACGCCCGGCCTGCACGCGCACCACCGCGTCGGAGGCCGAATCGAAATCCGCATCGCGGCCGAACACGTCGACCGCGATCGCAAACCCCTTGAGACGGTCTGCCCGGCCCGACAGCTCCTGCTCTACAAGGTAACGAAGGAGTTCGCGTGCGCGCTCGGACCGTGCGAAGGTTTCGCTGGCGAGCAGCTTCTCCAACGTGGCGCGCACTGCGGGGGCAGCAGGGCTTCTGTGTGGCAAGCGTCGGACCTTTCGAGAGCGGCGCCAGAATTTTGCAATCATAGCGCGCTCACGACGGGGGACAAGAAGTCAGTCCCCAATCGTCAATCAGCCCAGCCGGAAAATCCACCGGCTGGGCTGATTATGGTTAACACCGGCGTCAGCCGACTATGGAGTTTGCCGCCGATACAACCGCTTCGAGAGAAGCCGCCACGATGTTGGTGTTGATGCCGACGCCGAAGGCGCGGCCGCCCGGATGCTCGATCTCCATGTAGCAGACGGCCGATGCGTTCGAGCCGCGCTGGATGGAATGCTCGGAATAGTCGAGGACCGAGAGCTGCACGCCGATATGGCGCGACAGCGCATCGACAAAGCCGTCGACCGGGCCGTTGCCGGTGCCGGTGATGTTCATCTCCTTGCCGTTGTCGATGATGGTCGCCTCGACGATGCGCTGGCCCTTGTGCGCCGTATCCGGATAGGTGTGGTGGTCGACGAACTTCAGCCGCGCGCCCGGCTGCTCCACATAGCGCTCGATGAAACGCTCGTGGATGCGCTTGGGCGAGACCTCCTTGCCTTCCGCGTCGGTGATCGACTGGATGTCCTGGCTGAACTCGACCTGCAGGCTGCGCGGCAGGTTGAGGCCGTAGTCGGCCTGCAGCACATAGGCGATGCCGCCCTTGCCGGACTGCGAGTTGATGCGGATGATCGCCTCGTAGGAGCGGCCCACGTCCTGCGGGTCGATCGGCAGGTAGGGCACTTCCCAGATCGGCTTGTTGGCGACTTCCTTGGCCTTCATGCCCTTGTTGATGGCGTCCTGGTGCGAGCCGGAGAAGGCGGTGTAGACCAGCTCGCCGACATAGGGGTGACGCTCGGGGATCTTGAGCTGGTTGGAATATTCGTAGACGTCCTTCATCCGGTTGATGTCGGAGCAGTCCAGCTCGGGATCGACGCCCTGCGTGTACATGTTGAGCGCCAGGTTGACGATGTCGACATTGCCGGTGCGCTCGCCATTGCCGAACAGCGTGCCCTCGACGCGCTCGGCGCCGGCCATCAGCGACAGTTCGGTGGCGGCGACGCCGGTGCCGCGGTCGTTGTGCGGATGCACGGAGATGATCAGGTTCTCGCGGTTGTCGAGATGCCGGATCATCCATTCGATGCGGTCGGCGTAGACGTTGGGCGTCGCCGTCTCGACCGTCAGCGGCAGGTTCATGATGAGCTTGTTGTCCGGCGTCGGCTTCACGATCTCGGTGACGGCGTTGCAGATCTCCAGCGCCACTTCCAGCTCGGTGCCGGAGAAGCTCTCGGGCGAATACTGGAAGCGGTAGCCGCCGCCGGCCTTGGCCGCCATGTCGACGATCATCTTGGCGGCGTCGGTGGCGATCGCCTTGATGCCCGCGACGTCCTTGCCGAACACGAGGCGGCGCTGCGCTTCGCTGGTCGAGTTGTAGAAATGGATGATGGGATGGCGGGCGCCCGCCAGCGAGTCGAACGTGCGCTGGATCAGCTCCGGCCGGCACTGCACCAGCACCTGCAAGGAAACGTCGTCGGAGATGTTGCCTTCCTCGACGCACCAGCGGGTGAAGTCGAAATCGGTCTGCGAGGCGGACGGGAAGCCGACCTCGATCTCCTTGAAGCCCATGTCGAGCAGCAGCTGGAACATGCGCGCCTTGCGCTCATGGCCCATGGGATCGACCAGCGCCTGGTTGCCGTCGCGCAGGTCGACCGAGCACCAGATCGGTGCCTTCTCGATGCGCTTGGACGGCCATGTCCGGTCCGGCATGTCGACCGTCGGGAAGGGAGCGTATTTGACGCCGGCGACCGGCATGCCGAAGCGTTTCGATACGGCGGGTTCTGAAGTCATCTTGTCCATCTCGGTCTCGTTCTCTTTGCCGCCACGCGCGGGCGCGCATCGTCAGGCGGTCTTAAACCAGAAATTCAGTTCGGTTGTGAAGAGCAAAGGAGCGTATGCCTGGCGGCAAATTCGACCGCCGGACGCTCCTTCAACGAGCCCGGCGATCGCCGATAAGGCCGAGAAGAAGCAGCGTTGCGGAAAGCGCGCGAACGGCCTCGCCCGCGAAGGCGGCCGGACGGGAAGCGTGCTTGTTGGAACGCGAAGTCATGCCAGGTTTCATACAGGAGCCGCGTGTCGGTTGCAAGGGGTGCGGCCCGCATGCCCTTACTCTCCGGCCAAACGGTTTTCAACGCCGCGCATTTGCGCGCCATACCCGCATTGGACGAGGCGGATTTCCGGTTTATCCTGGCCGCTCCGGTATAAGGTCGGACTGCGATGAAGATCACGCTCAGAATGGCCGCTCTCACTATTGCGATCACGCTTGCCTATCTCGCCCTGGCGATATTCGGGCGCGGCGGCTTTGCCGCCTTCTTCGCGCATCCGCCGCTTGTCGCGACGGCCATCGTTCTGCTTGCGCTCGGCGTCGCGGCGCTCTTCACCGAAAGTAACGTCAGTTCCGGCGAGCGCGAAGACCGCTCCAATCGCTGGGTGCTCGCCGCTTTCGGCGTGCTCGGCCTGCTGCTGGGCTATCTGCCGGCCTACACCGACCGCATCGACTTCTGGACCTTCGGCGGCGAGGGCGTGCGCTGGCTGGGCGTGGTGCTGTTTGCCGCTGGAGGCGTGCTGCGGCTGTGGCCGGTCTTCGTGCTGGGAAAACGCTTCAGCGGGCTGGTGGCGATCCAGCACGACCACAAGCTGGTAACGAACGGCATTTACAGCCTCATCCGCAATCCGAGCTATCTGGGCATGCTCGTCAACGCGATTGGATGGACTCTGGTGTTCCGCTCCGGCGTCGGCCTGATCCTCGTCGCGCTTCTGGTGCCGCCGCTGATCGCCCGCATCCGCGCCGAGGAAGCGCTGCTGCGCTCGCAGTTCGGCGCGGAATACGACGCCTATTGCGCCCGAACCTGGCGGCTGGTGCCGGGGGTTTATTGAAACCTCACTCCTTCACAAGCCGCGCCACCATTCTTGCGACCGAGGGGCCGAAGACCAGCACGAACAGGAAGCGCGCGGTCTGCAGCGCCATGATGAAGGAGATGTTCACATTGTCGGATGCCGCGGCGATGATGGCCACCGAATCCATGCCGCCGGGGCTCGTGGCCAGATAGGCGGTCAACGGGTCGACCCCGAGATAGTGGCTGAGCATCCAGGCAAGGCCGCCACAGAAGGCCATCAGCGTCACGATGGACATGATGATCTGCGGCAGGGCGCGGGTGGCGTGGATGAGTATGCCGCGCGTGAAATTCAGTCCGACGGTCCAGCCGATGAGCGCATAGCTGATTGCCAGCAGCCACTGCGGCAACTGGAAGGTGACGAGGCCGCCGAGATGCAGTGCGACACCGAGGATCATGCTGCCGAGGAAGAAGGGCGAGGGCAGGCGCAGCCAGCGGCCGGCAAGGCCGCCGACAATCGCCACACCGACGGTCGACAGGAAGGGTTGCCATTCGATGGCCGGAAACCAGGGCACGGGCGGCAGCTCGACGCCGGACGTGTCGACCCACAGGCGTGCGATGAGCGCGGCGGTGACGGAAACGAAGATGACGCGCAGATACTGCATGAAGGCGACGAGGCGCGCATCCGCCCCGAAGGCGCCCGCCATCAGGACCATGGCGGTGGACGCGCCGGGCGCGGTGCCCCAGACCGCGGTCGTGCCGGGCAGGATCTTCCAGTGGCTGATCAGCCAGCCGAGGAAGGAGGATGCCACCAGCGTGGCCAGCACCGCGCCGGCGAAGAGCGGCCAGTCGTGCGCGAAGGAGATGAAGATCTCGAACTCGATCGATGAGGCGACGAGGCAGCCGATGACGGCCTGCGCCGCATGGAAGACCGGCCGCGGCAGCCGCACGGTGGCGCCGTTGATGCCGGAGACGATGGCGGCCGCCATCGGGCCGATCAACAGGGCGGCGGGGAGCGCGGCGAATTCCAGCGCGGAGGCGAAGATGACGGACAGCAAGAGGATGATGCCCCACTGAATGCCCGGCGCCAGACGGGCCATGGGCTCCGGGGCCATGGTTTGCTCTGGGGTTTCCATCGATGCTCCGTGCGGTTGCCGGCTTTGCCACTCACCGGCATGCGGCCATGACGGCGTCCGGTGGGACGCGGAGTCCACCCCTCCTTACGTGATTCCTTCCGTCAGGCGAACGCCGTCGCGCCCCGGCATCGCCGCGATTTCGGTCCCGGCCTATGGCCGCAGATAGGCATAGCCCTGGGCTTGCAGCTCGGCCAGCTTCACCACCCCGCCGGAATCGGCGCTGGCGAAACCCGGCAGCAGGTCGGTGAGCGTGATTTCCATGCCTTTCATGGTGTTGACGCAGGCAAAGGGTGAAAGGCCGTCCTTGACCAGTTCGGTGAAGCGGCTGGAAACGCCTTCCGAAAGCCCGTTGCCGCGAAAGGCGGCGAGGGCCGGGCCATGCACCACCAGAACGATCTGCACCTTGCCGTTCGTCCCGGTGAAATGGTTGCGGATATTGCCGAGGACGAAGCCGACCTTTTCGAGGTCGCTGAGGTGATACGCGACCTTGGGCAGAGGCGGCTTGTGTTCCGTGGCGGCGGGGGCTGCTGCCGCGCTGGCCTGTCGAAGACCCAGCAATGCGCCGGCACCGGCCAGCATTGCGCGAAAGACTTCCCTGCGACGCATGAAACCCTCCCTGCCGAAATCGCAAGCCGCGCGAATTGCGCGCGCCGCGTATCTTACCTGACACGGGCCCCGGCGAAACCCATGATATCCGGCGACGGCCTCTTGCGGCCCGATGCAATGCGGCCGGGGCCGTTTGCGTCAGTGCTGCGCGGTTTCGCCCAGCAGCTTGGTTTCCAGCCGGCCAAGCACGTCCACCATGCTGCGCAGCTCCTCCGGCGTCACGTCCTTCAGCAGGTCGAGGCGCAGGGCTTCGATGATGCGCTCGATCTCGGCGACGCGGACGCGGCCCGCATTGGTCAGCGAAATGATCTTGGCGCGGCGGTCGGCGGGGTCTTCCACGCGCGTCACCAGCCCTTCGGCCACCAGAAGGTCGACGATGCGCACCAGCGAAGGCCCCTCGAAGCCGAGCTGCTCGGCAATCACGCCCTGGCGCGCGCTTTCGCCGAGGCGCGAAAGCGTGAGCAGGGGCATCGCCAGGGCATGCGAAAGGCCGCAGTCGTCGAGTGCCTGGTCGGCGGCGCGCCGCCAGAGCCGGGCGACGGCAAGAAGACGCGGACCGAAGAGAGTATGATCAGGTGTTTGCGCTGACATCGAAAAAAGTTAACATATAAGCTATTAGCAAGCGACTATATTTCCGCCGTCGGATCGTGCCTGAGCCCCGAGGCACAGGAAGGCGGCAATAGCACAGCGGGAAAACAGATGTCATTACAACCTCCTCCCAAAAAGTCCGGCGGCGCTCTTCTTGTCGTCTTCGGCATCGTCCTGGCCATCATCGGGCTGGCGCTGCTCCTTGGCGGCGTCCAGCTCATCGGCCTCGGCGGTTCCTGGTATTACGCGCTGGCGGGGCTCGGCCTCATTCTGTCAGGCGTCCTGTTCGCCATGCGCCGCAGTGCGGGGCTGTGGCTCTACGGCCTCGTGTTCCTGGCAACCATCGCCTGGGCGCTGTGGGAAGCGGGCCTTTCCTTCTGGCCGCAGGTGCCGCGCCTCGTCGCGCCGGCCGTGCTGGCGATCATCGCCTTGCTGCTGGCGCCGCTGTTCCCGACCTCCGATGGTAGGCGGCGCTCGCGTGCGGTGCCGTTCGGCCTTGCGGGCATCCTCGTGCTTTGCCTCGCCGCCACGGGCTTCTATGCCTTCCAGCCGCATGAGGTGATCCGGAACGCGGTCGCGCAGAACGATGCTCCGGCCGCCGCCACGGGCGATCAGGCGAATGCCGCAAGCGCCGACTGGCGCTACTACGGCCGCACGCCGGCCGGAACGCGCTATGCGCCGTTCGACCAGATCAATCGGGACAATGTGAAGGGCCTCGAAGTGGCCTGGACGTTCCGCACCGGCGACACCCCGGTCAAGGGCGCGGAGGACCAGAACACGCCGCTGCAGATCGGCGACACGCTCTACACCTGCTCGCCGCACAACATCGTGCACGCGCTCAATGTCGACACCGGCGAGGTGCGCTGGACGTTCGACCCCAAGGCGCAGGCACCGCTGTGGCAGCGCTGCCGCGGCGTGAGCTACTACGAGCCGTCGGCTGAAGCCGCTGCCCCGGCGCAGCCCGAAGCCGCTCCGGCCCAAGACGGCGCCGTCGCTCCCGTCGAGGGCGCGCAGCCCGCGGCGCCCGCCGCCCCCGTTCAGGCGGCGAATGCCGTTTGCGCGGGCCGCATCGTCATGACCACCATCGATGCGCGGCTCATCGAGATCGATGCCAGAACCGGAGAGCCCTGCAAGGACTTCGGCAATGGCGGCACGGTCGATCTCAAGCAGGGCATGGGCGAGGTGAAGCCCGGCTTCTATTTCCAGACCTCGGCCCCCACGGTCATGCGCGATCTCGTCATGATCGGCGGCTGGGTGTGGGACAATGTCGAGACCGGCGAGCCCTCGGGCGCCGTGCGCGCCTTCAACGCCCGCACCGGCGAGCTGGTCTGGGCCTGGGATCTCGGCAATCCCGCGATCACCAAGCTGCCGCCGGCGGGCGAAACCTACACGCGCGGCACGCCGAACGTCTGGTCGACGCCGGCCTATGACGACAAGCTCGGCCTCGTCTACCTGCCGACCGGCAACGCCACGCCCGATTTCTTCGGCGGGCACCGCTCCAAGGCGGCCGAGGACTACACGGCTTCCGTGGTCGCGCTCGACATGGACACGGGCCGCGAGCGCTGGAAGTTCCAGACCGTGCATCACGATCTGTGGGACTATGACGTTCCCTCGCAGCCGGCGCTCCATGACGTGCCGGACGGCAAGGGCGGCACGCTGCCGGCGCTGATCCAGGTCACCAAGCGCGGCCAGATATTCATGCTCGACCGCCGCGACGGCAAGCCGATCGCGGAGGTGCAGGAAAAGCCGGTGCCGCAGAGCGGCGGCGTGCCGGAGGATACGCTGTCGCCCACGCAGCCCTATTCGGTCGGCATGCCCACGGTCGGCACCGAGCCTTTCACCGAGGCACGGATGTGGGGCGCCACGCCGCTCGACCAGCTCTATTGCCGCATCGAGTTCCGCAAGATGCGCTACGAGGGCGAATTCACGCCTCCGGGCCTGACCCGCTCGATCCAGTATCCCGGCTTCTATGGCGGGATGAACTGGGGCAGCGCGGCGATCGACGAGGCGCGCTCGCTGCTGATCGTCAACGACATCCGCATGCCGCAGTTCGTGCAGCTCATCGCGCGCGAGGACGCCGACAAGGCCGGCCCTTCGGCCGCGCATGAGGGGCTTTCGCAGCAGACGGGAACCCCGTACGGCGCGTTGAAGAACGGCTTCATGTCGCCGCTCGGCGTGCCCTGCCACCAGCCGCCTTACGGCACCATTACCGGCATCGACCTGAAGACGCGCCAGATCGTCTGGCAGGTGCCCGGCGGCACGCTGCAGGATACCGGTCCGCTGGGCATGAAGACCGGCCTGGAGATACCGATCGGCATGCCGACGCTCGGCGGGCCCATGGTCACGTCGGGCGGCGTGGTGTTCTATGCCGGCACGCAGGACTACTATCTGCGCGCGCTCGACGTCGAAACCGGCAAGGAGCTCTGGAAAGGGCGCCTGCCGGTCGGCGCGCAGGCCACGCCGATGACCTATGTTTCGTCCGAGACCGGCCGCCAGTATGTGGTGATCTCGGCCGGCGGTGCGCGCCAGTCACCGGATCGCGGCGACTACATCATCGCCTACGCATTGCCGAAGGCGAATTGATCGCCTGATCGCAGCAATGACCGGAAGCGCCGCGTGGAGACCTTCGCGCGGCGCTTTGCTTTTCGAGCCGGCGGCATTCCACCGGGCTCGCGCCCGGGAAATTGCCGCACAAACCGGAGGCTCGTGAGCACGACAATTCCTTGCTCACGCCCGAAGCCGGGCCCAGTAACGCCACAATTCCCGGTGAAAGTGCGGCTCACATTGGTGCGGGGGACCTTGCCGGTTCGGCCGGGCGCACCGTGTTCGCAGCGTGGAATTTCCGGCGAAGACGAGTTTGTAGGCGTTCGATTGTTCCAGGCAAACCCATGCGTGGAGTAAACCCGTGACAGCTTCCAAACTTGCCGATGCCCCCCTTGATGCTCCCGCGCTCGAGCAGGAACTCTGGCGCAGCGTTTCCAGTTCGGCTCCCCAGTCGCCGCTTTCCGGGGCTCCCGCGCCCCGGATGCCTGAAAGGCCGCTTGCCGGAGCGGTAAGCCGCCCGCTTCCCGCGCCCGCCAACCAGCGCATCCCGGCACCCGCCAACCAGAGCGCGCCACCGGCCGCTCCGGTCCGTCAGCCTCAGCTTCGCGCGCCTGCAACTCCCTCGCCTGTGGTTCCGGCTGGTCAGGCTCCCGCGCCGCAGGATGCGCCGGGCCAGGCCGTGCCGCCGCGCAGACCCGCCAATGATGCGGCCGTCGCCGCGCAGCGCCGCTACGACTGGAACGGCAGGGCCGCCGCGCCCGTGGAGGCGCCGAAGCCCGTGGAGCCCTCGAATGTCGACAAGGCGGTCGCGGTCTATGCCTCGATCGCCCGGCAGGTCGCCCGCCTTGCCCGCATCACCACGCCCCGGCGCTGGGCGTATGGCGCCGCCGGTGCCGCCATTGTCGCCGTTCTCGGCGTGGCGACCGTCGGCATGACCCTGCTTTTCGATTCCCCGCATGAAGCGGCACAGCCCGCGCGGACCGCGCAGTCCGCCCCGGTCGAAGCCGCGCCCGTGCAGCAGGCGCCGGCCCGGGAGAATTCCGAGCCTGCCCCGCAGACGGTTGCCGCCGTGGCCGCACCCCCTGCGGTTCACGCGAATTCCGTTCCGGCGAACGGAGCTGCCGCGCTGTTGCAGCCGCAAGCGACGCCGGTGGCGTCGGTGCAGGCACTGGAGACGAATGACGCGCGCTGGGCGCGCGATCATGAACCGGCGGCCGCGCAGGCCGATCAGCAGGATACCGCCGCCCCGCAGCAGTCGGCACGTGGCGATGGACCGGACAGCGCGACCACCAGCGGCATCGTTCCCGTGAAGCCCGCGAAAGCGGACGATGTGCTCGCCGACGATCAGCAGGCCGCCGCGGCCGAACCTCCCGCCGCCAAGGCCACGCGCGGCGGCGCGAACGGCTCTTCCGGCACCACGACGATGGCGGTGAAGATGCGCGCCAAGGAAAGCAACGATGCCAATGTGGTGGCGGTGCTTCCGGCCCGCGCCTCCGTGGAGGTGCTGGGCTGCAAGGCCTGGTGCAAGGTGTCCTACAACGGCCAGGAAGGCTTCATCTACAAGCGCTTCGTGAAGCGCTGATCCCCGCCTGCCGAATGCAGCCGGTAGCGCAGCCGGGAAAATTCGTGGTGGCAGGCGCGGCACACGCTTGAAATGCATTGCTGCGTTGCAGCATACCTTGTCCGCGTTCGCGGATCGGTCGGGCGTCGCATTTCAATCGTTTTGTCGCCGAGTCCGTATGCCGTTGCCCATTCTCGCCCTGGCCGTCGCGCTGCTGTCGGCCCGCATGGATCGCCGTCCGCCGGCAATCGCCTATGCCGGGCCCGTCGGCGAGGTGGTGTAAACGCGCATGTTCGGAATCCCTCTTGCCGGGTTGCGCGATCGCAGCTATGTAAAGTGCCATGTTGACGATTTCGCACACGAACAAGTGGTGGTGGGCCTGCTGAAAGCGGCCTCGAAGACGCGTGCGCGTTAGGATTTTGGTGGCCGCAGGAGAAATCCGGGCGGCCATTTTCGTTTTCAGGCTTTCCCGGTCCACCTGCCGATAAGAGGAAGGAAACGGGAATGTCGGTCGAAACGCTTGAAGATGGTTCGGAACGCTACGTCACCGCTGGCGGCATAGCGGTTACCCGCCAGCGCCACGATGCCGCCTATGGCAGCGCGATCGAGACCTATATCGACGGTCTGAACTCGCGGCGTGGAGCGGTCTTCTCCTCCAACTACGAATATCCCGGCCGCTACACCCGTTGGGACACCGCCATCATCGATCCGCCGGTGGCCATCAGCGCGCGCGGCCGCGCCATGCGCATCGAGGCGCTGAACGCGCGCGGCGAGGCGCTGCTGACGGTCATCGCCCCCGCGGTGAAAGCGCTGGCGGAGGTGACGGTCACGGACGAGAACAAGCGGCTGATGACGCTCGACATCGCCAAGCCGGGCCGCGTCTTCACGGAAGAGGAGCGCAGCCGGGCGCCGTCCGTCTTCACCGTTCTGCGCGCCGTTACCAGCCTGTTCCGAAGCGAGCACGACAGCAATCTCGGCCTCTACGGCGCCTTCGGCTACGACCTCGCCTTCCAGTTCGATCCGATCGAGCAGACGCTGAAGCGCGCGCAGAGCCAGCGCGACCTGGTGCTTTACCTGCCCGACGAGATCCTCGTGGTCGACCATCATGCGGCAAAAGCCTGGCACGATCGCTACGACTATGCCGGCGAGGGTTTTTCCACGGAAGGCCTGCCGCGCTATGGCGACATTCAGCCCTTCCGCGCCTCCGACCGCATCCCGCCGCGCGGTGACCATGAGCCGGGCGAATATGCCAGGATCGTGGAGAAGGCCAAGGAGAGCTTCCAGCGCGGCGACCTGTTCGAGGTCGTGCCCGGCCAGATGTTCTACGAGCGCTGCGAGACGGCGCCGTCGGAGATTTGCAGGCGGCTGAAGAAGATCAACCCGTCGCCCTATTCCTTCTTCATCAATCTGGGCGAGGGCGAATATCTGGTCGGCGCCTCGCCTGAAATGTTCGTGCGTGTCGTTGGCCGCCGGGTCGAGACCTGCCCGATCTCGGGCACCATCAAGCGCGGCGACGACGCCATCGCCGACGCCGAGCAGATCATCAAGCTGCTCAACTCCAAGAAGGACGAGTCCGAGCTCACCATGTGCTCGGACGTCGATCGCAACGACAAGAGCCGGGTCTGCGAGCCGGGTTCCGTGCGCGTCATCGGCCGGCGCCAGATCGAGATGTATTCGCGCCTCATCCATACGGTCGACCATATCGAGGGCCGTCTGCGCGAAGGCATGGATGCCTTCGACGCCTTCCTGTCGCATGCCTGGGCCGTCACCGTCACCGGCGCGCCGAAGCTGTGGGCCATGCGCTTCATCGAGAAGAACGAGAAGAGCCCGCGCGCCTGGTACGGCGGCGCCATCGGCATGGTGCACTTCAACGGCGATCTCAACACCGGCTTGACGCTGCGCACCATCCGCATAAAGGACGGGATCGCCGAGGTCCGGGCCGGTGCTACACTGCTGTTCGATTCCATCCCGGAAGAAGAAGAAGCCGAAACCGAACTGAAAGCATCCGCCATGCTCTCCGCCATCCGCGACGCCAAGGCCGGCAACACCCCTTCGACCGAGCGCCAGTCGGCGCGCGTCGGCGACGGGGTGAAGATCCTGCTGGTCGACCACGAGGATTCCTTCGTCCACACGCTGGCGAACTACTTCCGCCAGACCGGCGCGGACGTTTCCACCGTGCGCGCCCCGGTGCCGGACGAACTGTTCGACGAGCTGAAGCCCGATCTCGTCGTGCTCTCTCCCGGACCGGGCATGCCGAAGGACTTCGACTGCACGGCAACCATCAAGAAGGCGCGTTCGCGCGACCTGCCGGTGTTCGGCGTCTGCCTCGGCCTGCAGGCGATCGCCGAAGCCTATGGCGGCGAGCTTCGCCAGCTTCATGTGCCCATGCATGGCAAGCCCTCGCGCATCCGCGTGTCGAGCCCCGGCGTGATCTTCTCCGGCCTGCCCAGCGAGGTGACGGTCGGGCGCTACCACTCCATCTTCGCCGATCCGGCCAGCCTGCCCCGGGAGTTCGTGGTCACCGCCGAAACCGACGATGGCGTGATCATGGCCTTCGAGCACAGCAAGGAGCCGGTTGCCGCAGTGCAGTTCCATCCCGAATCGATTATGACGCTGGGCCAGAATGCAGGCATGCGCATGATCGAGAACGTGGTGGCGCATCTTCCCCGCAAGGCGCGGGAGAAGGCGGCCTAGGCTCAGGGCCGGATTCGCGGGGTCGACCCGCTTTGTGAATTGACTTATTGAGGCATGGTCCCGCTTGCGCGGGGCCATGCCTCGATCTGTTTGGGACTATGGCAGGCTGAAGATATGACAGACGTGAACCGCATCGCGACCTCAAAGCGGAAGATCGAGCGGTTGGCTGCTTGGTCGATCGTCATCGCTTTCGGCGTCATGGCGCTGAAATATCTCGCCTACCAGCTTACCGGCTCGGTGGCGCTCTATTCGGACGCGCTGGAATCGGTGGTCAACGTCATCGCCTCGGCGGCGGCGCTCTGGGCGATCCGCGTCAGCCACAAGCCGGCCGACCAGGAGCACCCCTACGGCCATCACAAGGCCGAGTATTTTTCCGCCGTGCTGGAAGGCGTGCTGATCGTGCTGGCGGCGCTGCTCATCCTGCGCGAGGTCTGGTTCGCATGGCAGACGCCGCGCCCGCTGGAACAGCCCTGGCTCGGCCTTGCCATCAATGCGGGTGCCGCGGCCATCAATGCGGTCTGGGCGCTGCTGCTCATCCGCACCGGCAGGAGACAGCGCTCGCCCGCGCTGCTGGCCGATGGTCAGCACATCATGACCGACGTGGTCACGTCCGTCGGCGTCATCATAGGCCTGGTGGCGGCGGTGGTCACGGGCTGGCGCTTCCTCGACCCGGCGCTCGCCGTTATCGTCGCGCTCAACATCCTCTGGCAGGGCTGGCACGTCATCGGCTCCTCGCTGCAGGGGCTGATGGATGTCGCGGTGGACCACGAGGAAACGCTGCGCATCCGCGACGTCATCTCCGCCAACTCCAAGGGCGCGCTGGAGGTGCATGACCTCAAGACGCGCATTGCCGGCCGCGCGGTGTTCATCGAATTCCATCTGGTGGTGGATGCCAAGATGAGCGTGGGCGACAGCCACGTCATCTGCGACCGCATCGAGGACGCGCTGAAGGCGGAAATCCCCTCCGTGCGCGTAACCATCCATGTCGAGCCCGACGACGAGGCCAAGCTGCCCAAAGGCACGCCGGCGGTGCCGTTCGCCTGATGCTGCCCGGCCCGGCTGGGGCTCTGCGCTTATGCGTTCCTTGATCGCCTCGATCTCGGCCTGCGCGTCGGAGTGAAGTGGCGTCCGGCGCGGTCAGCCAGCCATCATGCGGCAATGGTTCCAACACATATGAAATAAAATTTCGTGACAGGATTTTTTTCGGAGAAGATGCCGGATCTGGCCTACCCCGCCGCGGCACGTGAGGCAGCGGCCCCGATCTGCGAATGACGTTCCGACAAGCCGCCATGATAGAGCGCGGCAATCAGGTCCGACTGCGTGACGATGCCGGCAAGCCTGCCGTCCGCGTCCACAACGGGAAGGTGGTGCAGACCCGCATCCGCCATCATCGGAACAAGCCTGGCGATGGGAGTTTCGGGATTGGCGGTGCGAACAGGCGCGCTCATGGCCTCTCCCACTGTTTGCTTCAGGCCCTGGCGTGGCCGCATTGCGTGGCGCAGCCGCTTGCCCAACCCGAAATGCAGTTCGCCATGCGGTCCCCAGGCCGCGTTCTCCATGAAGTCGGTCTGGGTGATGATGCCGACGACATTGCGGTCCTCTGAAACGACCGGGAGCGCCTTGATGCGGTGCGCGCAAAGCCGCGCCCACGCCTCGCGCAATGGTGCCTGCGGCGAGATCGTCGCGACATCGCGCGACATGATGTCGGCGCAGCGGATTTCGCCGAAGCGGCGATGATATGCCTGGATTTCGGCCTCATGCAGCAGTGCGTCGAGATCGTCGGTGCCGACGTCGACCACCTCGCCGTGACGCTTCAGGGCCGCTTCGAGATCGGCGGCGGTGAAGCCGACGCGCTGCGTGGGCAGGGGGTCGGCGGTGCCATGCGGATTGGCGGCCGGCAGCGGTGCCAGATGCGGATAGCGCCGGCCGGTGAGATTGTTGAAGGCAAGTGCCGCCGTCAGCATCAGCAGCGAGTTGATGCCGACGGGCCAGAGCACGAAGCCATAGCCCGCCGCATGCACCGCCGGGCCGCCGAGCACCGCCGTCAGCGCCACCGCACCGCTTGGCGGATGCAGGCAGCGCAGCAGGAGCATCGCGCCGATCGAGAGCGCGACGGCCAGTGCCGCCGCGATCAGCACGTCATCGATCCACAAGGCGCAGGAGATGCCGATGAAGGCGGCGACCGTATTGCCGCCGATGATCGACCAGGGTTGCGCCAGCGGGCTCGACGGCACCGCGAACAGAAGAACGGCGGAGGCGCCCATGGGCGCGATGAGCAACGGCGAGGCTGCCGCCGAGCCGGCAGCCATCCTTGTCAGCAGTCCCGTGATGAAGATGCCGACCAGCGCGCCGCAGAAGATGCGCAGACGTTCGACATTGCCCACGGGCGGCAGGGCGGGGACGAGTCTTTTGAGGGCACGCGGAAGGTCTGGCATGAAACAGGCGCTCGGTATCGTGGGCGCGCAGTTATGCCCGGCCGCGCCGAAGCCGCAAGGCATGGCTTTGCGTTATCTGTCGCATTCAGGCAATCGATGACTTTTCCGTCGTGGCCGGCGCTCAGCTCCCGGGGGTTTCATACTGCTCCGGATTGCCCGACAGCAGCACCGCAAGCCACCGGCTTTCCGGATATTGCGCGCAGTAGACGACGAAGGCGATGAGAATCGGAACGCCGATGAAGGCGCCGGATATGCCCCACATGAAGCTCCAGAAGAACACGGCGAAGATCACGGCAAATGGCGAGATCTTCAGCGAGGCTCCCGTGAGAAGCGGCTCCAGATAGCTGCCGATGATGAACTGGATGAGGTTGAGCCCGACGAAGACGACCGCGGCCGTCTGCCAGGATTCGAACTGCGCGATCGCGAACAGCGTCGGGAAGACCGTGGCGACGAGCGGACCCAGGAACGGAATGTAGTTGAGCGCGAAGGCGATCGCGCCCCACGCGGTGGCCAGTTCGAGGCCGGCAACCAGCGCAAAGCCCCAGACGACGAGGCCCGTCAGCACGCTGGCGAAGCTGCGCACCACCATGAAGCGCCGCAGCTTGTAGCCGATCTCGCGGTTGGCGGCGAGGATCTTCCGGCCATAGGGCTGCGCGGCGGGCGAAGCCAGGCGGCGGTTGAAGTCATCGACCTCGAGCAGCCCCAGCATCACGAAGATGAAGATGAGAATGGCGAAGCCCGCGAAGCTGTTGAGATGGGCGGCAACGCCCTGCGTGAAACGCACCAGCCAGGCCATGTCGAAATGGTTGGCGAGCGGGCTGGCCACCGCGATGCCGCGTTCCTCCAGCCATTCCACCCAGTCCACATAGATCGCCTGGAAGCGCCCGGTGTTGACGAGCATCCATTGTGCGAGCTTGCCGAACCCCCACACAATGGATGACCCGACGATGACGATGACGGTGATGGTGGCGGTCAGCGTTATGAGCAGCGCCAGAAGTTTCGGCATCAGGCGTTGCAGGGCCGCCTGCACCGGCCACACCATCGCGATGATGAACAGCGAGAAGGTGAGGGGAACGAAGATGGATCGGGCAAAATAGAGAAAGGCCAGGACGAGCGCGGTCGTCACCAGCGGGTTGACCGTACGGCCGGCGGCGGCACCGTTCATGCCATTCTCCACGAAAGGCTGCGTATGCATCACGCGTATCAGGCATGGCGCTTCAGCTCAATGCGTTCTCCGCCGCGGCGCTGTCTTCAGGTGATCCGCGGGGCGGATGGTTGGATCATTGCATTTTCGCCGCGCGTTTCGGCGCCGTCTCGCGCAGCACCGCATGGGTCTGCCGGGCGATGGTCATTTCCTCGTTGGTGGGAATGACGCGCACCTCCACCGCGCTGCCGGCGCGGCTGATGATGTCGCGGCTCTTGCTCGCATCGATCCCGACGCCCAGCCATTCGAGCCGTGCGCAGATCGCCTCGCGCACCTTGCCGGCATGCTCGCCGACGCCGCCGGTGAAGACGAGCAGTTCCAGCCCCGCGAGCGTGCCGGCCATGCGCGCGACTTCCGCCGCGACGCGGAAGGCGAAGAGGTCCAGCGCCTCGGCGGCGTGGGGATCGTCGCTGGCGAGCAGGATGCGGGTGTCGCCGGAAATGCCCGAAACGCCGAGCAGGCCGGAGCGGTGATAGAGCATCTGCTCGACATCACCGACGGAGAGGCCGAGTGCCTGCTGAAGGTAGAGGATGATGCCGGGGTCGATCGCGCCGGAGCGCGTCGCCATCATCAGCCCGTCGAGCGCGGTGAAGCCCATGGTGGTGTCGCGGCTCTTTCCATCCTGCATGGCGCACAGGCTGCAACCGGCCCCGAGATGCGCCACCACCGCCTTGCGGGCCGAAAGGGCTGGCGAGATTTCCCTGAGGCTTTCGGCGATGAACTCGTAGGAAAGGCCGTGGAAGCCATAGCGCCGCAGGCCCTTCTCCTCGTATTCGCGCGGTATGGCATAGCGGCTTGCGGGGGGCGCCAGCGTGCTGTGGAACGCGGTGTCGAAACAGCCGATCTGCGGCAGGTCCGGCCGCAAGGCCTCCAGCGCGCGGACAGGGCCGAGGCTCGCCGGCTGGTGCAGCGGAGCGATCGGGGTCAGCGCCTCGAGCGCGTCGAGCACCTCGTCGGTGAGCCGCACCGGCGCGATGAAGCGGCTGCCGCCGTGGACGATGCGGTGCCCGACCGCTTCGAGCGGTTCGCCGTGCAGGAACGGCGCGAGGAATGCCAGAAGCTCGCGCAGCAGGGCCTGCGTGGAGCGGTCGCCGGGGCCGAGCGGCCGGTCCGCCAGCACGGTTCCGCCCGCATCCCTGGCGGCGAAGCGGGCCTTGTCGGAAAGCCCGTCGAAGCCGCCGCGCATCAATTGCTCGACCCTGCTGTCCGCTGTCGCCCTGAACAGGCCGAACTTGAGGCTGGACGAGCCGGCGTTGAGGGCAAGGATGAGCATGCGTCGGTTCCCCCTCCGTCCCTGCGCTTTCAGCGGCCGGCGGCCTGATAAGGCCACGACCAGTCGCGCACCTCCGGCATGTCCTGACCGAACTCCCGCACATAGTGATGATGCTCGATCAGCTTCTGCTCGAAATGCCGCTTCACTTCGGCTGCTTCCCTGCCGAGCCCCGCCATCCGGTTGAGGGCCTCGATGGCCAGATGATAGCGGTCCAGATCGTTGAGCACGGCCATGTCGAAGGGCGTGGTGGTGGTGCCTTCCTCCTTGAAGCCGCGCACGTGGATGTTGCGGTGGTTGTTGCGCCGGTAGGTCAGGCGGTGGATCAGGTAGGGATAGCCGTGATAGGCGAAGATCACCGGCCGGTCCGCCGTGAACAGCTCGTCGAACTTCTCGTCGGTGAAGCCGTGCGGATGCTCGGTGTGGGGCTGGAGCGTCATCAGGTCGACGACGTTCACGACGCGGATGCGCAGGTCGGGCAGATAGCTGCGCAGCAGGTCCACCGCCGCCATGGTCTCCTGCGTCGGCACGTCGCCGGCGCAGGCCATCACCACGTCGGGTTCGCCGTCCTCGGTCTCGGTGCCGGCCCATTTCCAGATGCCGGCGCCGGCCTCGCAATGGGCGATTGCCTCTTCCATGCCGAGCCATTGCAGTTGCGGCTGCTTGCCGGCCACGATCACGTTGATACGGTTGTAGGTCCGCAGGCAGTGGTCGGTCACCCACAGGAGGGTGTTGGCGTCCGGCGGGAAATAGACCCGCACCACATCGGCCTTCTTGTTGGTGACGAGATCGACGAAGCCGGGGTCCTGGTGGCTGAAGCCGTTGTGGTCCTGCCGCCAGACATGGGACGTCAGCAAATAGTTCAGCGAGGCGATCGGCTTGCGCCAGGCGAGCCCACGCGCCACCTGCAGCCATTTCGCATGCTGGTTGAACATGGAGTCCACGATGTGGATGAAGGCTTCATAGCAGGAAAAGAAGCCGTGACGGCCGGTGAGCAGGTAGCCCTCCAGCCAGCCCTGGCACAGGTTCTCGCTCAGCACCTCCATCACACGGCCTTCATGCGCCAGATGGACATCGTAGGGCTTGATCTCTTCCATCCACACGCGCTCGGTGGCGTCGAACACGGCATCCAGCCGGTTGGACGCGGTCTCGTCGGGACCCATGAGGCGGAAGTTACGCGTCGCGGCGGTGCGCTGCATGACCTCCTCCAGCAGGTGCCCCATCACGCGGGTCGCTTCCGCGCGCGTGACGCCGCGCTCGCGAACGTCCACGGCCAGGCTGCGGAAATCCGGCAGGTCGAGATCGCGCCTGAGCAGTCCGCCATTGGCGTGCGGGTTGTCGCTCATGCGCCGCTTGCCTTTCGGCGGCAGCGCCTGCAGCTCCGCCACCAGGCGGCCATCGCCGTCGAACAGGCTTTGGGGCCTGTAGCTGCGCATCCATTCTTCCAGAAGCCGCAGATGTTCGGGATTGCTGCGGGGGTCGGTGATCGGCACCTGGTGGGCGCGCCAGAAACCTTCCACCTTCTTGCCGTCCACTTCCTTGGGGCCGGTCCAGCCCTTGGGGCTGCGCAGCACGATCATCGGCCAGCGCGGGCGGTGGACGATCCTGCCCGCCGCGCGCGTCTCGTTCTGGATATCGGCGATGCGGGTCAGCACCACATCGAGCGTATGGGCCATCTGCTGGTGCATTTCTTCGGGGTCGTCGCCCTCCACGAAGAACGGGTCGTGGCCATAGCCCCACATCAGGCCTTCGAGTTCTTCCTTCGGCATGCGCCCGAGAACGGTGGGGTTGGCGATCTTGTAGCCGTTGAGATGCAGGATCGGCAGCACGGCGCCGTCGTGGATCGGGTTGAGGAACTTGTTGGAGTGCCACGAGGTTGCGAGCGTTCCGGTCTCGGCCTCGCCGTCGCCGATGACGCAGGCGACGATGAGGTCGGGATTGTCGAAGGCCGCGCCATAGGCATGCACGAGCGAATAGCCCAGTTCGCCACCCTCGTTTATGGAGCCGGGGGTTTCCGGCGCGACATGGCTGGGGATACCACCGGGAAAGGAAAACTGGCGGAACAGCTTGCGCATGCCGTCCACGTCGCGCGAGATATCCGGATAGATCTCGCTATAGGTGCCTTCCAGATAGGTGTTGGCCACCATGCCCGGCCCGCCATGGCCCGGCCCGCAGACATAGATCATGTCGAGGTCGCGCGCGCGGATGACGCGGTTGAGATGGGCGTAGATGAAATTCAGCCCGGGTGTCGTGCCCCAGTGCCCCAGCAGGCGTGGCTTGATGTGCTCGGGCCTGAGCGGCTCCCGCAGCATTGGGTTGTCCAGGAGATAGATCTGGCCGACCGACAGATAGTTCGCCGCCTGCCAGTAGCGCTGGATCAGCTCCAGTTCCTGCGCGTCGAGCGTTTCTCTGCGGGCGGTGGTAGCCGTGTGTCCCATTCCAGTCTCCTTCGATTGCGGAAGCTCCGCTTCGGCTAGACTGGTATAGAATAGGTCACGGTGCGCATTGAGCCATATCAAACGGCCTGCTTTTTGGCCGCTCGATCTGAAGTGGTCGTTGCAACACCATCCGCCGGGGCATCGCCGGCAGTGTGGCGCGGGCGATAAAAACGGTCATGGGCCACCATGCCGGCGAGCATGGCGGCCACAAACAGCGCCGTCTGCCAGAGGCCGAGCGACAGGGAGGCAACGGCCGGGCCGGGGCAGAAGCCGGCGAGGCCCCAGCCGAGGCCGAATATCGCGGAGCCGGCGACGAGGCGGCTGTCGATCCCTGTGTCCCTGGGCAGATGGAAGCTCGCGTCGAATGCCGGCCTTTTCATGCGGCGCGAAAGGGCAACGCCGATGAACGCGACCATGACCGCGCCACCGAGCACGAATGCCAGGCTGGGGTCCCAGTTGCCGAAGACGTCAAGGAAGCCCTGGACGCGGGCTGGATTCAGCATGCCGGACAGCGACAGGCCGAAGCCGAAAAGCACGCCTGCGACAAGGGATGCGACAATCCGCAGCCGGTTCGATCTCATCATCCCAAAACCCTCAGCACCGCCACCGCGAAGATGCCCGCAGCGAGGAATGTAGCGACGGCGACGAAGGAGCGCGGCGACAGCCGTGCGAGGCCCAGCACGCCGTGGCCGCTGGTGCAGCCCGACCCCATGCGCGTGCCGAAGCCGACGAGCAGGCCCGCCACGATGACCAGGGGCCAGCCGACGGTGACGGTGACGGCGGGCCATTGCCCGAACAGGCACAGAAACACGACCGGTCCGATCGCAAGCCCGATCACGAAGGCGAGGTTGGTGGATATGCCGGTCCCTTGCGCCAGCCTGCCGAGGATGCCGCTGATGCCGGCGATGCGCCCGTTGAGCAGGAGCAGCATCGCCGCCGAAAGCCCGATGAGCATGCCGCCCGCGAGCGCGTGCAGCCAGGCGCTCATATGCGTTCCTCCTCGCCGCAGTAGATGTCGTAGAGCGCCTCGATCAGCCGGGCGGCCTTGTCGGCCGTCAGGCGATAGATGATCTGCTTGCCGCTGCGGCGGGTTTCCACCACGCCGGCCTGCCGCAGCACGGTGAGCTGTTGCGACAGCGTCGGCTGGTGGATGTCGAGTTTTTCCTCCAGCTCGCCGACCGAATATTCGTTATCCACCAGCGTGCAGGCGATCATCAGCCGTGCGGGATGCGCCAGCGTCTTGAGCAGCAGGGCGGCACTTTCGGCCTGTGCGCTCATGTCCGCCGGCGCCGGCTCGCGGGCGCGGGGCGGGTCGGCCAGCGTCACCATCTGGCGCCTCGCAGGGCATCGAGCGGGACCTTGAGATATCGGCGCCCGTTTTCCTCGGGCTCGGGCAGGCGCCCGCCCCGGATGTTCACCTGCAGGGCATGCAGGATCAGCTTGGGCATGGGCAAGGTCGCGTCGCGCGTCTCGCGCAGCTTCACGAAGGAGGCCTCGTCCTGCCCGGCGATATGAGGATTGGACTTCTTCTGCTCGGCGACCGTGCTTTCCCAGCGCGGGGCGCGGCCGTTTGGCTGGTAGTCGTGGCCGGTGAACAGGCGCGTGTCGTCCGGCAGCGCGAGGATGCCCTGGATCGACCGCCACAGCGCATGCGCGCTGCCGCCCGGAAAATCCGCGCGGGCGCTGCCGCTGTCGGGCATGAACAGCGTGTCGTGGATGAAGGCCGCATCGCCGATCACATAGGTGACGGATGCCAGCGTATGGCCCGGCGAGAACATCACGCGGGCGTCGATATTTCCGACCCTGAAGTGCTCGCCATCGGCAAGGAGATGATCCCATTGCGAGCCATCGGTGCGTAATTCCGGCCAGTTGTAGATGTCCTTCCAGAGTTTCTGGACGTCCGTCACATGCTCGCCGATCGCCGTCGGCGCGCCGGTCTTTTCCTTGAGGTATTGCGCGGCCGAGAAGTGGTCGGCATGCGGATGGGTGTCGAGAATCCACTCGACCGACAAGCCTTCCTTGCCGATGTAGTCGAGAATGGCATCGGCGTTCATCGTGCCGGTCGAGCCGGATTTCTCGTCGAAGTCGAGCACCGGATCGATGATCGCGCATTTCTTCGTGGCTGGGTCGGTGACGACATATTGCACGCTGAACGTGCGCGGGTCGTAGAAGGCCTTCACATGCGGGCGCTGCGCCGCATATCGCGCGAGCCAGCCCGCGGCGGACGACAGGTCGAAGCCGCGCTCCCTGCCAAAGGGCAGGACGTCTTCCGCCGTCATGCGGCCGTCGAGCACCTCGCCCAGAACATGCAGCGCAAGCGCGCGCGTGCCGGACTTGCAATGGGCAAGCACCGGGCCCTCGGCATTTGCAACGGCGCATTGGAAAGCGCGGATGTCGGCCTCGGTGATGGTCGGGCCGGTGACGGGGATGAAACCATAGGCGAGCCCCGCATTCTCGGCCGCCCGCTGCTCGGCGCAGGTTCCCGGCTGGCCGGGTTCCTCCCGGTCCGGGCGCACATTGACCAGCGCCCTGAAGCCCTGTTCGGCGAAATCCGCGAAATCCCCTGTGTCGGGCTGGCCGGCAATCGAAAGTCGATCGCTGATCCTGGCGATTTGGACGGACATGCGTTTCTCCCTCGGATAACAATATTCATTTTAACATAATGTATTTTGTTTAATTGTCGAGGGAAAACGTAAGCGGATCCGTGATTCATTCATCGAGCAGCACCCCGGCCTCGCGCGCCGCCTCGACAAAGGCGTGGCGCGCCTCGGCGGCCGACCGGAATCCGTCCAGCGCCCGCAGGCAGATATCCCGCGCCTCGTGATGCCTGGGGCCGCGCTCGCCCGGCCAATGGACGCTCATCAGCAGGTCGACCGCTTCGCGCGTGGAGTTCACGACGCGGACGGCATCGAGCCTGACTCTGACGGGTTTGACGAACCGCTTTTCGCTCATGGCAAGCCTCGGCAGCGGAGTGTGCCGTCAACGCGGGCGGGCCCGCATGCGTTCCACTGCGGGGAAAGGGAACATCGTCGGCCCGAAGCGATTGGAACAGGAGGAACACATGGAGGTGCATCATGCCTGCCACCAGGAAGGAAAAATGGTCGGCCGAGGTCACCGGGCACAGCGACGCGCTGGACCTGGAGCCGCACATCTTCGAATCCGACGATCCGAAGCACATCGCGCAGTCGCTGAAACACTCGGCGGAAGAAAGCTCCCGCCGCAAGGCCAAGCCCTATCAGTCGGCCATGTCGATGCTGAATTTCTACATCAACCGCGCCGGCACCAACCTGTCGGCCGAGCGCAGGAAAGTGCTTGAGGACGCCAAGGAGGAATTGCGCAAGGCCTTTGGCCGCGAGGCGGAGTGATCCGCGCGATCAGGCAGCGAAGGGGGCAAGGAACGCCTGCCGCAACCAGCGTCTGGTTGCGGCAACGTCAGCCAGCACGTGGCGCGCGGCCGTCGGGGCGGTCGGGCGCACCCTGATTGAGAGGCCATTCATCTCGTTCACCTTTTCGAAGCCGCTCTCGTCGGAAGTGTCGTCGCCGATGAACACGGGCCGCCGTCCGGCAAAGGGCTCCAGCTCCATGAAGCGGCGGATGGCGGCGCTTTTCACCGCTTCGACGGGCATGAGCTCTATGCCGGCATTGCCCGCCACCACGCGATATTGCGCCGAAAGGTGAGGCAGCGCGGTTTCGGCCGCCTTCGTCACCGCCGCGAGGGCCTGCGGGGCCGCCCGCGTGTGGATGGCGAGCACCGGTCCCTTGCGTTCGATATAGACGCCGGGCTCGCGCGCGAACTCGGCCTCCATCTCGGCCGCCAGCGCGGCGATGTCGGCGGGCTCGTCCGCGGCTTCGGCCGGGCCGTCGCGGCGCAGCCGGTGTTCCAGGCCGTAGAGGCCGGCCGCGCGCAGTTGCAGCGGCGCGAACAGCAGGTCGATAGCGCCGATGGATCGGCCGCTGATGAAGGCAAGCGCGCCGTCGAGGCGCAGTTCGAGGGCAAGCAGCAGGTCGCGAAGCTCGGGGCCGACCGACACCGCCTCGGGGTGGTCCGCGTGCTCCAGAAGCGTGCCGTCTATGTCGAGGAAGAGCGCCCACCTGCCGGCGGGCAGTTTCGGCTCGGTTGCCGGGGCGGGGGATGTCGTGTGCGCGGTCACCCGGCTGCTCCTTTCTTCTTGTCAAGCAGGGATATGATGTTGCTGGCCATGGAAGCCGTTTCCTGGGCGGGCGGCTGGGCGGTTGCCTCGTGCAGCTCGTTGCGTTTGCGCAGGCGGGCGGCGTCCAGCAGCATGCTGCCGGCCCAGCGATAGACATTGTTGTCGCGGATCACCTCGCGCATGCGGCGCATGCGTTCGCGCTGCTCCTCGGGCGACATGTTCAGCCCGCGCAGCAGCGCCTCGCTCATCGCGCTCGGGTCGTAGGGGTTTATGATGACGGCTTCGAGCAGTTCGCGCGAGGCCCCGGCGAAAGTGCTGAGGACCAGAACGCCCTGTTCGTCCTCGCGGCTGGCGACGAACTCCTTGGCGACGAGGTTCATGCCGTCGTGCAGGCTGCTGACCACGCAGATGTCGGCCGCGCGATAGACACGGCAGATGTCGCCGCGGCTGTGGTGCTCGTCCAGCAATATGATCGGCCGGTAGCCTTCGCGGCCGTAGCGCCGGTTGAACTCGTCGACATAGTTCAGGCATTCGCGATGGAGTTGCTGATAGGCCGGCAGGGTGCCCCGGCTGGGCGCGGCGATCTGCAGGAACACCAGCCTGCCGATCCATTCCGGGTTCTTCCGGAACAACTCGTCAAGTGCCATGAAACGGTCGATGATGCCCTTGGTGTAGTCCATGCGCTCGACGCCGACGCAGAGCCGGGCGTCATCCGGCAGGCCGAAGCGCTCGAAGACCTCCTGTCGGCACTCGGGCGCGGGAGGCTCCTTCTCCAGGCCGGCCGGCGGCCACTCGATGGAGATCGGATAGGCATGCACCAGCGTCGAGCTGCCCTGGTAGGAGATCGAGGCATCCTCGCGCTCGATCCGGCTTTCCAGAAACCGGTCAACGCTTTCCATGAAATTGTTGCAGTGGAACTGGATGTGGAAGCCGACGATGGAACTGCCGAGCAATCCGTCGAGAATGCGTTCGCGCCACGGGCAGATGCTGAACACTTCGGAATTCGGCCACGGTATGTGCCAGAAGGTGATGATGATGGCGTCGGGCAGCCGCTGGCGGATCATGCGCGGCAGCAGCGCGAAGTGATAGTCCTGGATGAGGACGATCGGGCGCTCGTTCTGCGCTTCCTCCACCACGATGTCCGCGAACTTCCGGTTCACCGCCTCGTAGGTCTCGAAATCGGCGGCGCGGAAGATCGGCCGGGTGAAGGCGATGTGGCACAGCGGCCACAGGCCGTCATTGGCGAAACCCAGATAGTAGCCCTGCTGCTCCTCCTCGCTCAGCCACACCCGGCGCAGCGTATAGGCCGGTTTTTCCGGCGGCACCTGGATACGGTCGTTGGCGTCGACCGTCAGGCGGTCGGCCGAGCCTCCGCCATGCGCGATCCAGGTTCCCGAGCAGACGCGCGTCACCGGCTCCAGCGCCGAGACGAGACCGCTCGCCGGCACCAGGAGCTTCACTTCCTTGTCGACGAGATCGTGGATATATGGCTCGCGGTTGGACACCACGATGACCTGCGCATCCGGCAATTCCGTCTTCAGAAGCTGCCGCAGCGTGTCGGGAGACCACGTGATCATGATGTCGTCGGCCGGGCGGCTGTTCTTTTCGAATTCGTGCATGGGCTTGGCCTCCTGGCCCATGGAGGGGTCGGCCCGTGGAGAGTGGAGGGAACGCTGGCGCTCGCCGCGCCGCTCGCGCCGCAGGCGCCACAGAAGGAAAAGCGACAGGATGATCGCGATTGCCGACAGCAGCAGGCTGACCAGCAGGATTGTCCAGAAGCCGAAGCCGCCGGGATCGTTGAGGATTTCAGGGTCGATGGGACTCATCGTCGGGCTCCTCCGATGCGGAGGGAGATGCCGGTTGTGCGCACACAGATAGGCTACTCCGTTCTACCTTGACCCGGAGCGGATGACCGTCCGTCCTCCGGAAGGGGTTTTCGGAGGGCGATCAGGCGCTACGTTTGGGTCGATGGCGTTCGAACGTCTGGGCGGCGCGGCGGTTCCCGGTTTTGTGCCTGGAGCCGGAGAGTTTACTTCTCCTGGCGGCGCCTCAGGAGCGCACGATGACAGGTGCGTCGCTCTCGTCGGCGGTCTGAAGGTCTGCGATGACGCGATCGCCGAAGCGCTGGAATGCCAGGTCGTAGGCCTTCTCGCCCACGCTCATGTGGCGCACCGTGAGCTGGTCGATGCCGATGGGCAGGCTGGGGTGCTCCACCCGCACTTCGGCGCGCCAGCCGTCGACCCAGGTGGCGAGGCAGGCCTGAAGCAGCATGAACGCGGCGCCCGAGGACCAGGCCTGCGGCAGACATGCCACCGGATAGCCGATCGGGGCCTCGCCGGGCGAGCGAGGAAAGCCGCAGAACAGTTCGGGCAGGCGCATGTCGAACTGCACCGCCGCCTCGAAGGTGTTGCTCATCAGCCGGATCACATGGTCGCGATAGCCGTAGCGGGCGAAGCCCACGGCGCAGATCGCGGTATCGTGCGGCCAGATGGAGCCGTTGTGATAGGACATCGGGTTGAAGAAAATCTCGTCCTCGGCCAGCGTGCGGATGCCCCAGCCGGTGTGGAACGGCGCGGCCATAAGCTGCTCGGCTACGCACTGGGCGCGCTCGGGCGAAGGCAGGTTGGCAAACAGGAGGTGCCCGGCATTGGAGGCGCGCACCCTGCATGGCTGGCCCTCGCCGTCGATGGCAAGCGCATAGAATTTGCGGTCTTCCATCCAGAACAGGTCCTCGACCTTCCTGCGCATGGCTTCGGCGCGGGCGGCCCAGGCTTCGGCGCGCCTCATCTCGCCGCGCCGCTTGGCCAGTTCGGCCAGGCGCCGGTAGGCGGCAAAGACGTAGCCCTGCACCTCCACCAGCGCGATCGGGCCGGGCGGCAGGCGGCCATCCGCATGGAAGACGGAATCGTAGCTGTCTTTCCAGCCCTGGTTCGAAAGGCCCGACTGCGAGGCGCGGCGATAGGTGACGAACCCGTTCGGGTCGCGGTCGGTCGCCCTGTCCATCCAGCCGGCGGCCGCGGTCAGCGAAGGCCAGAGCTGGTCGATGAAAGCCATGTCGCCGGTGCGGTCGGCATAGGCGCAGGCGAGGTAGACATAGAGCGGCGTGGTGTCGACGCCGCCATAGTAGCGGCCGAACGGCAGCTCGCGCAGCACCGCCATCTCCCCCTTGCGGGTCTCGTGCATGATCTTGCCGGGTTCGGAGTCGCTGAACGGGGAGGTCTCGGTCGCCTGGTGCTGGGCCAGGAAGGCGAGAACGCCGCGCGCCAGGCCAGGATTGATCCACAGCATCTGCAGCGCCGAGATCACGCCGTCGCGCCCGAAGGCGGTCGAGAACCAGGGAATCCCGGCATAGGGGTAGGGGCCGGTGGGCAGGTCCGTCGTCAGCAGCGCCAGGTCGGCGCGGGCGCGCGACAGCCAGTCGTTGAACACACGGCCCGAACTGTGGATCGAGGCGCCGTGGCGCCGCTTCGACCGCATGGCGAAACGGGCGCGCGCGGCTGCTGCCCGGAAGCGGCCGCGTCCCGGCATCTTCGGCTTCTTGCCGACCTCGATGAACAGCGTCTGCTGCCCGCGCCTGGGCAGGAGAAGCAGGAATTCGGCGCGGTCGGCCAGAAGCCGTTCGGGCCGGGTCGAGAAGGAGATGGCCGACTGGCGCAGCACGTCATCCAGCCCGTGATAGCGCATGATGACGCTGTGCTCGTTGATCTCGGCGTCGAAAGCGCGGCCGCGCTGCTTGCGCTTGGAGCCGCGCACCTCGAACATGTCGCGGAAATCCGCGTCGAAATGGAAGCTCAGCGGCAACAGCAGTTCCTGCCCGCCATAGTTCGAGAACTCCAGCCGCTCGAACATGCGGTCGTCCCAGATGAAACGCGTGCGCTCGATATGGATGATGCCCTGCCTGGTCTCGTGCCCCTCGACGGCGGGCAGCGGCAGGTTGGTGAGATTGGCGCGGAACACGACACCGTCCTGGCTGAGCGATGCGCCGAGCAGCGAGGGCGGCTCGTTGCCGACCGTCATGCGAAATTGCGACAGGGTCCGGGTATCCTCGAAGAACAGGCCGTCGCCGCTGCCGTTGATGTCGCCAAGGGCGTCGGCAACGACGAAGGTGTCGCCCTGCTTGAGGGCGAACAGGCGCTGCTGCTCCAGCGAGGAGCGGCTGGCCAGCGCGGCGAGCGCGACGGCGGGGTCCAGCCTTCCTTCATCGAGTCTGGTCATGATGCTCCTTCTTCTCGTCGCGAGAGCTTAGCCCGCTTGGGGGCGAAAATTGGACGAGAAGGTCAGCGGGTCGCGAAGCGGGCCGCCATCTCCGACTTCTTCCCGGCCAGCCGCGCATAGATTTCGGCATAGTCGCGCGCCATACGGGTAGCGGAAAACCGTCTTTCGAAGATCGCGCGGACGGTTCGACGGTCGAGGCCGTCCAGTTTCCCCACCGCGTTCACCGCCGCATCGACCGAGTTGACGATGAAGCCGCTTTCACCTTCGTCGACGATCTCGGGAAGCGCGCCGTTGGGCCAGGCGATGACCGGCGTTCCGCAGGCCATGGCCTCGATGGCCACCAACCCGAAAGGCTCGGGCCAGTCGATGGGAAAAAGCAGGGCGGCCGCGTTGCCGAGGAAAGCCTCTTTCCCGTCCTCGCCGATTTCACCCAGATACTCGATCTGTCGGCCGTCGATCAGCGGCTCGACGGTCTCGCGAAAATAGGCGCGGTCGCCGTCGCCGATCTTGGCCGCGATCTTGAGCTTCCTGCCCGAGCGCCTGGCTATCTCGATCGCGCGGTCGGGACGCTTGTCGCGGGAGAGCCTGCCGAGGAAGGCGAGGTAGCCGGCATCGGGCGACAGGCTGCCGAGCGGCCTGTAGGCTTCCGGCGGCAATCCGTGGTGGACGGTGCCGACCCAGTTCGCCTCGGGCAAGGGATGCTGCTGAGCCTGCGAGATCGACACCATGGGAAAGCGCGGCCAGCGGCGGTAGGCACCGGGCAGATCGCTGTAGTCGAGCCTGCCATGCGGCGTGGTCAGGGTGCGTTCGGGCATATGCTCGAAAAACGGGAAATGCAGGAAATGGCTGAGGTGGAAATGCAGTATGTCAAAATCGCCGGCGCGCCGGCGCACCTCGTCCAGCATGGAATAGTGTGCCGCGATCACCGATTTCAGCGGGTTGGGGTCGAGCCACAGCGCATGCTCGCGCACCGGCACCAGCCTCGCATCGGTTCTGGCATCGGCGCTCGAGAACAGGGTGACGTCATGGCCCATGCGGACCAGCTCGTTCACGAGATAATAGATGATGCGTTCGGTGCCGCCGTAGAATTTCGGCGGAACGGATTCGTAAAGCGGAGCGATGTGGGCAATCTTCATGGCGTCGCTGTCAAAGTGGGGTCTCTGACGACAACGCCCCACTGCGCCCTGCGTTGCATCCTGGCAGGAGAGCTCCGGCAGAACGGACTGCCGGCCGCGGTCGGCGCATGGCCCGGTCATCGGGACAGGTGGGCTTCAACGTTCCGATGCGGCGATCATCATGCCCAGCGCATCCGCGGTCAGTTCCCGCATTTCGGGCGGCAGTATCGAGACCAGCTCGCGCTCGATCCGTGCATGATCGGCCATCGCGGCGTCCGCGATTTTCCGCCCCGTCACGGTAAGCTCGACGATGACGCCGCGGCCATCGCGCTCGTCGGCCATGCGCTGGATAAGCCCTTCCTTCTCCATGCGCCGCAACAGGTTCGACAGGCCGCCGGAGGAAAGCAGCAGCGTTTCCAGCAACTCGCCCGGAGACATGCGGTAAGGGCTGCCGGCAACGCGCAAAGTAGCAAGCACCGCGTAAGCCGGATATTTCAGGCCGTGCCGTGCCAGCGTGCGGTCCACGGCGTTCAGGATGATATCGTGCAGATGCAGGATGCGCCCCACGACGGCCTTGCCCGAGCAGTCGATATCCGGGCGCTCGTGTCGCCACTGCGCCATGCCGCGCGCAACCCGATCGTTGGCCCAGATTTCGGCATTTTCAGCTTTCATTGCTTCTCCGGCAGGCTTGTTCGGCATCGGGATCGCCCTGGTCCGAGTTGGGAGCTATGTAACATGGCTACCGTGTGAAGCGCATTCGCGCAATCTATCTTTCATTTTTCTTTCTTGAAAGATATTTTCTTCCATGTTAGGCCGCTTGCCCAGCGCAAGGCCCTGAAGCTGCGCGAGCCGATGAACGACAACAGTCGCGATCCCGGCAACCACTCATCAATGGGAGCGAAGATGAAGATCACCACCCGCATTGCCAAAGCCGCAGCACTTGCCGGCGCGATGCTGTTGCCGGCTGCCGCCAGCGCCGAGGAACTGGTCGTTGGCGCCTTCGGCGGCTCCTTCGCCGACAACGCCAAGGCCTGCTATGTCGAGCCCTTCGAGAAGGCGACCGGCGCGACGGTGACGCTGAAGCTGGCGAACTCCTCCCAGCACGCCGCTTCGGTTCGTGCGACCGCGGGCGAGTCCGACATGGACGTCGTGTTCATGGACGATGCCTTCGCCGCCCAGCTCAAGAACGAGGGTCTGACCGAAAAGCTCGACCGCTCCAAACTGACCCACGCCGGCGAGATCGTGCCCGACGCCTGGGGCGCGGACGACGCCTATGTGGTCGCAATGCTGAGCGCGACCACCATCGTCTACAACCCGCAGACCGTGACCACGCCGCCGACCTCCTGGAAGGACCTGTTCGACCCGAAATATGCCGGCCGCGTCACCATCGGCGACATTTCCGGCACCACCGGCTGGCAGTTCCTGATGGCCGTCAACAAGATGGAAGGCGGCACGGTGGACGACATCACGCCCGGCCTCAAGGCCATCAAGCCGCTGGCCGAGAACTCAGTGGTGCTCTACACGCAGGCCGACCAGGTGGTGTCGCTGTTCGAGCGCGGCGAAGTGGACATCGCCGTCTGGTATCCGGACCGCGCCGGCGTTGCCGCGCAGAAGGGCCTGCCGGTGGCGGTCGCCTATCCGCAGGAAGGCGCGGTCGCCATCAAGCCGAGCGTGGTCATGCCCAAGGGCACGCAGAAGAGCGATCTCGCGCTGAAGTTCATCGACCAGGTGCTGTCGGCCGAGAGCCAGAAGTGCTTCTCCGAAGCCGCCTTCATCGGCTCGGTCAACAAGAATGTGAAGCTTTCGGACGAGGTCTCGAAGATCGTCCCGACCGGCGAGGTCGTCGAAAAGCTCCTGTTCCTCGACCCCAATGTCATGTCGAAGAAGCTGCCCGAGTGGACGCGCCAGTGGCAGCGCGAAGTCGCGCGCTGACAAGCTTCATCGGCGGCGGGCAGTTGAAGCGCCCGCCGCGGAACCTCCGAGGTAGATCGTGAGCAGCCTGAAACTCGACCATCTCTCGAAGCACTATGGCGAGGCCGTCATCGTGCGCGACCTCTCGCTGGAGATCGCCAATGGCGAGTTCGTGTCACTGCTCGGCCCTTCCGGCTGCGGCAAGACGACGGTGCTGCGCATGGTTGCCGGCCTGATTGCGCCATCGGGCGGCAAGATCGCAATCGGCGAGCGCGAGATCACCGTGCTGCCGCCGAACAAGCGGCGGATCGGGCTGGTGTTCCAGTCCTATGCGCTGTTCCCGCATCTCACCGTGTTCGAGAACGTCGCCTTCGGCCTGCGCCGGCAGGGCGTGAAGGGTGCAGAGCTTGAAAAGCGCGTGAAGGATGCGCTGGCGCTGGTGCGGCTTGATGCCTTCGGCGACCGCTATCCGCGCCAGATGTCGGGTGGCCAGCAGCAGCGCGTCGCCATGGCGCGCGCGATTGCGCCGCGTCCCGACGTGCTGCTGTTCGACGAGCCGCTGTCCAACCTCGACGCCAAGCTGCGCGACGAGATGCAGATCGAGCTGAAGCGCCTGCAGCGCGAGCTTGGCATCACCACGCTTTTCGTCACCCACGACCAGGCCGAGGCGCTGTCGCTTTCGGACCGCGTCTGCGTGATGGCGCAGGGCAATATCGAGCAGTTCGCAGCACCCGAGGACATCTATCATCGCCCCGCCACCGCTTTCGTGGCGAGCTTCATCGGCAAGCCCAACCGGCTTGCCGGCAAGGTTTCAAGCCGCAACGGGGCAGGCGGCGCGGTCGAGATCGGCGGCGGGCTGACGCTGAACGCCGACCGGCTGGACGTCGCGGCCGGCGGCGAGGTCGAGCTGTTCCTGCGGCAGGAGGCGATCGAGCTGCGCACGACGCCCGCTGACGGGTCGCTCAATTCCATTCCCGGCACGGTGCAGCTTCGCTCTTTCTCCGGCGCGCATGTGCAATATGTGGTGCGTATCGGAGCCGGCACCGAAGTCGTGGTCGAGGCGCCGTCGAGCGGCGCGGCGAGCAACCTTGAAAAGGACGCTTCCGTTTACCTCGCCGTCGCTCCGGCCAATGTCTTCGCGCTCGCCGCCAAGGGAGCGCGCTCGTGAGCAACTGGAAGGCGGGCGTGCTGCTTTTCGGGCCGCTGGCGCTGTTGCTGGTCGGCGTGTTCCTGGTGCCGGTTCTGCTGCTGGCGCCGACCAGCTTCCATGAATATTCCCCCGGCGTGGGCATCGTCGCCAATTCCTGGACGCTGGAGAACTACGCCCGCATCATCACCGACGACTATTACCGCGAGGTGGTGTGGCGCACGCTCTATCTCGGGCTCGGCGTCACGGTCTCCTGCCTGCTGCTCGGCTATCCGGTGGCCTATCTGATCGTGCGGGGGCCGGCGCGGCTGCGTCTGCCGCTGACGCTTCTGGTCATCTTCCCGCTGATGCTCAACCTCGTCGTGCGCTCCTTCGGCTGGATCGCGCTATTGTCCAATCGCGGGCTGGTCAACAATTTCCTGATCCAGACCGGGCTGATCGGCGCGCCGCTGAAGCTGATGTTCAACCTCACCGGCCTGATGATCGGCATGACGCATATCTATCTGCCCTTCATGGTGCTGATGCTGGTGGCGGCACTCCAGAACGTGCCGCGCGATGTCGAGGCAGCCGCGGCCACGCTCGGCTCCAGCCGCACGCATGTCTTCACTTCGGTGACGCTGCCGCTGACGGCGCCCGGCATCATCTCCGGCTCCATCCTGGTCTTCGTGCTCACCATCAGCGCGCTGGTCACGCCGCGCATGCTGGGCGGGCCGACCTACAAGGTCATGGCGACGCTGATCTATGACGAATACATGCAGCTTCTCGACTGGCCGAGCGGATCGGCGCTGTCCTTCTCGCTGACGGTCATCGCCATCGCCATCATCTGGGCTTCCAGCCGCATCACCAAACGCTGGGCGGGCATGGCATGAACGAGAGCAAACCCGGTTTCTCCGTCACCTCGATTGCGCTGCTGGTCATCCTGTTCCTGCAACTGCCGGTCATCGTCGTGGTGCTCGCGGCCTTCAGCAGTACGTCCTATCTGACGATCCCGCCGCAGGGGCTGACCCTGAAATGGTTCGCCAAGGTGCTGAGCGATCCCGTCTATCTGGATGCGATCCGCATCAGCCTGACGCTGGCGGTCGGCTCCACGGCGATCTCGCTGGTGCTGGGCGTGGCGGCGGCCTATGCGCTGTTCAAGCGCATGCTGCCGGGCACGGAGGCGCTGACCTCGTTCCTGATGGCGCCGCTGATCCTGCCCTCGGTCGTCATTGGCGTGGCGCTGCTGCAATATTACAGCCTGATCGGCTGGCGCGGCAGCTTCGCGGCGCTGCTTCTGGCGCATGTCATCATCACCGTGCCCTATATCGTGCGCTCCGCGCTTGCCAGCCTCGCCGGCGTCGACATGTCGGTGGAGGAGGCCGCGCGTGTGCTGGGCGCCAACGGCTTCACCGCCTTCCGGCTGGTCACGCTGCCGCTCATAAAACCCGGCCTCGTCGCCGGTGCGCTGTTTGCCTTCGTGACGTCGATGGAGAACGTGCCGGTCACCATCTTCGTTGCCAGCGCCAAGCAGACGACGCTGCCGATCCTCATCTTCTCCTCCGTGGAAATGGGCGTCGACCCAAGCATCGCCGCGGTCTCGACGCTGCTCATCGTTGCCACGGTCTTCGTGCTGTGGCTGGCCGAGCGCTGGACCGGCTTCCACCGCTTCATCTGAAAATGCGAGTACCGACATGAGCTTGACCAGCAAGGGCTTTCCGCTGTTCCTCACCTTTGATCTCGACGCCGAGACCATGTGGACGGCGCGCGACCCGTCCTACGCCTCGCGGCCGATCCTGATGTCGCAGGGCGCCTATGGCTGGAAGGTCGGCACCGGCCGCGTGCTGGAACTGCTGGCGCGCTACGGCGTCACCTCCACCTTCTTCGTGCCGGGTCTCGTCATCGACCAGCGGCCCGAGCTGATGGAGCAGATCCTCAAGGCCGGCCACGAGATCGCGCACCATAGCTACAGCCACGCCTGGATCCTGAGCCTGACGCCCGAGCAGGAGCGCGAGGAGATGGAAAAGGGCATCGAGGCGATCAAGCGCGTCACCGGCCGCAAGCCGCGCGGCTGGCGCTCGCCGGCGGCCGAGATCAGCGCCGTCACCATGCCGATGCTGGTGGAATACGGCTTCGACTATTCCTCCAACTTCTTCGACGACGACTCGCCCTATCTGCACACGGTGGAAGGCAAGAAGACCGACATCGTCGAGCTGCCCTTCCGCTGGGTGCTCGATGATGCGCCGTTCTTCCAGTATTCCATCGTGCTGCCCGGCCGCACCATGCAGGCGCCTTCGGCGGTGGCCGAGGTGTGGAAGTCGGAGTTCGACACGCTCTATGCCGAAGGCCGCATGATGATGGTGGGCATGCATCCGCAGCTCATCGGCCAGCCCTCGCGGCTGAAGGCGCTGGAAGCGTTGATCGAGCACGCGCTGAGCCACCCCAATGTCTGGATCGGCCGCTGCGACGAGATCGTCGACGACATGCGCCCGAAGCTGAAGGCGGCCGGGCTGTGAGCCAGGCTTTTGCAGGTCGCCGCATCGTCGTGACGGGCGCGGCCCAGGGCATCGGGCTGGCGACCGTCGAGCGCTTCGTGGCGGCGGGCGCGACAGTCGGCTGCCTTGATCGCGATGCGCAGGCATTGGCCGCGCTGAGCGAACGTTTCGATGCCGGGAGTATCCACACGGTCGTTTGCGACGTGGCCGCTTCGGCCGACGTTACAAGAGCCATCGAAGCCTGCGCGGAAGCACTTGGCGGCATCGACGGTGTCGTCAATTCGGCCGGAGTCGATCTGGTGAGTTCTCTCGAGGAGATGAGCGACGAGGCCTGGGCGCGCATCATGGCCGTCAATCTCAGCGGCCCGATGCATGTGTGCCGCGCGGCGTTCCCGCATCTGCGCGCGGCCGGCGGCGGCACCATCGTCAACGTTTCGTCCGGCGCGGGGCTGCAGCCTTTGCGCCATCGCAGCGCCTATTCGGCGTCGAAGGCCGCGCTGCAGATGTTTTCCAAGTCGCTCTCCATGGAAGCGGCCGAGTTCGGCATTCGGGTCAACACAGTCTGCCCGGGCGCGGTGGAAACGGCGCTGCTGCATTCCAGCATAACCGAGGACGCCGACGCGGCCCTTGCCGCCATCCGCAACCGCTATGCGCTCGGCCGCATAGCCTCGCCGGATGAAATCGCGGCGGCGATCTTCTGGCTGTCGGGACCGGAGTCGTCCTACGTCACCGGCACGGCCATGGCCGTCGACGGCGGCCGGACATTCCATTGATTGGGGCCACTGAGGTTTGAACGCATGAGCGCAGGGACGGGTCGTTTCGAGGGCAAGCTGGCCATGGTCACCGGCGCCGGCAACGGCATCGGCGCGGCGACTGCCCGGCGCTTCGTCGCGGAAGGCGCGCGTGTCGCCGCGATCGACCTCGACGCCGCCGGCTTGGCTGACGGCCTCGGAGACCTGCCGCGGGACCGCGTTCTGACCATGGCCGGCGACTGCACCGACGCCGCCGTGCTGGAAGCCTTTCATGCGTCGGCAATGGAAAAATTCGGGCCCGTCGACATCCTCTTCAACAATGTCGGCCAGAGCGGCCGCGAGCGCTCCGCACCCTTCCATGCTTCGCAGGAAGAGGTCTGGCGCTTCGTCTTCGAGGTTTCGCTGTTCAGCACCATGCGGCTGTCGCGCCTCGTTGCGCCGGCCATGCGCGAACGCGGCGGCCGCATCGTCAACATGTCGAGCGACGCCGCCTTCGTCGGTGATGCCGGGCTGGTCGATTACGCCACGGCCAAGATGGGCATCGTCGGCTTCACCCGCTCGCTGGCGCGCGAGCTGGCGCCGCACGGCGTCACGGTGAATGCGGTCGCGCCCGGCGCCATCCGCACCCGCGCGCATGACAGGATGCCGGCGGAGGTGCTGGACCGCATCAAGGCCGCGACGCCGGCCGGCTTCGTCGGAGAGCCGGAGGACGTGGCCGGCGTGGTCTGCTTCCTCGCCAGCCAGGACGCGCGCTTCATCACCGGCCAGACGCTGCTGATCGACGGCGGCCGCTGGATGATCTGACCGAATTTTTCCGCCGGAGGTTGCCATGACCGAGATTGCCGAACTGTCCGCCTTAGCCTTGGCCGCCGCGATCCGCGCGAAGGAGATTTCGCCGGTGGAGGCCGTGCAAGCGGCCTTCGCGCGCATCGAGGAGTGCGCCGATCTCAACGCCTTCATGGCGCTGGCGCATGACCGTGCCCGCGAAGAGGCCAAGGCCGCCGAGGCCGCCGTGATGCGCGGCGACGCGCTTGGCGCGTTGCACGGCCTGCCGTTTTCGGTAAAAGACCTGACCACCACCGAGGGCATTGCCACCACGCAGGGCGCGGCGCTCCATGCAAACCAGGTGCCGGCGGCCGATGCGGTCGGCGTGGCGCGCGCGCGGGCCGCGGGCGCCATCGTCATCGGCAAGACGACGACGCCGGAATTCGGGCACAAGCCGTTTACGGAAGGCCCGTTCTTCGGCCGCACGCTCAACCCGTGGAACGCAGGCTACACCTGCGGCGGCTCGAGCGGCGGTGCGGCCGTGGCGGTCGCGGCCGGCATGGGGCCGCTGGCGCTCGGCTCCGACGGCGGCGGGTCGATCCGCATTCCCGCCGCTTGCTGCGGCGTGGTGGGCCTCAAGGCGACGCTCGGCGTCATCCCCAATCTTCAGGCGCCCGATCTGTTCGGCGCGAACTCCTATGTCGGGCCGATGGCGCGCAACGTCGCCGACACGGCGATGATGTTCGGCGTGCTCGCCGGCCCCGATTGCCGTGACCCGTTCGGACAGGCAAAGCCTGGGTCGTTCGAACGCGATGCCGGCAAGCCGGTACGCGTCGGTTTCCTGCGGAAATGCGGCAATATCCTCGATCCGGAAGTCGAGGCCGCCACCGTGGCGGCCATGCGCAAGGCCGAAGTGCTCGGCATGACGGTCGAACCCATCGAGCTCGATTTCGTCTCGATGGAAGAGCCGTTCCTGGTCCTGCTGCGTTCGCTGCTCTGGGCACGCGTCGGCAAGGCGATGGAGAAAACTCCCGAAAAGCTCGATCCGACGCTGATCGAGACCATCAAGGCCGGCATGAACTACACGGCGGCCGACCTTTGCGAGGCGCAGTTTGCCCGCACCGCCTGTTTCGCCAAGGTGCAGGAGGTGTTCGAGCGCTGCGACGTCATCGCCTCGCCGACGCTATCGGCCCCCGCGCTGCCGGTCGGGCTCGATCCGCTGGGCCGCGTGGAGATCGCGGGGCAGGACGCGGGCACCATTCGCGGCGCCTGGTATCCCTACACCTTCCCGTTCAACCTGACGGGGCACCCGGCGCTGTCGATCCCGAGCGGCTTGTCGTCCGCCGGCCTGCCCATCGGCCTGCAACTGGTCGGGCGCTGGCACGAGGACTGTTTCCTGCTCGACTGCGCGGCAAGGCTGGAAGAGGCGATCGGCTTTTCCGCCGCCCATCCGCTGCCGGCGTGAAGTCGGAGGGTCGCTATCCGACCTTCTCGACGTAGTAGCGCGGGATCGAGCGGCGTTCGCGGTCGCGGTAGAATTCGATGCAGAACTCCACGAAGGCCTTGAAGCGGCGCGAGACGTGGCGCCTGCGCGAATAGATCAGGTTGATCGCGGTTTCCGGCGAGCGCCAGTCGGGAAGCACCGGCACCAGCAGGTCGCTCTGACATTCCGTCTCGACGAAGAAGCCGGGAAGATAGGCGATGCCTTCGCCGGCCACGGCGAAATATTTCAGCGTCCAGTAGTCGTTGGCCATGCAGGTGGCGGGCGGAAGGATGCTCACATCCGACCGCTCGCCTCTTGCCAGATACCAGGATTGCGGCCGCGTCGGCTGGCGGAAGATCAGGCCGCGATGCGCGGAAAGGTCGTCCGGCGTCTTCGGCGTGCCGTGGCGGGCCAGATAGGCGGGGCTTGCATAGAGGCCGTATGAGGCCGTCGCCAGCCGCCGGCTGATATAGTCGACATCCGACGGCTCGCCCCAATGGAAGATGCCGTCCAGCGCCATTTCCGTGACATCGGCGAAGGGCTGGTGCGTGGTCAGGAACACCACGTCGAGCGCAACCTGCGGATATTGCTGGCGAAAAGCATAGAGCAACTCCGAGGTGATCGTGGTGCCGAACTCGCCGGTCGAGCCGACGCGCAGCGTGCCCGCCACCTCCTGGCGCATCTCGGCCATGGCGGTCGCGGCGTCGTCGCAGCTTGCCTGGATGCGCCGCGCATGGCGCAGCAGTTCGGAGCCGGCGTCCGTGACATGCAGGTGGTGGCCTTCGCGCACGAAGAGTTCGACACCGAACTCGTCTTCCAACTGCCTGATCCGGTGGCTGATCGTGGATTTCGGCAGCCTGTGCAGCCGCGCCGCCGCCGAAATGGAGCGGGCGTCGGCCACTTTCACGAAGCAATCGATGACGGAAAGGTCCATATGCGGCTCGTTTCGTTCAAGAAGTTGGACGATCTGTTCCAAAAATATCCAGTTTCGGCCAGTTGTGCAAACGATCCGCTGTCGAAATACTCCGGGCCAAACTAGGGAGACTCTTTAAGTGACGGATATTCGGGAATTCATTCGTGCGGCATCGGGCAAGGAGGCCAAGGCGACGCTGGCGGTTCGCGGCGGGCGGCTGGTGAATGTCGTATCGGAGGAAATCTACCAGGCCGACATCGCGATCTATGGCGAGCGCATCATCGCGGTGGGCGACATTTCCGACCACATCGGACCCGACACGAAGATCGTCGACGCAACCGGCAAATATCTCGCACCCGGTATGATCGATGGCCATTTGCATGTCGAATGTTCGAAACTGTCGCTGACCAGTTTCGCCAAGGCCGTGGTGCCGCTCGGCACGACCTCCATCGTTTCGGGCCTCGACCAGATCATCGTCGTGGGCGGCCCGGCGGCGGCGCGCGAATTCTTGGACGAAGCCAGGCAGACGCCGCTGAAAGTGTTCTGGGGCGCGCCGTGCAAGACGCCCTACACCATGCCGCGCTCGACCGTCGGCCACTATTTCAGCCCGGAAGACCATCTCGCCACGCATCACTGGCCCGAATGCGTCGGCATCTGGGAGACGGTGCGCGAGTTCATCCAGGAAGAAGACGCGGACGTGCTCAAGGCGCTGGAGATTGCCGAGACGAGCCGCCTGCCGGTGCTTGGCTGCTGCCCGATGACGCGCGGCGCGCGCCTCAACGGCTACATGCAGTCGGGCGTGCGCGCCGACCATGAGAGCTACACGCCTGAGGAAATGCTGGAGAAGCTGCGCGCCGGCATGCATGTCGTGGTGCGCGAATCCTCCATCTCGCACTTCCTCAACGACAATCTGCGCATCGTCACCGAGATGGGCGTGAAGGCGCTGCGCCGCATCAGCTTCTGCACCGACGATGTGGTGGCGAGCGACATCCTCTCGCGCGGCCATCTAGACAACATGGTGCGCATGGCGATCGCCATGGGCATCTCGCCGATGGCGGCGATCCAGATGGCGACGATCAACGGCGCCGAGGCGCTGCGCATCGACCACAAGGTCGGCTCGATCTCGCCCGGCCGCATCGCTGATATCCTGATCGTCGACGACCTGCGCAATTTCGGCATCGAGGCCGTCATCGCCAATGGCGCGGTTGCCGCGCGCGACGGCAAGATGGCGGTGGAACTCACCCCGCCGGCGCGCAGTGAGGCGCTGTTGAAGTCGGTCAAGGTGAAGCCGGTCAGCGCCGACGAAATCGTCGTGCCCTACACGGGCAGCGGCGACACCGCCGACGTGCTGGCGATCGCGGTCACGCCGGAAAAGATCTTCGTGCGCACGCGTCGCGACGTGAAGCTGCCCGTCAAGGACGGCAAGGTGCTGGCCGATCTCGCCCAGAACGTTCAGTACGTCACCGTTGTCGAGCGCTACGGCAAGACGCGGAACCGCCCTGTCGCCTTCACCTCGGGCTTCGGCCTGAAGACGGGCGCCATCGCCAGCTCGACCGCGCCGGACGACAACAACATCATCTGCATCGGCGCCAATCCCGAGGACATGGCCGTCGCCATCAACCACCTCATCGCCAACAATGGCGGCCAGGTGGTGGTGAAGGACGGCAAGGTCATCGAGTTCCTGCACCTGCCGATCGGCGGCATCGTTTCCGACATCGATCCGCAGGAGATGGCCGCGCTCGAAACCCGGCTGGACGATGCGGCGCGCGCGCTGGGCTGCGATCTGCCGTGGCCGTTCATGTACATGTTCGTGCTGCAGATCACCGCGATCCCGGACTATGCGATCACCGATCTCGGCGTGGTCGACTGCGTCAATCTCAAGATCATCTCGCCGCTTCTGCCGGAAGCCGGGGCGTCGGTCAGGCCGGTCGCGGCGGAGTAGGGGACCGTTGTGCGGCTCGATGAAGTTCAATAAAGGGGAGGAGAAATGAACTATCAGTCGAACGTCGCGGCGAGCGCCCGAAGCCAGGAACAATCCTGGCTTCACGGCTTTCTCGACCGCTTTTTTGAAATCAGCCGGTACGGATCGACGGTCCGCACCGAGATCATCGCGGGCCTGACGACGTTTCTGGCGGCGTCCTACGTCATCGTGGTCAATCCCTCGATCCTGCAGCACGCCGGAATTCCGTTTTCGGCCGGCGTGACGGCGACCGTGCTGGTGAGCTTCATCGGCAGTTGCGCGATGGGCCTCTATGCGCGCAGCCCGATCCTCGTGGCGCCCGGCATGGGCATCAATGCGCTGTTCGCCTACACGATGGTGATCGGCGCCAAGGTGCCGCTGGAGATCGCTCTGGGTTGCGTGCTCTGGGCCGGCGTCCTGTTCACCATCCTCGCCATCCTCAACCTGCGCACGGCGGTCATCGAAGCCATTCCCGCCGACCTGCGCTACGGCATTGCCTGCGGCATCGGTCTGTTCATCGCGCTGATCGGGCTGGAGAACGCCAAGTTCATCGTTTCCAACCCCGACACGATCGTCGGGCTGACCAACTTCAATCCCGTCACGATGACCTTCCTCGCCGGCTTCGTCATCACCGTTGCGCTGGTGATCCGCCGCGTGCCGGGTGCGATGATGGCGGGCATGATCGTCACCACGCTGCTTGCCATTCCCATCGGCCGCTGGTGGGGCGACGGCAGCGCCTTCTGGCCCGATACGCCGGACCTGCACACGCTGGTCAACTGGGACGGGCTCTTCGCCGCGCCGGACTTCAGCTTCGTCGGCAGGATCGACGTTATGGGCGCGTTGCAGGTTGCCTATGCGCCGTTCATCTTCGTGTTCCTGTTCACGAATTTCGTCGAGGCTCTGTCGACCTTCCTCGGGCTGGCCGAAGCCGCTAATCTGAAGGATGAGGACGGCATGCCGCGCAACGTGAAGGAATCGATGCATGTCGATGCCGTTGCAGCGCTTATTTCCGCTCCCCTCGGCACCAGTCCGGCGACCGTCTATCTGGAATCGGGCGCGGGCATCGCGCAGGGCGGACGCACGGGCCTGGTCGCCTTCGTCTCCGGCCTCCTGTTCCTGCCCTTCCTGTTTCTGTCGCCGCTGCTCTCGCTGGTGCCGGCGATCGCCACCGCACCGGTGCTGATCCTGACCGGCCTGTTCATGTCGGAGCCCATGGGCCGCATCAACTGGTCGAGCATCGAGGACGCCATCCCCGCCTTCCTGGCGATCGTGCTGATCCCGCTCACCTTCTCCATCACGCTCGGCCTGTCGCTCGCCATCATCGGCTTCGTCGTGCTGAAGCTGGTGGCCGGCAAGGCGCGCGAGGTGAAGCCGGTCATGTGGTTCGTGGCCGTGCTTGCCGCCATCCTGGTGATGCAGGTCCAATACTGAACACGAAGGGCGGGCTCGCCTTGGCGATGCCCGCCCTTATTGTATCCGCGAATTGAAAGGACGTGCAGGATATGCTGCAGCCATGGTTCGAAACCGCCCCGCGACTGGTTGACGTCGCGATGGGGCGCACGCCGGCCGATCTGGTGATCCGCAACGGCAGATGGGTCAACGTCTATTCCGGCGAGATCGTGCCGAACACCGACATCGCCGTCGCCGCTGGCCGCTTTGCCTATGTCGGGCCGGACGCCAGCCACACGATCGGCGCGGGCACGCAGGTTGTCGATGCCGCCGGGCGCTATCTCGTGCCGGGCCTGTGCGACGCCCACATGCATGTCGAAAGCGGCCTGGTGACGGTGACGGAGTTCGCCCGCGCGGTTATTCCGCACGGCACCACCAGCATGTTCATCGACCCGCACGAGATCGCCAACGTGCTTGGCCTCGCCGGCGTGAAGCTGATGAATGACGAGGCGCAGAGCCTGCCCATCAACATCCTCGTGCAGGTGCCGAGCTGCGTGCCGAGCGCGCCGGGGCTGGAACGGGCCGGTGCCGAACTGAGCGCCGAAGACGTCCGGCAGGCGCTGGGCTGGCCCAACATCATCGGCCTCGGCGAAATGATGAATTTCCCCGGCGTCGCCGCCAACGATCCCAAGATGACGGCCGAGATTTCCGCCACGCAGGCCGCGCGCCTGACGGTGGGCGGCCACTATGCCTCGCCGGATCTCGGCCGCGCTTTCCACGCCTATGCCGCAGGCGGCCCCGCCGACGACCATGAAGGCACCACAGTGGACGATGCCATTGCCCGCGTGCGGCAGGGCATGCGCGCCATGCTGCGCCTCGGCTCGGCATGGTACGACGTCGCCGCACAGGTGAAGGCGATCACCGAACGCGGCGTCGATCCGCGCAACTTTGTCCTTTGCACCGACGACAGCCATTCGGGCACGCTGGTCAATGACGGCCACATGAACCGCGTGGTGCGCCATGCCATCGCGCAAGGCCTGAAGCCGATCACCGCGATCCAGATGGCGACGCTGAACACCGCCCAGCATTTCGGGCTCGAGCGCGAGCTGGGATCGATCGCGCCGGGTCGGCGCGCCGATCTCATCATCACCTCGCACCTCGCCGAACTGCCGATCGAAATGGTTTTCGCACGCGGCAGGCTTTTGGCCGAGGGCGGCAAGCTTTCGGCCGACATCCCTGCTTACGACTACCCGGACAGCGCGAAGAACACGGTGAAGCTCGGCAAGAAGCTGACCGCCACCGATTTCGACATTGCTGCTCCGGGCGCAGCCGAGGTGAATGTACGTGTGATCGGCGTTGTCGAGAACCAGGCGCCGACCAAGGCGCTGAAGCGCAGGCTGCCGGTCGCGAACGGACTGGTGCAGATGGATCGCGCCAACGACGTCTGCCAGATCGCGCTGGTGGAGCGCCATCGCGCGACGGGCGAGGTGGTCAACGCCTTCGTCTCCGGCTTCGGCTACACGAAAGACTGCGCCATGGCTTCCACCGTGGCACATGACAGCCACCACATGATCGTGGTGGGCACCAACAAGGCCGATATGGCGCAGGCCGCGAACCGCCTGCAGGAGGTCGGCGGCGGCATCGTCATGATCTCCGAGGGCAGGGAGCTTGCACTGGTCGAGCTGCCGGTCGCCGGCCTGATGTCGGACGAGCGCGCGGAAGCGGTGGCGGTGAAGGCGGGCCGGCTGGTCGAGGCCATGCGCGAATGCGGCTGTGAGCTGAACAACGCCTATATGCAACACTCGCTGCTGGCGCTCGTCGTCATCCCCGAGCTGCGCATTTCCGACATGGGCCTGATCGACGTGACGAGGTTTGCGAAGACCGACGTCATCATCGCCTGACATATCTCCGACCGGCGGCGCGATGCCGCCGGCCTTTTCCTGCATGCTTCCCCGCCATGGCAGCGGTCTTCACGGAATCGACACAGCACACGCGCGGCCAGAGCCGTGACGCAGCGGTCATATGGCTGCCGGATTCCGCGCCTTATTGATCGCTTCCCGCGCCTGTCCGCGCGCGTTTTTTCAGCAGCGAAGTTTTCCAACCAATTGATTTTCCTTGAAAATCATCGCCGCGGAATTTTTCTGCGGCAAACGATCGACTCCATCTTGTTTTCGGAAAATCAAGCTGTACAGTTGACTGGACAAGTTTGGAGGAAACCGATGGCCGCCGGTGCGCGCGATCGAGAAGGCCCGCTCTATCTGCAGATCGCGGACCGGCTGCGCGAGGACATCGCCGCGCTCGGCGAGGGCGCCCGGATTCCGAGCGAGCCGCAGCTTGCCCGCGACTGGGGCGTCAGCCGCTTCACCGTTGCGAAGGCCGTGGAACAGCTCGTCGACGAGGGGCTCATCACGCGCCGCCAGGGCAGCGGGTCTTTTGTGGCCCCGGCGCCGTTGCGCCGCCAGCCCGGCTATCTGCTGAGCTTCACCGAGGCCGTCGAGGCCGCCGGCCACACGGCGACCCACCAGCTTCTGGCGTTCGAGGAAGCGTCCTGGCGGTCCGATCTGCCCTATCCGGAAAACGCGGCGCTCATCCATCTCGACCGTTTGCGCCTTGTCGACGGCAAGGCCGTGGCGCGCCACCGGTCGGTGATCTCGGCCGAGCTTGCGCGCGTGACCGGCCTGACGCGCGAGGCCGCCTCGCTGCCGTCCTTTTCGCTCTATCGCTTTTTCGAGGAACACGGCTTTTCGGTTCACAGCGCGACCGAGCGGCTGGTCGCCCGCGCGGCCGCGCCGGAAGATCGCAAGCTGCTGAACCTGGGCGGCGAGGCTGTCGTCGTTGCCGTCACCCGCCATTCCTTCGCCGCGGACGGCACGCTGCTCGATGCCGTCGACGCCATCTATGACGCGCGCCGCTATTCCTACGAGGCCACCCTCGTGCGCCAGCGCAACAACGGATCCAACACGGAGACACATCATGAAAACCACGTCGATGGCGCTCGCGGCCACGATGGTCCTCGCCTCGGTCCTTGGCACGGCTAGCGCCCGCGCCGAGGACAAGCCGGTCGCCCTGATCGTTTCGCAGGGCGGGCTTGGCGATCAGTCCTACAACGACCTTGCCCATGCCGGCTTCGAGCGTGCCCTGAAGGAGACCGGGCTGACCGGCAAGGCGGTCGAGTCCAAGGAAGTGGTGTCGCAGGCGACCGAGATCCTGCGCCGTGCCTCCGATGCCGATTTCGGCCTGATCGTCGATCTGGAATATGCCCATGGCGAGCCGATGCTGGAAGTCGCCAAGGACTATCCCGACACGAAGTACGTCATCCTGAACCAGGTGCGCGAGGGCGCTAACATCGCCTCTGTTCTGTTCCAGGAGCAAGAAGGGTCCTATCTCGCCGGCACGCTCGCCGCGCTGGTGACGACCGACACCTCCATCAAGGGCATCAACGACAAGCCGGTCATCGGTGTGATCGGCGGCACCAAGTCTGCCGGCATCGACAAGTTCATCGCCGGCTACATTCAGGGGGCCAAGGCGGCCAACCCGGATGTCGTGGTGAAGGTTGCCTATTCGAACACTTTTGGCGATCCGGCGGTCGGCCTCCAGATGGCCAAGGCCATGATCGAGGAAGGCGCGGACGTGATCTATCATGTCGCCGGCGGCACCGGCATGGGCGTCATCCAGGCGGCCAGGGAAGCCGGCGTCTATGCGATCGGCGTCGATACCGACCAGGACGGCATCGCGCCGGGCAACGTGCTGACCAGCATGGTCAAGCACTCCGACATCGCCGTCGAGACGGTGATGAAGGACTATGCCGCCGACAAATTCCCGGGCGGCCAGACCATTTCGCTCGGCCTGAAGGAAAACGGCGTCGGCCTGTCGGAGATGAAGTACACCAAGGAACTCATCCCGGCCGCGATCCTCGAAAAGGTCGAGGCGGCGAAGCAGGACATCCTGTCGGGCAAGGTCAAGGTCTGGAACGTTGTCGACCAGGGCTACCCGGATTTCATGAAATAAGCGCTCGCAGCTTCTGAAGAGCAGTCCATGTCAACGGCTGAAACTTTGCCGGACGCGTCGGTCCGTCTGGGTGCGCAGGGCGTTACCCGGCGGTTCGGCTCGCTCGTCGCCAACGACCGCATCACCTTCCGGGCGATGCGCGGCACCATCCACGCCATCGTCGGCGGCAACGGGGCCGGCAAGTCCACGCTGATGCGTATCCTGCAAGGCATGGACCGCCCCGATGACGGCGTGGTCGTCGTCGACGGCGTGCCCACCGTGTTCCTCGGGCCGGCCGATGCGTTTTCGCGCGGCATCGGCATGGTGCATCAGGAATTCATGCTGGTGCCGGGGCTGACGCTTCTGGAAAACCTCATGCTGGCGCATGAGCCGACCGAAGGGCTCGGCCGCATCGACCGCGAGGCCGCGCTGGAAGCGGCGCGCAAGCTGGAGCGCGAAGCCGGCGTGACGCTGGACTGGGACATGCCGGTGGACGACGCGCCGGTGCATGTGCGCCAGATCGTCGAGATACTGCGGCTGCTCTATCGCGGCGCGGATGTGCTCATTCTGGACGAGCCGACCGCCGTGCTGGCGCCGGCCCAGGTGCAGGAGCTCATCGTGCTGCTGCGCAAGCTGCGCGCCGAGGGCCGCACCATCCTCTTCATCAGCCACAAGCTGGACGAGGTGATGGCGCTGGCCGACGAGATCACCGTCATCCGCGCCGGCCAGGTCATCGGCACCATCGCCACCACCGACACGACCAAGGCCGCACTTGCCGAAATGATGATCGGCGAAATTCTCGGCAAGCCCAGCGCCCGCCCGAGCAGCGTGGGGCGGCCGGTGCTCGAAATCCGCGAGCTGGCCGCACGTGACGCGCGCCATAGCCTGCGTCTCAAGGAACTCGACCTCGATGTCCGCGCTGGCGAGATCGTCGGCATCGCCGGCGTGGCCGGCAACGGACAGGACGAGCTGATCGCCGCCGTGACCGGCCTTGGCCGCATCGAGCGCGGCCGCATCGTGCTCGACGGCAAGGACGTGACGAAGCTCGACCTGCGCGCCCGGCGCGAGCTTGGCCTCAGCTATCTCAGCCCTGACCGCGCGGCGGAAGGGCTGTGCCTCGCTGCGCCGATCTCGGAAAACCTCATTGCCGGCCGCCATCGCGCGCCCGAGCTCTGCAAGGGCGGCATCCTGCAGAAGGGCGCCATCCGGCGCCATGTCGAAACCCTGCTCGACCGCTTCTCGGTCAAGCGCGCCTCGTCGGCGCTGCCGATCGCCAGCCTGTCGGGCGGCAACCAGCAAAAGGTCGCCATGGCGCGCGAACTCGACGGCGGGCCGAAGCTCTTGCTCGCCTGCCAGCCGACGCGCGGCGTCGACATTCGCGGCATCGCCTTCATCCACCAGTGCCTGCTCGACTATCGCGAGGCGGGCGGCGCGGTGCTCGTCATCTCGGAAGAGCTGGAAGAGCTCATCGCGCTCTCGGACCGCATCGTCGTGCTCTATGACGGCCGCGTCACCGGCGAGGTGGCGCGCGGCTCGGCGAAAGTCGAGGAGCTTGGCCGCATGATGCTGGGCGAAACCCGCGAGGAGATCGCCGCATGAGCGCCGTTGCTTCTTCCGCCCGCGCGGCTCCCGGCATCGGCTGGCGCGACATCGCGCTGGCCATCGCGCCGCTGGTTCTCGCGCTGCTCGTGGCCGCTGTCGTGCTCGGCCTCGCCGGCCACAATCCGCTCGAAGTCTACTGGCTTCTATTGAAAGAGTCCTTCGGCGGCACGAAGCGCGTTGCGGCCACCGTTGCCGCGTCCACGCCGCTGATCCTCACCGGCCTTGCGACGGCGGTTGCCTTCCGCACCGGCGTGTTCAATGTCGGCGTCGAGGGCTCCCTGCTCGTCGGCGGACTGGCCGCCGCCTTCGTCGGCTTCACCTATGTCGACCTGCCCGCCGCCCTTTTGCTGCCGCTGGCGCTCGGCGCTGCCGTGGTCGCCGGCACGCTGTGGATGCTGGTGCCGGCGGTGCTCAAGGCGCGGCTCGACGTGGACGAGGTGGTGACGACGCTGATGCTCAATTTCATCGCCGTCAGCCTCACGGCCTGGTTGGTCAACGGCCCGCTGCTGGCGCCGGGCTCGGCCAATTCGGCGACGCCCATGGTGGTCGAGGCCGCGCGCCTGCCGAAGCTCATGCCGCCTTCAACGCTGAACGCCGGCTTCCTCATCGCGGTGGCGCTGCTGGTGCTCTACTGGCTGTGGGGGCGGGGCACGGCGCTCGGCCTCGAAACCCGGCTTGCCGGCCTCAATCCGCGCTTCGCCATCGCCTCGGGCATCAATGTGCCGATGCTGATCGTGAAGATGATGCTGCTTTCCGGCGCCATCGGCGGGCTTGCCGGCGGCATCCAGGCGCTGGGCACGGTCAACCGCTTCGTCGTCGGCTTCTCGCCGGGCTACGGTTTTACCGGCATCGCGGTGGCGTTGCTGGGGCGCGGTTCCGCCATCGGCATTTTCCTTGCCGCGCTCCTGTTCGGTGCGCTCGCGACCTCGGGCGCGACCATCCAGCTCTTCAGCGACGTGCCGATCGAGATCGTCAACATCCTGCAGGGCACGGTGATGATCTTCGCTGTCGCCCGTTTCGGCTGGCTCCTGAAAAACCGGCGGGGCGGCAAATGATCGACAACATCATCCATGCGGCGTTCGTCATGACCACGCCGATCCTGCTCGCAGCGCTCGGCGGGCTGGTCAATCGTATCGCGGGTATCGTCAATATCGGCCTCGATTCCATGATGCTGGCGGGCGCGCTCGTCGGGCTGATGGTCGCCTCGCAGACCGGAAGCTGGCCGGCGGCGCTGCTTGCCGCCGCATTCGTCGGCGGCTTCCTCGGCCTGCTGATGTCGCTCACCGTCACCCGGCTGGAGGCCAACGAGATCATCGTCGGCCTCGGCTTCAACATCGCGGTTGCGGGGCTGGTGCGCTTCTTCCTGAAGAGCTGGTACGGCACCTCGGGCACGCTCAGCCTGGCCGATGTCGCGATGCTGCCACGCATCCGCATCCCGGTAGTGGCCGACATTCCGGTGCTGGGCGCGATCCTGTCGGACCACGACCCGCTGACCTGGGCGGCATGGCTTTTGGTGCCGGCGACGGCGTGGTTCCTGGCGCGAACCCGGCTGGGCCTGCGCCTGCGTGCGGCAGGTGCGGCACCGCAAGCGGCGCGGGCGCTGGGTCTCAACCCGCTCAACCTGCGCGATGCCTCGACCGTCTTTGCCGGTGCGATGTCCGGTCTCGCCGGCGCCTATCTCTGCATCGGCGTGGTCGGCATCTTCAACGAAGGCATCACCGCCGGCCGCGGCTTCCTCGCGCTCGCCGCCTTCTATTTCGGACGCAACCGGCCATGGGCCACGGCGCTCGGCGCGCTGCTCTTCGGCCTGTTCGACGCGATCCAGATCCGGCTGCAGGGCAGGGGCCTGCCGGCGGAGCTGGTCCAGACCCTGCCTTACGTCATGGTCATCGTGATCCTCACGCTGGTCGCCATCACCGTCAAACGCGCGCGGAACAAAGGAGCCTGACATGGTCGAGAAGGAAAAGACCGCGCTCATCCTCGTGGATGTCATCAATTCGTTCTTCGAGCCCGGCCAGCCCAACTACTATGCCGGCGTGGAGAATGTGCTGGAGCCGATGCGCGCGCTGCTTTCGGCCGCCCGCAAGTCGGGGACCATCGTCGTGCATGCGGTGGAAAAGCACCGGCCCGAATTCCACGATTTCGAATGGCGAAAATTGCCGATTCACCACCTGGAAAATGCACATGACGCCGCGTTTTTTGATGATTTTCGGCCCCAAGGACCGCATGAAACGATCATTTTCAAGCGCCGATTCAGTGCTTTTTTCGCCACCGACCTCGCATTGTTCCTGCACGAGCAGAAGGTGACGCGCGTGGTCATCGCGGGCGTGAAAACCAATGTCTGCATCCGCGCCACCGCGCAGGACGCCTTCGCCAGCGGTTTCGAGCCGGTGGTGCCGCGCGAGGCGACGAACTCGAACCGTCCGCATCTGGCCGAAGCCTCGCTGGAGGACATCGACCGCTATATGGGCCGCGTCGTGCCGCTCGAGGAAGCGCTCGGGATGCTGGCATGACGACCATCGCGATCACCGGCTACGCCAGCCTGGATCATGTGGCGATCCTCGACGGCTCGCCGCATGCCGGGCGGACGACGACCATCTTGCAGCGGCCTCGGGACGGCTGGCCGCGCCTTGGCGGCGGACCCGCTTTCGTCGCAATGGCGCTGACGGCGGCCGGCATCGACAATGCCGTGCCGGTGAGCTGGATCGGCGACGACGCGGCCGGCCAGGCCTATCGCGACCAGCTCGCGGCCAGGAATGTTTCGGACGCGGGCCTGGCGGCGATCGCCGGCGCGCGCACGCCCGTCTCGGTGCTTGCCTATGAGCCGGATGGCGGCTGCATCTGTCTCTACGATCCCGGCATGCCGGCGGGGCTGACGTTGTCGCCCGCGCAACGGGAACTGGTGGCCAAAGCCGACTGGGTCTGCGTCACCATTGGGCCCTCGGCGGTCAATGACGCGGTGCTCGACGCCATCGGCGAGGCCACGCGCCTTGCCTGGGTGGTGAAACATGATCCGCGCGCCATGTCGGCGGCGCAGGCGGCGCGCATTGCCGGGCGGGCCGATCTGATCTGCTTCAGCCATGCCGAAAGCGCCTTCGTTGAGGCGGCTCTCGCCGAGGCCGGGGCGGCGCGGCCGGGCCGCATCCTCATCGAAACGCGGGGGCGGCAGGGCGCGACCATCACGCGTGACGGCCAGTCCGTCGAGGTTTTGGCCGAACCGATTTCCGTCACCGACCCCACCGGGGCCGGTGACAGCTTTGCCGGCGGCGTGCTGGCAGCACTCGCCAGGGGCGAGACCGACCCCGAGGCCATCGTGCGCTCCGGCCATGCCGCGGCGCGGCGCCTGCTTCTGGCGCGACAGGTTTCCGAAAACGAAAGTGCATTGAGAGAATGAGCAAGCAAGACGAAAAGACCAACACCGCCTGGTATATCGGCGCAAAACGCGATCAGGTCGGCAGCGGTGCTATCCTCGTCGGCGATCCGGCCCGCATCGACCGCATCGCGGAACATATGACGGATGTCGAATTCCTGCCGGAAAACCGGGGCCTGCGCACGGTCACCGGCACGCGCAACGGCCAGCGCATCACCGTCAGCGCCTTCGGCATGGGTGCGCCGATCGCCACCATCGTCATGCATGAGCTGTTCGCGCTCGGCGTGCGCAGCTTCCTGCGCATCGGCACGGCCATGGCGGTGCCGCCGGCCAGGCTGGGCGATTTCGTGCTGGCCGATGGCGCGCTGCGCGCCGAAGGCACCTCCAACACCTACGCGCCGCTCGGTTTCCCGGCGATGGCCGATTTCGACCTGAATGCCGGCCTGCGCCAGCGGCTCGCCGGTTCGGGGCGCAAGTGGCACGCCGGCGTCTACGGCACCTATGACGGCTTCTACACCGAGATGTTCGGCCTTTCGGGCGAACGCCGGGCGATGATCGACACGCTCAAGCAGGACATCCAGCGCCTCGGCCTGATCGGCACGGACATGGAAACCTCGGCGCTGCTGGTGGCCGCGCGCGTGCTCGGCGCCAGCGCCTCCACGCTCTGCATCGCCACCGTGGATGCCTTCACACAGGAAAAGATCGATGACGCGGCGATGGGCGTCGCCGAGCGCGAGCTGTTCGATGTCGCGCTGGATTCGATCGCTGAATTTGCAACGAAGAAGAACGAGGTGACGCAATGACGTCGATGGTCGACCGTTATTTCAACAACCTGGCCGAGCGGCTGGAAAAGGTCCGCACCACGCAGGCCGCCGCAATCGACCAGGCCGCCGAGCTGTGCGCCAGGAGCATTGCCGCCGACAAGCTGGTCTTCACCTTCGGCACCGGCCACGGCGCGCTGCCGGCACTTGAGAGCTTCCCGCGCACCGGCACCATCGCCGGCTTCCGCCCTATCGTGGAAAGCACGATGATCTCATTCCACCGCGTGCTCGGCGACATGGGCGCGCGGCAGTATCGCTTCATCCACGCCGTCGAAGGCTACGGCAAGGCGATCCTGAACTCGCACCAGATAGACCCGCAGGACACGATGGTGCTGTTCTCGCATTCCGGCATCAATGCGGTGATCCTGGACATCGCGCTCGAATGCAAGGAGCGCGGCCTGAAGGTGGTGGGCGTGACCTCGCTGCCGCATTCCAGCGTCACGCCCTCGCGCCACTCGTCGGGCAAGCGCCTGTTCGAGGTGGCCGATGTCGTCATCGATACCGGCATTCCGAAGGCCGACGCCGCGCTGAAGATCGACGGGCTTGAGCATCCGGTCGGCGCGAACTCCACCAGCGTCACCATCGCCATTGCGCATGCGATCGTGGCGACGACGGCGGAGAAGCTGGTGCAGCAGGGCATCAAGCCCTTCGTGATGGTGAACCCCAACACGACCAGCAAGGCGGAAGCCAACAAGCAGAACGACCTCAACTATGAGGAACTGTGGCGCAGGCTGAAGTCGCGGTGAGCATGATGGAGAGAGGTCTTTTCATCGGCGGCGTCTGGCGCGAAGCCAGCAATGGCGACCGCCTCGAAATCCGCGATCCGGCGACCGGTGAGCTGGTCGGCTCCAGCGCACTGGCGACCCGCGCGGACGTCGACCTGGCGGTCGTCGCCGCAAGCCGTGCGCTGCCGGGCTGGGCTGCCACCCATGCCGATCAGCGGGCAAAGATCCTGCATCGCGCGGCCGATCTGGTCAGCGAACGCATCGACGCGATCGCGGCGATGCTGACGCGCGAGCAGGGCAAGCCGGTGCCGGATTCGCGCAAGGAAATCGCCTTCGGCATCGAGGTGATCCGCTATTATGCCGAGGAGGGCCGCCGTCTCGGCGGCTCGCTGCGTCCCTCGTCGCGCCCCGACATCAAGAGCATGGTGACGACCGCGCCGGTCGGCGTGGTCGGCGCCATCGTGCCGTGGAACTATCCGGTCGATCTCTATTGCTGGAAGATCGCGCCGGTGCTGGCGGCGGGCTGCACGCTGGTGGCCAAGCCGCCGCATGAGACGCCGCTGGCGATCGGCATGGTGGTGCAGTGCTTCATCGAGGCCGGCGTGCCCGAAGGCGTGGTCAACGACATCCCCGGCACAGGGCCGGAGGTGGGCGCGGCTTTGGCCGAGCATCCCGACATCCGCATGATCACGGCGACCGCCTCGGTTCCGGCCGGTCAGTCCATCATGCGGGCTGCCGCCGGCAACCTGAAGCGGCTGTCGCTGGAGCTCGGCGGCCAGAGCCCGTTCGTGGTGCTGGACGATGCCGATCCGGTCGAGGCTGCCGCCGCCGCCGCGCGCCGCTCCTTCTCCAACATGGGGCAGATTTGCATCGCGGTGAACCGCATCCTGGTCTCCAAGGGCATCCACAAGGAGTTCGTCGAGGCGCTGGTGGCCGAGACGCAGAAGATCAAGCTCGGCAATGGCAGCCTGCCCGGCGTGCTCTATGGCCCGATGCTGCATGAGGGCGTGCGCAAGCGCGTGACGGCTCATGTGGAGGATGCGGTCGCCAAGGGCGGCACGCTGCTCGTCGGCGGAAAGATCCCGTCCGGCGAGGAATATGCCAAGGGCTTCTTCTACGAGCCGGCGCTGGTCGACAACGCACCGGACGATGCACTGGCGCTGACCGAAGAAACCTTCGGGCCGCTCGCCGCCATCCGCCAGGTGGCCGACGATGCGGAAGCGCTACGGGTTGCGAATGCGCTGCCTTACGGTCTCGCGGCTTACGTCTACTCGCGCGATCTCGAACGCGCCTGGGCGCTGGCCGACCGGATCGAGGCGGGTGCCATCGGCGTGAACGTGAATGACACGACCGAGCTTCAGGCGCCGTTCGGCGGCTGGAAGATGAGCGGCATGGGCCGCGAGCTGGGTCCGGAAGGCATCGAGGCGTTCCGGGAGTCCAAACACATCAAGATGCGCGTGCGCTCGTTGACCGCGTAGGCGCGCGCGCCCGTGAACCGACGCTTCGGCGTCGGTTCACCTGTCTTCGAAGTCGAAAAGCGGCTCGAATGGCTCGCAGTGATAGACCGCGCAGTTGCGCGTGTCGCGCGTCGGCACCGACACGAGCTTCGGCACCTCGTTCGAGGCGCAGAAATAGCCGTGCGGCGACACATATCGGTCATAGGTATAGGCGCCGGTGGACAGCAGGACGGCGCCGCTGCGCTCGATGAGATTTCTCGTCTCCCGGCAGCTCATGGTGCGGGTGTCGGGGCGGGCATGGGCGCTTTGCGCCGGGAACGCCAGGGCCAAGGCAACGCCGCAAAGCTGCAAGGCTCGGATGTCCGGCATGGCTGTTTCCTCGCGGATCGCTTTCAGGAATCGCAGCCTCAACGCAAGCTGTGTCGAAACGTTCCGCATTTCGTCCGGCATCCGGCGCCCGCGAAACCGGAGCGCGACCGGCTCTTGTTGTGAAAAGCCCGGTGGGGTGATCCCACCGGGCTGTCCGGCGATCAATAGCCGCCGTTGTAGTAGCGTTCGTCGCAGGGTGCGGTGTAGATGCGCCCGTCAGAGGCGCGATAGCGGCACATATCCTGGCCGCGGCCCTGTCCCTGCGGCGTGGTGGCGGTGCCCACCGCCGCGCCCAGAAGCGCGCCGGCTGCTGCGCCGACGACCGTGCTCTTGGTGTTGCGGCCGGCAGCCTGGCCGACCAGCGCGCCGGCACCGGCACCGAGCAGCGCGCCCGTTCCCGCGCGCTGCTGCTGTTCGCTCGATGCACAACCCGCAAGTAGCGATGCAGCCAGGGTTGCGGCAATGGCGACAGCTCCGAATCTCTTCATATTTTCAATCCTCTCCTTGATAGTCCCTTGCCGTCCCGTCCTGCCTGGGCAGTACGGCCGGATCATGGCGAGAAAGAGAATATGGGCGGGGAGGTCAGGCCTGTTTCACAAGCCTGATGATGACCAGCAATATGACCGCGCCGATCACGGAGTTGACGATGGCCGGGACGATGCCGGTTCCAAGGCTGAAGCCAAGCCGCGGCAAAAGCCAGCCGGCGATCAGCGCGCCGATGATGCCGACGACGATGTTGCCGATCAGGCCGAAGCCGTAGCCCTTGACGATCAGGCCGGCCAGCCAGCCGGCAATGGCGCCGACGATCAGGAAGACGATAAGACTTTCAATGCCCATTGCGTGAGTCCCTCCTTGCAATCGCAGGGATAATGAAGGGGCCGGCGAAAGCTGTCGAGGCCTATTTCCGCCGCGCCGGGCAAATGGCTGGAGCCCGCCTTGCCGGGATCGCGCGTCGTCATGCGCCGTGTCGCACATCGCGGTTTGCGGCCTGCTTCGGGGCTGGAAGCAGACCCGGATGCAAGTGCGGCCGGGGACAATGGCCTTGCGGGGATTGGGCATTCGAGCGGACTGAAGCGGATCGCATGGGCTGTCGCGTGCATCCGCGCCGGAGCCCTGCCGGCTGCCGGACATGTCGCCGGTCTCGCTTTGCCAAAAACATGATTGAAAAGATCATGATTCCATGCATAACATCCCATATAATGACCGACAGTCAGTCATGACTATTTGGGGCGTATGGAATTTGTACAGGAAGGACGTGCGATGCAGCACAATCTCGATCAGTGGCCCTTTGTCGTCACCACCACCAGCGGCCGGATGTCGCTCGACGAGCTGAGGTCGTTCTTCGAAGCCTGGAATGAATGGCTGGACCGGGGCGAGCCTTTCGTATCCATCCGCCGCTTCGTCGACGAGGAGGCGCTGGAGCATCCGGAAGGCGGCGCGCGCGAGACCAAGGCGTGGTTCCAGCAGAATGCGAAGCGCATCCGCGAGCAGGTTCTGGGCATGGTCACGATCGTGCCGGAATCCGCCTTCGAACAGGCGAGCCGCATGGACGCCGAGAAGCTGTTCGGTGTTCCGGCGGGCACCTTCTCGAATGTCGAGGCCGCCCTCCACTGGCTGGAGGAGAGGGTGGTCGCGCCGCGCGGCCTGGCCTTCGACCGCTACGCGATCCGCGAGCGGCTGCTTGACGCGAAGGATGAAGCTGCCTGAGAAGCGGAGCAGGAAGCTTCGAAAGATCAAGGAGATGATGCGATCCGTGAAGGGATCGCATCATCTAGCGCATGTCAGCCGTGCAGCTTCAACTCGCCGGCCTCGATGCGGATCGGCAGCACGTTCTCGGCCGGCGGCAGCGGGCAGACGGCGTGGTCGGTGAAGGCGCAGGGCGGATTGATCGCCTTGTTGAAGTCGAGCACGATGGTCCTGTCGGTGATGCCCTCGCCATAGAGGAAGCGCGAGGCCGGGTAGGTCTTGTCGCGCGCGGTGAGGTCGCGCAGCACGAATTGCGGCATCTGCGGCGTGCCATGCGTGGGCAGCAGCTCATAGCGCACGCCGTCGCGGGTGAAGGCGGCCTTGTGCGTGATCGTCACTTGCGTCGGAATGCCGATCACCGTGTCCACCGTCATCGTGACCGGCTCGTCCAGAGGCACCCAGTCGGCGACGATGCGCCAGCTCGGGTCGATCGGGAAGCTCCGGATGCCGGCAAACCGCGCCGGCTCGGGCGACTGTGTGTCGCGGATGCGCAGTGCATTCTCGCCGTTCAGCGTCGTTACTTCCAGCAGCAATTGGCCGACCCTGAAGCGCGGCGGGTTCTTCTTGTCGAGCTTCAGCCTGACAGGTTCCGATCCGTCCGCCGGCGCGAAGGTGACGCCGCCGTCCTCACCCTGGGTCAGCGTGCCGACATGTGCGGGGCCGGCGGAAAGCACGATGTCGTTGTCATCGGCCGTGCCGAGCGTCACCGAACCGGGCTCCAGCCACCAGCGGCCGATGATGTTGAGCCAGCCGTCCTCGGCCTTCAGATTGGCCAGCCGCTTCGCGCGCCAATCCTCGATGCTGCTCGTATAGTCCTGGTTGGTGGTCATGCTGCTTGCCTTTGGTTTGCCGCCCTATCCGGGCATGCGCGGAACGCTCTGCAGGAGCTTTTGCGTGTAGGGGTGTTGCGGTGCGTCCAGGATCGCGCGGGTCTTGCCGCTTTCCACGATATGGCCGCGCTCCAGGATGACGATTTCCTCGCACAGCGAGGCGACGACGCCGAGGTCGTGTGAGACGAACACCAGCGTCATGTTTTCGGCCAGCCGCTTGAAGAGATCGACGATGCGAATGCGCGTCGACAGGTCGAGCGCGCTGACCGCCTCGTCGGCGAGCACGATCTGCGGCCGGGCGACGATGGCGCGGGCGATGGCGATGCGCTGGCGCTGGCCGCCGGAGAATTCGTGCGGATAGCGGCCGCCGGCATCGGCCGGCAGGCCGACCGCGTCGAGCGCGGCCGCCACCGCGTCGGGATGCGAGCCGGGAACGCGCAGCGATTGCAGCGGCTCGGAGATGATGTCGCGCACCTTCTGGCGCGGGTCGAGCGAGGAATACGGGTCCTGGAACACCGCCTGCACGGAGCGGCGATAGTCGCGCATGAAGCTGCGGCTGGACGGGTCGAGGCTGGAGCCGCCGAAGCTGATGCTGCCGCCGGTCGGCCGTGCGAGGCCGAGCAGCAGCCGCAGGATCGTCGTCTTGCCCGAGCCGGATTCGCCGACGAGGCCGACGCTCACGCCCTGCTTCACGGAGAGCGAGACGCCGTGCAACACCTTGCGCTGGCGGCTGTAGCCGAAGCTCACATCGCGCATGTCGAGCAGGGTCATGCAATTCCCTCGAGCGCATTGTCGAAGGAGCGGGCCGCCTCGACGAGTGTTTTCGTATAGTCGTGGCGCGGCTGGTCGAAGACGCTTCTCACCGGCCCTTCCTCCACCGCGCGGCCATTGCGCAGCACCAGCACGCGCTCCACCACCGTGGCCACGACCGGCAGGTCGTGGCTGATGAACAGCAGGGCCATGCCGAGTTCGCGCACCAGGCTGTCGAGCAGCTTCAGGATCTCCGCCTGCGTGGTCACGTCGAGCGCGGTGGTCGGCTCGTCGGCGATCAGCAGCTTCGGCCGGCAGGCGAGCGCCATGGCAATCGCCACGCGCTGGCGCTGGCCGCCGGAAATCTCGTGCGGATAGGAATTCGCGATGCGTTCCGGCTGCGGCAGCGCGACGTGGTCGAGGAATTGCAGCACCTCGCGCCCGATTTCGCGGCGCGAGGGCGACCTGCCTTCCCGCGCCAGCCGCCGCGCGAGCGGCCCGGCAACCTGCCTGCCGATCTTCATCAGCGGGTCGAGCGCGGTCAGCGGCTCCTGGAACACGACGGCCACCGCCGCGCCGCGCAGGCGGTTGAGCGTGCGTTCGGGCGTGCCGATGACCTGCTGGCCGTCGATCGTCACCGAGCCATTCGGCCGGATGGACTTCGGCAGGAGACCGGTGACGGCCATGGCCGTCAGCGACTTGCCCGAGCCGGATTCGCCGATGAGGCCCATGCGCTCGCCGGCGCCGAGCGAGAACGACAGGTCGGAAACCAGCGTTTGCCCGCCGGTTCTCAGCGTCAGCCCGTCCACGGAAAGCAGCGCGGTCATCGCGAAACCCTCCGCGTCGGGTCGCCGATGTCGCGCAGGCCGTCAGCCAGCAGGTTCACGCCGATCACCAGCGTGACCAGCGCGATGCCGGGTGCGATCGCGCCGAGAGGTGCCGTGTAGACCGTGCCCTGCGCTTCCTGCAGCAGGCGGCCCCACGAGGCGTTGGGCGGCGGCGCGCCGAGACCGAGATAGGAGAGCGACGCCTCCGCGATCACCGCTATGCCGAATTGCAGCGCGAAATTCACCGCCAGCGTTGGCCAGATGTTCGGCAGCACGTGCCTGACGACCACGCCCGGCCACGAGGTGCCCGAAGTGCGCGAGGCGGTGATGTAGTCGTGCTGCAAGACGCGCTTGGCGAGGATGCGGGTAAGCCGCGCCACGATGGCCGACATGGCGATGCCGAGCGCCACTATGGCCGACCAGAGGCTCGCGCCATCGCTTGCGGCCACCACCAGCATGGCAAGCAGCAGCACCGGGAAGGCGATCAGGATGTCCAGCGTCGCCGCCAGCGCGTCGTCGAGGAAGCGCGTGGCGAAGGCCGACAGCAGGCCGATGGTGACGCCGATGGCGGCACCTATGGCAACGGCGCCGACACCCACGATGAGCGCAATGCGCGAGCCGATCATGATGAGCGTGAAGAAGTCGCGTCCCAGCCTGTCAGTGCCGGCCCAATGCGCGAGCGATGGCGCTTCCAGCCTGCCGCCGGCGGTGGCCGAGGGGTCATAGGGTGTCCAGAACAGCGTCAGCAGCGCTACCGCGACATGGATGCCGACGAGGATCAGGCCGATCGTGAGCGTGAGCGACCAGCGCGATTTCCGCCGGCCCACGGGCGCGGGAGGCGAGGTGTCGTCGAGCGCGCTCATGCGTGGGCTCCGGCCTTGTCGCGCAGCCGTGGGTCGATCAGCCGCTGGGTGATATCGGCCGCGAAGCCGACCAGAAGCACCAGCAGCGTCGAGACGAAGAGCACGCCTTGCACATTCGGATAGTCGCGCTGCTGGATGCCGAGCAGCAGCATCGAGCCGAGGCCGGGCAGGGTGAAGACGCGCTCCACCACCACGGCGCCGAGGAAGGTGGAAGCAAGCTCGATGCCGAGAATGGAGATGACGGGCATCGCGCCATTGCGGATGCCGTGCCGGACGAAGGCTTCGGTGAAGCCGGCGCCAAGCGCGCGCGCCGTGCGCAGATAGTCGCTGCCCAGCACGTCGAGCGTGGCGGCGCGCACGTAGCGCAGCAGCGAGGCCGACATGACGATGGCAATGGTCAGCACCGGCAGGGCCAGCGCGCGCAGCGCCTCGAGCGGCGCATGCCAGCCGCGCGAGGGAAAGCCGCCGGAGGGAAACAGCCGGATGTTGATGGCGAAGACCAGCACCAGAAGGATGCCAACCCAGAACACGGGAATGGCGATGCCGAGCTGCGAAACCGTCGAGATCAGCGCGCCATACCAGCGATCCGCCTTGACCGCCGAGACGATGCCCAGCGGCACGGCGATGACGAGCGCCAGCACGAATGCCAGGAAGGTCAGCGGCAGGGTGATGGCCAGCCGCGCGGCGATCTCCGCACCCACCGGCGCGCCGCTGATGAAGGACGCGCCGAGGTCGAAGCGCGCGAGATTGCCGAGGAAGCGCAGGAACTGTTCGCCGAGCGGCAGGTTGGAGCCCACCTGCTCGCGCGCCGCCTCGATCTGCTGCGCATCCGCGCCTACCGAAAGCAGCGCGTTCGCCGGATCACCCGGCAGAAGCCTGAGCAGGACGAAGAGAACCAGCGATGCAATGAACAGCGACAGCACCAGAATGACCAGTCGTCGAAGCATGTAGCCGAGAATGAGCGGATTCCTTTCAACCCCGGACCCGTGGTCGGTGCCTGCGGGCCATGTCCCTTCTAAAACGCGATCCCGCGGCCGGTTTCCGGCGCGGGACCATTTGCTGCGCGGATGCCGGGCGAACCGACGGCCCGGCATTTCGTCATGATCCAGTGTCAATCAGGCAGCGGCGGATCAATCGCTCTTCCTGATGCCGTAGGCGAAGAATTGCGAGTTCAGCCCGTTGACCGGATAGCCGCTGACACTGGCCTTCGATATCACGATCTGCGGATAGAGATAAAGCCAGACGCTGGCGGCATCTTCCGCGATGAGGCGGTTGGCTTCCGTCAGCCTGGCGACCTGCTCCTCTTCCGTCCGGGCGGTTTCGGACGACTTGATGAGGTCGATCACCTTGGGGTTGTCATAGCCCCAGTAGAAATCCGGATTGCCGTAGAACACGATGTCGCGGTGGTTGACGTGTTCCTGCAAGGTCGCCTGGAAATCATGCGCCTTGTAGATCTTGTTGTACCATTCGTTGGCGGTGATCACGTTGATGTCGACCGTGATGCCGACCTTGGCCAGCTCGCTCTTGATGAACTGCGCCACGATCGGGTGCGGATCGTAGTTCGGCGTGTCGAGCGTGAAGCTGAAGCCGTTGGCGAAGCCCGCCTCGGCCAGCAGCGCCTTGGCGCTGTCGGGATCGTAGGGGTCGACGGTGGTGAGGTCGACATACCACGGGTCCGTCGGCGGCACGAAGGAGCCGATCAGCGTGCCGTATTCGCCCCAGATCGAGTTCAGCAGCTTCTTCTTGTCGATGGCGCGGCTGACGGCCTTGCGCACCTTGACGTTGTCGAAGGGTGCTACGCGGTCGTTGAAGGCCAGCAGTTCCTTGGTGGTGGACTTGCCCTCGCTCACGGTGAATTCGGGATTGTCCTTGAACTGGGCAAGCGTGTCCGGGCTCTGGATGCCGGTGATGACGTCCACGGCGCCCGTCAGCAGGGCGTTGTCGAGCGCGGTCGCGTCGGTGAAGTAGTTGAAGATCACCTCGCCATTGGTCGGCTTCTCGCCCCAGTAGCCGTCGAAGCGCTTGAGCGAAAGCGTGGAGCCCCGCCGCCAGTTTTCCAGCTTGTAGGGGCCTGTGCCGTCCTCGCCCGCCGTCAGGTTCCTGGCGGCGTCGTTGACGATCCAGACATAGGTGAGGTTGTAGGGCAGCGAGATCGAGCGCGACGAGAGCTTGACGACGACCGTGTGGTCGTCTGGCGTTTCGATCGCGCTGATCGGCGCGAGGCTGCTCTTGCGCGAGCTTTTGGAATCCGGAGCGGTGACGCGCTCGATGGAATATTTCACATCCTGCGCGGTGAGCGGATCGCCCGAATGGAATTTCACGTCCGGCTTCAGGGTGAAGGTGTAGGTCAGGCCGTCGTCGCTCACCTTGTAGTCGGTGGCAAGGACCTTCTCGACGCCGCCGGCGTCCGTCAGCCGGAACAGGCCTTCATAGACATTGCTGTTGAAGGCCTCGTTGATGCCCTGTCCGGCGCCGGCGACATTGTCGAGGTTCTGCGGCTCGTAGAGCGACCCGATGTTGACGGTGGCATCGGGATCATAGCTGTCCGCCGCCCGCAGGGCCGTGCTGGTGGACAGGGCGGCAACGAACGCGGCCACGGCCGCGAAAGCCCGCAAGCCGGGGTTGCCCGATTTTACATGTCTGCCCGCTGGGGCGGTCGTACCGAACATACGGAGTGCTCCTGAATTCGAATCCATGTCTTGCGATGCGGGCCTGGCCGCGCCTCTCGATCGGCAGACCATATAGCGCGGATTTCACGCTGCCGAGGAGTTTTAACGCCTCATTTTGCGGCAAGGCTGAAAATCGCCGTCCACCGGACGAGCGGCCGGTGGCATGGGTTTTCCGAGCCCCGGCGCGTTCAGCCCACTCTGGCGTATTCCACGTTGCGCGCAAGCCAGCAGCCCACCACGACGCCGCTCACCTTGTCGTCCGCATCGCGCCTGATCCGAATGGTCCAGTCGCCGGGCGCCGGCGCGTCCATGGAGCGGCGGCAGGACAGCACCCACACGTCCTCGCCGACCGGATAGATCGGCTGCATGGCGCCCTTGCCGAGAAACCCCTCGAAAGCCCCGTGGAATGCACCGCCGGCGTCCACGATCTGAAGCGAAGCCTCCAGCTCATCGGAGAAATAGCGGCCGGCAATGTCCGCGCGCGGCGCACCGGAGATGCGGATCGCGACGGATTTCAGGTTTTCGCCGGGGCGCTCGATGCGCAGCGCATCGTCGTCCCGCTCGAGCACCGTCGACCAGGCGCGGGCGACGCCGTCTTCGCCGAGCGCCAGCCTCTCGGGCGAGCCGGCGAGGCTCGACGTCAGGTGATCGTCCCGCGCCTCCACGTCGAGGACCAGGCCGGTCGCCGGCTCCATATATTTGCCGGTCCAGCCGGCGTCCGGCTTCACCCCGGCGGCTTTGGTGTCGGGCACGCCGAGCGCCGCCTTCATCAGCACCTGCGCGGCGACATGGGCGTCGGCCTCGTGGTTGAACATCACCACCACGGACAGCCGCTCGCTCGCGGCATGCAGGCGCCGGCAGCGGAAGCCGCGCAGCGCGCCGCCGTGGCCGGTGACGACCGCATCGCCGATCGTCTCGCGCGCCAGCCCGTAGCCATATCGCGCGGGCGTTCCGTCGGAGAAGGTCTGCGGCGCGGAAATACGGTTGTAGAGCCCACCATCGTCGTCGCGCGTGGCGTCGATGAAACGCTCCCAGGCGAGCATGTCGTCGAGGCTCGCGGCAATGCCGGCATCACCGCTCCAGTAGATGCGGTTGACCGCCGGGAAGAAGCCGACATCGTCGTTGCCCTCATGGCCGACCACGCCGTTGAGCGCCGCGCCGGTGTCGGGCGAAAGCAGGGCGGTGCGCATGCCCGCGGGCTCGAAAATGCGCTCCTTCAGCAGCGCGCCGAGAGGCTGGCCGGCATGCTCTTCGATGAGGTCGGAGAGCATGCGGAAATTGCCGTTGGAGTAGGAATAGTGGCGGCCTGGCTGGAAATGCGTGCTGCGCATGCGCGCCAACAGAGGCCGGGCGTCTTCCCGGGCGAAGACACCCTCGGCCAGCGCCCCGTGCAGCACGGTCAGCGCCCAGTAGTCGCGCAGGCCCGACTGGTTGTGGCAGAGCTGCGCGATCGTCGGCCGCTGGCCCCGGAGGTTGGGCAGGAGTTCTTCGAGCTTGTCGTCGAGACGGGAAGGATCGCCCACGAGGTCGAGCAGCAGCGCGCAGGTGAACTGCTTGCTGATCGAGCAGATCGGCATCAGCGTGCCGGCGGTCATCGGCAGATGCCGGTCGAGATCGGCATAGCCCCAGGCATGCCGGAAAAGGATTTCGCCGTCCTTCACCACGCCGGCCACGCCGCCGGGGCCCTTGAAGCGCGCGGGCAGCGTTCGGATGGCTTTTTCCAGGGCGTCGAAATCCAGCTTGGTCATGAAAATGAGCTTCCCGTCATGTGAACGAACGCCCGCAGGCACCGCAGGACTTATACCCGGCGGACCGATTCGTTACAGGCTCTTTGCCGTGTGCTCGCCGCACGCATCGCGCCAGGCGCGCGCATAGCGCACCCACGCCTCTCCGGCCTGGCCGGGCGCGGCCCGGCCAGGCCGGGCAGGGCAGGCGGGGGCTATGCCGGAAACCAGCGCGGCTCCGATCGTGGTGCCGGTGGTCTGTCCATCCTGCGAGACGACATCGCGGCCGGCCGCGGCCGCCAGCATGTCGGTGAAAAGCCGGTTCCCGCCGAACGGTCCCTCCACGACGATTTCACCTTCCGCGCCGATGAGGTCGAGGCAGGTGGCGGTCATCAGCGCGAGATAGAAGGAGGCGGCCGCGCGCCGCTCTCCCGGTGACGGCTCGCGCCTTCCGGCCCAGCGCGCCTGCGCGCGCGGAAACGGCCCGGACCCTTGCTGCACGGAAGGCAGGAGCAGGATCTGCCCGGCCAGCACGCCTTCCACGTCATCCTGCGACCAATCGGCATCCAGCCCCCCGGTCAGCATCTCATGTTCCCGCCCGCCCATGAACCGCGCGGAGGGGGTCGGCGTCCCGACCGCGCTGACATTCATCAGCGTGTCGCGGGTCTCGTCGAGTTGCTGCCGCCTTCCGCCCACGGCCATGGCCACCACCCAGGTTCCGGTCGAGACGACCGAAAAAGGCTGCTTGCGCGCCAGCAGGTGCGGCAGGAGCGAGGCGTTGGAATCATGCAGGCCGCACAATACCGGCGTTTGCGGATCGAGCCCGGTGCGCCGCGCGATCGCGGGCAGGATCGGTCCCAGCCGGTCGCCCGCGGCACGCAGGGGCGGCATCAGTTCCCGCCAGCCCATGGCGTCGACCATTTGCGAGAAGTCGGCCTTCCCGGGGTTCCAGAGGTCGGTATGGCAGCCGAGCGACGTGACCTCCGTAGCCTCCACGCCGCTCAGCCGCCAGGCCCAGTATTGCGGGTAGGGGAGGATGGAGCGCACGGCGGCGAAATGCTCCGGAAAGGCCTTGGCCTGCCAGTGGAGCTGCGCGGCGAGATTGAGGCCGAGCGGCAGGCGCGGCGTGCCGGTTTCGGAAAATGGCGGGCGCAAGGCATCATATTCACCGGCAAGGGCGTCTGGGCCGTCGTGCTCATAGTCGAGGATGGGGAGTGCAAGTTTCCCATCCGCATCGAGCAGCGCTGCGGTGGCGCCGTGCGTGGTGACGGAAATGGCGCCGATCGTCTGCGCGCGGGCAAATTCGGCGAGCCCGTCGAGGATGAAGCTCCAAAGCCGGTCCACGTCGTGATGCGGGTAGGGCGCGCCGTTGACCACCCTGTTGGGTGTCTTCAGCACGGCGGTTTCGCGCAAGGCTTCCGCATCCACCAGCGCCAGCTTGGCGTTGGTCTTGCCGATATCGATGACGGCGACGTGGTGCGGCGCTGCCATCGCTCATTCCATATGGAAGACGGTTTCGAGCGGCACGGCGACGGGCTCGTTGTCGGGCCGGGTCTCCATGATGTCGGCCATGTGGGCCCACCAGCGTTGCATCACCGGGTGCATCGGCAGATCGTCCATGCGGTGGCCGTCGCGCCGCCACAGAACGCCGAAAAGCGTGTTGGTTTCCGCATCGAGATGGATCGAATAATCCGAAACGCCCGCCTCTTTGAGAAGCGCGGTCAACTCGGGCCATATCTCGTCGTGCCGCCGCTTGTACTCGGCCTTCATGCCGGGGTTGAGCTTCATGCGGAACGCATATTTCTCCGCCATCAGGCAGCCTTTCTCAGGAGGCGGCGCCACACCAGCGGCAGCGCGATGACAAGGATGAGCAGCAGGCCGACGAAGATCGACATGACGATGCCCGGCACGTTGAGCAAACCAAGGCCGAAGGTGACCAGCCCCATGATGAGCGCCGCCAGCACCACGCCCGCTATGCTGCCCGAGCCGCCGAGGATCGAAACCCCGCCCAGCACCACCATGGTGATGACTTCCAGTTCGTAGCCCTGCGCGATCGACGGACGCGTCGAGCCGAGCCGCGAGGTGATGAGCACGGCGGCCATGCCGGACATCAACCCGGTGAGGCAGAAGAGGACGAGCTTGATGCGGTTCACCCGGACGCCGGAGAATTGGGCGGCCACCGGGTTGTTGCCGATGGCGAAGACGTAGCGGCCGAAATTCGTCCGATGCAGGAGCACGTAGTAGACGACCGCCGCCGCCAGGAACAGCACGAGTTCGAACGACACCACCCACCAGACATAGCCCTGGCCGAAGAAGGCGAAGCTGGCCGGATAGCCCTTGTAGGCCTGGTCGCCGAGGATGATGAAGGCGATGCCGCGAAACAGGCTCATCGTGCCGATCGTGACCACGATGGAGGGCAGGCCGAGGCGCGTCACCAACAGGCCGTTGAAGACGCCGCAGGCCAGCCCCGCGCAAATGCCGATGCCGACCAGCGCCGGCGTGCCGAAGCCGAGTTGCGCGGCCATGCCCATCAGCGTCGAGGCCAGCGCGATGATCGCGGCCACCGACAGGTCGATCTCGCCGGCGATGATCAGCAGCGCCATGGCGAGCGCGATCAGCGCCTTTTCCGTGAAGTTGAACGTCAGGTCGGAAAGCGACCAGACGTCGAGGAAATAGGGCGAGGCAAGACTGTTGACGATGAAGATCGCGACCGCCACGGCGACCAGCAGCGCCTCCCAGCTCAGCAGGGCGGAGCGCAGCGGGCGGTCGAGCCGGTTCGGTATATGGCGCGCTTGCGTGGGCTGGATGGCGCTCATGCCGCTTCCGCTTTTTTCAGGATGATGCGGCCCTGCCGGCGCTCGCCGCGCGCGTTGAGCACGACCGCGAGGATGATGGCCCCGCCGGAGATCGCCATCTGCCAGAAGGGCGACACGTTGATGACGGGCAGCGCCGTATTGATGATGCCGAGAAACAGCGCGCCCAGCACCGCGCCGCCGACCGAGCCGATGCCGCCGGCAATCGAGATGCCGCCGATCACGCAGGCGGCGATGATGTTGAGCTCATAGCCGTTGGCGATCTCGACCGAGGCGATGACATAGCGCGACACCCACAGATAGCCGCAGATGCCGGCGACCATGCCCGAGATGCAGAAGGCGAGGAATTTCGTGCGGCCGACATCGATGCCGGCGTAGACGGCAGCCGTCGGGTTCACGCCGATGGCGTAGAAGGAGCGGCCGAGCGCGGTGCGCGTCAGCATCAGGAAGAATAGCGCTATTGCCGCGATGGCAAACCAGGAGAGCAGCGGCACGCCGATGAACTGCATGCGCTGCAGGCCGATGAAGGCCGGGCTCATCCTGTCGGCATTCACCCAGGCCCCGCCGGAGATTACGAATGTCGCGCCGCGATAGATGGTGAGCGTGCCGAGCGTGACGACGATGGACGGGATATCCAGCTTCCACACCAGCAGGCCATTGGCGGCTCCCAGCAGAAGCCCCACGCCCGCCGCGATCAGCATGAGGGCTGGCACGGGAATTGCCGGATAGGCGGCGTTCAGCATCGCCACAACCATGCCGGTGAAGGCGAGGTTGGAGGCCATGGACAGGTCGATGGAGCGGGTAAGGATGACCACCATCTGCCCGAGCGCCAGGATCATAAGGATCGACGTGTCGTTGAAGATGGTCGCGAGGTTGCCCGGGCTGGCAAAAGCGCCGAAGCGCGTCGAGATCAGGCCGATCAGCAGGACGATCGCGCCAGCCAGCCAGATTTCGCGATGTCTGACCAACTGCTTCATTCAGCAATCCCCGCCGCTGCCCGCACCAGCGTCTCGGCGTTCAGCCCGTCGTTGTCATAGACGGCTACGATCCGGCCCTCGCGCATCACCACAACCCGGTCCGACATGCCAAGGATCTCCGGCAGCTCGGACGACACCATGATGACCGACAGACCCTCGGCCACCAGCTCGGCCATGAAGCCGTGGACGGCGGCCTTGGAGCCGATGTCGATGCCCTTGGTCGGCTCGTCGAGGATGATGACCCGCGGCGCAGTCGCGAGCCATTTGGCGATCACAACCTTCTGCTGGTTGCCGCCCGACAGCGTGCCGACATCCTGGCTGAGCGAGGAGGCGCGCAGGTCGAGCCGCTCGGTGTATTCGCGCGCCAGCGCAAACTCATTGGCCAGCCGCAGGAAGCCCGAGGCGGAGGTGCGTTTGAGCGAGGGCAGCGACACGTTCTGGAAGATCGGCAGGCCGATCACCACGCCCTGCTTGCCGCGCTCCTCCGGCACATAGACGATGCCGCGCTCCACCACGTCGGCGGTCGAGCGGATGTGGACGGGGTTGCCATCCAGCGCAATGCTGCCCCGGCTCGTGCGGGTGATGCCGGCTATGGCCTGCATGACCTCGCTGCGGCCCGCCCCGACCAGTCCATAGAAGCCGAGGATTTCGCCACGGCGCAGCTCGAAGCCGATGCCGTCGAACTCGGTCGGATGCGACAGGTCCGAGACCTCGAGCACCATCGGCCCGATCCCGGCCTTGCGCTTGGGGAAAATCTGGTCGACCGAGCGGCCGACCATCAGCTTCACGAGATCGCCCTGGCTTGTTCCGGGGATCAGCCCTTCGCCGACCATCTCGCCGTCGCGGAAGACGGTGTAGCGGTCGGCGATGCGGAATATCTCGTCGAACTTGTGGCTGATGAAGAGCACGGCCTTGCCCTCGCTTTTCAGGAATTCGACGAGCAGGAAAAGCTCCTCGATCTCCTTGGCCGAAAGCGCGGCGGTGGGCTCGTCCATGATGACGATCCGCGCGTCGATCGACATCGCCCGCCCGACCGCCACCAGATGCTTGTTGGCGATGCCGAGGTCCTTCAGCCGCGCGTCGGCGTCGATATGGCCGGCGCCGAGCGTTTCGAGGACCTCGCGCGCCTGGGCGCGCATGGTCTTCCAGTCGATGGTGCCGAAGCGCGTGCGCGGCGCGTGGCCGAGGAAAATGTTCTCGGCCACCGAAAGCTCGTCGAACAGCACCGTCTCCTGATGGATCGCGGTGATGCCCTGCTCGAAGGCCGCATGGGCGGAGGGCAGCGTCACCGGCTTGCCGGCGACGGTGATGTCGCCGGCGTCGGGCTGGTAGATGCCGGTCAGGATCTTGACCAGGGTGGACTTGCCCGCGCCGTTCTCGCCGATCAGCGCCGTCACCTGGCCCGGATAGAGCGACAGGCTGACATTGCGCAGCGCCCGCACGCCGGGGAAGCTCTTGGCGACACCCGAAAGCGTGAGCAGCGGCTGGGAAACAACCGCGCCTTCGTCTGTTCGGGTCGATTTGGCCTTGGCATCCATGGCAGCAGCTGTTCATGCGGGAGAACGACTGCGCTCAAAGGGAATGAGCGCAGTCGTTTCCTCGCGAGGTCTCCCGATCAGTAGATCTTCGAGAATTCGTCGATGTTCGACTTGTCGAAGGTGAAGGGCGCGGCCATGGCGGCCGAGTTGGTGTCGTCGAGCGTCACCTCGCCCACGCGGCCGATGGAGAGCTTCGCGCCGGGTTTCACCTCGTCCTTCTTCGTGGCGATGTCGTGGACCAGATAGATGGCCGAGTAACCGAGATCGATCGGGTTCCACAGGGCCACGCCCTGCGAGGCGCCGTTGTCGATGAACTTCTTGAACTCGGACGGCAGGGCAAGACCCGTGACGTTGACCTTGCCGATCAGGTTCTCGTCGGTCACCACCTGCGCGGCGGCGACGACGCCGACGGTGGTGGGCGCGATGATCGCCTTGAGGTTCGGATAAGACTTCAGCAGGCCCTTGGCCTCGTCGGTGCTCTTGGCCGAGTCGTCGTCGCCATAGACGACGGAGACGAGATTGATCTTGGGGAATTTCTCCGGCAGCGCCTTCTTGGCGGCCTCGATCCAGGCGTTCTGATTGGTCGCGGTCGAGGCGGCCGAGAGGATGGCGACGTCGCCGCCGTCCGGCAGGTGATCGGCGGCGAGCTTGATGATGGTTTCGCCGATCAGGTTGGTGTCGGAGGGGTTGAGGTGCATCTGGCGGCCCTCCGGCGCCACGCCCGAATCCCACGAGATGACGGTGATGCCGCGCTCCATCGCCTTCTTCAGCGCCGGCACCAGCGCATCGGCGTCGTTGGCCGAAATGGCGATGGCGTCGACCTTCTGGGCGATCAGCGAATTGACGACCTCGATCTGGGCTTCGGCGGTCGCCTTGGTCGGACCGGTATAGATGACCTCGATGCCGCCGATTTCCTTGGCGGCTTCCTCCGCGCCCTTGTGGGCCGCGTCGAAGAAGCCGTTGCCGAGCGACTTGACGACCAGCCCGACCTTCATGTCGGCGAATGCGGCACCTGTGAATGCAGTCGTGACCACCGCGGCCGAAAGGGCCGCCGCGACCGTCAGTCTCTTCAGAATGCTCATCGTTTCCTCCCTAGAGCGTTTCATTCCATCAGCGCCGCGGCGAACCTCCTAGGCCGGCAGCGACGATGCCCCCGTTGTCGCCGCCGTTCCCCTGGCGACGATCAGATTTACCCCCGCCTCTTCCAGCATCCCGGCCTCCCGGTCCTCGATGCCTTCGTCGGTGATGACCGTGGTGATGCGCGACAGCGGGCACAGGATCAGGCTCGAACGGTGCCGGAATTTCGAGGAGTCCGCCAGCACGACCAGCTCGTCGGCCTGGTCGATCAGCTTCTGCTCGGCCTGGATCAGCAGCGGGTCGCCTTCCATCAGGCCCAGCGGCCCCAGCCCCTGCGCGCCCATGAACATGCGCCGCGCATAGAAATTGCGCGTCACGTCGTTGTCGAAGGGCGAGAGGATGATGTTCTGCTCGCGGTAGATCGTGCCGCCCGAAACCATCACCGTGTTCTTCGAATGCCTGAGCAGGTGCTCGGCGATCGGGAACGAGTTGGTGAAGATGGGCATGCGCCGGTTGGTCAGGAAATGCACCATCTGGAAGGTCGTGGTGCCGCCGTTGATGATGATCGGCTCGCCGTCCGAGCACAGCTCCACCGCCTCGCGGGCGATCGCCCGCTTCTGCGCCGCGTGGAGCGCCTCGTTGACCGCGAAGGGGCGGCCGGCGAGGCCGACGAACTGCGGCGGATTGAGCGCCTCGGCGCCGCCGCGCACCCGGCGCAGGCGCTTCTGCACATGCAGCGCGGCGATGTCGCGCCGGATCGTCGCCTCGGAGGAGCCCGTCAGCTCGACCATTTCCTGCACCGTCGCCACAGGCTTTTCCTGGATGGCGGACAGGATGATCCGATGGCGTTCCTTCTCGTGCATGGTGCCTCCCGTTTCGATCATTAGTTCATTCATGCTCCTCACTGTCAATCAGCTTCGATCATATAATTTCATTGTGCGATGCAATATGATCGAAGATGATCGTTTTTGATTGACAGCCATTGGCCGGTCATGGGAGCGTTGCGGGAAATGCCGCGTCCACTTGCGGCGTCTGGGGAGGATGCAGAATGCTTGAAACGCGCATGGCCGCGCGGCTTGCCGATCTTTGGGACGAGGCCCGGGCAGCTTCCATGTCCGAAGCGCAGCGGCTGCTCTACCGCTCGAACCTGCTCGGCTCCGACAAGCGCATCACCAATTACGGCGGCGGCAACACCTCGGCCAAGGTGATGGAAAGGGATCCGCTGACCGGCGCGGAGGTCGAGGTGCTGTGGGTCAAGGGATCGGGCGGCGATGTCGGAACCATCAAGCTCGATGGTTTCTCCACGCTCTACATGGACAGGCTCGAGGCGCTGAAGGGGCTCTATCGCGGGGTCGAATTCGAAGACGAGATGGTCGGCTACCTGCCCCACTGCACCTTCAACCTCAATCCGCGCGCGGCCTCCATCGACACGCCGCTGCATGCCTATGTGCCGAAAAAGCATGTCGACCACATGCACCCGGACGCGGTGATCGCGATCGCCGCCTCGAAGAACAGCAAGGACCTGACGCGGAAGATCTTTGGCGGCGAGATCGGCTGGCTGCCGTGGAAGCGGCCGGGCTTCGAACTCGGCCTGTGGCTGGAAAAGTTCTGCCGGGAGAACCCGGATGCGTCCGGCGTGGTGCTCGAAAGCCATGGGCTCTTCACCTGGGGCGACACCGCGCGCGAATGCTACGAGACGACCGTGCGCATCATCAATCGCGCCATCGACTGGTTCGAAGGGGAGAACAGGGGCAAGGCGGCCTTTGGCGGGGAGGTGCGCCCGACGCTGCCGGCGGCGGAACGCCGGGCCATCGCCTCCAGGCTCATGCCGGCCATTCGCGGCATGATCTCGGCGTCGGAACGCAAGGTCGGCCATTTCGACGATTCCGCGACTGTTCTGGAGTTCGTCGCCGCGCGCGACATGACGCAGCTTGCCGCTCTCGGCACCAGCTGCCCCGACCATTTCCTGCGCACGAAAATCCGCCCGCTGGTGGTGGATTTCGATCCGGCAAATCCGGATATCGAAAAGACGCTGGCCGGGCTGCCGGCCGCCGTCGAGGAATACCGCAAGGACTACGCGGCCTATTACGAGCGCTGCAAGCATCCGGATTCGCCCGCCATGCGCGACCCCAACGCGGTCGTCTATCTGGTGCCGGGCGTGGGGCTGGTCACGTTTGCCAAGGACAAGGCGACGGCGCGCATTTCGGGCGAGTTCTATGTCAACGCCATCAATGTCATGCGCGGCGCATCGGGCGTTTCGACCTATATGGGGCTGCCCGAGCAGGAGGCTTTCGACATCGAATACTGGGCGCTGGAAGAGGCCAAGCTGCAGCGCATGCCAAAGCCCCGGCCGCTTGCCGGCAAGGTGGCGCTGGTGACCGGCGGCGCCGGCGGCATCGGCAAGGCGACGGCCGAGCGGCTGCTGGGCGACGGCGCCTGCGTGGTGCTGGCCGACATTGACGACGGCGCTCTGTCGGCCGCGCATCAGGAACTGGCCGGCCGTCACAGCAAGGACGTCGTGCGCAGCCAGCGCCTTGACGTGACGCGCGAGCAGGACGTGATCGATGCCTTCGCGGCCGCCGCGGTCGAGTTCGGCGGCATCGACATTCTGGTGTCCAATGCGGGGATTTCCTCGTCCGCACCCGTGGACGAGACGGACCTTGCCATGTGGAACCGCAACATGGACATCCTGTCGACCGGCTACTTCCTCGTCGCACGCGAAGCCTTCCGGCTGATGAAAAGGCAGAAGACGGGCGGCTCGATCGTCTTCATCGCCTCCAAGAACGGGCTTGCCGCCTCGCCCAACGCCTCGGCCTACTGCACGGCCAAGGCCGCCGAGATCCATCTGGCGCGCTGTCTTGCGCTGGAGGGGGCGGAATTCGGCATCCGGGTCAACACGGTCAATCCCGACGCGGTGCTGCGCGGCTCCAAGATCTGGACGGGGGAGTGGCGCGAGCAGCGCGCCGCCGCCTATAACATGAAGCCGGAGGAGCTGGAGGAGCACTACCGCAAGCGCTCGATGCTGAAGCTCAGCGTCTATCCAGAGGACATTGCCGAGGCCGTGTTCTTCTTCGTCTCCGACATGTCGGCGAAATCGACCGGCAACATCGTCAATGTCGATGCGGGCAACGCGCAGAGCTTTACGCGCTAGCTCGGTGCCGCGAACGGGGAGGGAACGGTGGAGCATCTTATCGATCTCGACATCGTCGAGCGTGAGAACGGCAAGCGCATAGATGCGCTGCGGCGCGACTATGAAGCTCTGGGCGAACAGCTCGACCGGCGCGGCATCGCCATCGACGCCATCCGCGACAAGGTGGCGGCCTTCAGGGTCGCGATCCCGTCATGGGGGGTGGGCACGGGCGGCACGCGCTTTGCCCGCTTTCCTGGACCCGGCGAGCCGCGCGACATCTTCGACAAGATCGAGGATTGCTCCGTCATCCAGCAGCTCACGCGCGCCACGCCGAATGTCTCGCTGCACATTCCCTGGGACAAGGCCGATGCCAACCGCCTGAAGCAGGCGGCAAGCCGCTTCGGCCTCGGCTTCGACGCGATGAATTCCAACACGTTTTCGGACGCGAAGGACCAGAAGCTGAGCTACAAGTTCGGCTCGCTGTCGCATGCCGATGCCGGCACGCGGCAGCAGGCGGTCGAGCACAATCTCGAATGCATCGAGATCGGCAAGACCATCGGTTCCAGGGCGCTGACGATCTGGATCGGCGACGGCTCCAATTTCCCGGGGCAGGTGAATTTCACCCGGCAGTTCGAGCGCTATCTGGACGCTGTGAAGCAGGTCTATGCCGCGCTGCCGGACGACTGGCGCCTGTTCACCGAGCACAAGATGTACGAGCCGGCCTTCTATTCCACGGTGGTGCAGGATTGGGGCACCAATTATCTGATCGCGCAGGAAATGGGGCCAAAAGCCTATTGCCTTGTCGATCTCGGCCACCATGCGCCCAACGTCAACATCGAGATGATCGTGGCCCGCCTCATCCAGTTCAGCAAGCTCGGCGGCTTCCACTTCAACGATTCGAAATATGGCGACGACGATCTCGACGCCGGCTCCATCGACCCGTACCGCCTGTTCCTCGTCTTCAACGAGCTGGTCGATGCGGAACTGAGGGGCGCCGACGGCTTCGACCCGGCCCATATGCTCGACCAGAGCCACAACGTCACCGATCCGATCGAAAGCCTGATGCTGTCCGCAACCGAGGTCCAGCGCGCCTATGCGTCTGCCCTTCTGGTCGATCGCAAGGCATTGGAGGGCTATCAGGACGCCAACGATGCGCTGATGGCCACGCAGACCCTGAAGACGGCCTTCCGCACCGATGTGGAGCCGATCCTCGCCATGGCGCGCTACCGGAACGGCGGCGCCATCGACCCGGTGTCTGCCTACCGGGCCGCGGGCTATCGCGCCAAGGTCGCCGGGGAGCGGCCGGCCGTGGCGTCGGGCGGCGGCGGAATCATATAGAGCATTTCCAGCAAAAGTGCGAAGCGGTTTTGCGTCCGGAAATGCGTAAAAACAAATAGATAGAGCGGTTTCGGCGATTCCGTAAAACCCCGAGCCGCTCTAGCCGGTCCGCTCGGACCGTGCGTCCGCGGCGGGTGGCTATGTCCTGACGAAACGCGCCAGCAGGAGGTTCTGCGTGCGCTGCGCCAGCGCCAGCAATTGCGCGCCGTGCCGGTCCATGATCCACAGCGAGGCCATGGCGGCCAGCACCGCGACGACGATCGAGCCGACCATGTCGAGCGGATAGTGCACGCCGACATAGATCCGCGACCAGCCGACGAGAACGCCCAGCGCCATAGCAACCCACGCCATGGTCCGGCGCCGCAGGAAGAACAGGACAGCCGCGCAGGTGGCGAAAACGAGCGCATGGTTGCTCGGGAAGGACGAGTTGGGCCGGTGCTCGACGAGCGCGGTGCCAAGACCGGCCATGAACGGCCGAGGATGGAAATAGACGAGCCCAATCACGAAGCTCATCAGAATTGCGATCACCAGCGCAAGGGTGAGCGCTATGGCCGTCAGGCGGTTGCGCCCGCCGCCCGCGACCCAGAGCCCGACGAGATAGACGGGAATCACGAGAACCAGGAACCTGGTGATGAATATCGCCAGCCAGGCCACCGCAGCATTCGGGCTGGCGTCGGCATTTAAAAGCAAAAACAACTGGTTATCGAGATTCGACATTTTCGGTACCGTGCTCGGACATGGGGCGATTGGGCGCCCACTTCGTTCAATTTTTCGTTAATCGACCAACGAATTGAGGCATTTCGGTGTGTCGAGGAGCCGCTTCCACAGGCTGCGGACGCGGCAGAAAGGGTGACGCTTCGCGCGTTCACATCGGCTTCGCACGGTTGACGGCTGACGCATTACGGTTTAATACTGACGAAAATAGAAAATCGTCAGTCAACAATCGTAAGCAGAACCTGCAATGAGCGACGCGGCCGAACATGTCCCGGATCCTGTCCGTCAGGAGAATGTGGATCGCATTCTCGAGGCGGCGGAGCGGCTTTTCCGGCATTATGGCTACGGCAAGACCACGGTGGCGGACATCGCGCGCGATCTCGGCATGTCGCCGGCCAACATCTATCGCTTCTTCTCCTCGAAGGAGGAAATCCACCACGCCATTTGCGGGCGCATGCTGCTGGCGAGCTATCAGCTCACCCTCGACATTTCGCGCCTGCCGCTCAGTGCCAGCGAGCGCCTGCGCCGCTGCATCAGCGAGCAGCACAAGCTGACGGTGGAAACCATGCTCGACGACCAGAAGGTGCACGAAATGGTCGTCGTGGCCCTCGAACGCGATTGGCATGTGATCGACAAGCACATCGATCGTCTTCATGAGATCTATGCCGAGATCATCCGTCAGGGCATCGAAGCCGGCGAATTCGTCGACCGGGACCCAGTCGTCGGCGCGCGTTGCTTCGGCGCCTCGACGTCCTCGCTGTGCAACCCGCAACTGGTGGCACAGTGCCTCTTGAAGCAAAATCGCGCGACACCCGAAGATCTGATCGAATTCGCGATCAGGGCGCTGAAAAAATAGCCGCGGCTTCCGGGCCGCCATCCGTCATCAGCATACACCCAGGAGTGCGAACGATGTTCTCGTTCAAGACCTTCCATGCGAGTTTGCGTCCATTCGTCAGCCTTGCGGCGCTGGCTGCACTGGGCTTGGCCGTTTCCGCCTGTTCCGAGGCAAAGACCGAAACCGCCACCGAGGCGGTCCGGCCGGTAAAGGTCGTTCAGATCGCCGATGCGGGCGCAAGGCGGGAACTCACCTATTCCGGCGCGGTGAAGGCGCGCACCGAGATGAACCTCGGCTTCCGGGTCGCGGGCAAGATCACCGAGCGGCTGGCCAATATCGGCGACAAGGTGAAGCCGGGCGATGTGCTGGCGCGCATCGATTCCACCGATTATCAGCTCGCGGTGTCGAGCGCGGAAGCCAATCTGGAGGCCGCCCAGAAGCAGGTCGAAACCGCGCGCCTCGCCAATCAGCGCGCCGAGCAGCTCTATTCCAAGAAATTCGCGTCCGAGGCGCAGCGCGATCAGGCGTCGCTTGCCTACAAGCAGGCGCTTTCGCAACGCGATGCGGCGATCTCCAACCTGCAACAGGCGCAGAACCAGGTGAACTACACCGACCTGCGCGCCGATCGCATGGGCATCGTCACCGCCATCAATGCCGATACGGGGCAGGTGGTCGCGGCCGGCACGCCGGTCCTTTCCGTTGCGGTGGATGGCGAGAAGGAAGTGCAGATCGCGGTGCCCGAGCAGGAGATCGCGCAGTTCCGGCAGGGCAAGACGGTGAAGGTCTCGTTCTGGTCGGACGACGAGCTCGTGCTCGAAGGCAAGGTGCGCGAGGTGGCCGGCAGTGCCGACGCCCAGTCGCGGACCTTTCCCGTGCGCGTCACGCTGCCGGAAGACAGGCGCGTGCTGCTGGGCATGACGGCCACCGTCAAGGCTCCGGTGGAAAGCCATGAAAGGCTGGTTGCGGTTCCGCTGAGCGCCCTGGCCGAACAGGGCGGCAGGAAGATCGTCTGGGTGGTGAACGAAAACGAGGCCACCGTGCATGCGCGCGGCGTCGAGGTCGCGAGCTTCAGCGACGATGGCGTGCGCGTCTCCAGCGGGTTGCAGCCCGGCGATCTCGTTGTGGCGGCCGGAACCCAGTTCATGGCCGAGAACCTCAAGGTCAAGCTTCCGCCGGTCGGCCAGCGCGCGGACATGAGTGAGACGGGCGCGATCGCCCGCTGAAAACCTCTTCTCCCCAACAGCGCGGGATCAACGGTCATGGATGCTTCTCCTCCCCATAAGCAGCCTTTCAACCTGTCGCGCTGGGCGATCTGCCATCCGAGCATAGCGCGCTTCCTGTTCGTGCTCATCATCATCGCCGGCGGCCTCGGCCTCATGCGCATGGGGCAGCGCGAGGACCCCGAATTCACCTTCCGCGTAATGGTCGTGCAGGCCGTCTGGCCGGGCGCCTCCATCGAGGAGATGCAGGACCAGGTCGTCAACAAGATCGAGCGCAAGCTGCAGGAGACGCCGCATCTGGATTTCGTGCGCTCCTACACGCGCGCCGGCAGCGCCATCATCACGGTGCAGATCAAGGGCGACACCAATGCCGAGGAGGTGAAGGACGCCTTCTACCAGGTGCGCAAGAAGGTCGGCGACATCGCGAGCGAGCTTCCGCAGGGCCTGCTCGGACCCTATTTCAACGACGAGTTCGGCGACACCTTCATCACGCTGCATTCGATCAGCGGCGACGGCTACAGCTATCCGGAGCTGAAGCAGTTCGCCATCCAGGCGCGCGACATGCTTTTGTCCACGCCGGGCGTGGAGAAGGCCGTCATCATCGGCGACCAGCCGCAGCGCATCTATATCGACGTTTCCTCCAGGGCGCTCGCCGAGCGCGGCCTGACGCTGAACGATTTGCGCAACACGATCGCCGGGCAGAACAATGTCGATCCGGCGGGGTCGGTCGACACCGGGACGCATTCGGTTCGCATATCGGTGGACGGCGGCGTCAGCCGTGCGGCCGACATCCGCGAGCTTCGCCTGCGCGCCGGCAACCAGGTGACCAGGCTGGGCGACATCGCCACCGTCACCAGCGGGCTGGAAGACCCGTTCTCGCGCAAGTATCGTTTCAACGGCCACGACAGCGTGCAGGTGGGCGTCGTCATGGCCAAGGGCTTCAATGTCACCGAGGTGGGCAAGGCGGTGGAAGAAACCTACCAGCGCTTCGCCGCGTCGCTTCCCTACGGCGTCTCGGTCGACCAGATCTCCAACCAGCCGGAAGTGGTGACGGACGCAATCAGCGAGTTCATGCGCGCGCTGATCGAGGCGTTGCTCATCGTGCTGGTCGTTTCCTTCCTGTCCATCGGCTGGCGCTCGGGCCTCGTCATCGCCATTGCCATACCGCTCGTGCTGGCGGCGACCTTCGCCATCATGTACGAGTTCGGGATAGATCTTCAGCGCATATCGCTGGGCGCGCTCATCATCGCGCTCGGCCTGCTCGTCGATGATGCGATGATCGTCGTGGAGATGATGGAGCGCAAGCTGGAGGAGGGGCTGGTCAAGATCGATGCCGCCAGCTTCGCCTATTCCTCGACCGCCTTCCCGATGCTGACGGGCACGCTGATCACCACCGCCGGCTTCATTCCCGTCGGCTTCGCGGCCTCGACGGCGGGTGAATATGTGCGCACGCTGTTCTATGTCGTCGGCATCGCGCTGGTCGTGTCGTGGTTTGTCGCGGTCTATTTCACGCCGTGGCTCGGCTACATGATCCTCCGGCAAAGACAGCACGCCGGCAGCCACCACGACGTGTTCGACACGCGCTTCTACCGCCGTCTGCGCGCGACCGTCGGCTGGGCGGTGCGGCATCGCATCATGGTGCTCGCCATGACGCTCGTGGCTTTCGGCGGCAGCCTCTATGCCTTCCAGTTCATTCCGCAGAACTTCTTCCCGCAATCCTCGCGCCCTGAAATCCTGGTCGATCTCTGGCTGCCGGAAGGCACCAGCATCAGGCAAGTCGAGAAACAGGCCGAGGCGCTGGAAGCGCGCATGATGGACGATCCCGACAAGCGCTTCATCGCCACCTATATCGGCGAGGGTGCGCCGCGTTTCTTCCTGCCGCTCGACCAGCAGCTTCGCAATCCGAACTTCGCCCAGCTTCTGGTCATGGCGAATGACGAGCCCGCGCGCGAACGCCTGATTGCCAAGATGCGCACCATCCTGGCCGACGATTTCCCGGCGATCCGCGCCAGGGTCGACCGGCTGTTCCTCGGGCCGCCCACCGGCTGGCCGGTGCAGATGCGCATCATGGGGCCGGACCGCGCCGAGGTTCGCCGCATCGCGGACCAGGTGAAGGCGACATTTGCGGCAGACCCGCAGCTCAGCGCCATCCATGACGACTGGCTGGAGCCGGTGCCGGCCATGAAGCTGGTGGTGGATCAGGACCGTGCCCGCGCGCTCGGTGTTTCCTCGCAGCGCATCCGCCAGATGCTGCAGGCTACCATGTCGGGCGCGCCGCTGGACGATTTCCGCGACGGCGAGGAGACGGTGTCCATCGTCGCCCGCGAGCCGTCGGCCAACCGGCAACTGCTGTCGGCGGTGGATTCCGTCTACATCCCGACCGATTTCGGCGGCTTCGTTCCGCTGTCGCAGGTGGCCAAGGTGGAGCCTGTGCTGGAACAGGGCATCGAGTGGCGGCGCGACCGCCTGCCCACCATAACGGTGCGCGCGACCTTGCCGGACGATGTTCAGTCGAACGATGTGACGACCAGGCTCTTCAACGCGTTGAAGCCGCTGCGCGACAGCCTCTCCCCCGGCTACAAGATCGAGGTGCAGGGCGGGGCCGAAGACAGCGCCGAGAGCCAGGCTTCCATCGCCGCCAAGGTGCCGATCATGCTTCTGGTCATCGTCGTGCTGCTGATGGCGCAGCTTCAGCACTTCGGCAAGGCCATGCTGGTGCTCGCCACCGGCCCGCTCGGCATCATCGGCGCGGCGGCGGCCCTGCTCATCAGCGGCGCGCCCTTCGGCTTCGTCGCCATCCTCGGCGTGATCGCGCTGCTGGGCATCATCATCCGCAACTCGATCATCCTGGTCGACCAGATCGATCAGGATATCGCGGCCGGCCATCCGCGCATGGAGGCGATCGTGGGAGCGGCCGTGCGGCGCTTCCGGCCGATCACGCTCACGGCGCTGACAGCCGTGCTGGCGCTGATCCCCATTTCGCGCGGCGTGTTCTGGGGGCCGCTGGCCTATGCAATGATGGGCGGCATTCTCGTGGCCACCGTGCTCACCATTCTGGTGTTGCCGGCCGGCTATGCGCTGTTCTTCGGCCGGGAGCCCAGGAAGCAGCATTCGGCCGAAGCGCCGAAGGATGCCGGAAAGAACGACAACGCGGCCATGCTTCCGCCACCCGCGCTTGCGGCCGAATAGCAGCGCCACGAATGGACCCGGCGGACCTCCCGCCGGGTTTTTCAGGTGTTCCTGAGTTCTTCCCCGGCCTCGAGCGCTTCGAGATCGCGGCCGATCGTGGCTACCGCGACGGTATGGCCCTTCGCCTTGTAGCGGACCGCGGCGTCCTTGCGCTCCATGTTGCCCTCGACCTCGGCGCTGTCCCAGCTCGGGGCATAGCCGACATAGCGTATCGACGTGTCGTAATGCGCACTCCAGAAGAAGGGCGTGTCGGTGAAGCGTTGCCGCGCGCCCAGCATGTTGAGCGCCGCGACCTGTCCCTGCCGCTCGGCCACCACCCAGTGCTCGACGCGGCGCGGCTCGCTGTCCGGTCCCGCCTGCCACTCGGCCACGTCACCGGCTGCGAATATTCCCGGCGTGCTGGTTTCGAGACAGGCATTCACCCTGATGCCCGAGCCGATCTCGAGACCGGCATCCCTGGCGAGCGATATGCGCGGCTTCACGCCGACGCCGGTCACGACCAGATCGGCCTTGAGTTCCTTCCCGTCCTTCAGCCGGACCGCATCCTCGCCGATGCTCCCGACCGTGTTCTCAAGGTGGAATCTCACGCCCTTCTCCTCGTGCAGGGCGCGGATGAACTTTCCGAATTCGGTGCCCAGAACCTTCTCCAGCGGCAGCGCTTCGGGCGCGACGACATGCACCTCAAGCCCCCTTGTGCGCAATGCCGCCGCCGTCTCCAGCCCGATGAAGCTCGCGCCGATGATGACGGCGACTTTCGATGTCTTCGCGCGCGCGATGATCGCGCGGCTGTCGGCCCAGGAGCGCAGCGTGAAGACGCTGTCCCGGTCCGCGCCCGGTATGGGCAGGCGCACCGGCTCGGCACCCGTTGCGATCAGCAGTCGCTCGAAGGGAAGGGACGCGCCGTCCGCCAGTGTCACGGTGCGCGCGGCAGGGTCGATGCGCTCGACATCCACGGCGAGCCGCAGGTCTATGTCCTTCTTTTCATAGAAGCGTTTCGAGCGCAGCGGTATCCATTCGGCGGGCGCTTCGCCGGCCAGGAAATCCTTCGACAGGTTGGGCCGGTCATAGGGCGCGTCGCCGTCGGAGCTGAGAATGGTCAGTTTGCCGGCATATTCGTGCCGCCGCAGCATCTCGGCCGCCGCGAAGCCGGCCGCCCCGCCGCCGATGATGACGACGCTTTCGGGGTGCGCGGCGGCCTCCGCCATGCTGACTTGCGCCGGCGCCTTTTCGGCCTTGCCGGTGATGAAGACCTTGCCGTCCTTCTGCTCGATGGCCCAGCACTGGATGGGATCGAAGGCGGGCGCGCCCAGCGCCTCGCCGGTGCGCAGGCTGAAACAGGCATGGTGCCAGGGGCAGCGCACCGTTTCGCCAACCACCAGCCCCTGCGCCAGCGGCCCGCTATAATGCGTGCAGGTGCCGCTCACCGCGAAGATCTCGCCGCCCGAACGCGCGAGGATGACTGTTTCGCCATCCACCTGACCTTTGAATATCTGTCCCTCCCGGACCGTCTCCACCGCCACGCCTTGCGTGAGATCAGGCCCTTCATTCCTCTCCGATTGCGAACCCATGGCACGTTATCCCTGTGAAAAAATCGATGCGTTACAACTTCTTCTTTCGACGCGGGGCCGGGCGAAAAGTTCCCCTGAAAGACCCGTGAAAGCTGCGTTTCGACGCCCCACGCAAGGCTCCGTTTCATCAAGGCGGGGATTGCCCGGCTGCAAGAGTGCTATTACTGGTTGTACTTTCGGCAACCTGTGGGTGGACACGTGCCACATTGCGGCCTATATAAAGCCCTGCGGTGCCGAATATCGTTTCCGTTCATCGGAATTTTAGGCACCAATTCGTGAATCCTGAAATGGATATCCGTATAAAGTTCGCAGAAAAGGAGAGATGATCTGCTGACGCAGGCAGATTCTAGTCTTTTAGTATGCCATTGAATAATGAAAACATGAAATCGGATGCCTCGAACGGCATCAAGGTCAGCCTCAGGAACGTCTACAAGGTTTTTGGAGACGACCCGGGGCGCGCGCTGGAAATGGCGCATGCGGGCAAGAGCAAATCCGAGATCCACGCGTCCACCGGTTGTACGATCGGCGTCGATGACGCAAGCTTCGACATCATGGCGGGCGAGACCTTCGTCATCATGGGCCTGTCCGGCTCCGGCAAGTCGACGCTGCTGCGCCTCCTCAATCGCCTGATCGAGCCGACTTCCGGCTCCATCGAGATAGACGGCCGCGACATCACCCGGATGTCGAAGCGCGAACTGATCGAGCTGCGCCGGCGCGATATGAGCATGGTGTTCCAGTCGTTCGCCCTGCTGCCCACCCGCAACGTCCTCAACAACGCGGCCTTCGGGCTCGAGGTGGCGGGCGTGGGCGAGGCCGAGCGCACCGAAAAGGCGCTTGCCGCGCTCGATGCGGTTGGACTGAAAGCCTATGCGCAAAGCAGGCCCGACGAGCTTTCGGGCGGCATGAAGCAGCGTGTGGGCCTGGCGCGGGCGCTGGCCAGCGAGCCGACCATCCTGCTCATGGACGAGGCTTTCTCCGCACTCGATCCGCTCATCCGCACCGAGATGCAGGACGAGCTGATGCGCCTGCAGGGCGAGAACAGCCGCACGGTCATCTTCGTCAGCCATGACCTCGACGAGGCGATGCGCATCGGCGACCGCATCTGCATCATGCAGCACGGCAAGGTCGTGCAGGTCGGCACCCCGGACGAGATCGTCTCGAAGCCCGCCAACGACTATGTGCGGTCCTTCTTCCGCAACGTCGATGTCTCGCAGGTCTTCAAGGCGGGCGACATCGCGCGCAGGACGCAGCTCACCATCATCGACCGGCAGGGCGTCTCCGTGGCGGCCGCGCTGGAACAGATGGAGCATTCGGGCCGCGACGTGGCGATCGTGGTCGGCCGCGACCGGAAATATCACGGCATGGTCAGCCAGGACGCGCTGATCGAGAAGGTGAAGGCCAAGGTCGCGGAACCCTACCGCAACGCCTTCCTGCAGGATGTCCAGCCGATAGCGGCTGACGAATCCGTTTCGAACGTGCTGGGCCGCGTGGCCGAGAGCCGCTGGCCGGTGCCCGTCGTCGACCAAGAGGGCCGATATGTCGGCTCCATCAGCAAGTCGTCGCTTCTGGAAACGCTCGACCGCGCCGGTTGAGCCGAACCGAAGGGAAAACCCATGGATTTCAATTTCAGTGTCGGCCACGGCGCCGACGTCACCGTCAATTACATTCTCGACAACTTCACGCCCGCGCTGGATGCGATCGCCGCGGTGATCGGTTTCGTCACCGGCGGCATCCAGGGCCTGCTGGTCGGTATTCCGCCGGTTGCCGGCATCGCCATACTGACGATCCTGTCGCTCTGGCGGGTGGGCTGGAAGTTCGCCGTCTTCGCGCTCCTGTCGCTTGCGCTGGTCAACCATATGGGCCTGTGGGAAGGCACCATGGAAACGCTGTCTCTGGTGCTGTCAGCGACCATCATCGCGGTTGTCATCGGCATTCCGGCGGGCATCGCAATGGCGCGGTCGGACAGGGTGGCGGGCCTGCTGCGGCCCGTGCTCGACCTGATGCAGACCATGCCGGCCTTCGTCTATCTGATCCCGGCTGCGATGTTCTTCGGCCTGGGCGCCGTGCCGGGCACGATCGCAACGGTCATCTTCGCCATGCCGCCCGTGGTGCGCCTGACCAATCTGGGCATCCGCCAGGTGCATTCCGAGTTCATCGAGGCGGGCCTGGCCTTCGGCTGCACGCCCTCGCAGCTCCTGTTCAAGGTGCAGTTGCCGAACGCCATGCCCTCCATCATGGCCGGCGTGAACCAGACCATCATGCTTTCGCTGTCGATGGTGGTGATTGCCTCCATGATCGGCGCGGGCGGCCTCGGCAACTCCGTGCTGACCGGCATCCAGCGTCTCGACGTGGGTGCAGGCTTCGAAGGCGGTCTGGCGGTCGTCATCCTGGCCGTGGTCCTCGACCGCATCACCCAGAGCTTCGGCAAGGGCAGCTCCGGCTTCCTGAGCTTCCTTGCCTTTCGCAAGGCCGGCGGACGCGTCGAGGCGGCTTCGCCCGCCCGCGTCCCGGCTGACAACGAGCGGCGCTCGGCCGCCGCTTGAACTCCCGAAACCAAGAAGGAGAAGATATGTTCAAAGCATTGACACGCATCGGCCTGGCCGCGCTGGTAGCGGGCGGCATGGCCACCTCGGCCCTTGCGCAGGACAACAAGCCTGTGAAGCTGGGCTGGGCTGCGTGGTCCGACGCCGAATTCGTCACCAAGCTCGCCGCGAAACTCATCCAGGACAAGCTCGGCCAGAAGGTCGAGCTGGTGCAGACCGACGTCGCGCCGCTCTATCAGGGCGTCAGCCGCGGCGACATCGACGCCATGATGATGGCCTGGCTGCCGGAAACCCATGCCGATTATTACAAGCGCGTGGAAGCCAAGGTGGAGACGCTCGGCACCATCTATGATGGCGCGAAGCTCGGCTGGGTCGTGCCGCAATACATTCCCGAAAGCGAGATCAGCTCCATCGAGGACCTGAAGAAGGACGAAGTGAAGCAGAAGCTCGGCGGCACCGTCCAGGGCATCGACCCGGGTGCCGGCCTGACGCGGCTTTCCGAGCAGGCCATCAAGGACTACGGCCTCGACTACAAGCTGCAGATCTCCAGCGAGGCCGGCATGCTGACCACCGTGGACCGCGACATGCGCTCCGAAAAATGGTTCGTCGCCACGGCCTGGAGCCCGCACTGGATGTTCGGCAAGTACAAGCTGCGCTACATCGACGACCCCAAGGGCGCGCTCGGCAAGGCCGAGCACATCGACATCCTTGCCCACAAGGGATTCAAGGAGAGCAACCCCAAGGTTGCCGAGCTTCTGTCGCGCATGAAACTGCCGATCCCCGAACTGGAGGCGGCGATGTTCGATGCGCAGCAGACCTCCTATGACAAGGCGGTGGACAAATACATCGCCGACCACCCGGACCGGGTGAAGGAGTGGCTCGGCGAATAATCGAGCTCACTTGCTGGATAGCTGACATGGACCGGCGGCAATCGTGCCGCCGGTTCATTTGCATCTGCGTTCTCGCCGGCAACCCCGCCGAAACGGATAGCGGCTCAGCTTCCGAGCCGGCGGACGCTGCCCGGTTTCACCGCCTCTCCGCGATGGGCTGATGCGATTGCCGCGAATGTCAGCGCGAGGCTTTGCAGGTTGGCGCGCGCGCCGTTCATCGGCTCGCGGTTTTCCTCGACGGCGCACAGCAGCTCGCCCATCGTGCCGGCGAACCCGTCGTTGAACCATGTGCCGGCAAGATCAGGCCGGGCGACGCCCTCGGCGGTCGTCAGTTCGACCTGCTGCGCGCCGAGGTCGGGACCGACACTGGCGAGACTTCCCGCGGTTCCGGCAATGTAGGTGCGGTCCTGCGGCCCGAAGGGCGTTGCGCCGTCGAAGACGAGCGAAGCCTGCCCGCCCTCGAACTCCACCAGCGCCTGCGCCAGCAGCGGCGGCCTTGCCTGCTGGCCTGCCGCCCGCGCGCGGGTCGCGACGACGGAGGTGGCGCGTTCGCCGATCAGGCTTGCCAGGAAATCGAACCAGTGGATGGCGAAATCGTAGAAGACGAGATCGTCGATCTCCTCGAACGGCGTGCCCCTGATCCAGCCATGGTTCCAGTGGATCGAGATGTGGCAGGAGACCAGATCGCCGATATGGCCGGTGCGCACGGCCTCGCGCATATAGGCCAGATGCGGCGCCCAGCGTCCGTTCTGGTTCACCGCAAGCTTCACATTGTTCCTGTCGGCGAGATCGGCAAGGCGCTCGCCGGTGTCGAGGTCGAGCACGAAGGGCTTTTGCGACAGCACGTGCCGGCCGGCGCGCAATGCACGCTCCACCAGCGCCTCCCGCTCGGCGGGGTGCGGCGTGATGTCGAGCACCTGGATGTCGTCGCGCGCCAGCACGGCGTCGAAGTCCGTCGTGATCTCCGCCTCGGGAAAGAACTCGTCGCGGCGCGCGGCGGCCTTTTCCAGCGTGCGGTTGCAGATCATCGCCACGTCGAAGCCCGCCTTGCGGTAGGCATCGAGATGGGCGAACGAAATGCCGCCCGCACCCACCAGCGCGATGCGAGGCGAACAGGCTTTCGGCCGCGGCGGCTGATAGTTCAGAGCGGGGGCGGGAATGCTGCGTGCCGCTTGCGCCTTCAGCGCATAGGCGTCTTCGCTCGGCATGTCGCTCATGGCAGCAGGCTCACGGTGCGTTTTTCGCGTGCGGAGAGAACGGCGGTGTCGGTGATCTGCTGGCCGATGCGCGACAGGGCAGGGTTCAGCGGGCCTTCGATCGGCCGGTCTTCGGCCAGGCATTTCAGCACATATTCCACCGGCGCGCGCCGCCCGGTCGGCAGCACATCGACCGGAATCCGATGGGCTTCGGGATGCGCGCGGGTCTGCACGGTGACGAAGGGCTCGTAATCGTAGCTGGAGATCGTGCCCTGCGTACCGACCAGCACGAAGCCGCATTTGGGCTGCGGCTGCAGCGTCCACGGGTCGGTGAAGGTGCCCCAGCGCGTCTCGAATTTGGAGAGCCCGCGCGCGTAGCGGCACACGGTGATGGAGTGCTGGTCGACCTCGATGCCGGGCGTCTCGTCCAGCACGGTGGTGACCTCGATCGGCTTTTCGCCGTTCAGGAACCAGGTCGCCAGCGTGACGCCATAGCCGAGATAATCGCGCAGGCTGCCGCCGCCGGAGGCCGCCTTGTACCACCATGAGCGGGGTTTCGCCGCCTCGACTTCCTCCGGCGTCACCTCCACCTTGTCGGCGAGGTGGAACAGGGGCCCGCGATTGCCGTCATAATAGTGAACCTCGATCAGCTCGCCGATCGCGCCTTCATCGACCAGGCGCCTGGCGGTGTTGTGGCACGGATACCAGGCGAGCGGCCAGTTGATGGCCATCTGCTTGCCCGCGCCCTGCATCGCCGCGATCATGCGGTCCGCATCGGCAAGCGACGCGGCAAACGGCTTTTCCACCAGCACATGCACCTTGTGCCGAGCCACCTGCTCGACATGGTCGGCATGCTCGGCCGTCGCCGCGCAGATGATGGCGAGATCCGGCCTGGATTGCTCGAGACAGGCGTCGAGATCGGTGAAAACACGCTCTTCCGGAATGCCGAAATTGGCGATCGCGGCTTGCATGCGCTCGCGCGACTTGTCGTAGATGCCGACGATTTCAGCATCCGCATGCTCGAACACTTCGCGCAGGAGGTCGCCCATATGCATATGGTCGAAATTGATGCCTGCTACCCGCCATTTTGCCATGTCTGTCCTCCCTGATCGGCGAAATCCCGAGCCGCATCAGCAGCGCGGCTCTTTCTCCATCTCCGCCAGAAAACGCCTTTCCTCCGCGTCGTCCATCCGCACGAGATGCCCGGCTTCGGGATAGGCACCGCTTGCGACATCGGCGGCATATTCGCGGAAGGCGGCGATGCGCTCGCGCTGAAGCTCGTCGTAGCGCGCGCGGAAATCGCGATAGACCTTCGAGTGCCGCGGATAGTGGCCGTCATGCTCGCCGAGCACATCGGTGGCGAACAGATATTGCGCGTCGCAGCCCGCGCCTGCGCCCATCGAGATCATCAGCAGGCTGGTACGCTGCGAGATGGCGGCGGCAACCGCCGACGGCACCACCTCGATCTCGGCGGCGAACGCGCCGGCTTCCTCCAGCGCCTTAGTCTGCTGCCAGACCGTCATGGCGGTATCGAAGGTCTTGCCGACGGCCTTGAAGCCGCCCGTCCAGGTACGGCGCGACGGGACGAGCCCGACATGGCCGACGACGGGGATGCCCTCGTCGCGCAGACGCCGCACGATGCCGAGGCTCGCGCCGCAATAGACCGCATTGGCGCCGAGCTTCAGCAGGCGGAACGCCGCGCGCAGGTAATCCTCCTCGGTGATGTAGGCGCCCGGCTCCAGCCCGCCGACGACGAAGGGATGCGGGCAAACCTCGCGAAAGCCCTTCAGTTCGATCACTTCGGGCGGCACCGAAAGCATGTCGATGTTTGCCGCCTCGGCGGCCGCCGCCTCGTCGAGCGATTCCACGCGCAGCTTGGTGAACTGGCGTTTGCCCTTCAACGCAAGAAGATCGGCGACGGTGGCTTGCTCGGATTTCATTCGGGGCCTCAGGCGGCGAGAAGGGATTTCAGGCGCAGTTGCGGATCGGCGAGAAGCGCCGGATCGGGCGTCGCACCACGGGCGATGAGCATTTCAGCGAGGCGGATGTCCCTGGCGATGTCGCCCAGCGGGCCGACGCCGCTTGCGGCCACGAGCCTGCCTTGCGCATCGAGATGGAAGCGCAGCAGCGCCTCCGGCTTCGGGCGGCGGTCGACATGCACGGTCGCCATGTCGGGCAATCCGGCGATCTGGATGCAGAGATCGTACTGGTCCGACCAGAACCACGGCACGGCTTCATGGCGCGCGCGCATATCCAGCATGTTGCGGGCCGCAAGCTCGCCCTGCTCCTGCGCGTTGCGCCAGGATTCCAGCCGCAGGCGGCGGCCACCGAAGACGGGATGGACGAAGCAGGCGCAATCGCCGGCGGCGAAGACATGCGGATCGGATGCGCGCAGATGCTCATCCACGACGATGCCGTTCCGCGTCTCCAGCCCGGCGTCTGCCGCAAGAGCGACGTTGGGTTCGGCGCCGATGCCGGCAACGACGACATCCGCCTCGATGCTCGCGCCGGAGGCGAGGTGGATGACGGAAATGCCGTCCGCGCTTTCGATGCGCTTGACGGTGGCGGCGAAGTGCAATGCCACGCCGGCCGCGCGATGGCGCTGCTCGATGATCGCGGCGATATCGGCCGGCACGTTGCGCGACAACAGGCGCGGCTGGGTTTCGAGCACCGTCGCCCGAGCGCCCATCATGGCCGCGCTTGCCGCCAGTTCGAGCCCGATGAAGCCGCCGCCGATCAGGACGAGACGGCAACCGGGCCGGATGCGCTCGCGCAGCGCCAGCGCGTCCTCATGCGTGCGCAAGGTGTATGCCGCTTCGCCGCCCGGGATGCCAAGTCGCCGCGCCCGCGCGCCGGTTGCCAGCAGCAGGCGGTGATATGGCAGGGACTCGTCCGTATCGAGGATCGCTTGTCGGTTCGACAGATCGAGCCGCGTCACGCGCGCGGAGCTGCGATGCAGGATGCCGAGTTCGGCAAGGCGCGCGGCATCGGCGTTGGGCGCAAAATCCAGTCTCTCGGTCAGGAAGGTCTTGGAGAGTGGCGGCCGCTCGTAAGGCGCGTGCGGCTCCTCGCCGACCAGGACGATGTCGCCCTGCCAGCCATGCTCGCGCAGCGCCACGGCGGCACGCGCGCCGCATTCGCCGGCACCAACGATGACCATTGCGGGCGAGGGGGCGTGCATGAAAGCTCCTAGCCCAGATTGATGAGCAGGCGGCCGTCCTCGACCCTCACCGGATAGGTGGCGAGATTGACGCAGACCGGCGCGCCCTTGGCCTGCCCGGTCGTGAAATCGAAGCGGCCATTATGCTTCGGGCATTCGATGATGTTGCCCATCACCAGCCCGCCGGACAGGTGGATCTTCTCGTGCGTGCAGAGCCCGTCCGTGGCGAAGAAGCGGTCGTCCTCGGTGCGGTAGAGGGCGAAGGTGCGCCCGTCATGATCGAACCGGATCACGTCTTCGGGGTCGATATCGTCGACGTCGCAGGCGTCGATCCACAAGTCAGCCATGAAGGTCCTCTCCCTGTCAGCTCATTCGGCCGGATTGATGATGGCGCCGTGGTTGTAGGGGACGGCCTGCTTTCCCTCCGGCAGCTTGCGCACCACGTGATAGGCGGGATCGCGCACCTGCCTGATGAGTGTGGGAATGATCTCGCGATAGGCGGCGATCGTGCTGGGATAAGGCTCCGGGCAGTCGTCCTTGATCGCCGCGTGCAGGCGCGGCAGGGCGTGATAGGGCACCATCGGGAACATATGGTGTTCCACGTGATAGTTCATGTTCCAGTAGAGGAAGCGGAAGACCGGGTTCATGTAGACGGTGCGGGTGTTGAGCCGGTGGTCCAGCACATCCTCGGCCAGTCCCGCATGCTGCGTGAGGCCGAAGAAGATGGTCATGAAGCCGCCGTAGAAGGTCGGCAGCCCGATCAGCATTGCCGGCAATATGCTGCCCATCCAGAAACAGGCGGCAATCACGGCGGCAAAGATCAACAGCCAGATGCGCGCGACGGCATAGACCTTCCAGCGCTCCATTTCCGGGATGAAGGTCTTTTCCTCCGCGCCCAGGCGGCCGGCGGCATGGAGGAACAGCGTCGTCACCGTGCGATAGCTGCTTTTCAGCGCAAACAGGTTGAGCAGGATGCCGATGATGTCCGGCGGGCGCGGCACGGCGATCTCGGGATCGCGGCCGACGATGATCGTGTCGGTGTGGTGGCGCGTGTGGCTCCAGCGCCAGACGGTCGGTTCGCGCAGGATCATGAAGCTGGCGATCTGATAGAGCGCCTCGTTCATCCAGCGGGTCTTGAAGGCGGTGCCGTGTCCGGCTTCATGCCAGCGGCTGTCGCTGGAGGAGCCGTAAAGCACGCCATAGGCCAGGAAGAACGGCACCGCCCACCAGCTGCCCCAGAAATAGACGCCGCCGGCACCCGACAGGAGGAGCGCGGCGAACCAGAGGGCGGTATCGCGCAGGGCAGGGCCATCGCTGCGGCGCATCAATTCCTTGAGCTGCTTGCGTGGTACAGGGCAGGAATACCATTCGGCCGCCGCGAGCCCGCTGGCTTCCGCCAGCGCGGCATCGCGGCCGATCAGGCTATAGTCTCTCGGTGTCGGCGTCATGACAGGCAGACCTTGGCTCAAAAGCATCATTTTGATGTTTCATTTTGATGCTAATGATGCATATGCATCCTCGTCAAGAGATTCCAGGTCCCATCCGCCGTATTTCAACGGTATCGGCGTCTCGATATGCGGAAAACATCATTTTGATGTCTTTTCCGTTGACCGGCCTCCATCGCGGTCGTAACACTGCGCGCATATTCGCGTGCGCTGAAAGAGGGTGAATTGGCCGGTTCGCGACCGAAGATGGATGAAATTGCGCGGCTGGCGGGGGTCTCCAAGGCCACGGTGGACCGCGTGCTGAACAACCGGCCCGGTGTGCAGGAGCACACGCGCGCCCACGTTCTCGCCGTGGCGGCGGGCCTCGCGGGCGCGCCTGCTTCTTCCGCTTCGCATCTGGTGCGGCTGGATTTTGTCCTGCCGGCCGGCGAACGCAATGAATTCATCAACGATCTCGTGCGGCAGGTCGAGCGGCAGGTGGCGCGTCGCGATGATGTCGATGTCGTCATCCATCGCGTGCCGAGCATTTCGCCGGAGGCATTCGCCGCGACGCTTGCCAGCCTGCGGCCGGATTGTCAGGGTGTCGCGCTTCTGGGGCTGGACAGCCCGGCGGTGCGCGAGGCCGTGCGCAAGCTGGCGGCGGCGGGCCTGCCGGTGCTCACGCTGGTGTCCGACATCAGCCATGTCGGCCGCATGAGCTATGTCGGCATCGACAATCGTGCGGCCGGCCGCCTCGCGGGCTATCTCATCGGGCGCTTCCTGCCGGGGGCTGCCGGCAAGGTCGCGCTGATTGCCGGCGCGCTTGCCTATCGAGGGCACGAGGAGCGCGAGATGGGCTTTCGCCATCTGCTGCTCGAGAGTTTTCCGCAACTCGACGTGGTGGGGATACGCGAGGTGCAGGAAGATTCGCAGCGCGCCTATGAGGAGGCGCTGGCGCTGCTCGACGAGCACGACGACCTGCTCGCCATCTATTGCATCGGCGCCGGGCAGGACGGTGTCGGCCGGGCGCTGATCGATCGCGGGCGCGACCAGTCGATCATCTATGTGGCGCACGACCTGACCGAATCCACGCGGCAATATCTGCTGAGCGGCGTGATGGATGCCGCCATCGACCAGAACGCACAGGTGGAGGCGCGCGAGGCGGTGGACCGGCTGGTTCGCGCCGTGCGCGGCGAGAGCAATATTTCGCAGGCCACGATACGCATACAGACGGTTTTCCGCGAGAACATTCCGAGCGAGATCTGAAGCGCTGCGGTGATTCTGAAGTTAACCATCAAGTTCAGATTCTTCATTCAACCCTTTGGTGGGATTGGTAAATGGATATCATTTCGCGCGCAGGCATTTCGCTCGAATTCGATCGCGGCATCATCGATCACGTGACGGTCGAGAGGGGCGGAAAGACGCTGCGTCCGCTCCACCGCGCGCCTTGGGTGACGAGCGGCGAGGCGATGCCCGACAGCGTGGCCTCGGTCGAGCGGCGCCTGGCCGGCGACTTCTTCTGCGCGCCCTTTGCCCGGTCCGCGCCCGGCGTGCCGATCCACGGATGGTCTGCGAACGGCACATGGCGGCGCGCGAAAACGATCGAGAGCGACGACGGGATTGCCGCGGTTTACGACCTGGAAGAGAGAGTTGCCGGCGCGCGGTTGACGAAGACGATCGCGCTGCGCGACGGGCATCCGGTCGTCTACCAGACGCATGTGTTCGAGGGCGGGCAGGGCAGTTTGCCGATCGCGCACCACGCCATGCTGCACCTGCCCGGCGGGGCGCGGCTGAGCTTTTCGCCCAAGCTGGAGGGCCGAACCCTGCCCGAACCGCCCGAGACGGACCCGGCGCGCGGGCGCTCGGCGCTTGCCTATCCGCAGCGCTTCGATGGCCTGTCGAAGGTTCGAAAGGCCGATGGCGGTTGGGTCGACGCAAGGTCCTATCCGTTCGACACCGGTCACGAGGATCTTATCGTGCTGTCGGAAAAGCCGGGCGCGCGCATCGGCTGGTCGGCGGCGGTGGCGGCCGATCAGGGCTTTGTCTTCTTCGCGCTCAAGGATGCGCGCGTGCTGCCGCAGACGGTTTTGTGGATGAGCAATGGCGGCCGCCATTATGCGCCGTGGAACAGCCGGCACATCGCCGTGCTCGGCATGGAGGAGGCCGCAACGGCGCTGCACCTCGCGCCGGAGGAGATGCTTGCCAGCGAGGCGAATGGGGTGCCTTTCGCGCTGACCCTCAACCCGGATGGAAAATCCGTCGTGCGCTATGCTTTCGGCGCCATTCCCCTTCTGCCTGGCTGGAGCGAGATCGCGGACATCCGGCTCGAGGGTGAAGAGGTCGTTCTCGCTGATGTTGGCGGGGGCAGGCAAGGCGTGCCCTTCGACGCAGCCTTTTTCAACGACTGAAGACCTTCCCCGCAGACCCTCATCGTGAATGGACGCAGTGGTCCGGCCTTGAGCTGGATGACCGCGGCTCGTGGGATTCGCGCTTGACTCGTCAGTGACCTTGCGTCAAGACTTTGGAGCATCAAAATGATGATTGATATGCATCATTTTGAGCATTCTCATGCGCCATGGAGGATGGCGCACTGTGGAGAGGGTCATTGCATACCGTCCAGGGGGGACGGGCATCATCATTCTTCATACGGTTCTGGGCTGCGGGCCGGACGGCCCCTACGGGAGGAGGAAGCAGCGTGTTCAGAAAGTCGATTACCGTCCTGTCGGCGGCGGTCGTGGCTATGGGGCTTGGCATGGCCTCCGCCGCGCATGCGCAGGCAAAGAAGACATTCTACTGGGTGTCCCACGGCTCACCGGCCGATCCTGTCTGGACCTATTTCCTGCAGGGCGCCAAGCAGTGGGAAACCGACACCGGCAATACGGTCAACACATCGTTCCACAATGGCGACGTGCCTTCGCATCAGGAGGCCATTCGCGCCGCCATCTCGGCCAAGGCAGCCGGCATCGTGACCTCGAGCCCCGATCCGGGCAGCCTCGTGAAGGTTACCGAGGAGGCGCGCGCGGCGGGCATTCCCATCATCAACATGAACACGCCCGACCCGAGCGCGAACTTCAACGCCTATGTCGGCGGCAACAACACCGCCTTCGGCAAGGCCTGGGCGCAGTATCTGGTCGACAAGAAGCTGGTGAAGGAAGGCGACTTCGTCTGGATGCCGGTGGAGGTTCCCGGCGCTACCTACGGCGTGCAGGAGGAAGAGGGCATCGCCAGCGTCTTCAAGCCGCTCAACATCACCTGGGAAGTGACCGACGCCACGCTCGACCAGGCCGAGATCATCACCCGCATGGCCGATTACCTCACGGCCAACCGCGCGAAGGTGAAGGCCATCATCGGCCTCGGCGACCTCGTCACCGGCTCCATCAAGCGCGTGTTCGATCAGGTCGGCGTCAAGCCCGGCGAGATTCCGGTCGTGGGCTGGGGCAACTCGCGCGACACCACGCAGGAAGTGATCGACGGCTACGTCAACGCCGCCCAGTGGCAGGACCCGCAGGCGACCAGCTACATGGCGCTTTCCATGGCGGCGATGGCGGCCAGCCAGATCCCGCCCGGCTTCGACGTCATCGTCGGCGCGCTCTACGAGAAGGACAAGGCGCCTCTCTACGACAAGATCCTGGCAGGCAACTGACAGGCAGTCGCCGCCCGGCCAACCCGCCGGGCGGCTCCCTTCCCAGAGCGGCTTGGCGATGGAAAATCGAACCTTCTTGCAGCGCTTCATTGCGAAGCCTGAATTCGGACCGCTGGTCCTTCTCGTCCTGGAAATCGCGATCTTCTGGTCGATCAATCCGGACTTCCTGTCGTTGCAGAACATCAGCAACACGCTGGCCTTCACGGTCGAGCTCGGCCTGATCGCGCTGGCCATGACGCTGCTGATGACATCCGGCGAGTTCGATCTTTCGGTCGGATCGGTGTTCGGCTTCTCGGCGGTGGTCATGTGGACGCTGTTCAACAGCGGCGCGATGCCGCTCGGCTTCGCCTTCCTGGTCGCCATCGCGGTGGCCATGCTGATCGGCTTCGTCAACGGCTGGTTCGTCACGCGGCTCGCCATTCCGTCCTTTCTGGTCACGCTCGGCATGCTTCTGGTGGTGCGCGGCAGCGCGCTCTACGTCACCGACGGCTTTCCGCAGCGCACCTGGAACGCGGACGGCCAGTGGCTGGCCGAGCTGCTGGTGGGCGATTTCCATATCGGCGGCTTCCGCGTCTACATGTCGATGTTCTGGTTCCTGCTGTTTGCCGTGCTTGCGCACTACGTGCTGACCCAGACGAAGGCCGGCAACTGGATACAGGCGGCCGGCGGCAACCCGAACGCGGCGCGCGCCCGCGGCGTCAACGTGATGCGCACCAAGGTCGCGCTGTTCATGGTCTCGTCGGCCATGGCGGCGCTTGCCGGCATCATCAGCTCGATCCGCACCTCGGCCGCCAACCCCAACAGCGGCACCGGCTACGAGCTGGAGGTGATCGCCATGGTGGTGATCGGCGGCACGGTGCTGACGGGCGGGCGCGGCACCATCATCGGCACGGTGCTGGGCATCTTCATCCTGCGCATCATGCGCAACGGCATCGTCATGATCGGCGTGCCGGGGCTGGCCTACAACATCTTCATCGGCGCGATCATCCTGGGCATGATGGCGCTGCATTCGGGGCTTGAGCGCCGCCACAATGCGGGGACCTGAGCGATGAGCGAAGAACTCGTCAGCATGCGCGGCATCAACAAGTTCTACGGGCGCATCCATGCGCTCAGGGACGTATCGCTCACCGTCAACACCCATGAGGTGCTGGGGCTTCTGGGCGACAATGGCGCGGGCAAGTCCACGCTCATCAAGGTGCTGTCGGGCGCGGTGCCCATGACCAGCGGCGAGATCCGCATCAAGGGCAGGCCGGTGACGATGCGCGGCACCACAGACGCCATCGCCAACGGCATCGAGACCATCTATCAGGACTCCGCGCTGGTGCCGCAGCTCTCCATCGCGCGCAACCTGTTTCTCGGCCGCGAGCCGATCAAGGGGCCGCGCTTTCTCAACCGGCTCGACCATGACAGGATGAACGAGGTGGCGCGCGAGCTTCTGAAGCGCGTCGGCATCACCAAGGACATTCCGCCCACCACGCCCATCGGCGCGCTGTCGGGCGGCGAGCGTCAGGCCGTGGCGATCGCGCGGGCGATGTATTTCGATTCCAACCTCATCATCCTCGACGAGCCGACCAACAATCTCGGCGTGGCCGAGACGCAAGGCGTGCTGCGCTTCGTGCGCGAGGTGCGCGATACCGGCCACTCCTGCATCTTCATCGCGCACAACATCCACCACGTGTTCCAGGTGGTGGACCGCATCGTCGTCATGCGCGGCGGGCGCATCGTCGCCGACAACATCGACCCGAAGAACTCGACCATCGAGGAAGTGGAGCGCGTGATCACCGGCGAGCATCTGATCGAGGCGCTCGGACTGGAGACGGCATAGCCATGGCGACCGCCAGGCCGCTCGTGCTCAGCGCGCCCGCGCCGCGCACCCTCGATCTCATCTTTTCCCCGCAGGCGCTGGGCGACCTGCGGCAAGGCTATGAGGTCGTCGAGGTCGAGCCGGAGACGATCGCCGCGCTGCCCGAGCCGGTGCTCGCTGGCGCACGCTATCTGATCGGCCAGCCGGCGCTCGATCTCGACACGGTGTCGCGCATGGGGTCGCTGCGCTGCATCTTCAACGTCGAGGGCAACCTGCTCGACAACATGCCTTATGAGCATCTGTTCGCCCGTGGTGTGCATGTCGTCACCACCAGCCAGGTGTTTGCCGAGCCCGTGGCCGAGATCGGGCTGGCCTTCGCGCTGAACCTCGCGCGCGGCATTGTCGACGCGGACCTTGCCTTTCGCGAGGGCAGGGAGGTCTGGGGGCTGGAAGGCAACCGCACCACGCGCCTGATGTCGGGGGCGGACATAGGGTTCATCGGTTTCGGCGATCTTGGCCGGGCCCTGCATCGATTGCTGCAGGGCTTTCGGGCCGGCATCTGCGCCTACGATCCCTGGCTGCCGCCTTCGATGCTGATCGAACAGGGCGTGCGGCCGGCAACGCTGGACGAGGTGCTGTCGCAAAGCGATTTCGTCTTCGTGGTGGCCTCCGTCACCACGGAGAACCAGGGCTTTCTCGATGCGCGTTCGTTTGCCCGCATGCGCAAGGGCGCGGCCCTGATCCTGCTCAGCCGCGCCGGCGTCGTGGATTTCCCGGCGCTGATCGAGGCGGTGCGCAGCGGCCATATCGTGGCTGCGAGCGACGTGTTCCCGGAGGAGCCGCCAGCGCAGGATCATCCCGTGCGCTCGCTGCCGGGTTTCCTGCGCTCGGCTCACCGGGCGGGCGCGCTCGACGTCGCTTTCAAGCGCATGGGCGACATGGTGCTGGAAGACATGCGGCTGATGGACCGCAACCTGCCGCCGATGCGCTGCAAGCGCGCGGAGCGCGAGACGGTCTCGCGCATGCGCTCCAAGCCGGTGGACAGGAGCTGAAAGCCGCGATCGCGGAAGGCGGGGCCGGCTGCGACCGGCCCTTTCCGCTGGTCACTTGGCCCGGAAGGCCTCGCGCGGAAGCTCCGAAAGCACCTCGGCGCGGTTGCCGCGCAGGATGACGATCTCCTCAAGGCGAACGCCGAAGCGGCCCGGCAGGTAGATGCCCGGCTCGATGGAAAACACATTGCCCTCTTCGAGGATCGTTTCCGACGAGCCGGTGATGTAGGGCGGCTCATGGATGTCGATGCCGAGGCCGTGGCCGGTGCGGTGCAGGAAGTAGTCTCCATAACCGGCTTGCGTGATCACGTCGCGCGCGGCCTTGTCCACTGCCTTGGCCGGCACGCCCGGTTTGGCGGCCTCGATCGCCGCCTTCACGGCGCGTTCGAGCACGCCATGAACCTCGTCGAACCCCTCCGGCGTTTCGCCGAAAATGCCGACGCGTGTCATGTCGCTCGGATAGCCGTCCTTGCGGCCGCCGATGTCGATCAGCACCGCCTCGTTTGCCTTCAGCTTGCGCTCGCCGGTGTGGTGGTGCGGGAAGGCGCCGTTCTCGCCGAAGCACACGCTGGTGAATTCGGGCTTCGCGCCATTGGCGATGTAGTGGTCGCGGATGGCCTGGGCGACCTCAAGCTCGGTGACGCCGGGCTTGAGCGCGGCAAAGCCGGCGCGCATCGCGCCGTCGTTCAGCACGGCATTCATCTTGAGCAGCTTGTATTCCGCCTCGTCCTTGCGGGCACGCAGATAGCCCACCGTGTCGGTGAGGAAGCCGCGACTGGCGCCCGGCAGGGCGTCGATGACCAGAAGCGCGAAGTCGGCGCGCATGGTTTCGTCCAGCGCGATCCTGAGGCCCGCCCTGTTCGCGCCGCTGTCGGCCAGCAGCGAGGCAAGCGCGGCATCCGGGCCATCGGCATCGGCCCATGTGTAGAAGGGCAGCTTTGTGAAAGGCCGCTGGCTGTCGGCGTTCAGCGCGGGCATCAGGAAGCCCGCATGGTCCTTGCCGACGATCAGCATCACCGGGCGCTCGTCGCCATGCGGCGACATGCCGGCCAGCCATACGAGATGCGAGGAGGGGCCGACGACCACGAGGTCGGTCCCGGTTTCGGCCATGCGCTCGCGCAGGCGCTTCATCCGCTCTTCAAACATGCTTCCAGCCTTTCTCGAAAATGGATGGGGTCTCGAAAATGGATGGGGCCGCTCCGGGCGGCCCCTGTCGCTATTATTTCTTGGTGACCAGACGATAGAAGACGAAATCCGAGGTCGCGCCGTTGACGTAGCCCTCGACATTCCTGGCAAGCGCCACCTGCGTGGCCGCCTGGAACATCACCACGATGGGCGACTTCTCCTGCACCTTCTTCTGAAGATCAACATACATCTGGTTGCGCTTGGCGGGATCGGCTTCGGCGCGGGCGGCCTTCGTCGCCGCGTTCATCTCGGCAGGCACCGCCCAGCCGTTCCGCCAGGTGGTGGTGGACTGGTAATTGTCGTCCGAATTGTCCTCGTTGAAGGCGAAGGCCTTGGCGTTGGAATCCGGGTCCATGAAGTCCGGCCCCCAATAGAGCAGCATCGCCTCATGCGTGCGGGCGCGGTACTTGGTGATGACCTGCGAGCCGGTGCCGGGGATGATCTCGAAATTGATGCCGGCCTCGGCGAAGCTCGCCTGCAGCGACTGCGCCATGTCGGTGAAGGGCGTGGAGTTGATGACGTCCAGCGTCACCTTGATCGGCGTCTTGATGCCGGCATCGGCCAGGATCTGTCTGGCCTTGGCGGGATCGTAGCTGTAGGGCGTGTCGTCCAGCGAGCCGGGGAAGCCCGACGGCCAGAACGCCTGATGGATCTGCATCTGGCCCTTCAGGAAGCTGTCGGTCATGCCCTTGTAGTCGACCAGATAGCGCGCGGCGTCCCAGATCGCCTCCGGCTGCAAGGCCTCGTCCTTCTGGTTGAAGCTCAGGAAATGCACCGCCGCCTGCGGATAGGTCTCGACCTTCACCGTGTCCTTGCCGGCGAGGCCCTTGATCTGGTCGGGCGTCAGGTTCTTGGCGATGTCCACGTCGCCGGTGTCGAGCAGAAGCTGCTGGGTCGCGGCTTCCGCGACATGGCGGATGATGACCGTCTTCATCGCCGGCGCGCCGCCGAAATAGTCGGGGTTGGCGACGAGGTTGATGATCTCGGCCGGCCGGAAGGTCTTCAGCACAAAGGGGCCGGTGCCGGCGGAGTTCGCCTTCAGCCAGGCATTGCCCATGTCGCCATTGGCTTCGTTGGCCTGCACGGTGACGGCGTCCACGATCGAGGCCGGGCGCGAGGCCAGCACGTTGAGCACGAAGGCGGAGGAGAAATCGCCGTCATACTTCACGACGACCTTGTTGCCGTCGGCCTTGACCATCTCGTCGATGTTTTCCGGCGTCCAGCCGAGCTGGGTGAGGATGAAGGCCGGCGCCTTGTTGAGCAGCACGACGCGCTTGAAGGAATAGACCACATCTTCGGCGCGCAGCGGGTTGCCCGAGGTAAACTTCACCCCGTCGCGCAGCGTAAAGGTGATGGTCTTGGCCGTGTCGTCCGCCACCCATTCCGTGGCAAGGCCGGGCGCCAGCGTCTTCACGTCCGGCGCATCGTACTGCACCAGGCGGTCATAGGTCTGCGTCACATATTCGCCCGACGAGAACTCATAGGCCTCGGCGGGGTCGATGCTGACGATGTCGTCGATGTTTTGGGCCACCACCAGCGCATTTGCCGGGGTCGCGGCATGTGCCGGCGCGAATGCCAGCGGCATCGTCAATGCGGCCGCCAGAAGCGCGGCCTTGAACAGCTTTATCATGTTCTCTCCTTCCTGTTCCTCGTTCCCATGATTTTCGTGCCGCCCTTCGAGCTGCGAAGAGCCGGCTTTTCCATTCTCGACCGGAACATCGGCAGCGTTCCGGTCCACAGCAGCCGCGCTTCCCGGTCGGTGTCGTTCGACCAGGAATGCGGGGTGTTGCCGCGAAAATGCAGGCTGTCTCCGGGCTTCAGCACCATCTCGCGGTCATCGAGCCGCTGTGTGATCGAGCCGTCGAGCACATAGAGGATTTCCTCCCCTTCGTGGCTCACCGTTTCCGAGCTGTAGCCGGGCGGTACATGCAGGATGAAGGAGGACAGCACATTGCCGGTGAAGTCGGCGGCGATGCGCTCATAGATGATGGACGATCCGTCGACCGAGAAGCGGTTGCGCTCGCCGGCCCGCGTCAGGCCGTCCTCGAGGCTGGGCGTGGCGATGAAATAATCGACGCCCACATCGAGGCTGCGCGCGATCTGCGCCAGCGTGCCGAGCGAGGGCGTGGCGTGGTCGCGCTCGACCTGGCTGAGATAGCCGACCGAGATGCCGGCGGCGTCGCACAGCTCCTGCAGCGTCATCTGCAACTGCCGGCGCCGCGCGCGAATGAGCGCGCCGACTTTCGGCTGGGCCGAGGCCACGGATTTGCCGGCAGCGGATGACACCGCTTCCCTCCCCATCAAAATTTTTTTGATCTAAGCAAAATAGCCGGTATAGTCCAAGCGAAATTTTCGAGGCCGCACGGCCAAGGTGAGGAGCGCCCGGAAACGTACGGCCGGGTGGAAACGATCAAGCCGGCCACCGCTTTTTCGATAGGCGGCGGCGGGGAGGGGAACCGAAAAACGTGGCATTCGAACCCGATACCACAGCGGGCGCCGTCGTGACCGAGGGGACGACATCGCCGGGCGCGAGCCGGGCGGGGCGCTTTCTCCTTGGTCTTGGCGGCTTCGTGCTGACCGTCGCGATAACCTTCCTCGGCCTGCTTGCAATCACCTTCTTCATCGGCCGCGTCGTGCCGATCGATCCGGTGCTTGCGGTGGTCGGCGACCGCGCGCCCAAGGCGGTCTATGAGGCCGCGCGCATGGAAATGGGGCTCGACCGGCCGCTTCTGGTGCAGTTCCTCCACTATATCGGCTCGGTGCTTTCCGGCGATTTCGGCATGTCGGTTTCCACCGGCAAGCCGGTGATCGAGGACCTGAAGCGCGTGTTTCCCGCCACGCTGGAAATGGCGACCATCGGCATAGCCATCGGCGTGGTCATCGGCGTGCCGATGGGCGTCTATGCCGCCAGCCGTCAGGGCAGCCTGGTGGACCAGGCGATCCGCGTGGTGGGTCTGCTGGGTTACGCCGTGCCGGCCTTCTGGCTCGGCCTCGTCGGGCTGGCGTTGTTCTATGCGCGGCTGAAATGGGTGGGCGGCCCCGGCCGTCTCGACATCTTCTATGACGGGCTGGTCGAGCCCGTGACCGGTCTTATCCTGATCGACAGCCTGATTGCGGGCGAAACCGACATCTTCTTCAACGCGCTGTGGCACCTGGCGCTGCCGGCCTCGGTGCTCGGCTTCTTCAGCCTTGCCTATATCGCCCGCATGACGCGCTCCTTCATGCTCGATCAGCTTGCTCAGGAATATGTGACGACCGCGCGCGTGAAAGGCGTGCCGGAGCGGCTGGTGATCTGGCGCCACGCCTTCCGGCCCATCCGCGTGCCGCTGCTCACGGTGATCGGGCTTTCCTATGCCGGCCTGCTGGAAGGCTCGGTGATGATCGAGACGATCTTCTCCTGGCCCGGCATCGGCAACTATCTGACGACCGCGCTGCTCAATGCCGACATGAACGCCGTGCTCGGCGCGACGCTGGTGGTGGGCGCCGTGTTCATCGGCATCAACAAGCTTTCGGACGTGCTCTACCGCGTCCTCGACCCGCGCGCGCGATAGGAGGGCCGCATGAGCATGACCGTTCGTGCCTGGCTGATCGATGACAGCCCGTCCTCGCGCCTGCAGGCCCGGCTCGGCCGGGCATGGCGCATCTGCGCCGCGCTGATGCGCAACCCGCTGGCGGTCGCCGGCGCAATCATCATCCTGGCGCTGGTGCTGACCGCTATCTTTGCCCCGCTCATCGCCACGCACGATCCGCTGAAGCAGGATCTGACGCAGCGCCTGCTGCCGCCCGGCGCGATGAACTGGATGGGCACCGACGAGCTCGGCCGGGACATCTGGTCCCGCGTCGTCTACGGCGCGCGCATCACGCTGGTCATCGTCGTCATGGTCGCCGTGCTGGCGGCTCCCGTGGGCCTGATCCTCGGCGCCGTCGCCGGCTATTTCGGCGGCTGGACCGACCGCATCATCATGGGCGTCACCGACATCTTCCTGTCGCTGCCCAAGCTCATCCTCGCGCTGGCGCTGGTGGCGGCCCTCGGGCCGGGCATCGAGAATGCCGTCATCGCCATTGCCGTCACCACATGGCCGGCCTATGCGCGCATCGCGCGCGCCGAGACGCTGACCTTCAAGAATTCCGAATTCATCGCGGCCATCCGGCTGCAGGGGGCTTCGGCGGCGCGGGTCATTCTCGGCCATGTGCTGCCGCTGTGCACCTCGTCCATGATTATCCGCGTGACGCTGGACATGGCCGGCATCATCCTCACGGCGGCCGGCCTCGGCTTCCTCGGCCTCGGCGCGCAGCCGCCGCTGCCCGAATGGGGCGCGATGATCGCGCGCGGCCGCACCTTCATCCTCGACCAGTGGTGGGTGGCGACCATGCCGGGCTTTGCCATCGTCATCGTCAGCCTGGGCTTCTGCTTCCTCGGCGACGGGTTGCGCGACGTGCTCGATCCCAAGAGCGGGGGCCAGCAGTGAGCAAGCCGCTTCTCGAAATCGAAAACCTGCGTGTCACGTTCCCCACGCCGCGCGGCGATCTGGACGTGGTGCGCGGCATTTCCTTCACGCTCGGGCGCGAGCGTCTGGGCATCGTCGGCGAAAGCGGCTCGGGCAAGTCGATGACCGGCCGCTCCATATTGAAGCTCATCCGCGCGCCGGGACGTGTCAGCGCCGACAGGCTGAGCTTCGATGGCATCGACCTGCGCGGCCGCTCCGAACGGCAGATGCGCGCGATCCGCGGCGCGCGCATCTCGATGGTCATGCAGGACCCGAAATTCTCGCTCAACCCGGTGATGACCATCGGCGAGCAGATCGCCGAGGCGCTGCTGACCCACAAACGCCTGCCGCGCCGCGAGGTGTCGCAGCGCGTGCTGGCCATGCTGGAATCGGTGCGCATCGCCGATCCCGAGCGCGTGGCGAAGCTCTACCCACACGAAGTGTCGGGCGGCATGGGCCAGCGCGTCATGATCGCCATGATGCTCATTCCCGAACCTGACCTGCTGATCGCCGACGAGCCGACTTCCGCGCTCGACGTGTCCGTGCAGGCGCAGGTGCTCGACATCATCGACGAGCTGGTCCGGCGCAAGGGCATGGGACTGATCTTCATCAGCCACGACCTCAACCTGGTGTCGAGCTATTGCGACCGCATATTGGTAATGAACACCGGCGAGATCGTTGAGGAATGCCGCGCCGGCGAGCTGCACAATGCCACCCATCCCTATACGCGCGGGCTGATCGCATCCATTCCGCGCCTCGATGAAACCCGCGACGAGCTGCCCGTGCTCGATCGCAGCGCGTGGGCGGCCAAATGACTGCGCTTTCCCTCAAGGACCTCAGCATTTCCTACGGCGATACGCGCATCACCCATGGGGTGAACATCGATATCGCCGAGGGCGAGAGCTTTGCCCTCGTCGGCGAAAGTGGCTCGGGCAAGTCGACCGTGCTCAAGGCGATTGCCGGCCTCGCGCCGCAATGGACAGGCTCCATCTCCGCCTTCGGCAAGCCGCGCAGCCACGGCATAGATGGCCATTTCGCGCGGGCTTGCCAGATGGTGTTCCAGGACCCTTACGGCTCGCTGCATCCGCGCAAGACCGTGGACTCCACGCTCACCGAGCCGCTCGCGATCCATGGTGTCGGCGACCGCAATGCGCGCGTGGAGGCGGCCATGGCTTCCGTGGGTCTCGACCGGAAATTCCGCTTCCGCTTTCCGCACCAGCTTTCGGGCGGCCAGCGCCAGCGCGTGGCGATTGCCCGCGCGCTCGTGCTGCAACCGAAAATCCTGCTGCTGGACGAGCCGACCTCGGCGCTCGATGTCTCCGTGCAGGCCGAAATCCTCAATCTTCTGAAGCGGCTGCGGCGGGAACAGAACCTCACCTTTCTCATGGTGACGCACAATCTGCCGGTCGTCTCCTTCCTCTGCGACCGGCTCGCCGTGATGCGGCGCGGGCGCATCGTGGAAATCGCCGATGTCGCCGCGCTCAAGAAGGGCGAATTGCAGGACCCCTATTCGCGCGAACTGATCGAGCTCAGCGCCGAGCATGCCGACTGACATTCCCGAAACGAAGGATCTTTTCATGACCCAGGACGAAATCGCGGCGGCGATTGCCGAATTCGACGCGGCAATCGCCAAGGACGGCGGCGCGGATGCGCCATGGCTGGCGCTGCAGGCGCTGGCCCGCAAGCTGATCGGCGCGAAACTCTTCACCATCATGACCGTGGACATGAAGAACGAACTGGCCCGCCGCGCCTATAGCTCCGACCCGGTCGCCTACCCGACCTCGGGAACCAAGCCGATCCATCGCGACCGCTGGTTCGATGTGGTTCACGGCGCGCACCGCTCTTTCGTCGCCAACACCATCGCCGATATCTCGACCGTGTTCGGCGACCACGAGACGATCTGGGCGCTGGGCTGCGGCTCGGTCATCAACATTCCGGTTCTGGTCGGCGGCGAACTGCTCGGCACGGTGAATTGCCTCGACGCCGAACATCACTACACGCCCGAGCGCGTCGAACGCTCCCGGCTGCTGGAACTGCCCGCCAAGCTGGCTTTCCTCGCGGCCGGACGTGCCGCGGCGTGATTGCCGGGCAGGCAGTTTCGTCCTGTCCGCGCGGCGGATTCCCGAGGGCAGCGCGGTTGAAATACCCCCACCCCTGACCCCTCCCCACAAGGGGGAGGGGAACCTTGCTGTGTGGCCGGCTGGCACCAACCTTCACCGTTTCTGGCGGCAATGGCGATAAGATAGTCCCCCTCCCCCTTGTGGGGAGGGGTCAGGGGTGGGGGTATCAGATCGAAAGCCTTCCGGGGACGGGCTATCAGCGTCTCAGGACAAGTGCGGCCTCGCTCCTCGCTGGCCATTCACCCCGTCTGGCTCATCGCGGCCTTCACCCGCTCCGGCCGGAACGGTGTGCGGCGCAGGCGCGCGCCGGTGGCGTCGAACACGGCATTGCTGATGACAGCCGCGGTCGGGCAGGTGGAGGGCTCGCCGCCGCCGTATGAGGGATATTCCGGCCGGTTGTTGACGAAGACGATGTCGATCTGGTCGGGTATCTCCTCGAAACGCAGGATCGGGTAGCCCTGCCAGTCGAGGCTGGTGACGCGCGAGCGGTCGAATGTGACCTCCTCGTGCAACGTGCGGCTGAGCGACTGGATGACGTTGCCCTCGATCTGGTTGCGAAGCCCGTCCGGGTTCACCACGAGCCCGCAGTCATGCGCCACCACCACGCGCTTGACCCTGATCTCGCCGCTCTCGCGATCGACGGTCACGTCGGCGATGGTCGCCACGCGGGCATCGTCGCGGTTGACCCAGGCGATGCCGCGCCCCTTGGCGAGCTTGCCGCTCTGCTGCGGGGCAGGCGACGGGCGGGGCTCCCAGCCATAGGCTTCGGCCGCCGCGCGCAGCACGTCGATGGCGCGCTGGTCGCCCAGATATTTCAGGCGGAAGGACAGCGGGTCCTGCTTGGCCGCGGCCGCCAGCTCATCGATGAAGGCCTCCATCGCATAGGTGGTTTCGAACTGTGCCGGCGAACGCAGCCATGCCGTCAGCAGGCCGACGCGCCCCATGCCGTGACAGGCGACGTCGGCATTCTCGAAGGTGTAGGCATAGGTGATGGCGGCATCGCCCTGGCCCTCGGCGCCGATCTCGGGCAGGCCCGCCAGCTCGACGGCCACCAGCCGCGTGTCGCCCGTGGTGGGCACCCACATATGGTGACGCCAGGCCACCACATTGCCGTCCGCGTCCAGCGCGCCGGTCAGGTCCTGCACGATGGGCGGCCCCTTCGGCTCCCAGCCATGCTCGTCCCAGCGCATCCATTGCACGCGCACCGGCCGCCCGACCGCCTGCGACATCAGCACGGCGTCGGGAATGACATGCTCCAGCCCGTTGCGGCCATAGGCGCCCGAGGCCTCGTGCCAGATAAGCTCGATCCTGTCTTCCTCGATGCCGAGCATCTGCGCCATGTTGCCGCGTATTTCGTGCGGCATCTGCGTGCCGCCCCAAATCGTGGCGCTGTCGGCGCGCACATCGGCGATCGCGCAGGACGGGCCGATGCTGCCATGCATCTGGAACGGGGTCTCGTAGGTGGCCTTGATGGACTTGGCCGCGAAGGGCAGCGCCAGGTCCACGGAGCCCTTGGAGGAGATCGAAGTATTGCCGCCGGCGGTCTTGCGCAGCGTGTCCCAGATTTCCTTCTGCTCGGGCAGGCCGTCCCAGTTCCCCCACTTGGCCTGCGCCGCCTGCGGGCCTTCGGGATTGAGCGTGGAGCCCAGCTTTTCGGCCGCCTGGATCGCGGCCCATTCCGTCTCGGCCACCACGCCGAGGAAATTGCCGCGCCGCACCACCTGCACGAAGCCGGGAATGTCCTTGAGGCCGCTTTCGTCCACGCTTTCCAGCTTGGCGCCGACGCCATAGGGCCGCACCACGCGGCCGTGCAGCATGCCGTCGACCTTGACGTCCTGGATATAGGTGAACTGGCCCGTCACCTTGCCGGGAATGTCCTTGCGGCGCACCGGCTGGCCGACCACCGAATAGGTGGAGGGGGCCTTCACAGGCGCGTCGGGCGCGACCTTCAGGCCGAATCCCTTGCCGGTGGCCTCGATGTCGATGTCCAGCCGCTTGCCGTCCACGAGTTCGCCGAAGGTGACGCTCTGGTCCGGCGCGCCGATCACGGCCACCTTGCCGTCCTTTGCAATGAGCTGTTGTGCCGGCAGCTTGAAATGCTCGGCCGCCATGTCGAGCAGCGCCTTGCGGGTGGCGGCGGCTGCGTGGCGGATTTGCGGGCCGGCATAGCGCACGGTCATGCTGCCATAGGTCGGCCCCTGATCGACCGTCCTGGAGGTGGTGCCCATCACCACGTCGAGCCTGTCGACGGGAAACTCCAGCTCCTCGGCGGCGATCTGCGCCAGCGCGGTTTCCACGCCCGTTCCCGTCTCCACCTTGCCGGTGAAGAGGGTTGCCGTGTTGTCGGGATCGATGGCGAGCCAGGCATAAAGTTTCGCGGAACTCGGCGACGCCACGGAACTGCCTTCCGCCTCGCCGGCGGCGGCAAGCAGAGTGCTCGGATCGACGATGCTGAAGGCGACCACCAGCCCGGCCGAGCCTTTCAGGAAATTGCGCCGGCTGACCGAAAGACGGTCGGTTGCATGCAGGTTTTCAGGCCGCGTGTTCATCCCTGACCTCCCTTGGCCGCGCGCTCGATCGCGCGCACGATGCGCATATGCGTTCCGCAGCGGCACAGATTGTCGTTGAGCGCCTGCTTGATCTCGTCCCGGCTCGGGTGCGGGTTGTCGTCGAGGAAGGCCTTGGCGGTCATGATCATGCCGTTGATGCAGTAGCCGCACTGCACGGCCTGCTCGTCGATGAACGCCTGTTGCAGCGGGTGCGGCTTGTCGATCGTGCCGAGGCCTTCCAGCGTGACGATCCTGGTGCCGGCGGCCGCCGAGACAGGGGTGACGCAGGAGCGCGTGGCGGCGCCGTCCATGAGCACAGTGCAGGCGCCGCACTGGGCGAGGCCGCAGCCGAATTTGGGTCCGTGCAGGCCCAGATTGTCCCGCAAGGCATAAAGCAACATGCTGTCGGGATCGGCCTCGACCGAATGGTCCTGGCCGTTGACGTTGAGGGTAACGGGATTTGCCATGAAATTCCTCCCTGCCTTGTATCGGCGCCTCGTATCGGGCGAAAGCCGCGGATGCTGGGTCTCGTGCAGGTCTTGCACGCGAGGACAGGGGGAGCGTAAGGCTGGCGGAGGAACGGCGTCAATACGCCCGCATTGTGCCAGCGTTCAACGAAATATGATGGGGCCACGCCCGGAAGGGGCTTGGCTATGTGCTTGAACTCCTTGCGTTATATTCAACCGGCGCAAACGCGAACCCGCCAAGCATATACCGGTTGGCGGGTTCGCCGGTCCTAGCCGGCGCGAGCGTCCGCTATGGCTCGCGTCAACGCCTTCTCATCCATCACGCCATGAAAAATTCGTGTGCCGACGATGAAGGAAGGCGTGCCGCCGAAGCCGAACGCATTGGCCTGGTCCATGTTGCGGTTGAGAATGCCGTCGATGCGCCCGCGAATCCTCTTGTAGCCTTTCTGAAGCGCGGCGAGATCGATGCCTGCCTTCGCGAGCAACTCGTCGATCTGCCTGGTCCGCAGACGGCCCGGCGTCGCCATCAATGCGTGCATGGCCAGTTCGTATTGATCGGTCTCCTGCGCGGCGAGCACCATGTTGGAGGCATGGAACGAGGCTTCGCCGAAGATCGGCCAATCCTTCATCACCAGGCGCACATTGCCGTCCTTCTTCACCGCCTTCATGAGGGCGGGATGCCCCTTCTTGCAATAGGGGCACTGATAGTCGAAGAACTCGGCGATCGTCACGTCGCCCTTGGGGTTTCCGAGCACGGGTATCTGCGGGTCGAACAGCACTTCCTCGACCGTCGGGAAGGACTGGGCGGGCGCCGGCGCGCCGGAGAGAACCAGCGTCGCGGCTCCGGCCATGGAGCCGGCGAGCAGGCTGCGGCGATCGATGGTCATGTCTTCTCTCCCTTTCCGGAGTGCGCGGCATCGAGGACCACGACGCGGGAGCCCCGCGGCACGCGGCGATGCAGGTCGATGATGTCCTGGTTGAGCATGCGGATGCAGCCTGACGAGACCGACTTGCCGATGGACCACGGCTCGTTGGTGCCGTGGATGCGATAGAGCGTGTCCTGGCCGTTCCTGTAGAGATAGAGCGCGCGGGCACCCAGCGGATTGCGGATGCCGCCTTCCATGCCGCCGGCCCATTTCTGGTAGCGCTCGGGGTTGCGCTTGATCATGTTCGGGGTCGGCGTCCAGTTCGGCCATGAGGCCTTGCGAGCAATCTCGGCGTCACCCTTGTATTCCAGTCCCGCCTTGGCGACACCCACGCCGTAGCGCATGGCCTTGCCCCCTTCCATCACGAGGTAGAGGAAGCGGGCATGCGGGTCCACGACGATGGTGCCGGCCGGCTGGTCGCTCTCATAGTCGACCACCTGGCGCAGGTTGCGCTTGTTCATCTTGGACACGTCGATGGCGGGAATGACGGTGCCGTTGTCGTTGATGGTGCCGTACATGGCCGCATAGCCCGAATCGGCCACCGGCGCGGTTTCGACCGCCGCCTGCGTCGGCGCGGGCCCGGTGGTGCTGCAAGCTGCCGTGGCGAGCGGCGGCAGCGACAGCAGGACGATCCGCAGCAGCATGGGAATGGCGCGACTGTTGTGGGCTGGCCTTGCCGCTCTCCTCGCGAAGTGGCGCGTGAAAATTGCCGAGGCGGCAAGAAATGGTCTCATTGTCGTTCCTGTTTGCCTGATGAAAGAATGCCGGATAGCCCCCGGGCGGGGTGAAGCCAAGAGCTTAAGGCAGCCTTAAGGCGGAGGCGGCACCCATGGGAAACGGAGAGCTTTGAAGGCGGGGAATGCGGATACTGGTGCTGGAAGACGACCCGTTGCTTCTGGATGGCCTGACGGTCGGATTGGGGTTGGCCGGTTTCACGGTCGATTCGGTTTCGACATGCGAGGACGCGCACGCCGCCCTGTCGGCGCAGCGCTATGACGCGGCCGTTCTCGACCTGATGTTGCCGGATGGCTCGGGGCTCGATGTGCTCAATGGGTTGCGCATGCGCAAGGATGCGACGCCGGTGCTGCTGCTCACGGCGCGCGATCAGGTGCCGGACCGCATTCGCGGTCTGGATGCCGGTGCCGACGACTATGTCGGCAAGCCTTTCGATCTCGACGAGCTTGCGGCGCGATTGCGCGCGCTCGTGCGCCGGGGCGCCGGCCGCGCGACGGCGCTGCTGGAATGGCGCGGTGTGGTGCTTGATCCGGCGCAGCTCACCTCGTCGCGCCGGGGCGCTCCGCTGAAACTCACCCGGCGCGAATTCGCCGTGCTGCGCACGCTGATGGAACGCCCGGCGGCGACCGTTTCGAAAGCGGCGCTCGAAGAGGCGCTCTATGGCTGGCAGGAGGAAGTGGAAAGCAATGCGGTGGAGGTGCATGTGCATCACCTGCGCTCCAAGCTTGGCGCCGACTTCATAAGGACGGTGCGCGGGCTGGGCTACCGGCTGGCCGAGGAGGGGGCATGAATTCCATCCGCGGTCGCCTCATTGCCATTCTGATCGGGACGACCGGCATCGTCTGGCTGCTGGCGGCGGTGTGGATCTATCTCAGCACGCAGGCCGAGGTGGAGCGCGTGCTGGATGCAAGGCTGACCGAGGCAGCGCGCATGGTGAACTCGCTTCTCACCGATCACCGCATCGAGATCGCCATGGCCGATGGAGAGGCAGGCAAGGAGGCGGGACAGGTTTTCGACATCGGCGGGCCCTATGAGCGGCAGCTATCCTGCCAGATATGGTCGCTCGACGGGGCGCTCGTGGGCCGTTCCTCCGGCGCGCCGAATGCGCGCCTCACCAATGCCGCGCAGGGCTTCTCCGAGGCGTCCGTGGAGGGCGAGCGCTGGCGTGTCTATACGGTCGAGAACCCGCGCCTGGGTGTGCGGGTCATGGTGGGCGACAGCCTGCGCATCCGCGATCGCCTCGTCGGCGATGTCGTCAAGGGATTGCTTCTGCCGGCGCTACTCATCCTGCCCGCGCTGGCCGGGCTGATCTGGCTCAGCGTCAGGCGCGGCCTGGCGCCGTTGAGCGAGATGGCAGGGGCGCTCGCGGTTCGCGAGGCAAATGACCTGAGGCCCCTGCCGAATGCCGATCTGCCGGTGGAGGTCGCCCCCGCAGTCAATGCGCTCAATGGCTTGTTCAGACGTGTTGAGGAAGCACGCGAACGGGAGCGCAGTTTCACCGCCTTCGCCGCGCATGAGCTCAAGACGCCGCTGGCCGGCCTCAAGACGCAGGCGCAGATCGCGCTTGCCAGCGGTGACGGCGAGGTGCACGCCAATGCGCTGCGCCAGATCGCGAACGGCGTGGACCGCACGTCGCGGCTGACGAAACAACTTCTCGACCTGGCTTCGCTGGAGGCCGGTGACAGGCCGGTTCAATCCGCACGCGAAAACCTCGCCGCGATCGTCCGTGGGACCGTCGCCGAGACGGCGTCGCGGGCGGATACACGGGGCGTCGCCGTCGATGTCGAGGAGGACGACGACGGACGGTATCCGGACGTGGAACCACACCTTGTTTCGCTCGCGCTGCGCAACCTTCTGGAAAATGCCGTCAACCATTCGCCGGCCGGTTCGCGGACAAGCTGTCGTCTCCTGCGGAGCGCAGGTGCAGTCGTGGTTGCCGTCGAGGACGAAGGGCCGGGCGTCGCGGAATGCGAGTTGCCACGCTTGACCGAAAAGTTCTTCCGGGGCCGCAACAGGTCCGCAACCGGAAGCGGGCTCGGCCTTGCCATCGCCCAGGCGGCGATGGAGCGCGCCGGCGGCGAGTTGCGCCTGGCAAACCGCAGTCCGCGCGGCTTTGCGGCAACGCTGGTGCTGCCGGCCTGAGGCCGACCGGGCTCAAGCGCGCGGATCTTTCAGCCGCCGCCGTGGCGCGAAACAGCGGTCCGCGTGCCTTGTCCATCGGTAGCGGAGCTTGCGGATAACAAATTAATTAACTTGTTTATTATCTCGGAATTTGGCATTGCTTCCGCCGATTCCGCAGCCTTGCTGCGATTGGAACCACAAGCATGCAGGAAGCAGATAGATGAAGCTGGCCAGATATGAAGCGAACAATCAGCCGTCCTTCGGGGTGGTGGTGGATGGCGGAATCGTCGATCTGAAGTCCCGATTGGGCCTCGCCGATATCGACGCCCTGATCGCCAGCCCCGAACTGCGCGCCAGGGCAGCGGACATCGCGGCGAGCGCCGCGCCCGACCATGCGCTTGCCGAGGTTGCGCTGCTGCGTCCGATCGACCGGCCGGGCAAATGCATCTGCGTCGGCGTCAACTATCCCGACCGCAACGCCGAATACAAGGACGGCAGCGACGGGCCGAAATATCCGAGCCTGTTCGTCCGTTTCCCACAGTCGCTGGTGCCGCATGGCGCGACGATCAGGCGTCCGCCGGAATCCGAGCAGCTCGACTATGAGGGCGAGATCGTGATGGTGATCGGCAAGGCCGGCCGGCGTATCCCCCGCGAGCAGGCGCTGGACCATGTGATGGGCTACACCATCGCCAATGAAGGATCGATCCGCGACTATATGCGCCACGGCAAGTTCAACGTGACGCCGGGCAAGAACTTCGATGCCTCGGGTGCGCTCGGGCCCTGGATCGTCACGGCCGACGAGATCGGCTCGGAGCCGATGCGCGTGACGACCCGCGTGAATGGCGAGGAGCGCCAGAACGACACGACCGACCGCATGCTGTTTCCGATGCCCTATCTTATCGAATATATCTCCAGCGTTTGCATGCTCGAGCCGGGTGATATCATCCTCACGGGTACGCCGAGCGGCGCGGGGGCGCGATTCGACCCGCCTCGCTATCTGAAGCATGGGGATGTCGTGGAGGTCGAGGTGGCCGGCATCGGCACCTTGTCCAACACAGTCGAAGACGAAGAGGTTTGAGAATGACGCAACGGACGGAGGCACGTAGCAGGCCTGGCGTGGAGCCGCGCGCTTCCCGCTCCAATGTCCAGTTGCGGAATTTCTCTTCCTCGCTGCCCATGGCGCTGCTGCGGGCGCGCGAAGCCGTCATGCGGCACTTCCGCGCCTCGCTGCGCGAATACAACATCACCGAGCAGCAGTGGCGCGTGCTGCGCGCCCTCACCACCGTCGACAAGATCGAGGTGACCGATCTTGCGCGCGCGACCTATCTGCTCTCGCCCAGCCTGTCGCGCATCCTGCGGCATCTGGAGCAGGAGCAGTATATCACCCGGCACACGGTCGCTTCCGACCAGCGCCGTTCGGTCGTGTCCATCGCGCCGCGCGGGCTCGAGCTCATTGCCGTCGTGTCGCCGGATTCGGAGTCGATCTATGGCAAAATCGCGGATTTGTACGGCGCCGAAAAGCTCGCTCTTCTGCAGGACATGCTGCGCGAGCTGGAAACGGTCATGAACCAGCACAACATTCGTGCGGGGTTGATGGAGGCCGATTTCTCCGACGCCGGGGATTGAGGGCGCGCGGCCGGGAACGGAGCCGTCGCCGGACGGGTGGTGAAGCCCGCGGCCGATGCAGGTCGATGCCTGCCGCCGATATTCCAAAGGGCGATTGCGGCGAGATAATTAACTTGATAATTAACATGTTATGTGTCATCTGCTGGCACGGTTGGGAGCGGGTAGGGCTTGGAGCCGAAACGCGGTCCCGGAGGACATCTTCTCAAGTCGGAGGGCGAGAGTGACTAGACTTTCCTTGAACAAGACGCTTTTGGCTGCGGTGTTCGCGCTTGGCGCAACCACGGCCGCATCGGCGGGCGCGGGCGACACGCTCAAGGCCGTTCAGGAGCGCGGCGCGCTGAACTGCGGTGTCTCGAGCGGCGTGCAGACGGGCATGAGCACGCTGGACAGCGCCGGCAACTGGAACGGCTTCGAAGTGGACTTCTGCCGCGCGCTCGCGGCCGCCACTCTGGGCGACGCGACCAAGATCAAATACGTTCCGCTGGAGATCAAGACGGCGTTCACCTCGCTCCAGTCGGGCGGCATCGACGTGCTGGCGCGCACCGCGACCCACACCTTCATCCGCGATGTCGAGCTGAACGTGGCGTGGCCGGGCACCTATCTCTATGACAGCCAGGGCTTCCTGGTGAAGTCGTCGCTCGGCGTCACCAGCGCCAAGGAACTGGAAGGCGCGTCCATCTGCGTGTCGGCCGGCTCCAACTACGAGCTGAACCTGACCGACTATTTCCGCAAGAACAACATGAGCTTCACGCCGGTTGCCGCCAATTCGCGCGACCAGAACGAGAAGAACCTGCAGGCCGGCCGCTGCGACGTCTACGCCAATGTGCTGAGCGCGCTGGCCGGCGCCCGCGCCAAGATGCCGAACCCGGAAGAGTGGGTGGTGCTGCCCGAGCTGATATCCATGGAGCCGATCGGCCCGGTGGTGCGCAAGGACGACAGCCGCTTCCAGGACATCGTCGGCTGGACGCTCAACGCCCTGATCGCCGCCGAGGAGCTCGGCATCACCCAGGCGAACGCCGAGGAGATGAAGGAAAGCTCCACCTCGCCGGAAGTGCAGCGCCTGCTTGGCAAGAGCGGCGATTTCGGCGTCAAGCTCGGCCTCTCCAACGACTGGGCGCTCAACGCCATCAAGGCCGTCGGCAACTACGGAGAGATGTTTGATCGCAACCTGGGGGCAGGGAGCCCGATCAAGCTTGAGCGCGGCCTCAACAACCTTTGGAGCAACAAGGGTCTGATGTCCGCGCCGCTCATCCGCTGATCAGCCGACGACGCATCCACCCGGCTCATCTCCTCCCTTTTGCCGGGTGGATGCGGTTTCCCGAACCGCAGCCTGCCGAGCCATGACAGATATTTCCCTCGTTCGTTCCAGTCCGGTTCGCACCGTCCCCCGCTTCGGGCGGCGGCGCGTCATGGGCTGGGTGTATCAGGCGCTTCTTGTCGCTGTTCTGGCCGGCGTGGCCTATGTCGCGCTCGGCAATCTGCGTGACAATCTACTGGTGCGCGGCCTGCATCTCGGCTTCGATTTCCTGCGTCAGGAAGCGGGCTTCGAGGTCAGCTTCAGCGCGATACCCTACACGGCGTCGGACAATTACTGGCGCGTGTTCCTGGTCGGCATCGCCAACACGCTGCTGGTCACGGTCATCGCCATCGTGTTTTCCACCATTCTCGGCTTTGCCATCGGCATCGCCCGGCTTTCAAGCAATTGGGCCGTGTCCAAGGCCGCCCTGATCTATATCGAGATCGTCCGCAACCTGCCGCAGCTTCTGCATCTGCTGATCTGGTACAACGTCGCCCTGCGCGCGCTGCCTGCTCCGCGTGCCGCAATCGGGCTCGGCGATACCGTCTTTCTGTCCAACAGGGGCATCTTCTTCCCGTCCCTGACGTCGAACCATCCCGGTGTGCTCGCGCTCAGCGTGCTGTTTGCCTTCATTGCCGCGCTGGTCGTGTTTCGCGGGCTCAGCGGATATGCCGATCGCTCGGGGCGCAGCGTCAACGCATGGCTGCCCTCGCTGCTGACGCTGGTGCTTCTGCCCGTGCTCGCGGTCATGCTCACCGGCACCGATGTCACGGTTTCCGTGCCGGAGATGAAGGGGTTCAACTTCGTCGGCGGCTGGGCCTTCGTGCCGGAGCTGACGGCGCTCGTCTTCGCCATGTCGATCTACAACGCCGCTTTCATTGGCGAGCTGATTCGCGCCAGCATCGAATCCGTCAATCGCGGCCAGCGCGAGGCCGCCAGCGCCATCGGCTTCAACTGGGCGCAGACGCTTCGCCTGATCGTCATCCCGCAGGCCGTGCGCGTGCTGTTGCCGCCGCTGTCCAACCAGTATCTGAACCTGCTGAAAGGCTCGTCGCTGGCGGTTGCCATCGGCTATCCCGATCTGGTCGGCGTCTTCACCGGCATCAGCATCAACCAGACCGGCCGCGCGATCGAGATCGTGCTGATGACCATGGCCGTCTACCTGCTCATCGGGATGCTGATCGGCGCGTGCATCAACCTGTTCAACCGCATGACGAGGATTGTCGAACGATGACCATCGTCTCCGTCACCGAGCGGGCCGCGCGGGCCGCGCCGTCGCCGACCGCCGGCATGAGCGGCGCCGGCAAGGCATGGGCCTGGGTAAAAAGCCACCTGCTGCGCACGCCGAAAGACGCGCTGCTGTCGCTGGCCGTCATCGCCATGCTCGCCGCGATCGTCTGGAGCATCGTGCCCTGGGCGCTGCTCGATGCCACCTGGAGCGGATCGAGCCGCGCGGATTGCGCGGCCGGCGGTGCCTGCTGGGCCTTCGTGCGCGACCGCGCCGGGCAGATCGTCTACGGTTTCTACCCGTCCGCCGAACTGTGGCGCGTGAACATCGTCTTTGCACTGCTCGTCGCGGGGCTGGTCGCGCTGATGGTGCCCAGAATTCCGGGCAAGAAGTTCACCGCCATAGCGATGGTGTTTTTCTACCCCGTGCTCTGCTTCTTCCTGCTGCACGGCGGTATTGCCGGCCTGCCGGTCGTTCCCACCGATCGATGGGGCGGCCTGCTGCTCACCATGGTGCTGGCGGTTTCGGGCATCACATTCTCGCTGCCGATAGGCGTGCTGCTGGCGCTCGGTCGGCGCAGCCGGATGCCGCTCGTCAAATGGCTGTGCATCGGCTTCATCGAATTCTGCCGTGGCGTGCCCTTCGTCACCATCCTGTTCATGGCGATCGTCATGCTGCCCTTCTTCCTGCCTTCCGGCATGAAGCCGGATGCGCTGGCGCTCGCCGTGGTCGGAGTCACCTTCTACGAGGCCGCCTATATGGCCGAGGTGGTGCGCGGCGGGTTGCAGGCCATCTCGAAGGGCCAGTACGAAGGCGCGCAGGCGCTCGGCTTCGGCTACTGGCGCATGATGCTCTACGTCGTGCTGCCGCAGGCCGTGCGCAAGGTGATCCCCGGCATCGTCAACACCACCATCTCGCTTCTGAAGAACACCACGCTGGTGATGATCGTCGGCCTTTTCGACCTTCTCAACATCGTCTCGGCCGGTGCCTCGGACCCGCTCTGGGCCGGCTCGCAGGCGGAGGGCTATTTCATCGTCGGGCTGGTGTTCTGGCTGATGAGCTTCGGCCTCTCCTGCTACAGCCGCGGCGTCGAGGCCAGGCTGGCAAGGGCCGAGCAGAAATGAGCGCTCTGGAGGACAATATGGAAAATCCGATCATCGAGCTCCGGGACGTGAACAAGTGGTACCAGCAGTTCCACGTGCTGCGGGATATCAGCCTCGACGTGAAGCGCGGCGAGCGCATCGTGGTCTGCGGCCCGTCCGGCTCCGGCAAGTCCACCATGATCCGCTGCATCAACGGGCTTGAGCGCTACGAGCAGGGCGTCATCTCCGTCGCCGGCGAGCAGGTGCATCAGGACGGCGAGAACATCGAGAAGATCCGCCAGCGCGTCGGCATGGTATTCCAGTCGTTCAACCTGTTCCCGCATCTGTCGATCCTCGACAATCTGACGCTCGGCCCCATCAAGCTGAAGCGCATGCGCCGGGCGGACGCCGAGGCGAAGGCCATGGATCTTCTGGCGCGCGTTCACATCGAGCATCAGGCGCAGAAGTTCCCGAACCAGCTTTCCGGCGGCCAGCAGCAGCGCGTGGCGATCGCCCGGGCGCTCGCGATGGAGCCGGAGGTGATGCTGTTCGACGAACCGACCTCGGCGCTCGACCCCGAGATGGTCAAGGAAGTGCTCGACGTGATGATGGAATTGGCCCACACCGGCATGACCATGATCTGCGTGACCCACGAAATGGGCTTTGCCCGCGCCGTGGCCGACCGCGTGGTGTTCATGGCCGACGGTGCCATCGCCGAGACGGCCGCCCCCGACGCCTTCTTCGAGGCGCCGCAGACCGAGCGCGCGCGGCAGTTCATCCAGCAGGTCCTGCACTGATTTTCCAGCGGCCGGGCGGCTGCCCGGCGTTTCTTTATCCGGAGTAGCTCATGAGCATGTCCTCGCCCACGGCAACCAAGATGCCAGGCCAATACCGGCTGCGCCTTCCGGGGCCGACCGCCATTCCCGAGCGGGTACGCAGCGCCAACGCGCTGCCGATCGTCAACCATCGCGGCCCCGAGATGCGCGCCGTGCTGGGCGAGATCCAGAGCCTGATGAAGCCGCTGTTCGGCACGCAGAACCCGGTTCTGCTGTTCTCCAGCTCGGGCACGGGCGTGATGGAGGCGAGCCTGGTCAACATCCTCGCGCCGGGCGAACGCGTTCTGGCGCTGGTGCATGGCCAGTTCGGCGAGCGCTATGCGCAGATCGCCCGCACGCTGGGCGCCGAGGTCGACGTGCTGGAAAGCACCTGGGGCGATGCGCCCGACCCGGCGCTGGTGAAGGCCCGACTGGAGGCGAATGACTATCGCGCCGTCATCGCCGTGCACAATGAAAGCTCGACCGGCGCTGTCACCGATCTCGCAGCCATCGGCGCGTTGCTGAAGGGGCGTGACACGCTGTTCCTCGTCGACTCCATCAGCGGCCTTGGCGGGCTGGAACTGCGTCAGGACGAATGGGGCGTCGACATCGTCGTCACCGGTTCGCAGAAGGCATTGATGTGCCCGCCGGGCCTGGGTTTCGCCAGCGTCAGCGAGAAGGCCCGTGCCGTCATCGCGCGCGAGGACCGCTGCCCGCGCTTCTACTGGGACATGCGCAAGGCGCTCGCCGGCGTCGACAGCAACGAAACCGCCTTCACCTGTCCGGTGTCGCTGCTGTTCGGCCTCCTGGAAGCGCTGAAGATGCTGCATGAGGAAGGCCTGCCGCAGGTATTCGCGCGGCATGCGCGTCTGTCCAGGGCGCTGCGCGCCGGATGCGTGGCGCTCGGCCTGCCGGCTTTCGGCGACCCCAAGGCCTATTCCAACACGGTGGTGGTGGCCTCGGTGCCCGAGCCGCTGACCGGTGGCGCGATCGTCAAGCATCTTTACGAGACCCATGGCACCGTAATTGCCGGCGCGCGCAACAAGCTGAGCGGCAAGGTGATCCGCATCGGTACCATGGGTGCGTTGAGCGAGGCCGATATCCTCGCCGACCTCTACTACCTCGAACAGACGCTTGTCGCGCTGGGCTGGCAGGTGCCGGCTCCCGGCTGCGGCGTGGCCGCCGCACGCGCCGCGCTCGACTGATTTTTTACCGCGCGGCTCGGGGCAGGGCCGCGCGGTACCCAAGGAGATTTTAGCCATGCCGCATATCTGGGTGGAATATTCCACCAATCTCGAAGACAGCATCGACGTCCCGGCGGTGCTGAAGACCGTTCAGGACGCCTTCATCGACGACGGTTCGGTGTTCCCATTTGCCGGCGCGCGTACGCGCGGCGTGCCGATCGACAAATATCTCGTCGTCGACGGTCATCCCGACAACGCATTTGTCCATGTGCTGCTCAAGATCGCGGCGGGCCGATCGGATGAGGAAAAGAAGGCGGGCGCGACCCGCGTCTTCGAGGCGCTCAAGACCTTGCTCGCCCCGGTCATCGCGTCGCGGCCGATCGGCATCTCGGTGCAGATGGACGAGGCCGACCCCACGGTCAATCTCAAGACCAGCAACTACCGCGCCTATCTGAAGGAACGCGGGCTTTCCGAAACCCCCGCTGCCTGAAGCGAAGAGGCCCCGCTTGAAACCAGGCGGGGCCTTTTGTCATTCGGGCAACTGAAAATCAGTAAACTTGTCCGGCCTTTAGCTCGGCCGGCTCACTGATCGCTTCATCCTTGTAGCGTTTGGCGAGAGCCGTGGTTGCTGCAACCATCAGGCCGATGTCGCTGCCCACCGCCACGAACTGCGCGCCGAGCGACAGGTAGTGCCGGGCTAGCTTTTCGTCCGCCATCAGGATGCCGGGCGCCTTGCCGGCCGCGACGATGCGCTTGATGCCGCCCTCGATCGCCGCCTGCACGTCCGGATGCGTCGGATTGCCGAGATGGCCGAGGGCCGCGGCAAGGTCGGCCGGGCCGATGAAGATGCCGTCCACGCCCGGAACGGCGGCTATGGCGTCGATGTTCTCCAGCCCGAGTCTGGTTTCGATCTGCAGCAGCAGGCAGACCTCGTCATTTGCCTTCTGCAGATAGTTCGGCGTCCGGTTGAAGGCGGAGGCACGCGCCAGCGCGCTGCCGACGCCGCGAATGCCGGCAGGCGGATAGAGCATCGCCGCAACCATCTCGCGGGCCTGCGCCTCGGTCTCGATCATGGGGATCAGCAGGGTCTGCGCGCCGATGTCGAGGAACTGCTTGATCAGATGCGTCTGCCCGACCGGCGGGCGCAAGATGGCATGCGTGGGGTAGGGCGCCAGCGCCTGCAACTGGGCCAGCGCGCTGCGCACGTCATTGGGCGCGTGCTCGCCATCGATCAGCAGCCAGTCGAAGCCCGCGCCGGCGCACAGCTCGGCTGCGTAAGGGTCGGCGAGACCGAGCCACAGGCCGATCTGCCTGCGCCCTTCGCGCAAGGCAGCCTTGAACGGATTCTTCATATCGCTCAGCATCCAAGCCTCCTTACCTGAAGTAGCAGTTGACCGTGCCGAACGGCCCGTAGTCGGCGGTGAAGGTATCGCCCTTGCGCGCATCCACCGGTCGGATGAAGGAACCGCTGAGGATCACCTGGCCGGGCTCGAGGCTCACGCCATGTGGCGCCAGACGGTTGGCGAGCCAGGCGACGCCATAGGCCGGATTGTTGAGCACGCCGGCGGCGACGCCGGTCTCCTCGATCTGGCCGTTGCGCATGCACATCGTCGCCACCCAGCGCATGTCGACATCGGTGGGCTTGAACGGTCGCCCGCCGAGCACGAGCGCGGCATTGGCGGCATTGTCGGAAATGGTGTCGAACACCTTTCGGGTGGACTTCGTCTCGGGGTCCACGCGTTCGATGCGGGCATCGAGGATTTCCAGCGCCGGCGTGACGAAATCGGTGGCGTTGAGCACGTCGAAGATGGTGCAGTTCGGGCCTGTCAGCCGCGACTTCAGGACGAAGGCCAACTCGGCCTCGATGCGCGCGCCGATGAAGCGGTCGGTCGGGATTTCGGATGCGTCATCATAGAACATGTCATCGAGCAGCGCGCCGTAATCGGGTTCGCCGATGCCGACGGAGTATTGCATGGCCCTGGACGTCAGTCCGATCTTGTGGCCACGGATTTCGCGCCCGGAGGCAATCTTCATGTCGACCCATTCGCGCTGGATCGCATAGGCGTCCTCGATGGTGATCTGGGGAAACTCCCGCGAAAACTGGCGCGTCGGCGTCCGGGTCTTCTCGGCCTCGTCCAGGCGCTTCGCCAGGGCTGCGATCGTGGCTTTGTCCAACATCTCTTCTCTTCCGCATTTCCTGAAAGGGACACCGGCGCCGGTCGGTCAGCGCCGAATGTCCAACGATCTATAATTAACGTGTTAATTTTTTCAACGTGAAAAGAACCATGCGGCATTCTTCGGCTGAGCCCTGGCGCGTGTGATCGGCAGTCGTCCGCCGGCCACGTATGTGCATGTTTTGCGCTGTTTTCCAGTTGTTGGAATCTCACGCCCGGAATGAAACCTTCGCGACTTCGCGCTGGTCATACGGCGCCACAGCCACGCGTATGAAGTCGGCGAGCTTCTGCGCCGCAAGCGATGGCGGGCGCGTGTTCGGCGTCAGCAGCCAGACATCCATGGTGATCTCCGGCAGCAGCGCCCTGCGCACGATCTGGTCGGAATAGTCGAGGCCGACGAAAGGCGGCGCGATCGAAACGCCGGCCCCGTTGGCGACGAAGCCGCAGGCCGTCTCCGAAAGCGGCACCTCGATGCGGTTGCGCTTTTGAACGCCCTTCACCTGGAAGGCGCGGTCGATGCTCATCAGCGAGCAGTCGTCCCGGGCCAGCGAGATGAAAGGTTCGTTGCGCAGTTCATCGATCTCGATCACCTGCTTGTCGGCCAGCGGATGCCTGGCGGGAAGAACGCACACCATGGCGAAGCGCATGATGACCTCGGCATCGACGTGGGGATGATCGAAGGGCAGCACGCTGAGCCCGATGTCGATCTGCTGGGCGGCGACCAGCTCGGTGATGCGCGGCGAGGGACGGCTCTGCAGGGTGAAATGAAGGTCCGGCTGGTCGGCCAGGAAGGGCGCCAGCGCATGAGCCAGATAGCGTGTCGCGAGCGCGGCGGGAGCCGCCACGCTCACCTCGCCCCATTCACGGTTGCGCACAGCGTTGGCCAGCCGCGCAATGCGCTCGGTGCCGGAGAACATGCGCTCCACCTCGACGGCAAGCAGCCGCGCTTCGAGCGTGGGCACCAGCCGGGAACCGCTGCGGACGAACAACTGGAAGCCGCAGGTGTCGGCGAAGGCGCGCAGAAGCTTGCTGACGGCCGGTTGCGATATCCCCAGCTTCTCGCCGGCGCGCGTGACCGAGCCGGTTTCCATGGTGGCGTGGAAAGCTTCGAGCTGGCGTATGTTCATCGTGGGAATCCCTCACGCATCATGAGATTCGGTTATAAGGCTTGGAGAACAAGTAATTTGACTTTCATGTTGTCAAGCCTTTCCCTACGGCAAGTTCAGTCAGCGTCCTGGTCGGCCTGAAGGGTGAGCCGGTAAGGACAGGGGGAGTGTAATCACATGAAATCAATCCTGGGCCTGGGAATCGCGGCACTGCTGGCGACGACACCGGTTTATGCCGCCGATCTTTCGGTCTGCATCGAAGGTTCGCCGGAAACCTTCAATCCCGAGCTTTCCAGCAACGGCACCACCCTGTTCGTGCTCGGCCAGATCTACGACAATCTGATATCGGTGAAGGCGGGTTCCTCGGAGATCGTGCCGGCGCTGGCGGAGAGCTGGTCGATCTCGGAAGACGCCCGCACCTACACCTTCAAGCTGCGCCAGGGCGTGAAGTGGCAGTCCAACGACAGCTTCAAGCCGACGCGCGATTTCAACGCCGACGACGTGGTGTTCACCTTCGAGCGCATGCTCGATCCGAAGCATCCCTATGCCGAGGTCAACGGCGGCAACTACATCACCTTCACCACCAAGCTGGCGGATGTGCTGGAAAGCGTGAAGAAGATCGACGACCAGACTGTGGCCTTCACGCTGAAGACGCCGCTGGCGCCGTTCCTCGGCATCATGGCGCACCAGTCGCTCGCTATCACCTCGGCCGAATATGCGGACGTGCTGCAGAAGGCCGGCACGCCCGAGCTTCTGGACCGTCAACCGATCGGCACCGGGCCGTTCGCATTGCAGGACTATCAGCCCGATTCTACGGTGCGCCTCGTGCCCTTCGCCGAAACCTGGGGCGCGGCGATCGGCGATGAAGCCCGCACGCCCAAGGTCGACTCGGTCATCATGGCGATCAGCCCGGACGCTTCGGTGCGCCTGCAGCGCGCCATGGCCGACGAGTGCCAGATCGCCCTCTACCCCAATCTCGCCGACCGCGAGCGGATCCAGAACAGCGACAACCTGGAACTGGTCCGCACGCCGGTGGCCTCGACCGGCTTCATCACCTTCAACTTCAAGGAAGAGATATTCCGCAACAAGAAGGTGCGTGAGGCGCTGGCGCACGCCATCAACATCAAGCCGCTGGTCGATGTCGTCTATGATGGCATGGGCAAGGCGACGGGCTCGCTCGTGCCGCCGGCGCTGTGGGGCTTCGACGAGCAAATCGGTCCCTACGACTACGATCCCGAAAAGGCCAAGGAACTGTTGAAGGAAGCCGGTTATCCGGATGGCTTCTCCACCGAGCTCTGGGCGGTTCCCGTCTCGCGTCCCTATATGCCGCATGGCAGCCGCGCTGCCGAAATGATCCAGGCGGACTGGGCGGCGATCGGCGTCAAGGCCGACATCGTCACCTATGAGTGGAGCGAATATATCGCCCGAGCCCGCGCCGGAGAGGCGAAGGTCGGCATGTTCGGCGGCATCTATGATTTCCCCGATCCGAGCCAGATCCCGAACAACTACTTCAGCTGCGATTCAGCCGGCAAGCCGAGCCCGTCCAACATCGGTTCCTGGTGCAATGCCCAGTTCATCGACATCATGAACAAGGCCGGCGCCATCACCGATCAGGCCGAGCGCGAGAAGCTCTACAAGCAGGCGCAGCAGGTGTTCCATGACGACGTGCCGGCGGTGATCCTTGGCGGCGCGGACACGATCACCGCGGTCAACAAGAAGGTGAAGGGCTATAAGGAAGCGATCTTCGGGACGAGCCGGCTTTCGGGCGTCACCGTCGAGGAGTGATCCCGGCCTCCGCCGAAACTGAAAACTATCGGAATGAAAGCAAGCTCATGCGTGTCTTGATCATCGGCGCCGGCATCCTCGGGGCCAGCGCCGCCTACCACCTCGCCCGCAAAGGCGTCGACGTCGAGATCGTCGACGAGGAACACCAGGGCAAGGCCACCCTTGCCGGCGCGGGCATCGTCTCGCCCTGGGCGACCGCCGTCGAGCAACCGGACTGGTACGGACTCTATGCCGCTGGCGCGCGTTACTATGCCGAGCTGATTTCGGGCCTGACGGCGCTCGGCGAAACCAATGTCGGCTACGGCAAGGTCGGCGCTCTGGTGGTGGCCGGGGAGAAGAGCACGCTGGACGAGGCCGAGGCGCGCATCCACCGCCGGATCAAGGATGCGCCGGAAGCCGGTGACGTGCGCCGCATCTCGCCGGCCGAGGCACGCGAACTGTTCCCTCCTCTGCGCGAAGGCATGGAGGCAGTCTATATCCCCGGCGGCGCGCGCGTCGATGCGCGTCTCCTCTCCGCCGCTATGGTTCGCGCCGCGGTCGCAATGGGGGCAAAGGCGCGCAACGACCACGTCACTTTGCAACTGGAAGATGGCCGCGCCGTCTGCATCGACAGCAATGGCGCGCGGATCGAGGCCGACGAGATCATAGTCACCGCAGGCGCATGGGCCGCGCAGATATTGAACCCGCTGGGCCTTTCCCATCCGGTCGCGCCGCAAAAGGGCCAGATCGTCCATCTGCGCCTGCCGGGCGCCGCCACCGGCAAATGGCCATGCCTGCTGCCCATGAGCAGCCACTATATGCTGGCCTTCGACGACTCCCGGGTCGTCATTGGCGCCACACGGGAGAACGGCGCCGGCTTCGACTATCGCGTCACGGCCGCCGGCGAGCATGAGGTGCTGAGCGCCGGCCTCGCTCTGGCGCCGGGTCTGGCCAGCGCCACCCATATCGAGACGCGCATCGGCTTCCGGCCAGCAAGCCGCGACATCAAGCCGATCCTCGGGCGCGTGCCGGGCATCAGTGGCCTCACCGTCGGCAATGGCCTCGGCGCAGCCGGCCTCACCATTGGGCCCTTCGCCGGCAAGTGCCTGGCCGAGCTGGTGGCCGATGGCGCGGCCCCGGTGGCGCTCGACGCCTTCGCCCCGGAAGGCCGAGCCTAGAACGTAGCCTCCACAGCGCAGAAGCCGCGTCAGCCGGACCGCTCATTCGGTTCGGCAGCGGGCAGGCTGTCGCAAAATTTCACAAGCAAAGGACTGAAGATGATCAAACGTCACCGCAAGCACCGGATCATGCATGGCGCCGTCGAGCACAATGGCGTGCTCTATGTGGGTGGGCATGCCGCCGACGATATTTCGCTGGGCATGAAGGAGCAGACTGAGCAGGTCTGCGCCAAGCTCGACAAGCTGCTTGCCGAACTCGGTTCCGACAAGTCCCGCATCCTTTCGGCGCGCATCTACCTCAGCGACATGACGCGCAAGGAAGAGATGAACGAGGCGTGGCTGGAATGGATCGAGGGCGACGACCTGCCGTCCCGTGCCACGATCGGCGGCGTCGATCTCGGCGATCCCCGTCGGCTGATCGAAGTGGTGATCATCGCCGCCAAGGCTTAACGAACCTCCCGCAAACCACAGGAACGCCAGTCATGGACAAGCAGGCTCCGCGCATCGACGATCGCTATGCGGTCGATGAAAAATACACCACGCTGCGTGGCATATATCGCGATGCGCAACGCAGGCTGTCGGAGGTCGACTGGAACTACCTGTGGTGCGGGACCGGCGATGAGGTCACACTGCGCGACAACACGGCCGCCTTCGACCGTCACCGCTTCGTGGCGCCGCTGTTCGCCGGGATCAGCAACCCTGATACGTCAACCCGCGTGCTGGGCCTCGATCTGAGCTTTCCCGCTTTCATCGCGCCATTCGGCGGCGGTGAGGCCGTGTTCCATCCCGAAGGGCATCTGGCCATCGGCCGGGCGGCGGAAGCTGTCGGCATCCAGCAGATGGTCCCGGTTGCGGCCGCCCATTCCCTGGAGGAGGTCGCCGCCGCGTCCTCCGTGGCATCCGTCTTCCAGATGACCTTCGTCGGCGACGAGGGCGCGGTGGTGGAGATGATGGAGCGCGCCAGGGAAGCCGGCTACAAATATATCTGCGTGACCTACTCGCCGATCCGGCAGTGGCGCGAGCGCATGATGGAAGACCGCTTTTCCATTAGCGGCGAAAGCGGGCCGTCGAATTTCGGGCCGGGCAAGTCCGACCCGGCAGCACTTGCCGAACTTCTGGATTTCACCCGGCCGCGCTGGAACTGGCAGCAGGCTGCCCGCACCATCGCCCGCGCGCCGCTGCCCTGCATCGTCAAGGGCGTGAACAGCGCGCGTGACGCCAAGGCGGCGCTGGATGCCGGCGCGGCCGGCCTCTACGTGTCCAACTATGGCGGGCGCACTCTCGACCGCGAGCCAGCCGCGCTCGACATGCTGCCGTCGGTGCGCGAGGCGGCAGGGCCGGACGTGCCGATCATCTTCGATTCCGGAATTCGCCGCGGCAGCGACATCGCGACCGCCATCGCGCTTGGGGCGGATGCGGTCGCGCTTGGCAGGTTGATCGCGCTCGGTCTGGCGGCGGATGGCGAATATGGCGTGCGCCGCACGCTCGAGCTGCTCAAGCGCGAGTTCTGGACCACGCTCGGCCATCTCGGCTGCTCGTCGGTGAAGGAACTGAGCCGCGACGTATTGACGTGATCGATGCGCCGGCATGTTCGGGGGACTTGGCTGTCGCGGACAAAGACCGGGTGTGAATCCGTGGCCGGTTCAAGCCTGTCGTTTGGAAGCAATTCTGCGCGAGCGAACTGCCGGGAAGAGCAATGAGCCGGGATTGGCCCCTGCTGCCGGCTGACGGTGAGGCCGACCGGCGGTTCCCGGAGATGCTGGGCAGCTGGTGCCGCTGCTCTATCCGGTCGCGTTCTGACAGCGCCCTCAATCGGATGCATCTGTCACGTCGAGTTTCCTCACAAGTCCATACCGGCCGACTTCATCGAGAAGCGCGGAAGGCTGCGTCAGCCTGGCATGCCCCCAGCTTATGTCGAAGCGATAAAGGCGGTTTCCGTCCTCCTCGGCATAGCCTCGAAAGCGTATCTTGTAGCCCATCCGCTCCAGAGCGGCGGCGACATCCGGCAGTTGGCTCTGTTCCGGGACTGAAAGCACGAGAATGCCATGCTGGCGATGTTGCAGATGCTCGTCCAGACGCTTGAGCAGCAGGAGCGTGATGAGCACGATCAAGGTGGCAGCCAGCCCAAGCCAAATCTGACCGCCGCCGAAGGAAAGACCGATCGCCGTCATCACCCACAGGGTTGCCGCGGTGGTCACGCCGGTCACGAGGTCGCCCTTGCGCAGGATGGCGCCCGCACCGATGAACCCCACCCCGGTCAGTACGCCAAGCGGAAAACGCAGCACATCCATGACGGCGAACGAGTCCGGATGCTTGCCGCCGGTATCGAGCAGGATGTTGGCCTGTATCATCGAGATCGCGGCAGCAAGCCCGACCAGGATTGTCGTTCGCAGGCCCGCGGCCTTGCCGTGTGTCTCGCGGTTCCATCCCACCGCCATGCCCGCGCAGAAGGTCAGTGCCAGTCGCAGCGCCATCTCTGGCCAACCCAGGTGCAACGGCATGTCCATCAAGCATTTCTCCAGGCGAGCCGGTCGATGCGATCGAAGCGACGGGAAGGTAACGCTAGTCCATATTGCGTTTTCCTGGAACCCTGTCGCTGGAAGTCACCTACCCGGCTATCCATCGCATCGCGGGATAACGGCCGGAAATGGCGGAGACGAAGATCGATCTCCGGCAGCCGAATGCACCGCGATGATCCAGCCACCAGCGGCAGGTTTTCCCGACATGGCTGTTGGAAGCGATGTGCCGGGCCGGCGAAACCAATCTCGTGGGAACCGGGCGTTCATGCGTTCTGCCGCCGCGTCTCCGCGACAAATTCAAAGACGGATGTTGAAGAAAGGTCCGGTAGCCTTGCCACGGCTCCCGAGCCGGTGCTATGTGAGTCGCCATAACCACAGGGGTGCTCCGTATTGCCGGGGCTGAGATGCGGGCGTCATGCCGGCGGACCCTCAAGCTGATCTGGATAATACCAGCGGAGCGAGGCGGCGATGTTTTCCGGTGCGCAAGTTTCCCTTTACCCGATGTCGGACGATTTCGTCGGCATCATCCTGAATGCCATCAAGGCGCTCGATCCGTACCGGCCATGCTTCCGGATTGAAACCGACGACGTCTCCACATTGCTCGTCGGCCCGCCTGAACAGCTCTTTCCGGCCATGCGCGACTTGTTCGTCGCGGCAGCGAAGACGGGCACGCACTGCGTGCTTTCGGCCACCGTTTCGCGCGGCTGTCCCGGCGAGCCAGACGATCCGATCTGCATGCCGGTTTCGGGCATGGGAGACGCGCTGCCGCTCGAGGAGAGGATCGCGCGGGCAAAAACGCGTGTCGCCGATGCGGTGCCGACCGGCCGGGACGTTGCGGCGCAGTTCTCGCTCTATCCGCTGGGCGAAGCCCACCATATGGGCGAAATCTACGGCTGCATCGATTTCCTCAAATCGGTGCCGGTGTTCGACCGGTCGAAGAACTTCTGCACCAAGCTGCGCGGCGATGCCGGTCCGGTCTTCGCGACGCTCGGCGAGGCTTTCCTGAGCTTCGGCGCGCCGCAGGGCCATGTCGCCCTCGACCTCACGGTCTCGGCCAACAGCCCGACCCGGGCCTGAGACGGCGGCTGGCGCCGTTTCACCGATTTTCATTTCTCCCAAGGTTCGAAACCATGAACGACAAATATGCCTGGACTCTGCGCGAAACCCTCATCATTGCCGTTCTCGGCGCCGTCTTCGGCGTTCTCTACCTGGCCTGGGTTCAGGTCTGGCTTGTTGCGCAGGCAGCTTTCGGGCCGCTCGCCATGGATGTGATGATGGGTTTCTGGTTCATCGTCTCCATCATCGCCGCGGCCATCATCCGCAAGCCCGGCGTGGCGCTCGTTTCCGAGCTTATGGCGGCTGCCGTGCAGATTTTGCTGGGCAGCCCCGCGGGCATCCTCCTGCTGCTGTCGGGACTGATCCAGGGGGCCGGCGCGGAAGCGGTTTTCGCGGCCACCAGATGGCGCAGATATTCGCTGCCGGTGCTGATGGCGGCGGGCGTCGGCGCGGCCGTCTTTTCCTTCATCTACACCTGGATCCGCTTCGACTATGGTGCGCTGGCACCCGGGCTGGTGCTGGCCATGTTCGTGCTGCGGACCTTGAGCGGCGCACTGCTGGGCGGCCTGCTCGGCCACTATATCGTCGAAGCACTGCACAGGACCGGCGTGCTGACCGGGCTGGCGATCGACCATGCCAAGCGCACCGCGCGCGCCTGAGCCGCCGGCACTCTGGCAAGGCGTTTGCGTCCGCTATCCATTCGCGGATCGCGACGCGGTCGGCCCCGTCGATCTCGAATTGCGGGCCGGCGAAAGACTGCTGCTGCTCGGGGCATCCGGATCGGGCAAGTCGACGCTGCTGCAGACGCTGACCGGCATCGTGCCGCGAAGCGTGCCAGCCGAGATCAGAGGCAAGGTCAGCCTTTATGGAACGCCGGTCGAAACGCGCGCGCCATATGAATGGGCCGCCACGGTGGCGCAGTTCTTCCAGGATGCCGACCAGACGCTGTGTGGCATGCGCGTGGAAGACGAGATCGCCTTCGCGCTGGAAAACCGCGCGCTGCCGGAAGCGGCCATCCGCGAAAAGGTGGGCGCCGCCATGAAGCGCGTCAGTTTGCCCGAGGACTGGCGGCAGCGCCGCACCATGACGCTGTCGGGCGGCGAAAAGCAGCTCGTGGCGCTTGCCGCCACGCTGGCGCAGGAAGCGCCCATCTTCATCGCCGACGAGCCGACCGCGCATCTTGCGCCGGCGGCGGCGGAAAGGCTGCACCGCCTGCTGCTGGAACAGGTTCCGGGCCAGTCGATCCTGATCGTCGACCATCGGCTGGACGGGCTGATCGGCTCGGTAGACCGCGTCGCAGTGCTGGGACCGGAGGGGCGGCTCGTGGCCGATGGCGCGCCGGCGGACGTGTTCCGGCATGGTCGCGACGTTCTTGATGCGCTCGGCATCTGGCGGCCGCTCGCCAGCAAGCTCGACGCCGCGCTGGACCGCATCGGGCTTGCGCCGTCGCATCCGCCGCTGGCCGTGCAGGATGTTCTCGACCATCTGGACAGGCTGCCGGCGTCCGCGCGCGAAAGGGCGGGGGAGGCTCTGGCGGCGTTCGCCACGCAATACGCGCCGGCTGCGGCGTCTTCCAGCGCTGCGAGCCCCATCGTGCGGCTTGTCGATGCCGACTGCGCGCCCTTCATGGGGCCCACGGTGCTGCGCGGTGTGAGCGTGGATATCGCCCCGGGCGAGGTGCTGGGCATTCTCGGCGCGAACGGCGCGGGCAAGTCGACGCTGGGCGCCAGCCTCGCCGGCGTGCTGAAGCTCAGGGGCGGTGCCCGGCAGGGCCCGGCCGGCGGCATCGCTTTTCAGCGGCCGGAAAGCCAGTTCACGACGGGCAGCGTGCGCGAGGAGATCGCTGCCGCCTCCGGCAAGCCGGGCCGCGGCCATGTGGACGAAATCCTTGCCGCGTGGAGCCTCACCGAATTGCAGCATCGTCACCCGTTCGAGCTCTCGCAGGGCCAGAAGCGCCGGCTCGCGCTCGCGACGCTCGTGGCGGGCCGGCGCTGGCCGCTGCTCGTGCTGGACGAGCCATTGGCCGGTCTCGATGCGGCGGGAGCGGAAATGGTGACGGCGCATATCGAGGCGATGCGCGATGCCGGCTTCGCCATTGCGGTCATCACCCACGACATGGATTTCGCGCTGCGGCTCTGTCCGCGCGCGGTCATCGTCGGGGAGGGCGGCATTCTGGCCGATGGTCCGACGCGCGGTCTGCTCGCCGATCATGGACTTCTGCAGCGGGCGGGGCTGACGCCGCCGGCAATCGCACCGTTGCTGCGCTGGCCGGAACAGGAAGTTGCATGATGAAAAGCCTGCATCCTCTTGGAAAGCTTGCCGTTTGCATGATCTGGATCGTCGCCTCGATCCTGATCTTCGACATGCGCTTCCAGCTTGCCACGATCCTCCTTGCCGTGCTGGTGCTGGTGGTAGCCGAGCGCATCTCGCCGCTGAAGGTCCTCGTCCTTATGGCGCCTTTCGCGCTCTTCGGGCTGGGCTTTCTCACCACCAGCGTGCTGTTCCGGCAGGAAAGCGATTTCGCGCTGCGCATGGCGGGCGAATCCCTCCTTGCAACGCCGCAATTTTCGGCCGGCATAACGTTGTTCCTGCGCGCCATTGCCTGCGGCATGATCTCGGCGCTGTTTGCGCTGACCACCGATCCGGGCGTCCTGGTGCGCGCGCTGATGGTGCAGGGCGGGCTGCCGCCGCGTTTCGGCTACTCGCTGTTCTCGGCGATGCAACTGGTGCCCGATCTTGCGGCCGAGGCCCAGCAGATCAGGCTCGCGCGCGCCATGAAGCGTGGCCGGCCGCCGGGCCGTTTCCCCAGCCCGCCGGAACTGGCAAGCCTCGTGGTGCCGCTGCTGGCCTTCGCCATACGCCGCGCCGGGCGGGCGGCGATCGCCATGGAAGCACGCGGGCTGTCGCCATCCGCGCCGCGCACGACGATCAATGTGCCACGGCTTGCGCCTCGCGACCTTGTTTTCGTTCCGGCCGCCTTGCTGCTTCTCGTCTTGTTTGCCGCCTCGATCAGGCTGGCGGGGTAGGAGCCCCTTTCTAGCGGATTCGGTGCGCGATCCCGAGAATGGACCGCGCCTGATCGGCGTTGGCCGGTGCCCGCCCGGCCTTTCGCGCAAGCCCGGCGATTGCCGCGACGCGTTCCGCATTGTCGCGGGCAAGGCTGCCGTCGGCATTCCAGAGCGAGTTCTCGAAGCCGACGCGCGCATGCCCGCCGGCCGCGATCGCCGCTGCGAGGGCCGCCGTTTCACCGCGGCCGAAGGCGCAAACCATCCAGATCGCATCGTCGAGTTCGTGACGCTTCAGCCCATCCAGAAATACATCGAGGTCGCGGGGTGAGCTTTCCTGATCCGGCGCATAACGCCCGAGCACGAAGAGCAGGCGCGGTCGGGCAGCGCCCAGCAGGCTGCGTCGATGGAGATCGGCGAAACGGTCCAGATCCTCGCGGTCGTAGAGGATGTGCTGGACGGCTATGCCTTCCTGCCCGGCCCAGCGCAGGAAAGCGCAGCCTTCGTCCTCGCCACCGGCCAGTATTTCGCGAAGTCCGACCGAGACCGCGCCGGGCCGCAACTCGCGCACCAGCGCCTGCTGCTCGGCTGGCGCATAGCGGCCGACCGCCTCCGTGGTGATCTGGACGACCATGCCATCGCCCACCCGCGCGCGGATCGCGGCGATGGCCTCGCGATAGAGCCCGGCGTCGAGCACATGCCTGCCCGAGGCATCGCGCACATGCGCATGGATCGCGCAGGCACCCTGCTCGGCGCATGCGGCGGCGGTTTCCGCGAGTTCAAGGGCCGTCATCGGCAGGGCAGGGTGGTCGGCCCTGGTGCGGCGCGCGCCGTTCGGCGCGACCATGATGAGCACAGGTGCCGGGATGGCTTCGGCGGGGTCAGGCATGGGGCTTTACCGGCAATGTCTCACTCGCCGCTCGCATAGAGCCAGCGGGCCACGAGCGCGGCGGTATCGTTGCCGAAATCCGCGCGCGCGCCTTCGGAAAAGATGGCGCCGTTCTTCACGACATAGACATAGTCGGTGATGGCAAGCGCGGCGCGGATGTCCTGGTCGACCAGCAGGACGGCCTTGCCGAGTTCGCGAGCGAGGCGCTCGATGATCTCGTAGATCGTCTCGCTGGTCTGCGGATCGACGCCGGCCGTCGGCTCGTCGATGAGATAGACGGACGGATCGGTCATCAGGCTGCGGGCGATCTCCACCTGCCGCTGCTGGCCGCCGGACAATTCGCCCGCCTGCTGATGACGCTTTTCGCGCACCACGGGAAACTGCCGGTAGGCGCGCTCCAGTCTCTCGGCCAGAACGGCTTTCTTCGGCCGCGCGTGCCACATGCCGAGCCTGAGGTTGGACTCGACCGTCAGGTGAGGAAACAGGCTCGGACGCTGCGGCAGATAGGCAAGGCCGAGCCCAAGCATACGGAAAGGCGCGCTGCCGGTGATGTCCTGCCCTTCGAGCGTCACCTGTCCGGCGCTGGGCTTGAGAAAACCGAAAAGCGCCTTGAGCAAGGTGGACTTGCCGGTGCCGTTCGGCCCGACCACGCAGGAGATCGAACCCGGCCATGCCTTGACCGAGATGTCGCGCAATATGTCGATGTCGCGCGTGTAGCCGGCCACGAGATGCTTGCACGCCAGCCGGGCGGGCTTGTCGGTCCAGGTCGCGGGGTCGGAAAGCTCTGCCATCGCGCTCCTCAATGCACGGCTCGCGAGCCGGTATAGGCGCGCACGACCTCGGGGTCCTGCAACACCTGCGCCACCGCGCCGTCCGCGATCTTGTTGCCGCGCGCCATGACGATGACGCGCGAGACCACGGACTGGATGGCTTCGAGATTGTGGTCGACCACGACGATCGTATGGCCCTGGCTGTTGAGGCTCCTGATGTGCTCGATGATCTGCTCCAGCAGGCGCGGATGCACGCCGGCGAAGGGTTCGTCGAGCAGAAGCAGGCGGGGTTTCAGCATCAGCGCCCGGCCGAGCTCGGCCAGTTTCTGCTGACCGCCGGAAAGCGCGCGCGCATATTCATCCGCCAGATGCGTGAGCCGCAGGAAAGCAAGGACTTCATGTGCCCGCCGCTCGGCATCCGGGCGCCGTTCGGAAGGGTGGGAAAGCGCCGGCACGATCAGGTTCTCCATCACCGTCATGCGGCGGAACAGCCGCGGCACCTGGAAGGTGCGCGCAATGCCGCGCCGCGCATAAAGATGCGCCGGCGAGCCTGCCATGTCGACGCCCTCCACTTCAATCAACCCGCCGTCCGGCTTCAGCGCGCCGGTGACCATGTTGATCGTCGTGGTCTTGCCCGAGCCGTTGGGCCCGATCAGCCCGACGATCTCGCCGCGGGCGAGCGAGAACGAAAGATCCTCGACGGCGCGGATGCCGCCGAAATGCTTGGCGAGGCCGCTGGCGGAAAAGAAGGCGGCTTTGTCAGGCTGCATGGCTGTCCTCCACGCGCGCGCGGCCGCGCGACCGGGTCCACTGCCCGAGCATGGGATAGAGACCGTTCTGCGCAAAGCGCTGCACCAGTATCAGCGCCAGGCCCATCAGCACGAAGCGCCACTCGCCATAGGAACGCAGCGACTCGGACAGCAGGAACACCACCACCGCGCCGATTACCGCGCCCGGCAGGCTTTCGATGCCGCCGATGACCGCCATGGCGATCACCAGGCCCATCTCGGGCAGGATTGCCATGTTCGGCGTGAGGATGCCGATGAAGTGGCCGTAGTAGATGCCGGCTATCGCGGCGATCACGCTGGTGACGACGAAGACGAGGATCTTGTAGAGCGTGGTGTTGATGCCGCTGGCGCGGGCCGCGCCCTCGTCCTCGCGGATGGCCCGCAGGAACAGTCCCACCCGCGTCGCCAGCAGCCAGTTCATGCCGACCATGGCGATCACCACAAGGCCGAGCCCGAGATAGTAGTAGGGCAGGTCCGACTGTCCGGGAAAGAAACCCTCCACCGGCAGGCCCTGCATGCCGCGGGTGATGTCCTCCTCGGCCACCAGCACCATGCGGAAAATTTCCGAGATCGCGAGCGTGAAGAGCGCGAGATAGGGCCCGGAAAGCCGCAGCACCAGAGCCCCGATAAGCGCTCCGGTGACGATCGCAAGCAGGATCGCGAGCAGGATGCCCGCTACCAGCGGCAGTTGCAGAAGGCTGACGCTGAGCGCGGAGGTGTAGCCGCCGAGTGCCGCGAAAGCGACGTGGGCGAAGGAAAACTGGCCGGCATAACCGGCAAGCAGCGCCCAGCTTGCCGCAAGCAGCGCATAATACCACGCGATGGCGCCGACATGGATCCAGTAGGGACCCATGGCCAGTGGCAGCAGCAGCGCGGCGGCCAGCAGGATCATCTGCGTCGATTGCGAGAAGGTGGGGCGGACCATGCGTCGGCTCCTATTCCAGCCGCATGTGCAGCCGGCCGAAGAGGCCGGTCGGCCGGACCAGCAGCGTCAGGATCAGCAGCAGCGCGCCGAAGGCCTGCGTGTAGGCGAGCGCGCGGTTCGGGTCCGGCAGGTAGCCGACGCCCAGCCCCTGAACCAGCCCGAGCAATATGCCGCCGACGACGCTGCCGCCGATCGAGCCCATGCCGCCGAGCACGATGATGATGAAGGCCTGTACGGCAGGCAGTTCGCCCATCGAGGGCGACAGCGCGAAGATCGGCGCGATCAGCGCGCCCGCGCCGCCGGCAAGCGCAGCACCCAGCCCGAAGGCGACCGTATACATCCGCTGCGGATCGATGCCGATCACGGCGGCGGATTCGCGGCTCTGGCTCACAGCATCGAGCGCCTGGCCGAGCGCGGTGCGCTTCATGAAAAGCGCCAGCCCGACCAGCAACACAACGGCGACGGCCGCCGCGATCAGCCTGTCATAGGGCAGGATCAGCGGCCCGGCAATCAACGCACCGGACATGAAGGGCGGCGGCGACTTCGCGAACGGGCCGAAGACGACGAGCCCCAGATTGGTGAGCAATATCGTGAGGCCGAATGTGACGATGATCGCGTATTCATCCTTGCGTTCGACCTTGTCGGTGTACATCGGCGCGATCACCAGCCGCTCGAAGATCACGCCGAACAGGAACAGCGCCACCATGGCCCCCACCACGCCGAGCAGCGGCGGAAGATGGAGCCCGGTGATGAGATAGTAGGATGCGTAGCCGCCCAGCATATAGAGCGAGCCGTGACCGAAATTGACGACCTTCAGGACCGAGAAGACCAGTGTCAGCCCCGATGCGATCAGCGCATAGATGAGGCCGATGACGAGGCCATTGATGGCAAGGAGGAGAAAGTAGCTCATCGTCCGTTCCCGAGATGAGAAGTTTCAAGGCGCGGGGAAACCGGCGGCGCGAGGCCGCCGGGTTTCCATCACTTCTCGGGCAGCACCTTGTCGGTGGTGGCCCATTTCTGCGGATAGACGACCGCCGCGTCCTCGGGGCCCTGGTTCTCCTGCGTGTACTGGATGATGGTGAAGGGCACGTCCATGAACTGGTGGTAGGCCCAGTCCGGCGTCTTGTCCGTCGGGAAGCTGTAGGTCGCGTTCGCGCCTTCGTGCTTGATTTCCTCCAGTGCCTTGGCGATCGCCGCGCGGTCGTCCGAGCCGGCCTTCCTGACCGCCTCGACCACCACGCCGAGCGTGTCGTAGGCTTCCAGCGCCACGCCGGTGGGGGCGCGGTTGTAGCGCTCGGTGAAGGCCTTCACGAAATTCTTGGCCCGCTCGTTCCACTGGTTCTTGGGTTGCGCGACATTGACGATGAGCAGATGGTTGGCGCAGGGGCCCGTGACCTCCCAGACTTCCTTCTGCAGCAGGCCGGAGGAGCCGATAAGCGCCGTCTGCGCGGTCGGCGCGAAGCCGAGCTGGCAGGCTTGCTTGACGAGCTGGTACTGCGCCTGACCCGCAATCACCATCTGGATGGCATCCGGGCGCGGGTCCTGGTTCATCAGCCGCAGCAGCGCGGGCGTGAAGTCCTGCTGGTTCAGGTCGATCGTGGCCATGGTGAAGGGCACGCCCTTGGCCTGCAGCTCGTCGGTGATGACCTTGGCGCCGCCCTGGCCGAAGTCCGTGTTTTCAGCGATGACGGCAATGTTCTTGAAGCCGTGATCCACCGTCCAGTCGGCGGCCTTGACGTAGACCAGCGAATTGGCCGGCGAAACGCGGAAGACCTCGGGATATTGCTTGGCCGTTATCGCGTCGGCCCAGACATCCGTGCCCACCCACGGCACGCCATATTTATGCGCTTCCTCGATCTCGGCCAGCGCGACCGAGGAGTGGAACTCGCCGAACATCGCCGAGACGTTGTCCTTGGTGATGAGCCGCACCGCCGCGGCACTTCCCTCGGCTGGCTGGCCCTTCGTATCTTCATATATCACTTCAAGCGGGCGGCCCAACAGGCCGCCTGCCTTGTTGATCTCGTCCACGCCGAGCTGCACGGCCCACTGCATTTCCTGGCCGCCCGAATAGTTGCCCGGCGGCGAAAGCGGGCCGACCCAGCCGAGCTTCACGGCATCTTCGGCATGGGCCGTGGCAGCGCCCAGCGGCACCGCCGCCAGCGCGAACATTCCGATTGCGGTCAGGCTGTTGAGGAAAGCGTATTTCATGCAAGCGTCCTCCCATGACACCGTATGAAACGTTACGATCAATTTCCAGAGTTTGAAATGTTTATTGCAGCTTGTCCATAGCTGGCGTAAATTTCGATCATGTTGGAACAGGTCTTTCGCACACGTCTGCTCGAAAGCTTCGAGGCCATGCCGCGCCAGCTTCGCGTGGCGGGACAATGGGTGCTCGACAATCCGCGCGAGGTGGCGCTGCTGTCGATGAGCGAGCAGGCGCGCAGGGCAGGCGTCACGCCGGCCTCCATGACGCGGCTTGCACAGCGCATGGGGCTGGACGGCTTCGAGAGCCTGCGCGGCATCTATGCCGAGAAGCTGCGCCGCGGCGAGGCGGAGTTCTCCGGCAAGGCCGAGGCGATGGTGGCCCGCAGCCGCCGCGACGGCGACAACGCGCTGGCTTTCGACCTTGCCGAGCAGCTTGAGCGGCACATGGCGGCGCTGCGAGAGCCTTCGGTTCTGGAGGCGGTGGCCAAGGCCGCCGGCGTGCTGGCGGCCGCCCGCCAGGTTCACGTCCTGGGATACCGTTCAAGCTACCCGGTGGCCTGCCACTTCGCCTATGTCTACGGGCTTGCCGGGGGCAATGTGCGGCTGCTCGACGGGCCGGGCGGCACCGGCCCGGACGCGCTGTGCGCGGCCGGCGAGGGGGACGCGCTGCTTGCCGTCAGCGTGAAGCCCTATACGCGGACCGCCGTCGAGCTTGCCGACTACGCCACCGCGCGCGGGCTCGATGTCGTGGCGATCACCGACAGCATCGTTTCGCCCCTGGTCGGGCGGGCGCGGGCGGCGATCATCGTGCCGACTGAAAGCCCGTCCTTCTTCCATACCATGGCGCCAGCCTTCGCGATCGCCGAAGCACTTGCCGCCATCCTCGCGGCAGCTTCGGGAGACCGGGCACTGGCCGCCGTGCGCGAGATGGAACGGCAGTTCGACTTTCTCTCAACCCATCTCTAACGCGGGCGGCTGTTCATGAGCCATATCCTCCACCGTCAGATCCATCATCGCTACCCGGTCGCCTCGGGCGGGGAGGGCGTCACCGTCGTCGACCGCGACGGGCGGCGCTACATCGACGCATCCGGCGGCGCGGCAGTGTCCTGCCTCGGCCATCAGCACCCGGAGGTGCTGGCCGCCATGCATGCGCAGCTCGACCGGCTGGCATATGCGCATACCAGCTTCTTCACCAGCGAGCCGGCCGAAGAGCTGGCGGACGAATTGGCCGCCCATGCCCCCGGCGACCTGCGCCACGTCTATTTCGTGTCAGGCGGCTCGGAGGGCATCGAAACGGCGCTGAAGATGGCGCGGCAGTATTTCGTCGAGCGGGGAGAGAGCAAGCGGCGGCGTTTCGTGGCCCGGATGCAGAGCTATCACGGCAACACGCTTGGGGCGCTTTCGGTGGGCGGCAACGCCTGGCGCAAGGCGCCCTTCGAACCGCTGCTGATGGAAGCACGCCACATCGAGCCCTGCTATGCCTATCGCCATCAGGCGACCGAAGAAAGCGCCGAAGCCTATGGCCGGCGCGCGGCCGATGCGCTGGAAGCCAGGCTGCTGGAACTGGGGCCGGAAACCGTCATCGCCTTCGTGGCCGAAACGGTGGTAGGCGCCACGCTCGGCGCGGTGCCGCCCGCTCCCGGCTATTTCAGGCGCATCCGCGAGATTTGCGACCGCCACGGTATCCTGCTCATCCTCGACGAGGTGATGTGCGGGATGGGGCGCACCGGCACGCTGCACGCCTGCGAGCAGGATGGCATCGCCCCCGATCTCATGGTGGTTGCCAAGGGGCTGGGCGGGGGCTTCGCGCCGCTGGGCGCGGTGCTGGTTTCGGAGCGCGTCTTCCAGACTTTTTCCGCGAAAGGCGATTTCCAGCACGGCCACACCTATATCGGCCATCCGCTCGCCTGCGCGGCCGGGCTTGCCGTGCAGCAGGTCGTGCGCCGCCAGAACCTTCTCGCCAATGTGCGGGCGAGGGGAGGCGATCTGGAGCGCCGCCTGCGCGAGCGTTTCGGCAACCACCACCATGTCGGCGACATTCGCGGGCGCGGCCTGTTCCAGGGCATCGAGCTTGTCGCCGATCGCGCGTCGAAGACGCCCTTCGAACCGGGGCTCAGGTTCCATGCCCGGATCAAGGCCGAGGCCATGCGGCGCGGTCTGATGGTCTATCCGATGGGCGGCACGGTCGATGGCCGCTCCGGCGACCACGTCCTGCTGGCCCCGCCTTTCATCATCGATGCGGCGACCGTCGACGTGATCGTGGACCGGCTGGGGGACGCGATCGACGCCGCGCTGGCGGACGCCGGCGCGGCAACCGCCTGAGACGGCGGTTGCCGGCGAAGCAACGAGGGGAAACAAGCCCTTGCCATCGTCCAATCATTCCCCGCACTTGAATTGAGCTCAACTTGAACTCATATTGAGCATCAGATGATCATTTCATGATCGGAGGATGACCATGACCGCACATAGCCTGGGTATCGAGGCCGCCAATTTCAGCGCGCCGCATTCCGCCTTCCTGTCGGCCCGGCGCGTATCGGAACAGCTCGGCGTCACGCTGAGCGAGCTGGCCCGACTGGTTGGCGTCGCCCGCAATACGCTGACTGCCAGGGCGGCCACGCGCAAGGTCGATCTGGCGCTGAGCCCGGTCGTGCGCATCCTCGCCATGGCGACCGAAATGGCGGGCGACGAAAGCCGCGCCGTGATCTGGTTCAAGCATCAGCCGATACCGGGCTGGGCCGGCAAGACCGCCTATGATCTCGTCGCGGAAGGCAAGGCCGACAAGGTTCTGGCCTATCTGGAGGCAGTGCGCTCAGGCGTCTATGCCTGACGCGCCGCCGACGCATCTGCTGTGGCGGGCCTATGTGCCGCAATGGGCGCATCTGCCGCTTTCGGGCGAGGGCGCGGCACGCTTCGGCGGCCGCTGGAATCCCGTCGGCACACCGGCGATCTACGCCGCCCGTGAGCTTTCCACCGCCTGGGCCGAATACAATCAGGGTTTTGTTCAGCACCCCGCATTGATCGCGCAACTGGAACTGAGCGGCGCGGTGCTGGTCGACCTGACGGACGAAGGAACCCTCGCACATCTCGGCGTCGGCCCGGAAATCCATCGCTGCGAATGGCGCTCGGAACTGGACCGGGGCAGGGTGCCCGCCACCCATAAGCTCCATGCGAAACTGCTGCGGCAGGGCGTGCACGGCGTGATCTTTCCTTCCTTCATGTCACCTGGCGGAACCTGCGTCGCGCTGTGGCGCTGGAACGGCGCGGGCGGCGGGCCGACGCTGAAGGTGATCGACCCCGAAGGCCGCTTGCCACGGACTTCCGCATCCTGGCTCTGACCTCCCTGCCGCATTTCCGGCATGAGAAAGGTGCATGCCGGGATCTCGACTTTCACGCTCCCCATCGCCGGTGGACCCGACAAATCGCCGGGTTGCAAACAACGAAAAATTCTGAAACAGCCCCAGTGACGAAATTTTCCGAAAGGATGAAGCCATGCTGAAATTCCATTTGAACCGCAGGCAGGCTCTTGCCGGCCTTGGCGCCGCCGGCGCCATGCTGTCGTTCGGCGTGCCCGCGCGTGCCGCCACCAAGGTCAATCTCGGCGTGATCCGGCTGGCCAGCCAGGCTCCCAGCTTCATCGCTTTCGAGCGCGGCTACTACAAGGACGAGGGCCTGGACGTCGATCTCAAATATTTCGAGGCCGCCCAGCCCCTGGCCGTCGCGATCGCCTCCGGCGATGCCGACTATGGCGTGACCGCCATGAGCGGCGGGCTGATCAGCCTGGCGGGCAAGGGTGCCGTGAAAGTGATCGGCGGCGCCTTGACCGAGGAGAAGGGCATTGTCGGCGCCATTATCCTCGCTTCCAACAAGGCCTACGAGGCCGGCCTGACCAGCCCGAAGGAGTTGTCCGGCAAGAGCTTCGGCATCACCACCACCGGCTCGTCCTTCCACTTCATGGCCTACAAGATCGCCAAGGCCAACAACATCCCCCTTTCCGACATCACGCTCCGGCCGTTGCAGAAGGTCGGCGCGGTGATCGGCGCGCTGTCGTCGGGCCAGATCGACGCCTGGGCCATCCAGCCCTCGATCGGCAAGATGATGATCTCGGAAGGCTCGGCCAAGCAGATCGGCCTGTTCGCCGACTATGCGCCGGACTATCAGGTGACGACGGTGTTCACCTCCACGAAGAACGCAGCCGAGGAGCGCGCCAAGACCGAGGCCTTCATCCGCGCCTATTCGAAGGCGGTGGACGACTACAATGCCGCTTTCGTCGACAAGACCGCCGACGCGGCCGAGGTCGAGGCCGTCGCCAGGATCGTCCACAAATATGTCGAGTCCGACCTGCCGTTCGAAACCGCCAAGGCCAACCTGGTGGAAGGTTCGCAGCGCATCAACAAGGGGCTGGCGCTGTCGCTCAATTCGGTGACCGAGCAGCTTGACTGGTTCAAGTCCGAAGGCATGGTGAAGGACGATATCTCGCCCGAAATGCTCTTCGACACCTCCTACGTCAAAACCATCTGACCCGTTCTCGCCGATAGTTGTGGTGACGGAGGCCATCCGGCCTCCGCTGGAGTGCCCCATGGATCTGCTGATCGACAATGTCAGCCACGCCTATGGCTCCGTCGAAGTGCTGCGCGACATCTCGCTCGAAATTCCGCGCGGGCAGATCGTCTGCCTGATCGGACCTTCCGGGTGCGGCAAGTCGACCTTGCTGCGTTTCCTGGGCGGGCTGGAAGTGCCCTCGAAGGGCGCCGTTCTGCAGATCGGCGAGCCGCCGAAGGACTCGCTCAATCCGCTCACCTATGTGTTCCAGCACTTCGCCCTGCTGCCGTGGCGCACGGTGGAGGGGAACATCAGGCTTGTGCTCGAAGACCACCGGCTCGGCAATGCCGAGATGGACCGCATCATCACCGATGTGCTGGCGCGCACGCGCCTTTCGGATTTCCGCTCCGCGCTGCCCAAGCAGCTCTCCGGCGGCATGAAGCAGCGCGTGGCGATCGCACGGGCGCTTGCCGTGCGGCCGGCGGTGATGCTGATGGACGAGCCGCTGTCGGCGCTCGACAGCCAGACGCGCGAACTGCTGATGGACGATCTGGTGTCTCTCTGGACGCGCCAGCCCTTCACCGCCGTCTATGTGACGCACAATCTCGCCGAGGCCGTGCGCCTGGGCCACCGCATCGTGGTGCTGTCGCGCCGGCCGGGGCGCATTCGCGAGATCGTCGGGATCGACATGCCGCTGGACGAGCGCAGCCTCGCCGCACCCGAGCTGGAAGCCCGGCAGAAGCAGCTTTGGGACCTGATGCGCGAGGAGGCGGCGGCGGCCGACAAGGAGTTGCTCGATGTCTGATGTCACGGCTCGCCGCCCGGTCGCGTTCCGTGGTCGCGGCTTCGCGCCGCGCCATGTGCGCGGCGTCGGACTGATCGTCTTCATCGTGCTGATCGCGCTTGCCGAGATCGGCACGCGCAGCGGCTTCATCACCAGCCTCACGCTGCCGCGCCCGTCCGCCGTGCTGCAGACCTTCGTGCAGCTCTACGACACGGGCCTGCTGTGGAAGCACCTGTTGCCCTCGCTGAAGCGTCTCTTCGTCGGGGCCACCATCGGCGTTCTGGTGGGCGTTTCCCTCGGTGTCCTGATCGGCCTGTTCAGCCTTGTCAGGGCAGGGCTGGTGCCGCTGATCGCCGCGCTCTTTCCGATCCCGAAGATCGCGTTGCTGCCGCTCTTCGTCATCTGGTTCGGCATCGATGAAATGTCGAAATATGCGCTGATCGCCTTCGGCACCTTCACACCCACCGTGGTCGCCACCTATGGCGCGGTGGACAATGTCGACCGCAGCCTGATCCGCATGGGCCAGAGCTTCGGGCTCTCCTGGTGGTCGATCGTGCGCAAGATCGTGCTGCCCGGCGCGTTTCCCGGCATCCTCTCGGGCCTGCGCGTCTCGATCTCGATCGCCATCATCCTGCTCGTCGCGGCCGAGATGCTCGGCGCGGAATATGGCGTGGGCTCGTATATCCTTGAGGCCGGCGCGCTCTATGACCTGGAACGCCTGTTTGCCGGCGTCACGATCCTGTCCGTCATGGGCCTGATCGTGAGCTGGATCATAGGCCTGATCGAAAAGCGGTTCCTGAGCTGGCGCGGATAGGGGACTTCTGACGACTCAGGCGCTGCCGTTCGTGGCTATGTTGTCTGCATTCGCAAGTCGGACTTCATCCTTGAACCCGCCAGATCGTCTCGTGACAGACACGTGTCGGGCTTCTCTCGAGTTGCAGTCGGCCGGCGATCTGCTCTGGCGACCAGCCATGCTTGATCCGCTCGATGATTGCCGAGCGCAGGCGCGGAAATCGCGCCAGCTTGCGATATCGGCTGCGGCGCTCCTTGGTCTTGTTGTGGGCCGTCACGCAATAATAGCCGATCAGTTCGGGCATCTCCCGATCCTCAAAGGCGTTGCGCCGCAGCTCGCGGAAAATCGACGATCGATGCCGGCCGAGTTTCCCGGCAATCACGTCGACGGCGACGCCGGCCTGGCGCCAGCGTGCGATCTTGCGTCGTTCATCCAGACTGATTTGCGAGTAGGTGCGTTTCATCTGCGGTTCCTTGCCTGCGATAAGCCATTGATATCGCTGCAAAGTCGCACTTCAAGGTAGAATCCACCCCTGCTACATCAAAAAGTCGCATAATATACGTTATGGAACTTAAAGCTCTGCCGGGCGTGCGGTCCTACGGCCGGGATTTCAGGATTGCCGAGAAGCGCGGATCGAAGGCGCGGGAGATGGGTTCGGCGGCGGCGCCCAGCGCGACGGCCCAGCGGTCGCCGAGGCCGGGCCGCAGGCGCTCTTGCGGAAAGCGCTCGCGGCGTTCCGATACGGATGGCAGCAGCGGGTGCATGCGGACCACCAGCGCTTCCAGCAATGAGCGCGGCGCGCTCCCGCACAGGATGATCGTCTGCGGATCGAAGGTCGATTCCAGGAGTTGCACGGTCCAGCGCAGGCGCTCGGCCGCACTGTCGAGCCAGGCGAGCATGCGCGCGTCGTCGCTGGCGATAGCGGCCGCGATGGCATCGAACAGGCCGGGGTCCGCCGGATCGAGGTCCAGCGCCTTGCACAGCGACGCGATCGAGGCCACGTGCTCCAGCGGCGCGATGTCGGCGCTTCGGGGCGCCAATGCCAGCATCATGCCGATCTCGCCTGCATTGCCGTAGGCGCCGCCATAGAGCTCGCCATTGACGATCAGCCCCGCACCCAGGCCGTAGCCGAGGAAAATGCATATGGCATGATCGAGGCCATGCGCGGCGCCGACCATCTTCTCGGCAACGGCGGCGGCGGCGGAGTCGTTTTGCAGGGCCACTTCCAGCCTCGTCTCCGCGGCAATGGTCTCGACCAGCGGAAATGCCTGCCAGGCGGTCATCATCCAGGGGTCGCCATAGTCGGTGTCGATCTCGAACGGGCCCGGCATGGCGATGCTGAGGCCGACCAGCCGCTCGTCCGCCAGCGGCTCCATTTCCCTGAGCGCATCGCGCGCCTTGCCGATGAGCGTGAGCACCGTCTTCACGCCCTCCGCCGGGCCGCTCTCCGGCAGCTTCGTCTCCATCTTCACCAGCGCCTCGCCCAGCAGGTTCACCACCACCACGCGCGTTACGTGACGGTCGATCTGCAGGCCGACGGCGAAGGCTCCCCCGGGCACGAGCCGATAGGGCGTGGCCGGCTGCCCCCTGCCCTTGCGCACGATCTCCTGCGACGTCACCAGCCCATCGCGCGACAGTTCCTCGATGATGTTGGAGACGGTTTGCGGCGTCAGCCGCGTCGCGCGCGCAAGGTCGGCCCGCGACAGCGCCCCGTTCACGCGCAGCGCATCGATCATGACACGCCGGTTATGCGCGCTCGCACCGCCCAGATTTGTGCCGCTTTTCGCCCGTATCTGCCGCGTCTCGTTCATCAACAGCCCTCTTGACAGGGTTCCAATATTCATCAAGGAATATTTCAAGACAATTGATTTAATGTGGTAGCGCAAGCTTTGCGGGCAAAACGATGCGGCGGGCCATGCCCGGACCGCGAATCCACTGCCCCGGCTCTGTTGCGCGCAAAGCCGCCTTGGTCAAAACTCGATGTCAGACGGTCAGGTAACAGTTGGTGGAGGAGAACAGATGTTGAAATCCATGAAGACCGCGCTTCTCGCGGCAACGCTTTTCAGCGCGGCACTTGGCGGTGTCGCGCATGCGGAAACCAAGCTCAATGCGCTTTTCATGGCGCAGGCCGCCTATAGCGAGGCGGATGTGCGCGCGATGACGGACGCCTTCACCAAGGCCAATCCGGACATCACCGTCAATCTCGAATTCGTTCCCTATGAAGGCCTGCACGACAAGACCGTGCTCGCCCAGGGCTCGGGCGGCGGCTATGACGTGGTGCTGTTCGATGTGATCTGGCCGGCCGAATATGCCAGCAACAACGTGCTGGTGGACGTGACCGACCGCATCACGCCCGCAATGAAGGACGGCGTGTTGCCGGGTGCCTGGACCACGGTCGAATATGAGGGCAAGCGCTACGGCCTGCCGTGGATCCTCGACACGAAGTATCTCTTCTACAACAAGGAAATCCTTGAGAAAGCGGGCATCAAAAACCCGCCGAAGACCTGGGACGAGCTTGCCGAGCAGGCCAAGATCATCAAGGAAAAGGGCATTCTCGACACGCCGATCTCGTGGAGCTGGGCGCAGGCCGAGGCCGTGATCTGCGACTACACCACGCTGGTCAGCGCCTACAAGGGCGAGTTCCTGAAGGACGGCAAGCCGGCCTTCCAGACGGACGGCGGGCTGGATGCGCTGAAGTACATGGTCGATTCCTACAAGTCCGGCCTCACCAACCCGAACTCGAAGGAATTCCTCGAAGAGGATGTGCGCCGCGTGTTCCAGAACGGCGAGGCCGCCTTCGCACTGAACTGGACCTACATGTACAACATGGCCAACGACCCCAAGGACAGCAAGGTGGCGGGCAAGGTCGGCGTCGTGCCGGCGCCGGGCGTTGCGGGCAAGAGCGAGGTTTCGGCGGTCAACGGCTCGATGGGCCTCGGCATCACCTCGACCAGCAAGCATCAGGACGAGGCGTGGAAATACATCGAATACATGACCTCGCAGGCAACGCAGAACGCCTATGCCAAGCTCAGCCTGCCGATCTGGACCTCGTCCTATGACGATCCGGCGGTCGCCGACGGCCAGGAAGAGATGATCGCCGCGGCCAAGGTCGCACTGGCGGCCATGTATCCGCGCCCGACCACGCCGAAATATCAGGAATTGTCGACCGCGCTGCAGCTCGCCATCCAGGAAGCGCTGCTTGGCCAGTCTACGCCGGAAGACGCGCTCAATACCGCTGCGGAGAACAGCGGCCTTTGATAGGCTAGGCTGAATTGGCGGGCGGCGTTCTCGCGACGCCGCCCGTATTTGTTTTTGGGTTCGATCAGGTTCCGCCTCATGTCCAGCAGTTGGATCAACACGCGCGCATGGCTTCTGATGCTGCCGCTGCTGGTCGTCATGGTGGCCGTCATCGGCTGGCCGCTGGTGGACACGGTGCGGCTTTCCTTCACCGACGCCAAGCTGGTCGGCACTTCCGGCAACTTCGTCGGCCTGGGCAACTATACGAAGATGCTGGCGAATTCCGGTTTCCAGCGCGCGCTGATCACCACGGCGCTGTTCGCCGTCATTTCCGTCGCGGCCGAGATGGTCGTGGGCGTCGCCGCGGCCCTTCTGCTCAACCAGCAATTCTACGGCCGCACCGTGTTGCGCGCGCTGATGATCCTGCCCTGGGCATTGCCCACGGTGGTCAACGCCACGCTCTGGCGGCTAATCTACAATCCCGAATATGGCGCGCTCAACGCCGCGCTGATGCAGGTCGGCCTCATTGACGCCTATCGTTCCTGGCTGGGCGAGCCGGGGACAGCGCTTGCCGCGCTCATCGTCGCAGACTGCTGGAAGAATTTTCCCCTCGTGGCGCTGATCGCGCTGGCTGCGCTGCAGGCGGTGCCGCGCGACATCACCGCTGCCGCGATGGTGGACGGCGCCGGCGCCTGGTCGCGCTTCCGCTTCGTGATCCTGCCCTATCTCGCCGGCCCGCTGATGGTGGCGCTGGTGCTGCGCACCATCGAGGCTTTCAAGGTGTTCGACATCATCTGGGTGATGACGCGCGGCGGCCCGGCCAATTCGACACGCACCCTGTCGATCCTCGTCTATCAGGAAGCGTTCTCGTTCCAGCGCGCGGGGTCCGGCGCATCGCTTGCACTGATGGTCACGCTGATGGTGACGGTGCTTGCCCTGATCTATGCCGCCGTCATCCGCAGAACCGCGGGAGCCACATGATGGAACGCCGCAGTCTCTTTGCCACAATCCTTATCCACGCAAGCGCGCTGCTTCTGGCGGCCGTCATTATCGCGCCGGTGCTGTGGCTGTTCGTCATGAGCATTTCATCCACCACCGACCTCATTTCCAAGCCGCTGCATTGGTGGCCCGAAACGGTTGATTTCTCGCGCTATTCCCGCCTGCTCACGGCAGTGGCGAACACCGAGGGCGCCGCCTTCGTCGCGGCCCTGTTCAACAGCTTGCGTGTCGCGAGCATGGCGACCGTAGCCGCGCTGCTGGTGGCGATTCCCGCCGCATGGGCGGTGTCGCGCACGCCGGCTGTCGGCTGGTCGCTCTATGCGGTGATCGCCACCTATATGCTGCCGCCGGTGGCGCTGGCCGTGCCGCTCTACATGGCGCTGGCCGTGTTCGGCCTGCTCAACACCGTCTATGGTCTGGCGCTGGTCTATCTCACCATCCTCGCGCCTTTCACCACCTGGCTGCTGAAATCCGGCTTCGACGGCATCCCGCGCGAGATCGAAAGTGCCGCCATGATGGACGGCGCGCGCCTCGACCAGATTCTGAGGCTCATCACCCTGCCGCTGGCGGCGCCGGTGATGGCCACCGCCGCGCTTTTTGCCTTCCTGCTGGCGTGGGACGAATTCTTCTATGCCCTGCTCTTCACCTCCGACCTCCGGGCCAAGACCCTGACGGTGGCGATCGCCGACCTCGCCGGCGGTAGGGTGTCCGACTACGGCCTGATCGCGACCGCCGGCGTGCTTGCCGCCTTGCCGCCGGTGCTGATCGGCCTGTTCATGCAGCGCGCCCTGATCTCGGGGCTCACACAGGGCGGCGTCAAGGGATGACAGTGACAGCACAGAACGAACGCCCCGCCGGACTGGTCGCCATCGAAAACGAAATGGCCCGGCAGAACGCCGATGCCATCGCCTCTTTCGAAGCGGCAAGACCGGTTGCCGAAAAGATCGCCGAGGCACTGCGCACGACCGGCCGCCTGCTGCTGCTCGGCATGGGCGGCTCGCACGCGGTGGGCCGCGCGGTCGAGCCGCTCTATCGCGACCTCGGCATCGATGCGATCGCCGTGCCGCTGTCGGAGCAACTCGGCCAACCGCTGCCGCTGTCGGGGCGCGCCATTCTCGTTACCTCGCAGTCGGGCGAAAGCGCCGAGGTGCTGCGCTGGTTCGATGAAGCCGGCGTACCGGAAAATACTTTTGGCCTGACGCTCGACGGCAATTCCACCCTTGCCAAGACCGTGCCTTGCCTCGTCGGTGTCGGCGGGGAGGAAAAAGCCTTTGCCGCAACCCGCAGCCTCACCATCAGCTTCGCGCTGCATCTTGCCGTGCTGGCCGAGCTTGGCGCCGATCCCACGCAGGCGCTCGAAATCCTGAAAAATCCGTCCAACGTCTCCGTTGATGCGGCAGCAGCATCGCTGGCAAACGTGACGGCCATCGTCACCTCCGGCCGCCGTGCTCAGGGCGTGGCCGAGGCCATCGCGCTCGGCCTTACCGAGCTGTCGCGCGTGCCCTGCTTCTCGCTCGAAGGCGGCCAGTTGCGCCACGGGCCAATGGAGATGCTCGGACAAAATGTCGGCGTGGTGCTGTTCCGCGTTGCGGACTCCACCTCCGAACTCGTCGCCCGCATGGCCGTTTCGGCGGCTGAGGCCGGATCGCCCGTGGTCGTGTTCGACGCCTCCGGCGAAGCGCCGGTTGCCGGCACCGGGACGGTGGCGACCGAAGCCGCCAGCGGTGCCGCCGCCATCTTCGCATTGCTGCCGGCCGCGCAACGCTTCATGCTGGCCTTTGCCGCTACGCGCGTGGCCGATGTCGGAACGCCCGTGCGGTCCTCCAAGATCACCAAGGTCGAGTAGTCCCATGACCCTCTACACCACCAACGGAGCAGGCCGTTGAGCGCCCTGGATATCATCGGCGTGCGCAAGCGCTACGGCACGGTCGACACGCTGAAGGGCATCGATCTTTCACTGGAGAGCGGCGAGTTTCTGGTCCTGCTCGGTCCTTCGGGCTGCGGCAAGTCCACCTTGCTCAACATCATCGCGGGCCTTGCCGAGCCTACCGGCGGCGACGTGCGCATCGACGGCCGCTCCGTGGTCGGCGTGCATCCCAAGGACCGCGACATCGCCATGGTGTTCCAGTCCTACGCGCTCTATCCCAACATGTCGGTGGCGCGGAACATCGGCTTCGGCCTCGAAATGCGCAAGGTTCCGGCTGCCGAACGCGCCGAGGCGGTGAAGAAGGCGGCGAAGATCCTGCAGATCGAAAACCTGCTCGAGCGCCGGCCCTCGGAACTTTCCGGCGGCCAGCGCCAGCGTGTCGCCATCGGCCGCGCGCTGGTGCGCAATCCGCAGGTGTTCCTGTTCGACGAGCCGCTGTCCAATCTCGACGCCAAGCTGCGCATGGAAATGCGCACCGAGCTGAAGCGCCTGCACCAGATGCTGCGCACCACGGTGGTCTACGTCACCCATGACCAGATCGAGGCGATGACGCTCGCCACCCGCATCGCGGTGATGCGCAACGGCCAGATCGAGCAGCTTGCCACGCCGGCCGAAATCTACGAGCGCCCGTCGACCCTCTATGTCGCCGGCTTCGTCGGCTCGCCCTCGATGAACATGCTGGACGCGCGGATTGCCGATGGCGTCGCGCGCATCGACGGCTCGGACGTGACCATCTCGCTCCCCGGCGAAACCACCGCCAAGGCGAAGCCCGACCAGAAGCTGGTGCTGGGCATCCGCCCCGAAAACCTGCGCCTGGCCTCGGATGGCGAAGGCCCGGTGCTTGAGCCAGTGCTTGAGGCAGATGTCGACGTGGTGGAACTGACCGGCCCGGAACTCGTCGTCAGTGCCATGGTTGGCGCGCAGCGCATCACCGCCAGCCTGCCGCCGAAATCCGACATCCAGGCCGGCACGCGCTGCCGCTTCGCCCTCGACGCCGCCGCCCTGCACGTCTTCGACAAGGAATCGGAAAAGCGGCTGTAGCCGAAGAAGGTCGGGCGCGGGCTAAAGCCGGAGATGCTCCGACCGGCCAGGGCCCCCATCCCGCCACGTTTATATGTAGCTCCAAATTTCCGCCGGCCCTTGCTCTTGGGCTGACTTCCCCCATCCCCGTCGTCCTCGGGCCCTGAGCGAGCGATAGCGAGGCGAGGGGTTCCGGGGATCCATGCCTCAACCGTCCGGCTGCGCGCGACCCATGGGGGTGAGACGCCATCGCGAAGGTGATAGTCTGAACCGAGTTGCCGGTGGAGCGGCCGAGGCATGGGTCCCCGGAACCTCCGCACGTCGCTCCGCTCGTGCTTCGGCCCGAGGATGACAAAGTTTGGGCTGCCGCGTTCCGGCTGTGGCGCTCGATATCCCGTCGGCCTTCGCCCTGGCGCTGCCCCTTTGGAGGGTTAGGGATGGATGTAGAAAAGGTACAGGCACCTCACCCGTTCGTCCGCACGCTTTCGCCCGGCATCCAGAACCAGCGCAGTTCCTCCGCCTCGCGGCTCAAACCGCTTTGGGCTTCCGGTTTCCGGCCGGCGGCGCTGTCGGCGAGGTCTTCGGCAAGCTGCAGGCATGTGGCGAAATCCGGCGTGTCGGCGTGACGCTCCGGTGAAGCGGCCTCGTTCCAGATATCGGCCAGATCGGTCAGCGATGCCGGCCGGCTGGATGCATCGGCCATGCGCCACACGCCGGCCCGTGCGTCCACATGATAGAGCGGCAGGAAATCCGCGCCACGGCGGGCGACGAAGCGCACGGCCGCGACGATGTAGTCCACCGTTTCCTCGCTGAAGAAATAGTTGAAGCCTAGCCGCACCCAGCCGGGGCGCAGCAGGCTTTCGCCTCCAGCCACCAGCGCCTCGTGCCGAGCCGCCTGCCCCGCCGGAATGGCGAGCAGGTCATGCGCATAAGGCCCGGCGCAGGAACAGCCGGCGCGCGCCTGGATGCCGAACAGGTCGTTGAGCAGGGCGGTGACGAAACCGTGATGCAGGGTCTTGCCGCCGGCCCGGATGTTGAAGGCGAAGATGCCGACGCGGCTTGCCGTCGGCGAACCCAGAACCTCGATCGCCGGCTCGGCCAGAAACGCCTGCGTGGCCCTGGCGACGATGGCGCCCTCGCGCCGCTCGATCTCTTCGGCGCCCACGCTCGATTTCAGCTCCAGCGCGATGCCGGCGCGGATGTCGGCGACGATGTTGGGCGTGCCCGCCTCCTCGCGCCGCTCCGCATCGGCGACGAAAACGTGATGGTCCGCAGTGACGTAGGCGACCGTGCCGCCGCCTGCCACGGACGGCACCTTGCCGCACAGCAGGGCGCGATCGGCAACCAGCAGGCCCGAGGCCCCCGGCCCGCCGATGAATTTGTGCGGCGAGAGGAACACCGCGTCGATATGGTCGCCCGCGCCCGGCGCGCTTTCGGCCATGTCGATCGCCATATAGGGGGCGCCGGCAGCGAAATCGCAGAAGAACAGGGCGCCGTGCCGGTGCAGAAACGCGGCCAGCCTGCGCAGGTCGGTCTTGATGCCGGTGACGTTGGAGGCGGCCGAGAATGCGCCGATCTTTCTGGCGCGGCCCGCATGCCTGGCCAGCAGCAGTTCCAGCGTGTCAAAGCAAATCTGCCCCTCCGCATCGAGCGGCACGCGCTCGACATCGACCAGCGCCTCGCGCCATTGCAGATCGTTGGAGTGATGTTCGTAGGGACCGACGAAGACGACCGGCCGCTCGGCATCGGCCTTCCCGCGCAGATGCGCCGGCGCGTAGAGCCCCATGGCGCGGATCAGCTTGTCGATGGCGCCCGTTGCACCCGAGCCGGTAAAGATCACGGCATGCCGCTCGCCCGCCCCCACCGCGCGCCTGGCGGCCGCGCGCGCCATCTCGCGCAGCCGCGTGGTCTCGCGGCCGGTGAAGGAGGTTTCGGTGTGGGTATTGCCGTAGAAGGGCAGGACCTGCTCGCTTACCGCCGCCTCGACAAAGGTCAGCGCGCGGCCCGAGGCGACATAGTCGGCATAGACCAGCGGACGCGGCCCGAACGGGCCGTCTATCGTCATCCCCTCCCCCACCACGCTTTGCCTTATCTTCTCCACCAGCCCGTCACGCGACAACGCCGAGGGGCAATTCGGTCGAGTATTTGATCTGTTCCATGGAGAAGCAGGACGTGACATCGCTCAGTTCGATCTCGTCGATGAAGTTCTTGTAAAAGGTATCGTAAGCGGCATTGTTTTTGGTGATGACCTTGAGCAGGTAGTCGTATTCGCCCGCCAGCCGGTTCACCTCCACGATCTCCGGAAACTTGCCGACCGCCGTGCTGAAACGCTCCAGCCAGCTCCTGTTGTGCTGGTTGGTGCGGATCATCACGAAGACCGTCAGTTCGAGCCCGACGCGTTCCTGGTTCAGGAGCGTCACCCGCCCGTCGATGAACCCTTCGCGCTCTAGCCGCTGCAGCCGCCGCCAGCACGGCGTCGGCGAAAGGCTGACCCGCTCGGCGATGGCTGATACGGACAAGCTAGCATCCTTCTGGATTTCGGAAAGAATCTTTTTATCGAAGTCGTCAATTTGCAATGTTCGTCTCCATTATATGAAATTATGAGGATGAACATTTCTACACCACTTCGATTTTGGCGAAAACGGAAATGACCCGTCTACTGCTCGCCTCGTTCCATGCGGCGAAGCATCGCCTTTTGTCCGAATCGCCAGCCATTGCGCGGTTGGTTCCTTCCGGGAGGTGAATGCGACGCCGGTCGGAAGCGCAGGCCGACACCAGCCAGTGTTCAGCGCCCCGGCAAGGAAGATGGCCCCGGCCATCTGCGGTCGAAGCACCGTGCCTGTTTGTAGAAGGCGCTCGGCGGGAGTCCGAAATGCTTGCGGAACATGGCCGTGAATGCCTCGAAAGGCTGGCGCCGCCGCCGCGATCGTCCGGCATGGAGGACATGGCGGAAGGCTATCTCTGGATGGCGGAGGAAAGCCGCCTCAAGCCGGTCCATCGCATCGCCCGCATAAATCTCGACCTGTTGAAGAGGTTGGAGGCGCAACGCGAGGCGCTGGTCGCGAACACGCGCCTTCGCACGCGGCCGCCCGGTCAACAATGCACTGCTCTGGGGCGCACGGGGCACGGGCAAATCCTCGCTGGTGAGGGGGTGCACGCCCTGGTCAACCGGGAGCGGCCAGCCGGCGCGGCTTCCATCGGCCTCGTGGAAGTTCAGCGCGAGGATAGAACTGCGCAGGCAGGCGCTGGAATGGTCCATGCAACGCGGCTCGCGTTCGGGGCACACCGCATGGCAGTTCATCCAGAGCCTTTCCGAAGGTTGCAGGAACTGAAGCTTCGCCGTCGAAGCACTTCCAAAAAAACGGGTGGCATCGCACATTGCGACGCCACCCGTTCGTTCGACCGCCGGTGAAAGACTAGGCAGCCGGCTCGATTGCGCCGACTGCGCTGTCAGGCCTCAATCCAGACGCGGGATGCTATATAGCCATTCGACAGGTCGTTGCCGACGTCGTGGACATAGCCCTTGAGCTTGCCCGTCGCGGCATTGAGGTTGTTGTTGAAGACGGGGATGATCGACCCGCCTTCGTCGCGCACCATCACCGCCGCGGCGTGATAGAGTTCCTTGCGCTTGTTCTCGTCGCTTTCGACACGGGCTTCCTTGATCAGCTTGTCGAAGTCGGGACGCTTGAAATTCGTCTCATTCGACGGCGAGTCGGAAATGTGCTCGGTGGAGTACATCAGGTCTTGCGACAGGCGGCTGCCAAAATAGGACAGGCAGAACGGCGCCACGCGCCAGACATTCGTCCAGTAGCCGTCGGCCGGCTCCCGCTTCACGTCTATCTGGATGCCGGCCTTCCTGGCGCTTTCCTGAAACAGCAGCGCGGCATCGACGGCACCGGGGAAAGTTCCCTCGGATGTCCTCAGCACGATCGGACCGTCATGCCCCGACTTCTTGAAGTGGAACGCGGCCTTGTCGGGATCGTAGGCGCGCTGCTCGATGTTGGCGGGGAAATAAGGATAGGTCGCGTTGATCGGAAAGTCGTTGCCGATCGTGCCATAGCCGCCGAGAACCTTGTCGAGGATGGCCTGACGGTCGATGGCGTATTTCAGGGCAAGGCGCAGGTCGTTGTTGTCGAAGGGCGCCTTGTCGCACATCATCGGAAGCGTGTAGTGGCCGCGGCTCGGCGTGTTGAGGATCTGCAACCCCGGCGCCCGCTTGAGCAGCGGCACGGTCTTGGCGCTCACCGCATTGATGAAGTGCACGCGCCCCGCCGAAATCGCGGCTATGCGGGCGGTCACGTCATTCATGACGATGATCTCGAAGCTGTCGACATAGCCACGGTCACGCCAGTCCTTGGGGTTCTTCTCGAAGAGCGCTCTGACGCCCGGCTCGAAGCTGACCAGCTTGTAGGGGCCGGTGCCGATGCCTTCGGCCGGATTGTCGTAGCCGCCATTCGGCTGGATCACCAGATGATAGGCCGTGAAGATCAGTGGCAGGTCGACATTGCTCTCCGCAAGCTTGACCACCAGTTCGTTGCCATGCCCCTCGATCGACGCGATGCTCTTCAGGAAGCCGAGCGCGCCCGAGCGCGATTTGTCGTCGCTGTGCCGCTGAAGCGTTTTGACGACATCGTCGATCGTGAGCTTCTTGCCGTTATGGAATTCAACGTCGTTGCGGATCCTGAATGTCCAGGTTCTGGCATTGTCGGATGATTCCCAGCTTTCGGCGAGCGAGGGGATCGGCATGCCGGTGACCGGGTCGCTCACCACCAGATGGTCGCCGAAACTGCGCGAAAGGCAGAAGGCGAAGGCGCTGATATATGTTGCCGGGTCGAGCGAGTCCGTCGTGGCACCGCCATCGAGCCCGATCTTGAGATGGCCACCCTTCACCGGCGTGCCGGTCTGTTCCGTCTGCGCCCGCGCGCTTCCCAGGCCGGCCATCAGTAGACCCGCGCCTATGGAACCCCTGAGGAATTCACGGCGGCTTGCCGCGATATCCATACCCAACAAAGTCTGCACTGATTTCATCATAGTCCACCCTCTTGCATTTCACGGCACCGGCCGAGTAGGTCGCGCCGAACCGTAGTCCGTCGGATATCGCCGGCTAAGGCCGGCTGTTTCCAAATTTCCCTTGCAAGGCGAAGAAAATTCCCGCCCAAATCGGACATGAAGCCTGAAAGCGTGTCCCACACCAGCGCGTCGGCGGAGAACTTGCGGACGTGCCCGCTGTCCTGGCCATGCATCTCTATCTTCCCGAAATCCCAGCGTGTCTTGTCCTCACGCATTGCCACGAACTCTCTTTACGCTCGCCGCGGAATTGATCATCCAGTCGACGACGAGATTGACCGAGATGACGAGGAACGCGATCGCCGCGCCGGGAATGAGCGATGCCGAGACGCCGAAGATGATGCCATCCTTGTTGTCCTTGACCATGCCGCCCCAGTCGGCGACCGGCGGCTGTATGCCGAGCCCGAGGAAGGAAAGCGTGGAGAGGAACAGGATCGAGAACGCAAAGCGCAACCCGAATTCGCCGAGCAGCGGCGCAAGCGTATTCGGCAGGATTTCACGGAAGATGATCCAGAGCTTCCCCTCCCCGCGCAGCCTGGCCACCTCGACATAGTCCATGACGCTGACATCGAGCGCGACCGCCCTGCCGATGCGGTAGACGCGCGTGGAATCGATGATCGCCATGACGGCGATCAATATCCAGATGTTCTGGGGCAGCACCGCAAGCACCACCAGTGCAAGGATGAGTGCGGGAATGGACATCAGCAGGTCGTTCAGCCGCGACAGCACCTGATCTATGGCACCGCCACCGACAACGGCGGTGAAGCTCAGCACCAGTCCAATGGAGAAGGACAACAGGGTTGCGGCCAGGGCCACGAGAAGCGTGGCGCGCGCGCCATAGATCAGCCGGGACAGCACGTCGCGGCCGAGGCTGTCGGTGCCCAGCAGGAAATCCCCGCCCATCGGCGCCCATACATCGCCGACGATGGCACTCTCGCCATAGGGCGCGATCAGCGGCGCGAATAGGGCGCAGGCAAGAACGAGCAATATGCCGGCTGTGCCGATCCATGCGCTGATTGGCATCGATCTCCACCTCATCGCGGATGCCTCAAACGCGGATTGGCGAGAATGGCGATGATGTCAGCAAGCATGTTCAGCACGATATATAAGGCAGCGAAAATCAGGCCGCAGCCCTGGACAACGGGCATGTCGCGCATCGTCACGGCATCCACCATATACTGACCGATGCCGGGATAGACGAAGACGACCTCCACCACGACCACGCCCACGACAAGCGCCGCGAGGTTGAGCGCAATGACCGTGACGACCGGCGCAACGGCATTGGGCGCCGCATGTTCGGCAATGATGCGCAACGCCGACAGCCCCTTGAGCTCGGCGGTTTCCACATAGGGAGAGGACATCACGTTCAGGATGGCAGAGCGGGTCATGCGCATCATATGCGCAAGCACCACCACGACGAGCGTCGTGACCGGCAGGACGATCGCAGAAAGGCGCTCACCCAGGCTCATGCCGTCATAAACCGTAGCCGGAAACTCGCTGATGCCGAGCTGAACGGTGAAGAACTGGATCAGCAGGTAGCCGATGAAGAATTCCGGCAGGGAAATCGCGGCCAGCGACAGGATGCTGATGACCTTGTCGGGCACCTTGTTGCGATAGAGAACCGCGATCATGCCGAGGCCCAGCGCAAGCGGTATCGCGATGGCGGCGGAGACGCCGGCAAGCAGCAGCGAATTGCCCAGTCGCTTCCATATCTGCTCGCCCACCGAATTGCGGTTCGACCACGACGTGCCGAAATCACCCTGGACGATACCGCCCAGCCAACTCAGGTAACGTTCGGCAATAGGACGGTCGAGACCGAGTTCCTCACGAATGTTGGCGACCGCTTGCGGCGTCGCCTCTTGTCCCAAATATGTCGAGGCAAAATCCCCGGGCAGTGCTTCCACGCCGCCGAATATCAGAAGCGACGCCGCAAAGAGCAGGGCGAAGCCCAGTAGAACGCGGCGCAAAATCAGCCCGCCGAGCGATTTGCCCGGCAATACTTTTTTGACCGCCATCGCCGCCAGCCGGCGCGCGCCGCCGGGAGGAACATCTCCTCCATCCGATACGTTCGCTTCGCGCATCGGAACCGTGCGATTATGCACGCTGCACCTGGGAGAAGGGGCTTTTCGATGCTTCGCCGGACCATGAGGGAAGAGCGGCTTCAACATCCGCATCGGTGGGATAGGCATCGCGCTCGAACCGCTCCAGGCGGAACCGCGCCGTATCGATGAGCGGCGTCTCGCCAAGCATCAGCTCGGAAGCGAGCCGGCCGAGGCCGGGGCCGTGGCTGACGCCACTCTCATTGTCGCCGCCCGCCACCACGACGTTCGTCGTGCCCGGAACATGGCCTATCAGCAAGCCGCGATCCGGCGTGTAGCAGGGAACACCCTGTGCCCAACTCGCCACCGCCGAACCGCGAAGCGGCGGGAAGACTTCCTGAAGCCGACCGAGATCCTCGTCATTCATCGCTTGCATGAGGTCGGCCTTGTGCGGCTGGCCGGGCGCGATCCAGTCATCGTCAAGCGTATGGTAGGAGTGGTAGTGACCGCCCGTGCCCCACATGATCGCGCCAAAGGTTTCGCGCAGCCACAGGCGTAGCTCGCGGCACTGGACGGTTGGAATCGTCGAGGGAAGGCCGCGTCCGTCAGTGACGATGCGGGTCGCCAGAACCCTGAGCAGCGGAAGCCGCCAGCCGAGATCGCCAAGCAACTCGTTGCTCCAGGCGCCGGCGGCAATGACCACGCCATCGGCTTGGATCTCACCCTTGTCCGTTTCGATCTTCACATGGCTGCCGGCATCGTGGATGCCCGTGACCTTGGTGCCATTGCGGAACATACCTCCCAGCTTGACGATCTCGCGCACCAGTACGCCGGTCGCCATCCTGGTGTCGAGCTGGATGCCAAGCGGGTTGTACGCGCCGGAATGGACCTTCGCCGGGTCGATCAGACCCTGCATCTTCTCGCCGATCTGCGCGGCATTCAGGTCCTGCATCTCCGCCGGCGCGTAGGGTGAGTCCAGAACCGGACGCACGAAGGTCTCGCGCCCCTCTTCGGTCAACGCCATGATCAGCGTGCCGTTGGGGCGATAGCCGATGTCCTCGCCGAACTCGGACAATGCCTTGTAGAAATCCAGGCCGTATTGCTGGAGCACCCGCCCCTCTTCGCCGAGCGGGATCATGCCGGCCGACCAGTGCGACACGAAACCGGCGCCCGCCCCGGTGGTGGCGCCCGCGGGCTCGCGCGCTTCCACGACAGTCACCCGGCCGGCGCCCGACTTCAGAAGGTGAAATGCGGCGCAACAGCCGATGATGCCGCCGCCGATGACGACGACATGTTTGTTCGCCGCACCTGCTTCGCCGCGCTTTCCATTCATGCTCATGATTTTTCCTCCCTTGGCCACGGTCTTTCCCTAGGCGGCCGGATGCACATATTTGTCGAGCCACCACAGGATGCGGGCGGCACTGTCGAGATATTCCGGATAGCTGCGGACGCTGTGTCCGGCATTCGGGTAGATGACGAGCTCTGCCGGCGCTCCCGAGCGGATGGCCGCGAAATAGCACTCCTCCGCCTGCCCGACCGGGGTGCTTCTGTCGATCGCACCAGCCATGACGAGTGTGGGCACCGGCGCCTTCTGCCTGTAGAAGGCAGGGCTGCGCGAGAAATAGGCGCCGCCCGCTACCCAGGGTGACGCAGCCAGCATGATCTCGTCGAACTCCGGTATCTGGGTGGTGCGGTGCTGGCTGTACCAGTCGCCGACCGGTGAGATCGGTATGGCGGCGGCGAAGCGGTCGCTTTGCGACGGCAGCCATGCGGACATGAAGCCGCCATAGCTGGTGCCGGTGACGGCGATGCGCGCATTGTCCGCCCAGCCTCTCGCGACCAGGGCATCGACGCCGCTGATGATATCCAGCATGTCATCGCCTCCCATATCGCCCCTCACTGCCCGCGCGAAGGCATCGCCCCTGCCGGTGCTGCCCCGGGGGTTCGGGAAGAAGACCGTCCAGCCGCGACGGACCAGAATGGGAACGGCCCGCGTCCTGACCACCCAGCGGTTGCGGTGCGCCGAGATCGGGCCGCCATGAACATCCACGAGTAGCGGCGTCGGCCCTTCTACGCCTTGCGGTCGCACGACCCAGCCCTGGATTTCCTGACCATCCGGCGCTGTCCAGGCAAATGGCTCGATCGCACCGCAATCCGCCATGGCCTCTTCCGCGTTCGGCGCGGCAAAGGAGGCAATCTGGCGCGCCACGCCGGAGGCGGCCTCGACGAGGAACGGCGCGCATGAATAGGCTTCGGCCACGAACAGGCAGCCACCCTCGCCAATGGGATATGAGGTGGGCACCCATTCTCCGTTGCTGAGATCGCTGGATGCCCAGCTCTCAGTTGTCGTCGACCGCGCAAGGTCGTAGTCGCCGGTAACCGTTTCGCTGCCACGCAAGCCGGCGAAATGAACGACCGTCGGGGAGCGCCATTCAATCGACGTCACATCGACGCCGTGTGTGTCCAGCGTTTCTATCGAGCCGTTGCGGCGATCGAGCAAGGACAAGCGGCCAAAGACGATGCCACGATCGCTGCAGAAGGCACTGATGAAGGCGACGCTGCCGCCATCCGGTGCACCGCGCACGCAACCGATCTGGTCGGCCGGAATATGGGCTGTCGTGGCCAAGCCCGAACTGGCATCCACCAGCGTGAGCCGCGCCGCATACCAGCTTCCCTCATTGTGATGATCACTGGCGATCGCGGCGATCGCATCCCCGCCGCACCAGCTTGCTTCCCAGACGTTCAGCGGCGGCGCGGTGAGATGTTGCAGGGTCCCCTCGCCGTCCCACGTCCATATGGTGCGATAGAGGTCGCTGCCCTCGTCGGAACGAACCTGCGGAAGCCATCCCGGCCCTTCGGAGCCTGACTTCTGTGTGTATCCGCCATGGATGCCGGCGAGGTCGGCACCCGTTCCGGCAACCACGAGCAACAATTTCGAACAGTCCGGCGACCAGTCCATTTGCTCGATGCGCCCCGGCACTGCCTGCACCGCCGCGCATCGGCCATCAGCCCGGATCTCTATGCGATCGACACCTGCATCGTCGCCAGCGCAGGCAACGGCCAGCTTCCGTCCGTCCGCAGAAAGCCGGATCTGTCGCGTCTCCCGATCATTCAGTCTCTCGACGGCGCCGCCGTCGCGCGGAACGCGGCAAAGCCTGCCGCTGATGCCATCTTCGAAGGATTTCGCAAAACTCTGCCCGATGAAATGAAGATATGGCGCGCTTTCATGGCCGCACAGCATCCGGCCGCCGTGGATATGTCCACCCGGAGCCAGCAACGCATCATGGAATGCCCATATCGCCGCGAACTCGGACGACGAACGAAAATCGCGCTCCATCGGACCCTCTCCCCAAAGGACCAACTCGACACACAGCCGCAGGACCAACGCAGTTGATGCGTCGGAGGTTTTCCTGCCCTGCTGGAGCTGGCGCCAAGGTAAGCGGCAACATTACAGACAACGTAGCCACTGTCTAGACAGAGATGTACACTGGAGCGGAATAATGCGGAACAGTATTGCGGAACGCATGGATTCAGGCTTGTCCATTAGCCGAAATGTCCAGTGCCAATGGCCGGAGCTTGCCCGTATAAGGAAGAAAACAATCGGGGGATTGATGCCGAAATCCGTACATACAGCCATCGGCTTCGAACATGGGCCGGCTGTCGGGGCCGCCAGCGAAGGCGCGGCAAGAACAAGCAAGAACGACTGGCTCAAGCTGGCGATCCGGACGCTGATCGATGACGGAATCGACCAGGTGAAGATCCAGGTCATGGCGAAGAAGCTGAATGTCTCGCGCTCGAGCTTCTACTGGTTCTTCAAGAGCCTTCAGGACCTGCACGACCAGTTGTTGCAGAATTGGCTGCGCAACAACACCGACCCGGTGGTCGAGCACGCCATGCGGCCGGCGCCCAACATCAACCGCGCCATCCTGAACGTCTTCCAATGCTGGATTGATGACAGGCTGTTCGACCCGAAGCTGGATATCGCCGTAAGAATCTGGGCACGTCGCGATCCTTCGATCCGCGCCGTGATCGATGAGGCGGACAGGCGGCGCGTCGAGGCGCTGACGGCGATGTATCGCCGCTACGGCTATGACGAGGAAAACGCGTTCATCCGCGCCCGCGTGCTCTATTTCATGCAGATCGGCCACTACACGCTCGACCTGGACGAGGCGCTCGACATCCGGGTCTCGCACGTGCCGGCCTATCTGCTCGCCTTCAGCGGTCAGGAGCCGGGGCCGGAGGATATCGCCGCGTTCGATGAGTTCATCGCCCGCTTCACCGCCCGCGAAGGCGAAGCGAAAGCCTGATCAGGCCTTTGCAGCGGCGGCGATGTTCCTGGCCGCCGTTTCCATCCACGTCCAGAGATAGATCGCAAGCGCGCGGTCGACATGGATACGCAATCTGTCGCCATGGCGGTAGACCACCGCGTTTGCGCCCGCAAAGGAAAGCGCCGCCGACGCACTGCCGGCGCGTGGGTCGAGCGTGGTCGCCCGCGCGATCAGCTCGGCGGTCGCGGGGCCTTCGGCCTCAAAGACCTGCAGCCCGGCGCTGACGACGGTCACGCCGAAACCCGCCTCATGCCAACCCGGCTCGATGGCAAGCGGATCGGCCAACACGACCAGCATCCGGTCGCGCGCGACCTGCGCCGCATAGCGCTCGCCCTCGGCCTTGCCGAACGCGCCCACGCCCTTGGCCGAAACGCCCGACGCCTTGCTCCAGGCGTCGAGATCCCCGCTGACGAGATATTGGCTGAGGCCCGCCAGCGGGCGGATGGCAAGGCCGGGAAACTCGATGGCAACCGTCTGCCAGTCCGGCACGACCGCCCATTTTTCCGCAAGGTTACGCATTGAGCCGCTCTCCTGAAGGGTCGAAGGCGCAGGGGCCGGTGATCGTCGCGTGCCGAAGCATGCCGAGATGCTGGAGGTCGATGGTTTCGCCGTGACGCGAGGCACCGCGCTCGATCAGCGCGAGCGCGATCGGCCGCCCGAGTGTGGGGCTGTGGTAGCTGGAGGTCACAAAACCCTGGCTCCTCAGCTTGCCTCCGCTCTTGGCGATGGCGTGGGCGCCGGTCGCCAGAGGCGGCTCACCTTCGGCGACAGTAAGGCCGACGAACTGAAGGCGGCTGTCCTGCATGGCCACATCCGTGAACAGCGAGCGGCGGCCGACATATTCGTTCTTGCGCTTGGCGCGCGGCCCGTCGACGCCGAGGTCGTGCGGCAAGGTGGTGCCGTCGGTGTCCTTGCCGATGACGATGTAGCCCTTCTCGGCACGCAGGATCATCAGCGCCTCGAGGCCGATGGTCACCGCGTCGAGCGACTTGCCGGCTTCCTGCATGCGCGTCCAGAGCGGCTCGGCCCGGTCGGCGCGGATCGACACTTCATAGCTGCGGTCGCCGGTGAAGCTGACGCGCGCGATGCGCACGGCATCTCCGCCGAACCTGCCCTCGCCTATCGCCATGTGCGGCAGCTCGGCGTCGTCGAGCGATAGGCCGAGATCGAGCGCTTCGAGCAGCTTCTTCGAGTTCGGACCCGAGACGGTCAGCGTCGCCATTTCGGAGGTGGCGTTGTGGATGTAGACCGCGCCGCGCCCGAAACGATCCTGCCGCCATTCCTCCAGCCGCGCATGCACCGAAGCCACATGCGAGGTGGAGCAGGAGACGATGAAGCGATTCTCGTCCAGCCGCACCAGAATGCCGTCGTCGAAGACGACGCCATTCTCCGACAGCATGAAGCCGTAGCGGCAGCGGCCGGGCTTCAGCGTCGACATGGTGTTGTAATAGATGAAGTCGACGAACTCGGCCGCCTTCGGCCCCATCACCTCGATCTTGCCGAGCGTCGAGCCGTCGAACAGCGCCACAGACTGGCGCGCGCGCCGCGCCTCGTCCTGGATCGTGCGGTCGGCATCAGCGCCTGCCCCGCCATAATGGGCCGGGCGCAGCCAGCCGCCATATTCCTGGAAGACGGCGCCATTCGCCCGATGCACATTCTCCAGCGGCAGACGGCGCACCGGCGACATCAGCTCGCCGCCGAGCGTGCCGGCAAAGCTCGCCAGCGGCACGGGCGTAAACGGCGGGCGATAGGTGGTGGTGCCGACCTCCGGCACCGAGCGGCCGGTGATGTTCGCCATCAAGGCGAGACCGGCAAGGTTCGAGGTCTTGCCCTGGTCGGTCGCCATGCCGAGCGTGGTGTAGCGCTTGAGATGCTCGACGGAGACGAAGTTTTCGCGCGCGGCGAGCTCCACGTCCTTTGCCGTCACGTCGTTCTGGTAGTCGATCCAGACGCGGCCCTTCGCGCCGGGGATCGGCCATGCGGCCAAAACGCCGCCGGTCGCTTCCGCGCCGGTGCTGCGTGGCGTTGCAGCCTTCGTCTCGCCGAGAGCCGACATCGCCTTCGTGGCGCTGGCGAAGACTTCGGACAGCGAAACCGCGCCGTTCAGCGCGCCCGCGACTGCAATACCCTCGACCGGATCGCCCGGCAGGAAGGCAGCGCGCGCCTCGTCCCAGGCGAGCTTGCCGCGTGCTTGGCAGAACAAATGCACGGTCGGCGTCCAGCCGCCGGAAACCACGACGCTGTCGGCGGCAAGCGACGTGCCGTCATCGAGCGTCACACCCTCCACGTGCATGCCGCCGCGCGCTGACACAAGCACACGGCCGGCAAGCAGCTTCACGCCCGACGGCGCGGCCGGCAGTGCATCCTTGCGCATCTCGACGAGAGTGATATCCGCGCCCGCCTTGGCCAGCGCGCCAGCGACCTCGTAGGCGCTGTCATTGTTGGTCGCGACCACGATGCGGCGGCCGACGAGAACGGCGTAGCGGCGCAGATAGGCAAGCGCTGCATCCGCCGACATGATGCCTGGCAGGTCGTTGTTGGCGAAGGGCAGCGGCCGCTCGATGGCGCCGGTGGCCAGAACGATCTGGCGCGGTCTCACCCGCCACAGAGTGTCGGGCCGGCCGTCGTGATGACGCTGGTTCAGCGCGATCAGATTGTGGTCATAGATACCAAAGGCGGTGGTCGAGGACAGGACCAGATGGCCCGCACGTTCAAGCTCCGCAACCGTCGCATCGATCCACTCAGCCGCCGGCTTGCCGTCGATCTCGGCGTCGCGGTGGAGCAGCGATCCGCCAGGCACGGGCTGGTCGTCCACCAGCATGACGGATTTGCCTGCGCCGGCAGCGAGCTTTGCCGCGGCGAGGCCAGCCGGGCCGGCGCCTACCACCAGCACGTCGCAATGCCGGTTGATCTGGTCGGCCGGTCCTGACGACTTCCAGTCCGGATCGACCTTGCCCAGCCCCGCCACGGCGCGAATGCGGGGCTCGAACAGGTGCCAGTCCGGCCACATGAAGGTCTTGTAGTAGAAGGCGGCCGGAATGAAGCGCGAAAAACGGTCGATGAAGGCGTTGCGATCCGCAGCGGCATTGGGCGTGGCATTGACGCTTTTCGCAACCAGCCCCGCGCGCGCCGGCTCGGTGGTGGCACGCGTATTGGGCGTGGCGCGCACACCGCCGCCGACGTCCACCAGCGCGTTCGGCTCCTCGACGCCGGCACCCCAGATGCCGCGCGGCCGGTGATATTTGAAGCTTCGGCCCACCACAGCCACGTCCGCAGCCAGCAGCGCCGAGGCGATGGTATCGCCCTCAAAACCCTGGACGGTGCGCCCGTCGAAGCTGAAAGAGATCTGCCGGGAGCGGTTGATGGCGCTGCCGCCGGAAGAAAGACGCGAGGCGGTCATCAGGCATGCTCCGCGCTGTCGAGCGCAATCGACGTCTCGACCTTGTGGTTGACGGTGTCACGCTCCATCACGAAAAACTCGCCGCAATTCATGTGAACCCAAATTTCGCGCGTCGCGCCCTTCGGGTTGTCACGCATATAGAGGTAACTGGCCCAGCGGTCGGCCGTCACCTCAGTGCCGTCGGGCCGCAGATTGCCGGCTTCGCCGCCATAGTGGAACTCGGTCTCGTCGCGCGGACCGCAGAAGGGGCAGGAAAAGAGCTGCATGGTTTGGGTCCTAATGCGCGATGCCGGAGCCGGCCGCCTCGTCGAGCAACCGCCCAGAGGCGAAGCGGTCGAGGTCGAAGGGACGGCTGATGTCGTGGTGCTTGCCGGTCGCCAGGAGATGCGCGAGCAGCGTGCCGCCGGCCGGGATGGCCTTGAAGCCGCCCGTGCCCCAGCCGCAGTTGATGAACAGGTTGGGCAACGGCGACTCGCCGATGATCGGCGAGGAATCCGGCACCACGTCCACGATGCCGGCCCACTGCCGCATCAGCTTTAGCTGGGCGAAGGTCGGGAACATCTCCAGCAGGCCCGCGATCACGCCTTCCAGAACCGGCAGGTTACCGCGCTGGCCATAGGAAGGAACGCGGTCGAGCGCGCCGCCGATGACGATCTCGCCCTTGTCCGACTGGCTGACATAGACGCCGGTGCCCGGCGAAAGCACGACCGTGTCGAGGATCGGCTTGACCGGCTCGGACACGCAGGCCTGCAGGGCATAGGAATTGACCGGCAGCCGGAAGCCGGCCTTGGCCGCGAGCACCGAGGAATGGCCGGCCACCGCCATGCCGATGCGGTCGGCACGGATCGTGCCGCGTGTGGTGTGCACGCCGCGGCAGCGCCCGCCCTCGATGATGAAATCCGTGATCTCGCAGTTCTGGATGATGTCGACACCGAGCCGGCTTGCGCCGCGCGCATAGCCCCAGGCCACCGCGTCGTGCCGCGCGGTACCCGCCCTGCCCTGCCAGCCGCCGCCGAGGATGGGGAAGCGGGCATCGGGCGCGAAATTCAGCATCGGCGCCACGCGGCGCACATCGTCCACCGAGAATATCTCGGCATCGATGCCGTTGATCTGCATGGCATTCACCGTCCGCGCGGTGATCTCCATCTCGTTGATGCTGTGCGCCAGAAACACCATGCCGCGCTGCGACAGCATGACGTTGTAGTTCAGTTCCTTCGACAGCCCCTCATAGAGCCGGTGCGCGAGATCGTAGATCGCCACGCTTTCCGGGTAATAATAGTTGGAGCGCACCACTGTGGTGTTGCGGCCGGTGTTGCCGCCGCCGATCCAGCCCTTTTCCAGCACGGCCACATTGGTGATGCCGTGGTTCCTGGCCAGGTAATAGGCCGTCGCCAGGCCGTGGCCGCCGCCGCCGATGACGATCGCGTCATAGGTCTTCTTCGGCTCGGGCGAGCGCCAGGCGGGCTCCCAGCCCTTCTGGCCGGCCAGACCTTCCTTGAACAAGGAAAGCGCGGAATAGCGATGGGTCATTCAATCATATCCCCGGAATGCGTCCTTTGCCCTGCCCTGATGACGTGGGTGGCCTAGCACCATATCGCGGCGCGGCGGCGCCGGAATCCGCCCGCGTCGGCCATCGTCTCGCTGGTGTGGAAATTCATCGTCACCCCTCCCCGGTTCGGCGAAAACTAGGGCTAATGGACACTAATGTCCAGATCGTTTCAGAACCTGTCCGGGCGGTCGCATCGCCGCCGCGCGTGACAGCTCACGACGCACTTGTCTCAGGAAGAAAGCACCGGCCGATATTGAAGTTCGGCGTTGCGGTCCTAAGCATCACAATATGCCTGCCTGATAGCGTTCATCTGTTTTCAGTTTCAACAGCCGGCATGTGCCGGAAGAGGAGAAGGGCCATGGCCAAAACTCAACCAGAACCCGTTCGGGACCCCGGGACCGACCGGCTTTTGACGCCGCAGAACTGTGTTCTCGCGCTGATCGACTATCAGCCGGAGCAGTATTCATCCGTGGTTTCGGCATCGCATGAAGACATCACGCTCAATGTCGTGGCCCTGTGCAAGCTGGCGGTCGCTTATAAGATACCAGTGGTGCTTTCGACGGTTGCCGTGGGCATGGGCGTCAACGAGGGCACCATACCCGCAATTCGGGAAGCCTTGCCGGGCGTCGGGGAAATCGATCGCACTGGCGTGAACGCGTGGGAGGACGCGGATTTCCGCAAGGCCGTGGAGAGCACGGGGCGGCGCAAGGTGGTGATCGGCGGTCTCTGGACGGAAGTGTGCCTGGCCTTTCCGGTGCTCGACATGCTGGCGGCGGGCTATGACGTCTACCCGGTCGCCGATGCCGTGGGCGGCATCTCGACCGTCGCGCATGACCGCGCCTTCGACCGCATGATCGCAGCCGGGGCAAAGCCGATAACGGCGATCTCGTTCGGCTGCGAGCTCATGCGCAATTGGGCCCGCAAGGATTCCGACAATCTGCGGCATGTCATGCGGTGGTATTTCCCCGAGTTCAGACGCTTGCGCGCAACCGAGCGCATGTGACCCGGACCCCTGACGGCTCATCTGATATCGAAGAGATGCCAGGTCTCGTTGATGCGGCGGATTTCGGTCGCTGCGCCGCAGTCGATCTCATTGACGCAGGCCGGCTCCTGGCGAAAGCGCCAGTAGTCGGCCAGGGACAGATTGGCGAACTGCAGCAGAAGGGCGCGATTGACGCTGTCATGCGCGACAACAGCAACGGTCTGGCCGGCATGCTCGCGAAGCAGTTCCCGCATCCCTTCCGCCGCCCTCGCCGCAAGGTCCTGCAGGCTGTCGCCACCGGGAAAGCGCACCAGATGCGGCGTCAGATGCCAGGCCTCGTAGAGATCGCGGCTGCTTTCGCGCACGTCGGCATGGGTCTTTCCGTTCCAGTCGCCATAATCGAGGTCGATGAAGTTCCGGCAAGTCGTGGCCGTCGCCCCTGTTGCGGCGGCAATGGCGGCGCCGGTCGCAACGCATCGCCGCAACGGGCTGGTGAAGATGGCATCAATGGGCCATTCGGCATGGATGCGCGATGCCGTGGCGGCGGCCTGCCGCTCGCCCAAGGGTGTCAGCGGCATGTCCGAGCGTCCGCGAAACCGCTCCGGCTGGATGCCGTCGACATGACCATGCCGCACCAGAATGAGCTTCATATCCCGCCTTTCCGGACAGGCCGCGCAATCACGGCCCGCGCATCCGCATCACATGAAGCGCGCCTGTTGGCCGACAACCGGAACCGACGACGCCCGCAAGCCATTGGCGAGACGGAAGTGTCCGCTCAGTCGAAAATGCCCTTGCTGTGCTTCTCCACATAGGCCGCGAGGCCCAGCGTATGGTCACGGGAGAGCTTTTCGGCCAGTTCCGTGTCGCGGCGCTCCAGCGCGTCGATAATGGCCAGATGGTCCTTTATGGACTGGGTGGCGCGATCGTCACGGCCGATGGTGATCTGCCGGATGCCGCGCACATGCAGCAGAATGTCCTCGGTCATGCTCTGCAGCACGCTCGATCCGGTCATCTCGATCAGCGTCTGGTGAAAGGCGAGGTTCGCCGCCGAGTATTCGCCGAGATAATCGGCAGGCTTGTGGCTGTCGTTGAACTCCTCGAACAGCTTGCGCAGGCGGGCGATTTCCTTGCCGCTGGCGTTCAGCGAGACCAGCCGGGCAGCCATGCCTTCCAGCGCCGCCCAGACCTGGATCATCTCGACGACCTCGCGCTTGGTCTTGCGCAGCACCATGACGCCCCGGCGCGGAATGGACTTCACGAAGCCCTGCTGCTCCAGCATGGCGATGGCTTCGCGGATCGGCGTGCGGCTGACGCCGAGCCTCTCGGCAAGCTGGCGTTCGTCCAGCCAGGTTTCCTCGGTGGTGCCGTAGATGTCCATGTTCGCGATCGCATGCTTGAGCGTCGCGTAGATGCGGGTCTTGAAGGTCGGCTCCGAAGCGAAAGGCTCCAGAACGAGCTCGGGAGTGGATACGTCCGCTATCGGCCAGCGCGTCTGAGTTCTTGAAGCCACGAGATGCGATCTCCGAATTCCTATGGAATAAGTAATGCCATTTATCGGTTCCTGTAGCATTTTCCAGCCAGAAAACGAAATCCCGCCGATGCTTCCGGAGATCGACGCAAGCCGAAGCCGCGGGTTGGAAGCCCTTTTTCCAGATTCCGCACGAGATTGCCTGGCTTCGCGTCCGATGGACGCATGGGCCGAGCGCCTGTTCAAGCCTGTCCCGATCCAGGTACCTCACCATGGCCCCGCCCTCGACACCTTTTGCCTCGCGGGAAGAGAAAACGCTGAGATCCGCCCCGTTCCAGCGCGAAAACAGGCAAATCGCAGCATCACCGACCGGTGTTTCCTCTTTCCGTCGGGAAAGGATGTCGAGGACGGGTTCGACAAAGGGGCTTGCCCCTTAACCGTTTGCCGCCATGCGCTGACCGCCGCGCAGATCGCCCAGCAGTTCCACGAGCGTGGTGCCAAGGCTGGCGGGCGTCGGCGCAACGCGAATGCCGGCAGCCTCCATGGCGGCAACCTTGTCCTCGGCGCCGCCCTTGCCGCCGGAGATGATGGCGCCGGCATGGCCCATGCGCCGGCCGGGCGGCGCGGTGCGGCCGGCCACGAAGCCGACTGTCGGCTTGGAGCGCCCGCGCCTGCCCTCGTCCGCCAGGAACCGCGCCGCCTCCTCCTCGGCCGAACCGCCGATTTCCCCGATCATGATGATCGATTCCGTCGCCGGGTCGGCGAGGAACAGCTCCAGCACGTCGATGAACTCGGTACCCTTGATGGGGTCCCCGCCAATGCCGACGGCGGTGGTCTGCCCGAGCCCCTGCTGCGAGGTCTGGAACACCGCCTCATAGGTCAGCGTGCCCGAGCGCGAGACGATGCCGACCGAGCCCTGCCGGAAGATCGAGCCCGGCATGATGCCGATCTTGCATTCGCCGGCGGTGATGATGCCGGGGCAATTGGGCCCCACCAGCCGCGATTTCGAGCCGGTCAGCGCCCGCTTGACGCGCGCCATGTCGAGCACCGGGATACCTTCGGTGATGCACACGATCAGCGGGATCTCGGCGTCGATCGCCTCGCAGATCGCGTCGGCCGCGCCGAACGGCGGCACATAGATCATCGAGGCGTCGGCATCGGTGGCCGCACGCGCCTCGGCCATGGTGTCGAAGACGGGCAGGCCGAGATGGATCGCCCCGCCCTTGCCCGGCGAAACGCCGCCGACAAGCCGCGTGCCGTAGGCAATCGCCTGCTCGCTGTGGAAGGTCGCGGTCTTGCCGGTGAAGCCCTGGCACAGGACGCGGGTGTTCCGATCGATCAGAATGGACATCAGTGGCTTCCTCCTACCGCCTTGACGATCTTGCGGGCGGCGTCATCGAGGTCGTCGGCGGCAATGACGTTGAGGCCGCTCTCGTCGATGATCTTCTTGCCCAGTTCCACATTGGTACCTTCCAGCCGCACCACCAGCGGCACCTTCAGGCCCACCTCCTTCACCGCCGCGATCACGCCCTCGGCAATGACGTCGCAGCGCATGATGCCGCCGAAGATGTTGACGAGGATGCCTTTCACATTCGGATCGGAGGTGATGATCTTGAAGGCCGCCGTGACCTTCTCGGCGGTCGCGCCGCCGCCGACATCGAGGAAGTTCGCCGGCTCCGCGCCGTAGAACTTGATGATGTCCATGGTGGCCATGGCCAGCCCCGCGCCATTGACCATGCAGCCGATGGAGCCATCGAGGGCGATATAGGAGAGGTCGTATTTCGACGCCTCGATCTCCTTGGCGTCCTCTTCGATCTCGTCGCGCAGGGCGGCGATGTCGGGATGGCGCGCCAGTGCGTTGGAATCGAAGCCCAGCTTGGCGTCGAGGCACTTCAGCTCACCGCCACGCGACACGATCAGCGGGTTGATCTCCAGCATCTCCATGTCCTTGGCGACGAAGGCGGCGTAGAGCTTCTCGGTCAGCGCGTGCGCCTGCCTGGCGAGGTCACCCGCGAGGCCCAGCGCCTGTGCCACCCTGCGGCCGTGATGAGGCATGATGCCGGTGGCGGGATCGACGGAGAAGGTGACGATCTTGTCGGGCGTATCGTGCGCTACCTGCTCGATATCCATGCCGCCTTCGGTGGAAACGACGAAGGAGACGCGGCTCGTCGCGCGGTCGATCAGCAGAGAGAGGTAGAACTCCTTCTCGATCTCCGACCCATCCTCGACATAGAGCCGGTTGACCTGCTTGCCGGCGGGACCGGTCTGCACCGTCACCAGCGTGTTGCCGAGCATCTCGGCCGCGTCGGCGCGGATGTCGACGAAGGACTTTGCAAGGCGCACGCCGCCCTTGGCGGTTTCCGGCAGTTCCTTGAACCTGCCCTTGCCGCGCCCGCCCGCATGGATCTGCGCCTTGACCACATAGACCGGGCCCGGCAGCTTGCCGGCGGCCTCCGCCGCCTCCTCGATGGTCATGGCCGGAAAGCCCCGCGGCACCGGCACGCCGAAGCCCCGCAGCACCTCCTTGGCTTGATATTCATGGATGTTCATCGGGAAATCCCCTCAAGGTTCAGACAGGTCCGGAATGGCCCCGGCGCGGCACGCGCCGGGTTCGCTATGCAGGAATGTGCGTTCCACTTCCGGCTTCAGAGAAGCCCGGCGCCGCGGGCCCATTTGTATTTGGCACCGAGCACCTCGACCGGCAGTTCGGTCGAATAGGCGTAGGCCGGAATGCCGTGCTGGTAGAGATATTCGGCAGCCTCCTCGACCTCCACGTCTCCGGCCAGCGAGGCGACCATGGGCTTCTCGATGCCCTTGGCGGCCATCTCTTCCTTTACCTCCACCATGAGCCTGGCAAACACCATCGGCGGCGTGACGATGGTGTGCCAGTAGCCGAGGATCAGCGAATGGATGCGGTCATCCTCGAGACCCAGACGCACCGTGTTCTTGTAGGTCTGGGGCGGCTCCCCGCCGGTGATGTCGACCGGATTTCCGGCCGCGCCGAAGGGCGGGATGAATTTGCGGAAGGCGGCATCCAGATCGTCCGGCATGGCCATCAGCTTCAGGCCGTTGTCGACGCAGGCATCCGACAGCAATACGCCCGAGCCGCCGGCGCCGGTGATGATGACGACATTCTCGCCCTTCGGTGTCGGCAGGACCGGCACGCCGCGCGCGAATTCCAGCAATTGCCGCAGCGAGCTGGCACGGATGACGCCGGACTGGCGGAACACGTCGTCGTAAATCCTGTCGTTGCCGGCCAGCGCCCCGGTGTGGGACGAAGCCGCCCTGGCGCCGGCGGATGTACGACCCGCCTTGAGCACGACGATGGGCTTCTTCTTCGACACCCGCCTCGCCGCCTCGGCGAAGGCGCGGCCGTCCTTCAGGTCCTCGCAATGCTGGGCGATGATGCTGGTGTTGTCGTCCTGCTCGAAGAAAGCGAGCAGGTCGTCCTCGTCGATATCGGACTTGTTGCCGAGGCCGACGATCGCGGAAACACCCATCCTTGCAGAGCGCGAGAAGCCGATGATGGCCATGCCGATGCCGCCCGACTGCGACGACAGCGCCGCCGAGCCCTTCACGTCATAGGCCGTGCAGAAGGTCGCGCACAGGTTGGCGGGCGTATAATAGAAGCCGTAGATGTTCGGCCCCATCAGGCGGATGCCATATTTCTGGCCGATCTCGACAATCTCGTCCTGCAGTTCCGGCGCGCCCGCCTCGGCGAAGCCGGAGGGGATGAGCACCGCGCCGGGAATCTTCTTTTCCCCGCACTCGGTGAGCGCGCCGGCCACGAATTTGGCGGGAATGGCGAAGATGGCGGTATCGATGTCGCCTTCCACGTCCTTGACGCTGCGATAGGCCTTGTAGCCGAGGATTTCGTCGGCCTTGGGGTGGATCGGATAGATTTCGCCCTTGTAGCCGCCGTTGATGAGATTCTTCATCACCGAGTTGCCGATCTTGCCATCTTCGGCGGAAGCGCCGATGACGGCCACGGCCCCGGGCCGCATGATGCGGTTCATGGCCTTGACGATGTCGTCCTGGCTGGGGCGCGGGCGCGGTGCGGGCTGGTCGTAGTCGACCACGATACGCACGTCCGCGGCGATGGCGCCGTCCTTCGTGGCGAAGACCGGGTTGAGGTCGAGTTCGACGATCTCGGGATAGTCGTTCACGAGGTTGGAAACGCGAACGATCATGTCGGCCAGCGCCTCGCGGTTGACCGGATCGCCGCCGCGCACGCCCTTCAGCATCTCGGCCGCCTGGATGCCGTCCAGCATCGAAAGCGCCTCGTCGCGTGTCACCGGGGCGAGGCGGAAGGTGATGTCCTTCAGCACTTCCACCAGCACGCCGCCGAGGCCGAAGGCGACCAGCTTGCCGAAGCTGGAGTCGGTGACGGCGCCGATGATGACTTCCTGGCCGCCGGCCAGCATCTGCTGCACCTGCACGCCGGTGATTTGGGCATCAGCCTTGTAGGCCCTGGCATTGGCGACGATCCTGTCATAGGCCGCCCTCGCCTCGTCTTCCGACTTCACGCCGACGATTACGCCACCGGCCTCGGTCTTGTGCAGGATGTCGGGCGAGACGATCTTCATGACCACCGGAAAGCCCATGCCGGAGGCGAGTTCGGCCGCCTGCCCGGCATTGGCGGCAACGCCTTCCTGCGGGACTGCGATGCCATAGGCGTCGCAGAGCAGCTTGCCTTCGGGCGCGGTCAGCGCCTGCCGGCCTTCCGCCTTGACCTTCTCCAGAATGCTTCGCACAGCGGTTTTCTCAAGCATGCTCTCCTCCTTGGCGGTATCGGGGGCGGTGTCGGGTTATCCGTTCGCGCCGGACCCCGCGTCAGCGCATTTTTCAATTTGGCATTTTGTATACCAGATTTACCACTGTCAAGTCCGCACCTCGGTCGGGCGCGCGGCTCATTCGGTTCGCCGAAGCGGGCCTGGTCAGTGACGATGGTCTTGCAGTTTCCGGTCCCGGAATCCCAGAGGGCAGCCGGGACCGGCAGGCAACGCCGCAATGGCGGCTTTCAGCCGGCAGCGCCCGAAAAGCGGCCGCATGTACCGGGCAAGTTCTTTCCGAAACCCGGGCCGGCGCACGCACCGCCGGCCCGGGCGGGGCCATCGGATCAGGCGGTCTGCAAGGCGGCGGATTCCGATCTGCGGATGATGCCCGCGCGCCAGGGTTTCAGCACCGCAATCGCCAGGAGGGCGGCGGCTGCGTTGAGAACCACGCCGATGATGAAGACGTTGTCCCAGTTGCCGCTTGCGGCGAGCGCCGTGCCGGAAGGCACCAGCAGTGCCGCCGTTCCCTTGGCCGTGTAGAGCAGGCCGGAATTGGTGGCCGCGTATTTGGAGCCGAACGTGTCCGTGCAGGTGGATGGGAAGAGCGAATAGATCTCGCCCCAGGCAAAGAACACGAGGCCGCTCAAGAGAACGAACATCGCCGGGACATGAGCGTAGAGGTAGAGCAAATAGATGCCCACGGCTTCGAGCGCGAAGCAGATGAACATCGTGTTCTCGCGTCCGATCTTGTCCGACACCCATCCGCAGACCGGCCTCGTGATGCCGTTCAGCACACGGTCGATCGTCGCCGCGAGCGTGAGCGCGGGAATGCCCAACCACATCGGGATGTCGGCCACGCCGAGATCCTGCGCCATGGGCGCGAGATTGGCGGTAACCACCAGACCGCCGGCGCCGACAGCCACGAACATCACATACATAAGCCAGAAGATCGGGTGCTTGAGCACTTCGGACGGCGTGAACTGGCGGCGGGACTGCAGGTTCGGCCCTTTGGTCATCGGCTCGGGAACCTGTCCTTCCTTTGGTGCGAAAAGGAAGAAGGCGAGGATGACGATGATGATGCCCTGGCCGAGGCCGAAATAAAGGAACGCGTTCTGGAAGCCGAAATTGGCGATCGTCGCCTGGATCGGCCACACCGTCAGGGCGGAGCCGGCGCCGAAGCCCGCCGCCGTGAGGCCCGATGCCAGGCCACGGCGATCCGGGAACCATTTCAGCGCGTTGGCCACGCAGGTGCCATAGACCGCACCCGCACCGATACCGGCCAGAACCTGCCCGACGATCAGCAGGAACATCGTGTCGGCCATGGAATTGACCGCCCACCCGAGGGCGCAGAGCACGCCACCGAATATGATGACGATTTTGGGGCCGTATTTGTCGACGAACCAGCCCTCGATCGGCACCAGCCAGGTCTCGAACAGGACGAAAAGCGTGAAGGCCCACTGGATTTCGGACCTTCCCCAACCGAACTGCTTGTCAATTTCCGGAACGAAAAATGTCCAACCATATTGAAGGTTGGCAATCATAACCATGCATACGACGCCTATCGCGATCTGCCCCCACCTAAACCGATCGCTGACAAGCGGCATCCGAGAGTCTGCCTGCATTGTCTGGGTCATTTCCTTCCCCTTTCCTACGCATTTTTGTCGGCTCAAAGCCACGCGCTGGAAGGCCATACTGGTATCTATTATGCCAATTGACAAGAGGAAAGGAATCCCGACGCCGCGCGGATTGACGAAAGTGCAGCGGCATCAAAAAGTTAAAGCCGCCGCCGGGGCTCTCCCGGCGGCGGCTTGCGTTGAGAAATACGGGATATTCGCGGGTTTAGAGGCCGAAGGGCTCGTAGTTCCTGTTGCGGGCGTTGCTCTCCGCGACCTTGTCGAGGAAGGCCAGCACGGCCTCGATGATTCCCTTGCCACCCTTGCGAACGTCACTGCCGCTGATCGTCTCGATCGACATGCCTGAACTCCTGCTGTGAAATTTGGCGGCTATCTGGCATACCAAATCCCAATACTCAACCATCGCATTTGCATGGCTGCCGCGCTTCCGCTGCATAGATTGCGCACGGGATAAACGCGACGAACGCGCGATCCGTTCCAGGCCAAGCCGTTCCACGAGATATTCCCGCCCGGCGGCGCGTCCCCTTTCGTCGCGGCATCGGTATTTGACTTCTGGCATTTGTTATGCCAGCTTGATTTCAAGTCTGGCGGCCAGGGGAGAGATTTCGCAAGGTTCGCCGCGCGGGCCGGGATAATGCCGCCCCGGCGGCCGGGGGCCGGTCATCGCGCAAGGGACCGTGTGGACCGGGAGACAGGCCGCTCCCTGCTGGCTCAGCACACCGCGCCGGAGGATTCCAAAAGCATAACGACGGCAGGCTTCAGGAGGAAAGGCACCATGACTATCGTCGCAAAAGTCGAGCAGGCCACGCCGAGGCAGGAGCCCGAAAGGGAACTGACCGACGGCTTCCATCTCATCATCGATGCCCTCAAGCTCAACGGCCTCGACACGATCTATGGCGTGCCGGGCATTCCGATAACCGATTTCGGCCGCATGGCGCAGGCCGCGGGAATGCGCGTCATATCCTTCCGCCATGAACAGAACGCCGGCCATGCGGCGGCCATCGCCGGTTTCCTCACGAAAAAGCCGGGCGTGTGCCTGACCGTGTCGGCGCCGGGCTTCCTCAATGGCCTCACCGCGCTCGCCAACGCCACCACCAACTGCTTCCCGATGATCCTCATTTCCGGTTCGTCGGAGCGTGAGATCGTCGACCTGCAGCAGGGCGACTATGAGGAGATGGACCAGCTCGCCATCGCAAAGCCGCTCTGCAAGGCCGCCTTCCGCATCCTGCATGCGCAGGATATCGGCATCGGCGTCGCCCGTGCGATCCGCGCCGCGGTCTCCGGCCGTCCGGGCGGCGTCTATCTCGACCTGCCGGCCAAGCTGTTCCCGCAGGTAATGGATGCGGTGGAAGGCGAGAAGTCGCTGGTCAAGGTGATCGATCCTGCCCCGGCGCAGATTCCGGCGCCCGATGCTGTGGCACGCGCCCTGGAAACGCTCAGGAGCGCGAAGAAGCCGCTGGTGATCTTCGGCAAGGGCGCCGCCTATGCGCAGGCGGACGAGGCGATCCGCGATTTCGTCGAGACCAGCGGCATCCCCTTCCTGCAGATGAGCATGGCCAAGGGGCTTCTGCCCGACACCCATCCGCTGTCGGCGGGGGCTGCGCGCTCGACGGTGCTGAAGGAGTCCGACGTGGTGATGCTGGTGGGCGCGCGCCTCAACTGGCTGCTCTCTCACGGCAAGGGCAAGAGCTGGGGCGAGCCCCACTCCAAGAAGTTCATTCAGGTGGACATCGAGCCGAAGGAGATGGACTCCAACGTCGAGATCGTCGCGCCGGTGGTGGGCGACATCGGCTCCTGCATGGCCGCGTTCAACGCGGCCGTCGCCAAGGGCTGGACCCAGCCATCCACCGATTGGATCGCCACCGTCAACGCCAGGAAGGAAGACAACATCGCCAAGATGGCGTTGCGGCTGCAGAAGAATTCGACGCCCATGGACTTCCATGGCGCGCTGGGCGCTCTGCGCACCGTCATCAGGGAACGGCCCGACGCCATGTTCGTCAACGAGGGCGCCAACACGCTCGACCTCGCCCGCGGCGTCATCGACATGTACCAGCCGCGCAGGCGACTCGATGTCGGCACCTGGGGCGTGATGGGCATCGGCATGGGCTTCGCCATCGCCGCCGCCATTGAGACCGGCAAGCCGGTGCTGGCGCTGGAAGGCGACTCCGCCTTCGGCTTCTGCGGCATGGAGATCGAAACGATCTGCCGCTACAACCTGCCGGTCTGCATCGTCATCTTCAACAACAACGGCATCTATCGCGGCACCGACGTCAACCCGTCCGGCGGATCGGACGTTGCCACCACCGTCTTCGTCAAGGATGCCCGCTACGACCGGATGATGGAGGCCTTCGGCGGCGTCGGCGTGCATGTGACGACGCCGGACGAGCTCTACAAGGCCGTCAGCGAAGCCATGGATTCAGGCAGGCCCACCCTCGTCAACGCGGTGATCGACCCCGCCGCAGGCACCGAGAGCGGCCGCATCGGCAATCTCAATCCGCAAAGCACGGTCCGGAAGAATCAGGGAGAACACTCATGAAGGCGCTAGAAGGCATCCGCATCCTCGATTTCACACACGTCCAGTCTGGCCCGACCTGCACGCAACTGCTTGCCTGGTTCGGCGCAGACGTCATCAAGGTCGAGCGACCGGGCACCGGCGACATCACGCGCGGCCAGCTCTGCGACGTGCCCAATGCCGACAGCCTCTATTTCACCATGCTGAACCACAACAAGCGCTCCATCACGCTCGACACCAAGAACCGGACGGGCAAGGAAGTGCTCGAAGCGCTGATCCGCAAATGCGACGTGATGGTGGAGAATTTCGCCCCCGGCGCGCTCGATCGCATGGGCTTCACCTGGGAGCGCATCCAGGAACTCAACCCGGCCATGATCGTGGCTTCGATCAAGGGGTTTGGTCCCGGCCCCTATCAGGATTGCAAGGTCTATGAAAACGTCGCCCAGTGCACCGGCGGCGCGGCCTCGACCACCGGCTTCCGCGACGGGCTGCCGCTGGTGACCGGCGCGCAGATCGGCGATTCCGGCACCGGCCTGCATCTGTGCCTGGGCATCGTGACCGCCCTGTTCCAGCGCACACGCACCGGGCGGGGCCAGAAGGTTTCGGCCGCCATGCAGGACGGCGTGCTCAATCTGTGCCGCGTCAAGCTGCGCGACCAGCAGCGCCTCGCCCACGGCCCGCTCAAGGAATACAGCCAGTTCGGCGAGGGTATTCCCTTCGACGATGCCGTGCCGCGCGCCGGCAACGATTCCGGCGGCGGCCAGCCGGGCCGCATCCTGAAGTGCAAGGGCTGGGAGACCGACCCCAACGCCTATATCTACTTCATCACGCAGGCGCCGGTGTGGGAGGCGATCTGCGACGTGATCGGCGAGCCGGACTGGAAGACCCATCCCGACTACGCCAAGCCGGCCGCGCGCCTGCCGCATCTCAACGAGATCTTCGCCCGCATCGAGCAGTGGACCATGACCAAGACCAAGTTCGAGGCTATGGAAATCCTCAATGGAAAGGACATTCCCTGCGGGCCGATCCTGTCCATGAAGGAGCTGGCCGAGGACCAGTCGCTGCGGGCCACCGGCACCATTGTCGAGGTCGACCATCCGACGCGCGGCAAGTATCTGTCGGTCGGCAATCCGATCAAGCTCTCCGACAGCCCGACCGAGGTGAGCCGCTCGCCGCTTCTGGGTGAGCACACGCAGGAAATCCTGCGCGACGTGCTCGGCTTCGACGAGCGCCGCATCGACGAGCTCAACGCCAGCGGCGCGCTCGGCGACGTCACCGCGATCGCGGCGGAATAATCCCGCCCGCAACCCGGCGGCGCAGATGAGGCGCCGCCGTCACCCGATCCGATAGCAGTCTACGCAGCCTGGCGGCAGCCCGGCGCATGCGAGGGAGGTGACGATCATGAAACTTCACGAATTCCAGGCCAAGGCCCAACTGGCCGCCTATGGGATAGCCGTGCCGAAGGGAGGGATAGCGCTTACCAGCGAAGATGCCCTCGCCATCGCCCGCAGCCTCGGCTCGCGGTCGAGCCGCCTTGCCGTGAAAGCGCAGATCCAGGCCGGCGGGCGTGGACTGGCCGGCGGTGTGCGCATGGTGTCCACGCCCGAGGAGGCCGCGCAGGCCGCGGGTGCCCTCATCGGCGGCAGGGTGACGACGCCGCAGACCGGGACACGGGGCCATCTGGTCAGGCAGGTGCTGGTCGAGCAAGCCATCCAGCCTTTCCGCACCCTTTACCTGTCCCTGTCGATCGACACCTTTGCCGGAGAGATCGTCGTGCTGGCAGGCGCCGAAGGTAGCGACGACATCGAGCAGAGGCTCTTGCGCGGCGAAGCGCGACTGGAGCGCCTGCCGCTCGGCTCAGGCGGCAGGCTCGCCCGCGCGCAGGCGCGCGCGCTTGCCGGCCGCATCGGCCTGGATCGCGATCTTGCGGACCGTTTCGTGGATCTGCTGGAACGGCTGCGGCGCGCCTTCGCCGAACTGGATGCGACGCTGATCGAGATCAACCCGCTCGCCGTCACCGCCGAGGGCGAGTTCGTCGCGCTCGACGCCAAGATCGTCCTCGACGACAACGCGCTGTTCCGCCACCCGGACCTTGCCGCTCTTGCCGACGAGGATCACGATGAAGCCGAGATCGTGGCGCAGCGGCGCAACCTCAACTATGTAGCCATGGACGGCAATGTCGGCCTCGTCGTGAACGGCGCGGGACTCGGGCTCGCAACCCTCGACATGGTGCGCGCCGCGAACGGCCGCCCGGCCAATTTCATGGACATACGCACCACCGCCACCAGCCTCGACGTCGCCTTCGGCTTCACGCTGCTGCTCGACAACCCGGCGGTGCGTTCCATTCTGGTGAACGTGCATGGCGGCGGCATGCAGCCCTGCGACATCATCGCCGACGGGCTTGGCGTTGCCATGCGGCGCACCGGACGCGTCTGCCCCACGGTGGTGCGGCTGGCCGGCAACAATGCCGAATATGCCCGTTTCCGCTTCGACAATTTCGGCTGCAAGGTCGTCGATTGTCCCGACATGTGGACGGCCGCCACCCGCGCCGTCGCCGCCGCGAACGCCTGACAGGAGGACATCATGGCAATCCTCGTCGACCACGACACTCGCGTTATCTGCCAGGGCATGACCGGCTGGGCCGGCACACACTATTCGGCGGCGATGATGGAATACGGCACCAAGGTCGTCGGCGGCGTGCGGCCCGGCAAGGGCGGCAGCCACCACATCAACCTGCCGGTTTTCGACACCGTGGCCGGGGCGATGGCCGAAACCGGTGCCAATGCCAGCATGATCTTCGTGCCGCCGCCCACGGCCGCCGATGCGATGATCGAGGCCATCGAGGCCGAAATGCCGCTGGTGGTGGTACTGACGGAACGCGTGCCGGTGCAGGACATGCTGCGCGTGCGCGATTGCCTGAAGGGGAGCCGCACCGTTTTGGTCGGTCCCAATTCGCAGGGCATCCTGGCGCCGGGCCTGTGCAAGATCGGCGTGATGGCGACCGGCAGCGAGCGCAAGGGCGAAATCGGCGTGATCTCGCGCTCGGCCTCGCTGACCAGCGAGGTGACCGCGCAGCTCAGCCGCGCCGGGCTCGGCCAGTCCACGACGGTCGGCATCGGCGGCGATGCCATCCACGGACTTTCCATGCGCGACTGTTTCGAGCTTTTCCTGCGTGATCCCGAGACCCGTGGCGTGGTGGCCATCGGTGAGATCGGCGGCGCCGAGGAGCAGGAACTCGCCGACTACATGGTAGAGGTCCGGCCGGACATTCCCGTCGTCGCGCTGATCGTCGGCCGCCACGCGCCGGCCGAGCGGCGCATGGGCCATGCCGGCGCCTTCCAGAAGGGCCTGGGCGATGCGCAAAGCAAGATCGACGCGCTCGCGGCGGCCGGGGCCGTCGTCGCCTCCAGCCCGCATCTGGTCGGCGAAACGATGCGCGGGGCGCTTCAGCGGGCGGCCGCCTGAGCCAGGCTGCGGAAGGAACGAAAAATGCCGGCCGCTCCTTCGAGGCGCGGCCGGCTTCCGTCATGGGAGGATGCTGGCGGAAACTACTGCACAAAGGTATTCGACAGCGTGCCGATGCCCTCGATCGTCACCTCGACGGTATTGGTCGGCTCCTTGATCGCGCCGACGCCCAGCGAAGTGCCGCAGCAGATGAGGTCGCCCGGCACGAGGGTCATGTCGCGTGACAGGGCGCTGACCAGCCTGGCCGGCGAGAAGATCATGTCGTCCAGCCGATAGTTCTGGCGCTCGGCGCCGTTCAGGATCGTGCGCACGCTGAGCGCGGAAGGATCGATGCCGGTGGCGATCGCCGGGCCGAAAGGGCAAAAGCCGTCGAAGCTCTTGGCGCGCGCCCATTGGGCGAAGGTCTTGTCGCGGTTGATGATATCGCCGGCGGTGAGATCGTTGACGCAGGTGTAGCCGAAGATCGCCTCGGCCGCTTCGTCCTCCGAGCCGTTCGCGATGCGCCTGCCGATGACGATGCCAAGCTCGCCCTCATAGACCACGCGCTCCCCATAGGACGCCGGACGCCGGATCGTGGCGCCGGGTGCGGCAATGCTGGACACCGCCTTGAGCAGGTAAAGCGGCTCGGCCGGCTCCGGCACGTCCAGCCTGGCGGCCAGCTCGCGGAAATTGTTCCACAGCGCGATCACCTTGGACGGCCGCGATGGCGGCAGGATCTCCACCGCATCGAGCGGGCGGCTTGCTCCCACAGGCTCGGGCGCATCGAACATCGAGCCGCGATGCACGACGATTTCCTGCCCTTCCAGCCGGCCGAACTGCTCTTTTCCGTTCTCCACGAAGCGTACCCAGTGCTGCATCATCACCTCCCCGATGTCGTCAGGATGCTGTGGCCGGCTCGGCCTGAGCCGACGCGGCCTCCGGGAAGGTCGGATAAAGCCCGCGCACCCGCCCCATTTGCTGAGCCAGCGCCAGCACGCTGTCGATGAAAGGCGTATCGATATCGGCAAGCCGGCCCATCTCCTGCACTGCCGTCAGCAGGGCGTCGAGTTCGATGGGACGGCCCTTGTCGACATCCTGCAGCATGGAGGTGCGATGCGCGCCGACGCCGGCGGCGCCATCGATGCGACGCTCGACATCGACGCGGAAGGTGGCGCCGAACTTCTCGGCAATCGCCTGCGCCTCGATCATCATGTTGCGCGCCAGCGCGCGGGTGCCCGGATCGGTGGCGATCACGTCGAGCGTCGCGCCGGTCAGCGCCGAGATCGGGTTGAAGCAGAGGTTGCCCCACAGCTTTATCCAGATGTCGTTGCGGATGTCGTCATAGAAGCGCGTCTTCAATCCGCCGGCGTTCATTGCCGTGGCAAGCCTGCGCAGGCGTTCGCTGTCGCTGCGGTCCGGCTCGCCGAGCCCGAACTGGTTGCCATAGATGTGCTTGACCACGCCGGGCTCGACGATCTCGGTCGCCGGGTAGACGGTCGCGCCGATCACGCGCTGCGGCCCGATAACGTTCCACTGGCGGTTGCCGGGATCGACACTGTACAGGCGGTGGCCCGCAAGCGAGGCGTCAAGTCCGTGGAAATACCACCAAGGCACGCCGTTCTGCGCCGTCACCACGGCTGTGTCCCTGCCCAGCAGCGGCACCATGCTCTCCGCCGACTCCCAGGCCTGATGCGCCTTCAGCGCCACGATCACATAATCCTGCTCGCCCAGTTCGCGCGCATCGTTCGTTGCCGGCATGCGCTCGACGAACTCCTCCTCGCCCATGATGAGCTTGAGCCCGTGCTCCTGAATGGCCTTGAGATGCGGCCCGCGCGCCACCAGCGATACCTCGGCCCCGCCGCGTTTGAGCATGACCGCCATGTAGCCGCCGATCGCGCCTGCGCCGTAAATGCAGATCTTCATCGTCTCCTCCCTGGCGGTTGCGGGCGTGAGTGCGCCCAACTGGTATACATAATTCCAAACTGGGAGCAGAAGTCAATCCCTGCTGGAGGCGGGAACGTGGCAGCGCGTTGGCGCAGCCGGCGCCGATGGGGCTTGTGACATGGATTGTCCGGGAGCTTTTTTCTTCCCATGCAGCTTTTCGGCGACGGTCAAATCGGCTTGGATGGCGGTGAGGACAAGCGCGGCCGTGGCGTTCGCGCAAAGGCACTTTCGGGGGATAGAATGCTCAAGGGTATCGATCCATTGCTCAATGCGGATGTGCTGCATGCCCTGAGGGCAATGGGCCATGGCGACGACCTCATCATCGCCGACACCAATTTTCCGGCGGATTCGATCACGCGCCACACCACGCTCGGCAGGCTGCTGCGCATCGACGCCCCTGCCCCGGCGGTGGTGCGGGCCGTGCTTTCGCTGTATCCGCTCGACACTTTCGTGGACGATGCGGCCGCGCGCATGGAAATCGTCGGCTCGCCCGACATCTTGCCGCCCGTGCAGCAGGAAGTGCAAAGGGAAATCGACGCCGCCGAAGGCGGGTCCAGGCCACTGCTCTCCATCGAGCGCTTCGCCTTCTACGAGCGGGCAAAGAAGGCCTATTGCGTGATCCAGACCGGCGAGCGCCGCTTCTATGGCTGCTTCGCGCTCCGCAAGGGCGTGATCCCACCGGACGCCTGATCGTCGGCCATCTTCGGCACCGAGGCGCCAGTTTTCATGCGTGGCGTTGTCATAACCAGAAAATCGAATATGGCTATTGTTCGTTTTCGCAGGCTGTTGTTAACTGCGGCTGCAGGGAGCGTCGGATGCGGGATCTTTTCATCAGATCTGGTATTTATTCTCCGCTCGATCTGGCAGTGCTCGAAACTGCACTCAAGATTGCGGTGCGGGAGCTTTCCGCAAGCGAGAAATCCGAAGTCGAAGACATCGCCGTGCAGCTTCTTGCCGCCTATGAATCCGGTTTCCGCAGCCCCGGCGCACTGGTCCGCGCCGTGATACGGCAGCGGAGGCGGGAGCGCCTGGAAGGCGTATTGCGTCAAGGCATCAACATCCGCCCCAATCGCCAGCATTAGCGGGATCCGGAAAAGGTGAAGCCTTTTCAGGCAGGATCATGATTTCAAAACAAAGCTTTGGCGCGGCATGACAATGTAAGGCTGGAGCCGTCGCAAGATGACGATAGCTCCGCTGGCCGCCCAAGGAACGCGACGCATTCCAAAGAGCGCTCAATTCAGCCCGCGACGGCTCGTGACGATACGACCTGCTCGATGCGTATTCCGCTCCGGTCGAACAGGTGCAGGTGGCGCGACGGAAAATCTATCCGCACGCCGGGGCCGGCGGCCAGTGCCTCGCGATCGAGCGTGAAGGCCTTCAGCGGCATGTCGTGCAGCGACAGATGCAGGATGATGCCGAAACCGGTCGGCTCGACCAGCTCGACATGAGCGTCATGCCCGCCCTGCGCCGAGACCACCACATGTTCCGGCCGGATACCGACCGTCACCCGCTCACCACTCGCAAGCGGCGCAGGCTCGTCGAGCGCGATCGTCACATCGCCAGCGAGACACACACAAGGGGCCTGCCTTCCTCGGATGCATAAGTGCCTTCGAGGAAATTCATGCCCGGCATGAAGCCTCCCAACTTCATGCCAGCCCGTTCGGCCTACAACGGCTTGGTTTTCAGATCGTCGCTTGCCGCCTGCCAGAACTCATCCACCACGGCACGCCTTGAATCGGCGTGGCGATAGATGCGCACCTCGACCTCGATGTCCCACGAAGGATCGTCGGAAGCGCGCACCAATGTGCCGGCCTGAAGGTCCTTATGGATCAACCCCTCGGGCAGCCAGGTCACGCCCCAGCCGGCGAGCGCCATGGCCTTCAGGCCGATCGAGATCGTGTTTTCGTGCACCACCTTGCGCTGGAAGCGCGGGCGGGTCGCAAAGAGCTTCGACAGCGCAACGCCGAAGAACGAGAAGTCGCCATAGCCCAGATAGGGCAAGGGCGTGCCCTCGCGAATGGCATGGTCGAGCAGCGGTCCTTCCGGTGCCGGGCTGCTGACCGGCAGCAGGCGTTCCGTGCCGAGCACCAGATGCGGAAAGCGCGCGCTTTCCAGCAGGAACGGCACGGAGGAATGCGCATAGGTGAGCAGGAAGTCCGCCTCCCCCTCCACCAGCGTTCCGATATTCTCTTCAATGCCGCCCTTGTCGGGACTCATCCGGGTGCGGATTTCCCCAAAACGCTCGCGCATGTGCTTCAGCCATTCGGGAAAGAACACCACGGTGAGCGTGTGCAGCGCCGAGAAGGTGATGATCGGCTCCTGCTGTTCCTTCGGCGGTTGCAGCGCCTCGCGGGTGGCGTAGAAGTTGCGGATCGCCTCCTGCGCCACCGGCAGGAAGGCCCTGCCCTCTCTGGTCAGCTCGGCCGGAAAGGTGACGCGGCTGACGAGCGTGACACCAAGCCACGCTTCGAGCTGCTTGATTCTGCGGCTGAAGGCCGACTGCGTGATGCGCCGCTCCTCGGCCGCCCGGGAAAAGCTCAGCGTCGTCGCCAGGCAGGTGAAATCCTCAAGCCATTTCAGTTCCATGGAACGTCCTCGATCTTCCTTCCGGCTGCCGGGCAACCGGAAACGCTGTCTGCGCCACCCTGTCGCGAATGTCATGCAAAAATTGCATGAGCCTTGGAAAACAATGCATTGGACGAAATCAGGGCGATTTTTTAGCGTCCGGCATCGGTATTTTTCGAGGCGTGCGTTTTGACCAGGACCATCTACATCAACGGAGAATATGTCGCCGAAGACGCGGCGAAGGTTTCCGTATTCGATCGTGGCTTTCTCTTTGGCGACGGCATCTATGAAGTCACCGCCGTCATCGATGGCAAGCTGGTCGACAACGAGCTGCACCTCGCGCGCCTGGAGCGCTCGCTGAAGGAAATCTCGATCCCGATGCCGCTGCCTGTCAGCGAGATCATGAAGGTCCAGCAGGAATTGCGCGAGCGCAACGGGCTGACCGAAGGCGTCATCTATCTTCAGGTCACGCGCGGCGAAGCCGATCGCGACTTCGGCTATGCCGAAGGCTTGAAGCCGAACTTCATCGCCTTCACCCAGAACAAGAATCTGGTTAACGCCAATTCGGTGAAGAACGGCGTGGCCGTGGACATCGTGCCCGACAATCGCTGGGCGCGCCGCGACATCAAGACCGTGATGCTGCTCGGCCAGGTTCTGGCCAAGAAGGCGGTGAAGGCCAACGGCTTCCATGAGGCCTGGCTGGTGGAAGACGGCTTCGTGACCGAGGGCGCCTCGTCCACTGCCTTCATCCTCACCAGGGACAATGTGATCGTGACCCGGCCGAACTCGCACGCGGTGCTGCCGGGCTGCACCAAGAGGGCGGTGATGAAGATCGCCGAGGAGGAGAACCTCAAGCTCGAGGAAAGGCTCTTCTCGGTCGAGGAGGCCATAGAAGCGCAGGAAGCATTCCTGACCAGCGCCTCGAGCCTCGTCACGCCAGTCATCAGAATAGGCGACCACACGATCGGCGACGGCAAGCCCGGCCCGGTCACCCGGCGCCTGCAAGCAATCTATCTGGAGATGGCGCGCAACTAGGGTCAGGAGGACCTTGGGGCCTGCTTCAGTGGAGAACAGCAGCCACCCAACATTTTCTGAGGAGGGGGAACCATGACGATTTTCAAGACGACGGCAAAGCTCGCGAAAAGCGCTTTGCTGGCAACCGCGCTGGTGGTCGCCGCCGGCGGGGCGGCGATGGCGACGGAAGGTTACGGCGACTGCCCGCTGACCGGTGAGAAGGGCTCGGCCTCGATCACCCCGGCCGTGCCCGGCCAGTTCACCGTCATCATCAACCTGCCGGCTGTCGGCCAGTTCAACGGCGACACGCCCGAGACCATCAAGGACGGCTATGAGTTCTGCATGGCGGTGAACATCGCGCACCGCCTCGGCCTCGACAAGGTCAAGCTGGTCAACGCCTCGTTCGACTCCATCGTCGCCGGCCAGAACAAGGACTTCGACATCGCGCTCGCGCTGATCTCGGTCACCGAGCCGCGCAAGAAGGTCGTCGACTTCTCGGCGCCGTATCTCGCCTCGGCCCACGGCGTCGCCGCCAAGGCCGGCTCGACACTCAACGAAGAGACGATCAAGCAGGCGCATGTCGGCACGCAGGCCGGCACGACGCTGGTGTCCTTCGCTCAGGACACGCTTGGCATTTCCAACGTCGACGTGTTCGACGACACGGCCTCGATGTTCACCGCCGCCGCAGCCGGCAAGGTGGACGCGGTGATGACCGATCTCGGCATCGTGCTCGGCCAGGTCGCCAACTCCGGCGGCAAGCTGCAGGTCATGGGCAAATATCTCGACGACACCCAGACCGCCGGCATCTACCAGAAGGGTTCGCCCAACGAAGAGACGATCAACAAGATCATCGAGGACCTGAAGGCCGACGGCACGCTCAAGAAGCTCGAGACGGCCTATCTGCTCGAGTCCTACGGTGGCGTGTCGCCCGACGACGTTCCGACCTGGAAGCCTTGAACCAAGGGTAGAGAAACCTCATGTCCGCATCGGCTCTTGAAGCCAGGAGCGAGCGCGCCAGCAGATGGCGCGCTCGCAACCAGGTTCGCACCTATGCCCGGCGTTCGCTCGGCATCGTCGCCTTCACCCTCCTCACCTTTCTGGCCATTGCCTACACGGCCTATTACATCCGCGACTATGTGATCGCGCAGGGCTGGTCGGCCACGCCGTCCACCATCGTCGCGCTTCTGGCGCTGGTGCCGCCTCTCATCGTCATCGGGGTCGCTTCGCTGGCCATGTCATGGTCGTCGCGGGCCGCGAAATCGGCCGATATCTATCTCGGGCGGGAACTCGGCGCGAAGGCATCCGACACCTCGTGGAAGGCGCTGGCCTATGCCGTGGCGCTGCTCATGCTGTGCGCCTTTTCCTGGTTCCTCGTCGTCAACGACGCCGCCGTCAGCCGCACGTTCTTCGACATCAATCTGATTGTGAAGTCTTCCGGCACGGTGCTCAAGGCATTCGGCACCAACATCTTCATCTTCACCGTATCGGCCGTCCTCATCCTGATCTGGGCGCTAGTCGTCGCCATCGCGCGCACCCTGCCCGGCGAGGCGGGCAAGCCGATCCGCACCATCGCCATCATCTATGGCGACCTGTTCCGCGGCCTGCCGGCCATCATCACCATCTATCTCATCGGCTTCGGCCTGCCGCTCACCGGCCTGCCGATCCTGAAGGACCTCTCCTCCAACGCCTATGCCATCATCGCGCTGACGCTGACCTACGGCGCCTACACCTCCGAGGTCTATCGCGCCGGTATCGAAAGCGTGCACCCGAGCCAGATCGCGGCGGCGCGCTCGCTCGGCCTCTCCTATTTCAAGACCATGCGCTACGTGGTCGTTCCGCTGGCCGTGCGCGGCATCATCCCGCCGCTGATGAACAACTGCATCAGCCTGCAGAAGGACACCGCACTCGTTGCCATCATCGGCACGATCGACGCCTTCAACCAGTCGAAGATCATCGCCAGCAACAATTTCAACCTCTCCGCCGTCACCACCGTCGCCATCCTCTTCATCGTCATCACGATCCCGCAGGCGCGCTTCGTCGACAAGCTGATCGAACGCGACCGCAAGAAGATGCGCTCCTGACCCCCGAACGGATGGATTGAAGAAATGGCACTGGTCGAAATCGATAAGGCATACAAGCGCTACGGCGCAGTGGAGGTTCTCTCCGGCATCTCCCTCGATATCGAGGAGCATCAGGTGGTCTGCCTGATCGGCCCTTCGGGCTGCGGAAAATCCACGCTGCTGCGCTGCATCAACCGGCTGGAGACGATCAATGAAGGCGAAATCCGCCTGCACGGCGACCGGGTCACCGGCCCCGGCGTCGACCTCGACGCGCTGCGCCGCGAGATCGGCATCGTCTTCCAGGGCTACAACCTCTTCCCGCATATGAGCGTGATGGAGAATGTCACGTTGGCGCCCACCAAGGTGCTCAACATGCCCAAGGCGGAAGCCGTGGAGAAGGGCAAGGCGCTGCTGGCCCGTATCGGGCTGGGACACAAGGCGGACGAATATCCCGACCGCCTGTCGGGCGGCCAGCAGCAGCGCGTGGCCATCGTGCGCGCGCTGATGATGGACCCGACGCTGCTGCTTCTGGACGAGATCACCTCGGCGCTGGACCCGGAACTGGTTTCGGAAGTTCTGGACATCGTGCGCGATCTGGCCAAGAACGGCATGACCATGGTGCTCGCCACGCACGAGATGGGCTTTGCCCGCGAGGTCGCGGACAAGGTCTGCTTCCTGCAGGCCGGCAAGGTCTATGAGGAAGGCCCGCCGGAGCAGATCTTCGGCAAGCCGCAGGGCGAGCGCACGCAGGCCTTTCTGAAACGCATCGTGGAAGCCGGCCGCCTGTAGAGCATGATCCCGAAAAGTGGGAACCGGTTTTCGGAAAAGATCATGCTCAAACAGGAAGATAGACTTTAGTAGCCGGAAAGACTTGAACGAACAGAGGTAAGCATCGGTGAACGCACGGGATTTTGGCATCGTCTGCGGAATTCTTCCCACGGGCGAAAAGAACGCGATCACCGATGTGCCCGGCGTGCGCGTCGGCCACCACACGATCCGCGAAGGCGACCTCAACACCGGCGTGACGGCCGTGCTGCCGCACGCCGGCAATCTCTATCGCAAGAAGGTGCTGGCCGCGAGCGACGTCATCAACGGTTTCGGCAAGAGTACGGGGCTGGTGCAGATCGACGAGCTCGGCACGCTGGAAACGCCGATCCTGCTCACCAACACTTTTGGCGTCGGCACCTGCGCCAACGCGCTGATCCGTGAGGCGATCGCCGCCAATCCCGATATCGGCCGCCAGACCGCGACGGTGAATCCCGTGGTCTGCGAATGCAATGACGGGCCGCTCAACGACATCCAGGCGATGGCCGTCACCGAGGAACATGCGCGCCTTGCCTTGGCGAATGCGCATGAAGGCCCGATCGAACAGGGCAATGTCGGCGCTGGCACGGGCATGACCTGTTTTGGTTTCAAGGGCGGCATCGGCACCTCATCGCGCCGGCTGGAGCTGGACGGCCAGACCTTCCATCTCGGCGTGCTGGTGCTGTCCAATTTCGGCCGCGCGGGCGACCTCGTGCTGCCCGATGGTCGCCAGCCTTCGCCCCGTACTGCCAGGGAGCCGGAAAAGGGCTCGGTCATCATCATCCTCGCCACCGACGTTCCGCTGGAACATCGCCAGCTCAAGCGTGTCACGCGCCGCTGCGGCGCGGGGCTTGCACGGCTCGGCGCCTTCTGGGGCCACGGAAGCGGCGATATCGCCATCGGCTTCACCACCGCCACAACCATCGACCATGACGAGAAGAGCGATCTCGTCTCGATGCGCGCGCTGAACGAGAACCGCATCGACAAGCTGTTCCGCGCCGCCACCGAGGCCACGCAGGAAGCGGTGCTGAATTCCATGTGCGCAGCGGAAGCCATGAAAGGCCGCGCCGGCAATTTCCGCCCCTCGCTGGCCGACTGGCTGCGCTGAAAACAGAAGCGGCGGGACAAGCCCGCCGCGCTGTTGTCATCTGATGAGGTGGCGTTCAGCGAGGCAGGACGGCCGTGGCCTCGATCTCGACCTTGGCCTCGTCTTCCATCAGCGCCACGACCTGTACCATGGCCATGGCGGGGAAATGCTTGCCCAGCACCTCGCGGTAAGCCGCGCCGATCTCGCGCACATTGGCGAGATAGTCCTTCTTGTCGGTGATGTACCAGGTGAGCTTGACCAGATGCTCGGGTCGCCCGCCGGCTTCCTTCAGCACGTCGACGATGTTTTGCAGCGTCTGCCGGGTCTGGCCCACCAGATCCTTCTCCACGAAGACCTGATCGGCGTTCCAGCCGATCTGCCCGCCGAGATAGACGACGCGGCCGTCCGCGAGGACGCCGTTGGCATAGCCCTTGGCCGCCTTCCAGTTGGCCGGGTGAAGCACCTCGTGAATGGTTTCGGTGGTCATGGGCAGTCTCCAGTTCTGGCAGTTCTCGGGATTTTTGCGGCGTTTCAGACGCCGAGATAACGGTCCTGCAACTCGGCCGTCAGTATAGCCGGCACGCCGGAAAATACCGTGCGACCCTTTTCCAGCACGAAGCAGCGGTCGGCGACGGGCATCAGTTCGGCCAGCGTCTTGTCCACCACCAGGATCGACTGGCCCTCGGCCTTGAGGCGGCGTATGGCCGACCAGATATCCTGCCGGATGACCGGAGCCAAGCCCTCGGTGGCTTCATCGAGGATAAGCAGCTTCGGATTGGTCATCAGCGCGCGGCCGACGGCCAGCATCTGCTGCTCGCCGCCGGACAGGGTGTTGGCATATTGGTCGCGGCGTTCGGCCAGACGCGGGAACAGGTCGTTGACGCGCGCGAGCGTCCAGACGCCCGGCCGCGCGGCCGCCACGAGGTTTTCCAGCACGGTGAGGTTGGGGAAGCAGCGCCTGCCTTCCGGCACCAGCCCGATGCCGAGACGGGCGATGCGATGCGGCTGCATGCCCGTCACCTCCCTGCCCTGCAGCCGGATACTGCCGGCGCGCGACCGCATCAACCCGAGGACGGAGCGGATGGTGGTGGTCTTGCCCATGCCGTTGCGGCCCATCAGTGCCACGACCTCGCCCTCGTCCACGGCAAGCTCGACGCCGAACAGCGCCTGCGAGGCGCCATAAAAGCTCTCCAGCCCGGAGATTTCCAGAAGCCTCATGCTGCTTCCCCCAGATAGGCGCGACGCACTTCCGGGTGGCTGCGGATTTCATCCACCGTGCCGCTGGCGATGATGCGGCCGTAGACCAGCACGGAGATGCGATCGGCCAGCGCGAAAACGGCATCCATGTCGTGCTCGACCAGCAGGATCGGCGCTTCCTGCCGCAAGCCGTCGAGGAAGGCGGTCAGCGCGCGCGAGCCTTCCGGCCCCATGCCGGCCATCGGCTCGTCCAGCAGGAAGGTTCTGGGGCCGAGCGCCAGCGCAATGGCGATTTCGAGCTGGCGGCGCTCGCCATGCGACAGCTCGGCCGCCGGCACATGCGCGCGTGCGGCAAGGCCCGCGCGCTCGAGGGCGGTCATGGCAGGTTCGGTCAGCGAACGGTCGCGCATTACGCCTTTCAGGAAGCGGAAGCTCGACCCCTGACGCGACTGCACGGCCAGCATGACATTGCGCAGCGCCGAAAACTCCAACGCCAGCGACGAAATCTGGAAGCTGCGGCCAAGCCCCATCCGCGCCCGCGCGGCAACGTCGAGCGAGCCGACCTCCTGCCCGAGGAAACGGATGCTGCCGCTGTCCGGCCGGAGAGAGCCCGCAATCTGGTGGATCAGCGTGGATTTGCCGGCGCCGTTGGGGCCGATCAGCGCATGGATTTCGCCGGGCCTGAGATCGAGGCTCACGCCATCGGTCGCCTTCAGCGCGCCAAAAGTCTTGCGCAGGTCGCGAATGGAAAGGACTGGCTCAGCCATGGCGCACCTTTCCGGCAAGCACGCCGACGAGCCCGCCGCGCGCGAACAGCACCACGCCGAGCAGGATGAGGCCGAGGAAGAACTGCCACTGCTCCGTGATGCCGCCGAGCACGAACTCGATCATGACGAACAGCATGGCGCCCGCCACCGGCCCGAACAGCCGTCCCGTGCCGCCGAGGATGACCAGCACGATAAGTTCACCCGACATTTGCCAGGACAGCATGGACGGGCTGACGAAGCGGTTGAGATCGGCATAGAGCGCACCGGCAAGCCCGGTGATGGCAGCCGAGATCACGAAGGCCGCAAGCCGCACCGGAAAGGGTGTGATGCCGACCGCCGCAAGCCGCGTCGCGTTCTGCCGGCTGGCCAGAAGTGCCGCGCCGAAGCGGGAATCACGCAGCACCGCGAAGACCAGCAGCGCGACGAGCAACAGACCGTAGCAGACCGCGAACAGGCCGAGCGGATTGGCTGTATTGAGGCCCGGAAACACATTGCGCGACAGGATCGACAGCCCGTCCTCGCCGCCATAGGCCGGCCAGGACATGGCGAAATAATAGATCATCTGCGCGAAGGCGAGCGTGATCATGATGAAATAGACGCCCGAGGTTCGCAGGCTGATCGCACCGATGGGCAGCGCCGCCAGCGCGCTGGCCAGCATGGCGAAGAACCATATCACTGGCATCTGATCGCTGCCCATGAACTGGAACGGCGTCGTAAAGATCGGTTCGTGATTGAAGGCGTGGCTGGCGAAGATGCCGGCCACATAGCCGCCTATGCCGAAGAAGGCGGCATGGCCGAAGGAAACAAGCCCGCCCAACCCGAGCGCGACATTGAGGCCCACGGCGGCGAGCGCCAGCGCGGCCATGCGCGTGGCGAGCGTTATGTAGAACGGCTCGCCCATTGCCGAGGCAACCAGCGGAAATGCCAGAAGCACGGCAACGAGCAGAAGGCCGATTGCGGTTTCGCGTGTCATGCCGGCTCCGTCACGCATTGGCCGAAAACAGGCCGCGCGGCCGGAAGGCGAGGATGAAGGCCATGACCACATAGATCAGCATGGAGGCGATCGCCGCGCCCATCGTGGTGCCTTGCGACGGCCCCATGAAAACGACGAACAGTTTTGGCAGCAGGAAACGGCCGAGCGTGTCGACCAGCCCCACCAGTATCGCGCCGATCAGCGCGCCCTTGATCGAGCCGATGCCGCCGATGACGATGACGACGAAAGCAAGGATCAGCACCGGCTCGCCCATGCCCACCTGCACCGATTGCAACGCGCCGACCAGTGCTCCGGCAAGCCCCGCAAGTGCGGCCCCCAGCGCAAAAACGACGGTGTAGAGCGTGCGGATGTCAACGCCGAGCGCGCCTATCATCTCGCGGTCGGACTCGCCTGCGCGGATGCGCATGCCGAGCCGCGTCTTCGAAATCAGCAGATAGAGGCCGGCGGCCACGACGATGCCGACCCCGATGATGGCCAGCCGATAGAGCGGATAGCGCGCGCCGCCGGGCAGTTCCACCGCACCGGACAATGCCGAGGGAATGTCGAGATAGAGCGGGAAGGAGCCGAACAGCCAGCGCGTGCCTTCCGAAAAGATCAGGATCAGCGCGAAGGTGGCCAGCACCTGGTCGAGATGGTCGCGGTCGTAGAGCCTGCGAACCACCAGAATTTCCACCAGCGCACCCGCTGCCGCCGCTGCCGCGAGGCTGGCGACGAGGCCGAGCCAGAACGAGCCGGTGGCGGCCGCCACCACAGCGCAGGCGAAGGCGCCCACCATGTAGAGCGAGCCATGCGCCAGATTGATAAGGCCCATGACGCCGAAAATCAGCGTCAGCCCCGCCGCCATCAGGAACAGCATGACGCCGAATTGCAGCCCGTTGAGAAGTTGCTCGATCAGGAGCGCGCTGGACAAGGATCAGGTTTCCGTCGGTCTGGTGAAAGCGAAACTGCTTCGCCTCTTTGTTTCATGCCCCGTCTCGCTGCGTTCGACATCTCCCCCGCATGAAATGAAGGGAAGATGTCGAAGCGACGCCAAGACGGAGAGGAGGGAAGACAGGGCTGACGCCCTGTCCTCACATCTTGCAGTCCTTGGCGTAGGCGTCCTCGTGGTCGGTGAAGCTGGTGGCCACGATCTTGTTGGTCAGCACGTCGCCTTCCTTGATGACCTCTCGGACATAGATGTCCTGGATCGGATGGTTGTTCGTGTTGAACCTGAATTTGCTGCGAACGGAATCGAACTTGGCTTCCTTGAGAGCGGCGCGGAAGGCATCGGCATCCTTGACGCTGGCCTTGGCGGCGGCCGAGATCAGCAGATTGGCGGTATCATAGCCCTGCGCGGCATAGAGCGACGGCAGGCGGCCATACTCGGCCTGGAAGCCTTCCACGAACTTCTTGTTGGCCGCGTTGTCGAGATCCTTCGACCAGTGCGAGGAGTTCTTCACGCCCAGCGCCGCATCGCCGATGGCGCCCAGCACATCCTGGTCGAACGAGAAACCCGGGCCCATGACCGGGGTGTCGACGCCAGACTGCGCATACTGCTTCATGAAGGCGATGCCCATGCCGCCGGGCAGGAAGAAGAACACGGCGTCCGCGCCGGAATCGCGGATCTGCGCGATCTCGGCGGCGTAATCGGTCTGGCCGACCTTGGTGTAGACCTCGCCCGCCAGATCACCCTTGTAGTAACGCTTGAAGCCGGTGAGCGAATCCGTGCCGGCCGGATAGTTCGGCGCCATGATGAACACCTTCTTGTAGCCGGCGGTGTTGGCGTAGTTGCCCATGGCCTCATGCAGGTTGTCGTTCTGGTAGGCGACGTTGAAGTAGTTCTTGTCGCACTTCTCGCCCGCCAGCGCCGAAGGTCCGGCATTGGTGGAGAGGTAGAACTTGCCCTGCGCCACGGCGTTCGGCACCACGGCCATGGCGAGGTTCGACCAGATGATGCCGGTCAGCACATCGACCTTGTCGCTCTGGATCATCTTGTCGGCGATCTGCACGGCAAGCTCGGGCTTCTGCGCATCGTCCTCGGTGACGACCTCGATGTCCTTGGCGTCGGCCTGCTTCAGCGCCAGCATGAAACCGTCGCGCACATCCACGCCAAGGCCGGCACCGCCGCCCGAAAGGGTCGTGATCATGCCGACCTTCATCGGGTCGGCATGGGCGGCAAGCCCGGACACGGCCAGCGACAGGCCGAGCACGCTCGCGGCAAGAATTCTTCTCATGGTCGTTCTCCTCTCCCAATATTATTGGAACCGGCCCTCCTCCGGAGCCGCCCCCCACTATAGTTCCGTACGAACTTTCCAGAGTTCCGGGAACAGTTCAACCTCCAGCATCTTGCGCAGATAGGAAACACCGGAGGTTCCGCCGGTGCCGCGCTTCAGCCCGATGATACGCTCCACCGTGGTGACGTGGTTGAAGCGCCAGCGGCGGAAATAGTCCTCGAAATCGACCAGCTTTTCGGCAAGCTCGTAGAGCACCCAGTAGCGGCCCGGCTCGCGATAGATGTCGCGCCAAGCGGCCAGCACCTTGTCGTTCTCCGCCCGGGTTTCGCGCCAGTTCGTGCGCTCGGCTTCCGCGCCGACATTGAAGCCGTTGCGCGAAAGCAGCCGGATCGCCTCGTCGTAGAGGCTGGGGCCGGCCAGAATATCCTCCAGCATCGTGACGATTTCCGGCCGATGCGCATGCGGCTTCAGCATGGCCGCGTTGCGGTTTCCGGCCAGGAATTCGATGGCGCGATACTGATGGGACTGGAAGCCGGACGACTGGCCGAGCGCGCCGCGAAACTGCGTATATTCGCTTGGCGTCATGGTGCGCAGCACGTCCCAGGCATTGTTGAGCTGCTCGAAGATACGCGCGACGCGCGTCAGCATCTTGAAGGCCGGTTGCAGGTCATCGTTGCGGATGGCCGAGATCGCGGAGCGGATTTCGTGAATGGCCAGCTTCATCCAGAGTTCGGAGGTCTGGTGCTGGATGATGAACAGCAGTTCGTCGTGCGCGCTGGAAAGCGGCTCCTGCGCGTCCAGAACTTTTTCCAGATGGAGGTAGTCGCCATAGGACATGCGCCCGCGAAACTCCATCTGGGCGCCCTGAGCCGGATTTTCAGACTCTGCCATGCGGTGCATCCCTGCCGGTTGTCCCGGCCGTTCCCTCGTTTTGGTCGAGGATCGCACTCCCGGAATTACATTTCAAGCATGAAATTTTATGATTAAAATATTTGGGTCCGACGCAACCCATTGAGCGCGTCAACCCCGGCCGACATAAGGCATCTTGGTCGCCATCACCGTCATGAACAGCACATTGGCGTCGAGCGGCAGCCCGGCCATGTAAAGCACGGCCTCGGCCACGCGTTCCACATCCATCACCGCCTCGGGCGCGATGGTGCCGTTGGCCTGCGGCACGCCCTGCGTCATCGGCACGGCCATCTCGGTCAGGGCATTGCCGATGTCGATCTGCCCGCAGGCGATGTCGAAGGGCCGGCCGTCGAGGGCGAGCGTCTTGGTCAGGCCCGTGATGGCATGCTTGGTGGCGGTGTAAGGCACCGAGCCCGGGCGAGGCGCATGGGCCGAAACGGAGCCGTTGTTGATGATGCGTCCGCCCTGCGGACTCTGCCTGCGCATGGCCCCGAACGCCGCGCGGGCACATAGAAATGAGCCGGTGAGGTTGACGCCGACGACGTCATTCCACACCTCGACAGGGATTTCGTCGATCAGCGTCGACTTGTAGCCCATGCCGGCATTGTTGAAGAGCAGGTCGACGCGGCCGAAGGCTTTGGCCACTTCCGCGAACAGCTTCTCCACCTCATCGCCCTGCGAAACGTCGCAGGCCGAAGCGAGCCCCCGCGCCGCCGTCGGTCCCGCGGCCGCAATGGCGTCCTCCAGCAGGTTCTTTCGGCGCCCCACGAAAACCGTGTTCCAACCGGCCTTGAGCAGAGCGGTCGCCACCGCCTTGCCTACGCCGGTGCCCGCCCCCGTCACGATTGCCGTCTTTCCCGTCGCCATTCCAGAACCTCCGTTTGGAATGAAGGCATGGCAAATGCGGCCAGAGGAGGCAAGCGGCTGAAAGGAGGGACCGACAAAAAGGGCGGTCATTGGCGACCGCCCTGAAAATGGGATCACACTTGGGAGGAGAAGAGCGGATCCGATGAGAGAATCCTGCGCTTCAAAGGTTAACGAAGTCTTAACGGCTAGAAGTTCGTATTTCCGGCCTGGGCCGGTCCCGGCATCCCGGCCGAAGAAACCGTCGCCTCGATATGATCGATCAGCGTATCAGGCAGTTTGAGACGCCCAGCCAGCATGTCGAGAAAGCCGCGTTCGGCGCGTGCATCGGGTTCGATCGTCAGGCGCGCGGCCGTGTAGAGCTCCATCTTCTGCGCATCCGTGTGGGCGGCGGCAACCAGCGCATCCAGATCGGTCGGACGCGAAAGCTCGTCGATCAGGAAGCTCTCCGCCGCGCTGCCGAGCTCCGCCTCGCCCAGCTTCTGCGCGATGCGGGCGCGCTCCTGCTCATCGATATGGCCATCGGCCTTGGCCGCGGCGATCATGGTGCGCACCAAAGCAAGCGCGAATTCGTGCTCGCCCTGCGGTGCCTGGGCGGGATGGAAACTGGTATCGGCAGGTGGTGGCAGCAACTCCGGCTCGCCTGTCGTTCGCGAATCCGGCTTCGCGCCGTTCTGGTAGTTCTGAAAGGCCTTGTAGGCGAGGCCGGCGATCGCGGCGAGGCCGCCAAGCTTGACGGCCGAGCCGGTGACCTTGCGCCCTGCCCCGGTGCCCAGCAGCACAGCCACCAGCGCGCCGGTGGCCATGGGGTTGTCCTTGGCGAGTTGCACAGCCTGGCCGGCCTTGTCCCGAACGGTTTCGTTCGTGCCCGGCACCGTCGAGCCGAGCAGGTCGTCAAGCAACTTCTTTGGGTCGAGCATACAGTCCTCCACTTTATCGGCCCGCAGCCATGCGGACGGGTTTGCGTGCCGGGGAGGTAGGCAGCACACCGCGACATTGCAATGACAGGCCGGTCATTTCCGCCGCATTTGCCAGGTGAGGGCCTGGCGGCGATCGGCCCGGCTCAACTGCCGATGTGGCGCACGCCGCGCTTGTCCGCAAGCTCGACCTGCCGCTGCCGCTCGGCATAGCGGGCGCGGTCTTCCTCACTGCGAAGCTCGTGGCAATGCGGGCAGGAAACGCCTTCCCGGAATTCCGGCATGGCTCGTTCCTGTGGCGTCAGCGGGTGCCGGCAGGCACGGCATAAGGTCGCCTCGCCCTGCTCCAGCCCATGCGAAACCGCGACACGCTCATCGAAAACGAAGCACTCGCCTTCCCAGAGGCTGTTCTCGGCCGGTACTTCCTCCAGATATTTGAGGATGCCGCCCTTGAGGTGAAAAACCTCCTCGATGCCCAGTGACTTCACATAGGCAGTCGCCTTCTCGCAGCGTATGCCGCCGGTGCAGAACATCGCCACCTTGCGGCCCTGCAGCTCGTCCCGGTGCTGCTCCACCCATTGCGGAAACTCGCGGAAGCTGCTCGTCTTGGGGTCGACCGCGCCGCGAAACGTCCCAATCGCGACCTCATAGTCGTTACGCGTATCGACCACGATTGTGTCCGGATCGGAGATCAGCGCGTTCCAGTCATGCGGCGCGACATAGGCGCCGGTGCCTTCCAGCGGATCGATGCCCTCGACGCCCATGGTCACGATTTCGCGCTTCAGCCGCACCTTCATGCGGTGGAATGGCATTTCGGCTGCGCGGCTGTATTTCACCTCCAGCCCCGCAAGTTCGGGAACCGCTTCCAGCCAGCCGATCAGTTCGGCGATCGCCTCCTCACTCCCGGCCACCGTGCCATTGATGCCCTCGCGGGCAAGCAAGAGCGTACCCCTGATGCCGCGCGAGCAGCAAAGGGCGCCCAGGGGCGCGCGCAGTTCCTCGAACCTCTCAAGCCGGCAGAACCGGTAGAGCGCGGCAACACGGAAGTCGTTCTGGTGCGTGGATGAGTTCATCGGCAGCGGCAGTAGCGCCAGAACCGTTCCGTTTCAAGGCATGTCGGAAAAGCCTTTTGCCGCAACGACTTGCTTCGATCTAACGGCAAGTCGGATGTCATAGTTTCACCCGGTTCATCCCCCTGCGGCGCCGCGCTCGCACAATCGGACGATGCAGCAGGGAGAGCGCCAGCATGTTCAACCAGGAAATCATCAATGAAATCAATTCAGTCGCGGGATTTCTGGATATCGAGGCCGCGGCATTGCTTGCAGTTTCCGAAGTGGAAAGCGGCGGCAAGGCCTATGCGCGGGTGGAGGGACGCGACGAACCGTTGATACGTTTCGAGGGTCACTATTTCGATCGCCGACTGTCCGCCGAAAAACGGGCCAAAGCCCGCGCGCTCGGCCTGTCCGCGCCCGTTGCCGGTGTCGTTGCCAACCCGCGCGCCCAGGAGGCCCGCTGGCGGATGCTGGCGCGCGCCGCCGCCATCGACCGCAAAGCCGCATATGAATCCGTGTCCTGGGGGATCGGGCAGGTCATGGGCGCACATTGGGCTTGGCTGGGCTATGGCACTGTCGACGCACTCGTGGCGGAAGCGCGCAGCGGCGTTGCCGGACAGGTGCGGCTGATGGCGCGCTACATCGACAAGGCCGGCCTTGCCGCGTCTCTGCGCACCCGCGACTGGACTGCCTTCGCGCGCGGCTATAACGGCTCCGGCTACCGCGGCAACGCCTACCATACCAGGCTCGCCGCAGCCTATGAGCGCTATCGCGCGTCGCCGCCCGTGCCTGGCGCGGCAACCCCGGCCGACTCATTGCCGCCAGCGGATCAATCCCGCCCGACAGAGCGGGAAATATCGCCTTCGGTCGCCTTGCCGGGAAGGCCGCCGGAGTCGCGCGGCGCGATTTCCAGCCTTTGGAGCGGGTTGAAAGGGCTGTTCGCAAGATCGTGAGAGAATGGATTCGTGACTTGCGGGGCATCGTTTGCTAAATCGGTTGAAATACTGCCGAACCCAGAGAGAAACGATGTCCAGCAAGACCGAAAAGCTCCTTTCCCTCCTCGATGGACAGCCGGTGATCCCGGTGCTGAAGATCGAGGAGGTCGCCCACGCGGTTCCTCTGGCGCGCGCCTTGGCGAAAGGCGGCTTGCGGGCCATCGAAATCACGCTCCGTACCAAGGCGGCGCTGGAAGCCATCCGCCGCGTCATCGGCGAGGTCGAGGACGCGATCGTCGGCGCCGGCACCATTCTCGACGCCCGGCAGTTCGAGGAAGCCGCACAGGCGGGGTCGAAATTCATCGTCAGCCCCGGCGTCACGCGCGAACTGCTGGCGGCGGCCGGCGATAGCCCGGCACCGCTGCTGCCGGGCGCGATCACGCCGGGCGAAATCATGATGGCGCGCGAGGCCGGGCTCGACTTCCTGAAGTTCTTCCCGGCCGAGCAGGCCGGCGGCGCGGCATTCCTGAAGGCGCTGGCCTCGCCCTTTGCCGGCATCCGCTTCTGCCCGACCGGCGGCATTTCCGCCGCCAATGCGCGCGATTATCTCGGCCTGCCAAATGTGATCTGCGTCGGCGGCTCCTGGATCGCTCCGGACGCGATGGTCAAAGCCGGCGATTGGACGGGCATCGAAAACCTCGCCCGCGAAGCAGCCGGCATGAAGTAGTCGACAGGCGTTTCGTTGGAATGCCGCCGGCGGCCAAATGGTCGCCACTGTCGCATCGGACGACAGGCGATCCGGCTGGACTCTCAACATTGGGACACGCATATGCCCGTCATGTGCTCGCTTCTGCTCTTGCAGGGGCAAGGCTAAAACACGCCCAGAGGCAAGCGCATGGGGCAGATAAGACAAGGAATAGCGCAACAACGTCATTCTCACCGGTGACGTCGGCAGTGATTTCATATGGCCACAAACGAAAAGCGCCGGACTTGCCGGCGCTGTTCGTTTTCAGGCTGTCGCCGGCGATCAGTTCGTCTCGAACCTCGCCACCGACAGGAACTGCACGGCCTTGCCGCTGAAGCGGCTGGCGTCGGCCACGACCCTGCCCTGCTGGAAGCCAGCGGTATAGACCTCGCGCGGCGCGGTACGCACGACGTTGTAGGCGAAGGATGGCGCCTTGGTGCCGGCGGTCGCCTTGGCGACATAGTCGTTGTGCAGCACCCAGTGCGCGGCCTCGGGCGCAGCCGCGACCGTCACCGGCTTGCGCTCGGACCTGGCAGGCTGGGCCACGGCGCGCGCGGACTTGCGCGTGGTCTTCACCCCGGCCGTCGCTGCCGCATCGGTATCCACGGTCCGCTCGGCGTCGAGATCGGTCGCGCTGGCAAGGGCTGCCATGCGTGCCTTGCTCGCCTTCAGCTCGGCGGCCACGGCCGCTGCGTTGGCGGCACTGCTCGCCTCTTCAGGCTTGGGCTGCCGGGGCAGCACGGGACGCGCCTCGGGCAAGGCTGCAACCACCATGTCGCCCTGCGTTGCAGCAGGACGGCCGGAAGGCAGCGGAACCATAGCCGCAGCCGCGGCCATGTGCGGCTTGTTGTCCGGTTCGTCGGCCAGGGCAAGCAGCACCGCATCCTGTGCAACCGGCTTTGCCGGTTCCTGGGCCGGCGTAAAGTCGGGCCGATGCGTCGGCAGCGGCACGTTGAACGCCACGTTCTCCACCTGGGCCTCCGGCCGTGCGCCTTCCTGCGCCATGCCGAAGGGGATGCTCGCCGGCGCGGCTGAAGCCACCTCGGCCTCGCCCACCGCCACCTGCGGCCGCGGCGCAAGCACCGGCAGCGGCACGCTGCGGGCCGGCAGGGCGGCGATGATGGTTTCGGGCGTCTGCACCGGTTGCCGCGGCTCAGGCGCGGTCACGCCGGGAATCTCGGCGCGCTGCGCCTCGTCCGGCGAGAGTATCTGGATGCCGCCGCCAGTCGCGGGTGCCTGCGCGACCGGCGCAGCCGGCGTCGCCGGCTTTGCCGGAGCCTTCGGCGCAGGCGCACGCTCGGCCGACGCGACGACCGGGCTGCTGTCCTCTTCCTCGTCGGCACCGCCGCCACCGCCGAACAGGGCTGCCAGCAGACCGCCGGAACGCTTGGTGGTGGAACCGCTGCGGCTGCCGCCGGCCATGGCGATGGCAAGCTCGCCGCTGCTCTTGCGGGCCTGATAGGCTGCCAGCGCTTCCTCGAAGCCGGGCAGCGGCTTGCCGTCGCTCGGCACGTGCAGGGTCTTGCCGTTCGGGAACAGCGCGACCAGCTCCTTGCGGCTCATGCGCGGCCAGTGGCGCACATTGCCGACGTCGAAATGCACGAAGGGCGAGCCGGAAGTCGGATAATAACCGACGCCGCCGGCCTGCATCTTGAGGCCGATCTCACGCATTTTCTTGAGCGGCACGTCCGGCAAGTAGAAGTCCATCGCCTTGCCGAGCATGTGCTGGCTCTTCTGCGCCACGCCCTTGGTGCGGCTGCGCAGCATGGAGTTGGTAGCCGGCGAACGATAGGCGGAGACGACATGGATATATTGCCGCGAGCCGGAGGCCTGATAGGCTTCCCAGACGAGGTCGAACAGCCGCGGGTCCATCTTGGTGGGTTCGTTGCGGCGCCAGTCGCGCAGGAACCGGTTGAGCTGGGCAAGCCCGGCCGGATCATAGCGCCCGTTGCGCTTGAACGTGATCTCCGCCTTTTCGCCGGTGTGGACGAAATAGAGCTTCAGGCTTCGAGTCTCGGCGGTGGCCGCCGAGGCTGCCATGGTGAGGAAACCGAAGGCGATCAACGAGGCAGCCAGCAATTTGCGCCAGCCGGACGGTTCGAGATCGCGCCTGTTTGTGGGTCGCTCGATGGTTATCAAATCAAAAGGCCTTACGTGCCGTTTGTCCCCGGATTTGAATCCCGGACGACGAATATGAGTGTCGTCCGAATAATCGATCCTAATGGTTAATCACTGCTTATTGAAGACCAAATGCGGTGAGACCAAGGCAATATCCAGAACAAAAAGAGACGTTCGCTACATGGTAAACCGATGGTTTACAGGCCTGTCCCGTATCGATCCTATGCTTCCAGCCGCTCGGCACGACCGGTATCCGAATCGATGCCGTATTCCTTCAACTTGCGATAAAGCGTCGACCGGCCGATGCCGAGCCGGCGCGCCACCTCACTCATCTGCCCGTTGTAATGGTCGATGGCGAGCCTGATCATCTCGATCTCCACCTCGGCCAGCGAACGCACATTGCCGCGCTCGTCCAGGGCCTTGAGGAGACCGAACCCGCCCCTGGCTGCCGGCATGGAGCGCGCATCATTTCGGCGCGCGTCCGGAGGCACGGCGGTGGCGTCCGGCTCATCCGGCTGCCGTGTTGTGGCGGGGGCATTTTCCTCCAGTATAACAACGCCTTGCACCTGGGCGCGGATCTGCGGGAACTCCTCCTCCGTCAGCACCTCGCCCTCACACAACACAGCGGCCCGGAAGACGGCATTCTCGAGCTGGCGGATGTTGCCCGGCCAGTCATAGGCCTGCAGCAGGGAAAGCGCCTTGGCGGAGATATCCATCACCCGGCCGCGCGGTTGCGCTGGCGCCTTGGCCATGAAATGACGCACCAGATGCGGGATGTCATCGCGCCGGTCGCGCAGCGGCGGCACGAAGATCGGATAAACGTTGAGCCGGTAGAACAGATCCTCGCGGAACCTGCCTTCCTTCACCCGTTCCAGCAGGTTCCGGTGCGTGGCGGAAATGAGGCGAATATCGACTTTGACGGTGCCTCGCCCGCCCACCGGATCAACCTCGCCTTCCTGCACGGCACGCAGCAGCTTCACCTGAACGTCGAGCGGCAGATCGCCGATCTCGTCGAGGAAAAGCGTGCCCGTATGCGCCTCGACGAACTTGCCCGTGTGCTTTTCGGTCGCACCGGTGAACGAGCCTTTTTCGTGCCCGAACAGGATGCTCTCGACCAGATTGTCGGGGATGGCGCCGCAGTTCACGGTCACGAAGGGCTTCGACCGGCGCGGGCTCGAGCCCTGGATGGCGCGCGCGACCAGTTCCTTGCCGACGCCGGATTCGCCTTCGATCAGGATCGGGATGCTGGACGCGGCCGCCTTCTGCCCCAACCGGATCACCCGCTCCATGGCCGGACTGTGCGTAACGAGGTCCTTGAAGGTGAGCACCCCGCCGCCGCGCGCCGCGCGCGTTACGGCATCCGCCTGCGCCTCCACCTTCAGCGCGTTGGAAAGCGCGGTCTTCAGCCGCTCCGGCGGGGCCGGTTTCACCACGAAATCAAAGGCGCCGTTGCGCATGGCGGTGACCACGGTCTCGATGCCACCCTGTGCCGTCTGCACGATCACCGGCAGCGCCATGCCGCGCTCGCGCATGGTCTTCAGCACGGCATTGCCGTCCATTCCGGGCATCGACAGATCGAGGATAAGGGCGGACAGCTCGCCGCCCCGCGCGTCGAGCGTCTTCAGGGCCGCCTCGCCGCCCTCCACGCTCACCGCCCGGTAGCCGAACCGGGTGACGGCTGCTTCCAGCAGCCTGCGCTGCACCGGATCGTCATCGACTATCAGAATGGAAGCTGACATGAATTCTTTGGAGAATCGCTATAGAGAGAATTGTTGCCGTATGGATCATGCTGGCACAGGGTTCTAAATAAGGTTTCAAAAAAGCCGGTGAACGAATTGCTTAAGATTTTCCCGGTCTTTTCCTTGTCTTGAAATCGGAAGGAAACACGATGCGCACAGTTCCAGAGCGGAACAACGCTCCTCTGGCATCCGCGCACGGCGCGGCCGATCTGGGCAGCCTGCCGGAATGGGATCTGACCGACCTCTATCCGGCCATGGATGCGCCGGAGTTGCAGCGCGACCTGCAAAGGACGAGCGACGACGCGATCGCCTTCGAGCAGCGCTGGAAAGGCACGCTCACCGCCGAGGCGCGCAAGAAGGCCGACGGCAAGCTCGGCGAGGCCCTGCGCTCCTACGAGCAGATCGAGGAGTTGATCGGCCGCATCGGCTCCTATGCCGGCCTCGTCTATGCCGGCGACACCGCCGACCCGCAGCGCGCCAAGCTCTATGGCGACGTGCAGGAGAAGCTGACGGATGCCAGCTCGCACCTGCTGTTCTTCTCGCTGGAACTGAACCTCATCGACGACGCCGATCTGATGGCCGCTCTGGACGCCGACCCCGCGTTCAACCACTACCGGCCATGGGTGCTCGACCTGCGGCTGGACAAGCCCTATCAGCTCGAGGACCGCATCGAGCAGCTCTTCCATGAGAAGTCGGTGACCGGACGTGGCGCCTGGAACCGCCTGTTCGACGAGACGATGTCGGACCTGCGCTTCGACATCGACGGCGAGGAGCTGACGCTGGAGCCGACGCTCAACCACCTTCAGGACGCCGACGGCGAGGTGCGCCGCAAGGCCGCCGAGGCGCTGGCAAAAACCTTCAAGAAAAACCTGCGCAGCTTCACGCTGATCACCAACACGCTCGCCAAGGACAAGGAGATTTCCGACCGCTGGCGCGGCTTCCAGGACATCGCCGACTCCCGCCACCTCGCCAATCGTGTCGAGCGCAGCGTCGTGGATGCGCTGGCATCCGCCGTTCGCGAGGCCTATCCGCGCCTGTCGCATCGCTATTATGCGATGAAGGCGCGCTGGCTCGGCATGGAAACCATGAACCACTGGGACCGCAACGCGCCGCTGCCCGAAACCCCGCAGGCGACGATCGGATGGGAACAGGCGAAAGACACGGTGCTGTCGGCCTATGGGCAGTTCTCGCCCGACATGGCCAACATCGCGCGCACCTTCTTCGACCGCCGCTGGATCGACGCGCCGGTGCGCCCCGGCAAGGCGCCGGGCGCCTTCGCGCACCCCACCGTGCCTTCGGTTCACCCCTATGTGCTGCTCAATTACATGGGCAAGCCGCGCGACGTGATGACGCTGGCGCACGAGCTTGGGCACGGCGTGCACCAGGTGCTGGCGGGTGACCAGGGCGCGCTGATGGCCGCCACCCCGCTGACGCTCGCCGAAACCGCCTCCGTCTTCGGCGAAATGCTGACCTTCCGCTCGCTTCTGGAGCGCACCACCGACAAGCGCGAGCGCAAGGCGATGCTGGCCCAGAAGGTCGAGGACATGATCAACACGGTCGTGCGCCAGATCGCCTTCTACGAATTCGAGCGCAAGGTCCACACCGAGCGCCGCAACGGCGAGCTGACCTCGGACCGCATCGGCCAGTTCTGGCTGGAGGTGCAGGCCGAGAGCCTGGGACCGGCGATCAAGCTGCGGGAAGGCTACGAGACCTTCTGGACCTACATCCCGCACTTCATCCACTCGCCGTTCTACGTCTATGCCTATGCCTTCGGCGATTGCCTGGTGAACTCGCTCTACGCGGTCTACCAGAACGCGGAGCGCGGTTTTCAGGAGAAGTATTTCGACATGCTGCGCGCCGGCGGCACCAAGCACCATTCCGAACTGCTGAAGCCGTTCGGGCTGGATGCCTCCGACCCTGCCTTCTGGCAGATCGGCCTTTCCGTCATCGGCAAGCTGATCGACGAACTGGAAGCTCTGGATTGAGGGGCGGGGTCCGGTATTCGATGCAGTCGCTCCACCACGAAACGCCCAACCTGCATTGACGACCATGCCGTCCCCCTTCGTTCTTTTCCGCGACGACCGCGCCGGCCACGAACTGTTGTTCGACCGGCCGCGCGAGATCATCACCGCCGATACGCCGGAAGGCTTCTTTCCGGCGCTGGACGCGGTCCAGGCCGCGCATGACGCGGGAAAATGGCTGGCAGGCTATTTTTCCTATGAGGCCGGCTATCTGCTGGAGCCGAAGCTGCGGCCTGTCCTGCCTGACGGGCGGCGCGCGCCGCTGCTCTGCCTCGGCGTGTTCGATGCGCCGTCCGACAACAGCGTGCCCGCAAACGCGGACGCCCCGACAAACGGCCCGATCTTCGACGCGCGGGCGACATGGTCGCAGGCCGACTACGCCGGACGCTTCGCGCGCCTGCACCAGCACTTGCGTCAGGGCGACTGCTATCAGGGCAACCTCACCTTCCCGATCCATGCGCAGTGGTCGGGCGATCCGCTCGCGGCCTTCAATGCGCTGACCGAGCGCCAGCCGGTGAAATACGGCGCACTGGTTTCCCTCGGCGATCCGGTGGTGCTGTCGCGCTCGCCGGAACTGTTCTTCCAGGTCGACGCGGACGGCTGGGTCGAGACCCACCCGATGAAGGGCACCACCCCGCGCGGCAAGACACCGGAAGAGGATGAGGCGCAGCGCGAATTCCTGCGCAACGACCCGAAGAACCAGGCCGAAAACCGCATGATCGTCGATCTCCTGCGCAATGATATCTCGCTCATCAGCGAGGTCGGTTCGCTCGACGTGCCGGAACTCTTCAAGGTCGAAACCTACCCGACGCTGCACACGATGGTGAGCCACGTGCGGGCGAAGCTGCTGCGCGATCTGCCGATCGCGCGCATTTTCGCGGCATTGTTTCCCTGCGGCTCGATCACCGGCGCGCCCAAGATCCGGGCCATGGAAATCCTGCGCGAGCTGGAAGGCACGCCGCGTGACGCCTATTGCGGCGCCATCGGCTGGATCGCACCCGGCGGCACCATGCGGTTTTCCGTCGCCATCCGCACTATCTCTCTCTATCCGGATGGCAAGGCCATCTACAATGTCGGCGGCGGCGTGGTCTTCGATTCCACCGCCGAGGAGGAATATGCGGAATGCCTGCTGAAAGCCCGCTTCGCGACGGGGACGCCACCGGCTTCGAGCTGATCGAGACGCTGCGCTGGGAGCCGGCCGAGGGTTTCGTGCGCATCGTCCGCCACATGGCGCGGCTGGAGGCGTCGGCGCGCGTGCTCGGCTTCGCCTTCGAGAAACCTTCCGTGGAACAGGCACTCGTTCGCAGCGTGGGCGGTGACGCACCGCTGCGCGTACGCCTGACGCTCGACCGCGAAGGCCGGGCGAACGTCACCATCCAGCCCTTCGTGCCCCTGCCGCCGGACACGGTCTGGACGCTCGCCGTCGCGGACACGCGGCTCGATTCCACCGATCCGCTGCTGCGCCACAAGACAACCCGGCGCGAAGTCTACGACACCGCGCGCGCCGAGTTCGCGCGCGAACAGGCGGACGAGGTCCTGCTGCTCAACGAAGCCGGGCATGTCTGCGAGGGCACCATCACCACCATCTTCGCGGATGTGGGCAACGGCCCGCTGCTGACACCGCCGCTCGCGGACGGCCTGCTCGCCGGGGTGCTGCGCGCCGAAATGCTCGAGATCGGCAAGGCGGCGGAAGCGGTGCTGACCCTGGCCGATCTTCGCGGCGCGCGCGTGCTGCATGTCGGCAACTCCCTGCGCGGGCTCATTCCCGCCCGGCTGGTCTAGCGGACCGCGCTTGCGCGTCCGTTCCGGGGCTGCTTATCTCGGCGCAAAGCCAGACAAAGGGGAACAGGACAGCCTTGAACGACATGCCCAGACATACGCCCTATGACGGTTCGACCAAGCCTTTCACCATCGCGCTTAAAACCCTCGATCCGAGCGAATGGATAGAACTCGACACCGAACTGGAGACCTATCTCGCCGAAAAGGACAGGCTCTATGCCACGGTGCCGGACAAGGTTTTCGTCGAGGAGCCCGACACCCGCGACGCGCAGGGGGAAGTGCTGGACATGCTGGTTTCCCACCTCGCCGAGCGCTTTCCGGATACCTATCGGCATACCGGAACGGGCATCGAGATACTGGGCTCCGGCCGCCATGTCATAACGGGTGCATCCGAGGTTGCGCCGCTGCGCACCGCCTCGCTGCTGGTGCCGGAAGACCTGATCCTCATGCGCGGGGGCGAGAACGGCTGGCGGCTGGTGGCCGGGTCGCTCTGCTTCCCTTCCTCGTGGTCGCTTGGCGAAAAATTCGGCCGTGCGCTGCAGGATATCCATGAGCCCGTTCCCGCCTTCGGGCGCGGCACGCGCACGGCCGACATCATCCAGCGCATATTCGACAAGCTGCCGGTCGACCAGCCGGTGCAACGCTACAACTGGTCGCTGCAGGCAGGCAGCGAGCTCTATTTGCCCTTCTCGCACCAGCAGCGCATCGACCGCGCCACCAATCGGCCTTCGAAATTCACCGACGACGAGCTTGCCGCGCAAGCCTTCATCCGCGTCGAGCGGCAGACGCTGCGCAGGCTGCCTCATTCCCGGGATATTCTTTTCACCATCCGCATCTATCTCGATCCGCTGACGGTGCTGGCGCGTCATCCCGACCGTGCGAGGATCGCCGCCTCCTTTGCCGGCCAGCTTTCGGCGCTTGATCTGGCCCAGCTCGACTACAAGGGGCTGACCGCCGATCGTGACCGGCTGGTTTCGGTGCTGGGGAAAATGGCGTCCACGGCCTGAAACGCCTCCAGATTCCCCCTTTATTGTGACGCCATTCTGTGATCTGGCAATTTTGCGGCCCGCCGGCTTACGGAGGCGACTGCGTGACCCCAAGGAGTGGATAAAGAATGGCGAATGGCGAATGGCCCGTACACGGTGAGATAACCGGCCCTGTTGTGATGATCGGCTTCGGGTCGATCGGGCGCGGAACGCTCCCCCTCATCGAACGCCATTTCAAGTTCGACGCGTCGCGCATGACCGTCATCGACCCGCGCGACGACAACCGCAAGCTGCTGGACGAGCGCGGCATCGCCTTTGTGCAGGAGGCCGTGACGCAGGAGAACTATCGCGAACTGCTGACCCCGCTTCTCACGAAAGGCGGCGGCCAGGGCTTCTGCGTCAACCTGTCGGTCGACACGTCGTCGCTCGACCTGATGCGCCTGTGCCGCGAACTCGGCGTCCTCTACATCGACACCGTGGTCGAGCCCTGGCTCGGCTTCTATTTCGACACGGAGGCCGACAACGCCTCGCGCACCAACTACGCGCTGCGCGAAACGGTCGTGCGCGAGATACGGGAGCGGCCGGGCGGCACCACGGCGGTGTCATGCTGCGGCGCCAATCCGGGCATGGTCTCGTGGTTCGTCAAGCAGGCGCTGGTCAATCTGGCGAGGGACCTCGGCCTCGAATTCAGCGAGCCGGCGGCAGGCGATCGCGACGGCTGGGCCAGGCTCATGCAGAAGGCCGGCGTGAAGGGCATTCACATTGCCGAGCGCGACACCCAACTCACCAGGAACCCCAAGCCGCTCGATGTGTTCTGGAACACCTGGTCGGTGGAAGGCTTCATCGCCGAGGGGCTGCAACCGGCCGAGCTTGGCTGGGGCACGCATGAGAAATGGATGCCCGCGAATGCGCGCGAGCAGCAGACCGGCTCGAGGGCGGCGATCTTCCTGGAACAGCCGGGCGCCAATACGCGCGTGCGCACCTGGTGCCCCACGCCCGGCCCGCAATACGGCTTCCTCGTCACCCATAACGAGGCGATCTCCATCGCCGATTTCTTCACCGTGCGCGAGGCCGACGGCTCCGTCGCCTACCGCCCCACCTGCCACTATGCCTACCATCCCTGCAACGACGCGGTGCTGTCGGTCTTCGAGATGTTCGGCGCCGGCGGCAAGGCGCAGCCGGTCCAGCACGTGCTCGATGAGGACGAGCTGGTCGAGGGCAAGGACGAGCTCGGCGTGCTGCTCTACGGCCACGGCAGGAACGCCTATTGGTACGGCTCCCAGCTTTCGCTGGAGGAAGCGCGCAAGCTCGCGCCATACCAGAATGCCACCGGCCTGCAAGTCACCTCGGCGGTGCTTGCCGGCATGGTCTGGGCGCTGGAGAACCCGCGGGCCGGCATCGTCGATACCGATGCCATGGACTACCGCCGTTGCCTTGAAGTGCAGCGGCCCTATCTGGGTCCGGTAAACGGGTTCTATACGGACTGGACCCCGTTGGAGGGACGTCCCGGCCTGTTCCCGGAAGATATCGACACGCAGGACCCGTGGCAGTTCCGTAACATATTGGTCCGTTGAGCCCTTCAGGGCCCGCGGCATTTTTATCAATTGCTTGCAATCGCGGGGAAAGCGCGCGATTGCATGATTTCGAATGCGGACTGAGGAGAGGATTTTCAGCCATGACGATTGCGCGCAATCTGATTTCGGTCGCCGCGGTTGCGGCGGCAGCGGCGGCGCTGGCCGGCTGCGTGGGTGCGGGGCCGGTGATCGGCGGCGGCCCGGTCAACGTGGCGCCGCGAGGCGTCGAAGGCGATTGGCTGAGCACGGACGGCGTTGCCGTTTCGCGCTTCTCCGGCGGCGCTTTCCAGACCAACGCGCTCGACACCGGCAACAAGCTGGCCGAAGGCAGCTACCGCATGGCTGACGCCCGCAATGTGGAGATCACCATGCGCTCGCTGATCCGCCAGACCACGAGCAACGTGAATTGCGCGTTGGTGACGCCCAACCAGCTCAACTGCACCAGCTCCGGCGGCCAGCAGTTCGTGCTCACGCGGCGCATGTAGTATCCACCATCGAACATGCGGCTTTTCCAGACGGGAAAGCCGCCTGCTTTTTCTGCGGCAGGACGGGCGCGCCAGTTCGGCGCCCGCATCAGCCCTCCCCCGGTTTTTCCGACTTTTCCAGCCTCCGGATTTGCGCGGCGGCTCGGGCCTTTGCCGTGCTTTGGCGCCATTACCCGCGCAAATCCGCTTGCATCGCCGATACCGCGATGTGAACATGCCGGCGAACCGTAAGAAAACGGTCATGGACGGTCCTTACATCGCCAGGATCACTCGGGGAGACAGATCATGAAGAGATTCGCAGCCATCGCTGCATTGTCCGCGTCGGCATTCGCCCTTTCGACCGGCGCTTCCTTTGCCGACTACACTCTGCACATCCTGCATATCAACGACTGGCACAGCCGCATCGAATCCAACAACAAGTTCGAATCGACCTGCTCTGCCGAGGAAGAGGCCAAGGACGAGTGCATCGGCGGCGCTGCCCGCCTCGTCACCGCGATCGCGCAGGAACGCAAGAAGCTGGAGGGCGAGAACGTTCTGTTGCTGAATGGCGGCGACAATTTCCAGGGCTCGCTCTTCTACACCACCTACAAGGGCAAGGTTGAGGCCGAGTTCCTGAACCAGATGAAGTTCGACGCCATGACCGTGGGCAACCACGAGTTCGACGACGGCGAGGACGCGCTGGCACCCTTCCTCGACGTTATCCAGTTTCCGGTGCTGAGCGCCAATGTGCAGGCAAGCGCGGCCGCCAAGGTGGGCGACCGCATCAAGCCTTCCGTCGTGCTCGAGGTCGGCGGCCAGAAGATCGGCATCATCGGCGCGGTGACCACCGAGACCCCGGAGATCGCCTCGCCCGGCCCCAACATCACCATCGAGGACGACATCAAGACCATCACCGCCGAGGTCGAGAAGCTGAAGGCGCAGGGCGTCAACAAGATCATCGCGCTGACCCATGTCGGCTATCCGCGCGACAAGGAGATGATCGCCAGGATCCCCGGCGTTGACGTCGTGGTCGGTGGCCACACTCACTCGCTGCTGTCGAACACCGATCCCAAGGCCGAAGGCCCCTACCCGACGATGATCGACAACCCGGACGGCTACAAGGTGCCGGTGACGCAGGCGGCCTCCTATTCGAAATATCTCGGCGAGTTCAAGGTGGTGTTCGATGACAACGGCGTCGTCAAGGAAGCCAGCGGCGACCCGATCTATCTCGACGCCAAGATCAAGCCCGACGAGGGCGTGCTTGCCCGCATCAAGGAACTGGGCGCTCCCATCGAGGAGTTGAAGGCCAAGGAGGTCGGCGAAACCACCGCCGCTGTCGACGGCAGCCGCGAAAGCTGCCGCGCGCGCGAATGCGCGATGGGCAACCTCATTTCCGATGCCGTGCTCGACCGGGTCAAGGGTCAGGGCGTGACCATCGCCATCACCAATGGCGGCGGCGTGCGCGCCTCGATCGACCAGGGCACGGTCACCATGGGCGAGGTGCTGACGGTGCTTCCCTTCCAGAACACGATCGCCACCTTCCAGATATCCGGCAAGGACCTGGTGGCGGCGCTCGAGAACGGCGTGAGCCAGCTCGAGGAAGGCGCCGGCCGCTTCGCGCAGGTCGCCGGCCTGAAATACTCCTTCGACAAGTCGGCGCCGCCGCAGAGCCGCATCAAGTCGGTCGAGGTGATGGAAAACGGCAACTGGACGCCGATCGATCCGGACAAGGACTATACGGTCGCCGCCAACGACTATGTGCGCCAAGGCGGCGACGGCTACAAGATCTTCGCCGAGAAGGCCAAGAACGCCTATGACTACGGCCCGGGCCTGGAAGACACCGTGGCGGCCTATCTGACCGCCCATCGGCCCTATACGCCGAAGGTCGAGGGTCGCATCACCGAAGTGGCGCAAGCCGCACAGGGTGAAGCCGCCCCGGCAGGCGAGGCCAAGCCGGCCGAGACGGCGCCGGCAACCACCGCCGAGCCCGGGGTGAAACTGCCGGAGATGCCCAAGGCTTCCAGCGACATCGCCAACCAGGCACCCAAGGTCGAGGAAGGCGCGGGCGCTCCCGAACCGGCCGCGGAGGTCAAGCCTGCTGCCGATGCTGCATCCGGCGCATCCGCGCCGAAGGCCGGCGACAGCCACGTCATTGCCGCCGGCGACACCCTCTGGGACATCGCCGAGAAGGCTTATGGCGACGGCGGCAAGTGGCGGCGCATCGCCAAGGCAAATCCGCGCTACTCGGCCCGCCATCTTCCGGTCGGCGCGACGCTGAAGCTTCCGGCCCGCTGATCGGCCGGCTCAAACCGGAACATTTCCACCCGCCCGGTCGCTCCGGGCGGGTTTTGTCCGGGTGGGTCACTTCATGACGAGGCAGGGAAGAAGCACTCCACCTGCGGCCAGAGGTTGCATTGGAATTTTGCCGGGCAGCGACTAGGTTCTGGCCATGCTTGGAGAACCCGGAATGAGCCTGACAGTCCAGAATGCCGAACCCGCCGCCGACAAGGATGCGAAAACGCCCAAGGTCGGAGTGCTTCTGGTCAATCTCGGCACACCGGACGGCACCGAATACGCGCCCATGCGCCGCTATCTGCGCGAATTCCTGTCGGATCGCCGCGTCATCGAAACGTCGCGCCCGATCTGGTATCCGATTCTCTATGGCATCGTGCTGAACACGCGGCCATCGAAATCCGGCGCCAACTATCGCAAGATCTGGAACATGGAACGCAACGAGTCGCCGCTGCGCACCTATACGCGTTCGCAGGCCGAGAAGCTTGCCGCGCGGCTCGCCGACATTCCCAACGTGGTGGTGGACTGGGGCATGCGCTACGGCAACCCTTCCACGGAAGAGGCCGTGCGGCAGTTGCTGGACCGGGGCTGCGAGCGCATCGTGATGTTCCCGCTCTACCCGCAATATTCGGCCACGACGACCGCCACCGCCAGCGATGCGCTTTTCCAGGCGCTCATGAAGCTGCGCGCCATGCCGTCGATCCGCACCGTGCCGGCCTATTACGACGAGCCGGTCTATATCGACGCGCTTGCCAACTCGATCACCAGCCATCTGGCCACGCTCGATTTCGAACCGGAAGTGGTGATTGCCTCCTACCACGGCATCCCGAAGAGCTACGCCGACAAAGGCGACCCCTACCCGGCGCAATGCCTTGAAACGACCCGCCTGCTGCGCGAACGGCTCGGCTGGGACGACAGGAAGCTGATCAGCACCTTCCAGTCGCGCTTCGGCCGCGAGGAGTGGCTGCAGCCCTACACCGACAAGACGGTGGAAAAGCTCGCGCGCGAGGGCGTGAAATCGATCGCCGCGTTCAACCCCGGCTTCTCGGTGGATTGCCTGGAGACGCTGGAGGAGATCGCAGGCGAGAACGCCGAAATCTTCCACCACGCCGGCGGCAAGAACTTTTCCCACATCCCCTGCCTGAACGACAGTCCTGACGGCATGGCCGTCATAGAGGAGATCACGCGCCGCGAATTGTCGGGCTGGATCTGAAACGGAACGGGCACGACCAGCCGCGTACCCGGATAAATGCCGCCGGCGCCGTTCTGGCGAATCTCATTTCCGTTGGGCCTTGATGGAGAATCACGCGGCGGCCCGGTGCCGAAAATGCCGCTTCCCCGGCCGACAAAAGCCGCGGGAGATTCCGAATTGGCCTGCCGCGGCCCGGCCCGACGCGGAAGGTTCCACGAGGAATGTCGAAAGACGCTGCGGCAGGCGAGCAAACCGGCCGTTTGCGAGGGCATTTTCACTTGATCTGACCGAAATCCGGCGGCTAACCTGCGTCCGCGAAGGGGGAAGGCTGAAGGCCGGATCACATCGCTGCCGCGAATGGTTCCTGTTTGGGACCGCAAATCAGTCTGAGGAGGAACTTCATGCAACTGTTCACCAGGAAGGCCGTGCTGTCGGCGGTCGCCGTTCTGGCCATGACCTTCGGCGCGGTCGAGGCGCGGGCGCAGGATTTCATCAACATCCTGACCGGCGGCACCAGCGGCGTCTACTATCCGCTCGGCGTCGCACTGGAAAAGCTCTATGCCGACATCCCCAACGCCCGCCCGTCGGTGCAGGCGACGAAGGCGTCGATCGAGAACATCAATCTCATCAACAGCGGTCGCGGCGAGATCGCCTTCACGCTGGGCGATTCCCTGCGCGATGCGTGGGAAGGCAACGCGGAAGCGGGCTTCAAGTCCAAGCTTGAAAACCTCAGCACGCTGGCCGCCATCTATCCGAACTATGTGCAGATCGTCGCCTCCAAGGAATCGGGGATCAAGACGCTTGCGGACCTGAAGGGCAAGCGCCTGTCGGTGGGGGCGCCCAAATCGGGTACCGAGCTCAATGCCCGCACCATCCTTGCCGCCGCCGGCCTCACCTATGACGATCTCGGCAAGATCGAATATCTGCCTTTCGCGGAGTCCGTGGAGCTGATGAAGAACCGCCAGCTCGACGCCACCTTGCAGTCGGCCGGCCTCGGCGTCGCCTCGCTGCGCGACCTCGCCAATTCCGTCGATATCAACGTGGTGGAGGTGCCGGCCGAGGTCGTGGAGAAGATTGGCGCGCCCTATGCGGTCAACACCATTCCCGCCGGCACCTATAACGGCCAGGACAAGGACGTCAGCACGGCTTCGGTCATCAACTATCTGATTGTCCGGCCCGATCTCGACGAGGAACTGGTCTATCAGATGACCAAGCGGCTGTTCGAAAATCTTGACCAGCTCGCGGCGGCCCATTCCGCCGCCCGCATGATCAAGCTCGATGCCAGCACCATCGTGTCGCCGACCCCGATCCACCCGGGCGCGATGCGCTACTACAAGGAGAAGGGCATCGAATAGCAGCCCCGCTGCGACGCGAGGCACGATCGCAGCGTAACCGTTTGCAGGCTGTCGGCACTGTGGCCGGCAGGCTGCCTATCCAGCACTTCCGGGCACTGACGACGATGCGCAGCGCCGGACAGGCCGATGCCGCATCGGTCAGGACAGGGTCACATGAGCGAACCTCAGGCAAACACGGCGGACGACGCCGAACACATTCCCGGCTGGGGCCTTGGCGCGGGCGCGAGGCTGCTTTTCGCCATCGCCGTCGCCTTCTCCGCCTTCCAGCTGTGGACGGCGGCCTATTCCCCGCTGCCGAGCCAGGTGGTGCGCTCGATCCATGTCGGCTTCCTGCTTCTGCTGCTGTTCGGCCTCTATGGCAATGCATTGCCCCGCCGCTCGCCGTCCTGGTGGCTGATGTGGGGCGCGGCGATCGCGTCCTTCGTGATAAGCCTCTATCACTGGGTATTCTATGAGGACCTGGTGGTCCGCGCCGGCGAGCCGATCCTGCAGGACCTCGTCGTCGGTGTCATCGGCATCGCGCTGGTGTTCTGGGCGGGCAAGAGGATGATGGGATGGACGCTGCCGCTCATCTGCCTGCTGTTTCTCGCCTATGGCCTGTTCGGCCAATACCTTCCATCCCCGCTCAATCATCGCGGCTACGGCTTCGACCAGATCGTCGAGGTGCTTTTCCTCGGCACCGAAGGCATCTACGGCACGCCGATCTATGTGTCGTCCAGCTATATCTTCCTGTTCATCCTGTTCGGCGCCTTTCTGGAGCGCGCCGGCATGATCCAGCTTTTCAACGACATCGCCATGGGCACGGTCGGCTCCTCGCGGGGCGGACCGGCCAAGGTGTCGGTCATCTCCTCGGCGCTGATGGGCACCATCAACGGCTCTGGCGTCGCCAATGTGGTGACGACGGGCGCCTTCACCATTCCGCTGATGAAGCGTTCCGGCTTCCGCCCGGCTTTCGCCGGCGGCGTCGAGGCCGTCGCCTCGATGGGCGGGCAGATCATGCCGCCAGTGATGGGCGCCGTCGCCTTCATCATGGCCGAGACGCTCGGTGTTCCCTATCTGGAGATCGTCAAGGCAGCCATCGTGCCGGCCATCCTCTACTTCATCACCGTCTTCGTGATGGTGCATCTGGAGGCTGGCCGGCTGGGGCTGAGGGGCTTGCCGCGCGACCAGTTGCCGAGCGCGCTGGGCGCTCTGCGGAAGCACTGGTACCTGATCCTGCCGCTGGCGGCGCTGGTGTGGCTTCTGTTCTCCGGCTACACGCCGCTGTTCGCCGGCACGGTGGGCATGAGCCTGACCGCGCTCATCATCCTGGGTGTGCCGGTCGTCGGGTCCATGCCGATGGCTGTGCGCGTGCTGTTCTGGGTGGCGCTCGGCTTGATGTCGGCGGCCGCCTTCGGCAATTCCTTCAATGTCTTCGGCTGGCAGTTGCGCGGCATCTCGCTGATCCTGCTGCTGATCGTGGCGCTGGTGCTGGTCAATCTTGCGGTGCGCGGCGGCCGCGAAACGCTGCGCCTGTGCCTGGAAAGCCTTGCCGACGGCGCCAAGAACGCGCTGCCCGTGGGCGTGGCGTGCGCGCTGGTCGGCGTCATCATCGGCATCCTGGCGCTCACCGGAGCCGGCTCGACCTTTGCCCGCGTCATCGTCAGCGTCGGCGAGAATTCGCTGTTCCTGTCGCTGGTGCTGACCATGATCACCTGCCTGGTGCTGGGCATGGGCATCCCGACCATTCCCAACTACATCATCACCTCCTCCATCGCCGGGCCGGCGCTGCTGCAACTCGACGTGCCGCTGATCGTCTCGCACATGTTCGTCTTCTATTTCGGCATCATGGCCGACCTGACGCCGCCGGTCGCGCTGGCCGCATTCGCCGCCGCGCCGATCGCCAAGGAAAGCGGCATGAAGATCGGCATGCAGGCCGTGCGCATCGCGGTGGCCGGCTTCGCGGTACCGTTCATGGCGGTCTATACACCGGTCATCATGCTGCAGGAGGGCGGGCCCCTGGCCGAGCAATTCGGCTACTGGCCGGCCTTCCTCTACGTCATCGTCAAGGCGCTGCTCAGCATCGTCATGTGGGGGGCGGCCACCATCGGCTTCCTTGTCACGCCCCTAAGGGTATGGGAGCGGGTCTGGGCATTCCTCGCCGTGGCCTTGATGCTGGCCACCTATCCGTGGAGCGACGAGGCCGGCTTCGCCGCCTGCGTCGCCTTCCTGATCTGGCATTTCTCGCGCTCGCGCCGGCAGGCACAGGCGGCCACGTAATGGCTGTTTGCGTCGCGGCCGCCGGCGTCGCGCTGCACCTTGCCGTCACCGGCTTCACCCTGTCCTGGGTGCACAGCGTGGAGAAGATTCCGTGGCAGGAAAGCTGGGAAGCGGGTCCGGACGGGCTGCGGCCGGTCGAGGCCCGTGTCAAAGGTTCCGGCGCAGGCATGGACCCGCCCGAGGACGCGGTGCTGCGTGACGGATGGTACGTGTTCCGCCCGCATGTTCCGCCACTGCGCGAGCTTGTGCTGGCGGCGTCTGGCAAAACGGTCAGTGGCTGGACGCTGTGTGCCGCCGGCACCTGCCATGAACTCGGCGACACCGCCTCCGCGCCGGTGCGCATCAGCCTGTGCGACTGACTCGATCGCGCTGCGGGCTTGCCGCAAAGCTGGTATGAAACACATCTCCCTGATTCCCGAACGCTGGCCATCTTGACGACCGACCCCGCCCATATCCTGAAAGCTGTTTATGGCTACGACGCCTTTCGAGGGCCTCAGGCGGAGATCGTCGATCATGTGATGGCGGGCAACAATGCCTTCGTGCTGATGCCGACGGGCGGCGGCAAGTCGCTGTGTTATCAGATCCCGGCAATTGCCCGGCCCGGCATGGGCCTCGTCGTCTCGCCGCTCATCGCTCTCATGGCCGATCAGGTCGCTGCCTTGCGGCAGGCGGGGCTCAGGGCGGCGGCACTCAACTCCGACCTGCCCGGCGACGAGCGCCGCGCTTTGTGGCGGGACGTGTTCTCCGGTGCGCTGGACCTTCTCTATGTGGCTCCTGAAACGCTGCTCAGGCCCGAAGTTCTGGAACGCATCGGCCAGGTGCCCCTGTCGCTGATCGCCATCGATGAAGCGCATTGCCTGTCGCAATGGGGACACGATTTCCGCCCCTCCTACCGCCAGCTCGATGCGCTGGTCACGCTGTTTCCCGACACGCCGCGCATGGCGCTGACGGCCACTGCCGACGCACCCACCCGGGCCGAGATCCTTGCGCATCTCAGGATCGCGGAAAGCGATGCCTTCATTGCCGGCTTCGACCGCCCCAACATCCGCTATGCAATTCAGGAAAAGGACAACCCGCGGGCACAGCTGAAGCATTTCCTGAAGAACCATGAGGGCGAAAGCGGCATCGTCTACTGTCTGTCGAAACGAAAGACGGAGGAGACGGCCGCCTGGCTTTGCGCCCAGGGATATGACGCGCTCCCCTATCACGGCGGCATGGACAAGGCCGCGCGCGCGGCCAATCAGGCGCGCTTCCAACAGGATGAAGCCGTCATCATGGTGGCCACCATCGCATTCGGCATGGGCATCGACAAACCGGATGTGCGCTTCGTCGCCCATATCGACCTGCCGGGCAGCATCGAGGCCTATTATCAGGAGACCGGACGCGCCGGGCGCGATGGCCTGCCCTCCGACGCCCTGATGCTCTACGGCTACGAGGATATCGCGCTGCGCGGCCGCTTCATCGAGGAATCGGACGCGCCCGAGCAGCGCAAGCGCATGGAACGCCAAAAGCTCGATGCGCTGCTCGGGCTGGCCGAGACGGCAGGCTGCCGCCGCCAGGTGCTGCTCTCCTACTTCGGCGACGGTTGCGACCCCTGCGGCAATTGCGACACCTGCGCCGAGCCTCCGCAACTGTTCGACGGGACGATCGCGGCGCAAAAGGCCCTGTCATGCATTCACCGGACCGGCGAGCGTTTCGGCCAGGCCTACATCGTCGATGTGCTCCTGGGTGTCGAGGACGCGCGCATCGCGGATTTCGGCCATGACAGGATTTCCACATACGGCATCGGCAAGGAGCATGACAAACGAACCTGGCGGGCGATCTTGCGTCAGCTTATTGCCTTGCGGCTGATCGAGGTCGACCAGGCCGGCCATGGCGGGCTGTCGATCCCGGATGCAGGGCGCCAGTTCCTGCGTGAAAAGCCCACGCTCATGCTGCGCGTGCCGACGACGCCGCGCGCCGGACGGGAAAAGCTCTCCCGCAAGCAGGCATCGACCACCCTGCCCGAGGCCGACCGCGCCCTGTTCCAGGCACTGCGGGAAAAGCGCATGGAAATCGCCCGCACGCAGAGCGTGCCGCCCTATGTGATTTTCCACGACCGGACCCTGATCGAACTGGCCGCCGCGCGCCCAGCCTCGCGCGCGGAAATGGCAACGGTTCCGGGTGTCGGCGAAGCCAAGCTGGAGCGCTATGGACCCGCATTTCTGGCCGTGATCGCCGAACACTCGCAATAGTACGCACGCAGGCGGCCGCCATGTCGGGGAAGCTGGGCCCGAAAGGCGGAACAAACGTGCTTTCCTTCGTCCCGGGCCGCCGCGAACGCAGGCACCAACGATACGGACAGGCCACCGGGTCCGGCGCTGCCTTCCATGCAGGCGGGCAAAGGCTGACCTCTGCCGGCTATCGGCTCTCTCAATACGTGTCATTCCCTATGTCTGGGATCGCTCGGGATCGGCGAAAGCACCCACTTTGATATCGTCCGCGAATTTGCGCATGAGCCGCACCAGTTCCCCGACATCCCGCTGGTTCCAGCTTGCAAAAATCACACGTCGCAATATCGACGCGCTTCGCTCGCTTGAGGCCATAGGCGCCGATGTGACAATTCCGCTTGTGGAGGACGAAGCCTCCGAGAAGGCATGGCCCGAGGACGACAGCACCTGCCGCACCGTCTTCACCGACCAGGCGCGTGCGACCGCAGCAGCGCCGGGGCATCATGACGGGACCATTCCGGTCGATTGCGGCAGTGACTGACTGCGTCACACTGGTTTACCGAGGGCAACACGCAGTTCGCCAACGCAACCACGTTCGTCATCCTCTCGATCTGCCTGAGGCATGGCTGCCGAGGCGAAGCCAACGGGATGGCCGATGGACGGATGCAGCATCACGTCCATGGCAATGCCATAGATCTTATACAGGGCTTCCCCCGTCATGATGGTGCTGGGCGTACCGCGCGCGATCAGCCTGCCGGAATGGAGGGCAAGAAGCTCATCGCAAAAGCGCGCCGCCATATTCACGTCGTGCAGCACGACGATGACGCCCATCCCTTTCGAGCGGTTGAGCTTCTGCACAAGCGACAGAACCTCGATCTGGTGGGCGATATCCAGTGCGGAGATCGGTTCGTCGAGCAGCAGGCATCGAGCATCCTGCGCCACCAGCATGGCGAGCCATGCGCGCTGGCGCTCGCCGCCCGACAACGTATCGACCAGCCGGTCGGCGAACACCTCGACACCCGTCAGCGCCATCGCCTCTTCTACCTTCTCGCGATCCGTCTTGCCGAACCGGCCGAGTGCCCCGTGCCAGGGATAGCGGCCGAGAGCGACCAGTTCCTTGACCAACATGCCAGCGGCCGGAGGCGTATGCTGCGGAAGGTAGGCGAGCCTTCTGGCAAACGACCGTTCGCTCCATTCGGAAAGGGGCCTGCCTTCGAACTGCACGATGCCCCCCGAAGGCGGCTGCTGGCGCGCCAGAATCTTCATCAATGTCGATTTGCCGGAGCCGTTGTGGCCGATCAGGCCAACGATGCGTTGCGCCGGCAGTGTCATGGTCAAAGGCTCCAGCAACATGCGACCGGGAACCGCAAGGGAAACACGATCAAGCGCGAACAGCGGCATGTCGCTCCCCGGAGCCGCGGGAGAGTCAGGACGGGGCGCCATTGTTCCGGCGCAGCTTTGGGACGTCAAGGCAATGCTCCGGTTCGTTCGGTGGGATGTGGGCAATCAGGAGGCTGCGGCACCGATCGGCCCTCGCTGTCGGATAGGTTCACGATCCTGCCGCCCTCCAGATGAACGATGCGATTGGCGATCCCGAAATAGCGGTCGTCATGCGAGATCACCACGAGCGTTCTGCCGGCCTCCCGCAACTCGGGAAGCAGCTCTGTGTAGAACAGATGCCTGAAAGTGGGATCCTGATCCGCCGCCCATTCGTCGAACACCAGGACGGGCCTGTTGCTCGCACAGGCCTGGATGAAGGCAAGCCGCTTGCGCTGTCCCGTTGAAAGATCTGTCGTGCTGAAGCGTCCTTCATGAATGGCGGCCTTGCCGGTCAGCGCCAGCCTGTGAAGATAGGAGGCCGCAATTTCGCCTCCTATCTCCCCGGAATCGACTCCGACCTCCTCGAACAGATGGAAATCGGAAAGAACGGTCGCGAAAAGTTGCCGGTAACTGTCGCGGTTCCATGCGGTAACGGGCTTTCCATCGAGCAGAAGGTTGCCTTCCGCCGGTTCGTAAAGTCCCAGCAAGAGCTTGATAAGCGTCGTCTTGCCCGAGCCGTTGTCGCCGACGATGAAGGTGATCTCACCCCTTCGAACAACAAGATCGATCGGACCGAGACAAAACCCCGGTCCATCCGGCCCCACGAACCGATAGGCCGCACCGGCAAGCTCGATGGTCGAGTGCAGGCTCACCCGGGCCGGACCCTCCCCGGCCAGGAGGTATGGCTCCGCTGTATCGAAGCACCGGGAGAGATCATCGATGCGCCCGAAAGCGATCTGGGCCCGGTTTACCATCGGCAGAATGCCGATCAGTTGCTCGATCGGCCCTCTTACATAGAGCAGGACGAGAACAAAGCCGCCGAGCGTGGCTGCCGAATAGAACCCCGCGTCGCGCCAGGCGAGCAGAATGGCTATCAGCCCGAAGAACAGGACGGAGCCCGCGGCACGGCCAGTTATGTAGTGACGCACCGCGCCGATCTGCGTCTCGCGGATCAGCGCGGCCGTCCGGCCAATGTCCCCTTCGAACACCGCCATGCGGCGCGGCCGGTCGAGACGCAGTTCCTTCGCGCCGAGCGCGATGGCGTTGAAGGATTTCTGAAGTTCGTCTTCAGCCGTGCGAGCCTTCTCGAACCCGGCGACTCCCTTGGCCTTCACTCGATACTGGATGAGTGCTCCGGCAGCCAGGCAGATGACCGCCACCAGAAAGGCTGGCGGGGAGAGCCACGCGAGATAGGCCATGCATCCCGTGACAACGGCGAGCGCAGCCGTGAGCGGCGCGACATTGAAGGCAAAGAGGCTGATCGCATCGATATCGCCGTTGAGCACCGTCAGCAGCCGATGCAGACGGTAGCGCTCCAGTTCGTCGATGGGCGCCCGCAGGATCCGTGCGGAAAGATCGATCCGAAGGTCGGCAACCAGCCGCTGGCCGACGACATTGGTTCCTCGGTCCGAGATGATTGCTGTAGCAACCGTCAACGCAGCGGCCCCACAATAGGCAAGCACGATCGAGGCCAGTGTGCCGGCATCCGGCGCGAGGCCTTCGGAGACCGTGGCGAGCAGCACGGTCAAGGCGAAACCGCTTGCAATGCCCGCCAGCATGGAAACGACGAGCAGCTGCATATGCGGCTTCAGGATGGAAAACACGGCCCTGACTGCTGCCGGTGCAGGTGCCGGGCCAGTCGAATCTTCGGCGCTCATGCTTCACTCGCCATGGTCGTAGGTGCCTTCTGCCATGCCGCGCTTCCAGTAGTTGAGGATATACGTCTCGGCGGCCGGCACGCCGCATTCCCTGCGCGCAAAGCCGCGTATCCGCCGCGCAACGGATGCCTCCGCGCCCACCCAGACGAAGCTTGCGGCAACGACTTCCCGCCCCAGGGCACGCACGGCCGCGCTCAGTGGATCGTCGGGACCTCCCCCTGCTTCGCCGTGCAGCCATGTCAGGCGCATTCCGGCCGGCAGCCGCAGCGGTTGCCTTTCGGAAACGCCGGGAACGTGGACGAGCACCTCGCCCGCCGCATCCTGCGGCAGGTTGTCGAGGATAAAGGCGATGGCCGGCAGAGCGGTGATGTCGCCGGCCAGGATATAGCGCCGGGGTTCCCCATCGGGGACGCGGGCATGGGGCCGCCACAGGCCGACCTCATCGCCCGGCCTGGCCCTGGCGGCCCATCGGGACGCGATGCCGTCGTCGCCATGCAGCACAAAATCGATATCCATGCTGTCGTCGCCGTAATGGAAGCGGCGCACGCTGTATGTCCGGATCGCAGGGCGACGCTCCGGTGGCGGGTAGACGGCATGACCGCGCTCGTCGGCAACCGGCCATTCCTGCTGCTCGATGTCGTCGCGTGGAATGAGCGCATGGACATGCGGCCCGAGTGACCGCAACGGGCAGTCGAAGCGGGACAGATCGTCCACCTCCACGGTGATGCGCCGCACCAATGGTGTCACGTTCACCGCGCGCACCACACGGGCGATGCGAAAGTTCTCCGGTCTGTGCACGGTTTCGGTCTTGCTGGTCGTCGTCATTTTTGCCGTCTCAGAAGGATGAGGAAGAAGGGGGCCGCGAAGAAGGTGGCGAACAGCCCGGCCGGGATCTGATAGGGGAAGATGGCCGTGCGTCCGAGCCAATCGGCGGCGATCATGATCGAGGCGCCCGCCAGTATGCTTGCAGCCAGATGCCGGCCGGGACGCTGGAAACCGGCAAGCCGCGCCAGGTGGGGAGCCATCATTCCGACGAAGCTCAGCGGCCCGACAGTCAATGTCGCGGCGGCAGTGAGACCGGCTGTCAGGAGCAGGAGTTGGACGCGCACCGGGCGAACGCCGACGCCGACGGAGCGTGAGGTAGCTTCCCCGAGCGGCAGGACGCCGAGCGGCCGGATGGCGAGCGGCACGAGCGCCAGCAGGACGATGCCCGTCAGCGTCACAAGGAGAGCTGCGTTTGCCGTTATCCGATAGGTAGAACCGGCCATCCAGGCAAGCAGCGTGGCCATTCGCGGGTCTCCGCTCGCCAGCAGGACGGCCGCAAGGCCGCCGAACATCGCGCCCACGGCAATCCCCGCGAACAGCAATTGCTCCGGCCGGAACCCGCTTCTGCGGCCAACGAGCAGGACGAAGCCGAGTATGAAGGAGGCGCCTGCCGCGGCTGCCGCGAATTGCCAATGCTGTGCCGGTGCCGGAATAACGAACAGCAGCACTATCAGGCCGAGCGCGGCACCGGATGAGACACCGAGGATTTCCGGGCTCGCCAACGGATTGACGGTAACGCGCTGGATGATGGCGCCGGCGACCGCCAGCATCGCGCCAGCCATGCCGGAGGCGAGCACGCGCGGCCAGCGCCATTGCAGCATTGCGGTGAACTCCGGACCGGAGAGCCACTCCCAGCCTCGGGGGCCTGGCCCGAACGCAAGTGCCACCCAGACCAGCAGGACAAGAGCGCCGAGACCGACGACAAGAACCGGAATGGCACGCGCGGTCCGACCCGCAGAGGTCGCTGCCGGGGCTTCCGGTATGCTGGTTGCCTTCAGGCGCGGCAGCAGCCAAAGCAGGAGCGGAGCCCCGAACAGTGCGGTCGCCGCCCCTGTCGGCACTTCCCTTACGGTGGGCGCCAGTTGGACCATCTGGTCCGCGAGACAGAGCAGCCCGGCACCGATGAATGGCGTGGTGGCCAGTTGCGCTGCGATGCTGCGAGCGCCTCCCGCACGCGCGATGGCGGGTGCGGCGAGACCAATGAAGGCAATCACGCCGACGATGCTGACGATGCTTGCGGAAAGGGCAACCGCAAGAGCGATCGCCGCCAGCCGCAGCGTCGCCACCCTTGCCCCCAGGCTGCGGGCGCTTTCGTCGCCGATGGTCAGCAGCGCCAGGGGACGCGAGATCGATGCCGCGACCGCGACCGCCACGGCAATCCGGATCAACAGGCTCTCGGCCGCCGACCAGCCGTTCTGCACCAGTGAGCCGGAGCTCCAGAGAAAGATGCCGGTGAGATAGTGCTGGTTGAACAGGACCAGCAGGCCGCTGACCGCACTCGCGTACAGGCTGACGAAAATGCCGGCGATGATGATGCGGGTCGGCGAGAGCATGCGGCCCCAACCGATGCTCAACACCAGCAGCATGGCCGCGCCTGCCCCGGCCAGCGCGATCGCTTCGGCGCCGAGCGTGCCGGCAAGGTCCGGATACCACAGCGTGGCGGCGACGAGGGCAAGCTGTGCGCCGGCCGAAACGCCGAGCGTGGCAGGCTCGGCCAGCGGATTTCGCAGCACGTTCTGGAAGATGACGCCGGCAAGCGCCAGCCCCGCACCGGCCAGCAGGCTCACCGCGACGCGCGGCAGATAGCTTTCCAGCGCGAGAATCCGGGCGATGTCGCGGATGTCGGGAGAAGCCGCGAGCCGCGGCCAGTCCGCGATCGGCAGCAACTTCGACAGCGTGACGACGCACACGATAGCGGCGGCCGCGAAAAGCAACAGGATCACGAGTGTATTCGTGCCACCCGGCCGTGACAGGGACACGCGCATCGTCTCAGCCGGCATCGAGCACATCCGTGTCCAGTAGCCCGCCGAGGGCGGCGGCAAAACGATCGGCAGTGGGCAGCGCCCCGTACATCTCCAGATAGCTGATTGGCGCGACGCGTCCCTCAACGACGAAGGGCAGCAGCGACCAGATCGCGCTCGAATGCAGTTGCTTCAGCGCATTCCTGGTCACCGGGCTTGCAATGTAGACGAAGGATGCATCGGGATCGGCTGCCAGTTGCTCGATCCCGACGCTTGCAATGCCCCAGGCGCTGGCCGGCCCCGTGAAGGCATTGCGCAGCCCGACCCGCCGCATGACGGCGTCGAACAGGCTGTTTTCTCCATAGAGGATGACATGCCTGCCATCGAGAAGCGGCGTCGCCAGATAGAGCGGCCGCAGAATGCGTCCCGAGACGCGCGTGGCCAACTCGGAGAGATGCTGCGCGTGCGCCGCAAGGAAGGACGCAGCTTCGCTGTCGCGACCCGTCACCTGGCCTGCGCGTGACATTGCGGCGCAGGCCGCGTCATAGGTCGATCCGGCGCCGCCATAGATCGGCATCGTCATGACCGGCGCTATCCGTTCAAGAAGGGCTGGGGGGGCGCCGATGCCGAAGGAGCCGATAAAACACTCCGGCGCCAGGGCCTGCAGCAGTTCCAGATTCGGCTCGTAGTAGAAGCCTATGTCGACCGCGCGCCGCAACGCTGGCAGGTCTCCCTCCGCGGCGCGATAGCCGGCGAGACCCGCGACACCGACGGGCTCGACGCCCAGCGCAACCAGCATCTCGGTGGCCGGCGCATCGAGAGCCACGATGCGCGGAGTTCCCTGCCGCGCCATTGCGGCATGCGACCACCCGGCGAGGCCGAAACCTGCAAGGCCGGCCAGCAGAAAACGCCGGGTAACAGCGGCGTTCCGCTCCTTCGGATCTGCGGCCGCAGCTACCATCGATACTTGAGCGTGGCGTTCACCGTCCGACCCTGCCCATAGTAGCAGAGCATATCGCTCTGGCAGTAGCTGACATATTCCTTGTTCAGGAGATTGATGCCGGTGACCTTGAGGTTCAGGCCATCGAAACGCTTGTCGAGCTTGCCGAAATCATAGCTCAGCGAAGCATCGACCAGCACGCGGCCGCCGACCTCGAATTGATTGAGTTCGTCTCCGAACGATTTCCCCTGATACCGCAAGCCTCCGCCTATGCCGAGCCCTGCAAGAGCGCCGTCCGGCACCTCATAATCCAGCCATATCGATGCCTGGTTCCGGGGAACCATCCGCAATTCCTTGCCGAGCATGTTCTCGGAGCCGGGATTGGCCTTGGTGAATTCGGAGTCCATGTAGGCATAGGAGGCGATCAGGTTGAGGCGATCCATCAGTTTGGTTTTCGCTTCGACCTCCACGCCTCGAACACGAGCCTCTCCGATCTGGACCAGCCCCGTTCCGAGCGGATCTGGGTTGCGCGCAGAGACATTCTTCTGATCGATCTGGAAAGCCGAAAGCGTGATGAAGGTGCCGCCATCGGCCGACTGATATTTGATACCGGCCTCGATCTGCTCGCCTTCAAGCGGTTTCAGCGGTCCGCCTGTGATCGTCACGCCATCTATAGGGTCGAACGACGTCGAATAGGACACGTAAGGCGCAAAGCCATTGTCGAACAGATAAGTCAGGCCGACCCTGCCCGTGAGCGCGGAGTCGCTGAACGAGAATGGGGTCTGATAGATTGCTTCGAATGAATCGGCCTTGACCCAGTCGTGGCGCAAGCCGGCGGTCAGTATCCAGTTCTCCCATCGCATCTGATCCTGCGCGTAGATGCCGACCTGGTTTCTCTTCATCTGATAGTCGATGCGCGGAATGAGCGGCGGCGGTGTCGCGCCATAGACGGGATCGTAGAGATCGAAACTGAAAGCTCCGCCGTCATAGACGTTGGAGGCAAACTTGTAGCTGTCGCTCAGATGCAGATAGTCGATGCCGATCAGCATATTGTGCTGGACAAAACCGGTGTCGAACTCGCCCTCGACATTCGTGTCTACCGTGAAGGTGTCGGCAACACCGAGGCCGTGCGTGGCCACGCGCATCAGGTAGCGCTGCGAAGGGTCCAGAGCCACACTGGGACTTGCCTTGGTGTCGACGTCCACATGGTTGAACTGCAGGTTCTGGCGCAGGGTCCAGTTGTTGTCGAAGTCATGCCGGAAATTGTAGCCGACAGAATATTGCTCGCGCTCATAGCCGTCGAAGCCGGGCTCCCCCGCATAGCGGCTCGCCGGAAGCTTGCCGTTCGGGTTGGGATAGAGCGTTCCCGCCGCAGGCAAGGCCGCGTAGTCGGGGATCGCCTTGTCCTTCTGGTATTGGCCAAAAAAGGTAAGCGACGTGGCATCGGTCGGCTGCCACGTGAAGGACGGAGCGAGAAAGAGACGCTTGTCGTAGCCGAAGTCGACGCGGCCGTCGGCGTCACGGGCAAGCCCCGTGAAACGATAAAGAAACTGCCCTTCCGGATCGAGAGGGCCGGAAAAATCGAACATGCCCTGGAGGTGGTCATGGCTGCCGCCCTGTATCGCCACCTCGCGGAGGGGCGTCTCAAGAGGCCGCTTGCTGCTCAAATTGACAAGGCCGCCCGGAAGGTTCTGGCCGTAGAGCACCGAAGCAGGCCCCTTCATCACGTCGATGCGCTCGAGGCCGTAGGGTTCCACCTGCAGGAGGGCCGTACTGTAAGCACCATAAGGGAGCCGCGATCCGTTCAGATTGTACCTGACATAGAAGCCGCGCGATTGCAGCACGTCATTCGTGTTGTTGCTGTCGCCGAAGGTTTCGATGAGCCCCGGCGTGTAACGAGTGGCCTCGGTGACGCTTTGCGAGCCCTGCGCCTCGATCTGGTCGCGGGTAACGACGTTGACGGTCTGGGGAACCTCGATCAGCGGCGTGTCGGTCTTGGTTGCAGTCGTATCGTAGGTGGCGATATAGCCCTCAATCTGCCCCCAGGCGCTATCGATCCTGCTTTGAACATCGATCGTGCCGAGAACCACGGTTCCATCAGGGGCGATACCCCCGCCGGCGTCTGCCGAAGACGCGTCGACCAGAGCCGCGCTTGCCTCCCCGGTAATGCGGATTTGCACACTCGTCCCCGCAAGCATCGCCTGAAGCGCCTGGCCCGGCGACATGGTGCCTGACACCGCCCTTGTCGTGGTCGACCGCGCGAGCGCCGATGAATAGCCGACCTGCCAACCCGTGGCGCGGCTGAAGGCATCCATGGCGGAGGTCAAAGGTTGCGACGGAATGGAAATCCGGACGGCCTGGCTGGCGGTGACAGGTCGCACCGCTTGCTGGGCGAATGACGGCGCCTGAATGGTGAGCGTCGCACATCCAAGAATTGTCGAGCCGAGAAGCAGCGAAAGCCACCGTCTGCCCGTTCGCGTCGCCTCGTCACCCGCAAGCCGGTCGCCCGTCCGCCCCCGCATCCTCATAGTCTGATACCCTCTCTCAGTCAGCGAGGGTCGTAGTCGCATCACACGAAAACTCTGCCCTCATAGACTTGACGCAGAGGATGGGCGTCGTCACAAAAAAAGTTGACGCCTTATCGAAGGATTAGAATTCCACCAGGCAAATGCGTCACCGAGGCGCCGGCGGCTTCGCCGAGCGTGCGGATCGCGGCCTCGGCGTCATCGATGCGATAATTGCCGTTCACAAACACATCATCCAGCCGCGCGGTCGTTACGATCACACGGCCTGGGTAGTAGCGGCGCAGTTCGGCCAGCGCCGCGCCGAAGGGTTGATCGTGGAAGGCGACGCGTCCGTCACGCCAGGCCAGTTGCTGGCTGGGGTCCGCCTGCGCAACCGGCGACAAGGCGGTCGCTGTGGCGATGATCATCTGACCCGGTTGGAGTTCGGCCTGGTCGGTCCTTGCCGGAAGCCGGCTGACTTCCACCCGCCCGCGCTCCAACACGACGACATCCTCTCCCGGGTCCCGGCGAACGGAAAACGCTGTCCCCCTGACCTCGACCTCGCCAAACTGGCTGGCAACGACGAACGGATGAGCAGGATCATGCCGAACATCGAAGAATGCCTCGCCTTCCAGCAAATCCACATGGCGCTGGCCGTCCTCGAAATTTATCGCGATTGCAGACGCGGTGTTCAGCGTCACCGACGAACCGTCGGGAAGAGAGAATGCTTGCCGCTCCCCTGTTGCTGTCAGGTGGTCGGCCTGCCACCACAAGGCAATCCGCGGATATTGCTGCACGCCGACAGCGACCGCCAATGCGGCCGCCATGGCCATGATTGTCGCTTTCCACCGGCTGCGGACAGGCCGTGGTCGCCGCCGGTCGCCCGAAGCGCGGGCTGGCGAAGGAGGGAGACCCAACCGCCGCGCATCCCGCTCGATGGCGGACTTCAGCGCGGGTGACGCGTGCATGCGTTCCAGTTGTGCATAGGCTTCGGCATGTCGCTGGTCGCTGTCCCGCCAGTCCCTGAAGGCCGAGATCACGGCCGGATCGGCGTCTTCGTCCTGGAGACGAACGAACCAATCCAGCGCCGCATCCGTCAGCGGATCGGGATGAACATAGCGACCGCCCGGTATCGAGCCGTTCTTCTGTCCGCTTCCCACTCAGCCCATCCGTTGATCGCTGTTTCTGACGCTCTTGTAGATGAGACGTTTGATGAGCATGATCTTCACAAAAAAACCTCTCGGCGTTCCCTTTCGCCGAGTTGAGCCGACCTTCGGGGTGCAGATTCCATTATCACGGATGCCGGCCGCTTACAGCTACGCCGTCCGCTACCGGCCTTCGAGCTTCGCAAGGGTGTCCCGGCAATGGCCCATGACAAGCTTGATGTCATTGTAGACCGTATTGCGCGAAACCCCGAGATGTTCGGCTATCCGCGCGTAGGTCCATCCTTGTTGCAACAGAATCCAGGCCTGCCGCGCCCGAATTGGAAGCTCCTGTAGAGCCTGATCCAGGGCCTCCAGTTGCTCGCGTTCGATGATCGCGGCCTCGGCAGAGGTATCCACTGCCGGGATGCTGGCCACGACCTCGTCGCTGATACCACCCTCCTCATAGCGCTCATGGGTCTTTCGACGCCGTTCATGATCAAGAGCCAAATTGCGTGCTGTTTGGTGCAGAAAAGCATCGAGATGGTCGATCGAGGTGTTCTCAAGCGCCTTCCGGGTCCGGACATAGGCCTCCTGAGCAAGGTCTTCGGCAATCTGCGAGTCGCGAACGATGCGGAAGACCGTTCCGATCAGTGAGCGGCGACGCGAGAGGAACACGCTGGTGAGGCTGGGCGCCGGCATCAGGGTCGGTCCCGGGATTTCGATGCAGGCGATACGCCGCTAACGCCATCAAGCCGGCCCGAGCGCGCTCCAGATACCGAGCATTCCGGTAAACACTTCCCGATCACCTGCGCGTCCACCAGCTCCACTCTCCAGCCGCGCCCATACCCATCGGACATGGCATAGCAGCCCGGCTCAAACTGCTCCGCAAAGAAACTCGGAACCGAGATCACCGATGTCGCAACCGGAGTCAATAAAACATGTGTAATTTTGTCAACTTTATTATTGTTCTCGACTCTGCCGAACACCGCCTGATGATCGTCTTTAGATAGCCAACCAAACCCTTTGATCTGTCGGTTCGATCGAGACGCGCCAGTTCATTGATGACGAGCATCCAGCTTTATGGACCAGTGGCCAGCAGTTTCAGGCCACCGCGCGTCCAAACACATGGGAAGGAATGGTTCTGTCGTCGGTGAGTTTCCCGCCAACGAAAGGCGACTTGCACAGGAGGTCGCTGCTCGGCGAAAACGCCACGTTCCGGCACCTGTCCTTCGCTCGGTTACTCTACTTCCGCCGGATTGCGGACGCTTCCACCGCTGCTGGCCGGTTGACGCTCTGAAGCGACGCCACCGGCGCGCCGGCGATGCGGCCCATCACGGCGCGGGCCAGTTCGGCGCCCGCCAGCCGGACATCCTCGTTCACCACATAAAGTTGCGGCCGCAGCAGATGCAGCAGTCGCGAGGATTGCTTGGAGACGATGTCGAGGTCCGCGCCGATGCTGAGGCCGGCATCCTCGACACCGGCCACTAGGGCGAAGGCCGAGGCGCTGGCGCCGGAGACGATACCGTCCGGCTTCAGCCGGCGGTTCATCAATTCGGTGGTTCGCGCGCGGATATGCTCTATCGAGTGGTCGACGGTGGCGGCGGGAAACGGCACTTCGCTGAGGCCGCAATCGACCAGCGCATCGGCGAAGCCGTCACGCATGTGATGGTAGTAGCTGAGATTGGCAGGCGGAGCGAGCAACGCCAGGCGGCGGCGGCCGAGCGCGGCCAGCTTTCGCACTGCCTCGGCGGCAAAAGCGTAGTTGTCGAAGTCGTGGTAGGGATGCTCGATGCCCATGTCGGTGCGGCCATGGGTGGCAAAGGGAAAATTGTGCTCCGTCATATAGCGCACGCGCTTGTCGTCGGGTTCGGTGCGCGAAATGATGATGCCGTCGGCAGAGGCCGTCTCCACTATATAGCGGACCGGCTCAAGAGGGTCGTTGTTGCGCGAATAGGGCGTGACGATGAGGTGGTAGGGCGTGGCCGCCAGCGCTTCCGAAATGCCGTAGATCATGTCGGAGACAAAACCGCCAACCTGCTCCTCGGTGTCGAGCACCAATGAGATGACGCTGGTCTTGCCGGTGCGCAGGCGCACGCCGGCGCGGTTGGGCCGATAGCCGATCTGCTTGGCGACAAGCTGCACGCGACGCCGCGTCTCGGCGCCGATCTCAGGCGCATCCTTGAGCGCGCGAGAGACGGTGGTGACGCCGAGCCCCGTCATGAAGGCAAGCGTCTTCAGCGTCGGCCTGCCAGCCTCCGCCTGCTCAAGTGACTCGGATCTTTCGTCTCTGTCCATTCCGTCCGCCCGACAGGCGCATAGCAGTCTCGAAATATGTCTGCAATTGCCGATTAGTCTGTGTCGGCGGTTTCATGAAGGTTTTATACTGAAACGTTACAGAATGCGAGACAATCCGTCCTGCCACTGCCTGCAAAACCGGAGAATACCCACGGCACAGCAAGGCATTTCGCACAACATTCCGGTGGATACGCGACAAAATGCCGCCCGCAGGCTTGCGCAGGTGCGGCAATTGCCGTATCCAAAATCTGTAACGTTTCAGATTCTGGGAGGAACCGAAATGCGACACAAGCGCGGCGCTGCTGTTCTGGCGGCGGGCGCGGCCGTTTTCGCCTATGTGGGCGTCGCGGCCGCGACGGATCTGGAAGTAACCCATTGGTGGACGTCGGGCGGCGAGGCGGCGGCGGTCGGAGAATTCGCCAAGGCCTTCGACGCCACCGGCAATCACTGGGTCGACGGCGCCATCGCCGGTTCGGGCGGCACCGCGCGGCCGATCATGATCAGCCGCATCACCGGTGGCGACCCGATGGGCGCCACGCAGTTCAATCATGGCCGCCAGGCGGAGGAACTGATCCAGGCCGGCCTGATGCGCGATCTCACCGATCTCGCCACCCGGGACAAATGGACCGAGATCGTGCGGCCCAAGAGCCTGCTCGACAGCTGCACCGTCGACGGCAAGATCTATTGCGTGCCGGTCAATATTCACTCCTGGCAGTGGCTCTGGCTTTCCAACGACGCCTTCGCCAAGGCCGGCGTGCCGGTGCCGGCGAATTGGGACGAATATGTCGCGGCGGCTCCCGCTCTGGAAAAGGTGGGTATCGTGCCGCTCGCGGTCGGCGGCCAGCCCTGGCAGGCCTCGGGCGCCTTCGACGTGCTGCTCGCGGCTGTTGGCGGAACCGATGCCTTCCTGAAGGTCTATAAGGACAAGGACAAGGATTTTGCCGCAGGGCCCGAAATCGCCAAGGTGTTCAAAGCGGCGGACGACGCCCGCAAGATGGCCAGGAACACCAATGTGCAGGACTGGAATCAGGCCACCAACATGGTCATCACCGGCAAGGCCGGAGGCCAGATCATGGGCGACTGGGCGCAGGGCGAATTCCAGGTAGCCGGCAAAGTGGCCGGCAAGGACTACACATGCCTGCCCGGCCTTGGCCTCAATCCGGTCATCGCGACGGGCGGTGATGCCTTCTACTTCCCGCTGCAGAAGGACCCTGAAAAGGCCAAGGCGCAGGAGGCGCTGGCCGAAACGCTGCTCGCGCCGAAGACGCAGGTCGCCTTCAATCTCAAGAAGGGTTCGCTGCCGGTGCGCGGCGACGTCGACCTCGACACGGCCAACGACTGCATGAAGAAGGGCCTCGACATCCTGGCCAAGGGCGCCGTCATGCCATGGACGGATCAACTGCTTTCCCAGGACAGCCAGAAACAGAAGGAGGATCTCTTCTCCGAGTTCTTCGCCAAGCAGGACTTGAGCATCGAGGACGCGCAAAAGCGCTTCGCCGACATCATAGCGACCGCCGACTGAAGCGCCCTTGCCCTCCCCCGGGTGAAGCGCGCGAGGTGGGGTAGGAAACGGTATCACGCACACCTGCCCTGTCCTGAACATCCCGCTTTGCGCGATGTTCTCGCCGACCCTCCCCGCATGGGGAGGGTGAGATGACACCGGGCAGAATACGCTTCCGCGAACCGATGAGAGGGTCCCGATGAGCGAAAGCCAGACACGGCCTCCCAACAGGCTTCTGCGCAATCTCAACGCCAAGGTCGCCTCGATCCCGATGATCCTGACGGCCGTGGTGGTGTTCGCCGGAGGTACGGCCTGGACGGTGCTCTACTCCTTCACCAACTCCAAGCTGCTGCCCCGGCTGACCTTCGTCGGGCTCGACCAGTATGCCCGGCTATGGGCGACGCCGCGCTGGCTGGTCTCGATCGAGAACCTGCTGATCTACGGAGTTCTGTCGCTGGTGTTCTCATTGGTCGTCGGCTTCGTGCTGGCGGCGCTGCTGGACCAGAAAATCCGCTTCGAGAACACATTCCGCACCATCTTCCTTTATCCCTTCGCGCTTTCCTTCATCGTCACCGGGCTGGTATGGCAATGGCTGCTCAACCCCGACCATGGCATCCAGAGCGTCGTGCGCGGCCTGGGATGGACGAGCTTCAGCTTCGATCCGCTCTACAATGCCCAGATCGTCATCTACGGCATCCTCATTGCCGCGCTCTGGCAGGGCACGGGGCTCGTCATGTGCCTGATGCTTGCCGGCCTGCGTGGCATCGATGAAGACATCTGGAAGGCCGCGCGCGTCGACGGCATCCCGATGTGGAGGACCTATCTGTTCATCGTCATCCCGATGATGCGACCGGTCTTCGTCACCACGCTCGTCATCATCGCCTCAAGCATCGTCAAGGTCTACGACCTGGTGGTCGCGCAGACCAGCGGCGGACCCGGCATCGCCTCGGAAGTGCCGGCCAAATATGTCTACGACTACATGTTCCACGCGCAGAACCTCGGCCAGGGTTTTGCGGCATCCACCATGATGCTGCTTTCCGTGGTCATCGTCATGGTGCCGTGGGCCTATCTCGAATTTGGGCGGAGGCGCCGGGCATGAGCACCGCAACCCTCCCTCCCCCAGCCCTTGCAGCCGTCGCGAATGACGACACCGGTCCGCGCGGGCCAAAACCCGGACGCTCGCTCTCGCGCCGCAACATCATCGTCTACGGCACGCTGCTGGTGGTGGCGATCTATTATCTGCTGCCGCTTTACGTGATGATCGTGACATCGCTGAAGGGAATGCCGGAAATCCGCCTCGGCAATATCTTCTCGCCGCCGCTGGAGATCACCTTCGAGCCCTGGATCAAGGCGTGGTCCAGCGCCTGCACGGGGCTCAACTGTGATGGGCTTTCGCGCGGCTTCTGGAACTCGGTGCGCATCACCGTGCCGTCGGTGATCCTGTCGATCGCCATCGCCTCGGTGAACGGCTATGCGCTCGCCAACTGGCGTTTCAGGGGCTCGGAGCTTTTCTTCTCCATCCTCATCGTCGGCGCGTTCATCCCTTACCAGGTGATGCTCTATCCGATCGTCATCATCCTGCGCGAGATCGGTCTTTACGGCAGCCTTACGGGGCTGGTGATCGTGCACTCCATCTTCGGCATGCCGATCCTGACGCTGCTCTTCCGCAACTATTTCACTTCCATGCCGGAGGAGCTGTTCAAGGCCGCGCGGGTGGATGGCGCCGGCTTCTGGGGCATCTATCTGCGCATCATGCTGCCGATGTCGATGCCGATCTTCGTGGTGGCGGTCATCATCCAGATCACCGGCATCTGGAACGACTTCCTCTTCGGCGTCGTCTACACCCGCCCTGACACCTATCCGATGACGGTGCAGCTCAACAACATCGTCAACTCGGTGCAGGGGGTGAAGGAATACAACGTCAACATGGCCGCCACGCTGATCACCGGGCTGGTGCCGCTTATCGTCTACTTCGTTTCCGGAAAGCTGTTCGTGCGCGGCATCGCCGCGGGCGCCGTGAAAGGATGAGCGCATGAGGTTTGAACGAGCCGTCAACACAAGCGTCTCAGTCCGCGACCTCTCGCTCAGCTTCGGCGCTGTGCAGGTGTTGAAGGCACTCAACCTCGACATCGCCGAGGGCGAGTTCGTCGTGCTGCTGGGACCATCGGGCTGCGGCAAGTCCACTCTGCTCAACTGCATAGCCGGATTGCTGGACATCACGGACGGGCGCATCTTTATCAAGGGACGGAACGTGACGTGGGAGGAGCCGAAGGACCGCGGCATCGGCATGGTGTTCCAGTCCTACGCGCTCTATCCGCAGATGAGCGTGGAGAAGAACCTCTCCTTCGGGCTGCGTGTCGCCGGCCTGCCGAAAGACGAGATCGCGCGGCGCATCGCGCGCGCGGCGGAAATCCTGCAGATCGAGCCGCTGCTTCAGCGCAAGCCCGCAGCCCTCTCGGGCGGCCAGCGCCAGCGCGTGGCGATCGGCCGGGCGCTGGTGCGCGACGTCGACGTGTTCCTGTTCGACGAGCCGCTTTCCAATCTCGACGCGAAGTTGCGCTCCGAACTGCGCGTCGAGATCAAGCTTCTGCACCGGCGGCTGCAGAACACCATGATCTACGTCACCCACGACCAGATCGAGGCGATGACGCTCGCCGACCGCATCGCCGTGATGCGGGGCGGCATCATCCAGCAGTTCGATGCGCCGCAGGTCATCTACAATCGGCCGGTCAACCGCTTCGTCGCCGGGTTTCTCGGTTCGCCCGGCATGAACTTCCTGGAAGGGCGGATCGATAGCGACGGGCCGGGTTTGCGTTTCGCCGCCGACGGTCTTTCGGTGCCGCTTTCCAGCTATGCCTTCGCCGACGACGCATATCCGGCGCCGGGAGCCGCCGCGCTCGGTATTCGGCCGGAGCATGTGAGCTTGAACAGCGGCGACAACTGGCCCTTCTCGGCTGCGGCGATCGTCGAGGTTATCGAACCGATGGGCTCCGATACGCTGGTATGGCTGAAGCTTGCCGGCCAGAAATTCTCCGTGCGGATATCTTCGGAGCGCGCGCCGCAAGCGGGCGACCACGTGACCATCGGCTTCGACCTGATGCGCGCATCGCTGTTCGATGCCGCCGGAGACCGGCTTTGACGATTTTTCTCCCCCAAGCAAACGGACGGACAGGATGAACTGGTCATTCCAACTTTACAGTGCCCGCAACTTCCTTCCCTGGGGCGAGGTGCTGAAAATGCTCTCGGCGACCGGCTACAAGGAGGTCGAAGGGTTCGGCGCGGTCTATGACGATCCGAAAGCATTTCGCGCCGAGCTCGACAAGAACGGACTTTCAATGCCGACGGCGCATTTCTCCATCGACTCGCTGGAAACCGATTTCGACGGGGCGCAACGCATAGCCGAGGCGCTTGGCGTCAAGTTGCTGGTCTGTCCCTATCTCGCTGCCGAGGCGCGACCGGCCGACGCGGCCGGCTGGCAAGATTTCGGCGCGCGGCTGGCCAAGATAGGCGAGCGGGCAAAGGCTGCGGGCTACGGCTTTGCATGGCACAACCATGATTTCGAATTCGCGCCGCTTGCCGACGGCTCCGTGCCGCTGCAGCACATCCTTTCGGCCGCGCCGGACATCGGCTGGGAAATCGACGTCGCCTGGATCGTGCGTGGCGGCGCCGATCCCCAGCCCTGGATCGACCGGCACGGGCAGCGCATCATGGCCGTGCACGTCAAGGACATCGCAGTCGCCGGCGAGGGTCTGGACGAGGACGGCTGGTCCGATGTCGGCCATGGCACCATGGACTGGGAAAGCCTGGTCAGGATGTTGCGGGAAAGAACGCCAGCCGGGCACTTCATCATGGAACAGGACAATCCAAACGACATCGAACGCTTCGCACGCCGTTCGATCGCTTCGGTCAAGGCTCACTAGGGAGAAGGCGTATGGCGAAGAAGCTGGGAGTCGGGGTCATTGGCTGCGGCAACATTTCGGCTGCCTATTTCAGGCTGGCGCCACTGTTCCGCGGCATCGAGATGCGCGCCTGCGCCGACATCGACATGAAGGCGGCCAAGGCGCGGGCCAGGGAATTTTCGTTGCGCGCCGAGACGGTGGACGACCTGCTGAAGGCCGGCGACATCGACATCGTGGTCAACCTCACCGTGCCGGCGGTGCACTACGAGGTGTCCAGGACCGTTCTCGATGCCGGCAAGCATGTCTATTCGGAAAAGCCGTTCGTGCTGTCGGTCAAGGAAGGGCTGGATCTGAAGAAACGGGCCGGGAAGAAGGGGCTGCGCATCGGCTCGGCGCCCGACACTTTCCTCGGCGGAGCGCATCAGCTCGCTCGCGATCTGATCGACAAGGGCAAGATGGGCAGGATCACCAGCGGCACCTGCTTCGTGATGAGCCATGGCATGGAGCACTGGCACCCAAATCCCGATTTCTTCTTCCAGCCGGGCGCGGGGCCGGTGCTCGATATAGGGCCGTATTACGTCACCAACCTGATCCAGCTCGTCGGGCCGGTCAGGCGGGTCGCCGCCGTCGCAACAACGCCGGCCACGGAACGGACCATCCTGTCCAAGCCCCGGACAGGAGAGAAAATTCCGGTCAACACCCCCACCACGATCCACGCCATACTTGAGTTCACAAGCGGAGCGGTGGTGACGCTGAACACGAGCTGGGACGTTTGGGTGCACGCCCATCAGCCGATGGAGCTCTATGGCGAAGCGGGCACGTTGTTCGTGCCGGACCCGAACTTCTTCGGCGGCATGCTCAGCTACACCAATGCCGGCAAGGCGGTGAAGAAACTGCCGAGGTGGGATCATCCATTCGGCATCGAGAACGAGCAGCACCCGCACGGCATGATGGCCAACTATCGCACGGCGGGGCTCGCCGACATGGCGCTGGCCATCCTCGAAGACCGGCCGCATCGCTGCTCCATGGAAATGGCGCTGCACGCGGTGGAGGTGATGACCGGAATCCTGAAATCGGGCGAGACCGGCAAGTTCGTCACCATGCAGACGAGCTGCGAGCGGCCGGCGGCTCTGGGCGTGAAGGAAGCGAAGGCGCTGCTGGCGAAGCGAGGCTAGCCAAAAGCGCGTTGCCTGGCGGATCGTCGCTCGCCGGTTGCTCTCACCAGCAGGCTTCCGAACGGAAAGAACCGCACAGCGGCCAGCTTTCCATACAAGATGTTGCTTCAAGAACAATGGCTTATAGAGCGAGATGACCATCCAAGATCAAGTCATCTCGCTCCAGGCCGCTCAGCGTAGTCCGGTACGGCGGATATAGACGAGTGTGATCAGGCTGAGTGCCGCGCCGATCGCCAGATAAATGGCCGGGGCGAGATTCGAGCCGGTCAGGTCGATCATCCAGGCGATAATGAACGGCGCGAAACCGCCGAAGATCGTCACCGCGAAGCTGTAGCTCATCGAGAGCCCCGCGCCGCGTGAACCGGTCGGGAACAATTCCGACATCAGTGCGGCCAGCGGCCCCGCATAGGCAGCCATGGCAATGGCCAGACCTGCCAGAACCATATGGAAGCCCGCCACCGAGATGTGGCTGTTGAGATAGGCGAATGCGGGAACGATGCCGATCACCGTGACTGCGGCGGCAAGCATCATCGAAGGGGTGCGGCCGATCCTGTCGGACAGCGCCCCGAACGGCGGCGTCAGGAAAAGCTGAATGAAGCCCATCATCAGCGTTCCGGTGAAGCCATAGGTCGCGTCGAGGCCGAGCTGACGCACGGCGTAGGAAGGCAGGAACAGCAATGTGTAGGCGATCGTGGTTCCCATGATCACCAGACCAAAGGACAGAAGCAGCTTGTGGCGCTGTTCGATGACGGTTTCGGCCAGCTTGCCGGTCTCGCCCTGCGCGGCCATATCCATGAACTCTTCCGATTCACGCATCTGGCTTCGGATGTAAAGCGCCACCGGCCCGATCAGCAGGCCGAAGAAGAATGGCAGCCGCCAGCCCCAGCTTTCGAGCTGTTCGGGCGTCAGGCCACTGTTGAGATAAACCCCGAAGGCCGAGGCAAAAATCGTCACCAGACCCTGCGATGCGAATTGCCAGCTCGAATAGAGACCGCGCCGGGCGGGGTTCATTTCCGAGAGGAAGGCAGTTGCCGAGCCGAATTCGCCGCCGGCCGAAAAACCCTGCAGCAGGCGCGCCACCACAACGACGATCGAACCGAGCATTCCCGCCTGTGCATAGGTCGGGGCGACGGCGATCGCCAATGTGCCCAGCATCATCAGCGATATCGACAGCGAGAGTGCCTTTTTGCGGCCCGCACGATCGGCATAGGCGCCGATCACCACCGAGCCCAGCGGGCGCATGACGAAAGCCACGCCGAAGGTGGCGAGCGTCAGCATCAGCGAGTAGAAATCGTTCCCCGACGGGAAGAACAGCTTCGCGATCGTGGCGGCGAGAAAGCCGTAGACGGCCAGATCGAACCATTCCAGCGCATTGCCGATCGAAACCGCCACGATGGTCTTCGTGGTCCGCGCGCGGCCGGCCGGCACATCGGTTATGGAAACCGATTGCATCGTCATTCTCCCAACTCCCCTTGTTCGTATTGTTCTCGTTCCTGCCGACGAAGGTTGAGACGCCAGCCCCCGCATCGTCAAGTGCAAGCCGAGAAATCCCGGCAAACGACCGGGCTCCGGTCGTCAGCACTTCACCGTTGACGCCTGGGGCTGATGGTGCAGCGGTTGAGCACGCCCGGCATGATGCAGCACAGGTTGGTATGCGGCGATGGAAATATCTGATTGCAAGTTTGATACATCAGTTGTAGGAAATCACTTCCGGTCTTACAGCCTGAGTCATCTGCGGCAGATCTTGGCTTCAGGAAATGACAGGGTTGCTGGATGCCGGCGCCGAAAAGGCACACTGGCGCATGAGGGGGAGTCTCGCGCATGTCTTCAATCAGTCGTCGTGATCTCATGGCAGCCGTGGCTGCCGCCGCCCTGGCCCCTTCATTCGCCCTGCCGGCCTGGGCGCAGGAGCTGCCGAAGGTCGAGTTCCTCTATTCTCCCTATGCCGACTACGCGCCTTTCTTCGTCGCCAAGGAGCTCGGCTTCTTCCACGACTTCGGCGTCGACGTGACGCTTTCGCCGAAGGGCGACACGGCCGAGACCATCCAGATGCTCGCTTCCGGCAATATCGAGGCCGGCGCCGCGACCTGGGCCTCCAGCCTTTTCAATGCGCTGGATCGTGGCGCCACGGTCGCGATCATCGCCACCTCGGCCCGCATGCCGTCCACGGTCCCCTCGCCCTCGCCTTTCATGATCTCCCAGAAGGCCTGGGACGCGGGAATCCGCACCGTCGCCGACCTCAAGGGCAAGCGCGTCGGTATTCCCGGCCCCGGCGGTTTCGGCATGTTCTCCGTCGCCAAGGCGCTTGAGAAGGGCGGGCTGACGATCGAGGACGTCGAACCGGTGTTTTTGCCGCCCCCCGCGACCGCGGCCGCCTTCGCCAATGGCGGGCTCGAGGCCGGCTGGAGCATCGAGCCATTTGCCGGGCAGCTTGAAAAACAGGGACTTGGCCGCCGGCTGGTCGAGGACCACACCTTTGGCACCGAGCTCGGTCTGATCGCCTTCAATCAGGATTTCGTCGCCAATAACGAGGATGCGGTGGTGCGCTTCATGGCGGGCTACCTCAAGGCCGCTCGCCTGCTCGACAATGGCGGATGGAAGGACGACAAGGTCCTCGACATCGTGGCAAAGTACACCGGGACCGAGCCCGATGCCCTGCGCGGCATACCCTACACCGTCCGCTCCGAGGACGGCGCCATCGACATGGCTTCGGTGCGCGAGCAGGAGGAGTTCTTCCGCAAGCGCGGCGTGCTCGAATATGATGGCCCTGTCGATATTGAAGGCGTCTATCGCGTCGATCTGCTGAAGCGCGCCAACGACCTGCTTGCAAGCAAGAAGTGATGGCGGCAGTGCACGAGATAGTGCGCCCGTCTGCGGCGGAAACGGCTCGCCCGGCCATCGAGGTCAGTCATCTGACCAAGGCGTTCTACGACAGCGAAGGCGACCGCGTGACCGTGGCCGTTTCCGATGTCAGCTTCTCGGTGGCGCGCGGCGAGTTCGTCTGCATCGTCGGGCCGAGCGGCTGCGGCAAGACCACGGTGCTGCGCATACTCGCCGACCTCGAACAAAAGCTCGGCGGCACCGTGAAGCTGCACAGCGCGACCCCGCCGGCCATGGTGTTCCAGGAAGCGTCCGTCCTGCCCTGGCTCACGGTGTCGGAGAACATCGCCTTTCCGCTGAGCCTGAAAGGCGTCTCACGCGCCGAGCAGGAAGCGCGCGTACGCGACATGCTCGCTCTGACCGGTCTTACCGAATTCGCCAAGGCGCGCCCCCACCAGCTCTCCGGGGGTATGAAGCAGCGCGTCTCTGTGGCGCGCGCTCTGGTCGACGACCGCGAGATCCTGCTGATGGACGAGCCCTTCGGCGCGCTCGATGAGCAGACCCGCCTCGTCCTGCAACAGGAACTGCTGCGCATCTGGGAGACGACCGGCAAGACCGTGGTGTTCATCACCCACAGCGTCGACGAAGCGCTGACGCTGGCGGACCGCGTGCTGGTGATGTCGCCGCGCCCGGGCACTTTGATCGCCAACCTGCCGGTACCGTTCGAACGGCCGCGCGACGTTGTCGAGATGCGACGCGACAAGCGCTTCTGGGATTTGACTTATGAGGTCTGGCGCTTGCTGGCCTCCCCTGCGAGGGCCTGAGATGAGCGCCACTCCCATCACACTGACGGAAGACGAATGGCGCCGGCTCAAGGCGCCGGCACGCCGCGAGCGGATATTCCGCCTTGCCTCCTATTTCAGCCCGCTGCTTCTGTTGCTGCTCTGGGAGCTGTCGAGCCAGTTCAACCTGATTGACCGGCGCTTCTTCCCGGCTCCGAGCGCGATCGCCGGCACAGCCTGGCGCATGGTGCTGAGCTTCGAACTTTTCGAACACATCGGCGCCACGCTGCGCCGCGTCGGCATCGGTTATGTCATGGGTGCTGTGCCCGGCATCGTCATGGGGCTCATTCTGGGCCTGTCACAGCCGGTTCGCCGGGTGCTCGGGCCTATTTTCGCGGCGCTGTACCCTGTGCCGAAGATCGCCATCCTGCCGCTGATCCTGCTGATCTTCGGTGTCGGTGACGCCTCCAAATTCGTCGTCATCGCGATCGGCGTGTTCTTCCTCATGTTCTACAACACCATGGGCGGCGTGATGCAGACGCCCCAGATCTACATGGACGTTGCCAAGAATGCGGGAGCAACCCGCCTCCAGACCTTCTGGCGCATCGCCTTCCCGGCGGCATTGCCCAGCATCTTCACCGGGCTGAAGCTCGCCGCCGGCTCGTCCTACATCATCATAGCCGCCGCCGAATTCCTCGGGGCGCGCAACGGCGTCGGCTTCTTCATCTGGGCATCGTGGCAGACCTTCGCCGTCTCGCGCATGTTCGTCGGCATCGTGGTGATCTCGGTCATGGGCTATCTCACTATTCTGGCGCTTGAGGCGCTGGAGCGGCGTTTCGTGCCCTGGGCGAAGCACTGAGGCTTGAGGATAAGAGGTTCATGACCGTCGATGCCGGCCCCACCGCCCATGTGCCTGTTTCGGAGCGTATCTACCACGCGCTGCGCCAAGAGATCATGCGCTGCGAGATCGCGCCGGGAGTGACGCTCGACGCAGCCTCCATCGCCCATCGCTACGAAGTCTCGAAGACGCCGGTACGTGATGCCATGCAGAAGCTCGCCGCCGACGGGCTGGTCACGATCCTGCCACGCAGCGGCTATCGCGTCGCGCCCATCACCTTTCAGGCCGTGCACGAAATCCTCGACCTGCGCGCCGCGATCGGGCCGCATGCCGCCCGGCAGGCGGCGCGCTACGCCACGGCGTCCGATATCGCCGCGCTGCGCGAGATCATTTCCGAATATGCCACCCCGCTTGATGTCGGCGCCATGCAGCAGGTCGCGCGCCGTTTTCACATCGCCATCGCCCGCTGCAGCCGCAACAAGCGTGTCGTCGCCCTTTCCGAGAACCTGTTCGACGAGCTTGAACGCCTCCTGCGGTTCGCGATCGATTTTTCGGTCAAGACGGGTGAGCATTCCGACGAGCACACAGCGCTCGTCGATGCCATCGAAGCCGGCGATGGCGAGCGGGCCGCCGCGATCGAGGCTGCCCACATCAAGAACAGCAGGGAATTCCTGATCGAGCGCCTGATGACGCTGGGCTATCTGTCGGAAAGCGAGATCCGGGTTGGCAATGCAGCGCGGAATGCGGGTGAATGATCGCGACCCTTGACGCGGTAGAGCGGTTGTCGGCGGCCCTGGGCGGCAGCCCGGCGGCGAAACTCGCTGCTTCGGCATTGGTCGAAGCCGATGCGCTCGGCCTGCCGCGCTTCGGCATTGCCATGCTCGATGAATGGGCGGCGGATGCCGATCCCTTGCCCACGATCGAGAAGCCGCAAACCGTGAGCTGGCTCGACTGCTCTTCCTCCTTCGCGCCGCTTGCCGTTGCCGGCGCCACACTCGAGCTGACCGCGGCAGCCCGACAATTCGGTATCGCTGCCGTCTTCCTGCGCGGCGTCAAGGGCTTCGGCCGGCTCGCGCCCTTCGTTCGCCATCTCGCAGATGCCGGCCTCGTCGGGATCGCAGGCGCCGAAGGGCCGCCTTTCGTCGCGCCCTACGGGGGCTCCCGCCCGGTGATCGGCACCAACCCGTTCGCGCTGGCCATGGGCCGGGGAAGCGAGCGCGTGGTTATCGACATTGCCAGCAGCAGCGCCACCATGGCCGATATTCGCAACGCTCGGGCCGCTGCTACGCCGCTACCGGACGGTATCGCTCTGGACGGCAAAGGCCAGCCGACCAGCGTAGCCGCCGAGGTCGCAGCCTTGCTGCCGCGCGGCGGCCAGGTCGGCTCCCTGCTCGGGCTGGTGGTCGAACTCATGGCCGGCGTCGCCGGCGGCGGCCGGGGCGATCCGAAAGGGCGCGGTGTGTTCATCCTCGCCTTCGATCCCGAGGCGGCGGGGGAGCACGCCGACTGGCAGGGCAAGCTTGCCGCATTGAAGAGGGACTGGACGGAAGGCGGCGGTTACTGGCCGCACGGCGGCACACCGTCGCCTATGCTGGATGGCGATTTCGCACAGCGCCTCGACGCTCATCTGGCCCGCATGACTGGTCGGTCCCACCCCTGACCAAATACCGACAAATGGTGAACCCGTGACACAAGCTGTTTCCGCGCCCGTCTTTTCAATCGATCCTGTCGACGGCCTGATCGACGAGCCACGCCGGATCGTCGTCTCCGGCCTCGTCCCCGACGAACTCGTCGCCATCTCCGCACGCACGCAGCGGGCGCATGGCGTGGTCTGGATGAGCCAGGCGACCTTCATGGCCGATGCGCAGGGCGTGGTTGACCTCACCCGTGACGCGCCCGTTGGCGGCGACTATGCGGAAGTTTCGGCAATGGGCCTGATCTGGAGCCAGCACCCGGTCGACAGCACGAGCCAGGAGATATTCGCCGACGAGGTCATGGAGCCTCTGCGCACGACGCTCACGGCCGAAACGACCAATGGCATTTCCGCCGAGGCCGCGCTCCTCCAGCGCTTTGCCGCGCCAGGCGTGGAACGGCGGGAGATCCGCGAAGACGGGCTGGTGGGCACGCTGTTCACTCCGGCGGGGCCGGGGCCTCACCCGGTGGTGGTGGTGCTCAACGGCTCCGGCGGCGGCATCAACGAACCACGCGGCGCCCTCTATGCTTCCCATGGCTACCAGGCCTTTGCGCTCGGTTATTTCAAGGCGCCGGGCCTGTCGCCCTTCATCACCGAAACCCCGCTCGAATATCTGGAAACCGGCCTGCGCTGGGTGCGCCGGGAACTCCAGCCGAAAGACGGCTTCGTTGCCATCAGCGGCCAGTCGCGCGGCGGCGAGCTCGCTTTGCTGCTTGGCGCCACCTTCCCGGACCTCGTCTCCGCCGTGATCGCATTCGTGCCGGGGGCCATGGTTCATGGCGCCCAGGGCGCCGGCGATCCGGCGCGCGGCGGCTGGCAGGGCGTAACCTGGACCAGGGGCGGCGTTCCGCTGCCGCATCTGTGGCAAGACAACAGCGCGGTGCATTGGCACCCCTGGGCCGGCGATACACCGCCCAGCCGGCACCATTCCGTCTTCTTCGAGGGGCTGAAGGATACCGCACTGGCGGCGCGCGCGCGCATTCCTGTCGAGAACATCGCAGCTCCGGTGCTGCTGATCTCGGGTCGCGATGACCGTGCCTGGCCCTCCAGCCTCTATTCGCGCATGGTCGTCTCGACCCTCAGCCGGCACGGCCACCCCCATCTGGTCCGCCATCTCGACTTCGACAATGCCGGCCATGCCATCAACCTGCCCGTCGTGCCGACGACGCAGTTGAGCCGCGAGCATCCGGTGTCGAAGGTCCCCTACACCAGCGGCGGCACGCCCTCCGGCAATGCCAGGGCCGATGACGGCTCCTGGCGCGGCGTTCTTGCCTTCCTTGCCGAGATCACCGGCTCCGCCGCCAAGGCATGAGCCGCCGGAACCTTCATGCGCACAGCAGATATCTGAATTCCTTCGAAAGAGAGACGAACATGCCCACAAGAGAACATTTGGAAGGCCAGTGGCGCGAATGGCGCTATGCTCACGTTTCCACGATGTTCCGTCCGTATGGCTGGACTTCGCTGGTTGCCCAGTACTGGCTGGAAGCGGGCGACAAGGACGTCACTTTCGATCTGCTTCCCGGCACCTGGTCGGTTGAAGACGGCCGGATCATGTTCACCCCGCCGGCCTCGGGACCGACCCTTTCGGTAGATGGCGCGTATCCCACGGGACCGGTCGAAATCATCCCGGGCCGCAACCAGACCTATGGTCACGGCGACAGCGTGCCGGTCTATTTCGGCGTGAACGAGGTGGAGACGATCCTGCGCACCAAGCATGACGGCCAGCCCCTCTATGGCGTGCGCGTGCGCGACCCGCGCGAGGCGACGCGCCTGGAAGATGCCGGCGTCACCGCGTTCGACTACGATCCCGCATGGCGCATTCCCGGCGTCTACACGCCAACTGCCCCCACCGATTTCGAAGCCGAAACCGTGGAAGCCGGCGTGCGTGAATCGACGCCGCGCATAGGCACCTTCACGTTCGAGCACGAAGGCAAGAGCTACAGCATCGTGCTCATCGGCAAGGACACGCCGGCCGGCGTGCAGCCCGTGGCGCACATTCGCGACAAGACCAGCGGCCCCATCACCTATGGAGCCGGCCGCGTCATCGAGCTGCAGTTCGCCGATGACACCAATACCCGCATCGACTGGATCGATTTCAACTACGCGGTTGCGCTGCCATGCGCCTTCACCAACTTCGTCACCTGTCCGCTGGTGCCCCCCGAGAACCAGCTCGACTTCGAGGTGCTCGCGGGCGAGAAACGCCCCTCGCAGAATATCGTCAGGACAATGACCTATCAGCCCAGGGCGAACAGCGCGCGCTGACATTTCTCCGCACGAGTGTCCATCGAGAACCGATGGACACTCGGTCCTCGCTGTCGGCCGTCGCGCCGGTTGAAGCGTTCAGTACAGGAAAGCGCACGAGCCGGCGACGCCAGTACCCCCGCGCGGCCCCGCGCAGCACATGATCGAGCACGCCGGGCAGCCCTCTTTGAGACTGTCAAACTCCAGTTCGTGTCGATCGGCGGACACCGCCTAACACAAGGGCTTGAACAACCGCGTCCGGAATCAACTCTGTGCGAGCATGAATTCTCCAGCACGATCCCTGTGATAGTCTGGACAATCGGTTTTGCGCATAAAGTCTGCTTCATGCGGTGCGCCGATGTTTGAACACAAGGCTGTCGATCACCGTCGTCGTAAGATGCTGGGAATTGCCTGCGCGATCGGGCTGCAGGCGGTCCTGCCGGCGACGGCATTCGGCCGGGGCCCACCTGCCGCGAAGAGCAGAATAGGCGTCATCGGCGCCGGCCACATCGGAAGCACGGTCGGAGGGCTCTGGATCAAGGCGGGCCATCCCGTGTTCTTCTCATCGCGCCATCCGGAAGAACTGAAATATCTCGTCGCGGACCTCGGCCCCCTCGCGCAAGCCGGAACGGTCGCGCAGGCGATCGCTTTCGGCGACATCGTCTTCATCGCGGTGCCTTATGGCGCGCTTCCGCAAATCGGCAAGGACTACGGCAAGCAGCTCGCGGGCAAGATCGTGATCGACGCCGGCAACGCGGTGGCCAGCCGCGACGGCGCCATCGCCGACGAGGTCGAGCGCGACGGCATCGGCGTGACGTCGCGGAAATACCTGCTCGGCACCCGGTTGGTGCGCGCATTCAATACGCTCAACTACATGACCCTGGCGCGGGAGGCGAACCGCGCCGCACCCAGGCTCGCTATTCCGATCGCAGGCGACGATGCGGCGGCCGTGCAGGTTGCCGCCGGGTTGGTGCGCGACGCCGGGTTCGATCCGGTGGTGGTCGGGAAGCTTGCCGATGCCAGCCGCTTTCAGCGCGGCGCTCCGGGATACGGGCAGAACGTAAGCGCCGCGCAACTCAAGCAGAAACTGTCGTTGCCATGACACCTATCGAGAACTGGCTGGGACGAACATTGTTCGCGACGCAGTCGGAGCGCGCGGCAGCGTCATGGTCCTTCGCCTATTTCTTTGTCCTGCTTGCCGGCTACTACGTGCTGCGGCCGCTGCGCGACCAGATGGGGATCGCCGGCGGTGTGCGAAACCTGCCCTGGCTTTTCACTGCGACCTTCGCCAGCCTGCTCCTCGCGCAACCGTTTTACGGCGCACTGGTGGCGCGGCTGCCGCGGGCGCGGTTCATTCCGCTCGTCTATCACTTTTTTGCCGCCAATCTGGCGGTGTTCTGGCTGTTTCTTACGTTCGGTACCGCGCAGGTCGTGGTAGCTCGCGTGTTTTTTGTCTGGGTGAGCGTGTTCAACCTGTTCGCGGTCGCGGTGTTCTGGTCCTTCATGGCCGATCTGTTCACCGCCGAACAGGGCAAACGGTTGTTCGGGTTTATCGGCGCAGGCGGCACCGCCGGCGCCTTGCTGGGCCCTGTCATCACCATCGGCCTGTCCGTCCCTCTCGGCCCGGTCAACCTGCTGATCGCCGCGGCTCTGTTCCTCGAAGCCGCCGTCTTCTGCGTCCACCGGCTCGAGCGGGTCGCACCATCGCCCAGCGGCGGCCGCCCCGAACAGCAGCGCGTGGGCGGCAGCGCCTTCGCGGCACTGCCGCAATTGATCCGTTCGCCCTATCTCCTCGGTGTCGCCGCCTGGGTCAGCCTGCTCTCATTCGGCGCGACCATCGCCTATTTCACCCAGGCGAACATCGTCGCGGCAACGATCCACGGCGCGGGCGCCCAAACACGCATTTTTGCAAGCATCGACCTCGCCGTCGGCCTGCTCAGCCTCGCGACCCAGGTCTTCGCGACGGGCCTGTTTCTCAAGCGGTTCGGCACGGGAATAGCCGCCGGAGCTCTGCCGGCCGTCTACGTCGTGGGTTTCGCCGCGCTGGCGATCGCTCCGAGCCTGCCCGTCATTGTCACGCTTCAGGTCGTCCAGCGCTGGATGAACTTCGCCATAGCCAATCCAGCCCGCCAGGTATTCTTCACCGTGGTCGGACGTGAGGAAAAGTACAAGTCAAAGAACCTGATCGATGTGGTGATCTATCGTGGGTCGGACGCGTTGTATGGCTGGGTGTACGACAGCTTGCAGGCATTGGGATTGAAGCTTGGCGCGATTGCATTGTGCGTCCTCCCCGTCGTCGCAGGTTGGCTTATTCTCTCTATCGCGCTGGGGCGCACCCAAGAGCGCCTTGCCGCGGAACCGGCAATGGAGGATTCAAGATGACACTCCGAATGACGCGCCGGAGCTTTACCGCGCTTGCGGGCGCGCTCCTGCTATCGCCCGGGACCGGCGCCCGGGCCAGTTCCTCGCCGATCACGCGCACGATCCCCGACAGCGGCGAGCCCATCCCCGCTGTCGGCCTCGGAACGGCCACCGTGTTCGATGTGGATGACGACGCGACACGGCGCAAAGCCAGCGCTGTCGTGCAGGCGCTGGTGGCCGGCGATGGGCGCCTGATCGACACCGCTTCGACCTATGGTGATGCCGAGAGCATTCTGGGCGAGGTCATGGCAAGCACCGGCCTGCGCGACAGGCTCTTCATCGCGACCAAGCTCGAGTCTCCCGACGCCGAGGAGCTCAAGCGCTCGCTCGCGCGGCTGAAGACCGCAAGGGTCGACCTGCTCCAGCTTCACAATGTCAGGAATACACACCAGTCGCTGGCGGCATTCAGGGACTGGAAGCAGCATGGCCTGTGCCGCTATATCGGCATCACCTCCACATATCACCGCGACTATCCCGCCGTGGAAGCCGTGCTCGAACGCGAGAAACCGGATTTTGTGCAAATCGACTATTCGCTCGACAACCGGGGGGCCGAGAAGACCATCCTGCCGCTGGCAGCCGATGTGAAGGCCGGCGTCTTGACTGCGTTGCCGTTCGGTCGCGGCAGATTGTTTCGTGCCGTGCACGGCAAGGAACTGCCCGACTGGGCGAAGCCATTCGCCGGAAGCTGGGGCCAGTTTTTCCTGAAATATCTGTTGGCCGACCCGCGCGTAACCGCGGTGATCCCCGGCACGGCCGATGCGGCCCATATGACGGACAATGCCGGCGCCATGCACGGCCCGCTGCCCGATCCTGACCAGCGCCGGCGCATGGTCGAATTCATCGAAGCGCTTTGATCGTCGCAGGTGATCGAGGGCGAGAGGGGCACAACGATGCGCAGCGGCGCGGTCATACTCAAATCCGGATTGGAACCGCCTTCCGCGCCAGCTTCAGAATTTGATCAGGGTCCGCAGTCCGATCACCGTCGCATCGGGTATGCGGGTTGAAGGGTTCGCGGGATCGGCGGCGCCCCCTCCGGGCCGGACGATATACTGGAAGTCCGGCTGGAGCGACCACCAGGGGCTTATCTGCGCAACGTAACTCACTTCCAACGCCAGTTCGCCGGAACGGATCGGGCCCTTGCCGCCCGCCGCAACCCGCTCCCGGTCAAGCGCAATGGCGTCGCTGCTGATCCTGGAATAGGCGAGGCCGGCCGTGAGGGTATCATCAGGACGCGACGCGAATGGCGCCTTTATGCCGATGCCGCCATCGACATACCAGGAGACGAGATTACGGTCGGCGGGGACGACCTGCCCGCGCAGGAAGACACTCAGGGTCTGCGAGCCGGCGCGCCACAACATCTGGTCGGCGACCGCGTAGATTCCCCAGTTGCCGTGCCGCATGAGCCGGGAGGCGCCCGGCGAGGCAAGGGAAACCTGATTGCCGACGCTGCTCACGCCTGAATTCTGATCGGCGAAATCTCCGGTATGGTACCAGCCGCCCAGCTTGTAGGTCGCGGCAAGGCCCGCAGCGTGATCTGCGTCATCGGTGGCGTAACGAGCCTCTGCAAAGATCAGCGCGCCGCCGCTGAAGCTGAACGTAAGCCCATACCGATCGCAGATCTGCGGATTGGTCCTGCAATGCGATCCGGCCGGATTGCCGCTGTAGATGGCGGTGAGAAGCGACCATTTCCCACTTCGCTCGAGCAACTGCGCGCCGGGTGTGGCAAGAGGATAGGCAGGCCCACCGCTGGGCAGGTCCGCCGTGTTGAGAGCCGGCCATCCAAAGGTGCCGTTCATCAGGCCTGCTGCCGTGGGGGCTATGATGAAGTCGCTGTCAGCCGCCAACTGACCGAGGCGCAAGGTGCTCGAACTGCCGAAATCCTGTTCGAGCCATGCGGTAAAGAGCCGGGTGGTCGGAAGCGCATCGATGTTGCTGGGATCGCTGAGGCTGCCGACATTGTCGTGCACATTGCGGCCATCCGCATCGTGCAACTGGTAGACCGTAGCCTGCGCCCGCGCTCCCTGCCAGCCAACCAGCCGAGCGAGGTCGACATCCACGGTGACGTTCAGTTGCCCCTCGTAAGTGGGTCCGCGTCTCAGTCCTCCCGAAAGGACGTTCATGACCTCGCCGATATAGTTGATCGTGTATCCGATGCCTTTCTTCTTCAAGGCCGTACGGTCTCCTCCCCAGTCGCCGGTTAGGGTCCCCCATTCCCAAATGCTCTGGGGTGCGCTGCCTTCGACCGTGTCGGCATGGGCAGGCACCGACACGAGCGCCACCAGCGCGATGCTGCTGAAACGCACTGCCCCGCGAAGCCCGCGCCTGAAGCGTTCGTGCAACTCTACAGCCCTCCATACCAGCCGCTTCGAAAGCCATGATTGCCGGGACTTTCCGCAAGGCCCCGCCAAAGACGCTGCTCACCCGGCCATCGCAGGCATGTCCGCAGCCATCATTTCGATATCGCAGTTCAGAACACAACAAGGATAAGCCGTTGTCTACCATATGTTCGGGAACGTTCGCATGCGTGCCTCACTCCGGTCTGCCGGCTTCCGGGGCGGCCCCCGCCTGCGCGGGCGACTGCAGCCGCATTGCCAGGCGCATAAGCTCGGCCTGCCGGGAAACCCCGGTCTTGGAGAAGATGCTGGCCAGGTGGGTCTTTGCCGTCGTCGAGGCTATGTCGAGCGACCTCGACGCCTCTTTCAGCGTGTTGCCGCAAAGCAGGCTGGCGAGGAGCCGGGTTTCAGCGGGCGTCAGTCCGAATGTTCGTGCAATGGAGCCGGCGGTCGCCTGCTCGTCCGGGGCGGTGCCGACGAATATCGCCGCCACGGCATCCCGCTTCAGGTTCCTGCGCCGGCCGCTGCCCGCCATCGGCAGCACATGGGCGAAGACCGGCGGCTCGTCGGCAGCGTTGAGACGCACTGCCAGACCGGCATCGCCGATCGCCGTTTCGTCTTCGGCCGCAAGCCTGATGGCCGTGCGCAGTTCCCGGGACGCCGCGGGATCGCGCGCCCGCAGCACGCCGCGCGCGTGATGGAGCGGGCCATCGGCGCCGAGCATCTTCTCGGCCGTCCTGTTGGGATGCAGTATCGCGCCGTGCTCGTCGGTCAGCACCACGCCGCAGGCGAGCGCATCGAGCGCTTCGGCAAGCCGCCGCCTCTCGATCGCATGCGCGTCCAGAACCCGGCTGATGGTCACGGCGCGCCTGAGATGCGGCAGGAGCAGCGCGGCCAGTTCGACCTCCCTCTGCGTAGCATGGCCGTTGCGGCGATGGCGCATGATGACGACCTCCGAGAAGCTCGCCGGCGTCTGCATCAAGAACAGATGCATGATGTCGGAGATGCCGAGCGGGGCCAGAACCTCCCGCACATATGGCGAGCGCTCGTGATAGCCGCTCGGCAGGTGGCGGGAGGCGATGAACGGCATGTCAAGCGAAGCCGCCTCCGCCAGCCATTCGGAAAGGCGGGCGTGGATTTCCGGCAGATGACGGTCGCGAGCCTCCCTCCATTTCGGCTCCCATCCCACGCTCTTGTCGATCAGCAGGCGGTTCCGGGAAAGATCGTTGAGCGAAAGCAGCACGGATTCGCCGCAGAACATCTCCTTGATCGCGAGCAGCGTCGTCTCCCACAGCGAGGGATCGAGCGTGCAATCGTAGATGGAGCCAATCAGGTCGGACAGTTCATGCTTCGACGGCAGGCTGATCACGGCCCTTGCGTTCCCCGCTGCACACCCTCCGCGCCCCTCGGTTCCGGACGGCGAACCGGACGCATGCGGACAATGTGTCCTGCAATCGGCGGATGTGCAAGGCTGGAAAGGTCCTACGGGCAATTGTGACGGCGCTTCAGCGCTTCGATGCTCTCGCCGAGATCCGCCGCGAGCGAGGGCTCCAGCCGGGGAAGCGCCGCGACGATCCTGCCCCAGTGCTCGCAGGCCGTGGCCGTGTCGTTGCGGCTGAGGCAATCCTGGGCCGCCATTGTCTCACGGCCGATGCCGCCCATGGCCAGCAGCGCCGCCGGCGCACCCTCGACGTCCCATTTGTCGAAGAACTGGCCGCATCCGGAAGGGCCATCGGCCTCCTGCGTTTCGGAATGCGCCGCGCCGGGCACCGCAGCCAGGGAAAGGCCATAGAGGACCGCACCCGCCCAGCCGCGGACGAAAGCCTGCCGGTGCCAAACAGAACCACGAGTCATGTCATCTCTCCGATATTGCTCAAAGGGACGCCGCCGGGATCGGGCGGTGATTGGATGCGGCCTCTCCGATATGGCTTTGGCCATCGGGAGATGCTCATCTGGCAACCAGTTCCACCCGGCGGTTGCGGGCGCGGCCGTCTTCGGTATCGTTGGAGGCCACCGGGGCGGTGAAGCCGGCGCCCGACGAGGTCAGCCGGTCCGGCGCTATGGCATAATCCTGCACCAAAGCCGCCACGACGCTGGCGGCACGCCGCCGCGACAGGTCCATATTGTATTCGTGCGAGCCCTGGTTATCGGTGTGTCCGACGATTTCGAGCCGCAATTGCGCATTGCCTGCCAGCAGCTTCGCGATTTCGTCGAGCGTGGATTTCGATTCCGGGCGCAACGTATCCTTGTCGAAGTCGAACTGGATGCCGTAGACATCGACCGTGCCTGCCGTGCCGATCGCCTGTTGCATGGCGTCGACGTCGATGAAGCCGATCTGGTCGCCGGCCATCGGCCCGGTTTCGAGCACGGCGAGGAACGCGGTGACGTTTTCCTTGTCCTCTCCGACCAGCACGGAGCCGTATACCGCGCCTTGCGGGGCATCCAGCTTGACCAGCATGTAGCGCGCATGGTCGAAATAGAGCGTGGACACGCCGTTGTCGGTGTCGATCTGCTGCCCGAGCAGGTAAGGGTTCTTCAGGCTGCCCGTCAGGCAGGCGCCGTCGGCGCAGGCAAACAGGACCTCGAAGCCCTTCCCCCTGAGAGCGGCCTCATAGTTGCGCATGACCTCCAGTGATGACGCACCGACGGGCACCTCGTAGCGGATGCGGGTCAGGCGGCCCTGGGCTTTCCACCATTCGGAACCGGAGCGGTCGCGAAGGTCGTTGCGTTCGAGCAGCGCCCCATAATCGTGCGGCGCCTGCAACAGGGCGTATTCCTCATAGTCGACCGCCTTGTAGTAGACGATGTCCGACCCCTGATAACGCCCGAACAGGGGATGGTCCTTCCCGCCCGCCACGTCTTCGGCGAGCGACGCGCCGGACGCAAGGCACAACACGCAGGCCAGGAACAGGCGCAGCCAGTCGACCGTTCCGCCCGCCCGGCCGCGCCGGCATCGCACATTTGATCCCATCATGTCCTTCGCTCCCTGTTCACTTCACGAGCACCTGATCGCATTTCGCCCCGGTCATCCCCGCGGGGCACCGGCAGTCCGGATAGGTGCCGACCTGATATGACGGGCACTTGAGCAGGATCGGCCCGGTGTTCTTGGGCAGGCGGATGATCTTGTCCGGCACCCGCTTGATGTCCCGGCAATAAGGCGGACGGCCTGTCTTGCCTTCGGGGCAGCGCGCTGCCGGAGCGGGATCCGGCTGAGGCTTGCGGCAGACACCGTCTATCGACCGCGTGCCCGGCGGGCAGCAATTGGGCGGCGTGCCGGTCATGCCGAGCGGGCATCTTTCCTCCTGACGCGGAGCGGGCTTGTCCGGCAACGGCTTCGTCCGCTTGCAGAAGGGCGGGCGGCCGAAATAGCCTTCCGGGCATTGCGCGCGGGGTGCCTGCTGCTGTGCCGGGGCATCGGGCACGCAGACGATGCCTTTCTTGCCGCTCTTGCGGCTGTACCGGGTCCCGGCAGGACAGGCGCAATCGGGCGGGGTGCCGACCATGCCGCCGGTGCAGCGCTGCACCGGTTTGCGGCGACATGCGCCCTGTTTGAACTCGGTGCCTTCCGGGCAGCGGCAATTCGGTGGCGTGCCGATCATGGTCGGCGCGCAGACGGCCTTCTTCTTCACGGGAACCACGCGGCATTCGCCCCGCTCGAACACCGTGCCCCTGGGGCAGCAGTTGGGCGGCGTGCCGACCGGCCGCTCGGCGGGACATTCCGGCCGACGCTTTGTCTCTGCCGGAGTGCAGCGGCCACTCTGCCAGACCTGCCCGCTCGGGCACCGGGGGCGTTGTTCGGCGTCCGGGCTCTTCGACGTGTCATATCCGCCGGACGAAGACGCGGGCTCGGTCGGCCCGACGCAGCGCCGGCCGCTCCATTCGGTGCCTGCCGGGCAGGCGCAGCGCCCGCTGGCCGTCATCGCCATTCCGCCCAGGCAGGTGTCGACCGAAGTCGGCAGCGGCGCAGGCGCGGCCGGCTCGAGCCTGACCTCGTGGCAGGCGGTGTCCTTCGCCCCCTCGCCCGTCGTCGGCCGGTCGGCAACGAGATCGAGCGCCAGTCCGGGCGCCTGGCGCGGCTGGACGGACGCACAGTTGACGAAGCTCGCTCCTGCCGCCGCCTCCGGCATTCGCACGGTCATCGCGTAGCGGCGGTGCTCGCCCACCGCCAGGGGGAAGTTGCCGGGCGAGGTGCAGTTGAACGGAATCTGCGTCGGCTGCGGCGCGCAGGGGAACGGCACCGCGCCGGTGATGGACACGATCTGCGCCGCGCCTATGCCGCTCAGATTGTCGGCGATGGTGACGGGGTCCTGGTGATCGACCGGGCCCGAATTGAAGATGTCCAGCTCGAAGCGGCACAGGCCGCCGGGCTGGCAGGACTGGTCGCCGCTCTTCTCGATCGACACGGCGAAAGGATCGAGATGGATCGTCGCGCAGGCCTCATTGTCCGATGTCACCGTGTTCGGATCGTTGCCGGTACTGCGCGCGGCCATGAACAGGGCGCAGCTGGTCAGATCGGGGCTTACGCCGCCCTTGAAGAAGGATGGGTAGATGTTCACCGCAAAGGACATGCCCGCCCCCGCCGCGAGCTTGACATCGTTCAAAGTGCAAACCCTGTTCTGCTTGAACGAGCCGTCAGACACGCATGAGATACCCGCCGGGTGCGGGAAGAACTGGCTCATTGCGTGGCTTGACGCGATGGTCTCGAAGATCACCAGATTGCCACGGTAGGGCGCGTTGCCCTTGTTGCGGATGATGGTTTCGAAGGGGCAGGGTCCGGTCAGAGCGCAATGCTGTGCGAGCGCCCGTTTCTCGATCGCGATGTTTGGACGGCTAACCAGAACGGGTAACTTGACATCAAAATCGGGCAGCTTTTGAGTGACGATCGGGCCGGGAATGGACACTTTCGCGCAGCGGCCCGGCTGCTCGTTGTCGCGCACGCCATCGGGCTTCGACAGGATGAAGGCGCAGTTCTTGCCCTCCAGAGCCAGTTTCTTGACCTTGAGCCTGAGCCTGAATTCGACGCTGGAACCGGACGCCATCTGGCTGACGGGAGTGGGCAGCCGGCACATATGCACGGTCGGCGCAGGCGTCGAGCATTCCCATGCCCCGCCGACGGATATGAGCGTCGATTCGACCTGTGCGCCGGTCTGATCCGTGATGATGTCGCTCAGGGCGATCTCGCCCGAATAGGGCTCGTTGCCGACGTTCCTGACCCGGATGCTGAATTCGCAGCTTGTGCGGCAGTCGCCGGAGATGAAGGTCTTCTCCGGCCGCAATTTGGCGCCGGATTTGTCCGACAGCAGGATCTTGTCGCAGGCTGGATCGTCCTTCAGCCGTGCGCAGTTTTCGATGCGCACGGCACCCTGCGGGTTACCCGCCGGTTTGAAGGTTATGTCCAGCTTGGTCCGCTGGCCGGGCGCCAGCGTGACGGATGGCAGCGCGCAGGAAAAGTTCTGCCCGTTCGGAGCGCAGGTCCACGGTGCCGCGGGGCCGGGCGTGTTGATGAGCGCCGTGCCAACCGCCTGTCCGTTGGCGTCGAACAGCCGTGGGGTGTCACTGATCTCGATCGGGCCGGTGTAGGGCGCGGTTCCGGTATTGGTCACCGCGATCTCGAAGGAACAGCCCCCGCCCTTGAGCCCGCAGGTCGTCACGGTGGCGTTCTTGTCGATCTTCAATTGTGCCTGGCCCGGTGCCGGCTGATCCGGCGCCGGCTGGCCGGGTTGCTGGCTTGCGATCGTCGCGCAGGCGGTGTTGGCCGTCCCCTTGATCGTGGCGCAGTTCTTCATCTCCTTGACCGCACCCGTGCCTGGCCCCAGGCCGAAGCCCGCCATGAAGGCGGTCTTGCCGTTCGCCGGGATCGCCACCGCCGGGTTGAAGCAGGCGAATGCCTGGCCGGATTTCTTGCAGCTCCAGCGCGCTGTCGGGCCGTTCTTCATCGCCGTAGCACCGAACAGGGCGCCGTCGCCGGTGACCGTGTCGTCGATCTCCACCAGACCGCTGAAAGGAGCAGCGGTGGTGTTGACGACCGTGACCTCGAAATCGCAGCCGACGCCCATCGAGAAATCGCAGGATTTGTTCAGCGCGCGCTTCTGTATTTGCAGCGGGCCGGCCTGCGGCTGGTCCGGAGCCTTCTGCTCGAGGGGAATGGTTGCACACTGCTCGGAGGCAGGTTCTGCCTGTCCCGGCTGCGGCGGCATCGGCTGAAGCACCTTCAGCGGCGGGTCGAGCAGCACGGAAGAACTGGCGGCCGCGCTGCTGACGGGCCCCTTGCCGGCGAAGCTCAGGAACAGCATGTTCTGCAACAGTGTCGCGGCGGTGTCGGCCGGAGCATCGACCTTCAGCGCATACTTGAAGGTGAAGCTCTGGTTGACCGCAAGCGTCAGATTGTCCAGCCTGCAATCGAACTGGTGCGGCTTGCTCTTCTTGCAGCTTACCGGGGGATTGCTGGCGGTCGACTCCAGCACGATGTCGGCAGCTTCGACAGCCTTGTCCGTGACGGTATCCCGGAAAAACAGGTTGTCGTCGAAGCTCAACGTGCCGGTCAGCGGCACGGCGTCGATATTGGTGACCGTGATTTCCCATTCGCAGCCGCCTGCGCCGGCTGCGCATGTGGCGGAAAGCGGCACCTTCACCACGCGCAGCCCTTTGAATTCCTTCGAGATCGCCGGCGGCACCATGACCGCAGGTGCGGGCGGCGCGGTGGGCGTCTGGGCGGGTTTGGTCGAGGCGAGGACGGCGCAGTTCTTCACCTCCTTGGCTCCGCCGGTATCCGGCGCGAAAGTCAGCCGCAGGGGCAGGCTCTGCTTCGGCGCCACCGGCCCCGGATGGGTGCAGCGGAAGGGCGTGCCGGCGCTGCAAGTCCACGGCGCATCGGGGCCGGAGGTGATTTTCGCCTTCGCGGACGAGATGTCGTCGATGACCTCGACGGGGCCGGGGACCGGCGCGTCGCCGGTGTTCGTCACATTGATCTCGAAGGCGCAGCCGCCCTTGTCCGAGCACGAGGCGACAGTGGCCTTCTTCTCGATCCTGAGGCCGCCGCCTCCCCGGTCGCTGCCGCCCATCGGCGGCGGGAGGCCGTCGATGTCGATCGGGAAGGCGTCGAACGGCGGCAGCATATCGATCGCTTCCGGCAGTTCCGTAACGGGCGGCCACGGCATCCGCGCGGGCGATCCGGCCTGCTGCGGCAGATCGGGCTCGAAGCCGTCGGCCCGCTGCAAATCGCAGGGCTGGTAGACCTCGACGTCGCCGACATGGCCGCGCAGTTCGGCGTCGGCCCGCCGGTCGTCATAGACGACGAAGGCGCTCCGCACCGGCGGTACATTGGCCGGGCGCACCAGCGCGGCATCGTTGACCTGCATGCCGGAGCCGATGCCGCCGTCTGGCAGGGCATCGCCCGTGACCAGAAGCGTGCGCCCGCACGCGCCGAGATCGATGCGGCCATCCGGTCCATAGGCATATTGCAGGCCGACGCCGCCGGTTCCGTTGCGTTGTGCGCCGGAAAAGCCGATGGCGTAATACTGCGGCTCGGGCAACCAGCGACCCGGCCCGGAGGAATCTTCCGGTTCCCAAAGATAGCGCAGCACCGGCGTGCCGTCCGCGCCCGCGAAACGGCCATAATCATAGTTCGAGGTGGGTGAGCCGCGCATGGCGAGCGTCATCCGCCCCTGCGCATCGAAGACGATGTCGGTCACCGGTTGAGGCTGGTCGATGCGGACGGAAAGTTCGAAGCGGATGTCCGGCCCGAACCCTCCATCGGCGCCGAGACCGACCGACCATATCTCCGGCCCCTCCGCGACGGCGTAGTAGAGGCGGCCTGCATGCACGGCAAGTCCATGGACCCGCCGTTCCGGCTGGGTCATGCCCCAGGTCGAGGCATCGTCCGGCCGGAAAGCCGGACTTTCGATATCCATCCGCCTGCCGTCGTCGGCTATCGACGTCAGGCCGCGCGCGGGCCTGCCGGCGACGCCATGGTCGAAATGGCCGAGATATGCCGCATCCGGGCCGAAGCGGTGAATGAGCCCGGTATCGAGATCCGAAGCGTAGAGGCTGCGGCTTTGCGGGTCGAATGCCAGGGCGCCGAGCCCCGACCCGCTATTGACCACGCCTCCGGAAGCGGTGTCGGCGAACAGCGTGACCTCGCCCGTCGCGCCGTCGATCTTCCAGATGGAGCCGGGACTGGCGCCGCGCGGGGCGCCGATCATGCCCTCCATGAAGCGCGCGCCCGGCCGTCCCTGTCTGAGGCGGACCGCCATGCCGTCCTCACCGGGCTCGGCCGCGACGATCTGCACGCCGTAGGCCGAGGTCGCCGCGGCATAAAGGTCGGGCACCCCGTCCACGGACGGCGCGCCGAATGCGAGGCCGAAGACCTGGCCGATGTCGCGGGCCTTGACCTCCAGCTTGACCGGCGGTTGCACACGCTGCCCGCCCGGGGGTGAACCGAGGTCGGACATGTCGAATATCCGCAGCGCGGCACCGTCGACATCGATGACCGTCTTGTCGACGGGATCGATCCCCGGCAGCACGGCCTCCGCCGCGAGCTTCGTTCCCGAAAATCCCGAAACGGCAACATCTCCCGGACCAATGGCTATCGTTGCCGGATCGATATCCTGTGCCTTCGCCGCCCCCGCGACCTGCAAGGCGCAGGCCAGCAGGATGGCCGGCGCCAAACGGCGCAGACCGTCTTCAAAGTGCGAGAAAAACATGCCGCCCTCACGACCTCATCGATGCCGTGATGATCCTTCCACGGTTCGAGCGGCAACGCCTCATCCGTTCGTATGAGGAAGCGGCGGGCCATCCGGCTGCCCATGGATGTGCGATGCCGGAGCGCAGTCCGTTGTGGTCTACCGGCTGCTCATCAACCGGTAGACGAAGAACGACGAGACCAGCGCGAACACCGCCCCACTCGAAAGCGCGCCGGAAAAGCCGAACGAGAAGGCCGTCCGTGCCTGCTCGATCGAGGACCGGCAGATGTAGATGCCGACAAGCTCCCCCTACCTCGCCTCGACGGTCGGCGGGCATACGCTTTTCCGGTCTTCCCTACCCCGTCCGCTCGTTTGCATCAGCAATCAATGACGATGTCTTCGAGAGGAAAGGCTTGGCACAGCATGATCCTTCCGCGGGCGAGGAGCGGTTCCTCACCGGCCGCATAATCGACTTTTCCCTTGACGATGCGCTGCACGCAGGACTGGCATTCCCCATTGCGGCAGGAGTAGGCGACGTCCACCTCATGGGCGAGCGCGAGGTCCAGAAGGGTTCCGCTTTCCGGAGTCCATGTCACGTCCTTGCCGGCCTGGGCGAATGTCACCTTGCGGGGCGCCCGGCCCGCGACCAGTCCCGACGGAGTCGGGCCGGAGCCCCCGCTGCTCTGCTCGAAGGCCTCCATTCTGACGCTTTCCGGTGACGCACCGAGCAAGATCAGTCCCTCTTTCAGAGACGACATGAAGTCCGCCGGACCGCAGATGTAGAAATCGGCATCGGCAACCGGAACCTGCCCGGCGATGACGCCGGCATCCAGCCGACCCCGGTGGTGGCACCGGTCATCGGCTTCCGGTTGCGAGTAGGCCGTAAAAAGGCGGATCGAGGAATTGGCAGCCGCGAGGCGCTTGAGGTCCTCTGCAAAAAGGTGATGTCTGGCATTGCGCGCAGCATGCATGAACCACACGTCGCGCCCCGGCTGCTCGCGCGCCAGATGCTCGATCATGGGCATCAACGGGGTTATGCCCACCCCGGCGCTGATAAGAACGACGGGACGCAGCGGCTCGCTGTCGAGAACGAAGTGGCCGGCGGGCGGCCCAACCATCACTTCATCCCCAACCTCGATATGGTCGTGCAGCAGATCCGAGACGCCCTCGTTTCCGATCCTGCGCACAGTGATGCGCAGCGAATATCTGTCCGGGGTTCCCGAAATCGAATAACAGCGTTGCCGCGGCGTCTGCCGGTTGTCCCTGGGGAGCGAGACCGTGACGAACTGCCCCGGCAGGGATTCACCCACGGGTGCGTCATCGCGCGGTTTGAGGAGGAAGGACATCACGTCCGGGCTCTCCCGCCTGCGTTCGGCGCATGAGAAACTGCGGCGCCCGATCCAGGCGGCGGGCCGCTTGTCCGCCCATATGCGCGAGCGGTTAAACGCTGCGGAGCAGTGAAAATAGATCTCTTCGGGGCGCAGGCTTATCCTGTGCGGCCAGCCGCTGTCGCGGCCGACCTCGCGATAGACCCCGTTAAGCCTGATGATGTCACAGCAGCCAGGTTCGGCAGCCAGCAATGCGCATTCGGCGGAATGCTGGATATCGTGTGCGTTTTCGCTATCCGAGCCGAGGTCCAGCAGGAAAGACTGCTGGTTGGTGCCGGGATCGGGACGCAGCGGCTCGCCGCCCACGAGCCCGATGGCGATTTCGCCGGCCGCCGTTTCACGGGCGAACACGATGAAGCGAGCCTGATCGATGAATCCCATGAAGCCGGGCCCAGCCACGTTGTAAGCCTTGGCCTGCACGAGTGGGCTCGGGGTGCCGTAGAACTCGCGCAAGCCCGCCTGCACAAGCCGGGTTTCAGAAGGAGCGTCCCGATAAACCGGCTGGTTGCCTGTTTCGGTCTGCCAGGCGATGTCCTTCGCATAGATGTCCAGCACATCCAGCGGCGGCTTCCTTTCGGAAGGATCGATCCAGAATCCGCTTTTGCGAAAGGCTTCGCTCTTCACGAATTCCATCTTTGTCGGTGTCAGAACCATCACGGACAAGGGACGGTTGTCGTCGGCCGGAAAAGCGGCGATATCCTGCTCGCGCTGCGATACTGTCGCACGGGCCGCTATGCGCAGATAGGTATCGGCATGCCGGTTCAGCAGAAGAAGCGCCACGTCGGGATTGCTCAATATGTTGCCGATCGTGTCCAGCCTCTTGTTGCCGACATAGTCGGGCAGAAGCAGGCTGCCATCGGCGCGCAGCCTCACGACAGAAGGCTGGCCGCCGCGTGGCGAAACGTCCATCGCGCCCTCCGCGCTGCGGGAGGCGATAAAAAGCAGCGTGGCCTGCTCGATGAAGGAACGCGTGAAATCATCCATGGTTTTCGTCCACATTCGCGTTTCGACCGCATCCGTTGCATTGCAACAGGCTTTCTTGCACTAGGAGCCCGCTGCGGCCATGGCACGGCGCTCGAAGAAGTCCCGGCCGGGCACAGCCTCCAGAAGCCGGCGCGTATAGTCGGCGCGCGGTTTCTCGAAGAGATCGGATGAGCGCGCCTCTTCGACGATACGGCCTTTCTGCATGACGACGATCCTGTCGGCGATTTCGCGCGCCACCCGCAGATCATGGGTGATGAACAGCATGCTGAGCCCCATTTCGGCCTTCAGCTCGGACAACAGCCTCAACACCTGCGCCTGCACGGAAACGTCAAGGGCGGAAACTGCCTCGTCGGCGATCAGGCAGACCGGTTCGAGGGCGAGCGCACGGGCAATGCAGATCCGCTGGCGCTGTCCTCCGGAAAATTCGTGCGGAAAGCGATCCAGCGCCTGCGCGCCCAGCCCCACCTTCTCAAGCCAGCGCTTCGCGGCGGCCACCGCCTGGGCACGTGACGCGCCAAATGCCATGGGCCCGCGCACGATGCTCTCCCCCACCTTGAGCCGTGGGTCGAGAGACGCATAAGGATCCTGGAAGACGATCTGCACCTTGCGACGGAATTGGCGCAGGGCCTCGCTCTTCAGGGCATGAACGGGGGCTCCGTCAAACATGATCTGTCCGCTGTCGGGCTCGATCAGCCGCAAAACCATGCGCGCGAGCGTGGATTTGCCGGAACCGCTTTCACCAACCACGGCAAGCGTGTCGCCTCGGTTCAGAACCAGATCAAGGCCCTCTGCCGCAACGACACGTCGCGGCGGTGAGAATATCCCTTGCCGGGTAACGAAAACCTTGTGCAGGTTCTTGATTTCAAGCAGGGGCGCGTCCTTGCCCTCGGTGGCCCGAACCGATCCGCGACCCGGCACGGCCTCGAGAAGATTGCGGGTGTAGTCGTCAGCCGGCTCGTTCAGCACACTGGCCGCTGCACCCTGTTCCACGATCTTGCCCTGCCGCAGCACCACGACACGATCGGCAATGTCGGCAACGACACCGATATCGTGGGTGATGAACAGCACGCCCATGTCGCGCTTTTTCTGAAGGCTGGCAATCAGATCGAGAATCTGCCGCTGCGTGGTCACATCCAGCGCTGTCGTCGGCTCGTCTGCTATCAGCAGCTTGGGATCATTTGCGAGCGCCATGGCTATCATCACGCGCTGGCGCTGGCCACCGGAAAGCTGGAACGGATAGGCCGAGGCCAGAGATGCCGGATCGGGCAGGCCTACTTGCGCGAACAATTCCTGCACGCGCGCATCCGCTTCCCCGTCGGGAACGCCGGCATGAGTGCGGATCGCCTCGGCAACCTGCCTGCCCACGCGCGCCAGCGGATTGAGCGCGGTCAGCGGTTCCTGAAACACCATGGCGATGTCGCTGCCGCGCAAGGCCCGCATTTCGCGCGATGACAGATCCAGAAGGTTGCGTCCACCAAACCGAATTTCCCCCTGAAGGGCGGCAACCTTGGAAGGAAGCAGCCCCAGGATCGCGTGCGCGGTCATCGACTTTCCCGAACCGCTTTCACCAACGAGGCAGACGATTTCATTGGAATTGACCTCGATGCTGACACCGTCCACGGCCCGGCTGCGGTCGCCGCCTGCGGGCAAGCCAACCACAAGATTCCTGATAGAAAGCAAGGGTTCGGTCATGCTCGGGATATCCTCGGGTTCAGGGTATCGTTCAGCGCCTCTCCGGCGAGATTGATCGCGACGACCGTCAGCAGAATGGCGATGCCGGGGAAAACGCTCATCCACCAGGCCTGCCGGATAACGGTCCGGCCGGCGCCGACCATGTAGCCCCAGCTCATCAGATTGGGATCTCCGAGCCCCATGAAGGACAGAGCCGCCTCGATGAGGATCGCAGCGGCGACTGTCAGGGAGCCCGCAACGATGATGGGCGACACAGCATTGGGCAGCACGTGGCGTACCACCACGGACAGGGTGGATTGGCCCTGGCAGCGCGCGGCCTGCACGAATTCGCGCTGGGAAATCGTCTTTACCTGTGCCCTCGTCAATCGCGAAAGCGGTGGCCAGCTGACAAGTCCGATCGCAAGGATGATCGTATAGATCGACGGGGTAAGGATCGCGACGAACAGGATGGCCAGCACAAAACTCGGAATGGTCTGGAACACTTCGGTGAAGCGCACGATGATCGTATCGACTACGCCTCCCGCATAGCCAGCGATACAGCCGAGAAGCACCCCGATGCACAGCGCCGTCATGGTCGATGCGAGACCGATCAGGATCGAGACACGGGCGCCATGAACGATACCTGCCGCTATGTCGCGCCCGAGCGTGTCGGAGCCGAGAAGCATGCCGTTCTCGCCCGGGGCACTGAAGGGAATTCCCGTCATGTCCCAGGGCGAAGCCGGATAGAGCAGCGGCGCCACAATGGCGAGAAGACAGATGAGGCCAAGCAACACCAGTCCGACCACTCCGGCTGGCCGGCTCAGAAATGCGCGCGTGAACTCCCGCATGGTGCTTCTCCTATCGGCTCTTGACGCGGGGATCGACAACCCGATGCAGGAAGTCGGTCAGCAGGTTGGTTGCGATGACAAGGAACGACATGATCAGGAACAGCCCCAGCAGCACGGGATAGTCTCGCGCGGTCACGGAATCGTAGGTGAGCCTGCCGAGACCGGGCCAGGAGAACACGGTTTCCACCACCACCGATCCGCCGATCAGGGCGCCCGCCTGCAAGCCTGCGAAAGTCACCACCGGGACGGCGGCGTTGCGCAGCATGTGGCGGTACAGGATCTGGTTTTCGGTCAGACCCTTGGCGCGCGCCGTGCGCACATGGTCCTCATGCGACACCTCGATCAGCGAGGAGCGCATCAGCCGGGTGTAGACGGCCAGATATATCGCCGCCAGCGTGACCACCGGCAGGATCAGATGACGCGCCACGTCGAGCGCATACTCGAGCGCGCCAAAACTCGATGCGCGTATATCGGCATAGCCGAAGGCTGGCAGCCATTCGAACTGGATCGAGAACACCAATACCAGCATCAAGCCGAGCCAGAAAACCGGCGTAGCGTAGAGCAGGAGCGACATCAGCATGATGGCGAAGTCACCCCACGTGCCCTGTTTCCTGCCGGCAAAGGCTCCCAGAAGAACGCCGCCGATGAGTGACAGGAAGAAGGCGGAAAGGGTCAGCAGAAGAGTAGGCCCAAGCCGTTCGAGAATGAGTTGCCAGACGGTGGCGCGCTGCCGGTACGAATAGCCGAGATCGAATTGCAGCACCTTGCCGATATAGGTGCCAAGCTGAACGAGGAATGGCTGGTCGAGACCATATTCGCCGCGGATCTGCGCGATGAACTTGGCATCCGCCGCACCGGACTGGCCAGCGATGACCAGTGCGGGATCGCCTGGTGCGGAGTGGATGATGATGAAATTGATCGTCGCGATGACGAGGATCGTGAACACAATCCCCGCAAGCTTTGCGAACAGACGAGAGATAACGGACATCAGCGTTTTCAGGATTGCTGCTGGTTCTGTTGCGTCATGCCCAACAGCTGGTCGAGCACACTCAGAAACAGCCCTGCCCCTTTCGGGATCAACTCGTCGGGGAAGTCATAGTCGGGGTTGTGGACCATGGGACGGTCCATGCCCGAACCGATGAAAAGAAGTGCCGCCTTCGAGCAGCACCCGAACAACCCGAAATCCTCCGCGCCCCTTATCGGCACGTAGCCGGTTACGCGCGACAGGTTCATTTCATCGACCGCATTGCCAAAGATGGCGGCCGATTCAGAATCGTTGATGCAGGCGCGGAAGAAATTATGGATGGAGTGCTCAACCGTCAGCCCTTCCTCGGCTGCGATCGCGTGCACCATCTTCAGGACCGTCTCGACGAGCACTTCGATGGTGTCGCTTTCCGGCGTGCGCAGCGTCATGCGGATTTCCGCATCGCCCGGCGTGATGCCGAACACCTTCTTCCCCATCTCGACGCCCGTTACCGTCAGGCGGCGGAACCCGGGCCCGACAGCCTCGCCCGCCTCCAGCGTCCTCAATGCCGCGATGATGCGCGATACCGCCATGGCCGGCGAGATGCCCGTCTCCGGCATGGATGCATGGGCGGTCTTGCCCACCAGCCTGATGCACAGGCCCATGGATGCGCAGGTGATCTGGCCCTCGGCAATGGCGACATGGGCAAGCGGGAGACCCGGCATATTGTGGATGGCGAAAGCGTAATCCGGCCTGATCGACGCAAATTTCGGATCGGCGATGACAGCTTCCGCCCCATGCGCCGTCTCTTCCGCCGGCTGGAACAACAGGATCGCCCTGCCCCGCGCGGGCCGGTGCCCGCCGAGATGCCGCGCAACGCCGGCCATCATCGCCATGTGACCGTCGTGACCGCACATATGCGCCTTTCCGTCCTTGCGGGAACGATAAGGAAGATCGGAGATTTCATGGATCTGCAAAGCATCCAGCTCGCAGCGCAGCATGACGGTCGGCCCGCTTTCCAATCCTTCGTAGATCAGGGCGACACCATGTCCGCCCAGTTCGGTGATGACCTGATCGGGTCGGGTATCTGACAGGAAGGAAACGACTTCGCGCGCCGTTTCGACCTCTTCGCCGGAAATCTCCGGGAACTGGTGCAGCTTGTGCCGCCAGTCCCGCAGAACCGCGACTTCCTGACCGTTAATATTCGGGATCATGTTGCCAACAGCCTTCTGTGTTGTGGCCGATAGCCACGTGACATTGATGGAAACGGTGCGCGGCCTGTCCAAAACGGCGGAGAAATCTCTCGCTCCGGACCACCGCGCATCACCAGTGGCCCTAAGCGAAATGGGTCGTGCCGAAGTTGGAATTGACGCCTGTCGCGGAGGTCGCGACTTCTCTCAGCCGGTTGTCGTATATCGTCGGGTATTGCTGCTCTGCCAGCCACAATACCGGTACTTCCTCGACCAGAAGCTGCTGGACTTCCGTGTACAGCGCCTGCCGCTTTTCCACGTCCATCTCGCCTGCCGCAGCCTCGAAAAGTTCGTCGACCTTGGGGTTCGAATAGCCGGAAGTGTTGGAGAACATGACACCCTTGCGGATGTTGGAAGAGATGTAGGTGCGCGCCACGCCGAGCGCGGGGTCCCCATTCTGATAAAGCTGGTTGCCGCTGATGTCGAAATCACCATTGCTCACGCTCTCGACCCAGCCTGCAAGGTCGTTGCTTTGCAGCTCGACAGTGATGCCCGCGGCCGCAAAGGACTGGCGAACATATTCCGCGATGCGGGTCCATGTTTCTCCGGCCGGCACCATGGAGAATTTGAGCGTGGCGCACACCCCGCCGGCATCCGGCTTCAGACCCATCTCGTCGAGCAGCGCAACGGCCTTTTCCACGGACTGCTCATAGGTGCGCACATCGGACGTGTAGAAACGCATGGATGAGGCGATCGGTCCCGTCGCAGCCTTCGCAAGCCCGAACAGGATACGGTCGCGCACGAAATTGCGGTCGATCAGATGCATCAGGGCTTGCCGGAAACGCTTGTCGTTCATCGGCGGGCGCCGACAATTCAGCTCGATCCACAGCATGGGCGAGAAATACTCGTAGCCCTCGGTCGTCATTTCGAGGTGAGGCAGGGCGGCGAGGCGCGAGACATCGAAAGGCTCGATATCCTGCCATTGGGTGAGCTGCGCATCGCCCTGCTCCAGCGAGACGCTGCGCGAGGCGGCATCAGGGATCACGCGATAGTAGATTTCGCGAAGTTTCGGCTGGCCCTCACGGTAATAGTCCTCATAAGCAGTGAGGTGGATATGCGATCCGCGCACCCATTCGGAGAAGCGGAAAGGCCCTGTGCCTATCGGCGGCTGCTCCGCGCCAACCTTCTGGTAGTCGGCTCCCTCGAGAAGGTGGCGTGGCAGCATCGGCGCGGATGCCGTCTCGAAGGCCATGAGAAAAGCCGGAAAAGCCTTCTTCAGGGTGAAGACCACGGTGTAATCGTCGGGCGCCTCGATGCTCTCGCAGCGGCTGAAAACGTCCCTCGCGCGCGGATGGACTTCGGGCAAAAATGTCTTGCAGGAAAAAACGACGTCCGCAGCCGTGAAGGGCTGGCCGTCATGCCATTTGGCATTCTTCACCAGATGAAACGTGTAGGTCAGACCGTCCGGCGAGACATCCCATGAATCGGCAAGCAGCGGCTGGGGTGAGAGGTCCCTGGCATAGGAAAGCAAGCCCTCGTAGAGCTTCCCGGCTACGACCCCTGTTGGCGTCTGCTGGTTCAGTCCCAGATTGAGGATCGGGGGCTCGGGATAGACGATGGACGTTAACGTCTCGCCTGCCTCCCCAGCATAAGCCACGCCGCCCAAAGCGGTGCTGCCGAGAGTTGCCGCCATCAAAAGATTGAATTCGCGCCGATTCATATCATCTCTCCTCTGTCGATGAAAAGTTCCGGAAATCAGGGCGACAGCGGGTTTTCCTCCCTGCCGAGACCTGGCTGCTTGCAAAATGAAGAGATTGACGTCGGCCCGGGAGACAGGGCGCACTATGGCGCTTCAATGTCGAAACCGGCCGGCAATCCTGAAACTCTTCGGCTCTCTTGGCGGGCAAGCCATGGCCGGATGCCCTGGCTCTAACGTCACCGGTTCAAGACGCGCCGCGGTCTTTCAAATTCGCCTTGCAGTCGTTGTTCTTTCGCATGCCACCATTCCAGAGCGGGACCCCATGTTCGGGCGGCCAGCTCCAGGTGCCATCTCTTGAGCGCAAACGGTCATCCTCGCCCTCCCTCCTCTGTTTATCTGACGCGACCCGCACCGAGGCGTGCTTGCGATGCGCTGTTATGCACGACACCTTAGGTAAGGCGAACTGCCCTGATCAATGTCACAAAGATACACTCAGAGAAGCCCGCAATGTCGGCCATCAACAGGTAAACAGACCTCCCGAGGCTGGCCGCCAATTCCCGGCGATATCTCGCCGGGAGTTGCAGATCCGTATGGCGATCCGAACTTAATCACCCGGCCGCGGAACCGGGCACGGAGAAGTCGAACCTTCTTCCCTCAGGAATGACCGGCGCGAATGCTGTCCAGAATGGCTTTGGCACGGTCGCTGCGCACCTTGCCTTCAGCCTTGAGCTGGCTCGCGACGCGATCGATCTCCTCGCCTTCGGCTCCGGCAGCCACAGCGACATTGCGCGCATGGAGACCCATGTGGCCCTTCTGGATGCCTTCCGCCGCCAGCGCTCTCAACGCTCCGATATTCTGCGCCAGGCCGACCGAGACGATGATCTCGGCAAGCTCCTGCGCCGACGACACGCCAAGCATCCGAACCGCCGCCTGGGCCGCCGGATGAGTTTTCGTTGCCCCGCCGACAAGCCCCACCGCCATCGGAAGCTCAAGCGTTCCCACGACATTGCCCGCTGCGTCCCGCTCGAAATGGGAGAGCGAAGTGTAGCGGCCGTCACGGATGGCGTGCGAATGCGCACCGGCCTCGACCGCTCTGGTATCGTTGCCCGTGGCCAGAACTACGGCGGTAATGCCATTCATGATGCCCTTGTTGTGCGTGGCTGCGCGATAGGGGTCGGCAGCAGCGAACTCGTAGGCCTGAACGATGCCGTGCGCCACGTCCGCACCGCCAAGGGCATCGGCATGGAACGTCGCGCGCACACGCGCCAGCCGGCGGTCCGCCTTGTTGGACAGGATGCGCAGGCGCACCCTGCCCCCGGTGATGCTCTCCACCATCGGAGCGAGGGCTTCCGCCATCGTGTTGACGGCATTGGCGCCCATGGCGTCACGCACGTCCACCACAAGATGCAGCACAACGAAGGTCTCGCTCTCGCCCTGCACAAGGCGCACCTCGATGTCCTTCGCCCCTCCCCCCAGGGAAACGAGGAAGGGATCCTGTTCATTTGCGAGATCAAGCAGCTCCTGACGGCGCTCGAACAGCCGGAACCGGGCTCCGTTCGGGTCGCAGGCCCCAACCACCTGAACCTGTGCCACCATGATCGGCTGGCTGCTGGAGGCATGAAAACCGCCAAGCTCGCGTGCAACCGCGGCCATGTGGCTGGCGGCAGCCACGACCGAAGGCTCCTCGGTGGCCATGGGTATGAGATAGTCACGACCGTTGATGGTAAAATTCGCCGCCACGCCGACCGGCAGGGTCAGCGCTCCCACCACATTCTCGATCATGCGGTCGGCCATTGGAAGGAAATCGGCATCTGCCGGCAGCAGTCTTTCCAGTCCTTCCCGGTCGACGCCTGTAAGACTGACGACTTTATCGAAACGGCTGGCAGGCGACAGCTTATAAAATCCCGGAATCCGGCTGTTGACCGTCATGTGTTCAGGTACTCCGCTAGCTTTTATGGGCGGAGACTAGTTTTGCAGACGCCGCATTCACAATGTGCGCGTGCCACAACCGCACCCTCTGGCGTCGTATGTTTCCGACAGCGTCAGGTCAGGCTTGTTCCGGCAAGGCTTCGCAGGCGAAGCGCCAGATGCAATTCCAGCGCCAGAGCCGGATCGGCAAGGTCCGGGTTGAGCTGCGCTATGGTTTCAAGCCGCTGCCTGATCGTGTTCACATGAACGCCGAGCGCATCCGCCGTCTTCTGGAGGCTGCGGCCATGATCCAGATAGGCCAGCATGGTAGGCGCCAACTGAGTCTTGCGCTTTTCGTCGTAATTTATGACCGCACCGACGGCGTGCTCGATGAATTCAGCCAGCGCATCATCGTCCTGCTCGCGAAACAGGATCGCATATGTGGCCATCGAACGCTCATGCACCACGCGTCCGGACCGGCCCAGCGCATGCAGCAGTTTCAGGCAACGTCGAAGAGCCTGACACTGCCTGGGAACCTCTGCAACGCCGGCGATGGCGGACGACACGGCAACGCTTGGACGCTTATGGAGCGCCTGCTCCAGCTTGTCGCCCACCTGTCGCGCAAGCCCATCGACATCCTGCGCATTTGTAGCGATCACCAGATCGCCGTTATACTCGGAGTACATGGTATCACGCCGGGCAAGGAGCGAACGCACGGCCGAAATGGCTGTGCTGGGCCGATCGCTTCCCAATTCGACCAGAAGCATCCTGAGAGGCCACTGCATTGAAATGTTGGGGGGAAGCTGCTTGGCCCCTTCCAGGCTGAACGGATCGCCGCTGCCACGCAGCAAGGCAGCGAAAGTGTCGGCGACATTGCGATAGGCGGCCTGCGCGATGCGCTCCGCCGTCAGAAGCACAATCCCGGTCACGATGGCACTGCGCTCCAGAGTGCGCATTTCCGGCGCCGACAGCTCCTGCTTCCGGTGCAGTATCAGGGCGCCCAGCCGCATGGAACCGCCGATGATCGCGGCCACCTGTGAAATGCTGCCGTCATCGTGCGGCACCGGCACGCTGCGGCCAAGACGGTCGCTTTCCCACATGGCCTTGATCAACTGATCGTCGCCGAATCCCACCGGCATGGCCCCGCAGACAGGGTTGCGTGTCTCATCGACCACGCATACCTGGCCATCGAGAAATTTGGAAACGCGCTCCGACAGGCTTTCCAGCGACCCGCCCCGCGCGATGAGCGCAGTCAGTTGTTCGTGGACCAGCGCCGCGTCCTCTATCGACTGAGCCTTGGCGCGAAGCTCGTCGTTGGCACTGCGTGCGAGGCTCAGGGAACGGCGGGCCTCATCGAGCAGCCGCGCATTCTCGATGGCCAGCGCGGCAAATGTGCCCAATGAGGAGAGCACTGCCATTTCCTGTGGCGCGTAGGCGCGCTCGTAGCGATCGCCGACGAACAGAACGCCGATCACCTTCGATTCCACCTCCAGCGGAATACCGAGAATGGAGACGATACCTTCGCCCCTGATGGAACCGTCGATGCCCTCTTCATGGTCGAAGGTGAGGTCCCCCGAATAATTGCTGGAATAGAAAGGCGTTCGGGTAGCGGCGACATTGCCGCAAATTCCGATATTCCGGGCGACCCGGATCTGCCCGAAATCCTGTGAAACCACACCCTCGGTCGCACGCACGTAAAAGTCGCCGCGCTCATCGTCCGCAGCCGACAGATAGGCGATGTCGGTGCCGACCAATTGCCGTGCGCGCCGCACGATAGCTCTGAGAACATGATCCGTATCCCGCAACGAAGACAGATCGCGTGCGGTCTCATAAAGAGCCGAAAGCTCGCGTTCGCGTTTGCGTTTGTTGTCAAACTCCTCGCGAACCCGAAGCGCCGTCCCGACGTCGCTCATCAGCTTCGCCTCGACTTCAGCCGGATAATTCTCCCCACGGATCTCGGCGATCATCTCTTCATAGCGCTGAAGAGGCGCATCGCGCGAAAGCAGTTCGAGCAGGCGTGAAGGAAAGATACCAGGGTCTGCCACCGGGGGCTGCGGAGTGCGCCCAGCAGCAATGACGTTCGTCATCCTCGTTCCTCCCTTTGAACGGCTTCCGACAAGCTCCGCGCGCAGGATATGCGCGTTGGCACGAACAGGTTATGTATATTTGTGCCACAAAACTCCGAAGCAGATGTAGTCAGACCATATTTCGATCACCCTGCCAATTGAGCAGTTTGCCTGAAAAGGCAGGTGACATGTCCGATATTGTACGGGTCTTCGAGGTTGGGCCGCGCGATGGCCTTCAGAATGAAAATGTGGCCGTCGGCACGCAAACCCGTGTGGAATTGATAGAACGGCTGATCAGCGCCGGAATCACCCGGCTCGAAGCAGGCAGTTTCGTCTCCCCGAAAGCAGTGCCGCAGATGGCTGGCACCGAAGAGCTGTTGCGTTCGCTGCGTTCCTCGCCCGGCGCAACCATATCCGTGCTCGTTCCCAATATCCGCGGCATGGAGCTTGCCGTAAGGACAGGTGTCCGGGAGGTCGCGGTCTTTGCCTCCGCTTCCGAAGCCTTTTCACTGCGCAACATCGGTTGCAGCATAGAGGAGAGCTTTGAACGTTTCGAGCCGGTGATGGCATTGGCGCGGGAAAACGGCGTGGCTGTACGGGGCTATGTCTCCTGCGTTCTGGGATGCCCTTACGAGGGTGCGGTCGTGGAGCGCAGCGTGGTCAGGGTCTCGCAGCGCCTGGCCGCCATGGGCTGCTATGAAATATCGCTTGGGGATACGACCGGCATCGGAACGCCCGGATCGACGCGGAGGGTTTTCCGCGCCGTTTGCGATGAACTCGGCCATGATAAAGTGGCCGGGCATTTCCATGACACCCGCGGACAGGCATTGGCGAATGTTCTGGCTTGTCTCGATATGGGAATGAGAAGCTTCGACAGTTCCGTCGCGGGCCTTGGCGGGTGCCCTTATGCGCCGGGCGCCTCCGGTAATCTGGCCAGCGAGGATCTCATCTATATGCTCAACGGTCTTGGCCTGGAGACGGGCATAGACCTCGACATGCTGGCTGATGCCGGCGATTTCATTTCCGGCGCGCTGGGACGCCCGACAGGCTCGCGCGTGGGCAAAGCCCTTCATGCCGCCAGGCGCGCAACCGGCACCCCCGTTTGAAGAAAACGCAAACGCGATTCACCAGAATGTAGTAGGCCCGCATCGCCGGCCATCCGCCGGAACCGGACAGCAACCGTGGGAGGTTTCCAGCATGACAAACAATTCGCAAGGCGGCGGCCAGACGACCGGCTCGGGACCCTTGCGCGGGGTAACGGTGCTGGACATCACCCGTGTCGTGGCCGGCCCCTTCTGCTCGATGCTTCTGGCGGATCTGGGCGCCACGGTCATCAAGGTGGAGAATCCGAACGATCCGGATTACACCAGAACCTTCCCGCCCTTCGTGCAGAGCGACGGCGAGGACTTAAGCGCTTTCTTTGCGCAGTATAACCGCAACAAGCTCGGCGTCACCCTGAACCTCAAGGACAGCGACGGCCGGGCTCTGCTGCGCAAGCTGGTGGAGCGGGCCGACGTTCTGGTCGAGAACTTCCGTCCCGGCACAATGGAAAAGCTCGGGCTTGGCTATGATGAGCTCTCTCAGGTCAACCCGCGTCTGGTCTATGCCGGCATCAGCGGCTTCGGCCGCACCGGGCCGAATTCCACCCGCCCCGCCTACGACAATACCGGGCAGGCAACAGGCGGACTTTGGGCCATGAATGGCTATCCTGATCTGCCTCCCGTGCGGGTCGGCACCATCATCGGCGACATCGCGGCCTCGCTCTACGCGGTGATCGGGATTCTCGCTTCCCTGCATGAGGTCAGCCGGACCGGGCTCGGACAAGTGGTCGACATCTCCCAGCAGGACTCGGTGCTTTCCCTTACCGAGAACGCGGTCGTACGCTACACCGTCGACAAAGAAGTCCCCGCGCCACTCGGCAACGACCACCCCTTCGTGCGCCCCTATGGCCAGTTTCCCTGCAAGGATGGTTACGTGTTCTTCGGAGGCTATACGGACAAGTTCTGGGCCATCACCTGCGAGCTTTTCGGCGAACCGGAAATGGCGCGCCACCCGGCGATCGACACGATGGAAAAGCGGTTCGACCCCAAGGTCGCGCGCGAACATGTTGCCCCCTTGCTCGAGCGCTGGTTCTCGCGCCACACCAAGGCCGAGCTTGAGGCGATGGCCGGTGACATCGTGCCTCTCAGCGCCATAAAGACCATCGACGAGGTTGTGCACGACCCGCACATCGCCGCGCGCGACATGATCGTGAGCGTGCCGCTCGGCAATCAGCTTGTCCGTATGTTCGGCCTGCCGGTAAAGCTCTCGCGCACGCCGGGCGATCCCACCGGGCGGCCGCCTCGTATCGGCGAGCACAATGACTTCATTTACGGACGGGTAGCCGGGCTCACTGCGGAGGAGCTCGCAAGTCTCAAGGAAAAAGGGGTGATCTGATGTCGATAGAGATCACACGCAAGGGTCCGGTCGGAACGATCCGGATTGCACGCCCGGAAAAGCTGAACGCCATGACGCTGGCCATGTACGACGCGCTCGGGCAAGCCTTCATCGAGTTGCGCGACGATCCCGAAATTCGGGTGGTGGTCCTGACAGGTGCCGGCAAACGTTCCTTTTGCGTAGGCGCGGATCTCACCGAATCCATTCCGGCACTGGCAAGCAACCGCTTCGACATCAGCGCATGGGACCCGGCCCATCTCAAGGGCGTGGCCTTCTACAAGCCGATTGTTTGCGCGGTAAACGGGCTGTGCATCGGCGCCGGGTTCGAGATCATGCTTGCCACCGACATCCGCATCGCTGCCGAAAGCGCGCAATTCCAGTTGCCGGAGCCTTCGATGGGTTTCGTGCCCGCCGGCGGGACACTGGTAAGACTGGTGAGGCAGATCGGCTATGCCCCTGCGATGGAGATACTGCTGACGGCCCGGCGCTTTTCCGCCGAACACATGAAAAGCGCCGGCATCGTCAACCGCATCGTCGCCGACGGAGAGGTCGAAGAGGTCGCCTGTGCCGTTGCGGAAGAGATTGCCCGCCTCAGCCCGTCGGCTGTGCAGACGATCAAGGAGGCCGTTCTGACCTTGCAGGACTTGCCCCTTGATGAAGCCTTCGCGGCCGAAGCCATCATCGGACAACGGACCTTCACCAGCGAAGACGCCAGGAGAGGCCTTGCCGCCTTCGCCGAGCGAGTCCGGCCCCCCACAAAAAACCCGGGCAGTTCGGATTGAGGCAGAACGTCCCCAATTTCACCGCGCCACCAACCTCAGGCGAAAGAGCATGTGCGCGGGCTATCGACTGGACGCCGCCATCTCGCTGACCCTCGTCGCTGCTACAACTTCAGCCGTAAGCTGAAAACCCTCAAGGGTTTCACGCCCTACGAGTTCATCTGCAAGACTTGGACTGCACAGCCGGGGCGCTTCAAACAAAAGCCCGCTTCAGCAAATGCCGGGCTGAACAGCTAAAGAACCGCGCCAATCGTCCACGGCAGGAATTCGTTGTCGCCGTAGCCGAACCGTTCGCTGGCCGTCTTTGTGCCCGAAGCCACATCCAGCACCATGTCGTAGATCTCGGCACCCATCTGCTCGAGCGTAGTCGTGCCGGAAACGATACGTCCGGCATCCAGATCCATGTCGTCGGGCATTCGCCGATAGAGCGACGAGTTGCTCGCAACCTTGATGGAGGGAGCAGGCTTGCACCCGAAGCAGGAGCCGCGCCCGGTGGTGAAAACGATGACGTTTGCGCCACCCGCCACCTGTCCCGTGGCCGACACGGGATCGTATCCGGGCGTATCCATGAAAACCAAGCCTCTGGTTGCAACGCGTTCGGCATAGCCGATGCTGTCCATGAGCGGCGACCGGCCAGACTTGGCCACCGCGCCCAGCGACTTTTCGAGGATGGTCGTCAGACCTCCGCGCTTGTTGCCGGGAGAGGGATTGTTGTCGAGCGAGGCACCGTTGGATGCCGCATAGTTTTCCCACCAGCGGATGCACTCCATCAATTTGGCACCGGTCTCAGGCGTCGCACGCGATGTCAAAAGATGCTCGGCGCCATAGATTTCCGGTGTCTCCGAAAGGATGGCAGTGCCCCCCGCCGCCACAAGCATGTCCACGGCGATGCCGAGGGCCGGATTTGCGGTGATGCCCGAAAACCCATCGGATCCGCCGCATTGCAGGCCAACCACAAGCTCGCCAGCGCTAACCGTTTCGCGCGCACAGGCATTCGCTGTTGCGGCGATGTCTTCGAGGATCGCCAGCGCCTTTTCCACGGCGGCGCGTGATCCGCCCGCTTCCTGTATGTCGAAGCTGCGCATGACCTCGCTCGGGCCACCGGCGGCGTAGAGCGCGATCTGGTTGACCTCGCAACCCAGCCCCACCAGCAGCACGCCGCCGAAATTCGGGTGGCGGCAATAGCCGGTGATCGTCCTGCGCAGAAGCGCCTGGCCCTCGCCGTTGACCGCCAGGCCACAGCCGGAACCATGTACGATGGGAACGAACCCATCGATATTGGGAAATCGGGCAAGCAGGCGCTGATTGGCAGCGTCGGCAATAGCGCGGCACACCGTCGTCGAGCAGTTGACGCTGGCGATGACACCAATGAAGTTGCGGGTCGCCACCTTGCCCGACGCCCGCCTTATGCCTTGAAACGTCGTTCTGGCCGGAGGCTGCAGCTCGAAGGCCGCGCCAAGCCCCGCTTCATGCCGGGCAAGGCCCGCCTTGAAGCCCAGATTATGAACATGAACCCAGTCGCCTGGTGCTATCGGCTCCAGCGCCTCGCCGATCACCTGCGCGAACCTCAGCACCGCCTCGCCGCGCCCGATCGCGGCCATAGCCACCTTGTGCCCGACGGGGATGTCCGCGCGCGCCTTCAATCCCGGCACCACCTCGCTGCCAACGGCTATGTCGCGTATCGCGACCGCGATGTTGTCCGCCTCGTCCAGCCGGATGATGGGCGCCTGACCGTTCATGTCCACCGATCCTACACGTTTGCAGCGGACTGCTGCTTGGCGCGGGCGACGATCTGCGTCGGATTGACGAAACGCAGCGCGATCAGCAGCCAGATCAGCGTCGTGACCATATAGATGACCGCCATCGCGTCGATCGACTGCACGGCCCGCACGCCCGAGGCGAAGACCGAGTAATAGAGCGCCACGACGAGCGTCTGGCTGGTAGGGCCGGCTGTCAGGAAGGTAAGTTCGAACATGCCCACCGTGCGCACCAGCACGAGCAGCAGCGCGGCGAGAATGCCAGGCACCAGCATGGGCAGCAGCACATGGATGAAAAGCTTGAAGGTGTTGGCGCCGAACACGCGCGCGGCGGCCTCGATCTTGGGGTCGATCTGCTCGATGAAGGGGATCATCACGAGGATCACGAAGGGCACCGTCGGCACCAGATTGGCCAGCACCACGCCCCAGAACGTGCCGCCCACGCCTGACTGGTAGAGCACGGTCGCCAACGGGATGCCGAAGGTGATAGGCGGCACCAGCAGCGGAAGCAGGAACAGCAGCATCACCAGCTTCTTGCCGGGAAAATCGCGCCGGGCCAGCGCATAGGCGGCCGTGACGCCGAGCAGGCCCGAAAGCGCCACCACAGTGAACGCGATCTTGAAGGTCATGATCAGCACGTCATGCAGCTGGAACTCCGACCAGGCGGTGAAATACCAGCGCGTGGTGAAGGCAGCGGGTAACCATGTTCCCAGCCAGCGCGTGCCGTAGGATGACAGGATGACGGTCGCGATCATGCCGAGCAGATTGATCACGAAGAAGATGACCACTGCCCAGACGGCGGTGATCCAGAGCTTGGCGCCGATTGTGGTGTCGCGGATCATCTCAACCCTTCCCGCCAGCGGTCGTGCCGCGATAGAACAGATTGCGCAGCATCAGCACGGCAACGACGATAACGAGTTGCACCGCTGCCATGATCATGGCGATCGCCGAGGCCATCGAATAATCATATTGCTCGAAGGCAGCCTGGTAGGCCGCTATCGAGATGACACGCGTCGGGCCGGCCGGCGCACCCAGCAGGACCGCCGACGGAAAGACGGCAAAGGCCTGCACGAAGGACAGGCAGAAGGCGATCGCCAGCCCCGGAACCAGCAGCGGCAGGAATATGTGGCGAAAGCGTTGCCATGCCCCCGCCCCTTGCGTTGCCGCAGCCTGTTCGAGCGCGGGGTCGATGCCCGTCACATAGGAGAGGGTCAGCAGGAATGTGAATGGAAAGCCGGTGATGATCAGTGACGCAAAGACACCCCAGTAATTGTTGGTGAGCTTGACGGGGCTGCTGATCACGCCAAGCAGCATCAGCGTGCGGCTGAACCAGCCCTGCGGCCCCAGATAGTTGAGAAGCCCTTGGGCCACCAGCACGGTGCCGAGGGTGATCGGCAGGACGAGGATGGTGGTGAGCAGTCGCTGACGCCGCATCAGGCGCACGCGGAACGCCACCGGGAGCGCGAACAGCAGGCTGAGGATCGTCACCGGAACGGCCAGGCGCAGCGTCGTGCCGATCGTGTCGTAAAGAAACGGATCGGAGAAGAAGCGGACGTAGTTGGCCAGCATCCCGCCTTCCTTCGGAGCGAAGGACAGCAGCAGGCCATAGACAAACGGGTAAACGAAGATGGCCAGCACGAACAGCACGGCCGGCAGGGCCAGAAGAGTGACACCATCAATGCCCCTCAGCGCCAGGCGCTGGCGCAGCGAAGGCGCATGGCTGCGTTCGATTACGGCCATCGACGCGCTCATGCCGCATACGCCAGCGCATGTGCCGGGTTGACCGACAGGCTGATGGTGCTGCCGACCGCCGCCGCCACCGGCGCATGGAAGATGAGTTCGAGGCCGTCGCGGGTACGCGCGGTGCCGACGAATTCGCGGCCGCGATATTCGATGGTTTCGATCACCGCGCGCAGGGCCTGCTCGCTGTCGTCACGGGCCGTCACGTCGTCCGGCCGCGCCGCGATCACGGCATTTGCGCCAAGCGGGATTTCCCCGCGCATATTGCCGGACAGCCGCACATCGCCGACTTCGACCGTCACCTGCCGGCCGTCGCGCGCGACGACCTTGCCGGCGATGCGGTTGCGGTAGCCCATGAACTCGGCCACGTCGAGATGATCGGGGCTTTCATAGAGGTCGCGCGGTGAGCCGACCTGCCGGATCATGCCGTCGCGCAGCACCACGATACGGTCGGCCAGCGAAAGCGCCTCGTCCTGATCGTGGGTGACGTAGATGGTGGTGGCGCCGAGCTGATTGTGAATGCGCCGGATTTCGGCGCGCATTTCGAGGCGCAGCTTGGCATCAAGGTTGGAAAGCGGCTCATCCATCAACACCAGCGGCGGCTCGATGACGATGGCGCGGGCGATGGCCACGCGCTGCTGCTGCCCACCCGAGAGCTGACCGGGAAGCTTGTGTCCATGCGCCTCCAGCCGCACCAGCCCCAGCGCTTCATCCACCCGTCTGGCGATTTCGGCTTTGTTGGTTCCGCGCATCTTGAGGCCGAAGCCGATATTGGCGCGCACGCTCATGTGGGGAAACAGGGCGTAGCTCTGGAACACCATGCCGAAGCCGCGATCCTCGGGCTTGAGTTGGTCAATGCGCTTGTCATCGAGACAGATGCTGCCGCCCGTGGTGGCGAGAAGCCCTGCTATGCAGTTCAGCGCTGTCGATTTTCCGCAACCTGAGGGGCCTAGGAGCGCAATGAACTCACCTTTCCTGACGGTGAGCGAAACGTCCTTCAAGGCGTTCACCGCGCCAAAGGCGCGACTCATCCGGTCCAGGCGGAGTTCGTCGAATTTCGACGATGCAAGCAGCATCCGTAAATCCCGTTATTGGATGGGATCCGGGCTGGGCCCGGATCCTGCGATCAATGAAATGGCGATCCGAAAAGAGCTATTTGGCGACGGCGGCCACCTGTTCGTCCCAAATGCGGAACGCAGTGACCATGGACGACGGCTCCAATGGTAGCTCGATCGGATTGTTGGCGATCATATCGGCATATTCGTCGCGGCCGAATTCGGCGATCGCGTCCTTGCTTTCCTGCGGGGCCATGTCGAGCGTGACATTCTTGACCGCCGGGCCCGGATAGAAATAGCCCTCATCGAAAGTGTGGGCCTGCTGTTCCGGCGTCAGCAGGAAGGCCATCATGTCCATCAGCACAGTCAGCTTATCGTCGGCCACACCCTTGGGCACGCACATGTAATGTGCATCAGCGACCCAATGGAAGCCCTTGAGCGCGCTGACCTTTGCCTCCTTGGGCACGACCCCCAGCACGCGCGGATTGATGTCCCAGCCGGTGGTTGTCACCGTCATGTCGCGGGTGCCTTCGCCGAGCTCCTTCATCAGCGCCCCCGTGCCGGTCGGGTAATATTCGATGTATTTGTGCAGTTCCTTGAGATAGGCCCACGTCTTGTCCCAACCCTTGACCGGATCGCGCGGGTCGGCATCGCCCAGAAGATAAGGCAGGCCCATCAGGAAGGTGCGGCCGGGGCCGGAGTTGGCCGGGCGTGCATAGAGGAAGCGGTTGGGGTTCTCCTTCGCCCAGGCCAGCAATTCCTCCACGGTCGCCGGGACCGTCGCCACCTTGTCGGGCATGTATTCCAGCAGCGGGCCAGAAGGATAATAGGTTACGACCACGCCGTGATCCTTGGCCAGCGACAGCATGCGCGCCGCCGGCTCCAGATAGATTTCCTCGAGCTTCGGCAGCACGCCGGATTCATCCGGCAGCAGCTTGACCCACAGGTCCTGCTCAAGGCCGGCTGAAAGCGCGTCCGTTCCGGTGAGAACCAGATCGATGTCGACGCGGCCGGCATCCTGCTGCGCCTTGATCTTGCCGGGAAGTTCCGGAGCCGGGGCCTTGGTGAAGATGATGTTGGAGACGAGCTCGGGCTTTGCCGCCTTGTAGTTCTCGATCGCCTTCTGCGTCAGGGCAAGGTTGCCAGCCACATCCACCACATTGATCGTGACAGGCGATGTCGGCAGCGCCGCCGCCTGCGCCAGGCCACGCATGGCCGGCAGTGTCGCCATGGCGGCGGCCATGCCGCCAAGGGCTTGTCTGCGATTTATGCTGATCATGCCGTCTCTCCTCCACTTTTTTTGATATATTAATCTACCAGTGTGCGAACACAACTGCTTTCTATCCCTTCCGAAGGCTCACGCATCCGCCAATCCCGCCACCGTTGCGGCCGCTCCGTCACGGAAAAGCCTGCCCAACGCCGCCTCCACTTCCGCGCGAAATTCCGGATTTACGGGAAGATCCGTGCCGAAAACCTGTTCCAACCCGAAGAAGCTCTCGGCCAGGCTCGCTGCGGAACTGGCGCCATCTGCGCGCCTGGCTATGACATCGGCCAGCGGATCGCGAACATCGATGCGGCCGCCCTTCTCGTCCTTGCCGCTCGCATAGCGGATCCAGCCGGCGACACCGAGCGCAAGCCTCGGAAACGGCGCGCCTGCCCTGATGCGATCGCGGATCGTGTTGAGCAGCCGTTGCGGCAGCTTCTGCGATCCGTCCATCGCGATCTGCCAGGTACGATGGCGCAGTGCCGGGTTACGAAAACGGGCGATAAGATCTGCCTTGTAGGCATCGACGTCGATGCCGGGCAGGCCCGGCAACGTGGGGGTGGCTTCCTCCATCACCCCCTTGACCAGCCGCTCGAAACCGGGCGCGGACATCGCGTCGGAAACGGTCTCGTGACCCGCCAGATAGCCCAGATAAGCCAGCGTCGAATGACTGCCGTTGAGCAGCCGCAGCTTCATCAGTTCGTAGGCGTCGACATCCGTCACGAAAGTCGCGCCCGCCTGTTCCCATTGCGGCCGACCTGCGGGAAAATCGTCTTCGATGACCCATTGCGAAAAGGGCTCGGTCATCACCGGCCATGCATCCACCTGGCCGAGCTTCATGGAAATGGCGCTGCGATCGGCATCGGTGGTGGCCGGCACGATGCGGTCCACCATGGTTGAGGGACAGGCGACCTCATCGGCGATGAAATGGGCGAGGTCAGGATCGCGAAGCTCGGCGAAGCGCGTCACCACCCGCTTCAGCGTGCGGCCATTCGCCGGAAGATTGTCGCAGGAAAGCAGGGTGAAAGGCACAAGGCCAGCAGCCCGGCGGCGCGCGATGGCTTCGACCACGAAGCCGATGGCCGAGCGCGGCATGGCCGGCGATACCAGATCGTGGCGGATGTCGGGATGCGCTTCATCAAGCGTGCCGCTGGCGGGGGCATGGCAATAGCCCTTCTCCGTCACCGTCAGCGAAACGATCTTCATCTGCGGCCGCACCATCGCCGCCAGCAGTGCTTCCGGGTCTTCCGCCGCCACCAGCAGCCCGTCGCTGCTGCCGATCACCTGCAGCTTTTCGCCGCCACCGCGTATTGCGACGGTGTAAAGCCCGTCCTGCGGCGCAAGCGCGTCACGCGTCTGCGCACTGCGCAGCGAAGCGCCCACAATGCCCCAGCGCATGTCGCCGCTTGCCAGGACCGCATCGGTATAGACAGACTGGTGCGCACGATGGAAGGCGCCGATACCAAGATGGACGATACCGGGCAGCATCAGGCCGCGATCATAGGTGGGCCGGGTCACCTCTGCCGGCAGTTGGTCAAGGGTCCTGTCGGAGAGCCGCGTCGTCATGCTCAGAGCCGGTACGCTTGTTTTGCCAACCGGTAAGCTAGGTCATGCGCGACATCATGCGCCTCGTCCTCGTCCAGCCGGTGTTCGGCGACCAGATGCGCCAGATAGGCGCAATCGGCGCGGCGCGCCATGTCGTGACGGGCCGGGATCGAGCAGAATGCGCGCGTGTCGTCATTGAAGCCGACGGTATTGTAGAAGCCGGCCGTTTCGGTGGTGAGCTCGCGAAAGCGCTTGATACCGTCGGGGCTGTCGAAGAACCACCAGGGCGGCCCCAGCCGCAACGCAGGATAATGGCCGGCCAGCGGCGCAAGCTCGCGCCCATAGCCGGTCTCGTCGAGCGTGAACAGGATCAGGGTCAGGCGCGGGTCGTTGCCGAAGGCGTCGAGCAGCGGCTTCAGCGCATGGACATAGTCGGTCCGGGTGGGAATATCCGCGCCCTTGTCGAAGCCGAAGCTGTCGAACAAATGGGGATTGTGGTTGCGGTAAGATCCCGGGTGGAGCTGCATCACCAGCCCGTCGTCAATGCTCATGCGCGCCATCTCGGTCAGCATCTGCGCGCGGAACAGCTCGGCGTCCGCGTCCGAGACGCCCGGCTTTAGAACCCGCTCGAAAAGCGCTTCGGCTTCGCTGCGCGGCAAATCCGCGGTGCGGGCGGTCGGGTGGCCGTGATCGGTCGACGTCGCCCCGCGCTCCTTGAAATAGGCGCGGCGCTGCCGATGCGCATCGAGATAGCCGGCATAGGTCGCCGGCTTTCCGGCAAGCGCCAGAAACCGCTCGACCTCGACAGGGAACCCCTTGCGCGAAGGATCAACCACTGCGTCGGGCCGATAGGCCGGGACCACGCGGCCGCGCCAGCCTGAGGCCCTGATCGCATCATGCGCTGCAAGGGAGTCGGACGGGGCATCGGTGGTCGAGACGACCTCGATGTTGAAGCGCTCATAAAGCGCGCGCGGGCGCATGTCGGGCTCTTCGAGCCGCGCGGCTATTTGATCATAGAGGCTGTCGGCATTGTCCGCGTCGAGGCGCTTTTCGATACCGAACACGGTTTCGAGCGAGTGTTCGAACCAGAGCCGTGACGGCGTGCCGCGAAACAGCCGATAGTTTGCCGCGAACAATCGCCAGATCTTGCGGCCGTCCGTCTCGACCTGGCTGCCGTCCAGCCGGCTTATGCCCAGTTCCTCCAGCGGAATGCCCTGCGAATAGAGCATGCGGAAGATGTAGTGATCGGGTTTGACGAACAGTGTCGCAGGGTCCGGGAATGGCGAGTTATCCGCATACCAGGCGGGCTCCGTGTGGCCGTGCGGCGAGACGATCGGCAGAGCCCGAACCTCTTCATATAAACGTTTGGCGATCGCACGGACGCCTGGCTCGGCGGGAAATAGCCTGTCGGGATGGAGCGGCATTGCTGTTCCTTGCGATCGCGGAAGGAAGCGGCGACCTGCAACCGACTGCCGAACATTTCGGCGATCTTGAGTGCGTACGGCCGGCGTTCCGATCTTGGCGAAGGGTAAGGAATAATATATTAATATGTCAACAGGCGATGCATTGGAGAATCGGCAGATGAAGTCAACGAAGGCGAATGAGGGCGTTGCGGGCTCCACGCCGGCCGTCACCCATGGCCGAGCCGAGCGCGTAGCGCCTGTGCGCGTGCCGCGGATCGCCCGGACCACCGCCGCGGTTGCGGTGTATCGCGAACTCCACGCGGCGATTGTGTCCATGCAGCTCAAGCCCGGCAACTCGCTGAACGAGAAGGTATTGGCCGAGAAATTCGGCGTGAGCCGCACGCCGGTCCGTGAAGCGCTGATCCGTCTGGTGGAGGACGGCCTTGTCAACATCTACCCCCAATCGGGCACGTTCGTTGCGCCGATCCCGACCTCGCTCATTCCCGAGGCAGTGATCATCCGTCAGGCGCTGGAAGGGGCGACGGTGGAAAGAGCGGCTGCGCGTTCGACGGCCGATGATATAGCCCGGCTCGACGACATACTGGCACGACAGCGTTTCCTGGCTGAGCGCAAGGACATGAATGGCTTCCATGAAGCCGACGAAGCGTTTCATGAGGCGATTGCCGAAATCGCGCAGCATCCGGGCATCTGGGGTTATCTGAAACCGGTGAAGGTGCAGATCGACCGCGCACGCCGCCTAACGCTGCCCGCCTTCGGCCGCATGCAGCACGTGATCGGCGAACACGTCATCATTCGCGATGCGATCGCCAGACATGACGCCAGCGCGGCATGTGAAGCCATGAAAATCCATCTCAGCGCCGTCATTCCCGACGTGGAGCAGCTGCGCGAGACCCATCCGGACTGCTTTATCTAAGGTCCTTCCCCCCCAAAAAACCTCGGTCAGCGGAGTGACGCATAAATGCGACAGGCATGGAGATGGTTCGGTCCCGAAGCCGGAGTTCCGCTGGATGCGGTGCGCCAAGCCGGGGCTACGGATGTCGTGTCGGCATTGCATGAAGTGCCGATCGGCCGCGCCTGGACCGAAAGCGAGGTTGCCGCGCACAAGGCGATGATCGAAACCGCCCCTGCAGGACGTTCGCCCCTGGTCTGGTCGGTGGTCGAGAGCATTCCGGTGCCGGATGCCGTCAAGCGCGAGGGCGCGACCGCCAAGTCCGAGATCGACGCCTGGATCGCCAGCCTCGAAGCGGTCGCGGCGAACAATATCAGGGTCATCTGCTTCAACTTCATGCCGGTGGTGGACTGGACGCGAACCGATCTCGACTACGAATTGCCGACCGGAGCCACGGCAATGCGCTTCGACCAGGACAGGTTCGCCGCCTTCGATCTCCACGTCCTGCAGCGCAAGGGAGCGGAAGCGGAATACTCGCCAGAGGATCGCGCCCGCGCCAAGGCTGTGTTCGACGCAATGAGCGAGAAGGACGTCGCCGATATCACCACCAACATCGCCAGCGCCCTGCCCGGCTCCACGACGGAACCGCTGACGATCCCGGCCTTCCGCGAGCGTCTCGAGCGCTACCGCGGCATCGATGCGGGAAAACTGCGCCGTCACCTCATCGAATTTCTCGTTGCCATCGCGCCGGCGGCTGAAGCCAGAGGCGTGCGCTTGGCGTTGCATCCGGACGATCCGCCGCGCTCGCTGTTCGGCCTGCCCCGGGTCGCTTCCACCGGGGACGACTATGCCGCGCTTTTCGACGCCGTGCCCTCGCCTTCGGTCGGCATGTGCCTTTGCACCGGCAGCCTCGGCGTGCGCGCGGACAACGACCTTCCCGCAATCGCCCGCTGTTTCGCCGAGCGCATCTTCTTTGCCCATCTTCGCGCCACCAAGCGCGAGGGCGACGGGCGCAGCTTCCATGAATCCGCCCATCTGGAGGGCGATCTCGACATGGTCGCGGTGCTGCGCGAATTGCTGGCGGAAGACCGCAAGCGCTCGGCGGAAGAAAGCATTATCTTCCGTCCCGACCACGGCCACCGCATGCTCGACGATCTCGAGAAGAAGGTGAACCCCGGCTATCCGGCGATTGGTCGCCTGCGTGGTCTGGCCGAATTGCGCGGCATCATCCACGCACTCGAAGCAGGCATATGAGAGGTATCGTCGCGTTATCTGCCGGACACCGGCTTATTCATGCCGCAACATAAGTCGTCGATCAGGAATTGGAGTGACGTCACCCTTTCGCCTATCTGGCCACGAGCGAAAGACTGGCGTCCCGTGCCTGCCCCACATTTCGGCGCATAAACGGCCCGTGCGGGATTTCCGGCGGAGCGAAACTCTCGGCGGTTGCGCGGTCCCATCGGCTGTACCAGTCGGCAAGCTCAGGGATTTCCTCCCCTCCTGAAACGAGGAAGCCTTCGGGCAGATAGGGATAGGCCTCGTTGCCATCGAGAAACTCGTTATCCTTCTGCCGGAACATGAAGTGATACGGCATGAAATCGCGTGGATCGCTCAACCCTGCCGCGCCGGCAATCTCGCCCAGCGCCCTCATGGTGTTGCGATGGAAACGGGCCACGCGATCGCTCTTGTCGCCGACGTCGATCGCGCGCTGGCGCGCCTGTTCCTGGGTCGCGATCCCTACCGGACATTTGTTGGTATGGCACGACTGCGCCTGAATGCACCCGATCGCAAACATGAAGCCGCGCGCTGCGTTGCACCAGTCGGCGCCCAGAGCCAGCGTGCGGGCAATATCAAATGCGGAGATGATCTTGCCTGCCGCGCCGATCCTGACTTCATGGCGGATACCGGCGCCACGCAGCGCATTGTGAACAAAGGTCAGGCCCTCCAGCATCGGCATGCCGACACGGTTGGCGAATTCGACGGGTGCCGCTCCCGTTCCCCCTTCCGCCCCATCGACAACGATGAAGTCGGGAATGATGCCCGTCTTCAGCATAGCCTTGACCATGCTCATGAACTCGCGGCGATGGCCGATGCAGAGCTTGAAGCCGACAGGTTTGCCGCCCGACAGTTCACGCAGCTGGCCGATGAATTCCATCAGCCCTATGGGGGTGGAGAACGTGCTGTGCGCGGCAGGGGACACACAGTCGATCCCCATGGGGATGCCGCGCGCCTGGGCAATTTCGGCGGAGATCTTCGACGCAGGCAGCATGCCGCCATGTCCGGGCTTCGCGCCCTGGCTCAGCTTCACCTCGATCATCTTGATCTGCGGATCGGCGGCAAGCTCTGCAAACTTCTCCGGCGAGAAGCTGCCGTCATCATTGCGACACCCGAAATAGCCGGATGCAACCTGATAGACCAGATCGCCCCCGCCCTGCCGATGATAACGGCTGATGCCCCCTTCGCCCGTATCATGGGCAAAACCGCCCTTCCTCGCACCGGTGTTCAGCGCGCGAATGGCGTTCGCGGACAGGGAGCCGAAGCTCATCGCCGAGATATTGTAGAGGCTGGCGTCATAAGGCTGCCTGCACGCCGAGCCTCCGATGCGCACCCGGAAATCCGTATCCTGTATGACAACGGGCGTAGCGGAATGGGTCAGCCATGCGTAGCCGGAACCATAGACGTTCTCGATTGTCCCGAACGGTCGCTTGTCCTCAACACCCTTTGCGCGCTGGTAGACAAGCCCACGGTCCTGACGGCTGAAGGGCTCCGCATCGCGATCACCCTCGATGAGATATTGTCGGATCTCCGGGCGGAAGCTCTCCACAATGAAGCGCAGATGACCGATGATCGGATAGTTCCGCAAAATCGAATGTCTGCGCTGCAGAAGATCGTGGACACCCAGCGCGGCCAGCGCGCCAGAAGTCGCTACAACCGGCAGAAACCAGAGACTGTAGCGCAGCACTCCTGCCACAGCGAAAAGCGTGATGAGCACGACACAGGCGAACACCATGTAGCGCTGATATATGACCATCGTTGTTACCACCGATCACAGTCAGGGAGGGTTTATGACCCGGTCTGTTAGTGCATTGCCCGGTGGAAGGCCAGCACCGAATGCTGCTGCGCGGTACGGGACCGATTGCCGCAATCAACGATATTCGCGGTCGCCGGCCGCCACCTCCGACCGCATCTCCGAAGAAAGGCACGGCGCGATTCGCCTCGGCCATGGCGAACAGCGCCACGGTGAGGATAAGGGGCAGTTCAAGACATGAAGAGCAGGCTTTCGGATGGTTGGAGATCGTCCGGACGGCACTCAGCGCACGAAGCTGATGGGGTGCCCTGTGTCTGGATGCGGCATGACGCCCATGGCGATTCCGTAGATGGATTGCAGGCAATCCGGGGTCATGATTGCCTCCGGCGTGCCGCGCGCGATCAACCTGCCTGAATGCAGGGCGAGGATTTCGTCGCAGAAGCGTGCCGCCATATTGACGTCGTGCAGCACCACGACCACGCCGAGGCCCTTGTCCTTTGACAGACGATGAACCAGCGACAGCACCTCGACCTGATGGGCGACGTCGAGAGCCGAGATCGGCTCATCCAGCAGCAGGCATTCGGCGTCCTGGGCGACCAGCATGGCGAGCCAGACACGCTGGCGCTCGCCGCCGGAAAGGGTGTCGACAAGGCGGTCCGCCAAAGGCACGACGTCGGTCAGTACCATTGCCTCGTCGACCTTGTCACGGTCGAGCTGCCCGAAGCGGCCGAGTGCACCGTGCCAGGGATAACGGCCAAGCGCCACAAGCTCCTTGACCAGCATGCCGGAGGCCGGCGGTGTGGTCTGCGGCAGATAAGCAACCTTGCGGGCAAAGAGCCGGTCGCCCCAGTCCTTCAGTGGTTTGCCTTCGAAGCGGATGGTTCCGAAAGCAGCCGGCTGCTGCCGCGCCAGAAGTTTCACCAAAGTCGATTTGCCGGAGCCGTTATGACCGATCAGGCCGACGACACGCCGCGCCGGCAAGGTTAGCGTCAGTGGCTCGAGAAGCACGCGCTCGGGGATGGCGAAAGCGACGCCGTCCAGTTCGAACAGTGGCAAACTTCCAGCCGGATCAATCGGCGCTTCTGGTTTGGAAACGAGTTTCAACGGTGAAGTCATGGTAAATCTCTTTCGACCAGGCTCAGCGGCCGAAGCGAATGGGAACTGTCAGGGTGATGGAGCCCGCCACCCTCGTCGTCTGTCTGCGGCCTGGCCGCTTTGCATCGTTGCCATGCATCTCGTTTACACATTCCATTGCGCCGGATTCCAAAAGTCTCCAGCTCGCTTGCCGTAATGGGCGTCTGCTGTCGGGTTACTGCCCGGCAACTTCGTCAATTTCCACCACAGGCAAAGGCGGCGGGCCGCTGGATGAGGTGATCCTCGACAATCTGGCCGTTCGCCATACGCACGATTCGATCGGCGACATGGAAATAGCGATCGTCATGACTGATCACGATCAGCGTCTTGCCCTGCGCCTTTAGCTCCGGCAGCAATTCCTCGTAGAAGACGCGACGGAACTCCGGATCCTGATCGGCCGCCCATTCGTCAGTGACGATAACGGGCCGGTGCTCAAGATAGGCTTGCACTAGCGCCAGCCGCTTGCGCTGGCCGGTAGAGAGGTCGGTCGTGGTGAAGCGGTCGCCGTCGAGCTTCACCTTGTGAGCGATGCCCAGGCGTCGCAGATGCGGTTCGGCTTCTTCCGGCAGCATGCCCGAGGCCAGATCATCGAACAGGTAATAGTCGGAGAAGATCGTCGTGAAGAGCTGCCGGTAGTCATCGCGGTTCTCAGATGTAACGGGTTCCCTATCCAGCAGAATCGAACCTTGCTGCGGAGCGTAGAGACCAAGCAGGAGCTTTATGAGCGTCGTCTTGCCGGAGCCGTTCTCGCCGACGATGAACAGAAGCTCACCCGCCTGGATAGCGAGATCGATTGGCCCGAGAACAAAGGGAGCGGTGCCACCCCTGGCGGGAAAGACGTATGTCACGCCGCGCAGCTCGATGGCAGTGATGACCGGCGATTTAGGTTCATGGCCGATTGTTGCGTCGATCGCGATGTTCGGTTCGCGATGGTTGAGCTCGACGGATAATTCCGCGATGCGCCTGAACGAGATCCGGGCCTGATCGAATGCCGGCAAGGCGGCGGCGAGCTGCGCAACCGGTCCTTTCACGTAGAGCAGCACGATCACCGCGCCGCTGATCGCGCCGGCGTCTATGCCGAGCCGGTGCCGGGCGGCCAGAAGCAGCCCTATTACCACGAAGAAGACCGCAGAACCGCCCGCATCTGCGATCCAGAACAGGCGCATCGCGCGGCTCTTGAGCGCGGCGATACGATCCGCGGCACCGGCGAGAAGGATGCCATGAATACGGCTACGCCGAGGCCGGCTGACCTTCAATTCCTTCGCCCCGTCGATGATAGCCCGATACTGCTGGTGCAGTTCGTCCTGGGCAACGCGTACATCTTCGTAGTCGCGAATCCAGCCACTCTTGGCGACCATGTTGATGACGACGCCGAGCCCGAGCGAAACGATGGCCACCAGGAACACTATCGGCGAAAGTATCAATAGATAGACGAAGCTGCCGATGGTGATCGCAAGTGCGATGGCGTAGCCGGAAAAGCTGAAGGTGAAGGCCGAAACGGTATCAACATCACCTGTCAGTACGGACATCAACCGGTGGGAACGATGCGTTTCGAGGGCAGCAATCGGCGCGCGCAGAATGCGGGCGGAAATGTCTTTACGAAGGCTGGCGATGATCTTCTGCCCGACGATGCTGTTGCCGACGCCGGCGATCGCCGTGCCGCCCACGCTCAGCAGGCACAGGCCGGCGAAGCGCGCCAGCAGAGGCCAGGTTGCGCCTTCTTCGTGCAGACCGGCATTGATGGTCGCCAACAACCAGGCCGTCGCAAGGCCACTCAGAATCCCGATGCCTGTTGCGAACAGCACGAGGGGCCAGAATGGCCGCAGAAGCAGAAGTACCTCGCATATCAAGCGAGCTGCGCCGATGCGGTTTTCATTCTTGCTCATGCGCCGATCTTCCGCATTAGCAAGAAGAAATATGGACCACCGATGAAGGTTGAGAGCAGGCCGGCCGGCATCTGCGAGGGGAACAGCAAGTTGCGGCCGAACCAATCGGCCACGATCATGATCAGGGCGCCGATGATCGCCGCGCCGACGAGTTGCGCCATAGGCCGGTGCAGCCCGGCCATCCGCGCCATATGCGGCGCCATCAGCCCGACAAAACTGAGCGGCCCGACGATCAGCGTGGCAGCGCCCGTCAGCACCGCCGCCATCACCAGCAGGGCTAGACGGCTCACCTTCAAGGTCACACCGATCTCCCGCGCCGTCGCTTCGCCGAGCGGCAGGATTTCGAGCCAGCGCGCCAAAAATGGCAGAGTGAGAAGAGCGACGAGCAGTATGGCACCGGCCGATATCGCCTGGATTCCGTCAACCCTGTAGGTCGATCCGGATAACCATGAGACGGCAGAACCAAATCGCGGATCACCACTTGCCATCAGAAACGAAGTGATGGCGCTGACGGAGGTGCCGAGCGCGATACCGGTAAGGAGCATGCGCTGCGGCGAGAAGTCACTGTAATGGCCCAACGCCAGCGTCACGAGCAGCGTCGCGAATGCACCGACGGTCGCTGCGAACAAGAGCGTGCCGCCGTTCGGAGACGGCATCATCAAAAGCAGGAGAAGAGTGGCCAGTGACGCGCCCGACGAAATCCCGAGCACCTCCGGGCTTGCCATGGCGTTGCCCGTGAAACGCTGCATCAGGCTGCCCGCGACAGCCAGCATCGCACCCGCTGCCAGGGCAGCGGCAACACGTGGCGCGCGCAGATGGAGAAGCGGCCCTAAATCGCTCAAGGAATCGAAGCCCCAGCCGTCGACACTCCGAGCGAGGTCCAAAACCGGCCATAGCACCACGGTGAGGGCAAGCAGCCCGACAGCGATCAACAGCCATGGTCTCGACGATCGTGGGAGCGGTTCCGCCTTCGCGAGCAATTCCGGCTTCATGCGTGGCAGCAGCCACAACAACAGTGGCGCGCCCAGCATGGCCGTTGCCGTGCCGGTCGGCACCCGCCAGCCCAAGCCCGCGATGAGTTGGACAAACTGATCGGTGAGCCAAAGCAGCGCCGCACCAACGATCGGCGCCCAGACGAGTTGTTGGCCGAAGCGGCGTGCGCCAGACAGCCGTGCCAGGGTCGGCGCTGCAAGGCCAATGAATCCGATGACGCCCACGCTGCTCACGACGAAAGCGCCAATCGCGATCGCCGGGGCTATAGCCAGAAAACGGATCTTGCGGAGCGACAATCCTAGGCTACGGGCACTCTCGTCTTCGAGAGCGACGATGGACAAGGGGCGGGCGATGACGGCGATCATCGTTGCAGCAATTGTCAGGCGTGGCAAAAGATAGGTGACAGCGCTCCAGTCGTTCTGACTGAGCGAACCCGTGCTCCAGATAAAGACGCTGCCGAGATCGTCGCCGAACAGCAGCGCCAGCATCGTTCCGAACGCGCCGGCGTAGAGCGAGATCATCAAGCCGCCGAGAATCAATCCGGCCGGCGACAATGTCGTGCGCCATGCCAGGAACGCGATCAGCGCTCCGGCGATTGTCGCGCCTCCGATCGCGACAGTCTCCGTGCCCAGAGTAAGAAGCGAGGGCGCGAACAATGTGGCAAGGGTCAGCGCCAATTGAGCGCCGGCCGAGACGCCGAGCGTCGTCGGGTCGGCGAGCGGGTTGCGGAGAACCTGCTGGAACACGGCACCGGCGAGACCGAGACCAGCGCCGCAAAGCACGGATACAACGAGACGGGGGAGCCACGAATAGTGCACGACCACCTGATGTAGGTTGTCGAGGTCCGGGTGGAGAAATCCATAGATCCCAATAGCAGGAGGCGCAATCAGGGATAGTGAAAACGCGCTTGCAATGAGTGCTGTTGCGGACAGCGCAAATGTGAGCGCTGCCGGTCCTGTCATCTGGACCTCGCGCTTCAGATGCGCTGAGGCAGAATGGCTCATGCCCGCCGAACCTTCTGCAAGGCGTCGGTAAGAGCAGTCGCAAATTGCGGCGCCGCCGGGAGGCCACCGAATACCTCGAAACGGGAGATGCGATATACGCGCAGGTCTTTGACCATCGGCAGCGCATTCCAGAATGGACTGACGGCAAGTTTCGACAGCGCGAGGTCGGTATCCGTGCCGTAATCGATATGAAGGATATTGGCTTGCGGGTCCGTCGCGAGTTCCTCAATGCCCGCATTTGCGAATCCATATCGCGTGGTTGCGCCACGCCAAGCGTTCTCAATTCCGAGGGCCGCCATCACGTCGTACATGATGCTGTTGCGCCCATAAACCGTCATACTTCGGCCATCGCTCGCGAGACCGACGAGGAATGTCCGGCGAAACCGCAGTCCTCGCAGGCGACTGGCATTCGTCATTATCAGGTCGCCTGTAGCCTCGATATAGGCTTGCCCCGCCTCTTCCACACCCAGAGCGCGCGCCAGTCTGAGAGTTTCGCTTTTCGCCCGGTCGAGGGCTCCCGTCTCGCCCGTATAGATTTGAAGCGGGAAAACGGGGGCTATACGCTGAAGGACCGCCCGGATCTCAGCCGTAATAGTGCCTGTGACGATCATCTCGACCCCCAAGCGTTGCAGGACCTCCAGATTGGGTTCGACAGGCTCTCCGCAGTCAACAACGCCCTCGGGCAATGGCGGCGTGGACCCCATGCTTTCGAAAAGCGAACGGTTCACGGCGGCAAGCGGAACGACCCCAAGCGCCAGCACCGTTTGGGTGCCGGCGCGGTCAGGCGTTCCGATGCGCGGAGCGTGAGCGGCGGCCGATACTTGCGTACGCAACACACTGCCGGCGCAGACTACCCCCAGGCCATGCAGGAAGTGGCGACGCGTTGACGTCTTCTTGCCATTTTCCCGCCCATAGCAGTTGGTTGGAATACTCATGTCGGTCAATCAGAAGGTCGTACGCAGTGTGGCCATAATAGTTCGTGGATTTCCATAGTAATTCCCCCCGGCACCTGCGACAGACTGATAGTATTTCTTGTTGAAGATATTTGTCGCGTTGACCGAAGCGGTGACATTTTCGTTTATCTTATAATCGATATGCGCATCGACAGTGACGTAGCCTGGGGCCTTCCAGGAGCCTATGCCATCGGAATAGGCGGTGCTGCTCGTCGCATAAGCTGCGGCGCCGACACTCCATTTGTCCCACTCGCCAGGCAATTGATAGTTGGTCGCCAGCTTGAACAGATGCGTGGGTGAAGTCATGGAGAAAGGCGAGCCGACCGTAACGCTATCATCGAGATCGCGGACGCGCTGATATGTATATCCCGCGGAAACCATCCACCCCGGCAATATTTCGCCATTGACTTGAAGCTCTATGCCTTGGCTGCGAGCTTTTCCCTGGGCGATGTAGAATCCAGGGTAACGCGGATCGGAAAACGCGCGGTTTGATTCATCTATCTGGAACAATGCGATCGATGCATTTACCTTCCCATCAAGATACTCACCCTTTACGCCGACTTCGTATTGCTCGCCTTCGACGGGGGCGATGAGCGTGCCTCCGACCGTATAGAAGCCATTCTGCGGCTTGAATATTGATGTATAGCTTCCATATACCGAGTACGTATTGTCGATATCGTAGATAATTCCGAGTATCGGAGAGAATTTCGGTCCGATTTTCGTGTCTGCCTCTCGCGTACCGAAATAATTGTAATACGGATTAGAATTTGGAGTGATCTTGGCTTGCCACCAGGTCAGGCGCCCTCCGGCGACAAGTGTGAGAGGCTCGGCAATCTTGTATCGAACGTTGCCATATAGCCCGAACTGCTGTGTGTTGGTATGGTTGTCGTTTTGTGCACCGCCTGAGAAATCGTTGGAATACAGGTCATTGCTCGTAAATACGTCAGTGAAATAATCACCCCATTCATCGAGACCGGTGGCGGGGTTGATAAAATACTGCGTGTTGTGCGTGTATTCCTGAAGGTAGTTTGCGCCGAAGGTAAGCTGGCCCACCCTGTTGAAAAGGGAGAACGGCCCCGTCGCATAAAGATCGACGGCGTGCTGTTCGTCATGGCTCTGGTAGTTATAGCTATAGGGATTCCCGATATTCGTTATCGGGTCTATCGGCCCGCCGGGAATCCCATTCAGGTAATGGGTGTCGATGCGAAGGTAGTTGTAGGAGAGTTTTGCTTTCCAATCGTCCCCCAGCCTCTGCTCAACTTCGGCGAACGCGTTGGTCCGCACGTTGCTGAGATGATTCCAGTCTGCGCCGAGATAGGTGGAGCGTGGAATGTCGAGCAATGTGTAGTCGGAATAGCCGGGCAGACCATACATCAGCTTCCCGGATGTGTCGGTATGGCTCGCGCCAACACGAGCAGTCGTGGTGGGCGTGAGATCTGCCTCCAACGTTCCATAGAACTGCTGGTCACGCTGCCACGTCGTGTCTTGCATCAAATGCTGATAGCTTTGGAGAGCGACCAGCCGCCCTCGAACCGTTCCCGCAGCATTTAGCGGACCGCCGATATCGAACTGAGCGCGGGCAGTGTCATAGGTACCGCCCGAAACCTCGACCGCGCCCTGGAATTGGGAAGGAGCGTATTTGCGTACAAGGTTTATGACACCACCGTCGCCTCCGAAGCCGTTCAGCAAGCCAGCTGGGCCACGCAGAACCTCCACTCGATCATACATCGCCAGATTGTCAGCGATCGTGCCGCCACCTCCTGCGGGGATCGCCGTCGGCACGCCGTCCAGCTGAAACGTTCCGATTGGAAAGCCCCGTGAATAGTAAGCTGTGTCTGCTGGATTGATCAGATTAACAGTAACGCCCGGTGCGTAGCGCATCGCGTCATCGAGTGTCTGCAAATTCTGCTGCTTGATCTGATCTTGAGCAATTACGCTTACAGATTGGGGAATCTCGCGTTGTGAGAGGGGTTCTTTTGAACCGATCGTCATTGCTGGATTGATTATCCCGGCATATGGATCGCCAGGGTAGTTGCCTCCCCCCTGCACATTGATGGTATCGAGCACGATAGCACCGGGGACAGCAACCGCAGCCGAAGAATCGTCTGCCGGCTTCTGGATCGTGATCGTATTCGCATTCGTGAATTTGTAGCTCAGGCCCGAGCCTGCAAGGATCCGGCTCAGAGCCTCAGTTCGGGTCAGCGGTCCCTGTGCTCCCTGCGAACTGATTCCCCGTGCGAGATCGGCGTTGAAAAAGAGCTGCACGCCCGTTGCATTCGAGAACTGCACGAGCGCCTGGCCAAGGGGCTGCGATCGGATACTGAAGCTGATTTTCGTGGCGCTGCCGGAGGTGGCCTGGGCGAATGCGTGATCCGCGAGCGTCGGGACGCCGATCATCGCCGTCGTGATCATCAGCGTCAGGAAGAGCGACCGTCCGCTCGATCGCTTTTTCCCCATCATCATTCGTGAAACGTCGTTACCCGCGGAATCGTCCTGCATAGCCCCACCTGCGCCTGCGCACTGTCCCGCGCTGGGCGGGACGCTGCTGTTCGAGGAGAGCTTCGGAATGATGCCCTCATAAGGTTAGACACCTGAGAGGGCCGAACTAATGAACGCGCTTGGAAAAAATTTTGAGTGCGACGATTCTCTATCCGGCCGGGTAGACGATCGCCATGTAGCCGGTGGCGTTGATCACTCGGATCGGAAGCGTGTCAGCTATCGTCTGCAAGGCGCTATCTGTCTGCTTCGTATTGAAAATCGCCGTTACGGGGATATTGCCGATGCCGCTGTCCATCAGCACGATCTTGCCCCGGCGGTAGCGCTCCAACTCCGTGAGCACTCTGCGCAGCGGCACATCCTGAAACACGATGCGATCGTGGCGCCAGGCCTCGATCGCATCGAAGTTCGCCTGCACAGGTGTGCCAACCCCATCCCGGCCATAGCTGATCTGCCAGCCCTCATCGAGCCGCACGTTTGGAAAACCGGACGTACTGACGCTCACGACGTGCTCGGTAACTGCAACGGTCACGAGATCATCGGCATATTTCACATCGAACTTGGTGCCGAGCGCCTGTGTCACGCCAGTCGCGGCGTGGACCAGAAAAGGTCGCTTCGGATCGATCGCGACATCAAAAAAGCCTTCGCCACGAAACAGGTCGACATGGCGTTCGCTCTCGTTGAACCGCACTGAGAGTGCTGAGTAGCTGCCCAGCTCGACCGAGCTGCCGTCCGGAAGCATAAAGGTTCGCCGCTCACCGATATCGGTCGTGTATTGCGCAAACAAGTCCGCCCGCTGAAAGGCGTACAGCCCGCCGAGTCCGCCGAGAACAGCAATCGACCCGAACATGACATTGCGCCGGGAAAGGCCACTCTGGGAGCGGCGGATGCGATCAAACTCGGGTTGAGCGATGTCGAGACGCTTCCAGAGTGCCTCCGCATGCTCCCAGGCCGCGGCATGCGCATCATCTGTTGCGAGCCATGCCTCGAAAGCCTGCCGATCGGCGGCGGTGGCCTTGTCGTCGCGCATCCGCACGAACCACTCCAGCGCCTCCATGACGATCGGATCTGTCGCTTCGTCCCTCATGCTGCCCCATTGCCGGTCAGACGTGTTGCTCGCAACGGCGAAGCAGCGCCTCTATTGTATATGACACCTGAGAGTAGAAAGATAATGAACCGGCGTAACGGATTATTTTCGCCCTATCTGCCGATCGCCTGCCGGGCTGCCGGTGGGCTTGCAGCTTGTCGGCCGCAGCAAGGCAGACGCCGACGTCCTCGCCGCCAGCGCGGCATTCGAACAACTTCGCCCGTGGGCAAGCACATACCGAATCTGCCACAATCCGCCGACAACCGGCGCCGAGGGAAGCACCGGCGAGAATGAGGCCATGCATGGATTTGCCCTTTGATTTCAGCGCTGGTGCCGCTTCGCTCGGACATCGCTTTCTGATCGGCCTGCAGCCAGGCCATGTGCTGAGCGACCATGACAAGCGGCTGCTGTCCCTCTTGCGGCCTGCCGGGGTCGTCTTCTTCCGTGCGAATTTCAAGGCGGGTGTGCCCTACGAAGAATGGCTTGGCACGCACCGGCAGCTCATCGCCGACATCCGTGAGTATATCGGCCGCGAGGAAGTGATCTTCAGCATCGACCACGAAGGCGGCGGCGTGCTGCGCCCACCGGCGCCGATAACGCCCTTTGCCTATGCCAGGCGCTGGCGCGAACATGCCGCTGAGGTCGGCCATGCCATGGGCCGGGAACTGGCATCGCTTGGCTTCAACGTCAATTTCGCGCCGGTGCTGGACGTCAATTCCAACCCGGACAATCCGGTAATCGGGCGCCGTTCCTTCGGCACCACGCCCGAGGAGGTGACGCGGGCCGCCCGGCCGTTCCTGCATGCCATGCAGGCCGAAGGCGTGATGGGTTGTCTCAAGCATTTCCCGGGACATGGCGACACAAGCGTCGATTCCCATTACGGTCTACCAGTCGTGGATGTCGACGCGACCACGTTCCGTAAGCGCGAGTTGGTACCGTTTTGCGAGCTTGCCAATGGCGAGGCACGCATGGTCATGACCGCCCATATCGTCTTTCCGCAGATCGATCCGGGCACGCCGGCGACGATGTCGAGAACCATCCTGCAGGACGTCTTGCGCAAAGAACTGGGCTTTGGCGGAGTCGTGGTTTCGGATGATCTCGGCATGAAGGCGATCTCTTCCATGCTCGACCAGCCCGAAACATCGATCAAGCTTGCCAATGCCGGTTGCGATCTCCTTTGCATGTGCGCCTACTGGGCCGACACCGGCCTCATCCTGCGCATCATCGACAACATGATCGCCGGCATCCGCGATGGCAGCGTAGCGGAAACAGTGCTCGAACAATCCCATCAGCGCATCACGACGCTGTTGGCGGAATTGCCGCGGCATGAGGTTACGGCGCTTTCCGGAGAGGATTTCGCGCGCCATGCCGGGGTGGCGCCGCTGCATGACAACAGCGCCCGCAAGATCGCCGAAGGCGGAGCCGCTACCGTCTAAACACAAGAACGATGCCGCTGACGCGAAGCGATCTGAAAAGCAGCTTGAGGCTACCATTCGTGGCATTCGAGATATTATGGTCCGTCAGCGCACCCTGAAGATCAATGCGATACGGGTATCTTGCCTAATTCGGTCTCGTGGCTGCGCAGGGTCTTTCCATGTTGCCAAGCTTGCCGCGGCCTGAGCCTCAGCCCCGGCATGCATTGATCGGATGGATGGCCTCGGCGACGGCCTGGGCCGCGGCGTCGAGGGCGCCGGCGCCGTGCGGGATGCCCAGCGCGCGCATTCCCGCTTCCATGACGGCAAGCACGCCGAGGGTCATGTGGGCGTTCACATGGCCCATATGGGCAACGCGCAGATAGTCGCCATAGGCCGGCTCGGTCGGG